>Ga0207879_100010_pt1 | contig 727962 bp, 781 predicted proteins | sample LinPmetageLP24_FD_184045 | JGI IMG/M metagenome (GOLD analysis project Ga0207879, IMG submission 184045) | Marine viral communities from the Pacific Ocean - LP-24 (SPAdes) | ecosystem: Environmental > Aquatic > Marine > Oceanic | place: Pacific Ocean | collected 2009-08-30
CGACTTCAAATGCTGCAGCCGCCACAGAGCCAAGCCGCAAAGAGATCTTTGCGTTGGTGATGGTGTCATTTGCTGTTGTATTTATACAGGATATGGACTGAAAAACAAACTTTGGAATATTCCACTTGTTTTGTTCCTTATGTCGTGCTCAGATTTATCATCTCCATAGAGAACCTGCAGAATCCCTTACATCGGGATGTTGATCATGTATCAGACTTGCTTTTCAGCCTATGTAGAACACACAAAGAAGCAGAGTAGTGTGCACTAACCATAATCATTTAAGGAAAGAGTGCGCATGACAGTCTCTACTCGGAAGGTATTCTTCCAGCTACTGGCGTCATCTTCGCAGGCATCAATAGGAGCAGAAGATTAAGGATAGATTAGTAGAGGGATCACAGAATCATGGCGGTGTCCAGGTTCCGGCATGCCCACCGGAGGTGCTGACCTGCTCCGATCCGAGATGTTCTATCGCACCCCAGGATGGTGGCGGTTGCGCGCCCCAATCATCATCCTGGATATAATAGTCTTGGGGTCAAGTTCTTCCCAATCCAGACTTGGCTGCGGTAGTGCAAGCCCATCAATATCCGGGAGTGGTGAGCCACTGTTTATATGCCCGTGGGGTTGCTGGCTAAGCTCTTCGTGATGATCAGACTGCTCATGGTATATCAACGGGTGTGCGGACTTGCCGTGGTCTATACTGCCATTGGATAGACTTTCCATCTTTGATCTTGGTGCTAGGAGAGAAAGACTGAAGGCTTTCAAGAGTACTGTCTGGCTGCGTATCCCGAACTAATTCTGGAGTACCTTGGACATGATCGTTAGATTGCCTCTGGTCAGTTGTCCCGACGGCCGTATCGGTCTGTGGCGTGTTAATAGTTTCTTTCGACATCTGGAATGGCTGCTTCGAGGAGGGTTCACCAACTTTGGATGAGTTGCGATCACTAGAGCACTGGAACAGCTCTTCGGGTGATCTGACAACTCGTGGGATGGGATTGTCTCGACCACGGGTCGTTTGCTTGGAATGTCACTAGCAACTATACCTCGAAGGAAACCTGACAGATTGCTGAATTTGTTCCTTCAACCCTGGATAACAGAAGTCGACGTAGTCGGCATAGCCTGATCGTGACCCTTCCGCAGTGCATGGAGACTATTAATCAGCGAACCAGTATTAAGTGCCATCACTATCTGGAGCAAGAACCTACGTCGTTTGCGTCACCTCGTTAGGAAGTATGACCAGGAAAGGGGGCCCGTATTGCTGAGACCACTTGCACAGTGGCTTCCCCAACCTCATCCAATACTCAAATCTATCCTCTGCTTGTGCACGCACCTCTTCCGGGCTCGACTGCTCACCTGTCTGACTACTCCCCTTCCTACATTGCTTTCCTTTCCACGTTTATTCCCCTTGCCACTCTTCCTTGCCTTTCCAGTATGCTTGTTCGTCTGCTTGACTGTGTGGGGAAGGGGAGGTCGACGAATCTCTCCTTTACAGTTGGTTGCCGGCCTCCTTTGGGCCCAGCTTTGCCAGCTTCACCTTCTGCTCTCTCGGCATCAACTTCCTCCATATACCTGGCTGTCAGCTCATCCCTCTCCACCTGGCCATTGCGAGCTGGTTGCTCCTCAGACGGGCTGTCCTCTTGAAAGATTCTGTTTGGGATTCAAGATTGGTCTACAACAGCCTCGAGCATCATCGGCACCATAGGAAGACCGGTTGACTAGTATATTGCACGATCGCGCCTGTGAGGAAACCCTCAACCCCTCCCAGGATCCAGGTGAAACCGTGAATCTCTTTGTCCATTGCCTTCCATTGTTACCCATCCTGCTTCAGCCCATGTGTGATCGTGATCGGTATTTGTATATGCGGCGGCTGTGGAGACTGGTCGGATGGTTAGAAAAGTAAATCTTCATGTATTGCTGAGCGATGTAAAGGTCAAGAGATTAGATTTTCTCACTACCATGGGGTGTCGACCTCAGGAAAGCTCACCGCCCTCATGCCAAGGTTCCCGTTGCACTATCGAGTGTGCCCTTCCTGTCCCAAGAGTCTGGCAAGAAAGTTACGGAGACAGGCTCAACGCGCTGAGTCTCCATGGACGTGGAGGGTTGGAAACAGAAACTGGTGCGATAAACCTAGCTCTAGCGAATGGCGGCTACAGCCGTCTTCAGAACCACGACCCGTTCTGGCATTGGGCTCGTCATCATAATCTCGCTGTGTTTGAACAACGGCGACAAATGATAGACATCCAGACGTCGAGGTGCTCGGGGGTCCCAACCATATAGGGGCAACGATATCTGCCACAAGGCTGTCGCGGCACCATCAACAACCGAGCGGCATGAGTGGTCAAGATTTGTCTCAAACGAAGGTGGAAAAAAGGTACAACCAATGGTCCAACATGTGCACGCGCCCCACCATTCTGAGCTTTCGCTGCAGCCTCGTCTCTTTTCTTCCTCAATAACAACAACAATGAACAACTGTCAACCTCCACCACAACTCCAGATTCGCGTCGCAGATTCTATAACGATTCCAAAAGGCCCAAACACCTTATCACTGGAGTTTGGAGATCTGCGGAGTTGATTTGATACCTCTGATGCAATTGGCGCCAAGTCATGTTCACTTACTCCGACATCTCTACAACTTCTCCTCCACAACTCTCCTTCACAACCAACCTCAAATTACGTCACAGCCAAAGGCGTTGGTTGAGATTCTAAATCTCAGCAGCAGAGAAGCACCGAATTTCTGTACTACATCAACTGCGCAACAGAAGAAAAACAACCTCCCGAACCACACAAATGCATCAGAATCACTGGAGTAACATCAGCTCGGCCGAAATCAATCATGCTTTTTAGCTACTGGAAACGCCCTCCCCAGAAAACAACCACTCAAGAAACTCGGCTCACCGAGGGAAAGAAATACAACCTCTCTAGATCACAGCGACAATCAACCCGCTTCTCTAAGTCAACTATCTATGCGAGTTTGATCTCTATTCAACACATCTCACCGCATTGTCTTTCACTCTGTCTTACTATTCGTCGCCCGTCGTCCGTTGTCCTCCGTTGACGAGAATCATCTCTTTTCTCTGGCATTTCTATAACTTCGCCTCCATAACTCTCCGTCACAAACTGACCTCAAACCCGTTGTAGCTAAAGCCGGTGATCGGGATCCTAAACCTCAGCCGCAACAAAATAAAATCCATACTCTTAATGATACAGTATTAAACGGCCGGTAGGAATGTATGGAAGGTTCGGGGAGTAGAGTGGTCTGCCATGACGAGAAAGGGATGTTGATCTAGCATCAAAGATGGGGATGACTGGGGCCATAACGAAATAGGATTGGCAGAAAAAGAAACCCAACCAGTCGTTTATGGGTCATTGTTAGCCGTGAATGAGACAGGCAATTCTGTGCCTTCGAGGAGAGAGTGGGTGCGCGGAGCCTTCGGCTTTTCATTTTTCCGAGAGTTTTTATGTTTTTGGTCAGTTTCTCGTGGATTAGTAACCAGTGACCTTTCGTTTGCAAACTCGTTTCACTTAAAAACAGCGTGAGCATAGACGACCCGGGCCATTTTTCGCTGATGTCGGAAATGCCCCGAGTGCCCCTGCCTCAAAACTGGAGCGACTAGTGAGGGGCTGGGGTCAAGCACCGCCGTCCCCGCTCCAGCCCCATATGTCGTGTCTGACGCAGTATTGCCATTGAAGACCAAATGTCAGTCTAATCTTTAGGGAGGACGAATCGACCATTGTCAGAAAGTTAAAGCTTAAATAGACATCAAAGTGCTAGCACTATTCGGGTCACTCTCACTGTGCACTCTCTTTATTTCGCATCTCCTGCCCTCAGCGACACAATCACATCGTTGCCACTGGACTGCCAGACGTGGAGGAGGGGTTACCCTACCTGCCATTATTACAGCCACTGTTAAGTATACAGCGGTATAGATGAAACCGAAGGACTTGGTATCGGATGGTCTTGTCCGGGTTTTTGGTGATCGAACGTGGGAGGCTAACCAAGTCAGGTAAGTATCTCTTTGAAATATTTCACGTGATCACAGGCATCTGAATTTGGGAATGGGCTTACTGCAAGTATCCCTGGACGTGATTGTATTGCTCCAACTTGAAATAGACGCTGCGAAGTGCAAGGCGTTCCAAAGAAAGAAACTTGGCGCTGTTCAACCGGAAAACGAATGGGTACTTTTCTATTTGTCCTATTCAGGCAAAAGTGTTGAGGGGAAGGCAAATTCGGGGCGGAACTTGAACCTTGATATTTTTGATTTCCACTCGAAAACATTCTGATTCCCATTGCCTGCGAGTCTGGGTATTTCGGGAGTTGTCTTGTTTCTGATCGCCCGAATGGGCGAAGAAAAGCGGGTTGATGTTGGCACGTGCGCCAACGATGGCTGCCACTTTCGGCCGAACGTTCAAAAACAGTTCGATTTTGCGATTTTTGCTTTTTTTTCCCGTTTTTTTTTTTTTTGTTTTTTGGCATGGCATGGCACAAAGCGGTGAGACGTAATTTTGCCCTTTCGCCATGGGTGACTAGAAAACAAACACTAGATTCTGGAGACTCAGCTCAAAGGAGGCGATGCTCGGTAGACGGATGACTCCAACTGTTCAAGAGCGCGAGTGCCTAGGGAAAGAATGAATGGTATCAGCAGAGACCTCGTACTTCAAGTCCTGCGGGCTTGGAAACTCAATTGGAGTGGCTGACTCGCTTGTTAAGCATTTTGCATAGACACTGAGTCGTCACGAATGGCGGCGCAAACTCTCCCAGTGGAACAAAACCTTACAACAGGAGTTCCCTGAAATGTCGACCACTGGCCCTTACTAGTCACTGATGGGATAATCATTAAAGATAACCACATTATGCCCATGCCCATATTACCTTTCCTATCAAAGGCTTCCACAGGGGCTCGACCAATTTTTTGATAAAGTCCGGTTAGGGCGATTCTCCTTTTGGTCATTTTTTGCTCGACTGTCTTGGAAAAGAGGGTCTGCCTAGAGGATCTCCAGTGCTTTAGGCATGGGGAAGGCCTGATAACCTGCGTCGGAGGTCCGAGAATATACCAGCAGAACGGTGGAGAAAGGGTGCATGCGTCTGTGCGATGACGCTTTCAATGGATGTGGAGAATTCGCGTTCTATTCATCAGTGCAGCGGCGCATCTCGAACCGCATTAACTATAGCAGTGTGCGTGTTATCTCACGATTTCTCCGCTAGATATTTGTTGATGTTATGATTGCGCATGGGACATCCTTCCCAGGATATCCTCGTCCTCGTCAGGGATCGTTTCATTCAGCCTTGAGAAGCATGCAGCTCCTCTCTGGCGGGGAAGGAAATGCTTGCGATTCCCCTGGCAGGCTACAGTGTCATGGAAGTTTGTACAAGGTCTGACCCAAATGTATTTGGCCAACCACAACTCGCTCTTAGGATTGGCCATTGTGCAGTACGAACTCCCCGCAATAGAAGCGCAAAAACTGAGGTTGAAACTCAAGTATCTGATCCCGTTGGAAAATGAAGAGACCAGTCGCAGTCAGTACAGTAATGAACCTGCATCTTGACCCCTGGGGAAAGCCATGACCCCCACTAAAGCCTGACAAACCATCAAATAAGAAACAGCAATGTTACAGCCCTTCGCCAGCTTATGTTCAAAACGTATATATCTATTTCAGCCGCTGCGTCGCTCATTAAGGTTATTAGGACGTGCTTATCTTTACCAAACGGAACAACAGCTTGTTATCGCATACGATGCCCGACACTTCCTGGTCCATGGGTGATCCATGACATCCGTCACCAAGGCCCACATGTATGATCAGCTGAGCTCACTGGCACCTAGGACGGCCCTTTGCCAGGGGAGACAACCCACTAGCTCGCTTGAGGAGCTTCCGGCAATCAACCATACTGGTCGTCACTCGAGACTTGAGGTCAAGTTGATGTCTGCATATCGTGAGTCCTGGTATTTCACCACTCCACAGACCAGGTATACTTCAGATCTTGTAACGTTCAAACATTCACCTTTCGATTTCACCAAAGTCTGAAAATTCGACGTCCGAATTCAGCATCAGCATCCACGACCACTGTGCTGGATGCTTTTACTTCTCTCAGCATATCCCGTCTAAGTCGATTCAATCCAAGCAGAGCATCAGCTCTTGTGTAATTTATATGTCCAATCACAAAATTCTGCTGAACACCACTCGCTATCCTAGAAGCAAATCACTGCTTTTACCCACATCTATTGCATACACCAATTGCATATACCACCTCGACTGATGGATATGCCCAATCATCCCGGGCTTGTCTTGATCCACCACGAGATCATTGCCACCACGTCCTAGAAGTTTCCCCCCAAACACTATGAAGGAGTTCATAAGGGATGTCATGGAGTTGGTGGAGAATGAGCCATACGTACGACGGTTCCAGTGTGACTGGCAGAATTGCAGCAGCAAAGTGAGTAACTATCTTGGGGTTTGAGATCCATGGAGCATACTTACAGTGCCTTGCTCTAGAGATTCAAAAAGAAGTCTGATCTCCAGAGACATTACCGAATCCACACCAATGACCGTCCATACTCTTGCATAGCACTCGATTGTGGGAGGAGTTTCATTCAAACAAGTGGTTCGACTGTCCATCTCCGAACTCAAACTGGCGAGAGGCATTATCAATGCCAGCACAGTGGCTGTGGAAAGCGATTCTCCGACGTAAGATTCTCTAGCCCCTCCTTGTTGACAGTTTTAGCTGATTATCGTAGTCTTCTAGTCTTGCTCGTCATCGTAGATCACTTCCTGAACCAGATTTCAGCTGAGTCCTTGTCCAGTTTCGTCACAAACACCAAGCGTTGGCATGCAAGCCTTCGCTTAAACAGTCCCTATGAAGCCATTCTTTTCCTCGAGAACCACATTGTCCACAAGTTCATTTGTATCTGAGCGCAGCGTGCATAAACACCACCTAATCTCAACCAATTAAGATGTCTCCTTCTGATTACGAGGGTAGAGATTGCACTTGGCGAATGTTAGCTAGGCTTTCAACGAGATTGTGGATGTAAAGTTGAGCGGGGCCAGACTCTGTCATGCTAAGGCATATATGACCACCAGATGGCCTCAAAATTCAGAGGGCGTTTAATAGACTTACATCAGTACAAACATGTCGAATCCGAGATCCTACATCTACGAAGGGTTCTGGACGGACTGGTCTCACGGTCCCATTCTAGGAAAGACCCTCACCCTCCCCCAACGCAATGGCAGCTTCCTCCTAGTCTTCCTTGCAATATACGTCACGATAGCCGCAACCTCATTCAGGCAGATTATAAGTTTCATTCTCCATCAACACCTTACGTATCATCCCGATAAAGAAGTTGATGGCTTGCATTCCCAACGACAAGCCATCTTCCGGAACACCAAAACAGCTGCTGCTGCGTCGTGGGAACTCCTCCGACTTGGCTTTACCTGGAAAGCGAAAGCTAGATCATCGTGGTTACGATCTATCCCGTTTGGTCTTCTGGCCCTGGCGAATCTTGTTGCCTTTGCAATCTCAAGCATCTTCGTGTCTCAAGTTGCAAGTGGCGCTGGTGATTTCGTTCTGATCCGAAGTCCATACTGTGGATATCACCTCTTTCCTTCCTCGCCATCGTCATCATTGAACCAAACAAACGCAATCGAAATCGATGATAGTGGTTATAAATCACTACGAGACACCACTCGAGCAGCTGAATATGCCAAATCTTGTTATGGTACCGCGACTCAACTTGGACAATGCAACAATTTCGTCATTAAAGAAATCCCTTCCCGACTCAACACGAATGTCACCTGTCCCTTCGCGCAGAGTATTTGTTTACGCAATGGATCAGCCACGATTCAAATCGATACTGATCTGATTGACTCATATGAGATGCTGGGTATCAGTGCATCTGTCTCGAATCGTGTTGCTTTCCGAAAAGTGTCTACTTGTACGCCTCTGCGACTTCGCGACTACTATAGAGATGAGCCCGGTGTTGATGAAGGGCTTGGAACAGAGAATATGGCCAACTTCTATCTTGGACCAAGATCTTCGTCTCATAAATCTACTTTTGAGTATAATATCAGAAGTCAAACAACGGTGGAGAATTACAACATCGCGTAAGTCTGTTGACATTATCAAAAAGCAATAGAGTACTGACATTATACCATAGAAGTGTGGTTTCTTACGCTGGAATATCGCCAAGCGGATGGACGCCTATTGCAGAATTAAATCTCACAGACGCAGATGTGTCCCTTGTTTTTCTCACAGGAAATGCAGTGTACTACAGTGCTCCAAACAACGATGACCTTTTTTCCACGATACCAGCCACTTCTGTTGCAAATTCTAGTGCTGCAGATGGCAAATATGTTCCATATTACCACGTCGCAGCTTTGGCTTGCGCAGAGCAGTATCAATTCTGTACAGTCTCTGGAGAAGCCCGTTGTACGAGCTTGACAGGGTCGGAACCTTTAATAGATGAATGCGCAAAGATCTACCCTGATGCCGTAAGGTTCTTGACTGCTGCGAGGATGCTGGATTTGACGATGAAATTGACAATGGATGCAAGTGTTTATGGGAGAGGAAGTGCCGCTATCCTAGGTAAGTGTTTTCAGTCTTTGGATGATCCCTATTAGCACAAGTTTTCTGCACAAGGGTGACTACTGATCAAACTTGTGAAGCGGCACAAACAGTCTCTGCTCGCCATCAAAAAGCACCCATTCCAGTCAACCAATGGCACCTAGAAGCTCACTCCTGGTTCAGGACTCTCCTTGCCAAACTGCAATATTCGATCGTTGAGTACGCCTCTGGAGCAACTGATTTGGGCACAACAGGATATATAATCAGTCCCTTCCCTATCGAAGACGAACCCACATCTATACCTGCGGACCCAGTAAACATGATTCCCAAGAACATCACTCGTATGAGCCCCGAGTCTGTAAAGGCAATCAGGAACATGTGTCACAATCAAATGGTGCGCAATCTCGGTACACATCAGAACTTTAATGTCTTGGGCATTGTGCTAGTTGTTGTGATTGGGGGTATCATTATTTTCTTAGGCTTGGTAATTGATGCACTTGTGGGTTATATACAAGGTTGGAGATGTTGGAAGGGAAGATTCGAGTTCAAGAGAAGAGCTTGGAAGGAAGCTTGGTTCTTGAGATTGGCAGAGAGGGAGAGGGCTAGGAGGGAAAGAAAGGGTTTGAGCGATGACTATGATCCGTTTTTGATTGGTAGGAAGGATGCGTGTCGTTAATTCGAGTGGGCTGAATACCAGACACTCTTTTCTCCTGCTGGCTGCATCAAGCGGGCATACAGTGTGGAGATAGGGCAAGATCCCTGTGGGCCATACATTTCGTAGGGCTGAGCAATAGCAGGTCCGATGCTTGTAGGTCGCAATAGTAGAATTGGCAAGTTGTGAAACCGTGCGGTCATAAGTCGTTCCATTAGCTGCTCGATTAGCTGCTTGAAATACGCATAGGCCCTTGGGAGCCCCTGCAGATACCTTGTTGTGCCAGTCTGTATAATTTGGTCGAGTTCTCCCTCCGCATCGCCAGGAATGCAAAGGTAACTTACAGATAAACATTCGATTTATTTCAATTACAACAGAAAGCATTTATATTTAGGGGTAGATATAGGTTTGCCAACCAGTTTTTTTATGCAATGACCTTTGAGTGTTGAAATCTATTTAAGTTTCCGGCACACCGGGTTTTCCGCCACCACGCCAAGACAGACGTTATTCTTGTAGGTGAGTTATTGGGAAAAGACGCAACGGATGTAAATTAGTTGCGTTGAAAATTTAAGGTCCTAAGCATGGTGCTCGAATGAATAGATCTAGCTTTTCATATACTTTTTTTGTAGATTCAGAGACACTTCAAAATCTTTTGTCAGTGAAAGACTCTACATACTTCGGTCCAGAGCGAGGTATTTGATTAACACACATGCCAAATCATCCGACCTCTATATTACAACCGTCTGCGATAGATATCACTAGAGTTAATCTCTGCTTCTCTACGCCAATAAGCTCGACCTCTTCTCCCTCTTGAAGCTTGATGATGGGAAATCTCTGAAGAATACGAACGATCGTATACGCTGCTTCGGCAAGTGCAAAGTCCACTACTATCTGTTAGTCTACGGCAAGTGTATGCATAATGGACGGCGATGCTCACTTCCAAGACAGACTCTAGGTCCACCATTGAACGGCAAGTAACCCCATCTTGCGTTCGTTTTATCAAGTTTCAGCGGCATGTCCTTGTCCCAACGCTCTGGTTGAAACAATCGGCATCCATACCATAAAGATCGGGACGTCGATGCATAGTGTACACGCTATAAGCTATTGTAGTACCTTTCGGGACAAGAACTGGAGCCTTTCTGTCAGGACCAGCAGCGCTTTTATCGAAAGGATACGCCATGACTCAATGAAAGCTTGTGAGTTCGTAAACCAGACCGACTATCTTTTCCAAAAGATGTGACAGCTCCGTCAGACAGAACATGAAACATGTCCATGGAGCCTAGTGGCCGCGAGTCTTGCCGGGCAATACGCAAGTCATGAAGAGGTTTACTCTTCATTGTTGTTGACAAAAGACTCTGCTCCGAAGCCAATGCCGCCATCACCAAGCTGATCTCGCTTCGAAGGTAGGTGTTGATTGTTGTTCTATATGAAACTTGCGACATACCAATTGTAACCAGAAAACCAAGCTATAGGATCTACGGCGTAACCCTATGAGGGTGATGAGCCCGGCAAGGCTGAGTAACACCCCTTCCACCGTTAGTACCGAGTCTGGAGAGAATCGTTCACAAAACAGCCGTAGCATGATCTTCGTATGTCTTCCTCATTGAACCAAGAGTCGGATATGTTGAACTGAACCCCCTATAGTATTCGGTGCTGGGTCGTCTTTGTCCGGCGTCTAGCAACCAATGATAGTCAATGGAGATCATCTCAATTGTCACTGCCAAGAACCGGAGATTGTATCATAAGAAGTCTCGGAACAAGTCTTAAATCTTGGCGGGCGCTCTGAAGGCTTGAACGTTGTTTGTCACTGGACACCCGTCACGTGGCTGTATGCTTCTCGAAATACTTTTACCGTAGCTGAAACATCTGCGGTCTACAGAATCCCCGCTTTATGCTGGTATGAGCGTGGTATAGTTCGGAATTAAACGCACATGAGTATTGAAGAATGTCGCTGCCCTTTCACAATACCTGTAGACTGTTTGGAGCGGGTAAAAAAAGTCAAAAAGAACTCCCGCCGCTAGTGACATTCATCCCGTTCTGAAGCGAGTTTCAAGTCAAGCTTTATCGACGTGTGCGAAGCGTAGAGAGCCGAACGGCTCGTCTATTTGGCGAGCTAATGCTCGGGTCCCAGCGTCTCCGCGTCAATGTCACTCTGGTCAGTCCGTAGAACGACGACCGCGATGTCACTGCTAGGGGGACGCGGCTGGTTTTGTTTTAACTCCCCTCCAGACCCCGAAAACTTTGTTTAGCCACATGTCTCTAAGTATTAAAGTCATCATGAATTATGATTCTGTTGCTCAAGAATTACTCGGCGAGAAGGTAGCCGGACTACGTCCAAGCGAACGGTGCGTTCTCCGAGCATGCGTTTGTCTCAAGAGTACGGGGAGGTATCTTCACTTCAAGTAAAAATACATTTGTGCCAGCGTCAGGTGTCATCCGTCTTCGTTCATTGGAAATCCGAGACCCAACAAATCCGCGACTCAAAAATCAAAAATGTCGTAGACGTTGAACTTAAGACATAATGGGCTTGGCATGGCGAATATCTCCACTGCACGCCTTACTCTTACTGGAGAGTCATTCTATGAATCCAATTTGCAACTTTCTTGCTTCATACTCCATATGCTATTTATGTGTATCTGAATTAACTCAAAAGTACCGCTTGCACTTCGCGACTTTCAACAACATTCTTCTTTTAATGTCACCCCTTCCTTGAATCCTATATCACAAAAACTCCAAGTCCACAGAGTACGCTGAGCGACTCAGATAATTCAAATTCCTTACTTCATCGATCCATTCAGCTTTTGACAGATCTTTTGACGCCAATATTCAGACTTATCAACACCGTCAACCATGGATTCCAACCTTCGACAGCCCCCAAACTCTAATGCTACGACCTTAGCTTCTTTGACCAACGAGCATTTTCAAGAGCCAATAGCCAGGAGCCAGGAGCAGACGCGATCTCAAAATATCAGGAGCAAAGTCCGTGGTGGGTGGGTAATGGCTAGACAGTCCCGCATACCATCGAGGGCCTGGAACCGGCAAAGTATTCTAGTCTTCACCGATTTCAACAACTGCGAGAATGACCAGCGAAGTCGACCACGTATGGCGGAGCAAAACAGCGAGGACTTGGAAGACAGCACGTCTCAGCCAGATGATGTCAGACCATCGAGGGCCTGGAACCGGCAAAGTATTCTAGTCTTCACCGATTTCAACAACTGCGAGAATGACCAGCGAAGTCGACCACGTATGGCGGAGCAAAACAGCGAGGACTTGGAAGACAGCACGTCTCAGCCAGATGATGTCAGATCATCGGCGAGCAGTTCCTATAGTCTCGACAAAGAACTATCACCACCGCCCTACCACGTCTTCACACTTGCGAAGAAGAAACAACTAGTCTATATCGTCTCTCTTGCTGGCTTATTCTCGCCACTTTCAAGCAATATCTACTTTCCTGCTCTTGGCCAGATTGCTACAGTATGTCTTGATACCAACTGCTAGCCTCACAATCTCCTAACACATCCACCAGGATCTTAAGACAAACATATCTCTCATCAGTCTTACCATCACGGTATATATGGTCGTTCAGGGGCTCGCACCATCATTCTGGGGACCGCTATCAGACACACAAGGGAGGCGCATCACTTTTATCGGTCAGTAATCCTACCGAAGTCGGTTTCTCAAGAGTTGAATTAACGTCCCACCCCACCATTCCGGCCACCCCCCCATTCCGGCCACCTCGCTTAATCTCAACACTTCCTATTTAAGACTTAATAACTCTATATTGCGTCAACTTCTATACATGAAATTGTAGAATCTGAATCTCCTTCTCCTTCTGATTCTACCGGTACAATTTGACGATCTCCAGCTGCGATTTGAGCCTCTCGAATAGCACGTGTTGTGACAAACTTGGAATTTGGACTAGTCCGGACTTTCCTTCTTTTTTTTGGCCTCAACTGCTCTAACCTCTCTTCTAATTCTTTAATCCTCATATTTGCCTTCCCTAATTTGTAATCCTTTTCATCAATTCCTTTCACAATCTTCCTGAAAAGCAAACGTTGCGTTGGAAGTTGGTCATGTGACACAGTTGCCAAAGTGCGTATCTGTAAGTACATATCTTTCTTTGCCTTTGAAGTAAAAAATTGAATTGAAGTGCTAGAAACCTCTAAATGATGTCTTAGTATATTCTGAGAGCTTTGGAAAGGTGTAGTTGTTGATCGATTGCTGTTTTCTAGTAGCAATGGGCTCATTAATGGCTTAGCTATAGATACCGGCCATAATCTAGTAGTTCTCTAGCCAGATTTGATATTTGATGAAGTAATATTTTCTTGACGTGCCTTCTGATAGCAAATAAGGAAGTTGCGCTTGCCAATTGGTGTAGAATCGATTAAGGAACTCAATTTTTGCAGTTCTTTCCGATATAGACGCTTGAGAGACGAGAAAATTGTCAAATCCAGAGGTTGTAAGACGTGCGACGTATGTGCAGGTAAAAATAAAAGATATATATCATGCTCAAGGCACCTCTAAAGAAAATCCGTGGTCTCATGACTCCCATGGCCATCTAGAATAAGAAGTCTTGCTGAACGGTCACGTGGTTTTGTCTGAGGGATAAACACCTTCTCCAGCCACTCCAAAGCCACCTTATCGTTGGTCCACCCGTTTTCAATAGCTGTAAACTCCCAATTGTCGAATATGTCTAGTTTAGACGGAAACCACTGTTGCTGAACGTCTTTTCCTTTGTAAATTACCGTCGGTAGTGTAAAGGCTTCAGTTGCAGAGATACACTTAATAATTGTCGTCCAGGTACGTGAACCTGGCTGTTTTTCTTGAACCTTACGCTTTTCAGCGTGCCCTACAACAAGTCTATTAAGATCGTAGCCTTCCATAATACCTGTCTCATCCATATTCCATCGTTGGCTAGCTGAAATAGCTCTGATTGCCGGGATCTCCAATTTTTGGAACCAAGGCCTAATAACTTCAGAACAAGCATTATTAACACGTACAGAATCGACGTATATTTGCCCCTTGGTCTTTAGAATAAGATTACAAGCCAAAAACCGTAACATCCAATGTTTTCCGAGTGGTAGGTGGTCCCCTTGAAGGGCCAGGAGCCTTTGGCTAAAAACCTTGATTTGGGCATGCGTAACTCCACGGCCAAGAGCCTCTTGAGTAAGCACCCAATTGGTCAATCGATTCTTTATTACCGTAGGTAGTCTTTGCAAGTGACTAGCGGCCTCTACGTGTGGTAAAGTTGTTTTGTTGCGATCTTGAAGTGTCGACCTTGGAACACCCCACTCAAGCGCGGCCTTTCGCAAGGACTTGCCATTTGCGATTTCCGTTAAAGCACACTAAACGTCAAACTCAGTGTATTCAAGCTTCATGATAAGAAGAACTCATATTTTGAATTTCAAAAGAATCGATAAAGAATTAAAGGAGTTAATAATTATTTAAGTTGGTAGGTGTAAGTGGCGGTGAGGTTAAGCGAGGTGGCCGGAATGGGGGGGTGGCCGGAATGGTGGGGTGGGACGTTAACATAAATACTAGGCACGTTCGTCGTGTATCTCCTCGCGAACGTTGGGTTAGGTTTCAGCAATAGCTTTGCAACATTGATGGTCTTTCGTGGCATCCAAGCAGCCGGAAGCGCTGCGACAATTTCAGTTGGTAAGTTATCTCGGTTCTGTATCCCTAGCCAGGAACTGACAACTTAGGTGCGGGAGTGATTGGAGACGTTACAACGGCGCGCGAACGGGGAGGACTTATTGGTATCTTTGGCGGCAGTAAGTGACCAACTTCTTCATAGCGGAGTTTCCACTAATGATTCAATAGTCCGAATGATGGGTCAATCAATCGGTCCTGTGTTCGGTGGGATCCTCACCCAATTCCTCGGGTTCCGCTCAATATTTTGGTTCCTCTTCATCCTCGGCTCCATCGCCCTTCTCTTGATCATCTTCCTTCTTCCCGAGACCCTGCGCTCTATCGCTGGCAACGGCACCTTGCGCCTAGACGGCATCCATCGTCCCCTCATATACAGATTCTCTCCTCCATCAGATGCTTTGCTTGATCGTGAGCCTATTCCTAGAAAGAAGGTCACTGTCTCGAGTATCGTCGCGCCCTTGAGATTTCTCTTCGAGAAAGACGTCTTCATCACGCTATTCTTCGGTAGCATTATTTACACGGTCTGGAGCATGGTAACGTCCAGCACAACCGCCCTCTTTCAATCACGCTTCCACCTCAACGACCTCCAAATCGGCTTGGTCTTCCTACCCAACGGCGCTGGTTGTGTTGCCGGCTCCTATCTGACAGGGTACCTCATGAATCACGATTACAAAGTTATCGAAACCCAGTACCGCGCAGCCAGAAATGTATCAGAAGATACGAAGCTGAAAAAGAAAGAGTTGGCAGATTTTCCGATCGAGAGATCTAGGTTGAGGAATATCTGGTGGATCGTCTTGATCTTTGTCGTTTCGACTGCAGCATACGGCTTCTCTCTCAACCTAAACCAGATCGCGATACCGCTGGTCCTTCAGTTCCTTATAGCTTATACGGCGACAGCTGTATTCTCGCTTAATAGTGCATTGGTCATTGATTTGTACCCAGGTGCTTCGGCTTCTGCAACTGCAGTCAACAATCTGATGCGTTGTTCTGTAGGTGCAGTTGGTGTTGCGGTTGTTCAGATCATTATCGATAAGGTTGGGGCAGGGCTTACCTTCTTAGCTCTTGCAGTCCTGACGGCGGGAACCAGCCCGTTGTTGGTTTTGGAGTGGTTCTACGGAGGGGGGTGGAGGATGGAGAGACAGAAGAGGTTAAGAGCTTCAGATGAGGAGACGACTCGGAACATTATCATTAAACGCAGTACATTTGGACCAAGAAAGACTCTACGACCTCTACATCTTCATCCATCAGTCTACAGATAATCAAGAATTTGGGATCCGGTGGGACAATGTTGAAAGGAGACGGAACGACATACTGCGATATGGATAGTGATGGCACAGATGACTACGTGTGGGTTGGTCCAAATGGTCTAATCGATATCTATATCAACACGCAGACACCTCCATACTGGACCCACTACGGATCGGTGATCATCCACGGCTTGGATCGGAATACAATTCATGTCGCAGATCTGAATGGAGATGGAAAGTGCGATGTGAGTGAAGCTAATCTTGGCCACACCTTTGCTGATAGAATCTAGTTGCTTTCGGTTGACCGAACTACTGGAGCTGCACGAATGTGGCTCAACAATTGGAACCTTTCAACTCGGAAATTTGCATTCACAGACAAAGGGATAGTATCTGGTGCCGTGCGTTATACACAAGGATATGGTGTCATTTAATACGGTCTTGGAGTACGATTTGCCGACATGACTGGGGATTGCAAAGCCGACTATCTGTGCATCGAACCAAACGGTCGTGTTACAGGGTGGTCAAATTGAGGGATGGCCGCTTCTGGACAGATCACTTTTGAGTCCGTGGGGCAGATCAAATCGACAGTATATTACGACCGCCAGAACATTCGGTTCCACGTTGTCAATGGTAAGCTCACACTCCTTGCTGAGGAGATGATATCTGGTACTAATATATTCAGACAGCTGTCTGAAATGCCCACCCAAAGAGCAAAACGCGTCGGTCGTCGTAGCTCCATTACACCCCCTATGAAAAAGCCCTCTTGGATACACTGACTGAACAGCCATACCTATATCGATGCGAGATGGCAGACTTCTTTTATCGTCGGTTCGGTAAAAGGATATCGGAACGATTGGTCGGTCGGATTCTACGATCGATACGCTGGACAAGAACCACGATCCATCGCATCGCACAACAACAGGATGCCGACCTTCGAGACCACTATCTACATAGGATATCAAAGTATAAATCTTATCAACTTGTCTTTGTCGATGAGTCCGGCTGTCACATAATTAGCAACATAGAACACTCTGGAAAGGAATAGATGAATCGAGTATAAACCATGATAGTATATGACTGTAGCATTCCCCTCACCTCTCTTCTGAGCCAGTTAATAAAATATACATGAACGGGAAGATAAATTGATTTATGCAGCAGCTATTTCTAAAAGTACGCTGACTACATTGAGACCAGCTAAGTTACGTAGAATGTTGTCAGACAACAAAACCTTTCCCAGAGTGACATTTGATAGTGAGGTTTAAATCTGTAAAATACCGATGTTTTAACTTAATTAAAAATCAAGCTTGGAATACCCAACAATAGAGTCGAGACGTAACAGTCAACTGCGATGTTCTACTATAGAGTGCCGGTGGCCGTGTCCCAGAGCCACACTGTTTTGTCCTTCGACGCTGACGCCAGCAGCCTCGAGTTGGGCGAGAAGGCTACTGAGTAGACCGAGTCGCTGTGCCCCTCAAGCGTCCGCTGCAGCGCGCCTAACCGCCTGGCATAATTCGAGGTACCCTTAGCCTGTGAAAGTTCGTCGAGTCGGTATTTCCATTCGCGATTCAGCCTACGGAATGCGTTCTCCTTTCCCTCACCATAGATGACTGGTATTGAGATGTCGAAGATACCTAGCAGGGAATAAGCAAGATCTTCCTCACGCTTAGTATTCCGATTTCGTGCCCATAACACTCGCTCGTCGAAGCTAAAATCAGAGAGAGACCTGCCTCGGAGAGCGAGAACAGGAATCCCCGTTATCTTGTGAAGCTGTACCTCTAGTGATGTCTTATCACCGAGTCGGTTGCCATTCAAGGAGAAAAACTCCACTAATGGCGGCGCAATAAGCTCTTGGAGTGTCCAACCACGAGTAAACCATCGGCTGTTCCTAAAAGCTGCTTCCCATAGCTTTGAAGAAGGGTCTTTTGTCCAGACGTCTGCCAGATACACATAGCATATTGCCGGATTGCAATACCAGCGAAACATAGAGTTGATAGCTTCCGAAAGCTCCCTATCGCTCGATTTGTTGATACAGCAAGTGTCCACCCAGAAGTGTTGTAATCCATCGCGAGCGGCCTGCTGTCCACAGAACCGAAGCTTTTTGTATCCGTTTTTCGTCTGCCCAGATCTATCCTTCAGGTCTTCAAAGGTGACCTCTTCATCATCCTCTCCCCAGGTGTGTGAAAGTATCGCATAAGGAGTTGTAGGGTGGGTGATGTCGTTCGTGAGGCTGAATTCGCCATTAGCTTCTAGCTTCAAAAGACGCATTTGGTCCCTAGAGCATTGTCTGCAGGTCTGCCATTCGACGGTAGCATGGGTTATAGGCGGGACTTAGCTTGCAATCCACATAATCTAGCTACCAAGGCTAAGATGGTGGAGATGGGTCTGAAATAAAGAGGTTGATAAATGGTTTGAGGCTGAGGCTCCAGCTGAAAGCTTAGAAATGATCGGCGACGCATATGGTGGCGACGAATGGCGTTGCGCTGAAGCCAGTAACTGGACACCCCCCATTTTTGATAAATGGCACACCAATTGCGCATACTTGTATACTTTCTTCGAGGCAATGAATTCGACCAGTAGAGTTCCTAGCCTTGAGTCGAATACTGCCTCCCTGAGTAAAGTTAGGGGAGGAGTACAAAGACGCGTCATCAAGCTTTCGAAGGAGGATGAGTGGCGTCCTTGGCGCATTTCCCCAGATCAACACCTCCCTCCTCTCTGGGGTGGTTACCCCCGTTCATAATTTAAGCTTTGATCAACGCTTTCTCCAGTCTTTTTCTGGTATATGCCACAGCCGCTCTTCCAGTCCCCTGGCTCCCGGTCCGCCCAGCGAACACGGATCCTGTTCAAACTTCACCATCGTTGCTAGGAATGCGTATCTTTAAGTCGTGTACCTTAGTCCCAATATACTTTACCCCTCGGCTTAACAGTCCGGCCAAGCCTTCTAGAGATTTCTTTCAAGCATGGGAAACGCGCCAATCAGAATTTCGGGATGCTCGAGATATTGTCCTGTTGAGTAAAAGTCTCCAAAAGGTCTTGGCGGAACAGATACCCCGATTACGAAGTAATCATGCAGGCTGCGGTCGCAATCATTCCGATGCCAAAGAGTGCTAATGCCAAGCCGATCAGCCACATGCTTGGAAAATTCGCGCCTAGCCTCCCATCGTTGAGGAACACCAACCGTCAGTGACATTTTGCCAAACACGTTCACGAAGGCCAACAAGCAAGATGCAAGGAAGAGGCGAATCTCTCGAGATCCTTGCAGAAAGTAAATATTTTCACAAGCGATTCATAAAATGTAATCCTCAGACCTCCTTGAGAACAACAACGGGACCCCTTCCATTCACTCCCATGAAACGACCTTTTCTGGCTTGTTTTCTTGCCGCCTCTCTTGTCTCGAAAACAGTCCACCAGCCTGAGCGCTCTACGCCTCTGCGATCAACTTGGTCATGAAAATCTCCATGGTCTCTCGACAATTGAACGAAACTTTTATCGATGACGACAGTCCCCACGTTACGCATGTACCTCTGCAGTCGATCTCTCGGCTTGCCCCTTTCAGCGCGCTCATTATCAGCATCATCTTCGTTAATTTTTTCCTCATACGTTTCTATATCCTTGAACGTTTCCTGCTCCAAAAGGTCTATGGCAAGACCTACACCCAGATGGACGAGACCACAAGGAGAGGGTTCGTAAATCACCACATAGCAGGAGCGACAAAGATCTTGATCCTGGTCTTAGCGGCGTACCCTTTTATCGACGTGGCGTTCGGAAGTGCCACTTTCCATACCCCATTTGTGGGATCGAAACATGTGTCACAGGGTGATATATTGATCATAGCTGCTCAAATGCTCATTGCAATGTACGTCTTTGAGTTATTCTACCGGCCGAAGATCTCGCCAGTCAGTGTGGCCCATCATGTTGGATCAGTATTGATTGGACAATCTGCTATTGCCATCAGTTTGAATCTCGTGAGCGAAAGAGACGCAACAATCGAGTTCATTCTGTGCACTGTGTGGGGTACGTTTCTCCAACTCTCTCCTCCATATTCATTCGGCCCATGGCGAGCAGTGTCTAACAATTCACGTGAACAGGCGCCTTCGACATTGTTTCCGAATTTCTCCCCCACGTCTCGATCATCCTCTACCGCGTATTCCCCACCTCGCACAGATTCCTCTTCAAACTCTTCCGAATTGCTTGTATCACAACACTTACGGGGACAACTGCAGAAACGATACTGACAATGTATCTTTTTGGTAGTTTGTGGTCCCGGTGGACACTTGCCTTCAAGATTACCACGCCAATGCTGCACGTCCTTTTCGCGTCTGCGCGGTTGTGGGGCAGCTGGTGTTTCTTCAGAATGTACAAGAAACAAGAACGGCTCATAGCGATGAATGAAGGCAGGCTGGAGGATCCGGAGCCAGCGGTGATGATTGTGGAAGAGACAAAGGACGGACAATTGGCCATTGTTCCAAGAGAGGAACCCTCGAGAGGCGAATCAGAAATCGAGCCGGCTACGTACTCGAGAATATCATAAATCTGCAACGTCTTTTCTGGATCCAAAATGAAGGTCCATTTTAGGGGCTGGAATGCCTTAGGGGAGAGCTGGGGCGGGGGGGCACTGTTCTAGTAAGCATGGAGTTGGGCGGCGGGGTTTGCAAATATTTCCAGAACGTAAATCTATCAGAGCCGTACTTTTAGATCGCCCGCTTGATGTCTTGCTGGCACATATATATAGCAGCAACAAGTTCATTATTTGTCAACTACCAGCTTCTCATATGGATTTGATGTGACAAAGCCTGTTGACGGCTGTCGGAATCTTGCCTTGCCAGCGAAGAACAATGTATATTCATTAATGCGATAACAGTGTCCCCGAAGTTGTGCCTTCAAAGGAAGAGCCTCTCAAGTAGTCCTGTAGTCGTTATAATCCAACACCAGAGTATCGGCCCATTACATTGAAAACCAGTTGATTATCCATCTCACAATCTACGTTAGGTCACAGCCTAAGTCTGCCCGGACAGCTAATGAGTCGCTGACTCCTGACATGGTCGTAATCATTTCTGCTGCATAGTTGCAATCATTCATGTTCGAAGTCGTGGGCACATACATGGATGATTGCTGGACACTCGGATATTGGTGTTTCGGGATGTTGCTCTGCAGGGAAGGATATGGCTGATGCGACATAGAAAATGGCTGATCTTCGAATATCCGGGGGTTTTGGCTCGAAGTATTCCATGCTGGGCTAAGGTTCCTCCCCATTTGCACAGGTACGAGGCTCTGATGATGCGATATTCCGTGACTAGAACCAGTTTCTGAGGTCGCGCTACTGCTGGGTGTAATGTATTGCATCGAAGCCGCCTTCCCAGCGTGTTGAATGCTAGAACGGCATCGGCCACTCGGATTCTGGGTATAGAAGGATGGGTCCCAGACAGACTGGGTGGTAGTAATACCAGAGCTATCTCTGTCGAAAGATTGTCCGCCTTCCCCAGTAGGCTTGTTTCCATCCGTGCAGCATGGTTTGCGTGTCGGGAGCAATTGTGCTAGAACTTGTACTGCCTTGCTCTGACTTCCATATTGACCTCCCATTTCCGTATCGCCCGTTGGGGATGTTTGCAGATATACTTCGATGCTGTCCTCCCTAACGCCTTGCTGTGATAAGAGCGCTCGTAATCTCTTGTTCTCTTCTGCGACTTTCCTCGCCGCTCCCTGAATCTCGCTCGAGGCTTCGACGCCCTGGAGTTCGCATTGGCGCAACCTGATCTCCAGTTCCTGGAGATATTCTTTCCTCCGGGCGCGGCTTCGTCTCTGGTTATCGCGAATCCGTGCGAGGTTTGCTTTCTCCTTTGATTGCATTATTAGAATGATGATGATGATGAAGGTCTATTCCGCCCGGCTAAGCCTAAAGGGCACTAGTACTATTTACATGGGTTCGATTCCTCCAGTTCCGCCATGGTCTCGTGACAGCCCCTACGTTCTCTTTGAACGGTTTTTGGTTCTAGCCTTTGATTCTACAATTCGACGTGGTCTCGTGGGTTTGTTAGTAGCAAGTGTACTTGGAGATAACTCCTCTAAGTGTTCAACGTCCTATCTTCAGCGGTTGAAGCAAGACCTGCTAAGCCACGAGGGTGCGTGGTGGGTTAGTTGAGTAAGGGGGGAAGGGGAAAACAAAAGGAAGGGGGGGAGTCTTAATGCAAGTCACGCCTGTGATGTCTGGGTTGCTGTGTGTTCCACCTCTTTGTCGAGTCGGCCTGTTTATTAGAATGAGTCGCCGGGATGTACAGCACAGCCAAGGCCGATACCCACAGCCAAGACATCGGTTCACTGGACATTCGTGGGGACGGACGGGGCGGATAATGAAGCTTACATACCGAGGATGTAGACATCTTCCAGAGCAATAGCAGTACACCAGAATGCACAAGTGCGCGAAAGCTTAGGGTTGATCGTGTTGGCTTCAATCACGTTCGCAAATGCAGGTGGTAGGTAGTAGAGAGATGAGATGTCCTGAGAATGACAGAGTGACTGCCGGAGATGCAATGCGATACGATATGATTCCTGCTCGACTCAGCCCACGCCAAGCTCCTTGCGTCCTAGACTGCCTCCAGGATATCACAAGGTCCAAATAAGCTCATCAGACTTACTTCGTACTTGTACGCGTCACCACGAAGGCTTCAGGGGTTCGCCATAGTGGCATTTTCGTGAACCCGAAATGGCACTTACTTCGTATATGGGTAATAAATGTACAATTCTAGTCTGTGCATAGAACTCGCTTTCCCCTTGACGTTACATTTAATTCGTCATCGTGCGGCCGAGACGGGACGCTTGCCGTATGAACGCCTTGCGGATCTCGCTGTCTTGTCTGTCGCGGTAGTTTCTGTCTACATCCTCAGTAACAATTGTGTGCTCGGTTTGGGACATGGTGGTAGAGATGTTGGTAGCAGATGCGGACGAAGATGAGGATACGATGCAAGCCATTTAGCTCGTGGTTGATGGGCGCTAAATCAGCTGACTCATTCTTGGGGTGGTGGCTGAGCCCGCGGCTCAGCGCAAAGTCACGTGACAACACAGCAGAATACCGATCCAGTGATGGTGGGGTAGATTCAGCGTCAGCGCCAACATCAACTACTTCGCCTTTCGATCTCTGCTTAACTGCCGCTCCCAGCACGTCACAAAACGAGTTCAGCTAAGCGAAGATTATTCTTCTCCTTTTCAAATTAGACCCAGCTAATATCTCCTAGAGCGAGAAGTTAGTCCTACCTGTAACCACACTGTCGGAATGCCTGGCACGGATAGAGCGATTGAGGAGCAGAGTCAGGAGGACGGGGGCAAATTGGCAGACAGGGTCCCGGTCAATGTCTTCGAAAACGTATCAGCTGGCGAAACACTTGGAATCTGGGGAATTGACCGGGGAGACAATCTGAGCCCTCTCAGCTCATGTCGCTTGGAAAGCATTTAAATCGGCCTCGCTCGCTCACAAAATGTGAGCGCAGCTACAAAAAATCAAGAGCCCGTATACAGAGGGTCACTGGAGCGGGTGGCCAGAGCGTTCAATTTAAAGTGCTCTGTTTGAGTGGTTCATGAAACTCCAGGCCTTGTTCAGTGAAGTAAAGGATGCTAGCAAATGCACATCTATTAAGAGGAGCTGTGCCCTGCTCTAAGTGAAGGCTCCATATCCCCATCATATCCGCTGGTCGTTGTGCCACCCTCCTTTCCAAGCGAGAACAAGTTTACCTTGCCATTCCGCCATGGCGGGCGTGCAATCTGTAACAGGGCCTTCCAGTCTCTGCGGGAGTTCATAGTGGTCAAAGCCTCCAGGAGCAACGCAGGGAGTGAGCCAAATCTCACTGTCATTACCCTTTCCCCTCCATCCCACGTAGACTTTGCCCTGAAAGCTCACCAAACTCGGCGCCGCACTGCTATGGCAGTGACGTTGGACGGAAAACGGTTGTTCCCAGAGGTCTGCCCCGGGACTGCGGGTGGAAACCAATATTTGCTGTGCTGTCTGCGGGGCAGAGCTTGTCCACGCAAGGTAGAGACGCCCGTGGAAAGAGGTTAACGCCGGACGGCAATCAGTGTTTATGTCGAGATAGTCAGGATACTGTCCCTTCCAGCTTTTATCATCATCAACTTGGTCCTTTATATGACCATCAGGATCAAATGTTGTTCGCCATAGGAGTTCGTCACCTGCAGTTCCGTTCCATGCTGCCCAGACTTTGCCTCCCTCGGAGAAGGCTACTGCCGGCCCGGTTTTGCTGGCAAACTTTGACCTCCTCGGCTTCTCCCATATCCACTGATCATTCTTGCATCTGTATACCGAATAATGAAGGCCCTGGCCCTCATCAGTGCCTAATCCTTTCCACAGCGCTATCAAAGTCTTTCCTGTGGAAGCAATGGACGGTCGAGAATCGGTTCTTGCGTCGTTGGAGATTTTTTATTATTCTGTCCGCTTTGGATCCGGATCTTGATCGTTGGCATGTAGTTTCGCCCACCAAAGTTGGTCTGTTCCATCGTGTGCCCGCCATACGGCAAAAAGTTCACCCTTAATGACTGCCAACGATGGTCCATCGGCAGTGAGGGCAGTTCCGTTGCATACCATATTCTGGGTTTGTTTCCAAGCAAATCTTCGTTCTGTGGGAGCTTGAGCTGTTGTCATGAACAAATGATCAAGCCTGGTGTCATGAACTTACTTTCCGGTCGATCTCCAAGAAGATTCTGCAGATGAGCTTTGACCAATTCTCTGATGGTGCCATATAGGGGATGCTGATGGCCTTCAAAACCTGGTGTAAGCGGTCCCGACCACTTAGCCGTCGATGCTGGCTCAAGGAGTTTTGGCAAGGCGACCAAAGATTCCTGGAGAGAACAATCGAGTAACCGTTTCCACTCCGACCCCTCAAAGTTGCCACATGATAACTCTGCGAGCACTTCAAAGACCAAATTCATCCAAAGATAGGGGCTTTGCCAACATTCGACGATCTGGAGTGCCCCCCGCACTCGATCAAAGTGACGCTGGTGGATGTTGAGCAGCTTGAGTCGTTCTTCGATGACCTTGTCGACGTCTTTCCGCAACCCGGTTCTAATCTCATGGCTTTCAGATGATAGTTTTATGTTAGGGTGCTCGAGATTTCCAAATATTCGTTGAATATCCCACTTCGGTCTGATCGTGGCCAAGGCCTTAATGGTCCCATTCTTCACGTTCCTCGGGGTTGTGACGCATTCCATCAGCTTTGGCACGAAGCTCCGGAGACTGTCAAGGGTGCATTCGTCCAACCCATCCAAAATGCAGATGATTTTACTATCCTTCGACGTCTTGACTAACTTGATATGCCACTCTCGCAAAGAGCGATTCGGCTGGCGTGATCGGTTCTGCGTCAGCTTCGCATTTGTGGCAGCGGTCGTACTGAATAAGATTGTGTTGGTGTCGCTTGCGAACAACACTTTGTTATCTGTTCTGTACTCCTGGACCCAGCGTGATCGATTTTCGTGAGGGTTTCGATGGCTATATGCACGACAATAGAAGCGTGAAATTGGAGGATACCTCTAGTGGCGAGAGTAGTTAGCCAAAGCTTGATTCGAGTGCCGAAAGTGGGAAAGACACATCTTAAGGGCGTGAAGTCATCGATGGTCTGCCCAAATGGACAAACTTGATACGGCGCGGCTCTGGTTTCTGGCTAAACCCTTTTGGGTTAGAAAAACAATCTCTTGACCGTTAACGCCGGGGTTGTCCCAAGCTTCGGGAGTGCCGCTGGAGCGCAGGAACGGGAGGGGAAAAAGAGTGCGAATCGCTTAAATCCATTCGCACTCTTTCGCACCTCCAACTCTTCACATCTATGGTATTGACTGCCCGTCATCTGTAGCACCGCAAGGACCCCAAAAATCAGGCTGAGAGATGCCGCATGTTGCTCAGAGCTCGAATTACACTTGAACTCAGACGTGGATTAGGTTAAGAATCGTTCACTTCGCTGATCTATCCTCCTTGATGGTATCTTCTAATGTCTCGTAGGTAGTGCAATATCTGGTCAGCTATATTGAAAGCCACCCTGCCACTTATCACGAAGTCGTGGCTGCCGTTCGAAACATCCTACGACCGAGCTTATCTACTCCTACCTCCACACCTGGCGAAGAGCCTGCTGAACTCTATCCCTCGGCATGTCATGCAAGACGACCCTGACGACCCTGACGACCCCTACGACACCCACGATCAAAGCCTGCCAGTTGTGACACAAGAGACCAGCGATGGAGGTCGTCCTTTATTCCAAGTTTATGTCGAGACAGCAGACGAATCTGGAGACGAGCAGGCCCTTGGTGACTCTCAACATCTGGCGAACCTCGCGGTCAGCCTCCCCTTCATCACAACGATATAGCAAGTCAGGATGATGCTCAAGAGAAGCATTCCTCCGGAAAGACTGTCGCCTCTCCGATTCAACATCAGCTAGACATTACAGAGCATAGTGCCTAACGCGTGCGAAGTGCTAAGGATTGCAGAGGTTCACACGCGTACGGAGGGAGCTCGCAGATGCCGCGGCGATCGAATTCAACCCCAGAACTCTCATATATAAGCCATCAGACGCAGTGGTTCCGGCAGGTGAAGGAGTTGAGGAGAATAGGTCAACGCTATGGTCAGCCTGATGATCAACCCTACCGCGGATCACCAGTACAGAGGATATGTATATGCCCAGGACTTCTGCTACCGGGCACGTTTCTCGAATTTTACCAGGGCGCTGAGGCTCAATCAGGACGCTGTAGAAGAGATTGGAGGCACAGGTGACATCCTAGCCTCTGATAAACGATCAAAACAGCTTGGATTCCTCCTCGAACGTACGGGCGAAGAGAAACAGTTTATACCTCCTCTTTCCAGAAACGATCGAGCCAGAGGGTGGAAAGGCTGGGAATGGGAGGTGGGGCAAAAGGAAGAAGGGTACAGAGGTGAGTGGGAGGTAAGCAAGCTAGAAGAGGAGCGGAAGGTACAGCGTAGAAAAGCCAAGAAAAGGCTCGATTACTGATAGCGGTTAGGGAAGCTGCTGCGGAGAATGGTCGAGCATTTCGGCAGCGGCACCCTGGTCGACTCCTTGCCGACAACACGGAGACAAGGTAAGTTCTGCCTTGGTCACGAAGGAAAGTTTGAACCTGCTTCACTGACCATCAGACTCCATGCCCTCTCGGAACCTCAGCATCAAGAGGTCGTAGACTACATTGACTATTGTCATAAGGCCTTGAAGGAACAGTTTGCCCCATTTCCCCCTAACCCTCGGTATTTCGGAACCCCTCTTAATTTTATTGTTAACACATTCCTTAACCCATTTCATCCTCGCAAGTATCCAACAGTTGCCCCAGACCTGAACGGATAGGTCCGTTCAGGGCAGTCTGGCCAACCGCATAGACCTAGGACGCAAGGCACAAAGATTATTATGAATGCGACGTGTCATAGAGTAAAGTCTGGGGCAAAGCCTCAAAATAAACAGGAAGATTTGTCGGGATGTTCATAGGCTCAAGGTAGGAAGGCATTTCTTTTGTGTTCACAATGTTCAAATACCAGACAAGACAACCACTGCCTCATCCTTCCCTCTGTTACTAGCGAAATACAAATACCGGAAGACACGTAAACCAAGAGGAATCTTTTCCGTTGCTGAATGCGATAATGCCTGATGCCGAATCTTTATTTGCACTCCCCACGCAACTGATTTAGGAGCAATGAGTTCTTGAAATGTCCAACCCGTGGACATGTACATCTGATACCATTACGATTTACGAGACATACAATCAATTTCCTGGAAACCCATCCGTCATCATACTGCCCCCCAGTGCTGAGTCCCTCGAGGATATCGCATGACCTTGAGACGTCCTCGAATCCGTAGACAATAGCAGGTCCTGCGTCATTATCTGTGTCTTCAATTTGTTAGATAGGTACAAAATAAACATAAGAGATATAAAGGATATCTGCTTCATGTTATCCTCAAATCCCAGCACATTGTGCATGCAAAAGGAGGAGCAAGGCAGTCGTCTCACTGAGATAACCCATGAAGAAAAGCCATTAGTTACCGTTATGGCGCAGTTCCGCTGTCCTGTAACGATACAACAGCATGTCACGGACTGTTCCAATGTCGCATTAGTCGGATGGCCCCGCGATGTTGCAATTGCTCTCTGAAGCCGCTGAAACTTGGTCAGCGACCGCTCGCCGTGACCATTAAAGGCAAACAAACTCTCCTGTGGCCTAGCTTCATGCCAATAGCTTGCCTGACAAGTAATATATCAGTATTGGTAAGTAAAGCTAATTAGAAATGGAGATATCACAAGTCTCTTTCGGTAATATCTTTTAGAGTCTCCCAGGTCTCGAACCCGGCCTCAAATAGCTGTTGCCAATAACACGTAATGCCCAGATTAGCGAGCACAAACTGAACATCCATCCTCTCGAGTAAAAACGAGGAACAAGTGAGTTTAGAACGCGTAGTCTTCAACCGGAGCACCTCCGCTATTTCAAGGGTATCGACAAGGCCATCAAGATAAGGCGGGTGATCGAAGTCTAAATTCATCTGAATGCAGCTTAGCAGCGTGCCTTGCGCCAAGCGACGACTCCATGGGTCTTTGGACTGGCATGGGTGTGGATCGGCGATGCCCAGGCCAGCTCCAGTCTAAACCTTGAAAAGTGGCCGTACGAGATCAAGCGTTTCAGGGCTTGGTAGGGATAGACTAACAGCGGTGTTTCTATAACTTTATTCACGCCATGTGCCCTATGCTTGAGGTGGGCCTGACTCCAGTTTGTCTCTTCTGCGAGGCTGCTCCCAAGGTCGATGGGCTTCATTGGCACAGACGGTCGTGCGGTTCGGCAAGTTCATAAAAAGCACGCGTCACGTAGGTGGTATCCAGCCCTCACTTACCGAGGTGTTTCTGATTTTCCGAGTAACGCACTCTGTATTCGCACCAGCCTCGATATAAGTTTCAGCTAAGAAAGTCAAGTCCCCCGGGTTGGTCCAGATGTCGGGCTGTGGACAGGCGGTGTTCCCGGTCAGTTCATCTACAAGTACGCATACATCAGCGGAGGTGCGTCGTTGTCGAAAACAGGGGTGATACGATCTGGAGTCAGATGTTCGTCGATTGTTATTCTGTCTGGTTAGTAAGAAGGCATTTATAAAAGCACACAGTGCAGTCATTCAACTTTACGCAAAACAACGATGTACTCCTCTGCCAATTAGTTTCCCTACTCTGTACATTGAACAACGAGGTTGTCGAGACGCGTCCCTCCGAGCGGCTAAGCATAAACAGAGTCGTTGCCAGAAGAGACGGCCAACATGCCCCGCAAACTAAGCCGAAGCCAGAACGGTCCGGTAACGAACCCGCGCCTGGGAGATGACGAGAAGAGTACGATTGATACGACTGGAAATCACGACGGTGCCATATCGACTGCGGACAGTGAAGATATGCCTTCGGATGCCGAGTTTGCGGCACTGAGAGATCTCCTGCCAAATGATACAGGTGAAGGTACCATGCGAGGCTTTCTAGGTGGTGGAAAAGCCGCTTCTATTGCCCCCGAGCATGCAAGCTCCGTATATCTTTTTGACCAGGAGGTGATCCTTGCAGAAGCTCTCAGATATATACAGGATCTCGAAGACCGCAAGCAGCGTTTGTGTCGAGAGAAAATAACTCTTGGCTTTAAGAGGATAGTATGTACCTGGAAACTTATGAACAGAATTGTAAGTTAAGTGAGCACCTCTCGGTATTTTGGCGTGTACCAAAGCCATACAGTGAGAATGCCGAAGAGCACGCGCTGACCCTAAGTCTAGGACAGTTCCGATATCGAGGACCTGACACCTCGGAGCAATTAAATCCACCGGCCTTGGGCATCTTAGAGCGCTCAGTCTTCACTTTTGGTGATTATGGGCAACGGTTCTCTCTGCTATCCATGGTAGCTCTATATATGGTAGCTCTTTTATCTCTATACACCTCTATATCGAAAAGCGATTTGTCTACGTCTTTTCCCACCTGTAGGCGCCATTGCTCCTCTGCTTGTGTCCGTGAGATTGTGTCACCCCTTTAAAAACGATCTGTAAGGTCTCTCTATGAAGGTTCGAGCTATCTTTTCCTAATGCTTCGGGCAGGCAGTCTTACAGCCAGACGGTATAATAACCTGGAAAGGTTACCATTTCGTTCTTTGTTGTCGGCTGGCGGCGGTGATACCTTCAGAATATTGCTCCCTCCAAGGACAGGGCTAATTTACCACCACCCAAAACTCACAAATTGAATGAATCAGTGGCGAAGATCTCAGCTTTCAAAACAGAAGATGATCTTGTAAGGAAAAGGTACTCCATCATCCGCCTGTTCGCATGAGCGAAAGTCACAACTGATGGTTAAAGGGAGAGGTAGCTTCTTTACTTCTCCTTTTCGGACATGCGATGTGGATTGGAAGCGATCGAGGAAGCTTCGTACAGTAGCAGCCGTGTGCCTGCTGGTGGACATGTCCAGAATACTTTACTCGCAATTGGTTTCACCGTGCTTCAATAACATCTTCGACTCCTACCAGATGTACCAAGTGGCCCAACTGGAAACCAGAATGATGATCAGACTCTTATTATTGTGCATGCCCCAAAAAAAGTCTGTCACTAAAGGGCATCATATATACGGGTGGATCGTGCCATTGAAGGAGTTTGAAGGTCATGTTTTGAGTTTAAGTGGATTTGCAAACAACTGTTTGACGTGTCCATGGCCGTGTTGATGGCGTCAATGGGGTGAAGCTTTGCCTGGGATGTACGCGATTTTATGGATGAATGAGTTGCTAGAATCTGGAATTCTTTTCATTTGTATACTACTAGCTTAATCTAGAAATGGTGCAATCCAACCATCTACCTTCCCTCTATGTTGGGTACAATAATCCTGCTTGCGAGATGATTCAAATGATGCACAATCAGAGCAATATCTCATGCTTGCGTGCTGTGTGGCTTAGAAAGTGTACAGAATTGCCCATGACATCCGAGCATCCTTTGTAAGGACACAAGAAGCCACCGTTGGCCAACCGTCTCTGAAGATGCTGAACACGAACGTGCCTCCCCAAACCATCTTTGCGTGAAAATGGACCCCGTTCGCAGAATGGGCAGTACAGTGTGGAGTCTGTATGTAGCCTGTTGTTCACTGTCTGCGTCCCCTGAACCCCTGCTGTTGTGTCACCTCCTTCCTCCTGGGAGATCTCGTCATCATCGTCGGTACCTGTACTAGTATACGAATAGTTTTTCTGAGAATGCCGCTGTGACTGCACTGTTTTGAATTGACGAGGGGTTTCTTGGCGATGGCAGAGCTGCGCCAGATTATCGACAAGTTGGACTTTTATATCGAAGACTTGATCCTCATGAAGTCCATCAAGCGATTGAAAGAGGAGCTTGGCCACCGTGGCCCGCTCCTCGAGTTCATAATCGATAGTCGACGGTGTAAGCACTTCTGTATCGGGAAGAATGCCTCGCATCTGGCGATCTACTTCATCGACGTGAACGGTCTCGTAGAAGTTGTTGATCTCATTGTCGAGTAGCTCATTTCTTAATCTGTTTTTCTTGCAATTGATCTTGCGTTGAGCTTTGTGATGTTTCTTGTACCAGAACGTACCCTTGGCCGCCTTGATTGTAGAGTAGCCGTCTTCCTTTATCTTAAGTGCGTAGCTCTTTCGGGCTTCCACCTTCTTCAGGATATATGGGTTTTTCGAAATCTCCCTTTTTTGTGTGTCACTCAGCTTATCCGGGGCATCATCATGACGTTCAAGGCGGCCGACAGCTCGAATAAGATACTCGCGGCGAGTGGTTCCAAGGTAAATGGCTTGACAGTCGGCGTCAATAAACGAGGGCATGTAATGTCGTTCATATACGTCTCCACTGTTTCCCATGGCGTGTCTTCTCTCCTCGGGGGTCAATGCCTCTATACCGTTCGCATTTAGTATACTTGTATTAGCAAATTTCCTGCAGAAGATCGTTCTCACCATTCAACCCTTTCCCGGATCCTCTTCGCAAGTCATACCATTGGAGCCGTTTCCTGAAACAGCAGGTGCGACCAAGACGAACGAAGTAGTACCGGTGCTTTGCGTATGGAAATGACTTCGTCTTCGATATTTGGACTTTGGTTGGCGTCTGCTCGACGTCACGGAAAATAGGTCGTTTTGCCCAGTCGTCGTCCCATTTCAACCGAATACGATCTGTTCCTTTCGGAACAACAAGATCGTAAATCTGTCGAAGTGATGTGAATTTATTCTTGAATGCATTGTCTGCGATAGCCAAAGCCACAATGAATATGACTGGGCAGCAAATTATACTTTCATCGTCGCGGAACGTAAATTTTTTCCTATATAAGATCAGACAATTCAAGCAAGCATCAGAAGGAAAATTGATATGCACTTACGGTTTCTTCTTTCCACCTGACCGCTTGATGTGTTGAAGGTTAAGAATGAGCCGTACAGCAGGCCGCCGTCCTTTTATCAGGGGAGGGAAGACATGAAATTCAATATCTTCGTACAAGAGGGGTATCTTCCCGACCAAAGCCGCCGGCCTAGTAGACGTACAGCCAGCGAAAATGTTAATCGGAGACTCCTGCACTCGGAGTCGTTCATGAGGATATTTCTCTTGATCACGAACCCAAAGACCGTTTTGAAGAACACACAAGTCTTCTACGTATAAGGCATACTTTTCTTTTTCTGAATCATCGAGACCAAGTGTAGGAATCCACTATAAACTTATCAGCACAGAACATTCTTCTTAGCAAGACTAGCAACAAACATTGCGGAGGTCTAGCAGAATCCCCTCATCCATATAGCGCTTTGCTGTGCGTTGGTAGTTCATGCTGAGTACGTGCCAGTACGTAGACATGGTTCCCTGCCTCTTAATACGCGAATTCTTCCTTTTCTTCCGCCAGACAAGGAACGTCTTGAAGTCTTCCGCAGTTGCACCTTTGAGAGCAGCCACCGGATCCCCCTTCCTTGTTTTCTTGCAATGCCTAAAGTGCCGCCATTAGTAAGTACATAATTTCCAATCGACAATAGCGACCTACAGTTTCCACATCTGTTCTTCTCTGTTCATCATCGCCTTTGTCTCCTCACAGGGGTTTGCTAGATTTGGGCCGGCGAGGACGAACTCGGCCCTGATCTTCCGATAATGTTCGGCTTCTGTATCGAGGTTACGGCTGGAGCTGTAGCCAGAGTCAGAGTCAGACTCCGAGTCGGAATCGGAGTCTGAATCAGAGGCGTCGCTAGAGTCGTTTCCATTGGAAATAGGAAATCTCTGTCTATTTTTGGCTGATGATCTGAGTGCTTGAGGATTCCTCGCACTGGGTAAGTCCATTGGAGGGGTTTTTTGGCGGCCATGGTGAAGAGTCCTACGCTGGGCGTGACGCCGTGGCAGCTTTTGTGGTGGAAGAGACATGCTGTCACTTGGTGGCAATATCAAGGATACAACGAAGATTGTTGATTATTGCAACTTCAGACTTCTTAGACGTTAAAGGACGATATCGTCTTTGGAAGAGGGTTGTTCACGACGTCGTAGGGAGTTGATCCTAAGTTGTGCTGCTATATACTGCCTGTACCACTTCGTCTCCTTGGCAGCTTTGAATGTGGGGTAGTGTTGTTTGAGAAATTGGAGGCACCTGTTACGGTGTGCAACCAGCCTGGTGATCCGTCGATCGTGCGAGTTCATAAATCCTGGATTGGTAGTTTAGGAATGTATAAAGGTACGGGAACTGGAATGGAGGAAGAAGAATTCGATGGTAAGGAGGCATTGAGTAAAGAGCAAAACGATGGCGAGACCAATAATTTAAATACATCCTCAACAGGGTGTTAGGGTCCCTCATGTGGATAACCTTCCGTTGTGGTCAACCCTCACTGTTCTGATGGTCATGGTGTATTGACTTGGAATAGGCGAGGGCAAAATGTCGGGTTGAAATGTGCTTAAGGCGGCGTGTGGGCTAATGCCTTAGAGCTCGTAGCTCGATGCTCGAGTGCCTAAGCGAGGTGGAAAGGGTAGGTAAAACAGCGACCACACTACCCCAGAAACGGGGATAGAATCACCAACATCTCAATACTATTAATTATTTTAATTCTAATTTCCTAAGTCTTATATCTTTTAAAAACGATAGCAATAGCAACCAATGTTAATTACATCCGAAATAATTATAAATATAATAGCAACTAATATTAATTACATCTGGAATAATAGCTTTGTTTTGCCTAATATTCGCATTGGCAAAGGTATAACAAAAATAATCAAGTTGGTAAAAGCAATTAAATTGGCAAAGGCAATCAAATTAGCAATTTGAGCAAAGTTTTTAAAAGCTTAGCTTATTAAATCAAGAAAGTGCGCGTACGTATATCAAAATTGCTGGAATTGTTGAAATTGCTAATATCGCTAAAATCGTTAAAATTATCGAAATCGCTAGAATTATAATAAAAGCGTAAACCTTAAAGATATGTGAAAATAAAATTTTAATTGTATATTTTCTTGTATAAGTTACTAATATAAACGGGTAGAATTAATTAATATTATCCCTTGAAAACATATTACATTTGCAAATCGTAATACTTTATCTAATAAAGCTAATTATACGTATTTTGAAATTATATATATATTCAAGTTTAAATCACTTAATTACTACGTGCCTTATTACATTTATCCCCCCCTTAATCTAATAATTGGTTTAACTATTTTAATTCTAATTTCCTAAGCCTTATATCTTTCAAAAACGATAGTAGTGACAGCTAATGTTAATTATATCCGGAACACTTATAAATATAATAGCAGCTAATATTAATTATATTCGAAATAGCAATTTCATCTTGCTTAGTATTTGCATTGGTAAAGGTATAACAAAAACAATCAAGTTAGCAAAGGCAATTAAATTAGCAAAAGTAATTAAATTAGCAATTTAAATAAAGTTTTTAAAAGCTTAACTTATCAAATCAAAAAAGTGCGCATGCATATATCAAAATCGTTAGAATTGTTGAAATCGCTAATATTGCTAAAATCATTAAAATCACTAAAATTGCTAAAATTATAATAAAAGCGCAAACCCTAAGGATATATAAAAACAAAGCCTTAATCATATGCTTCCCTATATTAATCGCTAATATAAACAAGTGAAATCAATTAATATTATTTCTTGAAAATATATTACATTTGCAAACCATAATACTTTACTTAATAAAACTAATTATACGTATCTTAAAGTCATATATATATCCAAGTTCAAATCACCTGACTACCACTTGCCCTACTACAATATCAGCTAATATAAGGTAAACGTCTAAAACGAATAGCACCGCAATTACTTTAATCATATTATTTGCCGCATAATTCTTAAACGCAATCGCCTTGCTTGTATTTTACTAATCGCCGCCCCATTGCGAAGTTCAAAAGGTATCTCTACTTTCCAAGACCTTATTACGCTTCGCATAAACGATTCCTGTATTGCGTATTAAAAAGGGTTATAGCCTTTGGGAAGTTGTTATCCAATATCAACTTGCGGCTAGAAAATAAAAAAATAAAGATAGTTCCTTATATTAATGTTACTTTTGCTAACAAAACGCGTCAGCATCGTTATGCAAAAGATATAAAAGCATGTATATCAATATTTTAAAGATTATTATGAAAAGTAATTTGGCTTTATTAAATTTTGCTTCCAATGTAGCAAGTAGATAACTAATAAAACAAATTAAAAAGCTCATTATCAAAATCATATCAACAATCTCGATATGCTTTTCCAATGCGAACTAGTCATTTTTCGCTACGCTGTCACTTGCGCTAGATATTGTAGTAGATGTTTAAAGAAAAAATAGCTATTAGTAGCCGCATAAATAAAACAATTCCATGATTAAATAAATGAGCAAAAACATATCTTTAATTGCATCCTAAAATACATTAAGAATTTAAATAGTAAGGACTTTATTTTATGCTTGCATTTGTTATATATTATAATGCTTTATTTGGATTTAGATGTATGAAATTACTTTAAAGATATATATAGCATTTATAAGCTAAATGCACGAAAGAAGCGTTAATGTTAGCAAGAAAAGGGTAATGATAAGCAAGTTAAAATGTCGGGTGTTGCTAAAAAGAAAAGGCCTTGATTTCAAGAAAAGCTGGAAGATAAAGATTGCAAAGTGCCGGATGATCAAAAATCAGCTCCTAAAGGTTGCTTCAAAGATCTTTTTAGTTATACGTTTATAAATATTTTAGTAATAGATTTTAATTGATGCTTAGCGAATGATATCAAGCTAGCAATAATATTTAGCAACTTTTTATTACGTTGTAGCACTTTAATTGGCGGCGTTTGGGACAATCACAAGAATTATTACGGTACTAATACTTCGCTTTCATCTTTATCAAACGACATTTTCAAAATAATGCCTCAAGCTAAAAAGAATTGCTATTCTTCTTAAACAACTTCATTAAAAGCTGCCACCATCAACCTCCTTAGTAATTCTAAACTTTAGAACTTTAACGCGATCGCATATGTTATGTTTTCCCCTATTAAGTCTTAAAAGGATTGGAATCTATTTGGCCCCGATATTCTTCCATTATATCCGTTTAGTATTCCGATGGAATTAATTAATTCGGAACTTCGAAATGCTCTTTCTTCATCAAGTCTACCAGCAACTACCAACGCGGTCGAGGATGCTCACGAAAGCATATCAATAACTTTACCACGGCGCTTAAAAAGCTCGGTGATATAGCCGCTTTGTGGCAGCTAGCTAGTTGCAATTAATGTTAAAAGAGGAATATAAAAAGCTAAAGCGTTGCTTGCTAAATAGAAATAAAATAATATAACTTGATACCTTATAAAATGAAAAAGATTTTCGTATAAGAGCAATATGTAGCAAAAGCGAAAAAATATAAGCTTAAAGGTTATCAAAAGGTTTAAGGCAACTTATCAAAAAAACCACTTAAGCATGCGATTACTTAAGAAGCGAGTGTCGCGTAAAAGGATTAAATACTTTGTTAAGTGAAAAGGTTGTTTAAAGAGCAAGAATTTTTAAGAAAAAGAAGCTATTATAAGTTGTAAACGAATTATAAAGTTTGAGGCAAGCTGAAGAAGGAACCTACCACTGTAAAAGAAGTATATTAGAGAGCCACCATATACGAAAGGTAAATTATGTTATACAAAGTATGAGTTGTCATAGGAATTAAATGTGATTGGTTCGGAATAATATAAAGCCGCTCCATTTTTTAGAAAGTTCTAAGAGAGGGGCAGGAAAGGCACTACTTAAGTAGGAATCTCCGCCTCTCAAGATTTGTCAATTAACTTTATATCTTAACATTTTATGAAATTATCGATACAGAATTCAAACATGCGTTTCTCCCTACGTAGCGAGACTCCCCACGTGCCGAGACAGATCAACGAAATCAGATGAATTTTAAGATTAATAGATTACTAAATTAACGTCCATCCTTACGTAACGGAAAACGTTATGTGCTGGAAAAAATGATAAGTACTTTGAATTTAAACAACTTGAACTTTGTGCACACATCGATAAAACCCAAAAATTTATGCAAATCGTATTCGGTGGCTACTCTTGAAGTTCTTAAAGCCCTCCCATCAAAAAATCACATTCGTGTCGTCGCCCGTGGGCCTGATCTGCGGGCAGCCTCCTTTTACTTCATACGATGCAAAATACTTTTTTGACTATTAAACTTATTAAACTTTTAATACTTTTAATACTTACAAAATAATCTTATCCGATCTTTAAACTCTTGTTATTATATTAGTAACCATTATCATCTTTATAGCCGCCATAAATCGTAAATTTAAACAAAATTGCAACGCAGCACAGTACCTCGAATCAAAGTGACTAACGATATTTAATTAGGGTAACGACACCACGCTATCCCGGCATGACAGACGAAATTGAAAATAAATTACTGCCTAAGATTCGAGGCTAGAGGCTTGAACTTCAAAGATTGAAGATAAATTCGTAATCTTCGGTTTCTGTTTTTATCATCCACTCTCCAGCTTCCTTATTAGCAACAAGAATACATCATGCTCAATCGAAAGTGGCTTCGAATATCCTATGCCTATGGCTTCCAGAATTCCAGCCCTGAGCGACTGGCTGGTCCTGCGCGCTTCCAATATGCGACGATGTCATAGCCGCGAGGCTGCCGCCCAGCTGAGTCCGCCAGCCTCAACACAACGTCTTCTTCAACCTTACTCCGCATCTATACTATTTCAACGGCTCATCATTACTAAAAACCCTTCCACCTCCGATCCTCGAACCTATTAAAATAATACGTCTGCTATAGTTAAACGGGGGTGGCAATCCCAGCCTAACCAAATTCTTTAAAAACGATATACCCAAGTATGTTATATTTTCACACAAATAAGAAGCGAAGAAGATCATTTTTAAAAATTTAATAAATAACACAAGTAAAATTAAGGCTAATTATAATAAGATATATTTTTATGAAAAATAAGTGAAGTATAATAAATTAAAATACTTTTAAGTAAATATATGTTATATTAATAAATTAAATAGCGTTAAGCTTTCAAAAATTATTAATTTAATATTTCGTTAGTACTAAAAAGCAGCCAGATATTATAAACGGGTGGAATCGATTAATATTGTCCCCTAAAAACATATTACATTTGCAAACCGTAATACTTTATCTGATAAAGTTAATTACACATTTCTTAAAGCTATATATATATCCAAGTTTAAATTACTTAACTATTACGTATCCTATTATATTTGTTCCCCCCTTAATTTAATAATCATCCTGATTACTCCAATCCTAATCTCTTAAGCTTTATATCCTTCGAAAACGATAGCAGTAGCAACTAATATTAATTACATCTGGAATAATTATAAATATAATAATAACTAATGTTAATTACATTTGGAATAGCAACTTTGTTTTACTTAATATTTACATTAGCAAAAGTATAATAAAAATAATTAAGTTGGCAAAGGCAATCAAGTTAATAAAAGTAATTAAGTTAGCAATTTAAGTAAAGTTTTTAAAAGCTTGGCTTATCAAATTAAAAAAGTGCGCATACGTATATTAAAATCGCTGGAATTGTTGGAATTATTAATATCGCTAAAATCGTTAGAATTATTAAAATCGCCAGAATTATAATAAAAGCGCAAATCCTAAAGATATGTGAAGATAAAGTCTTAATTATATGCTTTCTTATGTAGGTCACCAATGTAAATAGGTGAAATTAATTAATATTATCTCCTAAAAACATATTACATTTATGAACTGTAATATTTTGCTTAATAAAGCTAATTATATGTATCCTAAAGCCATATATATATATTCAAATCCAAATTATTTAATTACCATATGCCTTATTATATTCGTCCCCCTTTTAATCCAATAATCATCCTAATTATTTTAATTTTGATTTCTTAAGCTTTATACTTTTTAAAGATAATAGCAGTGGCAATTAATATTAATTACACCCGAAATAATTATAAATATAATGGTAACTAATATCAATTATACCCGGAACAATAGCTTTGTTTTGCTTAATATTTACATTAGCAAAATTATAATAAAAATAATCAAGTTAATAAAAGTAATCGAGTTAGCAAAGGTAATCAAATTGGCAATTTAAGCAAAGGTTTTAAAAGCCTAGCTTATCAAATCGAAAAAGTGCGCATATATATATCAAAATCGCCGGAATTATTGGAATCGCTAATATCGCTAAAATCATTAAAATTACCGAAATTGCTAAAATTATAAGAAGGGCGTAAACCCTAAAGATATATAAAGATAAAGCCTCGATTATATGCTTCCTTACGTAAGTCACTAATGTAAACAAATAAAATTAATTAATATTATTTTCTAAAAACATATTACGTTTGCGAACCGCAATATTCTACCTAATAAAGTTAATTATACGTATCCTAAAGCCATATATATACCCAAATCCAAATCACCTGACTACCACGTGCCCTACTACAATAGTACGTTTATTTATTAAATGTTTCGATAAGGAAGCGAAAAGCAAATGATATATTTGCCGAGTTTACTTAGGAATTTGCTTTCCAAACAAGTAAATGGTTTATACGAGGCTAGATCTTATAAGAACTTCTTGCTTTAAGATCAGTCGAATTTTTTTCCAAGGAATGCAATCGATTAGGTGATAAGGGAACTTTAAAGCAACAAATCCATGATATTATAAGAGTCCCATCGATAGCGCTTTGATAATATTCTTTCTCCCAATTTAACGTTAAGAAATGATTCTCGTGGGCAATAAGTCGACCGATTACACGCAGAAAAGATAAGGCGTATTTATTATTTGGCATTTTTAATGTCCAATTGCCCCTTCTTTATAACAAAGGAAAAGCTAAGGCATTTCAGCGGCTCCAAGAAGCAATCGATAAACCGTCCAAGGGTAAATCGCATCCTAACAATTAATACTTAAAAGATTATTAAGATTAGCGCTAATTAAAATTCAGGCCCTAAGAAAAACCTATTTCGTTACCTACTGTATGCTAATGTAAACGGGTGGAATCGATTGATACTATTTCCTGGAAACATACTACGTTTGCGAATCGTAATACTTTACCTGGTAAAGCTAGTTATACGTATTTTAAAGCCATATATATACCTAAATCCAAATCACTTAATTATCACGTGCCTTATTATATTTGTCTTCCCCTTAATTTAATAATTATCTTAATTATTCTAGTCCTAATTTCCCGAACCTTATATCCTTTGAAAATAATAGCAATAGCAACTAATATTAATTACATCCGAAACAATTATAAATACAATGGCAATTAATATTAATTATATCTAAAATAACAGCTTTGTTTTGCTTAGTATTTATATCAGCAAAAGTATAATAGAAATAATCAAATTGGTAAAGGTAATTAAGTTGGCAAAGGCAATTAAGTTGGCAAAGGCAATCGAATTGGCAAAGGCAATCAAGTTTTTAAAAGCCTAGCTTATTAAATCAAAAAAATGCGCGTACATATATTAAAATCGCTAGAATTATTGGAATCGGTAATATCGCTAAAATCGCTAAAATCGCTAAAATCATAATAAAGGCGCAAACCCTAAAGATGTATAAAAATAAAGCCTTAATTATATGCTTCCTTACGTAAGTTACCAATATAAATAAGTAAAATCAATTAATATTATTCCTTAAAAACATATTACATTTGCAAATTATAATACTTTGCCTAATAAAACTAGTTATACATGTCCTAAAGCCATATATATACCCAAGTCCAAATCACCTGATTACCACGTGCCTTACTACAATATAAGCTTCCTTATAATCCATATGAGCTCAAAAGTTAACTTCTTAGGCGGAAACGGTATGTTCTTTGAAGGAAACAGAGGAGGCAGCGAATGCCTTAGTGATTATTTATAGGGATGTTAGCTTGTTTTAGTTGTGAATGGGAAATGTGAGAATGTAAATAGCAGCTCCAAATGATAAAGAAGTGAAGAAGAGATATTGGCAAATGTTGAGGATGGAATATATGGTATTAGGAGATGCTGGATAAAGATGTGTATATGAAGCATTTGTCGATGCTGGTATAGTAATTAGATTGGCAGAGATATAAAGTAAACAATAACTGGCAGATATTGGGAATATGAAGTAAGGGTATTCGTAGATTCGTAGATTAATATTAAGCGGAAACCACCGGATTGAGCTCCCTCGAGCTTTTTCAAGACTCAACTCGTGATTGTGGAGCTGCAAACGTAGATACTACGACAAATACAGGGAAGCCAAACGCGGGGTAAAACAAAGCTCGAAACGGCAGAATTAAAGCTATCCCTATCCGCATCTCTTTATAATACTTACTCTCACTATTGATATTATGTCTGGCATGAGTCAAGACCTCGAGGGGACTAACGAAGTCAATGGCGTCCATGCCAGGATACAATATAAATAACACCTTAATAGTAAGAACTAAGTTAGTTGTTGCCATAATTATAACTGGAGATATTTATAAAAGGAGGATATATATAGTAGTAATGAATATCTGGAAATGGGAAAAGTGAGGCTTTTGATGCTGGTAATGTTTTTGTATTAATATATATGGGATTAAGAAAAAAACAAAATGCAGAAGAAGAGCTAACTAAAAGAAAAAGAAAGCAAGTGGTATGCTCCTACCTCACGTGATCTACCCTGAAAATGCGGGGTAATGAGTAAAGCAAGGCATTTAGTGGAGTCGCTAGGGTCGGTGCTGAGCTAGAGCCCCTATCAAATCAAGGAAAAGCGGGTCTTGCTGTCAGAGGATTACGCGGACGGTGATTGGAACTTTGCCTGATTCGGAACTTTATTGTTGTTTACTTCTTTTCCCTCACGCACGAGACAAAGAAGAGGTCCAAGTCCAGCATCAATAACCTCATTTTTGAGCACAAAAAATAATTATCTCGGTCCGAATTATGCAGTCTCTGCTTATAGCCAGCCCATCCGACGAACCACAAACACATGACGTGAAAAACACGACATCGAATAATTTATCAGAATAATCACGGCCGGCGGCAGGAACCTGACTCTCCTCAAATTCAATCAGCTCACTCAAGCATTCTTAAGGACTTGAAGGGTTTTGTAAAGGTGGATTTATGAGGCTTGTCTCGTTCTTCTTTACTGGCCTCCTTCAAGAGCCAGGAGGCATGCCACCGTTGATCTGACAATAAAAAACATTGCTTGCTCCGGGACTACTCAAGGATATCCTAGATCTGAACACACCAATACATCTCATCTCCCACCTAAGTTTGCGAGAGGAGTGACACCTCCTCTCCATACCTGGAGTCTCTCGATCTCAAGATGAAATCCACGTCACGTGTCAGTGCGAATACCGCAGGGAGAATGTGGTCGAGAGAAAGCAAGACGATTGCCAGGTAATCAACTTCTGGCGAAAACATCTCAGATAAAGGTGGCAGTGGAAATCACACTGACGGATTCATTGACTGATAACTTGCTACAGCATCGGAACCCATTCTGACGATATCTCACTCGGCTCGAGGCTCGGAGTGGTTGAGTAGAATATCAACGTCTTGAGTGGAAATCGATTGTGACCCTACACTAAGATCATGAGGTATACTGGACATGTTTTTCGTACCTCCGAATAGTCTCTCCGGCCAATGAACATCACCAATGTACATACCATCCACTATCTGTCTTTCTACCCTGCGCCTGAAAGTGTCTCTGCATTTGCTCCATCAACCTGTAATATACTTCTGCTTCATTCCGTAACTCTACTCTCTTCTTCTTCATCCTACCAACGCCATCACTTGCTTCGTGGTGGGTGGGACGCAGTCCAGGTCTGCAGTGACGAGACAACAGGCGAGGCCAGTGCCAAGATGATACTGATACCCCCGAAAATCCACTAGCCAGAGAGTATAGAACGCTATGAGCTGTCATCAGACACCGTCGATAATCTCTATAGCTCGGAAAACCTACAGTAAGAATTCCGTTTGTCTCTCCAGAGTCCCCGCAATCCTGTTGGTGCTTGCAGATCCATGCTGTTCCGATCAAATCAGTCTGAAAATGAATCGGGATAGTAGACACACTAGTGCTTGAGCTCCCGCAGTCTCTCCTCGTAGCAAGGAAAACTTGGGTATGCAGTCTGGTCCGGTAAGTTGGAATCACGAAACTCGAGATAAGCTTTCACATCTTCGCAGGCATCGATGGGGTGCGGCCTGTTCGGATGCGCTTCCAGACAGTAGTACCAATCTGGTTTCTTTATACCATTATAAATATTCCGTGCGTCTTCCGCTTGATCAGTTCCGAAGAGTAGACTCCATGTACGTCCGATTTCCGGACGCTGCTTTTGTGCTTGTGTATCGTCCATAATCCTGCCGACGAAATTAGCACATTCATGTCGTCTGAGTTTGAAATTGAGAATTGTGCACTTACCTAGTTGATTTTGTAGGTAAATGCATATCGTACCCGCTCTTGTCGACTAAATGGAACCAGAACAGCTTCTAGATCGGCGTCCCGCTCTCTGCGGATGTGACAAGACCGAGGTGGTCATCCATTCGATCGGTCCATGCAAATTCAAGCCTTCCCACGGATTTGAGTAACGATATTCGGAGTTTGTCTCTCTGGAATTCTGCCCACCTGCTTCCTTGTTTACTAGCATCATATCATCCCATATATCGCCACGATCACCCTCTCCGTTGCTTGCCCGATCTGCCAGTCATCGTATATCTACCACGGGAATCGACAGGTAGCGCGCTGTCTCCATAAAGTGCGCTAGCAGGTTTCACGAAGACGTAGGACCTATTCTACTCTCTATTTCTTCCGTAGGTGCCAGTTGAAGCTGTTGTTGAAACTATCGTCATAATGAAAGGAGCAGAAACCCGAACATCCCAGGCACCGTATCGCTAGCAGGATAGTCGCAACATTGTTTGCTACACCGTCCCAGTTGAGCACAGCGTCATCAGTCGCATGCCCAATTTGCGGTAAGACTCCCCTCCTAAAGCATCGATATAACAATTTATTGATCGTAGCGACGCCAGGTTTCCGCACCAGCCATAAATACTCAATCAGCACATCCACAAGCACTTTCACATCAGTCCCGAATCCAGCATCACCTTCCCCGAACGTCATAGCGAAATCCCTCAACCGCTGCCCAGGAAAAAGCCATGTGACAATCCCTGACCGGTCTGTCAGTCCAACGTCCTCTCTTGACCGAAACACCAGTTGTGCTCGAGTGCCAAGCAACAGTGCTTTTGTTCCCGGCCTCAGAAGTCTATCAATCCCATAACTTCTTCTGTCTCGTCGGACCCGTACCCCCTCGCAGACCAATAATCTACCGGCGATTGGTCTTTCCACAATGGTCACGAGATTTGCATTCCTGCCTCACGTGTTGAGTTGGATTGAACAAGTTCCGAGGAGCTCAGGACAGGTATTGGTATTCCAAGGAAGACATCATCTTCAAGTTGTGCTGGCAAATCAGGTATCGGAAGGTCTCCTGGCGTCGCATCGTGGGGATTGGTGGTTATTCTGTTGGTGCTGTGCATGATTCTGAGCTCGAAGTCGTTGAATTTGTCATTTCTGGGAGATGAATGGGGCGGGTGAAGAGTCGAGATCAAGACTTTGGCCCACGCTTGCATGAGTTGTTCGCTCGTTTCTGCCGAGATATTCAAGCTCATCGTACCTTCAGAGAGTATCCCATAACTTTGGGACGGGTGGTGCTGTGTTTGATTAGATCCTTGGTGGGGATCGTCAGAAAATGCGATGGGTCTAGGAAGAAGCACCTCTTCCTCCATATTGATTGGAACTGGAGCTGTATTTGTCATCTCAATACAGATATGCATGATGTTGTGTTAAATGCCTTGAGGTTGAAGAGAGTTCAAATGTCTTCCACGCGTTTCGACATTAAGGTTGGCCATTTCGCTTCCTGGGGTTTGTGTTTGTAGTTGTGTACTCGACTGTCCCTTCGAGCCTTCCATGCCTGGCACTGCGGCAAGAGCACAGATGCACGCGAACAAACGATCATCGATTTGTCACGAAGCCCTACTCATGATATGAAATCGTAGCTTGATTGCTTTCCTAATCAAAGATTGTTCAGGCGATCGAGACTAAATGTATATGCAAAGCAGCTTTGAATCATGAAAGATCATCGTGCATGAGAACTACAATGCGAAAAAATCTCAGACATATGTAAGTGAAACACTAGAAAGGAAGATATATATGTAACCGCCTCCTTTTCGTACCCATTGCCTAGAGTCCGTTATCTTGTGCACTCAGTTTCTCCTTATTCTCGCGGCGCGTTTTCCGCTGAAGCAGAAAAGCCCAATCCGCCGTTCATGTATTTCCCAAAATCCCTCGCTTATCACCTCGCAGTTCAATTACCAGGTGGGTGGAACGCAGCCCAAGTTTGAGCAGATGACACGACTAACGAAGCTAGAGCGAGTAGTATGCTGATACCACCGAAGATGATACAAGCCAAAGGGTGTAGAAAGCTAGTATGTTAGTATTGCTGAATTGTTTTTGAGTAGTTGTGGAACTTACAATATAACTTACGTTTATCTCGCCAGAGACCACGAAGGCCAGTCGGTGCTTGGGAATCCACGCTATTGAAGATTAGCAAAGTATGTCTGGAAGTAAGACTGGATTGATAAATGGAGGGATATGAAGCTGAAGTTATCGTAAGGCTGGGCAGGTTCGTGATAATGAAGTGTTGGGGGTGCAGCTCAGCCGCTCTTTCATCAGGGGGGACCAGTGAATTCACTTGATTCGTGCATTTCTGTTCCGCCGCCAAAAACATACCAGAACGAGGAATTGACAGCCTGACAGGACCGAAGTACCCAGGCTTCTTCTACCTTGCACTTCAATCAATCGTCAGAACTATATTTCAGCTCTAGTGATTGTCGATTTGTGAATTTCTGACTTGGTGTCTAGGATGGGACTGTAGCCAGACAATTCAACTAGCCAACGCTCGGTGGGATGTACTCGTTCCCCAAACGGGCTCATCAACGGAGACTTGATCTTTCGGGTATCGATGATGAATCTGGAACATCAAGAAATGTTGTATTCCGAGCTTGCTCGAGAATATTCCTTGCCATTTTCTGCTCGTACTTGTACTTGTCTCTCTATCTCCGTATATGCGAATAGTAATAGTTTTATTGTTCTCTGATTTAAAAGCTAGGCGTCTAGAACACTTGGCAATTTTTGAGGTTCTATACGGGATAATTCTACCCCTGCTCATTTGCTTAGAGTTCTTTGGTTACACGAAGACAATTTACTTCAATGCACGAGAGTGGCGTTCCATATTTATCCTCCATCCGATGATACCCTGGTGATAGTTATGCAGCTGGTGGGTTATACGAGTTGTCGCGATTTCAGCCGTACCCCCTTCGGAGACTTTTCTCTCTATTCTTCTCCTTGTCAGTATCGAGTGCAATTTCTCCATCGACTCTCCAAGAATCCTCTTTTCCGTAGGACATTGACGTCCCGCAAATAGCACCTGTGGTACCACATTTGCCTCATCGGCCATCACAGGCAGAGCACTGCTGTGACGCATATACTGTCTGTACCTTGATCACTATGCACCTCATGTGCTCAGGAAGCAAAATGCCTCATGTTTTGTTCTATCATTACATCATTGGTGCAAATTTCAAGTTGCCAAGATGCAGCCAAGGGTCACATGCGGTCCGATTGTTGACATCTGTGCACTTCGACCAATAATGACAGCCTGTAGGCAGGGTACAATTGTTTTCAACTGTGGTATCTCTCGATGCATCCGCCAAATGCGTCGAGCTCCGGTCGAGTTCGAGTTGTTCGCCGATGCGGTGGCCGATGCGGTGGCCGATGCGGTGGCCGCACGCGGATTTTTTGATTCTGCTCAAGTGCGCCGCATACATAAGGTCGTGCCTCCTCCTTTTCATGTTGTCGATTCATTCATCACGCACTCATACGCTTCTCGGCATCTTTCCTCACGATGAAGATTATCCACCTACTGGTCGCCGCTGCTCTCGAATCATGCATCGTTGGCGCGCTCCCTGCTTCGGATCACAGCGTGACCAAGGTGCTTGAGAAGAGAGGCAGTTGGACCAATTCCTGTCGGGGTGGACTCTACAGCGATGGCCAACACACCTACGATCCGAGCTTCAGACCATTTACGACTATCCTCCGAGCCTATTGTTATAACACCTCCGGTATCCTTCTTGAAAATGCGCTCGAGCTCAACAACTGCTTTGGAAATAATAACGGAGTGGTCCAGGTGAGAAGTTGTCGACTTTGAGCGCTGGCAAAAGCTGACTGTACATAGTTCGGTGGAAATGGGTTTGGGTTCACTTGTAACGTCAATGATGAAAAGCCAAGCATGGTTAACGGAAAAATGGAGATATTTTGTACCAAAATTGGCGGAGGCAGGAACCCGAACTATATTGACACGAGTAAGACCGCCATTCTTTCTCCGCTCTGTCCACCACGGGATATTGACATCTTTCGTAGACCTGTACCTCAGTAATCAGAACGGACACCTTGTCTGCGACTGAGCGGAATTGTTGGTCGAGACTACGTCACAAGGGAAGGTGGATGGTAGTCGAAGTGTCAGCGTTGAGCCAAGTTATGACAGAATGATTCGTGCAGAGATTGCGAGGTCGCATGAATGTCCACTGAATCGCTGCACGTCCACAATTATATCTCAATCAGAAAGGAAACTGGCCTGTCACTGAGCTGTTTGTGATTCTCAGCAACATGAAACTTGAAAGTGTCCAATGCTAAGTGATTTCCTGTACTGCAAAAGCAGTACTGTTATAGAAAATGCAATTATATTAGGTAATAATTAACAAGTTAAAATAACTTCACTTTTGAAAGCAAATATTCATTTACTTAGCATCCCTATTACCAGCAAACAATCATATATATAAGCAGCCTTTCCCTTTGCAACTTGTAACTCCAATTTTTTAATTACATTTTCTTTTTTTTTTCTTTTTTAACCTTTAATAATGCAATTCTTTTGCATTCTTTAATGCTTTCTTTATCAATCTTAAGGCTTTCCTTTTACAGCGACGCGTTGTTTAAGGTCTTGCATTATTAATCTTGCGATTTTAGCTTCTTGCAAGGCAAGGTAAGGCTAATTATTTACCTCGCTTTGATTTAAGCTAATCAAGTTTAATAAACATAAAGTTAAGGCTTTTCTTTTTATTAACAACTTTTTTAAAGCTTTACTATTTTATCTTTTTTTTTTAATAACTTTGCTGTTGTTGCTAATTCCTTTGATCGTAAAACTTGCGATTTACTTAGCTTCCTTTTCAAGGCTTTAAAGCTTTTATTTAGCTAAGTTTTTCTTCTCTTTTTGCGTTTCTTTTACAATTATAAAGCATTTCCGTAGCAATTAACTTAATGTAGCGATTACTTTTTGCGAATCAAGATCTTTTTGTTATTGCTTAAATTATTACTTTTTTATTAAATCTTTCTTTTTTTCCATTTATTACAACTTTTTAATATCATTATCTAGAATTAAATTTTGCGCGATAGCAAGATAAGATTAAGCCGCCTCTTCATCTTTAAATCGATTTATAGCATTATAATTCTAGCTTACCTTAAGATGAAGTTTCTTAATTATCTTAATGCGCCTTAATTACGCTTTCGCTTCTTTACAAATTCCCATTATCGTTACTTTATCGCTTCACAACTTTTAAAGTTAAGTTGTCTTCTTTTTTAAGCTAGTTATCTTTTTTTTGCCCTTTTTTCTTCACTTCTTTCTTTTTTTATTACAAAGTTTTATTAATATCATATCAAATTCGTTTACCTTTTGCTTTTTATGAAAGTTGGTATTTTGCTTTAATATTTAAAAAGAGGCTTTAAGCAACGCGTAACCTTTTATAATGCTCCATGCAACTTCCACTTTTCGGATTTGGAACATGTTATTACGTATGATATTAATCCTCTTTTAAGAATAAAGCCTTGTAAGACATAAAGTCATTTAAGCTTTAAGCAAACGTAAATGAAAATTTAACGTTTTATGCCCTAATATCTATGGCCTTAGCAAAGTCTAAATCGATCTTCTTTTACGCTAATAATAAGCAAGTTCTTTTTTTATTTTAATCATAAATATTTCGCAAATTTCCTTAATATTTTTCTTTTCTTTTTTACCTTGCAACGGTTTTTTGCCTTAATAAATACATGCGCATGCATAAACATATACTTATACAAGATTAACAATAATGAAATGGGGTTTAAAGGTATTAAGCAACTAATAACTTTGTAATAATTTTGAAAAAAGCAAAAGTTAACAAACTAATCTTTAGCAATAAGAGTTGCTAAAGCTCTTATTTGCTGGCATGTAGTTTTTTTTAACCTTATTATTATTATTAAGTTGTAAGACCCATTGAAGTTAACAAAATTTGCAAATTATACTTAAAGTTCAAGATTAATAATACGCTTAAAAAAGATAAGGGTTTTTTTTGAATTAAGCTATTTGTTACGCAATTTCCAAATTGCTTAGCCTAACTTTAGTTTGATATAAAAGCAAGTCTAACTTTTTTATTTTTAAAGCATTTAATATGCTAAAGCTTATTATGTAGGATTTGATTTTGGTTTAATAATGATTTTAAAAATATCTAATAACTTTGAAAAACGTATAAGCTTATTATTAACTTTATTATCTTAAGAATTTCTTAAAGTTATTTAACTTCAATTATTTAATGCTAGCTTTAGCCTTAGGCTAATACATAAGCTTGCGGATTTAAATGCTATTATATTATACCTTTGCTTTTTGGTTATATTTCCTATTAGCACTTAAATTGCGGCATATTTGTGTTCTTTTTACCCGCTTGCTTTCACGCTTAAAAAGTTGATGATGATATAAATTAAGTTCAAATCTAGCAAGCGTGGTTAGGGAAAATAGCGTGGCCTTTTCAAAATGGACATAAAACTCCTTTTCTAAAGAGATTCAATTGGAAGTCATCGGCTAATAGCATGTTTAAATTTCCGATAAAAGCATAAGCACGTCTTGCTTTAATAAGAAACAAAATTGGGGAACTTTTGCTTATGATAAAACTTAAGTTAATTAGTATTGGTTTTCTTGAAAGTTATAATGAAAGTCTTATTTGATAGGTAATCATTAAGAAGACGGATATAAAGGTAATCCTAAGTCTGAAGCAATATAAAAGCGCTCTAATTTTGTTATTAGCTTTTAAAAAGAAATTAATTTTATGGGATTGATGAAGTTGCTTACTTTGTTATTTTTTGCTTGCAAATTTCCTCTATCATTTTGCTCTTTACTATAAATCGGAAATCTTTATTATCAGGTTAAGCATTGCTATAAAGGGTATTGTAAATATTAGCAATAAAGTAGTTTTAAGGAAATAAGCATTTTAAACATTAGATATTGTTTTTAAGAAGATTTCATTGCTAAGGGATTTAATTGCTTATTTCAAGAAAGCGGCGCTTAAATGGGACTTGCTTTTGCAACGAACTTGGCATATAAGGGAGGAACTTTTCATTACTTACTTTTAAAATATGTTACTTAAAGCTACTGCGTCTATTATAAGATATGCAAATTAAGTCCTAATTACTTTTCCTTAACAGAATAATTAGTAATTTCTTTCTTGGAAGGTATTACAATGATAAAAAGTCTTATAATCTTCATTATATACTCAAAAGAGTTATCAATATTAGCGTAAATAGCAATTAGATATAAAGATCATTAAGCTTCGCTTTATCTTTATGCTTAATTAGCTGCCTCATAAGGCCAGTTCTTTTCTTTGAGTTATTAAGAAGGTTTTGGCTTTTTATTCCAGCGTTTACTTATCGAAATATAGCGTCTTAAACAACTGCTTTAATAAGTAATTTATTAATTAAAAAGTTGCTTTTTGATGCACCTTATGCTAGCTCTACTTTTTGCTTCTAATTCCAAACTTAACGTTTGTAGTATAATGCTAAAGAGGTTTTCGAAACCGCTAAGAAGTCCGTAGCAAAGCATTTTTATAGCAGCGATAAGATATATGCTAAAGGAATTATTATTGCTAAATAAAGAATTTCAATGCTTTGCTATTATTATTTAGCAATGCTTTGTTAACGCTTTGTTAGCATTAATTTCCATCTTTTTTTTTAAATAAGTAATATGTCCTTGCATTTACTTGTCCGAATTATTTATAAATGCCTTATATTGGCTTTTTTATTGAAACGTTAAAATAGGTATTTTAATTATTATTCCATTTGGCTTTATATGTTATTTAATAATATGTTTAAGATTCTTCAAATCCATAGGGTTAGCTAGTGGGGTATCTTTTTTGCTTGAAGCGGCATTTATGTTACTAAAATGCTATTTTGAAATTTCATTTTTAGCATTGTAAATGAAGTGTTATTGCTTGTGAAAAAGTTTAAGCCGATTTTTAGCATATATTTCCTTAAGTTAAAAGCTGTTATTTCCTAATTTTTTTAAAATGTAATATCCTTTACTATTAACTTTAATAATCTGATATGATTTAAGTTATTAAAAGTCCAGTGTCTTATTAAAGCTCTTATTAACTTCTCTTGAAGTATTATGCTTTAAAATTAAATTTTTGATTTTTAAAGGCCGATGTTGAATGTTATAATTAAAGTCAAAAGCTTCTTTTCCTTCTTATCTTTAACGTGTCTTTTAAAGGTAAGCTTTATTCAAGTGGTTTTGCCTAAATTGAAATTAGGTAGCTTAAAGCTAAATAAGTCTGCTGCGATTTTTGACTTCTTTAATGAACAAGCTCTTTCAAGTAAGATAACAAGTTTCCATAAGGAGAATAAGCTTTTTCTTGTAAACTAAGTAAAAGGGCATATAACTTGTGAAAGCGTTTGTTATAATTCGATTAGCGAATAATATTATTGGGAAGTTTATTATCCATTTTCCCTCCATTTTCGAAAGTGCGTTTTTGATTGGTCTGTAGCTTTTTTCAATTATTCCGTTAACTTTAAGGTTATAAGTTAAAATTTATATCTTTTGAATTTTCATTTTATTAAATAACCAAATAACTTCCTTTATGTTTTTATTTCTTTTGTTGATAACAAGCTTTTAAAAGAATCCGTAGCAATATATAATATCTTGCTAAATGAATTTAGCAACTTGATTTGCTATTTTTGAAAAAAAAATGCTTTAACTTCAATTCATCTATTTATATCATTTCAAGTTATTACTAAGTATTTCTTTTTATTTTAAATAAGCATGTAAATAATATTAATAATCCATTTCTTTATTAAGCTATTCAAGGCAATGAGAAAAAGAAGCTCTTTTTATTTCTTAGCATCTTGATATTAGCATTTAATACAAATTTTGATGTATTTGGTAACATTCTTATAACACCTTTTTTAATAATATCTTATTAAAACCCGATAATATATGCTTTCTTGCCTTTTGTAGTTTAAATCGTTATAACAATTTTTAAGAATTTAGCTCTTGTTTTTATTAGTATTAATAACAAGCTTTATAAGCGAACCTTTCGCTAGTAATTTCCAAACTTTCCCATTGTAAACACCGTAATTTAAAGCTTCTCATTTGAATTTCCAAAATTTCCTTTTATTTATTTCCTTTGGAATTTTCATTATAATGATATATTTAGCAATTCTTAGGAAGCTTTTGCTGTAATCTTTAAAGGATATTGGTAAAGGTTAAGGGTTTTCTTTGATGCTTTTTATGTTTGAGCTTAACGCTGAAATTTCCTTATCCTTTTGAAGCTTCCGAATTTGCTTTTTCATTTCCTTAAAAATATCACTTTATTTTTTTAGCTTAAGGTTTGTAAAGGCTTTATTTTCTTTTTCTTTAATAGCTTTAATAAGGCAAAGTTTATACGCTTTAAGCTTAACAAAAATCCAATCCTTATTATTATCTTCTTTAGCGATGTTTGGTTTTGTGTTTTTGGGATATTTAAGCCTTTTAAAAAGAAAGTTAGTAGCGGTATGCGTAACGCTTTTAACGTATCGAACTTCGAAGTTGAAAAGCCTAATTTAAGTAAGCCAGCGTGTAAGCATAGCGTTAAAATGATTATAAGCAACTCTATTTAGTTGGGCCACTAGCGTATTAGCGTCCGTTTTTATAACAAAATGTATTTTAATAAGTCAAATCTTTAATTTCTTTAAGATATGTAGCATTCTTTTGCATTCCCGCTTAATAGCGTTGTAATTACGTTTTATCTTATTTCAAAAGCTATTTTTATAATGAGCAAGATGTAACTTCCTATTATCTTTATCTTTTTAAGCTAAGAAGTTTTTTTAACCATTATCATTAGAATTTATTGAAATTATTATTTTTTTAGTATTTTCATTGTAATTGATTTTATAAAAAATCGGAGTAAAATATAAAATATTTTGAAGTTATTTCTTAGCTTTTCCTTAAACATTTGAATTCTAATGAAACTTGATTCTTTTTTGGATAAGCAAGTAAAGGGGCTTTGCAATTAATTGAAAGTCTTTAATCCAAATGCGAAAGTAAACAACTAATTCAAAAAATTTCTTTATTTCTTTGATATTGCTTGGCTTAGTCCAATTTTGCACTTTAAGTAAGTGAATAGCTAAGAGTTCTTGTTTAGCAGAGTTTATGGCGTAATTAATAATATTTATTTTATTTCGGCAAAATTAAGACTTTCCTTTAATAGTAGCTCCAGAGCGCTTTAATTATTCAAAAATCTTGTTAAGGTTGAAAATGTGCTTCAAAACAAATCGCCAAATCCCAAAGTAAGCTTCTTATTATTTATAATTTGTAAATGGTCCTTTTATGCTAATATTATTAAGAAAAGGCATTGCAATGTTAGGGATAATATCTTTGAAGATCTTAGCAATTATCTATACGAATTAAGCTACCAAATTGATACATCTTTAAAAGAGTGTAATATTTTTAATTAAGCCGATATTAAGAATCCAAAAGGTAATCATATCCTAATTAGCTTGGTGTAAGATTTGTTAATTATATTTAGAATAAAGGTTTACTAAGCTTGCAATATAATATCCAGCGAATTCTTGAGAAAACTTATCTACAGAAGGAAGTAAATTGGCGTCTCTTTAAGTTATCGCATTAAGCATTATTGCTAAATTAATGGGTTGATATTTGCCCGGCTTTTTCTTTTTGATTAAAAATTAAGTATTTTGGTATGGTTCTTTTAAAAGTTTTAAAACTCCTTTATTAAGGCAATTTTATATTATTTTCATAACTTTCGGGATTAATGCTTGAGGTAGTGGGAAATTTAGTACTTGCTATGCTTTATGCGGAATTGTCTTTAAGATTACTGGAAAAAAGATATTTTCGTGGAATCGTTTACATTTAAATTACTTAAAGGAAATAATATCTTTTCGATTAAGTATCATTTTATTAAATAACACTCTTTCTTTTAGAAGAAGTATATTTCTTATATCAAGATTAGCAAGTCTTTTTAAAGTAAATCGGGTTTTTTAAGGAATTGCTGAAAATCGAGGTAAAAATAAGTGTTAGTATTTTCTAACTTGTTATTGCGAGATATCTTAAGCCTTTGAACATTCGTATCAATTATTCCTTTCCCTTAGAAGATTACTAATCCCGTTAATTTCATTTACTAATTGCATTTTCTTAACCTTTGACTTATATATTATCTACATTTGACAAATTTGCTTGTTAGATTTGAAAAAGTTACCAAATTTTAAGTTCTCGTAATTTGTAATGAAATCAAAAGTTAACTTTGAATTCGTTATTTAATTACCTTCAAGTAAGGTTTCTGAATCCTCAAAATCGGCCATTCAAATGCAAAATTCTTATTATATGTAAAATTGGTGCAAATATTCTTTTATCAAAATTTCTGTTTTCAATTTAATAAAATCGTCTCCGCCCCCTTTTTTAAAACGCTTAGCCTCAAGCGAAGAGGTATTGCTATTAAAGCATTTAACCATATCAATAATATAACTCTAAATATTATTAATTACTTATTTTCTAATAACTTGTTTTTTCCTTCTAAAGTATAATTATCACTTTAGCTTTTATTATGTTAAATTCAGCTAATTCCATTCTTGCTTTTTATTACAAAGATATCTTTTGCTTCATAAATAGCAAAATTAGTTTGAATTATAAAATCTTGAATCAATTAGTAATTTCAAAATTAAGTTAGAACTGATTTACCTTTTTTATCTAAAGGGTATTAAAAAGAAAGTCTTGCCTTCCGAAAAAATGAAAAACCTAAAATTATTTTGGTATTTGAAATGTTTATAATATAAAACCAAGTGCGAATAATTAAGTTTCTAATTGTAATAGCAATATTATTCGCGTAACCAATGAAGCGAGATTTTATTTTAGTAATAATTTTCAAGGTCATACTTTGACTTTTGATAATCAATAGGCTTAATTAGATTGCCGTTTTTAATGTAATATAGCTGACTTCGGCTTCATTGTTAAGGGTAACTTTTATGTTACTGATTTTAATATTTCCAGGAATCGTAATTATTATTTTTAGTATTAGTAATGTAGTAGGGCACGTGGTAGTCAGGTGATTTGGACTTGGGTATATATATGGCTTCAGGATACGTGTAACTAGCTTTTACCAGGCAGAGTACTACGGTTCGCAGACGTAGTATGTCTCCAGGGGATAATATCAATCGATTCCACCCGTTTACAATATTCATATGATTAACAAATTGATATAATATCAATCATCAAACGTTTCTTTTTTATTATATCAAGCTTAACAATACACTTGTAAAGCAAAAAAAAGTCAATATAAACAATTATTAGCAATTGCTTGATTTCAAATTTATTAGTTATTATGTTAATAATGCTTGATAGCGTAATTAATATATCAATTCCTGCTATTATAACATATAGCTTCAAAGCAAACACAACACAAATTACCCTTTTGCATTTTGTTAAACTTGTGTATATAATATTCCCGATTAAGGTAAATTCCGTAACCTCTTCTAATTCGGTGCCAATAACTAACACAAACCCGATTTGGAAGCTTAAGTTTTTGGTGTTAGTGAAGGATTTGTTAATAAAGATATAAACCTTAGCTAATTGCAAGTTTATAAAAACGTATCGAAAACCCCTCTTTAAATTATCCAGTCTTCGATCATCTGTCCAATCTCCCTCTCCGTACACCAACACGAAAAACGCGCATAACAGCAAAGTCCTAAAATCATTAAAGAACATTCAAATCGAAGCAATAATCACAATCACCATGTCAGATACCGATATGACTGTCCCTACTACACAGACACAGCAAGAGGCAATTCGTGGGGCTCAGGCTGGGACTCTGCTGAAGCAGACGATGATTTAAATGCCGCCTTGGCGGACATGGATCAACCGATAAAGGACGAAAAGAATGCCCGTATATCAGCTCTTGAAGCGGAGAAAAGTGGATGGAAAGCCGAGAAAACGGGTTGGGAAGACGAAAGGAAAGCTTGGGAAGCAGAGAAGCAAGGTTGGGAAGCTGAGAAAAAGCGCTTAGAGATCCACTATGCAGCCAACGGGGAGGCATTCGCCGAGGCTGACGAGTTTCGACGTCAGATATTGAAGGCAAAGGAGGACACCTGTGAGATGATTCGCGACAGCAGCATTGGAGACTGGATCCCAGACGCCGCCGACACCATTGCATACCAGCACGGGCAGATCCTTGAGTTGAAACGAATTCTCGCGCGTCTTGAGCCCCAGAGGGTTGATCTTGAGAAGCCAGCATACTACGTGAGGGAATACCCAACCTTGGAGGCGAAGCTCAAACAGACTGTCATAGAGCAGACGATAATGCTGAGGGATGTTCAATGCCCATTATTGGCTACAAGATATGTACCATTGACCAAGGACGAGAGAAAAGAAGTTACGGAGGCGTGGGAGAAGTCCAGAGCCTTCGTCGAGTCTCGAACGACCACATCAGCCAGCGGCGTCCGAAAGCCAGAGCCTGTCCCAGATCGATCGAATCCAGGAACATTCGGACTATTTTACGAGGACTACGACAGCGACAGTGACAGCGACCGGGAATCCAATGACACTACCACCAACATCTCTCCAACTTTCACTGGGTCCTTCTCAGCCAAAGTAATGAGTGCTACCATTCCGAATTCCCCGACCAAAAGCAAGGGCGTCCTCTATTGTCTCTCGGTCTGCTGGAGATCGAGAAAGCTCACCCTTGCGGGCTTCATCATTCTCCTCCTCATCCTCTTCAACATCTATCGCCTCCTTACACGAAAACTCTCATCAAACCCTTACAACACCTACGATGGATCAATCTATAACGACAAAGAAGTCTCTGTAGACGATTGGAATATACACTGGACTCATGGAGTTCCCTCCTACACCCACGAAACTCCTTCACCAGTCGTTTGCTAAGAACTATTATTCTGTCAGTTTCGGAATTTCTCTGACCACAGCTGCATGTTCGTTATGAAGTGGATAGATACGGTCATTGATTGAGCGTCATGGAAGTGAGTAACCAACATTAAGCCTGACTTCAAAACGCTAACTATCCCTAGAGTGGGATGCTCTCCGACCTTGATATTGGTATATTGTGTAGGACGGAATTGGAAGATTAGGGAGCAGTTGCGAGCAGAAGGGCATGTTGCCGAGAAGACGAATGTCCTGTGGAGGATTGAGCAATTTGTTAAGCGACATTGGGATGGGAGAGTTGAGTGCTGGAATAGTAAAGTCCTCCAGCTGGGTGTTTATTATTACATTTCCTTTATTTTTTCTTAATTAGTGATGAGGGGCAGATGAGATGCTTGTGCAGGTGGAGAACATTAAGCACTTGAATGCCTATCACGACTGTTCCCATACGCCAAATGTGATCTTCTTGATGTTAAAAGCAGCGCACGTGATGTTTTCATTCTCGCTACTCGCGGAGGCTATTTTAGCCGGCCCCACCCCTACCAACTTTATCTCAACAGCATTGTCGTTTTCAGTGGCGAGTCTCTGGTCCATATGGAGACTTGGTACAGTCTTTGCGGACCCTCTGTCACGCTTTTCCTCGCGGCCAAAGCTGTCATGCGGCAGCTCCCCTATGCTTTGCCCTCGTGCCCTCGTAGTTGAGACATCGGCGATGTTGTTCTTGCCCCAGGGTCAGCTTTTGTGGATACCAATAGCATCACGACTCACCATTTTTCATTATTTGTGTCGATTCATCTTGGGTACGACGTTCTTGGTGTATACAAAAAGATTCTTATCCAGTCTTCCATGTTGCGTGCAGCTCTATCCGTCCTTGGTGACTACGATCGATCTTGTCTCCACCGATTCTCTTGGGGATGCGCCTTCTGGGCATCTCGGGTTCTTGAAAGATACGTGAGGGCAGACTGAAAGTCGCACATTGTTAGCTTTGGATGAGGTGGGGTCAAAGGTTGTTGACTTACATCGAGCATGAGGACCAGCTTTCGTATCATACATCACGAAGATCAGCGGTTCTTCGGGTGTCTGTTTCTCGAGCCAGTACCTTGGTGAACAATCAGCATGTAGTAGCTTCAGACTCCTGTGAGGATGATTGAGGATATTCATAGACTTGCCACTTATGTTTGGCGTTGTGCGTAAGGTAGTAGACCTCCCCAACGTTCCCAGGTATTATTCTATCCGTTGCGACGAGGTCGTTGGGATCAACTGATCGGCTATCGCAGAATGCCAACGGCCTGTCCTCGAGTACAGGATTGAGGGTTCTCCATGTGCTGCCCTGGTTAGCAATGCAATTTCTATTGGGAATTATGCTGGAGTCTCACTTAATAATGCGGAATCGATATCCAGGCTTGAGGAATTGGGCTTTCTCATCGTCGCTCATGAATCGATTTATCACCGCTGGCCCAGACTCGTACGTGATGTCTCTGTATGTCAGTCAACAGTATCTCGATTCCAAACATGCGATCCTCACCATTATGCACCCCTCTTGCCGGCCCCTCCGTATGCAAAGGATCTGCAAGGTCCAGCTTGTCTCTCTTGAAGATGATGTTCTTGCGCAATACCGAGTCGTAGCAGTTCACGTATACAGCGTCCATCGTGGTTTTAAGAAGCGCCTCGGTCTCGTCTCGATATCCCGCAACGTCCTCTGCTTTCGTGAAGCTATCGAATGCTGATCGGTGGTCCAGCCATTGAAACCCACAGTCGTCGACATCTGGTATAGGGTCTTTGCATTCTCGTAGGTCGTGGATCGGGATATCTTTGTGTTCTTCGAACTCCAGGTTATCAACTCGATCGACATTCGGATCAAACCCCTCACTTATGGGCATGAAGCACCAGTATGGCTTTTCATCCTCATAAAGCTGAAGCTTCTGGAGATACTCCAGCGTCGCTTGAACCTGCGGCATCTAGACGTCTCAATATCTGGATCGGTATGGCGAAGAGCTTCAAAGGCTGTCGAAGCTGAATATCGTACCATAGGACGATAGTTGTTGAAAGGTCACGATGTTTATCGGTTATCCAATCAGCTGTTGTGCTGGCCATGGAACGACCCCTGCGGCAGTTCAATGTGCGATGCCGGCGCGGGGCATCTTGACCCCGCCATCGTCTTACGTTTGAGTGAATTTCTGGCCAGGGAGTCGCTGCATGCCCTTGCGCAAGCCATATATTCCCGACGAATCATTTCACAATCCGGTATCTTGAACACGCAGGTCTGGTTTGGTCTAATCTGCCTCACTAACTGCCTTGGGCAGCCACAATTTGGTCCCTCATACAAACCGGGCGTAAGAATCTCACCATTCAAAGATAACGATATGCCGGCTGCCGCAACAAAGTGGTGTTCTGCACCTAGCCACTCGCACGCTCAGTAGCCTTACTGACCGAGGTATGTCCGTTACGTTTGCCTTTTCCTGTATTGGTTGAATTGCTGGGTTTGGAATATCCGGTAAGGCCTCAATTCTTACCCGTCACCTTGCACAGCATCTCGTCATATTTCCTTTATTCCTTGAATACAACGCGATCTGTCGGCTTTGGAGCCCGACTGAGTTCCTGTAACCTCTATAATATTAGCGGACTGCTCTGACTTCAATTGCGGGATGCGGCTTGGCTTCAATGCCAAGACTATTCGCGCCTGACTAGCTGCAATGTTGATAGGAATATGGAGTTCTGAAGTGAATCATCGATACCGATGTGAAAGTCTCTGCCTCACTGGATAGAAGAGGTGACAGTCCACCTAGAGACATTAATAATTGATTGCACAAGTGTCGGAAAAGCTTCCCAGGTTTCTGCTACAGCCGTAAGAGTCCTAAGAAATGCTTCTCTTGGAGTCCTAGTACACACGGTGACTGTTAGGGCGTGAAGTAACATTCCCTACGTGATTTACCTTCCATCGCGACTGTACTTACCTCTCAGAATGTAGCTAGGGGTAAAATAGGGACAAGAGCGAGAATTCAGGGCGAACTTATCACATCGCCGTGATTGCTCGATCCATGTGCTTGATGGGATGCCTGATTTCCATAGAATTTTGCTCTTTATAAGGAGAATAACCTCTTCTCGCATTGAACATAGATGGTCTTTGATTCTTCCTCTGTGTACTCACGTATTCAGCGTACTAATATACAGCTTGCTCCGCCCATTTCATTTTATGGTCATGTAAAACCATTTGAGCCTCCAGGTGTCTCCACCTCAGTTTCTGTAGATAGTCCGATATACCGGTATAGGATATCACCTCTTCGCAATATACTCTCCCCCAGGCAATCTTGGGTCACTTTAGCCTAACAGTCTGGTGTGACAACCAGATATTGCGACATTACGCTAAATACAGACGAAGGATCATTCTTGGTAGAATTATCACTCTTGAGTAATGACAATTGATCTGGTTTCTACGCTGCGACGTGGGGGAGCATTGGCGGGTGCCTCCGGGTTTGGAAAAGAGACATGTGGACAAACTATTATCGATCAGCAAATGTAATATTGTACGTTGGCTCGGAAGGATATGTATACATCTAGCATGATCACCGCCTTTGGTATCGTAAAGTACGAAGACAAGGGCCTCGAAACAGGTTTGTCTGGACAGCCAGTACCTGAAATTACTTTCTGTCAGCTTGAAGTCTTCCAGCTCTGTCCATCTAACTCGCCACTTATGCTCCGGATTGTGTTTCAAGTAGTACACTTCGCCAACACGGTCAGGAATGATGCGATCACACGCGATCAAGTCTGATGGCGTTACTGTTCGACTATCACAAAGAGCTAGGGGCCGATCTTCAAGCACAGGTAGCAGACTCCGCCATGTGCTATTCAAGTCAGAGAAGCCGTAGGTCTCACAGCAAGTGGAGAAGCTAACTTGACGATTCGGAACCTATAGCCTGGTTTGAAATACCGCTGCTTCTCGTCATCCGATAAGTACCGATTGATGATTGTTGGCCCTGAATTGAAGGTAATATCTAATATTACTATTAAATGCTGTTTAAACTGATAGCACCTGTCGGAACATAGATCACTTACCATTGTGCGCCCCTCTGGCTGGACCTATAACATGCATCTTATCTCGCAAGTCAAACACGGTCTCGTCGAATGTTATGTTTCTCCTCATAACAATATCATAGCACTTGACAAAAGCAGCTTCAAGACGACCAGTCAGCATATCCTCGGTCTCCAATTGGTATTCTGCTAGCGCCATTGTGGAAGTAAGGCCGTTGTCAGATCGAATATCCACGAATCTCGACACATGATGAACTGCTTCAAATCCGTTTTCGTCCAACTTGAAGGTCTCTACGAAAGGCCGCATGTCGTCAATTCGAATATCGTCATGACACTCGAACTCTAGATTATCTATCTGCTCATTGTCGGCTTCAGTAGCGTCTGTGGCGGGCATCAAGCAGAAATAAGGCTTTTCTGACCGATACAGCTCGAGGTCCTTCAGAAACCTATTTAGATTTAGTGCAGGCCGAATGCTACCTCGCTTTAGACAACGGATATTACATACTCGAGCGTAGTCATTACTTGAGGCATCGCGAATCTCTTCTCCCTGCTATCAACAATGCTGACGGTAGAAGACAACTGTCGCTTAACCGCTTGTTCGGGGAAAGGCAATCTTGAGGTGTCTCGCGTGGCACAAAGCCGCAGAGGGCTTGGGTATGCCCCGAAGAATTTAATCCGTGGGCCCCGACTCACCGACACACTCAGCTCAGAAGTGGGGCGTCATCACATTATTACAGTATGTCAACCATATGCTAGCTCAAGAAGTTTTGTCTTCATAACCACAGAGTCGTACAATCGCTTGTGCCTAAACAATGTGCACCATTTACTTCTTTGTTGCGCGACAGAATTCTGTCCTCTCAGGTGGTTATCGCATTCACATGGCCACGTTTGATCGGGTGGATGTGGGCATGGATGTGGGCATGCGGGAGATGCAGTTCCAGCCAACAGCAGCCACAGGAGGAATGCAGTGGGCTGCTTGTAAAATCAGCCCAACGCTATACCCCCCTGGACTGGCCAGCATTTTGGGCATGATTTATCTTCGAGCTTGCGGCCAATCTGGCCCATCCTCATTTCAAATTCATTGATAATGTGCTCCTGTCGCATGCTTCGCTGACCCCGCTCCTTTTTTGTGCTCTCTCTCATCGACCTACATTGTGATCTGATTCCAGGCACCACGAATTCAAGAGTGTCTTCCAGCACCAATCGACGCCCCTCAATTGCTGCTCGGCGTTACTATCTCCACGTTATTGCCCAGAAGAGTTTCCATTCAAATGGACGACTTCACGCACTCTCAGCACGTCAATTCATCTGTATGTTGGTCAATTGAATATAGTGAATCCGCACTAACTCGTTAGACGTCACGAGAAGATATGAATGCCGGAGAAATGCAATCGGACAATTCGGGTCAGTCGACACCAGAGCCTCGATCATCCACCGAGCTTTCCGAACCCGTTGCCTCATTCTTTAGCGCCGTTACTCTCGGCGGTTTCCCTGAGCCGGAGAAAAAGGCACAACCATGGAAGAGAGTATGGAAGGGGCCACAACAGCCATCTACCGATGGAAAGATCCTAGTTGGATGTCCCAAGATTTGCGTCTACGGTTCGTCAAAGAATATATTTTCTTGCTCCCTCAGACATGAAGGGCTGGTTTTGCCCGAAGAACAACAGGGTGGACACGCGACCCGATGCTTTTTTGGCTTTTGCGACAGACTTAATGTCCTCTTTCTCCCCCCTTGATCTCCTCACATTGAATCAATCTGCTGACATTGGTATCTGTGACAGGAAGCAACGTCTTGGGTGGTTACTGAAGTATTGGTAGCAATGGATACTGAGATCTCCAAACGTGCGCGAACAATTGAGTGTTATGGGAAACAACGTCCATTCCATTGGGAGGCCCATTGCAGCAAAGGGAAAAAAAAAAAACTTTCTTCTTCCTCGTAGACTTAGACATATTTAACGGACGTGATTCACTTAATACGTTCATTTCTCGGCGACCCCAAAGATATTCTGTGTCTCACACTTGTTGACTGACTGCATAGTTAGCAATGATATCTCCGACCAAAGAATGAATACTTCCTTGCTTTTCAGAACGGCCGTCTATAGCGCGAAATGGTCCGAGTTCGGCCATGCGATAGTCTATGGCCTGCATGTTGGTGAGGCACAATACCACTCCGCATGCATCAGTCACAAACAGACTTCGATGATACATGATTTTTGACCGCTCTTTCCATGACAACTCTATTGGCGAAATACTTTCAGGCGGGGCAGAAGCCAACGTGTCCCAACAGATCTGCCAGCATCGAGCAGTGATCACTTGATTCAGAAGTTTGCCTCACGACATGGCATCCCTTTCGAGTCGCTGATGGCATGGATTTGTCCCAAGTCTGAAAGGTTTCACCGCCCCCGAGAATACCCAAAAGTCCCCCTAGTATGCCGGTGACCATTCATTACAACCAACAACGGTGTCACTGAAGTTTTTCGTGATTTATGAGAAAGATGGAGGGACTCTGGGTGGGAGAAGAGCGCTCAATTCAATTGTTTAATAGATCTGAGAAGAGGATTTGAAAAATTCCAGCCAATGATGAAATATAAAGCGGAAAGCCAAAATAGAATACCCCAGGCTCATCTGAAAAATAGTGGAAGTAGCAGGTCATAGCTGACTTCTTCTCCCCTGTCCAGATTCTCCTCCTCTGTCGGTAAGACCTCCCTTCCCTGACCAGCAGCACGAATTCGCTGTTTGGCCATCTCAGCTTGCAATTTCAGATTCCTGGCATGCTCTAGAGTCTCATCTAGTGTTCCCGGACCTGTCTTCTTGTCATTCTCAATGACCTTGGCCATATGCCACAAGGCTCTGGCAATCGCCCCATCGATTGCCGTCGGACTGCGAAGCTCTGATATGATCTTTGCTTTGCTAAACAAGTAGCTGTCATCGGTCAGTATGGAATAATGATTGAAGAAAAATGGTTATACGTACTATGCAAGTGAGTAATTTTTCTTCTTATTCTGCACAACACCAAGAGAAAACCATGCCGATGCGGTCAGTGGATGAAGTGGCATACTTGGCAAGGCAATTTTCAGACAGGTGTCGTAGGAGGCCCAAGCCGAATCCAGATCCCCTTGTGCCAGATGGATATTACCATAGAGGTAGTGAACACTGTGTTACAACGTCAGCTCATGTATGACAAAGCACTCAGTTGGGGGAATATACTTCGATATGAAAGCCAGGTCAGGTCCCGCTGTCCGTACGAATAACGTCTCCGACAAGGTCGCAAATTTCCATGCTTCCGGAAACTTGCGTTGCAACATGTAAAATCTTCCGAGACAGAGGTACGTCACCGCAAGTTGCTGTGCAGTTTTATCGCCGCCGATGAGCCAAATTTTCATGGACCTCAGATAATAATCTTCTGCCTCATCTTCATATCCTGCAGCAAGCTCTAAGTTTCCGATGTTGTTGTAGATGGCAGCAACTGAATTTCATTAGAAATCTTCCAGTAAACGGAGTGAAATAAGGATACTTCGCATATCGTTCGGTTGTACAAGCTTCGCGCGGACACGAAGGGATTCCTCCCAAGCCTCGCGACAGGCGGCGAGCTCGTTCATATCATACCGGTGACAACCATCAATGAGTTTGAGCTCTGCATATATCATGGAATCTTTATCTCGACAAGCTTGAAGACCTGTGCCACTGACAAGTGACGTAGTGGTGTAGTCACCAAGTTCGTAGAGATACCTGTCAAGATATCAGCTCCGGACCTCACAACAGGAATGTAGGTTGACATACCAGGCACAGTTGCTCATCAGCTCCACGAACTCATTCGGCACCTGTAAAGATCTGCTACGACCGTACTTGCTGTATCCGATTCGCAGTTGAATCCCGTGGGGGATGTATTCTCGACACATATTCCACTGCTTGTACAGTGTTTCATTGGGTTCGCGATCTGGGAACTGCTGAAACACCAGTCTTGAAGCTGTGTTGAAAGACGTTTCAAGGTCTTCAAAACTATGAAAGTTTGTTGCTTCCTGGACGACGCGATGGATTTTCAAAAAGCGCCCTTCTCGTTCAATGAGCTTCCGTTTGAGGAGATCTTCTATCGCTTGATCGAATGCGGGAGACGTTGTGATCAGGCTGAAAAGAGATGCTCTGTTTGAATCATCGATATTTTCCGGCTCTTGTTTACAAAACTTGAGTGGGCCATCCAGGGCTGACTGATCTCTTGGTAAGAAAAGGTCAATGGGAATTTTGTCTGGATATTGTTAGAGCGGCTGAGGATAGCCTTTGGAGATTCAAAACCGACCTGGTGACAACCACGCAAGCACTCCAATCAGTACTCGAGCGTCCGGCTGTAGTGCCTTGAAGATAATATCCCATAGAGCATCCAATGGTATTTCAGAGTTTGAGCGCTCACTTGCGAATCTTGGCGGTAGGTTCTGTTTCGTTTCCCTGAACTTGGCATAAGTCTCCACGATAGTTGCACCACCGATCTCGGGATCCTTGATCAGTTCAGCTGTCTGGACAATCGCAAGAGCTAGACCTTCCAACTCTCCGAGCATTGCTTTAGCCGCTTCAATCTCGGCAGGGTCAACCTTCTGCTTCCATTCTTCACCCAGGAAACCAAGCAGTAACTCCCAGCTCGGCTCCGGGTCGAAAGGCTTTACCGTTTCCCCGTGTCTCCCAATATCATTCGTGTAGTTGTACCATTTTCGAGATGTCATCAGAATGGAACCGTTCACTCCGACTGGCATGTAACCTCGAAGGGTTTCCTCATTCTCTGTAGGCCTTGTCAACTTCTCCCAGTACATTTTCGTAGCTCACAGACTCACCGGCGTTGTCAAAGATCAGTAGCCATTTTTTCTCTATCCACTCGCTGTTTAGTGTCCAACTCATACCGGATCAGTGGTTCAACTCACTTGTTCGCTTCAACCACTTATGCACTGCGTCTAAGTTCTCTTCGTGATGCCTGTCACGATCGGCACCAGGCAGATTTAAAGATACAGCCACTTCCGTGAAGCTTTGTCGAATTGAGACAGTTGTCTCGCACTGGATCCAGAAAATGGCGTCGAATGAACCGCGAGGGGCAAGATTTTGGTGGGCAAATTGAAGAGCGATGGCCGTCTTGCCAACCCCTCGCCTTCCATATATCATGTATGTCCTCAACTTTTCCATACCATCATCGGGATTCAAATTTTCTTTGATCTGATAAATTTCCTCACTTCGTCCGTAGAACGCCTTGTTCTTTCTTCCTAGAATCGAGTTTGGGAAATTTGCTTGCTCCTCACTTTCAGGTTTCAATTCATGCCTCAAGGCCAGATTCTTGACTTGGTCTTGTCGATTGACCTGGGAATATGTCGAGATATCATGAACATGCTTGACTGCCTGATCTAGGTCGGCAAGTGGAGAGACCATGCTATCTGTGAAAGAAAGCCAAGATGGGTCGAGCGCCGGTTCTATTTTGCAGTCAGGAAGTTACTTGGACATGGTGTGACACCATCGGTATCTACATACCGGACACGTATCGGTTTAGATGCTTATTGAGATCGATTAGAATTGTAGCCAATACGTCAAGAAAGTCCACAACTGCAATTCTAGACTCGTTGACTTCGTTCGGATGGCTACAACCATCGAGACTTCTGTTGAACAGCTCTACTGTTCTCCGGATCTTACCCAGCAATTCCGCTGTTTTTCTGAGATTTTCTTCGGTCGAGTAAGAGAGCTAGTTTTGTTATCTTAAGATTTCAACTCGGCTCAAAATGAAACACTTGCCCTCAAATTCACATAGAAGATCCCCCAAACCACCTCAAAATCGACCGTCAGTGGTTCAACCAGCTTATGAAAGCGAAGAACAAGGTTCTCAAGTGCATTTGGTAGTTGAGCCAGCTTTCCGTGCTGCCTCTTCTCCGTGGCGGATGATGTGGAGCCCGTCCTCTTATCCTGAATTTGCTGCATCAGATTTTCTCCATCTCGGCACTCCAAAGCCACCTCCCGATCTAGAGAGTCAGAATTGAATGCAACTCCTGGATGCAAAAGAATTACCGGAAGGTGTTAATGCCACAAGAATACCATTCTGAGTGTCGGTCCATCTTTCCACGGCGAAGCCGGATGTGTTCCTTGCAGATATATGAGTTTGGTGACTCCACTCCTTTGATCAAGAGAACTCACGAAAAGTCCACGAAATACTCGTCAGTCTTCTTCGGACGAAGTGTCAGAGTGTCTTTAACTTCGCCAGATTCCCTTTTGAGCCCGTTCACGTCACCATTAATGCAGCTCGGCATTTCGATTGAGAGTATCGTTGGGCCTAGTCTCTCCAGGATCTCGGTGGCTAATTGATCATAGATCGGCCCCTTATCGGCAAGAAAAAACTGCTACCTGAGGGGTCCTGGACTTGTTTCTGACGAACTACGAATGTTACTTGATTGAAATCAACTTGATCGTTTCAGGCACCAGCCTTGTTGATCAGAAGATAGTATACTGACTCACAAGTGCCGTGGAATGCGGAGTATGTCAGGACCTTCGAACGCTCAAGACAGCCAGGGGGGAAGCCTGTCATCCTGAAAACGCCTCAGAACATGGTGGGGCTGCAATTCTGCGAGCCTGTGATAGGCTGCAGAGCTGCACACGAAAACTGACCACCTGACATTCCACACAGATTGGAATGAGGCTGAAGGGGAACCAATTACTGGTAATAGCAGACCTCCTTCAGTACTGATGGTTGTTGATCTCTTGATCGTATGCATGCGGTCCCTCACAAACCGGGCAATGTGGCGAGGCAGATAGGTCAAGCAAGCAGCGGAACTATGCAGCACGATAGTGTCAGAACATCTGGTTGGGTATCCGAGATTTAACATGCTCGAATCCGCCTCACTTGATAGGCGTGGACAGCCTTGATATATATCGCATAGCCAATGGCCGATGTATACTGAATAGTCGTGGGTGCTTTTCTCATGCATGCCTCTATCAGCTCTTGTGACATCGCAGATCACATATGGCTATCCTGAGCGTCCATGCTCCGCCCCGTGGTCTTCCTTACTCACAGCTGTTATCATGCTGATCAAAAAGGGAATTACTCCGCTGGCGGCCGGAGTGATTGTTTTTCACAGGACACTAGATCCTTTCTAAGGAGTAATGAGAGACAAAGGACTCATAATGAGGATTCCCGGGGCCTAGGCGATCTGTAAGTTACTGATATGTAGACTGGCGAGGCTCCGTCCCGCTTCATCTGGCGCTGCTCAGTCTGCCCAGTCTGTCCAGCTGGGCGTAGCCTGCATATGCGGAGCTTGACCGAGTGAACTGCAGCTAGGTAGCGCACTTCGCATCGTGCGGGGGAACAACTAGCCACTCCTGCAGCAGACGCATGGACAGTTCAGTCTGTAGCATTATTGTGTCTCGCCGATCGTCGCTCCTCGCAAAGACCGCAACTGACTTTCGTCCACCTCGCTGTCGCTCTAGCGGCCGACTTCAGAAAGAATTGAATATTCTGAACACTTTGGAATTGTGAAATAAAGTGCACCGGAGGTAGCTGACCACTATGGACGGTCTTGAGGCTCGCAATGGGAAGAATAGAGACCTTCGGTAAATCTTGCTCATGCCTGAGTAGATCCCTTACTGACATGGAGCCAGAAACACCGGGGATCTCACTGTGAAGAAATGGAGCGACGCAGTAGATACAATAAAGCAGGGCTTGTCAACCGCAGGCAAGTTGATTTCATGGCTGCCACGCCGCTACGTACTAATTCTGAGCAGATTGTGAGAAAGCATCTGCAGGACGAGATTGGAAAACTATACAGACAGACATCGGTGATATGGCCGCTGACTCCATCATGTCCGCAGCTGGGAAAAAATCTTTGAACCATATGATCCTTTTTCCACGGACTCTTGCAGCGCTCGTCAACACGTTTTGCCTCGCCGTGAGCCCATACACAGCCCAGTTCGATGTTATGTGGGGACTCCTCAGTCTCAATTTGCAGGTATAGTCATCAAATATTTCTTGACAACATTGTCGCTGACGATTCCCTAGCTGTCGAATAAGTCCCCGGCAAAATTAGCAAGAATGGCTACTTGGGTGAAAAAGGCGCGGAACATACTAGAGCTGTTCAGTCGATGCTTGAAGAATTGTGAAGACGACACAGCTGAAGCTCAGAATGCACTCGTTGATGTCCTCGGTATGTATATGTTTCGAGGGATTAGCACAGCAAACTGACAATATTGTAGATTCACTGTTACAGATCCTCGGAGAATCTGTGAGATGTCTTCGCCAAAGTCCATCTGGTATGCTATAAGCGCTATCTCTTTGTTCCAATTGACAAATCTCTTTCCTTATTTCGCCTAAATCTATCGTGTAATGAAAATAATGATGATGAGCACAGAGGCAGAAGCTACAAGAGCTTGGAAACCTCTCGAAACGAGAATCAACGAGTACCTGGCAGAGATGGAAACTTCAACCAAATATCTGAGCGATCTTATGAGCTTGTCCAAAATCAATGTAGAGGTGCGCACCAGGAACACTTCAACTCAACATGGTCCTGTTGTCCTCCCACGCGAATTTTGCGCCTTTCCCGTCAACACATTGTTGCGAAATCGGAATCCTGACTTTTTCGGACGGACTACCGAGTTGAAGAAAATTAGCAGCTACCTTGACCCAAGAAATAATACTACGCTTCGTACATATACTATATACGGAAGACGCGGCGTTGGGAAAACTGATCTCGCGCTTGAGTATGCATACTCAAATTTGGCAAAGTTCGACGCCATATTTTGGATCAATGGTGAGACTGCAGGTTCCCTGAGGACAAGTTTCGCAGCCATTGCAACGGCCTTACAACTACCGAATGCGGACAGAGCCGGTAAGCATCACAAAATGGTGGCTCGTGTTCTCGTCTTTTGAATACTGACCTCGATCAGGCTGCCACGAAGAGAATCAAGTCGCTGTTCAAAATTGGCTGAAAGACACTAGTATATCTTTCCTCTGCCATCATCTTGCTTCTCTAAACGGCTACTAACACTGTTTCAGCTCAGCAATGGCTGCTAATCCTGGATAACGCTGGTCAGTAATGTCCCTGAACCATTTCTCCTAAAGCTCCATTCCAAGCATCGTGTGACTCTATGTGAAGTCATTATTTTCAAGCACTGACTATTCTATAGAGAGCAATGATATCCTCAAAGGCTACTGGCCTACCGGGGCGACAGGGGCCATACTGTGAGCCATAATCTCAGACCTGGTTGCCCCAATTCTAATGAGTCCAGAATCACTTCCCGAAGCTACTTCAATTTCACGAACGATGCCCAGCGACACGGAGATACCATAAAGCCATTCAATGAGAGACAGAGCTGGGAATTGTTCATGAGATTTCTGGGTCCAACGTGGCAGCAGAAAGACAAGGATGGGCGTATGAACGGGGTAGAGGAAAAAGCAGCACGAACTCTGCTGAGACGATTCGGAGGTGTAAGCATAATCCTAGATATAGGTATTGAGCTAACAAACATGGAAGCTGGCCCTCGCAATTCAACAGGCAGCGCGGCTCGTGACCGATGATCGGATCGGGGATGCAACAATCGTCTCGACCCTCAATTCGTTCAGAGAGCATGAAAGAACTCTACCCGCTCGCCCCATAAAGCCTCGGTCGGACAGCGAAGTTGCCTTGGATTCTCTATGGGACATATCGTTCACCCACTTGTCTCGAAATGCAAGAGACTTGTTGAGCGTCCTATCTTTGCTATCCCCTGGTATGTCTGATGAAGCTTCATATTGCCGCCAACTTTTCACTAATCTTAATGTAGATGGTGTAACTCTCGATCTTTTCCTGCCCACGAATCAGAAAGCTCTTGACGGCAAGCTCCACTTCTGCAAGCAGAATCGAAATTCTGGGAGCAGAGACTCTGACGCTACTCTTTCAAGTGTCATCAGTGAGCCTCCCCTACTTCGAGAGGCGATTACAGAATTAGAAAATGCCCGATTGATCAAATTTGAGAAGCGAATACTACGGGTCCATCGAGTCGTGCAGGAGGCAATGAATTATTATTCCAGCCAAGAGATGCAGCTATATTTCAACAGCGCAGCCGCCGTGGTATTCGAAGCCTTTCCAAAGCAACTCAGTCGCGATATCATGTCAAAGCACTGGAAAACGTGTGAATGTTACATCGCCCATGGAATCTCACTCAGCTCAAAATTTGTAGCGTATTACCACTTGGAAAAAGAATCACTCAAAGGGTACGGAAGCTCCATAGCGCTTCTCATATTGCAATCTAATCATGAGTTGATATAGGACATCCGAGCTCGTTCAATTGTTGATCAACTGCGCGCTATACCTGTGTGAGATCTGCGATTATAAGACTTGTTCCGCTGTCATTCAAAGCGGCAGATTAGCTTGCAGCGATGAGGAATCGCTAAATTACGCGACCCTGTGCAGCATTGAGGGTTGCACAGCTTATGAACTCAACGATCTCGAAAAGTGTAGAAAGAATTTTGAGACGTTCTTTCGAATTCAAGAGAAGCTTCTTTCAAATGACGACATCGAGGTACGGAATATTCCTAGCAGCTTAAGCACAGGTTCGACCCCATTCTCACTGCTTATACAGAGATCAACATCTTTTCATCACATGGGTGTCCTCGAATGCGCATCTGATAACCTCGAGGCGGCCTTGGAGCATTTTCTACGTGCGGCTGCCATTCGTATCAAAAGCGGGGACAGCGCATCAAATCTACTTGCTAACACTTACTTGCGAATGTCGAGAGTTCACTTCAACAAACAGGAATACAAAACTGCATTCGAATTATTACAGAAAGCGGAGTTCTTGTACCTCCGAGTGTCCGATGGCGAAGCACCCTTCATGGCCCAGTGAGTGTCACGATATCAATCTCACTCTAATTGAATACACTCTGACCGTCGAATGTAGCATCCACTACGCGTACGGAAACATTCATCTTGCCCAAAAAGAGTGGCTTCTTTCCAGAAAGGCGTACAACAGGTGCTTGGGAATCTCAAATGCAAAGACTTCCGTTCATCCAATAACTGTAGCTGGCTATTATCGCCTTGGTTGCGTTGAATTTGAGCTTGGACATCAGGATCTGTCACTGTAATGTGCCCCGATCCAACTCGCTAAGTCCTTCGGGGCCTCACTCGAAACCAATCTCGCTGACAAAGTCACAACCAGAGAGTATCTCAAGAAAGCCTTGTCGATCGCTCAACTGCGAAGCCCAAGTCATGACGACGGAGCGGTCGCTCGTATTCTTTGGAAAATGTCCACAGTAATGAAGGGCACCCGGAGCGCCTCCGATACAGAGATTGAGTCGACGCGTAAGGCTGCCGAAAAGGCTTTGAGAGATCCAATGAATCACGGTGAAGGTGGGCCGGTTGTCACATGGGACGAAAACGGGGAGGAAGATGCCAAAGAGCTTGAGTTTTCATACGATGCATTAGTTCCAGAGTTCTTCAGATAGCCTTCAAATAGAAGCAGGCCGAATCATGCTACCAATAAAATCGGAAATGGATTGCATTCCATCTGACTGTCTTTTTTGACTGTTACTGGTAAAAGACAGAAGACAACACGCTACATGAAATGTTACGTGAAAAGTCTTGGTCACGAATCAAGTCTATGCAATTAAAGACATATTGGCTTGAGGAAAAGAAACTTTCTGAAGGTTGCGCACTGGTCCACCACTTCTAAATATATTTCGCTGGATTTATGGTGTAATGCAGCTGAAGGATCTGGAGTATCGCCTAGGTCATTGGGTCAGTTTCTGGTTGTCTATTAAGTTTAGTGATTGTCGTACTTGCAAGAAACCGAGGAAAAGTGCTGCTACTCCCAGGATAACTAGCGCCTGGTCAAATGTTAACGAAGTTAAGTCAAGGAGCTATTTGCATTCCTACCCAGAATGTCCACCATCTAAGGGTGTCTCTCTTGTCATACCACAATTTTCGAATGCCATCAGGCTCATGACTCAGAGCAGCGTTGCGTAGCAGCATCAAGCGCTGGCCGAAAAAGGGGAAGAACTCTTGCGTCGAGTAGCTTTGGATGGGGTAGCCGGCACCGATTTCATTCCATATCTCCATGGATTCGTCGTCGTCCCACTTTTGGCCACAGAGAATATCCAAAAGCGGATCGGCAGTTTCTTCAAAAGAGCGAGCCCAGTCATCTTTGAGGGCGTTATATATTGTATGCGAAGACATTCCCTCGGCAAAGATCAATCTGTACGAGAGCAGAACCTCTCTGTAATAATCGCGAGCGTACTTTCTGTCCAAAATGCTACAGCCTTTAGATGCTTCATTGTCAGAGAAGAATCTGTTAATGTTAGGAACTTGAAATGGACCCAGAGGAGCGATTCGGGAGTTCTTACTGGGAGAAGCAACTTTCGTCGCTGAAGCACATCAGAAGGCAAAGAGATGGGAAGCGGTACAGCCGCAACACCTTACCCGCCCCGTCATAATCCAGGTGCAGACTCAGACAATCCACCCACTGGATTGTGATATTCGTTAGGTTATGTAGAGTATAGAAACAGATGTTGGAGACTGAGATCGAGTCAAGTGGTCGTTGCTGAGATGCAGATGGCGTGATTTGGCCACTTGATAGGCTCGGCTGCGATTCTGGGAGGATATTGCCAAATACCTTTAACAAAGAAGGTAGATTCTGGTCGACCAGCTGAAGGTCTTGCTTTAGTCGTGAAAATGATTTCGGAACATGCTTGGTACGCCCTGGATTCAGAGATCGCCTAGCTCTGGTGGAGGTGGGGCTTCCAGGGCCCGCTATTTGCAAGAAGCCCTGTTTCGAATACAAGCTTGGAGTGTACAGCATCGCTAGTCAAAGTCAGCAAGTTTCAAGATAATTCAAGGTGTAGACTTACAAAGCCAACCGAATGCAGTAAATACCATGACCGTCGCTTGCCATCTATCCTCATCTATAAAACTCAAGTTTTCCTCATTGTACACAGCGTCGACCAGATCTGACAGCGCAATGTCTGGAACATCTCTTGTTGTCAGAGCTACAGTACGAAAGACTCTGAATGCTCTACATAGGTTCACATCGGTGGCACCTGTACCGATTGGGTCTCCTGGCTCCAGGACTGGCCTAAATATGTGGTTCCACGCTTCTTTGCATTTCGACTCGAGGAACTCAATGAACCATTTAGCCGCTCTATCAACAGTAGGTGAGTCAGAGCGTTCTCCAGACACCGCAAAAATAAGAGCTTTTGAGACTTTATCGAGATCTTCTTTATCGGCACCGTCGAGAAGTCCGCTCGAAGAGCTGCCAACGTCTGGATCCGAATGAAGTTCAAATATGGTTGGGCAATCAGATTGCATAGAAGTAGCGCGTGTCAGGATTGTTCCGCTTCTTACCCAAGATACAATACTCGCTCCCAAACTTGATATGCTTGACTTCAGACTCGCGGAGGTAGAGTTAATGGTGGATGACATGCTCTATCGACCATTTAGTCAAAGCGACATGAAAGCACAAGTTTAAGACTTACCTCCATCGTATGTACTCGAACCCTCCTCCAGGAAGGTGTTCTGTTCGGCAGTGTTGACTGATTTTCAAGATCCTCCATAGCGATCCCCTCGGACTCAGCCGTTGACGCCATTGAGAGCCACAAACTGTTCGCGGTTTCTAGGTGGCTGCATGTATATCAAACCGTTGATTCTCAATAGATGTATCACAAGATACTTCGTTTTGATAAAATTGAAATGAAGAAGGCTAGCTTAATGAGTAATGAATTTCCATACAAGGCTGAGGTACAACGAGGAAGTGACCAATATATCCTTACAATTCTGGATATCCTTCGCTTATGAACCATTCCCAGTCAAACAAGCGGAAATGGCCAACACAGTCTTGGAGCCTGGTGATACTAGCTCTAGCAACGCTTTTCACCGAAGTCAACGACTGACATTCAGGCTGGCAAGCCTCTTTTCGTGCCCTTTCAGCGCCCCCAAGCAAGCACATGTGAGAGAGAGAGCATTCAAACCGACGAGTCGATCGCCAATCGCTTCCTACCCCCATTTAGAAATTAGACCAATAACCATTTATTGCACTTTGCTCTAAAACTAAGGCAAGAAGCATTGCTTTGCCTGTATGAAGATCAGTCACCCTCGACTTGCAGATTGCCTGTACAGGGGAGCCGAACAGACGCTTTCAGGAAGGCTTACACATTCTCAAAGTGAGGCTGTGACAATATTTGACCATCGTTTGTTGGCTCGGGGCGGTTCTCATTTTTCGCAGAAAATTGTGTGGGGGGTGCACGCCGAAACAAACCCTGTACATGACGTCCTTCGGCCTGGGAGCGGCCACGGGTTCTTCACTCGCAGTACCACTCGGGCACCCATAACGCCCTATTCGAGATCCTTTGGCCAGCAGTACTCCAATAACTGTCAGCCCCGCACTGAGATCTCCTGGAATCGATCACATATCAAGCAATCACTTCCAATCCCCATGGAGGGAGGCGGTTATCGATGGTAAGACCTGCTGATTTGGGAATATTACGCAGCGGCGCCATGATGGTGAACCAGAATACAACACAAAACAAGGTCTGGTATCCAGACCAAAAGGTCGTGAAAAATAACAACTTTCACTAGCAGCGGTACAGTACTACGAAGACATTAATTATAATGGGCAATGGTCGATATTTAATCCTCAATATGTCGAATGAGGGATTTTCGCGAACAAAAAGAATCATCCGAGAAGTCACTCTATCTCGTAACAAAGCAATTTCGTCAGTCGTGTGATGTTTATTGTGGCTTAGGCCTAATCCTTGAGCAGATATCATTGATGGTGGGCAGGTTTCTCCAGTGTCTCGCCTCGAATTTCACAACAATATAAAGCCCGAGCATAATACTCACCAAATTGATGTAAATTAAAACTTAGAGTACGAGATATGTAAAAGATAATGTTCAATGGTAGCAGGAACCAGGCGGCCATACCTAGAGGTTCTGCTGTTGGTAAGAAAGTCGCAACCACTAATTACCTAGGTAGGAGATGCTCTGACAAGGCTGAAAGGCAAACCCCTCTGATCATCCACCGATGTGCATTAACGGTATCAGCTGAAAGAAAAATGATTCTTTGCGTGGGGTAGCTTTTCACTTTGCTGGCAAGGCAGAATTGACGGGAACCTTCTTGGGTGGGTTGGCTGGCGAAGGCTTACTTGACTAATCACCGTGGGATGGGAAGATTATGGTGGAATAATGCCGACACGAGAAAAACAATCAGATTGATATATGCCCGACCGTCAAGCCTGTAGTTATCCTTGGAATGGCCAACATCTGCCGTACATCTTTATAGGTTCACCGGTGACTGACGAGTTGCACATTTAAGGCAACTTGACCTCAGCTACATCTGCTGTGATCATGTCTGTTTGAACTGCGGCTTTGATCTTTGCTGTGGAGCCTCAAAGCCGTCGTGAGATGGCCAATGTGAGTGAATTGTGAGACAACAGACATGAGGGCAATAACAGCAAGATGTTAGAGATGTTATCTTACTACCAAAGAATTTACGCATGACCTCCATATTCTCCGTCCGTTGCCAAGATGCCTCCTGTTCACGCAGCTCTGGAGTACCTTCAAAAGCTCGATCTCTATAACTATGAGAAGCCCTATTGGCTGTATGTGATGCCCCGGCATGCTTTTGACCCGAACACGCAGCCTGTCAACAACCTCGAGTTCGAGACCCGGGAAGGGATCCTAATACAAGACCTCCGTCAATTGCCCACCAAGGAAGACATCAATGAGTGTGGATTTCAAGTCCTCTCCCACGAGAGCGCTGGCTGGCAATTTTCCTGCACAGCAGATATAAAAGTCTACAAAGACGAAACAGAATGGCTCCTCCAGAAAACACTTGGAGCTGTCCATGTGAAGTGTTACTGTACGGTCCTCCGGAAGAACGCCACCTTCGATCGCGAGCAAATGATCTAGCGGATCCTTTACGTATAGAAGGTCCGGCTATTGGAGTTCACAACGGTAACCTTTCCCTCAGTCTCAGACGTCCAGAGGCCAAGCACATGACTGATATGTTCAGACATTACTGCCAAATCTGGTCCCGAGGTGATCTCACGCTACTTGTCGAAGGAGGCAATAGCAGAATTTTGGCAACCAGGCTATCGTATCCGGGTCATCAAGTGAGTCCGCAGCAATGGAGTTGCCGAGCCAAGCTGACTCCGTAGCACATGGAGACCTCTGGTTCCGGTGATTGAGAATCGTCCTCTTGCGCTTTGTGATAGCCGATCGGTTCCCCCCGAAGACCTTGTTGCGGCAGATCGCGTTATCCCTGGGCAAGTCGGTGAGGTTTATTACCTAACACATAGTCCCAACCATAGGTGGTAAGCTGTAAGCCATTTAGTCCATGGCTCTGATTCTAATTCTAGAAAGGTTTTGGCTTGAGAACTAGACGCCATCAGAGCCATTCGTATTTGTCATGTACGATACCAAAGCTGGCAACCACGCTCGATGTAGGTTACCTTCTTCCATGAAGACAATGAGACTGACAAGTCACCTAAAATCTGCCCCCACGTTTCTTTCGAGAATCCAAATCCTCCGGAAGGAGCAGCGCCCCGGCAGTCGATTGAGACGAGATCAATTGTGATCACAAAAGAACTGAACTAGAGCTCTGAGTCCACTGAAGTTGAATGCATGCGTCGAAGAAGTTTTGTGGACGATTAGAACGCACTACTCTCTGGTTCTAGCACGATCAATCTCGATCTGCAGCTACTCGCTTAGATCAACACGAGAAACACTGGAGGTCAGAGATACCAAATGGGGGATCCGTGGGAGCTCTCTCTGTTCAAGAGGGAACACAGGATCTCCGCTTCAACTGAATGAAACAAAGCGATGATTTTCTGAATTCTCTTTCCTTGAAGTTCAGTGATGTCGAATTAAAGTTGCGATGGTGGGGGCGACTAGGCTCCTAGCTTCCGTCACTATTAAGTGGTTCCAAGTGGAGTCATACCATCACGTGGACTCGTGGATCAAGTGAACAGCTTCTGGAGTTTCCTCTCGTCCATGAAAGTCATCAGAGATTGCCCAGTAAAGCTCGGGAGGCGATGAGGTATTCGTTGCCTGGTTCAGTGGGCGAGTTCTCAAGCTTCTGCTTATCTATCGAAAAGTGACGTGAATACCATCAACAGATCAACTAGAAAGGTAGCTTCGAATTCTCCAGGATCTTTTCGGAGTTTCTAGGAGAATGATCACATCACGACTTGGATTCGGGAGCAGTACTTAAGTTGGGCTCAGGATTGTATTTTGTTGCCCTTCGAATTGATTTGATAAAACGTTGCAAATTGATTGAAACCCAACGCGACAGAAGAATGGCATCAAAAACCAAGCTGAACTTCAGATCGAGTCGTGCCTGGACCTTCCTAGCAGTGCCACTGTGAACTCCGAGAAGCCATGAAGATCACCTCAAAGACATCAGCCAGAAACTAGGATCCTCCAACAACATTGCTACCTTCGGAGCCAAGGTATCAGTTATGGACTGGAGAATGGCCTCAAGTGATTAGGATGGATATACGTACTGAAGTTGCATAGCTTGGGGCACGCAACCACAGCTTTTCCATCATCGGAAGGGTGCTCCAGTCCGGTCACGTGTGCCCTCCATGGCTGCGCCTTGTCGCTTTTGCCTTGTGGGAACCCATCCTTGCTGACAGACTCGAAGAAGGGGTGAACACCGGCATGCTTAGGGACGATGTTGGGAGCGACCGAGATGGAAGCCTTGGCAGACTAGTGAAGTGATTAGAGGTAAACATCAAGCAGAGCCTCCAACAGAGCATTGGAAATATAGACGTACCTGCTCAAGGGCTGATGGTGCCATTTTGAAGAGCGTTGTATTGGAAGTGTCGAGTTATTCTGTTGCGAAATTCGAATTGTGATGGAAGTCAATCGAAAGTCAGCTTTGCGGCCTCAAAAGCCAGCTCGACAATGCTTGGTAACTCTGGGAGCCCAGGGGTGGATGATTGAGTGCTGGAATACTTGCATGTTGGAGACTTCCCTGATTTCACTTTGGATTTTTGTTGTTGTTGGGTGCTGGTTGGCAATAAGGGATGAAGACGTCGGACGGCTTTATAGGCAATGTTAACGACGAGGAACAAGGGAAGGCTATATGGGCAGTTGAGATCATGAAGTGAATTGGGCGAGTTTGGGACAATGACAGAGGGCAGCTGCTATCAAATTATTGTTTAGGCCTACCGTATCCATAAATCACCACGAGAACAAGTCTTCAACGCCAGGATGTTATTGAGACTGCCCTGTTGTAAGAACTTAAAAACATACCGATGTTGACGTGATAAGGCATTCACTTCCGCCCTCACCAGATGCATCCATCGCCTCCGTTACACGAGCATGCCGTACCCTCACCTTCGTGAAGGATATGAATCCAGCTTTGATGAATTTCATGAGCTAGAACGCAAGTTTTGGTTTGAAAATCTTACTTGGCAGTGCAGACAAATTCCTCTCATTGAGTCCAATGAATCAGTGAGTTGGCTTTTACCATCAGAGATGGGAACATCTACAGACCATAGGTAAGACCTACGCGGTTAGTGCCACTAATCATGTCGTCAATTCAACTTCAAAGTATCCTACATTCGAAGTCCAGCAAGAAGGTCTGGCACTTCTCCTGTTTTGTGAGCTACGATGGCATCTATGAGGACCCCCGAACACACCGTAAGGATCAGTTCTTGATACAACACGAGACGGGAAGCAAAGCAAACCGTAAAAAATAATTGCAAAGTTAATGTGACTACCAATCTCGGACTTTGGCAGTGGCTGCATGTGCTAAGTCCCGCGTTCACTTCAGAGTTGACACCAACAGCCTCAATAACCGATTAGAATGAGATAAATCCGCACCGCGATATTCCTCGCTGTCGAATTCCGAGGCTCACAGACGCCGAACAGCTGCTGTCTGGCGATTGCATCCCACATCCTGATACACTTGTGGGAATCCTAATGGGTTTTTGGAATGATGTCCCGGAGGTGGCTAAGCGACCCTAGTTCCCGCTTTGCTGACATTAATTTCATCTCCAGCACCATTCTCCATTTGGCGTCTTCTGGTGATGATAGTCGTCAAGCCTGAGCTCTTCTATGGATGCCTTTATCTTTAAAGGGCTATGATTTCATCCATATCGCCTTATGTTGGCATTACCGCTTCACTATCTCGGACGGCGTGTCGAAAACACCAGTGGGGACTTGATCGATGCGGAAGCAGATCAATATTTTCCTCTACTCTGTGGACTTTCTGCAAGCAGACAGAAGCATTCATGGATCTCAAAGCTCAATACCACACTGGTATCACCTGGTATCTTGGGGTTGACGGTAATGTTTGTCTACGATAAAGCTAAAGCCATTGCCAATCCCGGACAAGCTTGAAAAATCATGCTGGCATAAAAGAGAAACTTCTCCATGTCGTGTTGCAACAGACACAATTTTCGCTTCATCGGTAAAACAAAGGAACAAGCGCATCGTAGCTTCCTTTCTCCTGGTCCCTCTCGCTCCCGTTTTGGTCGGCGTAGGGAATTGCCCCGCCCTCGCCACTTAGCAACAAGCCCTCTTTCAATCTCTCTGCGCGCCTTTTCAACTCTCTGGCTTCATCGGCATATCGATGTTGGGGATCATTTTCGAGAACGCAAGCCTTCTTCCACATAGTACGGACAAGTGGTCCATCCTCTCGAGTAGGGCTGCGAAGAGCGGAGATGACTCTCGACTTCTCGAGATCGAATCTGAATTCCATTAGCCTAGAATGAAACCTAAGAGCGTACAGGATGGACATACAACGCGGCGTCGTGGTTCCCACGAGCGAAATCGACGCAACCCAATGAGTACCAAGCAGCCGCTGTGAGAGGATGCGTCGGCATGATTCCCAGGCTGATTCTGAGACATTTGTCGTACAAGCGCCAGGCGTTATCGAACTGGGCTTGACGAAAGCGAATGTTACCGTAGGCGTATTGAATACTACAGTATATGAGTTCAAACCTACATTACTGGTAATTTTACTTACTGAGCCATGAATCCTGTGTCCTTGCCTTGTGCCTTCCCAGCCAATTCGGCCGAGTATTCTGTGTTCTTGAGAGCTTCAGAATAATCGCCTTTGAGCCAATGGGCTCTTCCAAGACAGAGGTAAGAGTTTGCCAACAGAAGTTCACATTTAGGCGACTTGATCCAGATTCCTAGAGCATGCTCGTAGTTCTCCATAGCCTTCTCAACATCACCGACAGCAAGCTCCAGGTTCCCGAGGTTATTGTGCGTGGCAGCAGCTGGCGATGTTAGTTATAGAATAATATCCGAGAGGGGGGAATGGATGAAAACAGAGGAACGCCTACCTCTCGTTTGATCTCGTTTAATTTGGCCGCTGTATACTCTTTGAGCCACTTCCCACGCTTTTCGGCATTCGACCAGCCTGTTGAGCTCAAAGAAACAGGCCCCCTTTGTGAGACATAGTCCAACATAATGCGGAGTGGTTCTGTCGCCACATGCTATGATACCATTCTCAGTCATTCCAATACTCCTATCGTAATCGCCGAGCTCGTACAAATACCTGAATGCAGGTGAGTATATCTTTGATGGGTATGAGATGAAGTATTTACCATGCTGCATTACTGAGAACCATGACGAACTCCACCGTACCATTCAAATGCCCGGCATGCTTTGAATACCCTTTGCTCAAAGACACAACATGGTCGATCAACTCAGCACATCTCCCCCACTGAGAGTATAAAGTCTCGTCTTTCTCTCGTTTCGGAAAATGTTCAAAAATGAGCCGAGAAGCAGTGTCGAAACAGCTCTGCAGATCCTCCTTGTCATGGTAATTCATCGCCTCCTGTACGTCTCGATGGATGGATAAGATCCTATCATATTTCGCGATCAAGTCTCTGTCCAGCAATTCTTGTATAACCCTTTCGAGTTCGGATGACGGCTTGACAGTGTTGACGCATGAGTCTCTGGAGTTGGGTTGGTTCACGTCTTCTCTACAGAAGGAAAGCTTTCCATCAAGCGCAGCTCCGCTCAGAGGCAAAAGAATCATCATCGGAATATCATCTAGAGCTATGTCAGACAATTGTTTCTCTTGTTCGTGATGACCAGGGACTCACCTGACGAGAGCCACGATAAAACACCAATCAGTAGCCGCGCATTTTTGGTCAGCGGCATGAAAGCCATTTCTCAGAGTGCGTCCAGAGACCTTTCTGGTTCGAGGCGCGGCTTTGATAGTCTTTCCGGTAATATTTTCCGTTGTTCTTTGAAGACTTTATAAGTTGACACAATATCGAACTCGCCGAGAGACAAGCCTTTGATCAAAAGTGAGATTAGTAAAATTGCAAGAGCATTGCCATCTGCGGCTCTCAACAACCCTTTTGCGGCGGCAACTTCTGATTGTGCAATATTGCGTTCTCTATCTCCTGCTTTCCAGTCGTCCCCCAAAAGCCCTAGCAGTAGCTCCCAGCTTTGCGCGTAGTCGAACGGTTTGATTGTCGAGCCACTACGACGCTCTTCCTTGATGAAGTTGTGGTATAGCCGTGAAGTGACCAGGACAGCACCGCTTGTTCCGTGATGTGGCCAGTACGGTTCCATAAGCTTTTCATCTTTTATCCATTGTTGGTCAGATGGGGAAACGAAACTTGGATGTGGAGTATGATTACTTACGAACATTGTCATATATCAATAGCCACTTTCTATCTTTTCGAAGTAATCAGTACGTGAACTCCCCTACGTGAAAGAAAACGGGCTACTTACTAGTCTTCTTCAACCAGTTCTGAACTGCAGTCAGATTTTCTTCGTCTTGGCCGGGTCTGTCCGCTGCTGGAATATTTAAAGCTACTGCGACTTCATTGAAGCTTTGTCGAATTGTGACAGATGTCTCACACTGTATCCAAAATATAGCGTCGTAGGTAGAAATGTGAGTATAACCGAACTGAAGAGCAATCTGAGTCTTGCCAACACCCCTCCGTCCGTAGATCGTGTACGTCCGAAATGTACTTTGGCCCGTGGGTTTCAAGCATTCCCAGATCTTTTCGAGCTCCAATTTACGACCATAGAAGTTAGGGTTCTGCCGGAAAGGGAGCCGTTGGACGGGAAATGCACCCTTTTCCTCATCTTCCAGCAAAAGAGCATGCCTCAAGACCAAGTTCTTGATTTGCAGCTCCCGATTTGCTTCCGAGAAATTGTTCAAATCGTTGACATGCTTGACCGCTGTCTCCAGAGCGCTCAGACTCGATTGAATCCTATCATTTACCTCCTGCCAATTGTCTCCACTGGATTGTTCTGATTCTTTGGTTAGCGTCTTCGGCAGAGTAAAACCCGCTTGTGAACGTCATACCAGCGAGATCCGTCAGATAGTCCACCAAGTCAATCAAGATCATGAGCAAGGGGTCCAGGAAGTCCACTGTTGCAATTCTGGCCTCGTTGATGTTCTGACAAGCTTCCAGAACACCAGTGAAAAGCTCTACTTTGCGCCTCAGACGGTCCAATGTATCGGTAAGTCTTCTGAGACCCTCAAGCGACGTGTATGACAACTGATTTGGTCAGTGCTGTTCTACAATAGTTGAGGAGCAGTACGTGCTTCGAGGGTTAGATGGGTGAGACCCCATATAACGTCGAAATCTACCTCGGATGGGATCACAGAAGCCGCGAACGTGTGGGTCAAAAGTGCGAGTACACGTGGAAAAGCCTGGATGCGCCGGATGTGTCGTTTCACGATTGCTGTCGAAGTCGGACTGTTCACTTTTGCATCGATATCGTTTACGAGATCATCCCATGTCTTGATTGCATCCGCATTCTCGTGGCCCTTGTAGTCATTTGTGAGTAGAAAGCCTTCAGAACGAGGTGAGCGTAAAATTCATGACCAAGAAAGATTCAAGTATAACTCACCGACTGAGGAGATAACGTCCTTTGACGAAAGCCGAATATCGGACCATCTATGGACGGCGAACACACGCGTATCGCTTCACCAGGCAGTGAGTCGTAATGTCGAGATATAATACATGGTATGTCGGACTTACGCGAAATCGATGTCATATTCATCATGACTTTTGGAAGGTAGGTCTCTCTTGTTGCTAGTGCCCGCGTCACAATTCTCATGTTGGAGCTCTGGCAGCGCCTCGCTCATTTCGTTTGATCGAATTGATATCAAAGCGAACAGGACCTTTGTGTTCAGAGGTACAATGCAGATGCTTGCAAGTGTAGCCCCAAATGCTTTTTATTGCTCCGTTGCAACACACGACAAATGACGTTATCGCGAGTAACGAGACGTCCGGGGCTGGGAATTTCGGAGGTTGAGTTGGTGTGGCACGAAGATCAAGAAGGCTGGGAAAGGGAAATCACGACGACGTAAACCCTTGGAGGAGCCTGACAAAAAAGCCTGATCTAGAAGCCTCGTTTTTTTCAAGTGTACACGTACCGCATCAATGTGGCTGCAGCTCATCCAACCGGTGTGAATCTGCCCGGCGTCGTGATAAGCCACTGGCTGCTTACTGGTTTGCCGTCTGGCGAATGAACCCAGGCTCCGCAACCTGTACTCCAGATAGGTTCCATGAGGAAGCATAGGTTTTCAAAGATTCGGGTCCTGACCAACTGAACTGTGATTCGCTTCTACAGCATTAGACGCAAGGGGAGCTGAGGAAAAGGTCTGGCCACTTGGACGAAGAAGAATGCTATTCAACCCTTTGCTTGCTTTGGAACACCTTGCACGGAAATTCAAGACTCAAGACAACGCTTGCACAGCAAAGGTTTCCATGTGTATTATCTGCCACTTGATCCCAGTGTATGTGCTTTCACAGTCATAAGCTCGCCCTATAAGCCCCTCTCAGGAGACGTTCCATATCTCAAAGTCTTGCCTCGACGTAATCCATAACAGGAGGGACGGCATATGGCCAGAACATAACAATAGCGACGACGGGAAAGTACCTAAATACGTATAGGCATCAGCAAGTGTTCTTCTTCGATGACCGAAAGTATTATTCCCAATCCGGGCTGAAACGAGGGGATGAAGGGAGGGGACGCACATCATGGCAACACCACCAGCGTTCTTAACGTGCGATCCCCAAGCAGACTGGCCGTTCGTGGCAGCAGGAACACGAGCTGTTGCATAGGATCTGAGTTGTTGGACGCCTGTACGTTGGAACTTTGTTCGCGCGAGGGCGGAGAGGATGGGGCTTCGTGCGATGGGAGACATTACGAAGGACGGTAGAGTGGAGATTTGTTTGGTTTGAACTTGAAGGAGCGGTAGTCCCTACTGGTGAGAACGGACGACGAGTCGGTATATGGAGAGGAGTCAAGATGCGCGAGACGAATAGATGCTGATGAAGTCGAGGTACAGAAAGTGTATTGTTATCGGTCAGGAACAGAGACGGGAGGAGATGGAAGTCGAGGTCCCCTTCCCCTCCACAAGCCCCGAATACCCGCCGCGTGAAACCAACAGCCCATCATTCCAGGAGGAGCAGCATGCCAAAGACCCCGGATCCTCCTCCTCTTACCCAAACGTGTGAGTGCTGACTTCTGACTGGGCTGCTATTGGTGGTGGTGCTACTACCCCGCACCTCACTACTCGGAGCGTAGCGTTGACCCCGGATAAAGTGGAGGTGGTCCCTGGAGAATCCATGCAGGATCTTGGTCTTGGGCGGCTGGAATGTGGAAGTCAACTTGACTTGGATGTTGTTGATGTAAGGAGAGGATGGGAAAAGCAAGAAGAAACAAGTGAGAGAATGAAAGGAAGCTTTGGTGCACGACGAGCTCGGAATACGAACAAGGAACGCAAGGAAACGACTCCAGCAAATGCGCAGAAGGCATGCTAGCACGTCTTCCACGTCTCTTCTGCCAGTCTACAGCCAAAGCGATGTATTTCGCTCCAACAAGGGAACAGAAGAATCATAATGACGGCATCTTGCGCATGTTACTTGGAAAATCCTATCATAAGTTATACCGCATGCCACCGCATATATAGATCCAAATGCTCGTTTGGTCCTCTGCTGTGCGTAGCAACTTCGGTACAATTTCTCCCATGGAAGCGGCAGCATAGACACTACATGTTTGGCAACGCCAGATTCCCTCTAGCCATCCGATCTGTATAGCTTCCAGGCCCTGATAGATGGAAATGACAGACAGCCAGCTCTCAAGCTCCTGGCCCTGCCCCTCCTTATTGATCAAATTGTTCTTGCCCTTTCTGACTCCACTCCATCACACCGCATGACGCTTATGTACTCGCAGGACATCTGTGATGAGAGGTCTCAGATTGACGGCCCAACTGACAAGTATGTAGGGTATCGAAGCTTCTGGGGAACAACTTCGAAGAAGTTTGGAGAAGGACGGAGGAGTGGTTGGAGGAGGATTCGAGGACGTCAGAGAGGGCGAGTCCTCTAGTAGAGAATTGGGGTGTGAAGCGCAACTGCAGGATAGCGCGGAAGAACAGAGGTGGACTACTACTCTGGCTATATCAATACTCAAATTACGAGAAGTAGGAAGGTCTGGGAAGGTAATGGCGCCCTTGAAAGAAGGCCAAAACAGAAGTTACCACGGAGAGCTTGCGAGGACAAATTCGAACTCGACTACTTAGCAGCGCCAATGCCACGAACGAGGCTTCAGGCAGTTGAGACTGTACCTCAACTACGACGATTGTTCATCGGAACGTATAGAGCGTCGAGCGTGATAAATCATTCCTGAGCGGAAATAAAGCTCGCACAGACAATAAATTCAAGCACCAGACGGATGCTCAGAAATGCTCAGTACGGCGTACACAGAGGCATGCCCCCACCTCGCTTCTGCCAAGCGATTCTCGAAGACGACGACACCACTCAATCACCTCAGCTTCTTTCCCTTGAAGACTAGACTCAGACACATCTTACAGGTATGCGCTTGGGATAATTGCTTCACGGCGTACTGAAAATGCTGCATATTGGATATTACTGCTTCTACCGCCGGCAGGCTTGGCTTCGAAGCTGCAGAACGCTTATTCCCAGCCCTTCTTCCATTTCTGCTACACATCAGCGAGCTACTTCCAAATGCCCTCAATCGAAGGACTCATATCTCCTCACAGATTCAGATCTTATCAACGACCAAATCCTCGATCAAGTGCCTCTCGGCCCCGATTCTCCAAAAGGACGCAGTACAAAAGCCAAGCCTGGGCATCCCCTCCTCTGATAAGCCCCTCATTGGACGCGCCATGAGAGCTTGACCATCAACACCCCGCCATTGAAGCCAAATGCCCCGCATCACGATGTAGCTTCAGCCAAAGGATGCAGTGTCAGCAAAATTTTGCATCTGTCGTGGTGACTAACGGGCAATTCTTGTGTCAAGACCCATTCCGATGTGGTCTTGGCTCGAGTTACTACTAGGTAGCACCACTTCCGCGGTAGATAACATCTAGAGGTAGGTCGTATATAGGTAGGATGACTTCTCCATCCCACTCTTTCAATTCCTTCATTTTTAAATATACCTTCCAACTTAGGTGGGCGGTTTGCCAGCCAATATGTTGTCTACTATCATTGCAACTATAGGACTTGCATCGGTCGTTGTTGGAGAGACGATCCATGGGGTTACTATCTTCTCTCGTCATGGAGACCGTGAGTCTTCTTCGGCCCTTTGAGTTGACATGGGAAGAGTTGGCTGATTTGTTTCCGATAGGAACTTCCAAGCACTACTCAGGATACCAATTGACCCCTCTTGGGTTCACCGAGAACTATGAAGTGGGATCTGACTATCGAGACCTTTACATTGCGGATGGAGCTCCAAAGCAGATCCTAGGTATCTCAGCCTCGAAATATGTCCCCTCACAAGTCTTTGCGAGTGCACCAGATCAGCAGGTCAGTCCACTCTTCTTACCTTTCTTGAGAAATGCGAAACACTGACTCTCTGCGAGCAGGTCCTGCTCAACACTGCAACTGCTTTCCTCCAAGGCCTATATCCTCCCCTCGAACCTATCAATACCACACTTGCAGTCCAATCTTTGAATAACGGCACCTCATACACGAACCCTCTCAACGGATACCAATACGTTGTTTTGCACGGCGAGGAAAGCAATTCACCGGATACCATATGGATCAAAGGAGATGAAGGATGTCCTGCCACAACCAAACTTCAAAGCACATTCGAGGAATCCGCCGAGTTCGCAGCTCGTACCGAGAGCACCAAGGAGTTCTATCAGCAATTCTGGGACGTCCTCAAGAATGTCTACGACTACACTCCCGATATGCTCAGCTATGACAAAGCCTACGATATCTTCGACCTCATCAACGTAGCGACTATCCACAATGCATCCCTCGCATCCAACATCACAGACGACCAACTCTTCCAATTGCGCACCCTTGCAGACTCTGCTGAGTTCGGACACAACTACAACCAGACCCAGACTGGACGATCAATTGGTGGGCAGACTCTCCTCGGCGGTATCTTCGCGCAACTCAATCAGACTGTCTACTCGAAAGGGAAGCTCAAGTTCTCCCTCCTCGCAGGCAGCTACGACAATTTCATGGCTTCCTTTGGGCTAATGAACTTGACATCCGCCAATGCCGATTTCTATGGTCTTCCAATCTATGCTTCCACGATGTCGTTCGAGCTCTTTACCGAGGCAGGCACGGCCAGCTTCCCTACCAATATCGACGATCTCAATGTGCGATTTCTGTTCCGTAACGGTTCTGATGCTGGCACAACACCAATTGTCTACCCACTCTTCGGCGGCACCGCAACTTCGCTCTCGTGGAACGAGTTCTCAGCACAGATCAAAGCACGAGCGATCATCTCTGTCGGACAATGGTGCTCTGCGTGCAACGCCACACAATCATTCTGTCCGGTTGACTCCGGGTCCTCTTCCACAACACCGTCGGTTTCTGGGACTGACAACGAAGGTAATGGAAGTGGAGGCATCTCGAATGCCACTGCTGGTGTCATCGGAGCTGTAGTAACACTTGCTGTTGTTGCCATTGCTGGGTTGGCATTCTGGTTGGTGAAGAGGAAGAGAGCATCCGTGTCAGTGGTGGAGCATGCTGTCCCCATGGAGAAGAAGACCAGTTTCTCGAGCTAAAAGCTTGATATCGTGTAGCAGCTACATGATACTTCCTCTTGGTATTGACTGTACAAACAATCGACTTGCTACTATGTCCGCTCGACGGGTCTCCGCATGTCGTGGTCGGGCTTAATCGAATCTTCCCAATTTCGACCATATTCCGATGTCGAATAAACGAGCTGTTTTCTCTATCCACTCCCATATTTTCAACTACAATGCAAATATGCGTCCAGACTTACGTTTACAATTCATTTTCATGCTCCTTTCATCGCGCTAGCGGACTTCACTGGACTCGTATTGTAGATGTCGCGAGCAAACCTCTTTCCCATTGTCCCACTCCCCATGAAGCGAGGTAAGCAACAACAGATATGCCCGAAGTTTTTGGCTACCCTCGAACACCGGCACCGAATTATTTCATAACACAATTGTCATGCTTTACTCAGCTTGCACCCATTCTCGAGGTCGAGGCAAGTCTGGTGCGAACCCATTGTTTAGCCTGAATTGCAGGCTGGCGGGGTCTTGAATGCGGGGTGGTACCTGCCAAGCCACCCGAACTTCCCACTACGGGAATCCTCCTCGACCTTCACCCCGCCATGTTGACGTCGTCTTTGAAGTACACACGAGCATAATACTACGCTGACAGTGAATCAGTATCCACCTTGGATGGCTTTAGTAAATAACGAGTCTGCAGTAAGCTATGATCTTTGTCAAGCTTCTGTCTTCGGGCAATATGCCACCGAAAGATCGGCTGCCGGTTCCACGGAAGAACGAATTCCCCTCCCCATCTTTGGGTAGCATGGAGCGTGATTGAGCCTAAGTCTGAGGTAGAGTATAAAATTTCATTGTTTCTTTTTCCATTGAACGCGTCAATGTGGACGTTCAATCTCGCGTCTGTATCTTTGTCTTCGTCGTCATGCTGCTCAGACACCTCCTTCCTTTCCTTGGGCTGGCAGTTGAGGTGCTGGCCACACATTCCACATACCTGAATCCGATACTCCCAGGCTTCCATCCAGATCCAAGCTGTATATTTGTACCAGAGCTAGATGATACCTATTTCTGCGCGTCATCGAGTTTTCTCGTCTTTCCTGGAATCCGTGAGTCTTATCTTCACCCCATCCTCACCCTCAGCTCGGCAAATGACCAAAGGCACACCACTGACAAACTCATCTAGCAATCCACGCAAGCAAAGATCTTCGCTCATGGAAACTAATATCCAACGCCCTCTCCCGCCCCTCCCAACTTTCCCTCCTCAACACCACCAAACGCGCCACATCCGGCATCTGGGCTTCCACATTGCGCTACCATGACGGCACATTCTACATCTTCACCACCCATGTCTTCGACGACTACCCCAAGAATGCTACAAACCGCTTCGACAACCTCGTCTTCAGCACGAAGAACCCGTACTCCTCATCTGCTTGGTCAGACCCTCTGCATTTCAACTTCATCGGGTACGATGTCTCTCCCTTCTGGCACGATGATGGGAAATTGTACGTCACCGGTACATTCGCATGGGAGGTGTCTCCAGGGATTCAGATGTTCACTCTGGACCTCAAGTCTGGTGCCGTTGGTCCAGTCCACAACGTCTGGAACGGAACCGGCGCCTCCGCACCTGAAGGACCGCATATCTACCACCGCGACGGCTACTACTACCTCCTGATCGCAGAAGGCGGCACAGGCGCTGGCCATATGGTAAGTATGGCGCGATCAAAATCAATTGATGGACCGTACACGAGCAATCCTAACAACCCGGTCCTGACAAATGCGAATTCGACGAGCTATTTCCAGAATCTGGGTCACGCGGATTTGTTCCAGGATAGGAGGGGGAAATGGTGGGCGGTGGCGTTAAGTGTTAGGGAGGGCGTGGATGGGAGTTATCCGATGGGGAGGGAGACGGTGATGACACCTGTTACGTGGGAGAGGGGGCAGTGGCCGGTTTTTGAGCCGGTGACGGGGCAGATGAGTGGGTGGTGGTTGGATGAGGAGGATGTTCCGAGGAGGGGAGAAGGGTCGTTGGTGACGGCTGGAGATGATGTGCATTTTATCCCTGGAGAGGGCTTCAAGCCGGAGTTTGTGCATTGGAGATTCCCTGTTCCGGGAAGTTATGTGGTTAGTCCTAAAGGACATGAGGGGAGTTTGCAGTTGGTCTCCAGCGAGTCGAATTTGACGGGGCATGATGGAAGGAGTGCGGAGCCGAAGGGACAAACTTTTATTGGGAGGAGACAGGTGGATTCGTTCTTTAAGTTTGGGGTTACATTCGATGTTAAGGAGTTGCAGGTACCAGAGCAGGAGGTTGGTGTGACGGTGTTTTTGGACCAGGTATGTTTGCCATCTTTTCTGTTCCGCGATCCCAATCCTTTTCCATGTTGCCTCGAAAGACTTGCAGCTGACTGTTCAAGCTCCACCACTACGATCTCGGCCTCGTCATCTCCTCCAACGCTAGTGCTCCTATCCTCCGCCTCCGTGGCATCACCACCGTGCCCGCATTCATCTCCCCCACAATCGCCACGGTCCCTGTTCCCAGCTCTTGGCGCGTCTCGGAGACTAAGCAGCTCGCTTTCCAGATCCGTATGTCGAATCTCACACACTACACATTCTCCGCAGGCCCTGTCGGCAAGCCGAGTCTGATGCAGGATGTGGGCGTTGCGCCAGGGTTAGGGCTTACATGGGGATTCACGGGGGCGTTGGTAGGTGTATATGCGACCAGTAATGATGGGCCGGTGGGATTCAAGACATGGGTCAGGAACTGGAAGTACGACGGTATGGGACAGATAGTCGACTGAAGTGTTGAGGACAGCAGTACCTTGTCATAATAATGGTATTACGTAGAGCTCGAGGAAAAGCCGGGCAAAGATCTTTACTGGAAGAATCGGCTGAATTGCATTTCTTGAAACGACCGAAGCTTCTTATCCTCTCAAGAATACCTGCTCTCTAGAAGTTGTGGCTACCAAACCATCTGTAAGTTGCAAGTTTCATTGGCCCATATAGTAGCTCGCATCACTACGAAGACAGCCCTTTTCCCCGCGGTTTTCAAATCTTTTCAGCAACGACAGCAACACAGCACGCACGACATTTTCTAGTTCAGTCAACCTCTTTCGAAAATTCAGTCCAAACACAGAGGACTATTCTCTGCTTTGGAAACCACCGAGAGATAATCTCTAGACAAAGAACATGCCTTACGACCTTAAAAATCAAGTCTTCTAGCATGCCAAGAAGCTCGCCCAAAACTTGACAATCGGCGTCACTAACGCCGACGAGACAACAGATGCTTTCAAGTATCATGTCGAAGAGTTCGAGGAACTTGGCCCCAACGACAAAATAAGCATCATGACCCTCTGGGCGCAGAAGCTCGATGGCAAGAATAAGATCCACATGAAAAGTGATCTCAGGAATTTTCTGAAGAGATTGGCCTTGAATGGACCGGGCCCCATGGAGGAGTACGATGGGGTTAAGCGAAAGTTTACTGAACACAAGGAGGGTGATAAGTCGCAGAGTACCGTGAGCAGCCTCTAAGATTGATAGTGATGGGGTGATGTCGATTAAGTATGTTGTAATTTAAGTTATGGAGCTTTGAGGTCTGTTTTGTTCGTGCGGGGCTGCTTGTTGAGTACTGTCTTTCCTTTGGTCCTTCCTTCCGCTCATTTCAACGCTGGGGTTTGAGATCGCGTTTCAATGTCACCATTCCGTCATGAAGCAAGAACATAAGTCTCATGCCGCGGCAAGTTTACGTGGTGAATTATTCGTAGATTCTTCAATTGGAGCAAAAGGAACAATTAATTAATATTCAATACTTTCAAGAACAAGCCGTGCCTTTCCTGACCTTCATCACCGTCCCATCCAAGCCAAAAGCCGCATGCTGCACTGTCCCATCACCATTCCCACCACCCTCAAAAGTATCTCTCACCCGCCCGCCACTTGCACCAGCCAAGATCCCAAACATGACTTTCTCCTTCATCATCGCGTCTCCAGTTCCCAAACACGCACCTTCAGCCAATACATCAAGGTCTGGGTTCCTCGTGGTCGCCATGACAGTGGAAAATGTAGTCCTGTGGTATATCCCATTCTTAATCAACGAAGCAACACCGACCAGCACACAAATTAACGCCACGAAAATCGTTGCACCGTATGATATGAGGAGATTATTTTGGTCGTAGCTGTAGATATTACTAGTAATACTGACCCGAACAGGCACTTCGACTTTCGCCGTCATCCCATCCACGCTGAGCATACTAATAGTGATATTATTCGCCAGATCTTCAAGCGCTCGATCAATCGTTTTGTTCCTACACATGCCTGGCTGGCTGGGAAAGATCCGCGCTGTATCAAAACCCAGATTTCGCGCCCAGTAACTATTCGCGAATTCATCGCAGGCTGCGAGATCTGTTTGTAGGATTCTGCTTGAAGCTTGTGACAGCTGGATGAACTTTTCCTGGATCTTGGTCGTTGTGTTCTCAAGCGAGACGTTGCCGTAGATGTTGTAGCCGAGAGCTAGGAAGCTAGCGTAGTAAGCGCTGTTCTGATTCGTCTCTAGTAATATTCCACCTCCTAAAGTTGCGTTGTTGTATGGGATCTTCAGCGCGGAGGTGTTGGATGGGGCGACGGGTGGTAGGACTTGGACATGCTGATGCGTGACTCTCCCGACTCCGTTGAGGTATTCAAATCCGACATCGAAAGATACGTTGACGAGAGAGCAGACTATGTTGCGCGCAGCTGTTTGAACCCAGAGTTGTTGACTTCCGTTGTATTTCTTGCCTCGGAAGTCTACGTATTCTGGCGTCAACTCTGCTATCCACTAGGCGGTGTCAGCGAGAGACGTCTTATTCGAAGGCAGTGTATCGGGTGAGTTCGACTTATGTTATTGTAATTCTTGAGAAGATCTTCTCGTCGATACGGCTCGTCTGGGGCATTCTGAGTCGGACTGAATGAACTCATGATCAAGAATCGGTCTTGAGCGAAGTATCTGAGGAGAACTCGCCATTCAGAAATGGAGCCGTTACTTGAGAAGCTTCTTTGTTTCGTGGCCTTCGTGAGGTGTTCTCTGCTGTGTTGAAGACATCGTGGTAATTCGAGATGTCGATTTCGGGGCTGGAATCATTTGGCGTGTACTCGGTCGAATGCACGTATGGAGGCACTGGTTTGCGCTGCATTTTTCCATATCTATGGGCGGCAGCCGTGGTATGAAAACAGAAAAAGAACTTGAAATGCAATGAAGAGAAAGGAAAAATAAATATTATTATTCGAGTTTCATGTCAGCGCCAATGCAGGTTGGGTGAGGCTGAGCCAGTCAGCAACAGTGGAGACACTTTTGGGGGCCAAAAGCATTATTTGACCTCTCAAGGGTGTCGAGGCTTACTCGAAATAAATATGTAACGCTGTGCCTCCTTCTTGCATTCTTGCATGGAAAAGATCGTCTTCTGTCACCGCACAAATAGGTAGTCGTCTTCTGCCAATAATTTTCATCGTGACACTTGAAGGCTCGCCAAGAACTTTAACCGCCCATGGCTTTCTTGAAGCTATTCCCAGCCATGGTGTCGGAACTGAGTCAAGAGAAAGCCTCAAATATCAGAGAAGAATGTGAAGCATGCCAGATTTTCTCCGATGAATGGGAATAATGTAAGATGGAACCAGGTTAATTCAGATGAATGTCTCTGCTAAGTCAACTCTCGGATGCATGGTGCTAGCAGAACAAGTCTGGGGAGTACATAGACAAAAGAACAAGTTCTTTCCACCTGTACCATAGCAATTAGCAGATTCGGGCTCCTTATTCTAGCTCACTCTACCGTGCTCGATTTGTCGTTGCATCTGATGGAAATCAGCTGTGTTTGGCTGGAAAATAATACTGTATGCAAAATAAGCGAGTCCACCAACTTCCCCATAACAGAGTTGCGGCTGAGCTGCACATCCAACACTTCATCACCACCATGCTCTCCAGCCTCGCAAGGAGAATCTTCTCACCTCATCTCACAACTATCTACCGTCGATATCCATCCAGGATCGTCGACGCGAAAATGGCCGAACCAACACCAAATTCTACTGCCAACCAAAAAAAAACCCAACACTCCGCTGCTGGGTGATGCGAATGTTGGCGATAGGCACGACGCTGAGGTTCTGACAGAAAATGCTGAGCTCGTCAAAGAGGGGGATGGTGGTAGAGGCATGGCTCAGCAAGGAGGAGAGGTGCGAGATGAGATGGCCGGACCGCACCCTGCTCTGGCAAACGACGAGCTAGACGCGAATACTCCGCTCCTCGATGATGCGGATGTTGGTGAAATCCACAAGGCTATGGTTGAGGAATTGACTCAGCCTTTCCGACCGACTGCAAACAGCTCCCAGGCACCTGTTCAGCCAACTTGCCACCTTGAAGATGAGCAGTCCATCGTGGCAATTCCGCGCGAGACGTTTGAAGAGATGATGAGAGCTTGGAGTAAGATCTTGATTCAAGGTCTCAAGAAGGAAAGCCTGTGTGGGGAAAGGAGGAATGATGATGTGGAACTTGGGGAGATCCCGCCAGCAGCGATCGTTGAGACTCGACCGGAAGATGAAATTCAGCTGGCTAGTTCGGGAGAGGGCTTTTGGGATGGAGGGCATGTAGAAGTGTTCAGTGAAGAGGAGATTAAAGCTGAGGATGGCAGGCGAGCTCTGGAGCTGCGGGCCGAAGTAGAGGAGCATATCCGGCCTGGGTATTACCCCAGAACAGAGCTAAAGGAGCCCACTGGCAATATTTGGGCTAGTCACTGGATTGGCAACGACGAGCGTAGATCTGAGAGACAAAAAAAAACACACTGAAGACATGGAGAGGTACAAAGGTAGAGTTGCAAAAGGCCCAGTTGGAACTCTGGGGATTGTTTCTGGTAAAGGGAGGTCTGTTTGAGACACCTCCTTGTTGTTATACGAAACTTGTTGGGATACGATTGTATCACATGACAGTGGAAGACTCCCCTGGAAACGACTGGTTGCGCATTGATGAACTCGTGCTCCGTCGCAGCAAGGGTGCCACATTTCTGCAGATTGTGATAGAATATCTCTGACTAGTGAGAGCGGAGAAGAGTGCTGTGACAATCAACGAACTGTTGCAAAGATGTTGGCAGTGGAAGATTCTCGACTTCCAGAGTGAATGGCCGACAGGCCAGAGACTACCCTGGAGTTGCGTCAGAGCTAGCCTATATCTCATCTTGTTAGCGTTTCACTGCGTCGACATTTGGTGGTATCCAGCGAGATCCGGCCTTTTGCACAGTTATGAAGGGAGAGCTTTCAACATACTCTACTCCTATAATTTGGATAGATATGCTGAGACGTGGCGGGCGAATAATGATGAAGACTATATCAAGATTGTGATCGAAAAGTTCGCAAACTCTGGCAGATCGCTTGATGGGCATCAGCTGTCGATCTCAGCAAGCAATTTTGTGTTAAGATCACTGCTCCCGGTTTTTAAGGATCTCGTCGGTGTGCAAACGCAATGTGAACGCCATTCCTGGAGCGGGACGCCTATGTCGGGTGAGGAGTGTTCTGAAACCCTTTTCCCAAGAAAGGATTTTGATGCTATTGTACTTCAAGTCGTTGGGGGGCTCCAAATCTCTTGGACTAGTTGTCTTGATGAACATCTAGGACTGTTCACGGATTCAGATGGAAGGCCGGTATTGAAATTATTCTGGTTCGTGAGTGACCCAGGATATCTTAGGTAAGATGATCCTCAAATTAGTCAGCGAAGTCTCAAAGGAATTGGCTGACATATCTGGACTTAGGGCACTAGGGTGGGAGGAATTTCGATCTCAATGTAGCGAAGCTGCGGATTCCCTACAGTTGATATTTGGCAAGGACGCTAAGAGCAGAAAAGCCTATTATGACATTCGCCTCCCAGATTGGTACTGCTGTACCGAAGCACAGCCAGATCCGTCTGGCCTCGAATGGATGCAAAATGCTTGTGGACACGTGCGACAAAATCTCGTAGACTATCACATGGCTCTGCCAGTCCAAATACCATTTTCAAGCTATCCACACTACGAAGCGAGGCTGCGAAAGTTGAAACACTAGTAAGTCCAATGCTGCGAATTTTACTTCTGTCAACACTGACGTTCCACCGCCTCGACTCTCAAGCACTAACAGGACTTCGGGGGCTTTGGAGAGATAAGCGAAACTCATACTGTAAGCATTCCATCTATACATCAATCCTGTGGCATCTGACAGCAGCTTGCAGCATTCTACACCCTGTGGCTAGTTATGATCTTTGGTGGCATCAGCATTCTTTTGGCTCTCGCCTCACTGGTTGCCTCGTCTCTGCAGACATGGGCAGCTTGCCACCCACCACGAGATTGAAAAGCTCTCCCAGGGATATAAGATTCGAGGGAAACGCAAAGAAGCATCTAAAATGCAATGTCGTGAGTAAGGCAGGAAAGACTGCTCCAGGTCTGTCTTCGTGGAAGCTTACGGCCTAGATATTTTACTATGGTTTAACAGAACACCGCTGTGGGAGGCATTTTCTAGAATCTAATTAAATTGTGAAAAAAAACTAGATGAAATCTCATGGAAAAAGAATGAGTATAAGAATTAGTGGATATGAACCAAATCAAGAGCAAAATAAGAGCAGTAGGACTGGAAGAAACCACGTGATGCCGAATGCACGAGAAAGGAAATTGGAGAATCAGAGATCGTACTGGGGAGAAATTGCTCATACATGTCCATCAAATGATTGCGATAATTTGATCCCCGAGTGGAGGAAGGTTGATCAGAGTCATGTTCTGCTGATCATTGTGACCGCTCCATGAATCGTCCGATGTCGTGTTTTCTCGCCTCATATGTCGGTGATGAGCTGGTAAAAGCGGGTTTGTGCAGTGCATCCCTAGGTAGGACCGAGCCGATCGCCTATTACATGCAAAAATGAGGTTGTTAATCTGGGGTCTGCTCGTTTCCTTTATTTACTTCAGCGAGGGAAAATGAAGTGATGATCAGCGATGATACAAAAGAGGGAAGGTCGATTTCAACGTCCTCGTGACCCCCGACGGTAAGACCCGCTCTTTCTTGATTTGACAAGGGGCTTAGCGTAGCACTAACCCTAGCGACTCCACTAAAAGCACAGCTCCACCCACTACCCCGCATTCTCAGGGCAGACTCACGTGAGGACAGGCCACACCACACCAGTTGAAGTGACCTCTCTTCTTCCAGTCAGCTCTTCCTTTCTCCTTCATCCCACACAAACATCAAAGTCAACAACACCAGCATCAAAAGTCTCACTTTTCCCTCCTTCAGACAATCACCATACCTCCATACACCCTCTGCACAGACATCCAGTCGCAATCATGGCAGCAACTGACTCAGTCCCTATCATCAAGGTGTTATTCACACTGCATGCTGGCATGGATGCCATGGACTTCGTGGGCCCCCTCGAGGTTTTGACCCATGCCAGACACAACATCAATGATGAATGTAAGTACTGTTTGCTGTTGACAGGAAGTTGGGGATAGCTTCAATCCTGCTGTTTCGAGCTTCGTTTTACCCCGCATTCCGAGCTCCCCGCATTTTCCGTACCCACGTTGGTAGCTCCACCATGACGAGTCGAGTTTTCATAGAGCTCTACAAGCTCAGTACAGTCTCAATCTATGGCTATCTGCCCTCTGCCAATCTGCGAATACCTCATTTTTATCATCGAGGCATCTGCGATCTAGTTTGCACCTGTCCCTGGCATCTGCCAGTGCTTCAACTTCAAAGCCCCCACATCTGCCAGCCATTTCGTTGTTTACTCCACCATATCTGCGAAATCAATCTTTCTCTCCCTGCCTCTGCCAATCGTTCAACAGTTCCTACATCTGCCATTGATTGCCATCTTAAAGCTAACAATTGTGTCAACAGCTACCAAGGCCTTCGCAGCCTCCTTCGTCTCTTCCGAAGAACATACTGTCTCCGCCCAAGGAGCCAGCTTCCGCGCCCACATGGACTACAAGGAAGCCTACACCCGTTTATCCGAATTCGACATCCTGGTCGTCCCCGGCGGCGGCAGCGACGCCGTCCTCAAATCCAAATCCGAACCCCTCGGACTCATCAAAGCCTTCTCCGATCTCCAAAAGAAACACCCCGACAAGGAACGCACCGTCTTCTCCGTCTGCACCGGCAGTCTCTTCCTGGCACATGCAGGTATCTTGTCCGGTCTATCCGCCACCACACATCCTGACTTCTATGCGAAGTTCGAGAAGGTCTGCAGCGAGGTGTCGCAGCGTGATTTGGCGGAGCGTTGTGATGTCGTGGAGGAGAGATACGTGGTTAATAACTTGCGATTCGATCTCGGCGATCCAAATGAGAACCCATACGTTCGCCGCAAGTCGGATGCTAGACGTCCGTCGATGGGTCGGAAGGGCAGTAATGCGTGGAAGGAGAGTAACGCCCGTCGCGAGAGCAATGCTCGTCGTGCGGCGCTCCGTCTTGGTGGTTTGAGAGTCATCACTTCAGGTGGTATCACTTGTGGTCTTGATGCTAGTTTGTATCTGGTTAGTATTATGGTCAGTGAGGACTCGGCGAAGGAGATTGAGCGGGTTATGCAGTATGAGTGGAAGAAGGGTATTGTGGTTGATGGTATTGACATCTAAGGCGTATGGCGTTGAGTTGCGTTACAAGGGCAACTAAAATTTATGGTATTGTTGTGCATTGGGCATAGACATACTACGGCTAGACCGAATGGAAGCGATTGTGTGGATTTGATACGATCATGAATGGAATGGGTGGACTGGTATTTGATTGGGGATATTCAGTTTCGCTGTCAGATAGCTAGGCTAGATAGCTTGGCTGAGCTTAGCTGGTCTGTTCTGTTTTCCTGCAAATCTCATCTCATTGAACAAGAATTCCGCAAGAGATCCCTCGCCTTGTCGTTTGAGACGTGAAGATGTCCAAGGACCTCAAGTGACGAAACGTGTAAAGCCCTCCGCCCCTCACCAGCCATATTTCCCTCCCACAAGGAACCAATCAGCATGACACTCAATGCCCCTCATCGTCGTCAAACGTCTTGTCTAGCTACTCCCACTCTCTGCCTATCATACCCTCTCTCTCCGCCATCCTTTTGCTTCTTTGTCTCGCCACACTTCTCTGTCACCACGAATTATTCCGTTCTTCATTCTTGTATGAGTTTGAATTGGAAGTAAGTATTACTGGGAAGTCTTTGAAGTGCTGTCCTAAAGTAGATGCTATTTAAATTTCCACTTCCATCGCTGTCATTCACTTCCATCCTTTGCCTTCTCAGCAACTGCAGGTAAACCCATGCGTAGATGGAAATGGCGAGGTGATCGATAATCGAGAAAAGCGGTACGTTATGTCTGATCTTGAGTATGGAAGATGGACCGTGAACCCGACTGTGGGATTGTGGAGATGATACCATCGAAGCACAGATCACCCCGTAATGGAGTCTAAATTATCCTTTTGTTGCCGTAGCGTAGGGAACCTGGTAGTAGGTGGGCAGGGAGGTTCTTTTATATTATTTTGGGGGGCATGTTGTGTTGAGGTGCGGTTGGAGGGATTGACGTCTCTTCCTTGCTGTGCGTAGGTAAATGTTGCCTTATTGGATTTTTCCCCTGCTGTTCTAAGGCATGAATCTGCGCTTTCTTGGTATAGTGAGTATGAGAGATCGTGGTACGGTAGCGGCAGATACTGGACATAAGACTATGAAATGTTGATGATAGATAAATATGACTGTTTTGTCGTTCGATGGGGGCAGAACTTCAACCAACCTCCCTGTAGACAATCCATTATTTGGTCGATGCTCCCTGACAAGGCGCTTTGGTTCTGGCTGTGTGAGGAGGTATATATAGCAACCAGAGGAGCCGGTCGGTACTGGGTCGGGGCTTCTGGGATTTCTGGGGCCTCTTAGTGGTGTTTAGCAATTCTGTTGATGTTGTTGTGGTGAAGTTGTTATCGAGAGGAGTTTTGCTGCCAATCTTCCACCACCTCTTTCTTCGTCGGGATGTCCAGATACTGATTTGAGCAACTAAGTACTTCCAGGGTCTATCAACCTCACCCACAAAAAAGCCAAAGACTAGGCATCCATCATAGCATATTTCAAGTGCGCATTCACAATACAATATTGCTACGTCACTACTCACTCCTCATAAACCATCACAGGACGAACAGCAACAAGCTTCAGGTTTGTTTCTTTTTTCCTCCGAATTATCCACACCTATGTATACGAGTCACCATTCAGGTCTTATCAATTTGCGCATTGGTTATTTGAGGCTTTACTTTCGCTTCCTGGAATTAGTGGTTTCAGACTCAATGTTTGACGGTGATAATTCTTGGTAGTATTTGCTTCCGACAGAGGGAAATGACAGAAAATAGGCAGGTAGATGGAAACCATGGGCTCCATATCCTCGGACAGATGGTTTCGGTGGCGGTACAGGGGAAAGAGGGTTCACAGATACGGGACTGTTATTTGAGGTGTGTGAGGGGAAGATTATGAAGTTGGAGGTAGGTTCTGTTGGAGGTGGCTTTGGCACAGAGGGGGGTAAATGATGTCGAAATCATGGGAATTGGGATGAAAAAGAGTTGAGTCACGTTGGTGATAGGCTACTGTATCTGGTTTTTAAAATGGAGATATCTTCTTGCAGTTGCCATGTTGCCTATCATTGTCAAATGAAAGATTGGTTACCAAGCAAGACTTTCTACAGTGCTTTCAAGCGATCGGTCATCCGTTGGGGACTCATGCTGTCGTTTGATCCTTGCTACCATTTCATCTTCTTTTTGCCAATCCCGCCTTCAAGCATGTCCAAATATCTCTACGCAACTTGGTAGTTATCAAAGACTTCATCAGTCGCACTCTTGCTTCTTTCCAAAGTATCCTGGTATCTCATCACCTTTCTAAGCCAAATAGCAACAAGACTTTAACAAAGTCTACAACTCTTCCCTCGGATCATTTGCAGGGCCGATATATCCCCGACATTTTGCTTGCAGTAGGAATTCGGGCCTCTTTTACCACTGGTTATATAGTTGATTGATAAGTCGATACAATGCAATTAGATATATATCGAGAATATTGAGAAGTGTTCCTTTTCTACCTACTTTCCCGCACTATTCACTGGCACCGCTTGCCATAGATTATCTCTCTCTCAGTGAGGAAAATCGATAAGCGCATTCAGCATGAAAAGCTAGGAGATTCCAACCTGGTACTATATTAATATTCAGACATCACAGATCATATTGCGATCAAGAGCCTTTTATGAGAACTGGGACACTTACATGTTGTAAGCTAGCCAGCCTTTCAGATGATTGGGCAGTGTTGGGCAATCCGTTCACACCTCTCTGCCAATATCCTCTTGTGACTTGAAATATTGGTTGCATATACTTGACATTGAAATCTTGCTTTTTCAGGATGCAGTTGTCACTTTTTGTCGTCATTTCTTTCCCTATTGTCAAGATCTTGCATGTATCGACAACCCAGCTCTCCGTATCTCGAAGCCGTTGCCTTCGCCGGCCGAGGTAGCAGTACCAGCTCCGATATAGATATGCTGATATCATGTGATGAGGAAAGGAAGAGCTTTTAACCATGGTTGTAACATTCAGGAGTCTACAGAGGACCTTTGCGATTGTTAAGACGCCTGGTGCATGTAGACGATGAGCAACTTTGCTCGACAGGAGACTTTAATTAGGTCGGATGAGCTTTCTTCGCTCAGTACTAGCACCCCCGGATGATTTACGAAACCAAGCTGGATCCAGGGGACAATCCGCTTCACAATGTAGCCGGATTATCTGAATAATTTATACGACACGGCTAGCTTTGAGACAAGGGACCCTTTCGCATCCATGAAAACCCTTGCCAAAGTACCTGGCCTAAACAACAAAGGTAATCAAATAAGCACTAAGCACATTTAGAGGTTCGTTCTTCCAGGTCGTCGTTCCACGCCATAGAACATATCTTAGGCCGCGGATTCATCTTCAGGACTCGCTGCGCCGTTCCGTTAGAGTCATGAACGTCTGGGCACATTTCCGTGTCAAATATCTTTAAACGTGACTCCCAAGTACTGTTTTTTTTTCTTTCGCTGCCATTCCTTTCCAATCTTATTCCTCTACTGAAACACATGAAACATAGTTTGGGCGTGATATCCAGATGACACCTTCAATATGCATTTCCAGAAATCTCGCGTCTTCAAAGTGATTCGAATAAAGTTATCGTTGAGAAGAAGCCATGATCTGTGAGCATATACGGAACTGCGTTTGTGAGAATCGGAAGTAGCTCCTCTTCAGTTATATATCAACAGAGCTCAATTATATCAGTAACGAACTGCAGGGCAAGGACTAAAAGGATTCACGACGGATAACGAGAAGTTCTAAGTACGAAATGGCTCCTACGGCCCGGCCAGGCCATGTAAACTTCGTAACACATTTGCACAGCATTTTAAATTCGAGAGTATTGTCTAATTAATACTCTTATGAGCAAAAAAGCTAAAATGCTAAACTTACAGCTACCTGTCTGTAACAGGAAGGACCTCGTTGACACACCGTCTACAAAATCATCGCAGCACCCAAAACCAACAATCCTACAATTCCAAACGGCTTCATAGCATCAGCAGCACCATCAACAGTGGTGGGAACTGGCGAAGGTACGGCAGTCTGGCTTCCCGAGGTTGTACCAGTGCTCAAAGTTGTAGCAGGTACAATTGTTGTTCCCCCGATCACGGTCGTGGATCCCACGACTGAAGTCGAAGTGACATTTCCTGGGTTCACAAGAACGGTAGTGGTGGTCGAGGCGGAGGCATATGAGGAAGGCCCTGCAATCAATTCCATTAGCATATATCACAACCAGAATCTAGCATCGGAGGATGAGCTTACCAGTTGTTGGAGTGGCAGTCGCACCACCCGCTTGCGCAACACTGAAAGTGCTTATGATCGGCACAACACCATCCCCAGTCCCCTCCTTCGACGCAGCAAAACATTGCTCCCTCAGTGATGCAGCAAAAGACTTGTTTGATCCTGGCGACGTGACATAAGATTCATATGCCGCCTCACAAGCGTCACAAGCCTCTTTCTGAACAGCACAAAGCGATTGATTTGCACCAGGAGCAGAGCCGCACTCAAGCCTCTGCTGATCACAAGTACTCGCCGCAGTGGTTGTAGTTACCGGCGCCGAACTCGTCGAAGTAGCAGACATGACGGCAGAAGTCGCCACAGTCGGCGTAGTTCCGGCAACAGTCAAGCTTGAGATGATAGGTAGGACGCCATTTCCATCACCGATTGCTGAGGCGGCGAAACACTCGTTGCGGAGGGATGCGGCGAGCGATTTGTTGGAGTTGGGAGAGGTGATATAGGACTCGTAGGCTGCTTCGCAGGCGTCACAGGAGGATTTCTGGGAGGCACAGAGGGATTGATTCGCTCCTGGGGCGGCGCCGCAGGTTAGACGTTGTTGATCGCAGGTGCTGGATTGACGGGGGATGAGGGAGGAGCTGGCGAGTGTGCTGCATGCCAGGCTGGCGATGAGCACGAGGGATTGGTAGTGCATTTTGATGAATCTATCTGATGCAGTGGAGAAGATGAGATGTTCAATGACCGGAGGAGTTCTTAGAATTGGTGTTGATATTTGATTTGAGCAACGGGAAGAGAGAGGGGACGAAACCAAGAAAAATGCGAGTTCCTCCTTTATACTCGTCTCAGATGTTCCCGTGCAGGGGCAAATCCAAATGTAACATCGGACTACGATGAATATTTTGACCATCCATACTCCTCGTATCCTGCATTCTCTCTGATGTAATGTTTGTTTACTTTCTTGCCGTGCGGCCTTGGCTGTGACCCTTACTAATCCGGTTGTGCCTGAGCTAAACCATTCATGGAAAATGAACAAGTAAAACATGGAGAAGCGAACAAGGGGCAAGAGCCTTGTACGAGATGGTGGCGTTTGATTGATGCAGTTTTGACGGGCAAGAGAATACGAGGAGGTTAATAAGCATCGCTAAGCATTCTTGGCCAATGAATGTCACCTACCATTCCAGATGTGAATCTTGGGTATGCAGATTCTTTCCCATATCTGCTCCTCGTAACATTGTGTCATTTCGGTATCGAAGGCGCTCGATAGAAACCCATTTCTATTTATGTCCCAGTGCAATCTACCCGGTACTGTAGCCGAGAAATACTTTCTACCAATTAACATCCACCAGTAGCACTTCCCCCAACACAAGCCTGCCCATTACATTTCCATCCTATCTCTTCTTTGACATTATCGCACAGATACTTCGTCGGCTCCGTTCCATTAGCCAAAACCAAGTCTACACCAGTGATCTCAATCCTCTCGCAAGGCGCCACCGCACTACACTGGAAACTCGCCACGGAAGTGCTTTTGGTTGTGCCTGTAATATTCCGGAGAGATATGTCGCTAATTTTGAAGGGAGAGGAGGTGCAGTTTCCGGTTCCGCCGGATCCCATGAAACGCGTACATTGGGAGATGGTGATGGGAATGCCACGCATACCGGTCGAGTGGAGGTTGGTGAAGGTTAGGTCTTTGGCAACTAAAATGTTGTTAGCAGTCTGGAGGGGAAACAGAAGTTCAAGACAAGTGTTTGGGTGAAGAATTGAAGGATCATCTTACAGCCAAGACCTCCGCCGCCTCCATTTGGAGGATATCCGACTGACTCGCCAGTCCACGTCTTGAAATATGCCTGAGAAGAGATATATCAGCACTAGGGTAATTAATGCGGGAGGCGGGACGGGGAGTCATACTGCATGTAAAGTGTTTGAGAATGTACAGTTGTTGACCTTGAGCCTCTCAACTGTCTCAAATTGTCCTTTGTACTGGCCGATACTACCGATTGCAACTCCCAAGCCATTGAAGAATCGAGAGTTGGTGATCGAGATGTCGGTGCTGTTCGCTTTGAGGGAGATACTGTCATCGCCATTCTCTACTGTCCAATTATTAAATGCAATATGGTGAGAGTATATTGTGTCGGCTCCATCGGTGTTGGCTTAAGCGGAGTCAGTGACATGTCCTGAGAACGAAACAAGATTCTGTGAGTGACATTGAGTGAGACTTACAGCTAGTGCCACCCACCACCGTACTATTTGTGACAATGCTGTCGAACAGGACGTGATGCGAGTGAATGATAGAAGTAGACCTGCAGGAAATCAGTAATTTCATGCGTTCATAAAAGATAACCTTGATTACAACATAGAGAGGAGTAGCCAAAGTGGCTCTCAGCGTTATGAGAATTTCAAAAGGAGAACCTACCACATCTGAGATCTCAAGAGACTCAACCCCTTCACCACCGAGTTTGTAAGTCCGTTGAAAGTGATAGCGTGAGGTCGGCCCGGATAATTCGATGTGTTCGGCTGTTGACGAATAAAGGCATACCAAGCTGCCCCGTTCCCATCAAGAATACCCGTTCCAAACCCGTTGAATTTCACTCTATCGCCCCCAAACACCCAAGCTGTAGATTGATTCTGATAGCCGACGGGGAGAGAATTGTTGAGCCAGTACGGAATATTTGTTCCCCACTGTTGCAAAATCAGCTAAGATGTTTTTCGGAAGATCAAAGTGAGCTCATACCAGAAGTGTACCAGGAAGATTAACTTCACAGTCACGCAGTCCTGTGGTATTCATGACGCTGTTGATGTAATATGTCTTCTTCAGGAAATTGATGGTGCCACCATGTCCACATTTTCTGAAAGCTTTGAGGATTGCCGGAGCATCGTCTGTCAAATTGCTCCCTCCAGGCTTGACCGTGCAAATTTTACGATGGCCGGCGTTGGACAAACCGCTCGCAAGTGACGGCGCTGCAACCCAGCCGAGGAACAACAGGCAAGAGAAGAGCAGATTGTAGGAAGGCATGATATGCAGTCAGACAAATTCAAAAGCTAAAGAAACTGGAGTCATCTATGAGTCAAGCTTGCATTGTAATGAAGGATCTTGTCTGGAAGGTATCCTTATATTGAAATTCATAAGCGCAACCCATGTCGCAAGATGCTTCCAATCAGCCCCTGCGAAAGTAAATCTTGCCTAAGCTTCGTAACAATAGGTAGCGACCCTAGATATTTAGTTTATACCTAACCTTGTATACTTTCCTTACCATAAATGAGCTTGAGGTCAAGAAGAGGTGATTCTCGGAACCGAAGGGCGGGGTAGTGGGGAAGTAAGTGTCGATCGGCTCGGACAGAACTTGGCATCGATGTTGAATTCTTCCGGTCAGATCTTCCGGGTTGGAATGATAGACCGAGCCTGATACCAAGAATTAAGAGTCGGCAATGTAATGTCAACATCCCCAGTTACTGCGTCAAATCCTGCCGAAAGACAGCCTATAATGTTATATACAGCGTTATCGACTAGATATTCCGAAGCACGTATTTACAGGCAGAACCTTCTGTACATCATAGCACAACCCTTTCAGTCCTTGATACGTCTCTCAAGGTTCCGATGCAAAAAATATGCTGGAAGGCGCATTGCTGTTATGTCTCGAGCATTATTGCTGATATTTCAAATCGGCTTTTAATGACTTGCATCTCACACGATGCTCCCTCGTATTCGCATTCTGCGGAAGATGATTCATGATTACTGATCAGCTTACTGGTACAATTTTCGGGTATTATTTCGACATCTCATCTCTTCACAGATAGGATCGCTGTTTGTCGTCTCCAAGGCAGTTCTAGCAGGAATGTACTACGTCCGAATCTAGACCATGCGTCAAACACTATCGCTGAGCCTTCTCCTGTTTTTACTAAACGATATGATAGGTCTTTCTTCCCCAGGATAATCCCCAACGTGACAGGATCCACTTCATGGAGGTCATGCAGATGCATTTTTGTTATGATTGGGCTACGGCCCGGCTCGCTTCCGCATGTAGGCAATCGTAGCGACCATGCAGATGCCCGCAGTAGCTTGTGATAAGAATATGGTACTTCTCTCACAACCAAATACTCTTGGAACTCACTGTCTACGCCTTTTTTTTGTCAACAACTAGTCACTACCAAATGTATAGCTGATGAAAGAAACACCAATATGACTTCCCTCTCCAAGCTTATCAAGCCATGCAGCGAGAACCCTGCTACAGTTACAGCTTCCTTGGCAATTACTTTCTTCGTCGTCTTCGCCGTGCAGACACTTCGTACGTGGTACAGATTGCGACATGTCAAGGGCCCATTCTGGGCTGGGTTCTCCAAAGTCTGGCTGATCCGCGCTGTATCCTCAGGGAACATGCACTGGGAGTTTGCAAACGTAAACAAACGATATGGTGAGCTTTTCTGCCATTTATGATAGCATGAACAGTTGCTGATTCATATTATCCGTAGGTTCACTAGCTAGAATCGGACCCAATCATTTAGTAACGAGTGACCCCAACCAGATGCGGCGGATGTTGGGTGTCAGATCAATGTACACGAGATCTGAGTGGTATATCGGCATGAAGTTCGACCCAAGTCGAGAGAATGTCGAGTCTGAAAGGAATGAAGAGAGGCACAATCAACTTCGTGCCAAAATGGCAGCCGGGGTGAGCAGCTTCCTTTTGAGTTTTATGCCTTTTGGCTGACATGATTTAAGTACTCAGGCAAAGAACTTGAGAACATGGAGCAGAAGATCGACGAGAACGTAGCAAACCTGGTAACTCTGATTGAGAAATACCTCACTACGGGATCGGACTTCAAGCCATTTGACTTTGGCCGCAAAGCTCAATTCTTCACCCTGGATGTGATCACACATCTCGCGTATGGCAAAGCCTTTGGATTTCTGGAGACGGATTCTGATGTTTACGAATACATCAAGACGATGGAAGAGACTCTTCCTGCAGCTATGCTCGTCACGGTGCTGCCGTGGATGAATTGGTTACTACAAACAAAGCTAGTAAAACGTATTCTCCCATCCGAGAAAGATCCCATTGGCTTCGGGAAACTACTAGGGTAACTCCTCCTGGTCTTTGATGGAAGCTGACTAATTAACTGCAGGATTGCGAAGAAAACAGTCGGCAAACGATTCGGGCCAAATGCAGAGGATATCGGGAACGATATGTTGGGCTCTTTCATACGTCATGGTCTTACCCAAGATGAGGCAGAATCCGAGACTATACTGCAGATGTAAGTTTCATTTCTGTGGCTACCTGTACTACAACTGACGAAGTTTAGTATCGCAGGATCAGATACCACAGCAGTTGCAGTCCGGATCATTTTCCTTCACCTGATGTCAAATCCACGCATCCTCTCACGATTCCGTGCCGAATTCTTTCGAGCATCAATCTCATCTCCAATTCGAGACTCCGAAGCCAGGAATCTTCCTTATCTGCAAGCAATCATTAAAGAAGGCCTCAGGTATTGGCCACCAGTTGTCGGACTTATGGCAAAGGAGGTTCCACCAGCAGGCGATGTGATCAACGGAATGTTCATTCCAGGCGGCACGTCCATCGGATACGATGCATTTGGAATCTTCAGGGATAAAGAGATATTTGGCGAAGACGCCGATGTGTTTCGTCCCGAAAGGTGGCTTAAGGATTCAGCAGAGAAGATAAAGGAGCTTGAACAGACGTTGGATCTTGTATTTTCATTTGGGAAATATCAGTGCTTGGGTAGGAATGTGGCACTGATGGAGCTCAATAAAGTGTTTGTTGAGGTGAGGAATCGAGTCGATTTCTTGTACACGTCCAATACTGACTGCTTCAACAGCTTTTCCGGCGCTTCGACTTCGCGGCTGTCGATCCACAGAAACCTGTTGGGACAAATGTTGCGAGAGGGATATTTTTGATACATAATTTCTGGCTTACTGTTACAAGTCTGCCAGAAGAGATTTAGACAGGATTTGAGACCTCAGGGAAAGACAGGCTATAGCCCTACAGTAAGACGCCTAATGAGGAATCAATCAACCAGAAAAGCATGAGGCCCAGGGAAGCGGAAAGGAAAGCGGAAGGAAAGCATGGTCACAATCAATAAAATCTGTAAACAAGGGAAAGCTACTAATTGCTAGCAATGAATATGACCAGCCCCAAAATCTGATGCCATTCTCGGCCGGGAAGCTCCGAGCTGCCTTCTTATTTCTCTTGGTGGTGGAACCGTTCCATAGAGGTCTTTGTCTCACGTAGATTGATTTTAGGCGGTTCTGAAGTACCTTCTTCACTTCCAGCGTTCCCCAAGAGATACTGTATCAGATAGCGTCAAGCTGGTATTCTTCACTCAATAGATAGCTTGGTTGCACAGGATTCCAATAAATGTCTACCAAAATCATGTCTGCAATAAAGGAGTTCACGAGTTCACGAAAAGCTTTTTTGGGCCACAACGACCAGAATGGAAGGTTTGATTTGTTGAAACAAGGCAAACATGTCTACAGCTGACCGAATCTGAACACTCTGTCAGGCAGCGAGCTACCAAACTCGACTTTAATAAGGCTTAATACATGATTGACAATTGGAGATCACTTGGCCTGGTGAAGCACGCTATCTCGTTCCTTGTCGTGACTGGCAAGATTTACCTGATGTATACTGTATGATTATACTCAATGAATCTTCTTTTCAAGTAACGCCAACGACCGTAACATGGAGGCCTAATTCACCGTCTTTCCTGTTCAGCACTTAGCTCAAGTAGACATGCTTCCTCATTGTTGAATCTCGTGGCCTGATTGGCTAGCTGCGTGGATCACTCGCTTAGTCCTACTCCAGCTCGAGTAAATACAGTAACCAATCTCCCAAACGACATCAGCCTTGAAGACAATATAAAAGAGAATCCACTGGTGACTTCTTGGCAAGAGGAATAGTCGACCGGAGGCCCTTAAAAGGACCACAATCTTCCCTCTATCGTCCTCCTTCTGGAACAGCGAACTTCTTCCTTCGACTTCTGGGGTGTGCTTAACCAGCACTTTCGGCCTTCCTTTTGGAACTTTAATCACAGCTCACAATTCTCATTGCACGATCTGCTTCATAGCTTTCCTTATTTACTTGAGCTTCTACCCGTTGATACCTATCGATAGAGAACCTCCTTCGGTATTGTGTCTTCGATTTGGTATCTACACATCCTTCACCGAGCCATCCGGACTCCTTTCACACCCTACAACAAACAAACACCATGAGCACCACTCGCATCCTCGGCAAAGATGCCGTTGAGTTCATCACTCATGGACTGTTCGATCCTTCTGTCCTTCTGAGCCCGATCCCTATCACAACCCCCTTCGCTCTTGGTCTTGAAGCCGCACTCAAGGGAATTGATCTGATGGATCCCGCGGTCTGCCCTCATGTACAAGTGACTAAGGTCTTTCAGGAGTACACCGGAACCACCATCGACTTTTCCTCGCACTGGAACGTCCAACTCAACCTTGCGTTGACTCGACTGGTACGAGTCATTGCCAATGAGCATGGCTGGCTTGAAGGATGGAAGGCTCTTGCCATGGCTTGCCCCGATTGTGGAATGCATGACCAACTCATGCAAGATGGTAAGTCTGCTTCAGATTTTCAACTCGGTACAGGCTAACCTCTGCATAGTTGCCACCGGTGTTGATGTGTTCAAGTCAGTCAAAGTCTACACCCTCCCTCGCAACAAGCTCGACATTAAATTCCGAATTGTCGCTTCCCCAAGCCCAACGAATATCCACGAGATCGGACCCAAGACACTAGGTGGACATAACTGGGAGGACGATGAGCAATACAAGGCTGCAGTCAAGTCCTGGGATGCACCAATCGACCTACCCATGGGCCCATGTCCTTTCTTTGCCTGGATTGGAGTCGCGAAGAAAGTCGAGTCGTTCAAGGACTCTCCGAAGGAAGCCGCCGCCTTTTGGACGTCTCAACTCCTCGGCATTGTTGACTATGACTTTGACAAGGATGAAAAGAATATGAAGGGAGGAATTGGACACGCTATCAAGCACACCGCTGAGATGGCAGTTCAGACTGATGGAAAAATGCGAGGCGCTGCGTGGATTGGCCTCTTGACGATGGATCAGCAATGTTTTGATCGCTCCATTCAGATGAAGTGGGTCCAAGAAGGCCAAGGTAGCTTTGTGCTGGGACCTGATGATGTTGACCCTGAAGAGTTTGGCATCGCTGGTTATGTTGACTGTGCTGCCTTAGCTCCTTTCGCTTACCAGTCAGCCGAAGAACTCCTTCCATCCAGACTGGCCATGTTCGTTGCAGTCATCTTCGCCAACCAGCATGATTTACTTTTCGACATGGGTTGCTCCAGCAGAATCTCTTGTGCTGCATACACCGACGCAGCTGGGGTTTTCAAGTACGATCTTCCTCAGGCTTGGACAATTGGAATGATCGATGCAATCGCCACTCGTGCTTTGAACGGCCCCGAGGATCAGAAGGCTCTTTACGGTGACAACGCACTTCTCGTTGTCTGTGTATGGAACATCTTCAATGTTCGATACCGTGCTTGGGAGCGTTTCGTCAAGTACACTCGGATTTTGCGCATGTCCAAGTCCAAAGTCTCTGCGGGCATTCTGAAGCGCGCTCAGCAAGGCCTGGTTTTGATCCCGAAGAATTTGGATGAGTCGATTGGTGAGGCTTTTGAGCGACTCTTGGATCCTGCCAATGTGTCGAAGATGGTCAATCGCAAGACCTGCACAGCCGATTACCAAATCTCCGACCCCGCTGAACACCTTAAGGAATACACCGTCGACGCTCCAGAGCTCTGCGAAAACTGCACTTCACCTTTCCTCCAAGCCTTCCTTAAACACAACGATATCATTCAGGCTATCCCCGGAGTTCCTGCTTTAGTCGTTCACTCAGCTCCTGTATCAATCGCCGCCGCTATTCGCCGAGGCTCACTATTCGCCATGACCAGTGAATGTTGCGACGCCTGCGCCTGCCAAATTGGTCTTTGGGGCAACCGCATTTCAGATAAAGCCGTGATCTCACTCATGACTGTTGAACCTGTTATGTCGTCGAGAGAGTGGTTACTTTGCAACTACTTCATGGGTTGCGTGGCTTTCTTTCCTCTTCGCATGATCTCGGTTCTGGCGAACTTTGATTTGAATGCGGATATCAGTTTTGAGGATGGGGCGATGGGTGTGAGAGATGTGGCAGATTGCTAGATTGATGCTGAGTCCGGGGACTTTGGTGGTGGCTGTGGATTGGGAGTTTGTTGGTGGTGTGGCGTTTGTCGTCAATACTGGTGGGGGTTGATGACTGAACAGGGAGTCTGGAGTTCTTCTTTTGCTTGGAGTGGACAGATATGTCCTGTCTTAGAATAGTCCGGCATTAGCATTGAAATTGAGCAGATTATGCTCACAAGAAGCGCTGCCTTTGGCTTGTTACGAATAGTGATGTTCAAGGGACCGTATTTGAGAAAGTGCTTGAAGGACGTGAGTTAAAAGTGCCAAGTTGCCTTTGGTTTAGAGTCCAGGTCTCTGCCTTACTTCAATGGGCCATAGATCAAAGTTGGGCGATCGAAACATTGGTAGAATTGACATTTGGTGCCAGTCACTGCTATGGACAATAAATTTGAAAGCTGTAGCAGTGCCAACGACCGGCTATGCGGCTCGGTACTGGTGATTCCGCCGAATTGTCTCTGGACATGTTGTATAAAACTTATGTAAGGCTCAGCAATTGAATAGACCCAAGCTATGTCAACCGAAACGCTGCATACGACCGTTGGCCACTGATGTTACGCTGAGAAGGCTCGTCGGCGTAAGATCGCGCAAGCAACGGACAGCGAAAACAAGCTTTCGAGGAGGTTAAACTTCCATGCTAAGCTTCAATTCTAAATCAATTATATGGGGCCTTCATAACATTTATCGATCAGACAATCAGAGACACTTTCACGGGTTCAGGGATAATATTTCACAGACATAAATTTCCACCACTTGGAATCCTGTACGGAAGTGATGAGGGTACAATTTTTATTTGCCGTTGCCTTCGAAAGTCCTGTAAACCTTATTTGACAGGGTTAAGTCTGCTACTTAGCTGACTCGCTCCTTTACCAGGAAGGGTCATTTAGATAAAATGAAGCAGAAGCGTTGCATGACGATGAAGTATGATTGATTGATTATACGCATCGTGCCATTGATATTACGTCCGTAAGAATGATGGGGACAATATATATAGAGAGAGGTTAAGAACAGCGAATTAAAGGAATCATCCCTTCTCGCCAGCTTGCATCTTCTAACAGAACTTGTATCAGAAAATCTGACTCCTCATCACCTGAACCATGCGACTCATCGCCCTTTGTATTGGTGCTGCCATGTCTTTGTCACTGTACGTACTTTTGGGAATCCACGTCACGGTCTTACTGAAAGCTCTTTCGTAGTCTGGCACTGGCGGATAAACATGAACTCTGCACCTGTCTAAGCAACAATCAAATCGCCGACGCTGCAACAAGAACATGTTGTGCACAGGGCGGTTTTGTCGGAACTGTCGGTAAGTAAAGTTCGCGTTCTATTCCTTCTCATCACTAGATCATGTTGTACTAATGCGTAACGCTTAGAACGCGTCAGTGATGACGTGAAGGGTTATTAGGGCATTTATGTAAGTGCATTTGATGTTCTGGAATTGAAGGACTGAGTAGGACTGATTACTGGGGGTAGTGTAAGAAAGGAGCTCATTCCATCGATGGTGGGAATTGGCACAAGTGCTGTGGCCAGCAGACAAGCGGTGCTGGGGGGTACTGCCCCCTTTGAATGTCGATATGCGCGTCTGAAGATATCTGGGAGAACATCTGTTAGATGCTGAGGGTCTTGGGATGTTTCTACGACTCTGTGAGGTAACGAAAGTATTCTGTAAAGGAAAGTAGACAGAGGAGGTTGCAATGGAAGACGACAATGAATATTATCTTGCTTGACCTAGGTAGTTGTTTGCTGATTATATTTCCATGAGTAGTCTTAATTCCTTACTTGAGAATTAGGTATGATCTGTGTAATTGTATGAAAGGGCGAGTAAAATGAGTGCTTTGTTGATGCTTCCCGTGAAGGATGTCGGTTGGCTTGTATATTTCAATGTCCTGTTCTTGAAAAAGGAACAGTCGGTGTTCTTGAGCTACCTGCTGATTTGCCGTCAACACCGAACTCGTTCTCATCTCTGAATCTTCCTACACCTCAGCACACCCCGAATTCAACGTGTTATGCAGAGCCGCTACTAGGATTCGGAAATTCGTTGTCATAATCTATTGTTGAGAACCTTTGTTGCTAGATACTGATGGATTCATCCACACGATGTGAGTGTGTGTCGTTGAATTGGCTTCACCATCCTCATTTTACATCCACTGGAGAATATATAAGAGAGTAGTCCTGGGCTTCTTGAAAAGTCCAACAAATGCAGGAGCATGTGGAAAGGTGATCGATGCTGTCATGCTGTCGAGTAAGGGATGCAAGTTTTTATTTAGCAGCATAGCTATCATCAGATGGAGAAAACTTCTAGCTCTACTCAATACTCTGGGGATTTCCAGCTCATTGGGAGTGAGTGGTCCTCGGTGTGATGTCATGTGGCTATTTGTTGTCATCGTTGATCATACCATCACTTTCTTGTGCCTGATCTCCTGTGCTGATTCAGTGCTTTATTGTTCTATGTTATTTGAGCATTCATAGACCTAGAGTATCATATGTGAGCGTAGTGTGAAGGCAATTGTTCAGTTACGAAGATCTCTTACACTCTCCCATCACCCCCTGTGGTCTTGCCCAAATCCATGTCGCTCGTTGAGTTCGCATTCTCAAGACCCTTCCCCCAAGATATTATACACTTCACCACTACCATAGTTCTTAGATAATCACTACATCAAATTTTAACCAATTCCTACGCTCGCAATGTTTCAATGTCACAGCTAGGCATACCAAGCGTTCAGTGAAGGTACTGACCAGCCCAGCGGTATTCTGGGCTTCGGTGAAAGGGACATAAAAACATGCAGAAGTCCAAGATTGATGACCAAGAGACAAAAGATCTTGAGACTAAAGGATGCAATGAGTACGGTGAGGCCCTCTTGATTGTCGATACTTCGTTTGGTTCGAGATATTTGCCATTTCCGGGCGAAGATCTCAGACCATACATCTCACCGCTTCGCGTGGGCCTGCCAAGAAATTATATTACAGAGCACTTCTTCTCTCTTATTTGAATTGATGTCTGGTGGATCTTCTTTGTCAATCAGACACATGTTGTTATTTGATTCCCTTCCATTTCCTGAGCCTTGTCCATTTATTTTCCATAAAGCTCCTCGTTTGTGCCGAAATCGTTTCAATGTGCGAGTTTTGTATATAGCCACCTGAAGCCTCGAAACCACCCCCCAGTTCTGATTCCAAGACTCATCTTTTCTTACCTTTCACGATAGTTTGAGTCAAATCAGTCAATAAAGAAATAAATCTATGAATAGCAGGCACACATTCCTACCGTAAAGACGAAAGGATCATAAAATCTGATAGAATAAGTGGTCCGAGACTCTATCAAGGCCATGCCATCCACAAACATGAACACAGATGAGCAAGGAAATGCGAGTATTTGAGGATTATGGCTGTGATTAGAAGGGGAGCTTCCCTACGAGAAACATGAAACACTGGAAATGGGGCTCCAGAGATGAAAGAATAAGGATATGGATCGGTGTAGAGGCCAGTGAACGGAGTGATGAGGGATGATGGGTGTCGGTGGGGATCAATTGTTGTCATCAGTCCTTCCGCTGTCACTTCTTCAATCGTTGCTCACCAGGTTTTATCTCTCCTCAATTTCCCAAGAGCGGAAATACCTCATTGGCAATCATAACCCCACCGCATCCAATCATAATGCAGCCTTTCTCGCTCCTATACTCATTCGATACCTAAATGCCCTTTTCCAACACAGTAATGATTCTATATGGACATGCTGTATCTTGCTGGAATCACCAAATGGGCGCAAGGTACTTAAAAACGCCTTCGCTTGTTGACATGAAAATACTGTGCCGGAGAAGAAGGATCCGCTTGCGTTCGCCCAATGAGTATGAATCCAAACCAACATTGATTCTGGATCTCTAAAGGAATTTCAAATCGTTTCAATCTCTCAGTATTTCTCATTTTCCAATATTTCTCTACTAACCCTTCATTTCGCCTCACCTCACCTCTTCCCTGCCCCTGACCAGCTGTCCACAAACTGCCATCATTTCTACAAAGTATATAACACCCCTCAACTGTCCCTGTCCAATGAATCAACATCACAGATAGATCCGAGACCAGGAACAAACTAATCGGTCAACCTGCTGTTCTACCTAACTAAACTTAGGTCCAGCCCTCTGAAAGATTCCCGTCAGGAATTCAAGGGAATCTCTAACCACGGTAATGAGCAACGAAGTATGAAAGGTTGGTCAAAGCCGTGATATCATGTTAGGAAAAGAAGGTCTCAAGGGCTCCGTTGCCATCATATGCTGTGCTGTCACTCGAGTGTTTGCTGTCAATTCAAGCGCTGGGGGAGGGAAGCCTGGGGAGAGAACCTCTGGATGTGATGGAAAAGCCACGGTAGATGACGCATCCTAGTACGAAGAGAGTGCTGGAAGGTGAAATTTGAGCCGCATGAGGCGCGGAACCGAAGAGTGCCAGCGCTGTTACTCACTCTTAGTGATATAATGGAAGCCGATCCATTTGGATTTGTCTATGATCGTAGATTAGTGAGAGGTTAGCTTCTATAGACATAGCTATGGTGAGAAAATGATGTCCGAGACGAAAATTTGGGGTTGTGAGAGAGTGAGTGCATGGGAAAAACCGGATGAGGTTTGAGACTTTTTTTTTTCAAAAGCATAAACATGATCTACCAAAGCACCAGACTCCCCAAGCTCCCCGATCCATAACCCCTCATTACCCCTCCTTCCCTCGCCCCAACCCATTCTAGTGACCACCCGTAGTAGGCAACCCCAACCCAACCTTAAAACTATCATAAATCAACCACTGAAACGCCGTCAACGTCCCAATCATCAAAATCCTAACCGGCAGCCCATTCCACAGTCCCTTAAACCCAATATTCCCATAAATGCGCGTCATCGCCTTGCCCGCGCCCTCACCCTTCTTGCGATCCGAGTTGAGTTTCGAGACCATGACGTCCGCGGGGTGCGAGACGACGGCGCAGCCTACGCCGGCGATGTAGCCGCCGAGGAAGGAGACGCCGGTTTGTTGGAGGCCATTGTAGGAGGATTTGGGCTTGCCGAGGTAGGAGTAGATGGCGTTGACGGTGGTTTCGAAGGTTGCGAATTTTACCATTGTGTAGGGAATTTGGCGGCCCCAGAGGGGGTAGAGGCCTTTATAAAGTCTAGAGTAAATGCCTGTCAGTATTCTACTCTGGTTCCCAAGTTCCATGTCCGCATCTTTCCCTCAATTGAGTTACAATAAGGGCAAATGGGAAGTGTGTAGAGTATAAAGACAGAAAAGGCAAAACTCACCCTCCATAACCCTCCTCCTTAATAACCTTCCCCATCCCCTCCCTCAAACTACTTGCAAACGGCGGCAGCGTCGTCTGCATCCGAACCTTGATACTCTCAAACGGGCACAGCGCAATATCGGCTAGGAACTCGGCACTCGCGCTCGCAGCCAGGAAAACGGCCGTGGGATTCATCCCCGGGAACAGCTTCTCGCCATAGGTGTACTTGAAGACTTCGTAGAAGCCGTATTTGCCGCCGCCTTGGAAACAGTAGCCGACGAATGTGGGCGACCAGCCGAAGAATACGCCGCGTAGACCTTCGGCTTTGTAGATTGTGCGCCAGGCTTGGAGGTTCGATTTGTAGAGGGCCGAGTCGACTTGGCGGCGGCATTTTACGAGGTCGAGGGGGGTTACGGCTGTGTGGGTTGGGCCGCAGGCTGGGAGGGGAATTTGTTAGCTATGTACGTGTGGTCTGCTGGGGATGTTTGGAGAGTTGGGCTGTGGGAAGGGAAGGGAGGAGGGCAGGGAGGAAGGAAGGAAGGAGGGCAGTACCTATTATTCCACCCAGACCGCATGCAGCGAAATATTGTCCACTGTACAGCTCTATCTTCGGCTTGGGAAGCGCTTTGTCGAGTGTAGACATCTTTGCAGCCTTTCAATTCCTCTCAATTGATCAAAAGTGAAGCTTATCGCAATCCAGTCAACAAACAAATACGATATCGAGAAACAAGCTTTCTGGAGCTCCAAGTCTTGGCTTGATATCGAATCAAGGGAGGGGGAGAGCCGGCACAAATCAATTGGCACGAGGGGAAATGGTAGAGTGGAGAGGGGAGTATATCTTCAATAACTGAAGGAAAGAAAGGAAGAAGAAGTCCTTGGGAGCAAGAGGTTTTGTATGTTGATGTTAGTCTGGGCATAGGCGTGCCGTCGTTTCCTTGATAGCACCCAGCTCGGTTGCTTCGGGTGGCAGGGGTAGCTTGAAGGGTACGTCATTGGCGTGGAAATATTCCGAGAAGTATGCTGACTGTACAGATGCAGCTAGATTGGGCATGCATGAGCGTGAGCTTTTATATTCCTCTTTAATGGTTGACTTGAAGGTTCAATTCTTACGAAGATTAAGCTGCCCCTCCTTGATTGAAAGTTTACGTCGCGAGCGAGGAAATGCTATATGGCGGCCGAATCTGGTGATGAAAGCATCACGTGAACCAGCCCGCTTCTTGAGGGCTCGTAGCTCGCTAATCGCGTTGTGTTTATGTGAATCCCGACCGAAAAGACTAGCTAGCTACCTTGAAGACAGAAGAAGCATTTCAGACATTAGGACGATGTAAATTATTGTATTGTATAATATGCTATGTTCAACTTGTAGATGTTTGTTCATTCGCTATTTGACAAAGGAAAATAAACATAGCACCACAATCCCCCACCCCTCTAAGAATACTCCTTTTCCACCAGTCCATCCAGCAAATGCCGCTTGTGATCGCCCAATACCTGATATCTGTCCATGCGTGCAAAAATTCGAACCCCCAACCATGTTGCCCCCGATGTCCATGGAATGTTTAGAAATTGTCGCCGAAATGTTCAACTGAATGACTGCAAACAAAGGAAATAAGTGACTCGATCCTGACCCCGTCATTATCATCGCCCACCAACCCTATTCGATCTATTCCATTCAACCCTCCCTGACCCAGCTGCCTTAGCCTCATCCAAGCAGCAAGCCGTGGATGGAAATCGCTACAGCGAGATGCGTCGACATCGTGCCGTGCTGTAGACCGGAATCTACATCCTCCCACCACTCTCAAAAGCCCCCATCCTATACCCACTGTCCTTACTCCTCGTCGAGCTAGCATTACTTCCCCCCCTCAGTCTGCCACTCATCCCCAGAATCTCACTTCCCCCCAGTCCTCCTCCTCCTCCATTTCCCTTTCCCACCCCCGCAACCATCTCATCAAACCTCTTCGTCGTCCCAATGACGCGTCCGCCAATAACCTCTACCGCATCCCTCTGCCTCCTCAACAGCACCTCCAACCTCGGTATCTCGAACTCCGCGATACCGCGGACGCGGCGACTCGTTTCGGAGAGGTCTTCGTCGAGGGAGGAGGAGAGAGAGGTGATGGAGGAGTGGATCTCAGATTTTACTTGCGAGGAGGATTCGAGCACGGCTTTGTCGACGCGGGCGATGGCGGCCGAGTTGACGCGGACGGCGGCGTCGATGGCTTTGAGGGAGGGAATTAGGGCTTCGAGTTTTGTGTCGGAGTGGTCGATGCTGGATTTGAGGGTGGTGAGGGAGGTGCGGAGGGCCGTGTCGGTTTTTTGGACTTCGTCTAAGACCCTGCTATGCAGCGTCTCTACTCGAGCCTGTGTCGTTTCGGCTTCGTCTTTGATTGCTGAGGAGAGGGTTGAGACGTGTGTGTTTAGCGCCGACGATGTAGATTTATTCTGCGTGGCGAGATCCGTGAAGCCTTTGCTCAGCTGGCTCGACAGATTTGAAGTGTGAGCCTCGATCGCTTTGGTTGATATCCTGGTCAAATCCCCTTCCTCCTTCACCGATCCCATCAACCCCTCCATCTTCCCATCAACCACCTTCCTCATCTCCACATTCTCGCTCTTAACATCCTCTAAACCAGATTTCGCTATTTCTATCATGTCGGAACTAAATTTTGAAATGGAGCGCTCAATATATCCCTCCAGTGACGAATTCAAATTCTGTACTCCAGTTAGAATGACCTTCTGCACGGCATCGACAGAAGAAGACGTAGTCTTCCCTTGCTGGCGAATCGCTTCTAGGATCGTGTCCGTGTTGGCCTCGGCCTTCTTGTCGGCTTTCTTGCGGGCTGAGGTGGCGGAGGAGAAGTGCGCTGCGGTGTCAGTGGACAAGGTTGTGGTAGCTGTTTGGAGAGTGTCGAGAGTGGATTGGGCTGTGGTGAGAGAGGTGAGGAGGGATTGGGAGGATGCGGTATGGCTGGCCGTCGAGGTGGATATTTCGGTGGTGATGTGTTTGGTGAGCGTGGTACCTGTGAGTGATATGGCGTCCAGGGTGGTTGTGTGGTTGAGAGTTGATTTGTGAGATGCGGCATCGATGTTGCTTGAAAGTTCCTTGATTGTGTCCTCGAGATGAAGTTCTGTCCTGTCCAGTCCAGTTAGGCAAGTCTCAGTTGCTAATTTTACGGCTTCTTGAATAGTCTCGCGATATTTTTCGGCCTCTTGGGATAGCTCTTTGATGGTATCCTTGATATGTGATTCTGCGCTGCCGACTCCGGTAGAGAAAATCTCGGATGTTAGCTTTATCTCTTCCAAAGTATCCTCATGGTTCTTGTCTGCTTTTGAGGCGAGATGGCCGATTTCCTGTGTAATGATACCATTCGTTTCGGTGACCTTCCCCGAGAGGATCTGCTCTACGGAATCAAGCTTCTCATCGACTGAAGTCCTGTATTGCTGTAATTCGGAAGTAGTTAGGTCCCTTGCCGTGACAATAGCCGCATTCGTATTCGTTGACTCATGAAGGATGAGGTCAGAAAGAGTGGTGTTGTTTTCCTTCATGGTCTGGAGAGCCGCTTCGTGTGTCGACGCCGCCTGGGAAATTCCGGCATCGATATCTTTCGTCAGCTTCTCGATACGCTCAACGAGATCTTTCCTAGATTTGCTGGACTCCTCCGATAGATCCCTCTTCACACCATCAAGACTACCCAAAAGTGCCACTTTAACCGCTCCAACCTTTTCATCGTGTCCAGTCTTTGCTTTCTGAATTTCAGCAACAGTAGTCTCCTTCGCCGCTTCCACCGTCCCACTGACATCCTTCAATTCCGTCTTCATCGTGTCGAATAGCACTCGACTCTGCGCCTCAACAGAAGCAATAACCTCCTTGCACATATTCATTGCATCAGCAGCGGCGTCATCGAATTTGAGATTCCCTTCTTTCACGACCCCGCTAATAGCATCTCTCGCTTCCTGGTTCTCTGTTTTCACCACGGCAAGATCTTCCAGCACCGCGACCTTGCAAGCCTGACTCTCAGCGATGAGGACCTCTTTCATGTTCTCCAGATCCTGTCGGAGCGTCGAGAAGATCGTGGACTGAGATTCAATATTTTCAGCTGCCATTTTGATGACTGTGTCGCTGGCTTCTTGGACCTTGGATGTAATGGCATCGTTGTTGGCCGATAGTGTATCTCTGACGCCTGTGACTTCGGATATGATTGACTTCTTTGTCGCGTCGAGGCTGATGACCAGCGCAGCGAGCGCCTTCTCAGTCTCGTTCTTAATTGAATCTCGTGTTGTTTTCGACTCGGTCTGGAGTGCGCTAAGCGTCTCCTCCTGCCTCTTTCCACTCGTCGTAGCGGCAGTATCAAGTTTGCTTCCATTCAACCTTACAAGCTCTGCTAGCTCATCTTTCGAGACTTGTATTGCCTGCCCAACACCACCGACGGCATTTAGCAGATCTTCTCTTGTACTTTTTGAGCCCGTTTCGATCGCATCCTTGACTTCTTCTAGCTCCGAAGCCCTGGATTTGATTGTCTTCTCAGACTCGGTAGCCAATGTATCGCGGACTGCTTGGGACTCGCTGGTGAGAGCGGAGAGGGTCGCAGCATGCGCTTCTTTGCTGTCGTGGGACGTTGTCTCCAACGCTTTACTGACTTCGCTGATCCTGGATGTGATTGAACCTTCGACGCGCTTCAGGTTCTCTTGCAAGCCGTCAAAGTCCGTCGAAGAACCTTGCACAGCACTCAATACCTCACGCTGTCCCTCTGCGCTCTTCGCCGCATGTTCTTCAACCTTCGTGAGAGCAGATGATACACCACCAAGATCTGATTTCACAGCCAAGATATCAGCAGAGATACCCGCAGCGCTTGCAAGGATCGCTGCTTCAGTCTCCTTTGAGGTACGAGCGATATTCGAAAGTGCAGAATCCAGACCCTCGATACCTGAATTGGCCTTTGCCGATTCCTCCTTGCTAGATTTCTGAATGTCGATAAGAACAGTGTGCGAATCTTGGACAGCCTGCAACGTCTTCTCTCCTCCCGCTTCAACCACACTCTTCAGCTCTGACAGGTATGCATCCGTCTTCTTGATCGACGCTGCCAGCGACTCTCGCATCGTGCTCAAAGTCTCCTTATTCTCCTTGGTTACTGCATCGATATCCTTAACAACCACAGCCGTCGCTGAAACCCCATCAACGACTTCAGCTATCGGGTCGACCGTCTGCTGTAAAGTCTTCAAATTCGACGTCAAAGCCGCTGAATTGCTCATTGACAGCTCTTTGAAGTTCTCCAGGGCAGCGTTATTGAGCTGCAAGTCCTTGCCAATAGTATTCCCGAAATCCTTGACATCTCTCCCTAAATCCACAATCTTGTCTTCAATGGCCGATTTCACATCCTCGGCTACACTTCTCGTGCACTCCTCGCCCCTCTTAGCGGATGTCTCGACTTCAATCTTCAGTGCTTCAAGGGCGGAAGACGTGGTAGCGAGGTCGATGGATTTGATTTCTGCTCTCAACACATTCGTACTCGTCGAGACTCGCGAACTGAGATCTGCTTTCAAGTCCGCGACATCGTCGTGCATGGAAGTTGTGAGCGTGGTCGTTGCATCCAGGATATCCTTTGAAAACGTAGTTTGAACATCTTGGATGCTAGAGTGGATAGCGTCGGAGTTGGTGGTGAGTTTAGTATCGAGGGAGAGGATGCCTTCGTAAGCTGTTGCTAGAGAAGAGGCATTTTGTTGAGCGAGGTGCTTGATAGTACTACTTGTCTTCGACTCGTTCTCGAGGAGTGTTTTGAGAGCGCCCAGCTCGTGAGTGGTGCTTGCGGATTCCAGTTTGCCGGATTTGAGGAATGTTGATATCTCAGCGCTCTTCTCGTTCAGCCCATCGACTGATTTCTGCAAACTCTCATCTCGGCCACGTGAGGACTCAAGCAGCTCTTTCACGGACGCCACCTCAGCAGCCTGTTTCGAGATACAGCTCTGACCCCAAGACTCAACCTGTAAAAGAATTTCCTCATACTTGCTTGTCTCTTGGATGTCCTGGATCATGCGCTTGATGGCAAGCGCATCGACACCAAGTTCGGATCGGCTCGCTTCAATGGCTGTTTTGGTGGTGTTGAACTCTTCGCGGATTTCGGCTTTTTCGGTCTCGAATAATGCTTTATTTGAGCGGACTTCTTCTAGAATTTGAGAAACTGGACTGTGTAAATGTTGGGCTCGTGACTCAGTGTCTTCCTTCAGGGTTTGGAACCCGCTTTGTAACTTTCGATCCAGGCTTCCAACGTGGGTTGTGATGGCTTCAACGGCTGACTGGGAGGCGGTCTCGTGGGAAGCTGATATCTTCTTTTCGATGCTGGATTGTAAATTGGATAATTCTTTCGATAGTCCGTCTTTAGAGGTCGTGTTGGATACCGTTTGATGGATCGTACTGAGAGAATCAGTGTGCGAAGAAAGTGCAGTGTCCACATTCGATCGCATTTCCGAGAGGGTCTTGGCCAAATCATCCAAGGTGGCTTTTTGAGATTTCGAATCTTTGATCAATGCCGTCAGGGAAGTTTCCAACCCTTCCAACTTTGTCGAATGCGAAGAAAGAGGTCTCAGTCGCTCCTCGATATTTTCCGCACTCGAGGCCAAGTCTCCCAGTCTTCCAATAACAGCTGCATCAAATGCGACTACCGCACCTTCTGTCCTCGTCAGGATCGAATGAACATCACTCAATTTCCTCGCATGTGATACACCTAAGTTATCCAAAGACCGGACATGCATCCTCACGGCTTCCACGTCCTCTTTGATAGATCCCGCATTCACCTCCTGAGATTCCGATAGCTCCTGACAGATCTCATTCGTCGACTCGACCATCAGATGCATCTTTCCCACTGCCGAAGCCATACTATCCAATTTTGACGTATTGGCCGACAAAAATTTCGAGCTCACCGACGCCAGATTCCTCGCTGCCTCAGCCTCCTTCTTGAAATCCGACATCCCCCGCTCAATCGTCTCCAACTTGGCCACCTGCACCGGAATAGCCGAAGTGTCCAACCCAGACACCTTATCCTGAATAGCAGTGATGCTCCTTCTCAAAGCCTTCTCGGAAAATTCAGCTCTTGAACTAACCTTGTTGACCGCAGCAAGAACATCATCTTCATCCAGTTTTGCGCGCATCGTCTCGATCGTCTCGGCACTAGCACGAATCGACTTCCCCATATCATCACAAGCACCGACCACTCTCCTCTGCAGCGCATCCGTCTTCTTGCCCAGCTCTCGCTGGACTTCCCAGATGGAATTGTTTAGAGTGGTGTTTCGGTCTTGCAATTCGTTGGAGATCTCGCCGAAGCGGATTGCCGAGCGCAAGTCTGCATTGACCACCGCCTCATCCACATCACCCGTTTTGCGATCCAGGTCTTCAATGCGACTTTCCAGCGCACTCAGACGGCTCTCAAAACTCTTCAGAAAGCGCGCCTGCCCAGACACGATCTCATTCAATTCATCCGAGTGATCCGGAATATGGATCTCATTCACTTTCTTCTCGAGACTTTCTTGCCCGAGAGCTAGAGTGTCCAGAGAATGCCGGTAATCAGGGATCACGACGCGGGTCAGCTGATCTTCAATGCCCTTCAACGCGACTGGTAAATCCTCGACGTGAGCCTGGAGCGTGGATTCGAGGTTGAGGTTTGTGGTTTTGAGCTGGTTGAGCTTTTCCTGGTGGCGCGAGAAAGCCGGGTCGACCTGAGACGCGACGGCGATCTTGAAGGCATTGCTCTCAAATGCCGCGAGCACGGCTTGCTCGACTATCTTTGAAATGTCGTGGTCTTCGTTCCATGGGAAGGCCGTTTGTGGTCTGTTGGCGTGTGGGATCCCGGTGTGTGAGGATTGGCGCTTTTCTTTCCACCAGTTGATGGGTGAGCCTCTCATAGACATGTTGTTATTGTTGTTATTTTTGTTGTTGTGGATGTCTCATCTGAGGGCAAACAAAATGGAAGGGCAAAAGGGTGGGCGGATGCACCGTGAATCATGGTACCCGCCAGATACTGAAGGATTGAACGATGAAACCAATCAATTGAGATATAAATGATAAGCAAAAGATGACTCGATCTCGAAGATGTCGTGTTATGCAGCTGCTGTGTTGTACAATGTCGTGTCGTATGTTGTCGAGTTTGTATTATTGTGAAGCGGACTCGACCGCGAGGATGAAGAAGAAAAAAGACGTGACACCACCCACCGCTATTATGAGCTGGCCTACCCTGCCCCATGCCTACCTCATGTTTTCGTGCTCCATCTCCCTGTCCCCGGCGTATCTTTCCCTGTCTCGCGTTCTTTTTTTCGCGCTGGGTACTCGAGTAGTGGCTGGTAGTGGAGCCACTTGCGGCTGCCACGACTGATCTGACCCGTTTCCAGGCTTGGGCCAGCGAACCCGACAGGCTGTTGCACGCGCATAACCCCGGCCAAACGGAGCCAGAGCGGGGACTGCTTCAGTGGTTCATGCACGTCTCGTGATCCGTCACATTGTTGTATGTACGTTGTTACGGTGTGAAAAGGTGAATGTGAAGCGGTGTCTGGATTTGTTGTTACGAAAGTACTTTTTATGGAGAGTTGGTTGTTCAGTTTGGATGGAGAGAATGCGTAGTGGACTGGGTGCAATCACGGGGTTAGATGGTGTCGCTAATTTTAGGCGGTGGGGGATCTCGCTTGGGGGAATTGACTGTTCAGTTTGTAAACATGCTCGATCATTAGGACCTTCGTGTCAGTAGTTTGAACTCCGAGAAGGCCATAAAAGCTTGAGGCGGATTCAAGAACGAGAGCTCAGATTCGTTTGAAATTTTGCATTCTAGGGTCATAAAATGTGAATACTCTGCAATTCATGACTGAGAGGACGAGCTTCAAGGAATGACTATTTGCTGTCCCAAGGCAAGTGTTCGTCCCAGGTACTGTGAATAATATGTGCATGGAAGCAGCTCAACATTCATATACTGCCCTCGTAGGATAGTTTGATCGATTGCTTAATAAAGCATTTATCCGAAATGAAGAGTCAGAATAGATCAGAATTCCAATCACTCTTGTTCCAACGATCCGTTAGCTATTTCTCTATCCGGAGTATTAATACTCTCTTTAACATCAACTAAGTACTCAACATAATTCAGCCTAACAATATCTCCATCCCTCCAGCCTCACTCAAGCTAAGTCGGCACGTCTTCAAGAGCACTCTACGTTCAAAAGGGTAAAAGAAAATGTGCAGAGATCACTACAGTCGCTACAGTAAGTGCTGTAAACAAGTAGCGTGCATCGAATGGGAACCGTGTAAAGGCCCATGTACGACCGGCCTCAATATATTACGATTCACCTACGATTTGTGGTCGGTGTCGGGTGGAGAGGGCGGCAAGGGAGAGGGAGTATTATAGGAGGAATGTTAGGCCGAGTCCTTATTTCTAGGTCAGACTCGAAGAGGTGGTAGGGAATCTGGAGTATTTGGGTTGGAAGAGAAGTCGGGCAGTGGGGCGTGATGAAAGGTAAAGTGGTAACTCAAGTAGAGCTTCAAGGACTTGATAGATAGCATGATATACTGTCTTCTCGTGGTATTCAAGCATGAAACTATTGTGAGAGCTAAACCACTTACACTGAAATATGAATAGACAGAAAAAGTCTTTGGACATTGAATGTTTACCAGGACCAGAGATCGAGCTATATCAAAGAAAAAAGGATTCTTGATTCGATGCTACGTACAACTAGAAACTTGCATTCGAAAAGTCACTATGATAGCAGCTCGATAACATTAATTTTAGCATATTGCTATAGAAGGAAGAAAGCTGTCTCTATGTTGACTTGGTATCTTGCGTGCTGGTCGGACCAACCGGGACTAGCTTGGCGGGGTTACCCAGCACCTCAATATCGCTCACCGTCTCACCCTTCATGTCCCATCATTTCACATTAACACTCATCTCTGGGTAAATGCAATTATGACCATACTGAGGCAATCGTATCTTGGACGAAAGCTAGACAAGCAGCTCTGTCTCCAGAAAGGGGTGCGATCTCATGTAGCCGAATTTGACGATCCCCGCCCCGGTCATATCTCCATCTTGCCAGACGAACTTCTCTCTAATATATATTGAGCTATATTCCTCCTGAGACCGGGGATTACCTCTGCAAACCCGATCAAAGGAAAGACAGTGTTCCATTGACGCTCGTCTGCAAAACATGGCGACGCATCGACGAACGAACCCTCTTTCGCAGCATAACGACCCGTCATCCTGCATCATTGATGCTCTCACGCCTGAGAACACTGCTCGAAATCTTTGAGACCCGTCCCCATATCCAAGATTATCCACGTGAGGTTCACATCTCGATGCATCGAACTCCCCATCTCCTTCGGGCAAAGCCCGAGCGCGAAATACTACACCCTCGAAGCGATCCAGCGAATCCTCAATATCCACCACTCATCACTGCAACGCATCACCCTCGGAATCCTCCCCGGAAGTCCGAAGCATCGCGTTGGGTGCCCTGACTTCTCGCATTTCCGACATCTGGAGAGGCTACAAACGTCAGCGTATAATGTGATACGCTCCGAGACGCCCGTTGACGCAGCGAGGAAATTGGCGGCTCCTAAGCTGCGCGGTGTCACGCTGAGTTTCTGGACTGTGGATCAGGATGGTGGTTTGGATCGAGGTCATTTTGGGATGGAGGAGGGGGTGTGGATGAGACGGTTTGCGGAGGTTAGAAGGAGGGAGGATTTGGGAAGGAGGTTGGAGAAAGTGGTGGTTGAGATGGGTTTGAGAGGTGATAGTCCTGCTTGTCTTTATGAACCATTGGGACCGGAGTACTTTGTACGGAGTCCTGTTGAGGATAGGGCGGAGCGGATTGCTTGGCCGTGGAGGTATTTGGAGGAGGCGAGAGAAGGTGCGATGGAGTTTGGGTTGGAGATTGAGTTTGCGGTGGATTGGACGAGGGAGGAATGGGATAGGATTGTGAGGGGTGAGAAGTGGGGAATGGTTGATGAGTTAGAGGATCTATAGCCTGGAGTGGTTGCGTTGTCGTTGTGAGGAAGGAGGGCCGCTATTACTTGCTTGAGATATCTAATGATTTGATACATGGTGGTGCAGAATGCACCAATATAAAAATTAATATGCTCTCATTCGAGTCTGCTGACAAATATATCTACGTCTGTCACCGAGATACTAATCACCGAAAAGCCAATGTTTGACCTGCAGTGAGCATACTTTGTTTTATATTTTGATGCATTTTACAGGTCCATCTATCTCGTTCCAGACACATATATACACATCTCCGTATCTACTGTCACCTAGAATACAGTAGCCCCCACTACCAACAGGCATCCCAAAACCTCTGCATCCTCGTCATCTGCGCCCTCTCCTTCTCGGGCTCCTCATCCCAATGCCTACACTCCTCATCGACCTCCGCCTTCCCACTAAGCAGATCCGCCTCCGCTGGCACCACAAAGCTCGTCCTCTTCAGCACCTTCCAAAGCACAAACATGAAACTCGCGAACGCCACGCCGAAATAACTCGTAATGAACCCTTGCGTATCAAACGGCTTAAGCGTATTCCAACCCGAGAATAAGACAACGACACAGCCGGCCCCGATGGCGAAATAGGCCGTGTAGGGTTGGAAGGGTGCTTTCCATGGGAGGGTGTCCCGGGAGATGCCTTGGGCTTTGAGAGCCCGGTACCAGCCGATGAAGGTTACGAGGTAGCCTGTATACGAGAGGACGAAGCCGATGGTGGCGAGGTTGACGAACCAGCCGAAGACGGTAACGGATGAGGAGGACGCGACCATGAATGCCAAGCAGCCGATTAGAGAGGGCACTGCCACGGTATACAGTGGGACGCCGGCCTTGGAGCATTTCTTGAAGATCTGGGGGGCTTGGCCGTCGAGGGCGAGGGAGTAGAGCGTTCGCGATGCGGCGTATAGGTAGGCGTTTCCGCAGGACCAGGCGGAGAGGAGGATGAGGAAGTTGATGAGGGAGGGGAGGCCTTCGATTCCCAAGTTCTGGATACCAATGACCCATGGTGAGGCGGCGGCGCCGCTTGAGCCTTCCGCCAGGGCATCGAGCAATCGCTGGTCGCGGCTTGAGCAGAGGATGCCGACTGCGAAGACGCCCATGACGTAGAATCCGGCGATGCGATAGAACGCACGCTTTGCGACTCGAGGGATCTGGCGACGGGGGTTGGCGATCTCACCAGCTGCTAGGGCGAGAAGGTCGGGTCCGGCGACGGAGAAGGCGGCGTAGAGGACGACCTTCCACCATCCCAGAAATTCGCCCAGAGAACCGGTCGTCCAGTAAGCATGGATGAAGTCTCCATTCTTCCAGTGACGGAAACCGTAGGCATCGTGTTTGGGATTACCTCCTACCATTGTGATGAAGGTTAGGAGGATGAGGCCGACGATCAGAAGGATTTTGGTGGACTATTGGATGTGTGAGCTTGGGTAGAAAAGTGAGCGGAAAATTAACCTACCGCCATGATGAATTCTGATTCGCCGTACCACTGGACAGCGAAAACGTTGGCAGCAATCATCACTACTAGAGCTAGGGCAACCCAAGCAGCTGGATTAGTCTTGTCATCCCAGAATGAAATGACAGTTGCGACAGCCGACAGCTCGGCACAGAGCAACATAGCAGCAGTGTAGAAGTACGTCCATCCAAGAGCGAACCCAAATGCCTCATCGACGTAGCGTTTCGCGAACTCGAAAATAGATCCGCGAATGGGGAGGTAAGTTGCCATTTCTCCAACGCATAAATTGCAGGGCCAGATGAAAGCAATGCAGTAGGCGATGTATCCGAGCACCAAAGATAGAGGTCCAGAGGAGCGAAGGGAGCCACCGATTCCGACGAACAGTCCAGTACCGATACTTCCTCCGAGGGCCATCAATTGGACGTGGCGACCTGAGGAGTGTTAAATGAGAGATTTGAGATACATCACGAGAAAATATGGAGCTCACCTGATAGACCACGTTTTGTCTGTCCGAAGACAGGATCGACGTGGACTTCATTGTAGACAGGATTATTGTCGTCTGACACAGAGCGCGTTGAAGGCGCCTTGGTAGTCTTTTCAGGATCCATGGTGAAGTGAAAGGTGACTGACGGAAGCGAACTTGAGGAAGAAACCATACCAGTGCGGGGGAATGTTTGTATACTTATACCTTCATCGATCCACAGGATCATATGGATTTAGTAATTACCCCTTGTTCTCCCCCGCGGGCAACGGGCAATGGACGATAAGAGAGGGGTGGTAAGGAGGCAACAACCTACCATAACCAGATACCAGATACCTACTTACCTGCAAGCAATCCATGCATGCTGCACAGCGATTGTTCATTTCCATATCGTAAAGAAACATGCAATCGTTCCATGGGATTACCATATCGGGTAGATACGGCCACCGTTCAAACCCAAACAGCCATCACTCCATATCGCATCTCTCATATCTCTCTTATCCAAGTCGTGCTTTTGGCCTTGACTCGTCAGACTCGTCAGACCCATCGAGATAAACACGGAAAAGGCCCAAAAAGAGATTTCACTGCCGATAGATATATCTTGGCTGTGCCTTGGCGCTGAGTTTTGCTTGTCAGAGATAAGATTTCTGGCTTCCGGATAGCTGCCGTGAACCAATGGGCTGTTGGGAGACTCGGCAATTCCGAGAAGAGTGGGATGGCGGATACGCAATTCGCTGCCGATGGGTTTTGACGGGTTCGGGGAATTGAGTTAGGGGCGACAGTAGGGCTGTGCGCTACTGATATTGTTTTTCGGAGCGAAGATGTTCGCTGAGATTGTGTGGTGTGATGTTGGTGTGAGATTGGATTGGATTGGGAAGGGGGAGGTTGGAGATATGTACTGGAAGGGAGGAGGAAAGGGCGGGAAAGTTCTTCGATGAGTTTTCAGCCCCTAAAGCTAGACCGTGTTGGGGCGTTGAAGAGAGTAAAAGAGTCACATGACCTTCTCTTTTCAACCAGATCAGCGAACATTTTCTGGTTCCAGTAACCCCGACACTTTCTAGCCTGGACAATCCCTCGCCGTTCAAAGATTAATCCTTGATCTGGATGAGAGTTTTGCGTCTTGTCCTTATATACCACTCGAATCATAAACACAAAATGCGGAAGTAGAAGAGTAGGACAACTAGTTTCGGTCTTCTTTAATATGGAGAACAACTATTTTGCATTACTGCAACGGGCGAGACAAAATCGCAAATGACTAAGAACGCTTTGTACAGTTTCAGGATCCATATAGGTAAACCACGTACTTCCTCTTAGACCTTCTCGAAAGTCGACCTCAAGAAAGGATTCTTGATGTCAACCACACTCCCATGCCGATCCATCCTGACAATGAACTCGTCAAGACCCGAATTTCCATAAACGAAAACATCCGCAATACTCCATGCAGACAACATATCCGAGAAAAGACTCGTATCCACCGTCTCAGATAGGATGTTGAAAACAGCTCTGAAAGCCACGACCTCGCCTCCATCTACAGTCGGAGTTCTCAATCCCGTCGGATACAAATTGACAGTGATACTTGCCGGATCTATCAACTGTATCCCTTCTTTATACAACTCCAGTGCCGCAGTTGCAGTTTCGATCTCGCCTGTAGCGAGAGGCCTGAGAATCGGTAAAAGTGGAGGAAGGGCAGAGCCATTATGAATCCAATTCGTGAGTGCAAGACCTGACTCTGCTTCCACACTGCTCAACGTAAAGCTTGCATTGGTCCCAGTCTCTGCAGCCTTATACTCCCCTGTATACTGCCCCATAGCTTCCAACCTCGCAGCTTCCTCTAGCGCAGGCAAGAATACATCAACGACCCAGCCTGCGAGGACATCGGTGTTCGCACCTGGTCCAGCTTGCAGCATAGTGAAACCCACGTCATAATCAGGTACGAGGATCATGTATCCGCCATAAGCGCCGATTTTTCCGCTTTTCGTGTACAGGTCGACGACGCGGTTGGAGGCGGGGAGGACGGCGCGTTGGATCTCCCAGGGTGCGCCGATGGACGTGAGGAGTGAGGCCGTATGTGTAAGTGGTTTCATCCATCTGCGAGTTAGGGATGGTGGGAGGAGGGAGGAGGACAAGATGGAGCGACCGAGGGTGGAGAGGTCGGCGGTGCTGCTCCAGACGCCGCCGGTGCTAGGATGTGGTGTTAATAACTCTTCTTCTTGGTACTGGAACAGAATGGATGGGAGATGAGAAGGATTTGGGAAGAGAGTCCAGAGAACTTACGGCCAGACACCACCCATGTCGAAATCCCAAAACGTTGTCGTCACATTTCCTGGAATGACGCCAAGAGAATCATCAGGTTTGTCGTAGCTTGTTCGCGAGAGGTGCAGGGGCTTAATCAACGCTTCGTCGAAGAGAGTCTTGAAATCTTTCCCTGTGATGCGTGATAGCGCTATAGCGAGGAGTTCGAACGCAGCATTCGAATAGACAGGTGTTTGGAAGGTGGGAAATACGGGGTGTCGAGAAGCGAAACCTTTCAGGAATCCTGTTGGGGTCGGAGTTAGCTTCAGAATGTCAGGGTTAGAAAGTTGAATCGTTATTGGCATACCGGCTTCAGGACATGGAGGTCTGGTGAAGGATGCGCCGCAAGTTGGCTTTTCACTTTGAGACAGTGGTGGGAGACCGATCTCTGAGAGGGGAAAGTCGGCCAGTGAGATGTCGAGCCATCCATCTATGAGGGATTAACCATCAGTTTGGACACCCTCTTATACGGATCTTGACTTGAAAAGCTTACATTCTGACCCGATACCAGCCATATGACTTGCCAAGGCCCCAATTGTAACTTCCTCCCACTTCGGCCTGCTCACAGGATCTTTCCCACTTTCATCGTCAACGCCATCGCTCAAAAGTTCCGGGACCCATTTCGTGATTGGCTGATTGAAGTTTCGATCTCCATCACTTATCAGAGATGTGTAAACAGTAAGGAGCTTCGTGATACTTCCAATACGGTAGATCGTGTCTCTATCGACTTCTTTCACACCCTGTGAGATGTTCGTTAGGATTGGTGGAGAGAAGTGGTATTGGAAGATAGGTTCTGCAGAGCTGGACGAGTAGAACTCGAACGAGAATGCGGTGGAGCTGTTGTCAAAGTCTCCATGGGTCGATGTTCCACTTGCAAGGGAAGTGGTGATGATGTTGAGGAAGGCTTGATTCGCGGCTTGGATTGTGGGGTTGAATGAGAGATTTTGAGGGATAGGGTAGGCGGGCCCGAGGAAGCCTGAGGTGCTGAGAGCATTGGAGAAATTTGAGCAGAGCATGACTGTCATACACGACAGAAAGTACTTTTTGAACATTGTGATTTTTGGGCCAAAAGGGGAATGCTTCGAGGATTTATGGGGATGATCATGTATTCGGAAATGACCGATTCATCGCGGTCTTCTTATACAAATTGTTAACAGCGCTGCATGCTCGTACAGCTTACTTCTCTTTCTGCCTCGTAACTATTCAAGGCGGCCTTTGTTATGATTCGCTGCCTCGCTGTGAAGCTCTCGCCCTTTGGCGATTGGTCAGATCGTTCCGGTCATGTGATCTGACACAATCTTTACGCAGCTGCGCCTTTCTAGAGCCAAGATAGCAGTTGTGGAGGCAGTGCGACGAGTCATTTTTGTTTCTGCCAAATTTGAGTTAAGCTTGATTAACTATATTCAGCATATCTAAAGACATGAGTTACTTGTCATGCCCTGCGTGTATTGTTCTGTGCCAGGGCTTCCAGGCTCCAGCTTGTTGACATGTCTCGCTTAGCCTTGGAGGGGAAGCGGAAGGTATTTCAGCCTAGAGCCAATTCTCGGCTGCATGCCACCGATGTCAGACGCCACGCATTACTTCAGGCACATTCAGCGTTGCGGGTGAATTCGTAACGACACTTCTTTAAAGCTTGTGCTACATTCGCGGTAGAAGCTGAATTGCCATTCATCATTGCGATCAGAATCATGAGGATTGCGCTATCGGGAGGTTCTATCTTTGAACGCACGTGCTGGCGCTGGACTGTTGCATTCTCCACTATTCTTCCTATGGATTAAGTCGAGGCCGATACGGCATTTATGATCTTAGGATTTTATCACCGCGATCAAAAGAGTACAGTTTTCTGAATGTGGGGTATTGACGATCAAGGTTGGGATCAACACTATCGTTTGTATTCTTCCAAGCAAACTATAGTGAAACAATATACAATGTCCAAACAAAATACAGCGCTGCTCATTACCGATTATTCCAGAATGTGGGGCCCCTTCTCGCTTCACTATCTCGGAATGATTTTCCTGTTTGAAGACTGCTTTCCATTGGCTGTGCAATATGAAACGTCAACAAGCTGCTCTTCGCCTGTAATATAAGTCCCGGCAGTTGTGGGGATGCAAGATGGATATCTATTTACGTCCTGTATATCTCCTATGTCCACGAAACCACTTCCATGTTTTTTCTGTCTGAAATTTTTCGTTTCTGTTTCCTCTCCCGCCACTGCCCAGCAGTCACCCGCCACGATGTTTCTCACTACTCTCATCCCTCTGCTCTCCCTTCTGTCCTTCTCTACCGGCAACCCGCAATTCCAGACTGGCAGCTCAACGATGCTCCGATTCGGTTGTTCTCAAATAATCATCGACCGCGTCGATCCGCTCGTCAATCCCGCACAGATCCCATCGCCACACATGCACCAGATCGTTGGTGGCAACACGTTCAATGCGTCGATGCCGAGTGCTGATATCGGGGAGCTGGCAAGTTGTACAACGTGTAGTTTCGCGGACGACTTTTCGAATTATTGGACGGCGAATTTGTATTTCAAGGCGAGGAATGGAAGCTATAAAAGAGTTCCGCAGGTGCCAAATAGGTGAGTTGGCAGATGAAGAGTGGGGAAATGGGAGCAGACTTGTGTGCTGATAGGCGGCCAAGAGAGTTGTTCAACGACAAATTCACGACTCAGACGAGTGGTGGTTTCGTTGTGTATTATGTCTCGGATGGGAAGAACAAAGTGACCGCGTTCAAGCCTGTAAGTTGATTTTGCTTTCCAGAGAACTTATGCCGAAACGTGTTGCAGGGATTCCGCATGCTCGTTGGAGATGCAACCCAGAGAGAAAAGATCGGAAGCGGAAGAAAGTCTCAATCGTGCTTCCGCTGCTACACCGGGCCAGACTTTGGCGGGGACAATGCAGCGCCTTGTCAAGATGCGAAGTAAGTCCTGAGCTAAGTGCGCAGAATCTATAGGCTAACGAGAGTCACAGATTAGACACTGAAACTCTCCCAACTGGTGCATGCAAAGGTGGAATTCGCTCGAATATCTTGTATCCGACGTAAGAAGTCTCGCAGTTCGACTGAACTTGATGGGCATCTTGCTAATACGCCCTGCAGTTGTTGGGACGGTGTGAATCTCGACAGTCCAGATCACAAGTCTCATGTTGCGTATCCAAAGAATGGACCTCAACAGTTCACAGGCACGAGTACGGGTGGAGCTTGTCCATCAACCCATCCTGTCAAGATTCCGCAAATCATGCTCGAGGTACGTCGTACTTCGGATTCCACCCACGGCCCCTGTATTGGAACTCAAAGATACTGACTACGTCGCAGATTGTCTGGGATACCACAGCTTTCAACAACAAAGCGGACTGGCCTGCCGACGGCTCACAACCCTTCATCCTCAGCACAGGCGACAGTACCGGGTACAGCCAACATGGCGACTATGTATTTGGCTGGAAAGGCGACTCACTACAACGTGCTATGGATGGTGGTCCTTGCACTGGCGCTTCGTGCGCTGGCTTGAAGGAGTTGGCGATGGGTGCCGAGAAGGCGTGCAAGGTGCCAAGACTGTATCCTGAGAACGCGGATGGTTGTAAGTTTGAGTTGCACTTATCCTGACTGTTACCTTCATGGGTTTAGCCAAACGAGATGCGATACTGACCCATTTCAGGGATTGATAAATTGCCTGGTATGGACTACTAGCTTACAGGTTGGTGTCGACGTCAACTTCATTTCCAGTCAGATACACCGGAAGATGGTGTTATAAAGTTCGCCAGAAAGTGTCTTTTCGTCTTTTCGTACTTTACTTGGGCGCGGGAAGCTTCTTCGAGACCGAGTGTACGATTTGAAGAGGACGATGCCACGGCAGTGACCCCTGGAGGGCCATCGGAGCGTCACTGCCTCAACATACGGTTTATCAGAGAGGCTTGCTCACATGCTTCGCCCTAAAACAGAGAAGCTTGAGAGTCGTGTACCTAGAAAGAGTAGCGACTTAGGGACCGTATGCTTTTAGAGTCGCGCAAGCACAAGCAATATATCTCCTTGTCGCCAAAAATCTCTATGTTCCATGGGTCCCTCAAGGACAAATGCTGTGGAAGCTATCTAATTCTCTAGCAAACAGGCTAATTAGACCACAGGAGAATGATGCCACAAAGAAGCGCCGAAATGCATACAGTGTTTTGCCAAAAACAATAGACAGTGGAATGAGATCTATAGATTGCTCAGGTAGGATTGATTGGCACTGAACTCGGAAGCTTGAAGTTTAGGTGGAAATTTATACGAGGATTCTTTAGCTTGAATAGGCCATCTCAATGTCTTGGGCCTGTCCGAGGACTTTGCTTCTCAAAGAATGGGGTTTAAACACATTTAGAAAATCCAGTGCATCATCATAAGCAACGATCAAATGCCTCCTGGGGCCTTGAAATGTCACAATCTACGCAAAGACTACGTTATTCCTTTTTCAAGCCAAAATATCGATAGAGAGTGCGAATAAACTTGCTCAACCTGGATATTGTATGCTCTCACAATGTACAGGTCTCATAGTCGACGTAGCGCCATGCCGGACTTGATAGATCACAGAAAATTGTTGGTTAGGTAGTGATTGCAAGAAGTTTTATTATAAGAGGTTGAACGATTGCAATGCTCGGGTGGGTCCGGTAGGACACGTTCTGCTGGTACCGACCGGGAAGCATGCTATTGCATATGTGGATATACGACAGTGGACATTAAAGAATACATCGTCGATATCTTTCCCGAAATTTCATCGTGAAGGATGTTCAATGTCTCGAGCTCCCGCCTTCTTCCCCTTGAGTCTGAGATTCCATCGATGCCAAGGTAACAACATCGCCAATCCCCAAGCCAAGAATACAGACAGCGTGAGAGGCATAGTGATGGCCCAGTAGTACTTGAAGGCTGGTTTGACGGATGGCATACCATCACCGTCCCAAGCAATGACCGGCATTGCGAAGATTGCCTTGGTAGCGTCAGCAATCTTCGGCCAGTTCTTCGCACAACGAGAGAAGAAATATTCTGAATAGCTAAAATTGGTTTCTGAAAACTCACAGCAACAAAGGCTCCTGGTAAGAAGAACATCCCGAGCACCCATGCAATAGTTTTCATGGCTGAGCTGTCCGCCTTGGCGGCTTTGGCTATAGCGGCTGAGCTTTCGACGAGAGCGATATTGGTTTTGGCGTCTTTCTGGGTCATGAATTGATACACCTGCAGATTCCATCAGTTCGCTATAAAGAAGCAAATAAATTAAAAGGCGTACATACCACCTGTATTAGTGTTGCTATTCGCTTCTCAATGTATTCGCAAGTGCCCAATAGGTCTCGGCAAATCTCCACATTGTGTTCAACAGCGTGTTCAAAATTGAGTAAGACGAATTGATCACCAGTCTTGCCCAAGTCCGTCTCAGTCGCATCGCTGAATCTCTGAATCACTTCCAACGATCTAAGAATAGATTTCACGATGCGAGCTTCGTCGGCAACCCTTTTGTTGGAGAAGTTGAGGACCTTGTGGTTGTCATGAAATCGATTTCAAAAACATCGGAGTTGGGGACGTAAGAATGTTCGTGCTGCCCTGTCAGCTTCGTGAGTACGGAGACTTTATCTGCGTATCTCTCGATTTCATTCAGATTCTCGAGAAGTGCTCCTGAGACAATGGAACATAGCAAAAGCGGATGAAGATCACAACTCTTTACTTGACGTAGAGACGTTAAAATGTCGGCATCGAGTATACCGCGATCACCAACAATCACTACTGCCTCAGTCATGGCAGTTCGATGGTCATAAAGAATCGCGTATTGACAAGGGTGCTGGTAACGAGGTCGTTGTCTGAATAGTAGCCCTTCCGCGTCTTCGTCAGCTGCGGTCGTTGACCAGAACTAGTCTTGTTATAGTACCTCGTAGAATGGTATTGGTGCCAATGTCTTTTGCGTATCGATAGGTGCACGTCTTGATATTTGCCCTTTCCGAAAAGAAATTGTTGTGGAGTCTAAAATGTTTACGAATCAAGTCTTTTGTCTCTCGAGTATGAGAGAAGAATGCGCGGTAATCATCGATCTCTTTTCCTCAGACACGATAAAACATCCTATGAAGCAAGACATTAAAACTCTCGAGTAAAGGTTGAAGAGCAACGATACTAGCATAAAACTCACAATAACCGCAGCCCACTACTGGGTAGACGAATATTCTGCATCCCCAAAGCTTGGACTTGTACATTATTTCTAGAACTGGGTGTCATTTGCGAAACTGCCCCGTTGGTACCAGAAAGACACGTTGATACAGACTCATGGTCCAAAATATCCTCGTTTCGAACCAGCTCAGCCTGATCACGGTATTGCAAAATCTCCACATATCTGCATCGAGTCGATCGTGCGTACTCTTCCACTCGGTCAGCAGGTGCAATGGCTTCGAAGTCAATCGGTTCCATGACAATTAAGCTACATACAGAATGAAGGTCACAATCAGGCCGGGTTCAATATGTGACTTTTGAAGTTGGGGCTGAGCCTGTGAAGGCTGAAGCCTTACCTGCTGCTCATTGGCTGGAGAAAACCAGCTGACACTTCCGGCATGATAGAAAATCTGCCTTGGGCGCAGCCTGAGAGACACAGGCTGACGAGCAAGACAACGTTGCTGGCTAACTTGCTACAGAACTTTAAGTCATTGAGAGAAGTTGCAAATGAGAAAGGAGTCAAATTAGCACAGATAGGCCCCCCAATCAAAACCGAAGCGCCATTCCTGTGAATTCTCATGCGGTGAGAACCTTATTTCGATAGCCGCATCGGCAAGCTCATGCCGCAGCAACTTCATGTCCTCGGGCCGTATCCATGAGCACTTGACAAAACTCGGATCGGTACTCGTCTTACACCAGATTGATCACAACATTTCAGGAGAAGTGCCTAACCGAGGAGAGTAAACAAAAGTCAGAGTGGAGTGAGTGGAGACTTTAGGAAGGGCGGCCGATGTCCGATCATCCGGAGGCTTCTCAGTCCGTCCTCCGACATTTTGAGTTTGCATTATGGAGCATTACCTCTCCGTGCCTGAGTCTCCCTTATCACATCTTGCTGTATCTTGTACCGAGCTTAATTTTCAGTCCATACGTGCTTACAGTATACACAAGCAGAAAGGAAATCGATTGATTGTTGCTCGCAATGCCCGGCTGCGGAGGAGTTGCCGTCCTTGTCACGACATTAGACTAGCACTCACTTACAAACCCCACCTCCCACAGCACCCGGCCCCACCCAGATTTCCAAGAGATTTCCTAAGCAGCGCCTAAACTGCTTACATCGTATTTGATAAGCCGTTGTTCTGGTGGGCGGTGAGACGTCTTTCCGCTCCGAAGCTTCTCCAAGACTGTTATTCTGCCGTTTTGCACGGCATGATGTCAAGCGCGAAAGGTCTGGAAGAATGCCGTGATTGGGCAATGGCTTCACTATCTCCACTACAATGATGCGTAAAAGTTTAAAATACCTTACTAGTCAGGTCAGGGAGGGAAAGCCACCCATTTCAGAGGGCGGAAAATGATAGAGGGCCATAGAAAAGGACATGCAGATTCCGTTGTGGGTGTTCCTGAGTAGTATCTTGCTTGCGCTTTCCTGGCATGAGATGGCGTCGTTTGTTTTGAGAAGGACTGGTGCTGGTGGAGGGGTTGTACCCACTTTGTTTGGGAATGGGGCTGCTTTGAGGGGTATAAGAGCTTTCTCTTCCCTCCCTTCTCCGGTGGTTTTGTCCAGACAACCTACACATACCACTGCACCTACGAAATCTCAAACTTCACTATCGAACGCAAATCAACAGAAACACTTCTCTACCACAACCGCAACTATGTCCTCCAAAGCCTTCCTCGAGACCGTTAAGGCCCGTCGCACATATTACGCTCTTAAGAAGGAGAGCACCATCTCCGACGCAAAGATCCAGGAGATTATCAAGGAGGCCGTCCTCCACGTTCCTTCTTCTTTCAACAGCCAGAGCACGAGAGTGGTTCTGCTGGTAAAGGAAGAGCATGATAAGCTTTGGGATATCGCGAAGGAGACATTGAAGGCTATTGTTCCAGCTGAGCAATACCCATCGACCGAGCAGAGATTGAATGGATTCAAGGCTGGTTATGGAACTGTAAGCTGAACCTCGTTATTTTTGTATTTTTATTCTAGAATGAATGCTAACATCTTCCGCACCAGGTCCTCTTCTACGAATCCCGCTCCGTCGTCTCAGGCATGCAAGACAAGTTTGCCATCTACGCCGACAAATTCCCCGGCTGGGCAACCCAGTCCGACGCGATGCATCAATTCGTTATCTGGGCTGCTCTCGAGGCTGAGGGTCTCGGCGCAAACCTCCAGCATTATAACCCGTTGATTGACCAGAAGGTTGCGGATACTTGGGGAATTGATAAGGATTGGGTGTTGAACGCTCAGCTGGTGTTTGGTACGCCTGCGGGTGAGCCGGGTGAGAAGAGCTTTGAGTCTGTGGAGGACAGATTTAAGAGCTTTGGTGTTTAGATTTGGGGAGAGCTGCGAGAAATTTAGTGTGGGATGAAGATGCATTGCTGGTGTTTCGGAAAGCGATTTTGGATTTTATATAGATATTGATCAAATGTTGTCATTTTCAAGTACAGTGGGTTTTGATGAGAGCCTTTCATGCCAATTTATGAGTTTTGCTCGCTGCCGACGATTCATGCTGATGTAGGACATGACTTGCGCAAGCCAACAATACACAGATGCGGCCGCATGGAGGGGCATATTTTACCCCTCCATGCAAGTCCACTAGCGAGCTCTCCAGGAGGCTGTACTTTCTATTATTCCAGATCCAACGCAAGATAAAAGTCCTCGCAATCTCTGTCCTGAATTGTTACAAGCAGCTATCCAGATGTTTCAAATCCTATGCATTGCAGAGCAGAAAAACTTCTGAATGGCCAACAGGGTGGCGAAGATGATCAAGCGGGCAGTGCGGGAAATGCGGATATCGCGGATCGTATCCGCTTGGCAGTTCTAGAAAGGAGAAAATGGTAAGCGGGCCACATGCGAGTGGAGGCGTGTTATGCATAGCTTGCAAGGGCGAGTGGGCTCCAATTAGAGGCATTGATTGGCTGATTATCACGGAATTAGCGCCGTTGAAATGTTCGTTTTGTTTCTTGTTTTGTTATTTGCAGGAGGTAAGCGAGGGGTGTGGAAGCGAGGTGAGAAAGTGAGGACAGGACAGCTCAGCTCAAGGAGGAACAGTAAATATATATTTGATGGTATTATCTTTGCAATGATATCATTCCTTAATTCGATAAACTCGTTGTCTATTTCTCGATCTGAATTCCATGCTCAAACCATGCGTCGTTACACAACTACACTCCCGGCAACAGGCGGTGCAGTGCCCAGCAATTGGACAAGATGCCTGATACACGTGCCCAAGAAGACCTCTCTCTCACTCTCATCCATAGTCTGTATGATGACATCCCATTTTTCCTTCCTCGTCCACTCCTTCAGAAACCCTTCCTTGTCTTCATCAACTACCTTCCCACCAGGTCCAAACCTCCTAACAACTGCCTTCCCTTCTTCTTCCCCGCCACTTTCTTTCGGATTCCACCCCTCACCCCACGCAAACCCAACCCAGGCATCCTGTATCCTTTTCTGTATCTCCCTCTCCCTCTCCGGATCTTGCGTCCCATCAAAGATTTTTGGACTACCATGCAAATAAGCGAGATCTAAAGCATGAGTCGGTATACCTTTGAATGCACCTTTAAATGGCTGTCGTTGTTCGAATGAGTATTCGTGGACGAAGATACCTTGTTGCCTTGCGAGGTTCGAGAGGGTATGGGAGGGGTGGTAGAAAGCTAGGTCTTCGATGATATTGAGGATGGACTCGGCGGCTGTGGAGGGACGTGTGCTGGGTGTGAGATTGTAGGCTGTGAGGATGAGATCGAGCTTCGAGGGGCTGGTTTGAGTAGCTGGGAAGAGGGTTTGAAGTGTTGAGATGAGGGCTGATGTCGATGGTTTGGGTTCAATCATGGGGAAGTTCGCTGCTACGCAAGAGATGACGGAGCTTTCTTTGCCGGTGTTTCCGATGATGAGGTCACCTTTGAACGTGAAGTTTGAGGGGAAGTGGGATGGGAAGAAGATGTCGTCGATGACGGGGACGTGGCCAAAGCCGTTGCGCGGGTCGGAGGTTGTGTATGCTGTCAGGAGATCTTGCCATGGTACGGACTCGAGGTCGGAAAGGGTGGTAATGCCGAGAGCGGATTTGGTGGCGTTGTAAAGGGGAGTCGAGGCTGCGATGGTCATTGTGGGGGTGAAAATTGGGGTTCGGAGGGTCTGAGATTGCATTATTGCATGGGAAATTGGGGGTGGTGGTGTGCAGTGAAGGAGGGTCTGGATGAGGACGGAGCCGTGGGATTCGCCGTAGGGTGTTATGTTGATCGGCGAGCCACCAAAAGGAGAGATATACTTGGAGATCCAAGTGAGTGCAGTGTGCTGTAGGAATGGTGTCTTAGATTATTTCTTTATGGCATTGGGAGGAACTGTACGGGTGTGGACTTACGACATCTCGCGGTCCGAAGTTCGCAGCGTTGTCGGGCCCGTTGATATTAGCCATCTCCTCAGATGCTATGTAGCCGAACACAGAGAGACGATAGCTACATGTACTGATCAGTATAAAGTCCTCGATGAGCTGTGATAAATCAGAGAGGTCAAGGATTACTTCACAGTAACCATGACGACTGGCTTCCCGATCTCCACGCTTCTTTTCACAATACTTCCTCCATCACACCACCAATCCGAATTCGACCCTGAGAAACCTCCGCCTCCGTGGACGTATACGAGCACAGGGAGGTTGTCGCCTGACTTTGCGCCTGCTGGCGTCGTGATATTGAGATTCAGGCATTCGAACTCGGAGAATATGTCAGATTCGTGAGATGAGATGGAGGTAGGAAGACCGATGAGCGAATCTTCTAGACGGGCAGTTTGTGGTGGTTGTGGACATTTCGGACTCAAGGTTGGTTAGCCATGTACTTTTGCGCCAGGCCGGGAAACACACCCATAACTTGTAGCATTCGTCTCTTTCTCAAACGACCTATTCGAAGTCGATTGTCTAAATCGACCGGGAATATCCGCAAACTTGATGCCCTTGAACTGCCACACTGCGTCTTCAGAAGAAGATATACGGTGATGGATACCCGTAAACGTGGTGTCGAGACCAGAGTGCTGAATGGTCGGCGCTGGTGAATGAGACATGTTCTTTGGTTCTGTGCCAGATGGGTCGACTTCGATTTCTGCTTTGTCCTCCTCGGAGGGATAGATGTGTGAAGGACATAGTAGGAAGAGAGTTATGAGGAGGTCTATATCGCTGAGTCTGAAATCTATCATTTGTAATGGAGATGGAGGAGAGGGGTACCCAGTCCGGGCTTGGCGAGATTATTTGGTGGGTGATTATCTGATGCAGCATTCTGTTCTGGGTGTGATTTACGTGATTATATATCATTGGAGGCATGATCAGATGCTGGACTGACGTGAGAAGATCAACGGCAAGTCGTCGGCGATATGGCTGAAGGGAAAGATGAGGTTGGGTAAAGACACTTTGACAGGATGATTGTTTAGATGTGCTGATACTGTCGCACTGAAATGCTGGGCTTGATGGATGCGCGTAGCAGAAGGACATAAGCTTTGCCAGCGGCTGAAACATGAATAACATACCGGAATGGCAAGTGATGTTTCGTGCTGATGTGATACCCAATTTGATATGCCCTGTTACCGAAATTAGAGCTAGCTCTTACTGGACTTGCGGCCGCCAGGAACAGATTTCGGAACTCCGGCAGGAGGAAGCCACTTTCTGCTGATATGATTTCTCAAACTCTGAACTTGCTTGAGTCCACCAATTCATTCTAAGAACAAAATAACTGTGAAGTGCTTCTCGAGGAGGAGGAGAACACTATAGCACTGGAGATTTGGCATGCTTTACTCCTGCACAACAGCTCGAAACAGGAACCAATGCTCGTAGGCTGTAGGAAAGTTCAAGTAAAGAGGTGACCATTCAAATCGCTTCAATTCTGCAGCTACTCGGGATCTCCAGGTTCACTGATAGCCTTGCTGACATGCCAAGAGATGAATAATCTCCCACTTGAAAAAATCTGTGATCCTTCTTGAAGTTTGCAAGGACAAGGCCGCGAATCTCAGGGATCTAGTATTTGGAAGCCTACTGTGGTGGTTTAATCATGAAAACCCCTCTTAACTCAGGGCCTCTGGCCATAGGCCCCTAGGCCCCTAGGCGCATTAGACAGCCTCGAAGGCCAGTGCAGCAGCAATCCCAACAATCCAGCACGATCATTGATAAAGACAGTAGCAATCAGACAGGGGAAGCGATAACAAAAGGATAATGCTCTGAATGGGATAGACGAGTCCTAAACCAGGTTCGAACTTATGAGGGATTGAGATTGGCCATGAGGGAATTCAGCCCTCGAATCAGCCTCACGAGGCGGACGGATCGCAAAGTCATGCCCCCACGACGAGGCTCTGCCATATTGGCCATCACGCTCACGGCATCAATCCTGAAGCCGTCGCCACCGATGCTGCTCCGACTCAAGTCATCGACTCGATGCATGTCAGATGAAGCTTTGAAGACAACAAAAAACGAGCTCCACAATGTCAAATAACGTTGGCTCAACTTCGGCCTCGGCTGCGCTGGACGGAAGCGACGATCCTTGGACGTTGGCCAAAGCCCGCTTCCTTGCTGACCTCGACCCCTCTGAGCGCGACATCTTCAACAATGCAACACTCGAGAATCTCTTCTATACTACAAGCAATGCGAATCGAGACGATGCAGAGAAGAGCCGTGTGCGAGCTTTGGCGACGAAGTTGGGACCGTTCGTGTCTGCCATAGAGAGTTATGGCAAGGCTCTGGATACCTTTGCCCAGATTGCCCCTCTGTACCTGTCGCCGATATGGGGAAGCATAAGGGTTTTATTGATACTGGCAAGGAGCTATGGGAGATTTTTCGAAAGGGTTGTGGATACACTAGGGAGGATTGGTGATGTGCTGCCCAGATTTCGTAAGTTGTCTCCTACCAAAGCTCGGAGGGTTCTGATGGAAGTGGCTAAGACCTACAGGTGACTACGAACGAATATACAATCGAGAGAAACATCAACGTCTCACCCAAGCTTTGTCGAACGCATACCTGGATATAATCTTGCTCTGCACACAGTTCCGAAAGACCATACGCGAGCAAAAGACTTCTTCGCTCCGTAGGCTTCTCAAACCAGTGTCCCTTAACCAGCAATTTGACGAAGCGGTCGAATGCTTCCGCCAACATAAGAAGAATGTCAATGAAGAGGCCAGGGTCTGCCATATGATTGAAGTTGCTGAGAAACGAAACGAGGAGTTGACCCTCTTTGCTGCCGAACAAAAATGCAGGCTGTTATCAAGACTTTCAACTGTCGGATTCGAGTACAAGCATCAGAAACTCAAGGCACTCAGATACGAAGGTACAGGAACTTGGCTTGTCGAGGACAAGATGTACGAGAAATGGGAAGCATCGGCACAATCTGCAATTTTGTGCTGTCATGGCATTCGTATGTAAATCGACGCCTTGAAGATATCATGAAGTGCTGACAGCAGCAGCTGGCTGCGGAAAGTCAGTCCTAGCATCCAGCATTGTGGATTGCCTTATTACCAGCAATCCCACCATGTAATATTATTGTGACTATTCCGACAAACGAACACTTGATCCAACCAACTTGTTTGGCACTCTCGCGCGACAAATGCTCGAAAAGTTGGAATGCATACCCGAAGCGCTTGCAACTGCAATAGAGAATGCAGCTCATGACGGGGATAGGCTCACTGAAAGCTCATGTGCGCTTGATCTTCTTCGGAGAGGTATCGGACTCTGCAAGCATCCTGTATCTATCGCTATCGATGGAATTGACGAATTGACCGAGCAGTCCCAAAAGGTCGTCTGCAACGGTCTGAGAGAGCTGGTCCAAAGCGATCACTTGCCGACCAAGCTTTTCCTAACAGGTCGGGAAGATCTGTCGTCCTTACTTGCTGTTTCTTGAACGGTTTCATTCGCCAGTATTTCCGTTGATCCCTTGGTGATCACCTCGGACATTCGTAAATTTGTCGAAGCCTCGATCCGACGTAGGATTGTCGAGGGTACGCTGGTTTTACAGGATCCGACTTTGGAGATGCTGGTCGTAGAGAAGCTTGTCACTGGAGCCCAAGGAATGTAAGTTACTGGATTTTCTGTTGATGTCAACTGCTAAGATCAAAGCAAGGTTCTTGTGGGTCGAATTCCAGCTCTGTGACCTTTGCGAAGCCGAATCCGACTATGGAATCAGACTGGTCCTCGAAAACCTGCCCCGGAGTTGAAGAGAGACATACGATAGACTGCTGAGGAGAATCGAGGGGCCGGAAAGACGCAGCATGATCTTAAGGATGTTCAAGTGGATAGTTTGTGCTCGTCAACCCCTTCATGTCGATCAAATCCGAGAAGGAATCGCATTCACTTTAGAGGACGAAGAATGGAGCCAGGAGAAGATTCCAACAAATCTTAGTCGCCTCATTCGCGCCTGCACCAAGCTCGTCATTGTCGATGCTGGAACTCAGATCGTTCAATTGGCCCGTTACACTGTCCAGCAATATTTTCTGAGAGACGAAGGTGGATTCTTTCATTTCGGCCTCAAAGATGCACATGAGATGGCCGGAGAGTTCTGCTTAGCATACCTCTCATTTTCTTGCTTCGAGACTCAGGTTACTCGCTACAGAAGCGAACCAAACACCGGATTAGCTGCTCTGCAAACGATGGCAGCTAATGCCGCTTTTGTTGCTCCAGATAATCCCGGGCGGCGAGTTATACAGGCTTGGAATATCATGCGTGGCTCCAGAGCAGCATCTGGCAACCTCAACATAGTGAATCTCACCATGAATTAACCACGAATTTTAAATTGAAGGCAGATTGCATGTCTGCGTATTGTTTCCTCGAGTATGTTGTAGTGCATTGGTTGTGGCATACTGTCGATTTTGTATCGTCGCCTCGCACAAGTCGAAGGGATCAAATATTCAGAAACTTAGTCTGCTGGAAAGATTTGATTTTCGATTTCCGCCCTTGGGCATCATTTGACAAGTCAACATATAGGTCAAGCTCTATAGCCCTCTTTGGATGGGCTCTGAACGCTAACCACGGATACCTACTTCGCATGGCGTCTATGGAGTTGGACCACTTCGTCCCCAAGCTGCTCGTCCTAGGTGCTTGGCAAACTATCGTTACACTTCATTCAGATGATACCCTTGTTCTACATGACTCCGATATCGATCTTCTGGTGACTCTTCAGCAAGAGCATTGCAGATCCAATTCTGCACCAGCATGGGAACCTTGATCGGCCACCGCGTTAAAACACACAGATGATCTTTCATTTTCTCGTCTCTTGAAGAGGATTATGACCAGCATGAAGAACGCTTTCTTCATAGCTTACAAGGCATTCCGCCACAAACCGTCATAGTATGTACATATCTCAACTTCCCTCCTTCAAGACGGAATTCATGGCTATCGGCAGCCATCATCATATGCTCCCACACACAAAAGATGCTTACCGATCCCATCGACTCATCAATCACATATCGCCGATTTGTATTACCGGCCTGACTATGATTCGAAGGAATCCCCGGCTTGCACGAATCATCCGGCTTTCCAGTCCCTGTATACGCACTCCCCTCCAATCTCACACACGGTGTACCCCAAGGGACTTTCGCAGGTGCACGAGCATCATTCCACATATCCATATAAGCATCCCCCGCCGCCTGAATCACCGCACGACTATCCCTCTTCCCCTCTGTAATCACATCCCATTTCTCCTGCAATACATACTGCAGGGTCTTCTTCGCATCAAAGATCCACGAATTGGTTGTCGAAGCAATCGAGTCAATCAACGTGATCTTGCCCTCGGCATCATCATGTCTGAGCTGTGTGCCAATCACATATGGGTTTGCAGTATCGGTGATGATTATCTCGCTGTAGGTTGCGCAAGCTACGAGATCGGTGTTAGTACGGCGGTGGTCGATTTTGAGGGCTTTTGCTAGGACCGACTTTTTGGCGTCGGTGGCTTCGTTGTTTTCGATGTAGGACCAGTTGGAGGAGAGGTAAGGCTGGAGGGGAGTGAGGGAGCCGGATGTTTGGGAGGCGATGTAGGCGTCTGCGGCGGCGAGAATGAGGGTTTTATTACACGCCAGCACGGGGACTGAGTGGGTAAGACGAGTGAATGTCGTCAAGATGACGATGAGTGTGGAATTGAAAATCATAATTGAAGTCTTCCGGGGTTCTTTTCTGGCGCAATGGAATTCTTCTCGATATTTCTCGACCTCAGCCTAAATCGTCCGTTCAGAACGAACATCGCCAGAAGACAAAAGGCATTGAAGAATTCAAATAGGTATTCCATCTCTTCTGATTGTGCTATCTGCCGTGGATGGATGAAAATCAACAATTGTGACAAGCAGTTCAGCCACTGCTGTTGTACATGGGCACCAGAATTACCCAATTGAGCCGGAACGACCCGGAAGGTACCGGCAGTTGAAGATATATCCACCCCGCAGTTCCAATTTGGACTCTGCACGGCCTAATTGTGGTTGCGATTAGTTTCCCATCTACCATTGAGTCTGGGCTTTCTTTCGTTCATGAAAGGTCTCGCAGCCAAAGGTACTCTTTCCACGAAAGCCGGCACCAAACATTGCTTTGGTGGAATGTTGATGAGTTGGTCCTTGGTCACTTTGAGATCAACGATGAAAGGGAACATATCTCTTTATTGACACCAATCATCTATCTGTCATGAATTCATTTTCCGATCCCGCAGAAAGCAGAAAACCCCACCGCCCACCAAAATATAGTACATTACAGACCTCATCACCTCTGTTTAAACACCCCTCACACTTGTCTTGATATCATTCCTCTTCCACCCATTTCTCGCCTGTTCCTCATCACCCGTCGCTATCCTCTCCGTCTTCATTTCAAACGTCACATCTCTTTGAATCTCAATCCTCCCATCCTGATTCTCCCCGGAATCCGTATCATTATTTATCCTCTCCTGACTCTCCGCCCTCATACCTCCCTTACTCATACTCGACATATGAAAATCCCTACTATTAATCCTCGCCCGACTACCCGTTCCACCCCAAGCTTTCGACCCCGTCATCGGATTCGAAGTGACTTTCGTCTTCGACGATCCCCACGTCTGCATCGCCGGGAATATCTCTCTCAACAACGGCCAAATGGTTGGCAGGTTCGTGACGTACACAGCGACGGAGGCTTCGCGGAAGTACCAGTTCATGTAGACGTAGGAGATGAGGCCGGGGACGAGGCAGTAGATCTTTGTGAGGATGGCGGCGACGATGATGAAGAAACCCATGCCGAAGATTACGAGGAGGATGGCTTTTTGTTGCATGGGGAGGCGGATGCTGGCGAGGATGGGGATGCCGATTGCGAGCATGGCGATGTCGCCGGGGATGTTGAGGCTGCCTTGGATGATCTCGAAGAATTGGTAGGTTGCGCATTGTGCTATGTGTCATGTTAGAGAAAGGTTGGATGAAATCAGGGTGAAGGGACGGTGGTAGGGGAGGTACGTACAGTTTGAGGGGGGGACGGCCCAGTATTGTGATGTTGGTGTGCATACTGTAAAGAGGGCAATTTCGCATCCAATCAAACTGATCACGGTGTAGATAGCGACGTAGGTCACATACTTCCTCTGCGGTAATCCCTCGCTGAATCCTGGTCAGTTTTGCTCACGATTCCCAGATCATGTCGAACCAATTGTCAACATGATCAAAAAGTCTTCACTTACGTGATACTAGCATAAAGATGCAGCATGCAGGCCTTCATGCTCCAAATCGCCAACAACATCGAATGCTCCGTCACAAACACCCACTTGCTGCCCACAATTCTGTCTTTAATGCTTTCGGGCGTCAAGGCTGCAGTCTCTTCTTCGGTCATGTAGTTCGAGCCGCCACCAGACATGACTCGGTTGAAAGCTACGCACATGAGCGTGTACCAGATGATACCGTTAAACATCATATAGTCATCGAATTGGAGGTGTCTGATACCGAATCGACGGATGCGCGCAGTGCTAAGAATGTGTCAGATCATTCATTGTTGGTTGATTTCTGATATCTGAGAACTGATTTCGAGGAATGAAGACTTACTATCGCAACGCCACAAGGAACAATGCAACGCCATATAGCGTCCATGTCTCGCGAGCGAAATCTGCAGCTGAGTCTGCCATCTTGAATGTGAACTTGTGAGTGAAGCTGACGATGCCGTTGTGAAGTCAGAACAAACAACAGACGATCTTTCCTCTTCACAGTCTGGCGGAATCGTCAACTGAGATCAGATCTCAGACTCAAATCGATCGAGCGACAGATTGACAGACAGCACAGGCTCTGGTTCATGATGGGAGGGGACCCTTAGATCCTTGAGTATTATCTTGGGAGTAATATGTCAGGGGCGCTCGCTAGGCGTTGCTGTGCCCGGTCCTGCAGGTGCCAGCCTGGCAGGTAAATTCTAAACAGAACGAACGGACCGGAGAACGAATTTCTGTCCACTCTGATTGCTGCGCTGATTGCTCCGCTGCAGGTCCATACGTTCATGGCATAGTGAGGCGGCCCACTTGGTTTGGGCGAGTGGTGTTGACGGACGAACCCCAGGAGCTGGGCGAGGCGAGGCAAAGCTAGGGTTAGCAGAGGAAATGTAAGTGGGGTGAATCGGGTGATAATCCCATTGATTTGATCCATTGATGCTAGACAAGGACCAGGGACTCAGGGGTAAAGGACCCTGGATATCGTACTCTCTTATTTGCTTTAGCTTTGTTTGGGAGTTGTGTCCTTCCTTCCCACGTCAAGGAAAAAGACGGAGAAGAAAAATAAATATATGGAGGGGCTGATACTACGTCGTTCGTTTCGAATCTTTCGATACTCCTCTTTCTCGTCTAGAGAGACCAGAAAAAGAATCGAGACGTCACATTGGCTTCTTATTCTCGTTTTGTTACCTGGGTTTCGTTAATGGATCTTTGTTGCACTGCAGTTCTGAAGTAACATTGTGGCCCCCGCCGAAACGGCAGTCAATTCTGCGTCGAGATACCAAATTTTAGCTGGCTACGTACGTACGCAGCTAAGAAAAAAATAAGATGTGAACAAGAACAAGTAGTCTACTTGAGTACGCTAAGTATTGGTGACGGCACGAGCCTACCAATGAGAACAGCTGCGCATATCACTTGGTATTTAGAAAGTTCGCGCTTGAGGGCAAAGATCAGGAGAGGGAAAGGCTGACCGAGAGGCCGCGGCAAGATATCAGATGGCTTGGGAAGCCAAACGAAGCCACACACGGCAGAGGCTTTCCGCTGGGTTCATCGCTAACGAATCAATTTGACCCAGGGACCAGACTTTCCAAACGGTGGACTGGAAGCCACCGTCGCACAGCATGAGAACGTCGATGTACAGAATGATCATCCCGTGTTGGTTTCCTTCACGCGGTACTGTACAAGACTCGGTAGCTCACCCGGTATCTTACCGGTATACATATTTTGGAAACGAAGGCGTTTTTCCAACCACGTTCAGAAGAAGATGCGATAGGAGGGATTTAATTTCTATTTCTGCCAGGGCGACGGCTTGGTGACTTCTTGACCATGAAGCCAAGAGGTGTCTAGTCCTAAAGAACTCGCTTACTCATGACAGGGGACTCGGGTAGTGGGGTGGCCGGCTTAAGGAAAAACACCTTGGGGGATCATAGACTACCAAGTACCTCACTCCACATCCTCCGCATCTGGAAAACTTTGTTCTGAAATTTTACTTTTATGCTCCAGGGTTGAGGAATGTGGTCTTGTTGACTTGCTCTCTGACAAAATCTGGCACTCTCCGGTACAGCAATATAGGCCAATGCTGTGGATTTTCACGGTCAGCAATGGAGGGGGAAATGTTTTCTTGAATTTGATTTTGATACACGGCACGAAACAAGCCTAACAACGACGGACGGCGGACCATCCCATCTCGCCATTTTAGCTCATAGCAATCCCTCGGCAATATATGAGCCATTCGGCGAGCTTCCTCTCGCGGAAGGCTCAATCCGGGCCGGTTGTCCTGAAGTGTCTTGGCTGCATGGGCCGGGTCGCACTCTCAGTGCCAGTAAGCTCGCTATCAGGGGTAGCTCCCATGGCGGGTCTAACCTTAAAAGACCGCGAAGAACATTCCTTTTGTGCACAGATGGTGTCACGGAAACGACGCTGAGAGCCACAGGAATCCGCACTGACTGGAACGTGGCGTGGTTATTGTGGATTGCAGTCGCGTTCGAGAAGAAGCGTGGTTCAAGCGAGTCCTGCGAAGACAGGGAAAAAAGGGGTGGATGAGGGGGTGGAGGATCGGCCAAGCCAAATAAGCGAAGCTATATTGATGCAAGCATGCCTGCCCTGGGATTCTTTTAGTCTTCTTTTTCCCCACTCTATTCGTGTCCTCGACAGGAGCGGAAGCAGCTCATCTCACACGCGGCATGGAAGACTTCATCCAATAATCATCTCATGCTCTCCATGCGTGCAGAGCCGCCAAGACAACCAGGTCCCAGGCCAAATTTTTGATTTGAGCACATCTCTTTCGTTCACTACGGTTGTGGCACTCTTTTCCTCCTCTGTTCCTCCTCTCTAAAACACTTGTTTTCTTATTTTTCTTATCACTCATCACACCTATCAGACCCTTTGTCTTGTATTCGTCGTTCTTATCGTCACTCTTTTATCAAGATGGAACACGAGAAGCAGGACGGTACGGTGCTCAGCGCCAAAGAGTCGAATGGACCGTCTCCCCCTCCGTCGCCTGAGCACTCGGTGGAAACACTGATCAACCCGTCTGGACACAAGCAAGAGCTTGAGCGTAACTTTTCGCTGCTCAGTCTGTGCGCCGTGGCTATCACCACTGGTAATACTTGGGTTGCTATTGGAGGCAGTGTTGTATGTGAAGTCCATATGAATGAGAGAAGTGAAGGACTAACGGGATCAGGTTGTTGCCATCTACAATGGAGGACCACCTGGTGTTTTGTATGAGTTGTGAGTACTCTTGGTGGTCAGATTGCCGGCAATCTACTGACAGTAAATAGTATCACAGTCTCGGTCTGTTACTGGTTGATTGCAGCATCAATCGCCGAGCTGGCTTCGGCTATGCCATCTTCAAGCGGAGGTATGAAATTACAATGCACCCTGTTGTAAACATTACTAATACAATGAAGTGTACCATTGGGCCACAGTAACAGCAGGAAGATATGGGCGTCCTTGCGGATACTTCGCAGGATGGTGGAACTTCCTCGCCTGGGTCTTCGGCGCAGCTTCAATCTCGAGTATTTTGGCCAACCAGACTGTCTCGATGTATGCCATCTTCCATCCAGCGTTTGAAGCAAAGCCATGGCACACGTTCGTCAGCTACGTGATTTGCACATGGCTTTCTTGCTTTATCGTTTTGTTTGGCAACAGATCTTTACCAATGGTTGGAAATATTGGTGGATTCCTCATCATTGCTGGTGTTTTCGTCTGCATTGTTGTGTGTGCTGTTATGCCTACCGTCAATGGTGTGGGTCATGCTTCGACAGACTTTGTTTGGAAGGAGTGGCAGAATATGGCGGGATATAGTGATGGATTTGTGTTTGTTGCTGGTATGCTTAACGGTGCTTTTGCTGTTGGTACACCGGATTGTGTCTCTCATCTTGCTGAGGAGATCCCAAAGTAAGTCTTCAAACCCACTGATCCACGGAGTTTCACTAACAGTTCCACAGTCCTTCTCGCAACATCCCAAAGGCAATGCTCTTTCAATTCATCATTGGATTCACTACCGCCTTCTTCTACCTCATTTCCCTCTTCTACTCCATCCAAGACCTCGACGCCATCTTCGAAGCGGCGTCCGTCTTCCCCCTGGCGGCAATCTATCGCCAAGCAACAGGAACCAACGCCGGGGCCGTCGGCCTCCTCGTGGTCACTTTCCTCCCAACTTTCATCACCTGCGTAGGATGCTACATCACCGCCGGTCGCACATTCTGGACTCTGTCCCGCGACAACGCCACTCCCTTCGCCCCCTTCTTCGCAACCATCTCTCCCACCTTCCACAACCCCTTTAACGCAACCGTCCTCTGCGGCGTAATCTGCACAGTCATGGGCTGCATCTACGTCGGCTCAACCGTAGCATTCAACGCGTTCGTCGGCTCCTTCATCATCCTCTCCACACTCTCCTACCTCTGCGCCATCCTGCCTCATCTCCTCAGCGGCAGGAAGAACATCCAGCCTGGCTGGTTCTGGATGCATGGCCCAATTGGATATGTGGTGAATGGCTTCAGCTGTTTGTATATCGTGGCGTTTATTGTGATTTTCTGCTTCCCGTACTCTGCGCCGTTTGATCTGGCGGCGATGAATTGGTCGAGTTTGATTACGGGGGGCTTGACGCTTTTTGTGGCCGGGTTTTGGTTCTGGAGACAGAGTGATTATCAGGGTCCGAGACTGGTGAGTCTGGATGAGGCGGCGTTGGCGAAGGATGCGGCGTAGCTCGATTGTGAGGGCATTCCGCTTTTGGAGAGGTGGGAGAGTTTGTGATAGCTTGGTAATTTTGTATATAGAGGTTGTGTATCAGGGAGCTGCAATATAGAACCTGCCTCTCTACCATCTCCAGCTTATCTTTAACAGATAGCTCTTGGCCAGTGTTGTGGAAAGTTGCCAGTCCTCGCTAAAGGACTCTTCTTTCAAATCGCAGCAGTACGGACAGTTCCCCTTGCCCCAACAGCCGTCTCCATTGGCATGTGCCGGTAATGTTGATCCAACGTTGGCGTGAGGTATGTGATGTTGTATTACATTCCATTGAGTCTATATCGCTACAAGGCTGACCAGAGTGGTGTTTCCAGCCACATTCTATACAAAACAAAAGAAATCTTAGTGATTTATCTACTGCTCATCGTCACCGTTCTTCTTCTCCTTCAATCGTAACATACTCTCCCCTCCCGAGCTAGGCGCCCGTTCCTCCAACTCTGCACCCTCCTCAAGTTGCTCATCATCCTGTACAACATCGCTTAACATCCTGTAATCGCCAGCCTTGGCGCTCCCATTCGGCACCCAGAAAATGCGATCAAATCGAATCAGGAGCAAGGTATAAATGACCACAAGTTCTAGTCCGAACTCAATAACATAGAACGCTGGTTTCGAGTCCCACCAGGCTGGATTGGGTGTTGGCGGCGCATCCGCCCATGCTGTGCCGAATCGGAAGCCGATGATGAAGAGGACGAAGATCATCAACGCACTTATAATCATGGTTTTGCGCTTGATCGATCCCGCGCCAAAGTTCTCAGGTGCTGAGGTCCGGGGTAGGAAGATGGAGAGGCAAAGAATGATGAGAGAGGCTATGTTGAACAACAGCATAATCAAGGCTGAAGAACGCTGAACCCAAACCGCTACCTTCTTGATATTCGCATCGAGCGTGTAGAAGCTCTCAATCGTGAAGCTTATCGTCAAGACAAACGCCACGAACAGCGTGATGTACAACACCTTGCACGCGATTCTCAGCTTCGGACTCCATCCCAACTCCGGATGCGTGGCTCTGAACAGGCGCAAGGAAAGCAGCAGCATGACGATATAGGCAACGAGGACGCCGGCGGCGGAGAAGATCATGGATGCAATCACGACGCTGGCATTGGTTGGTCGAGTGGCCCATACGATGCGAAGCACGAATGTTGCGTTACGCGCCATGCAGAAGCCGAACATCGCCCAGGACATGAGGAACTTGTGGCCGCGTTTGCGATTGATTTGGAAGATTGTCATGTTGCCTATGGCGCCAAGGACGTAGAAGGCGAGGAAGACGGCGCAGATGGGGATGTCGAGACTGACTGTGGGGAAGCCGCCGACGATGGCTTTGCCTTTTGGGATGTAGGGTGGCTGCAAGAGAGGTGTCAGGAAGTGTTTCATCGTATGAGTAGGAGAGAACTTACTCCCGAGTGGGAATCTTGGGCCTGGGACATGGCTGATATCAATTGCAGGTATTAGGTCCTGATATTATCACCCAAAATCGAGACCCTGGGATAGAGAATAGGTGTTAGGGAAATGGTACGGAAGCAGCCGAGTGTTTAAAACAAGCTTCAAGGGCAAGCCGAGTGTGTGGAATTTTGCCGGGAGAATAATCGAGATCTTGTGAGTCGCAGCTTCGAGATCACTGGCTGAAGTCAAAGTACCACATGCTTGGGACGCAGATATATAAGGGACACCTGATCAACATCTCGGCCTTCGGAATGGACTTTACGCGATTGGAGACCATGCTTGACCTCAAAACCCGGAGAGAAGTCTCGCCGCCTCATTGTTCAACCGGCCACACAAAGCCATGATAATGACGGAAGTGGATTACAAGAGTGGGTGTCAGAGACAAATGCAGGAACAAATTTCCTTGTCGGTCTCCGTTGCGGTCTAACATTTACAGCTACCCTTAGCCACTATTTTGAAGCTAAGCGAGATTCGGCTTCCGTCTCGGGCCAAGACACTGATCTGTGGCGCGGCGGGAAAACAGGGATGACAAAGCCTGTGGAAAGTCCGGCATCGACGACTCCCTCCCTACGTAAAGATCATCAGCATGCAATTGAGAGGTTATTATGGATGTTGTCCTACGCTTCGCAATGCAACTGTGCGCTCGCTCCGCAGATGTCAATAACTTTGTGATCCTGCATTAAGTTTATTTGCAGCTTGGCTGCGGTTCCCACCCACCTCGGCGTCCCGCATTCAAAAATCCGTAGGGCTTAAGTCCGAAGTCATCAGGATCGGGTTGCAGTGTCAATAAAAGCCCGTCCAAGGCTGATCAGGATGTCAACACTTTCTGAACAGCAAATTGGGGTGGCTCCTAATGTCTCGGAAAGTGGAGTGAAGACTGTCCGTAAAGGAACACGAAGCTGTACCGAATGTATTGCATCTGGCCTCATACGCGAGGTTTACCTGACTGACAGAATCTAGGTAGACACCGCAAAGTCCGCTGTGTATGGCCATCTGAAGGCGCGTCGACTTGTCAAGGATGTATCGCTCGTCGAAAGACCTGTGAGGTCCAGGTACGAATGAGACGGACCAATGAGGCCGTCGCAAGCACCTCTCGAGCTCGATTGCAGCATTTGGAGAAGGAGGTATCGACTCTTTGGAGCGTTGTCCACCAGCTTGAAGCGAGACTCAATGCGGGAACCCCTAATGGGGATCCTCGGCCGCAAGCAGTGGCTGTATCACGGACGAACCATCCAGTCGAATCAGTAAGTGAGATGCTTAGCGATGAAGATGAGCACTTCGACTCCGATGATTCTGGACTTTCTCCGTCAAATACACCAATCCATCTCTTGCATCTATTTGACAATGGATTGCTCGAACCTGAGTCCCCGTCATCGAACACCTCTTCGCGACATCATAATAGCCTCAAGCATTCACATACTGTTGCCACGTATCAGAAACTCTTGCCGCCAAAAGAACTCATGATCAGGATCACCAAATACGCCACTCCATGGCTTTCCATCTACAACCTACTGTTCCCCCAGAGTAACATGCCGAGAACCGAGGAGGATCTCTTGGCCCAGTACGACAAGTCGGGGTCTCCAGCGGCCGATCTACTAGGGATGGCATCGCTCCTCGTTTCTCTTGCATTGACTGTCCAGCAATTTCCGGACGACTTCACTGGTGAAGGGCCGGACAGGATGCGAGACCCAGGATCCTTTGTCAAAGATGTCAGCGACTTAGTCGAGCGCACCGTTACTAATGACGATAACCTGGGTGGGACACTTGATGGTATTGGAACGACATTACTATATCTTAGACTGTGAGTTGTGACGTGCTTGAAAAATATTTCTGTACTGATTGTGAACTCTCAGACAACTTGGTCAGGCACCAGTGAGCAAAATGTGGCTGATCCTGCGCCGGATCGTCGCTCTTGCTGAGCTCAATGGCTTACCAAGAGCCGCAGCAGCTTTGAAGAGACACCAAGATAGTCTCTCCCAACCAGCCCCAGATCCGTCTGTCCTTGTGTCACTGAAGATGAAAGCCGACGTTTGGACCTCAATATGTGCAATCGATCGAGTGCAATCACTGATGTGGTCTTTACCTCTTGCAACATCAAACTATCCTCTTCCCAAACAGGCAATCATTGCTGCGAATGGGCAAGTAGACGCGCAGGCATTCCAGTACACCATGATAGAACTAGCAACAAGATTGCTCGAGGCAGACAGCCTAAGTCAAGCCGGCAGACCTCTCGCAGAAATATTCCAAGTCGTCGTTGAAACTGACCAGGCAATGCGCGCGTTAAACAACCAAGTGCCTAAAGGCTGGCACAGAATAGAATGGTCTGAGTTCAACGTTTACGCGATCCTCCAGTACTGGCAACAATATATGAACATTCGAATCCACCTGCAGCTAGCATTGAGGTACGACGGCCAGGACTTCGCTTTCAGCTTCATCACCTGTCTGGGCGCCGCGCAGGAACTCGCAAAACGATACATATCCTTGCGACCTCTCCTCGCACCAGGCTTCTTTGCAAACAGAGTTCTGGACTTGCAAGCTTTCACTGGTATAGTTTTCCTCATCTTAGCCGTTGCTCGAGGCTCACTTTCGTCTGGAGCATTCTTGCAGACAGTTGACGCTAATTCTGTACTGGAACTGGTGGATCGAGCCGTCGAAACGATGAGATATGCTGCTGCACGAGCCGCAGGAGAATTTGCTCGACAGGCAGCGGACTCGATATGCTCGCTGCGATCACTGTTACTACAGCCTCAGACCTCTGACTCCCAGAAGATCACCTTGCATCTCGCTCTTGTAGGCAATATACATGTCTCGCGCAAAGCGAAGGCTTCAAATGGTGTACAAGGACTTCAGCCGTACCTTCCGCCAAATCAACAGCAGGATATGTCTTGGCAGCCGTCGAATCCTATCGTCGGGAATGTTGGGGGGCGAGGAGATATGTTTGCGCCTTCTATTGATGGCTTGATAGATTCGCTGTCTTACTCGATGGAGCTCCCGGAGAATTACCCGTTTTTTGCAGATCAGACTTCGGGGACGGAACCATGGCTCACGTGGTCGGGCTGGGATGGAAGCAGTTGAAGGAATCAACTTGAATGAATAACGAGTTAGAATAATAGTTTTGTCATTTGCTGTATGACACTAGATAGCTTGATCACAGGGAGAACGAAGACCTGCCTGTTGTACAATAGCTGTATCATCTGCCTCCTCTCAGTCATATGCTCCAAAAAAACACATGTTGTTTGCTTATTCGAGGGAGTAATCGTGTGAACTGTCTACCCACGATGACGGGTTAGACCCAACAGCAGAATGTTGGTGGCTACTATAAAGGCTTTTCTGCTGGCTTCAATTATGCCAAAGACAGGATGCTGTGCCGTCTGCCTTCCAGACTATCCTCAAGGTCAGATTCTGAATACAAAGCAATGCCTCTGAAACATGTTCATGATTGTCATTGAAGTCGATTATTGAAGACAATTGATTGCTAAGCTCCAAGATTTGAAGTTGATTTTAATCATCCGCAAGATCGACATGGCCAGATCGAAATCTACCATGCCCCATCTGGCGTTCAAATTCATCTGTCCGAGTTTGGTCTGCCCACAAAGTGAATATGATGGCTTCACCCAAGGCTACAAACATGACGCAGCTCGAGTCAACCCGTGGGTAAATGCCTGATCTCTCGAGCGCAAGTCGCTAGCCTAATTTTTCAAAATATCAGGCACTCGAAGCTGAACAGTAGCGACGTATATGAATAGCCCCCTTACTCGTCCCACAAACCTTTCCCCTTTCACAACAACAACGCTTCTCATCTCAACAGCGTCTTGTACCTTGCACAGCAAAGCTTTCCTCCAAACTGCAAACAACACCTCACAAGTCACTTTCCTCGAGTCTCCGCCACGCCTCTACACAACTTCGAGCTGTACAACACAAGAAACCACAAGTCTTCTCGTCCTCCACATCGATCTACACCCTCAACCTCAATCCAACCCAGTCAAATCTCTTCTCTCCGTCTCTTCTCTCCGTCAACCAAATCTCAACCACCATCAAGATGTGCTGGGAGAAACGCATCCAATTCTCCTGCGGCTGCGAGGAAGTCCAACAAGTCCGCTTCTGCGAATGGGCCGCTATGCCATGGCTCACCAACGTTGCTCATCCGAAGGGCTTGCCGATGCAGCCTACGATTGATATCTTGCCTGTTAACCGGGTTTGTCAGTACTGTGCTTCTGAGAAGGGAAAGGGAAAGACTGGAGAGTGTGCTGAGAGAAGTGAAGATGGAGAGGGAGAAGTTACGAATGAGGATGAGGACGAGGATATGGGAGAGGGTGATGAGGATGAGGATATGGATGCTGAGGGAGAGAGCATCAGTGAGGATGAGTTGCGGGCTATGATTGGAGATGGATACTCTTTGGATCGTTATGGAGTTCTTTCGGGCTTTGGAGGAAGTTTGGGTGCGCGTGTTGGGGCTTCTGCTGGTTCTGCGTCTGCTGGTGGTGTTCGGAGTTCTCTGGTTCCTGTCGCGGAGGAGGACGAAGAGGATGAGGATGATGAGGAAGGCGGTGCTGGGATCTCGTAGGGTAGTCACATTGGACTCGATTGGTACTTATGTCGCCAGTTTGTGTGGGGACATTGGGGTATGTGAATAGAGCAGAATCCAACGAGAGAAACGAGAGAATGCAAATCATCCGATGCCCTGGATACTTCTTATTGTCTGCGTAATCTCGCAATCTCAATGTACCAAAATATATGAGTGACATTGATTTTCGATTTGGCTGATTCTATTGACTTTTATATATCCTAATGTGGTTAAGCTTTTGGTGTTTGTCGTTGAGGAAGGAATGTTTGGCGTGTCCTCGCTTAGCACTTCGCCCAGACAACAGCGACATATAACAGTCTTGACCTCGACCTCGACCCTCATGTTCTTGATGGGTTTCGACAATTGAGTCCGAATTTCTTGATCTATCGAAGCAAGATCTCGAGCCTTAATCTCCTAAGAGCAAGATACAACACTTTCACTCTCATACACCAACCAAAATCCAACATCCAATCGAAAACATGTGCACCGAAACAATTGTTGTTTACCCCTGCGGCTGCTTTAAAGTCACCGAGCTCAATTGTTGTACCCGTAAGGTAGACAGGTCAACATTTCAGCTTATGTATACAATTTTCGACGAGCCTTACCCCTCCGAGATCAACATGCAAGTCACTTGCGCAGAATGCGAGGACCCTCAGCAGTCACAATACGCACAAGAAGATTGGGATCAGGCTGGCCAAAACGATAACAACCTCGATGAAAATGACTACCACAAGTAATCCGACCAATTAGTTGAGAGTGACCAGTCGAATCTGTACGAGGCTGATACTGATGCCGGCTCAATGCACTCGACCCCAGATGATGAAGCACAGAGCGAGCCAATCAGAGGCCAGATCACCAGACACAAAGAGGACGAAAACCCTCAAAACTTCCTCCGCCTCGCGATTCACGACGATGAGGAAGTTTTCCAGCAAGTCAAAGGCATTAACCGGAGACACCGCTGTAGAGGAGTTGTCGCAGAACATTACACACTTAAAGATTGCTCCAGGCGCGGGCGAAGACGAGGAGAGTGATAACCAACAATACATCAGAATGAACAAGGTGGAACAGGCTGATGAGCATCAGACGGTTCCTAAGGTTGTGAACGTCACCGATTATGTGGTCACAGACGCCGGGGAAGATGAATGGTTTAACGCGCAAGAACAATGGCAGGAATAGGTCACACTTGGAAGTTGCTTGCAGACAGTGCTGATAGGGCACACCAAGAGAAGGAGTCTGTCAGAAGGCGAGGGCTGTGATTTCCTTTCGCAGTCAATGGGTAGAAATAGAACGATTGTGTCGCACATTGAGTTTCCCTTTAATGACACCATCCATGAATAGCATACGTACAAAGAAACCTGTGGAGAAAACTTCTCAAAGTAAAAACGTGAATAATTACAACAAAGGATCACACGAGTCTGGAATGATCTCACCCAAAATAGCCGACCAAAGATTTCTTCTTTATCCGGGAAGCTATATGAACTCCGCGCCGTCAAGCCTTCTCCGATACCAACAGAATAAAATTCTCCTACAATCAAGTCCAGACGTCCGCCACATACCCAGCCTCGGCCCAGATTAAATGAACTACAAAGCTTTCAACATACCACTCTGAAGATAGGCATTATGTGTACTCAAAAGGAAGACTTATACGAATGCACCCATACGGACCCGATGAAAAGCCACAAGATACAGTGCTGGGATTCCAAATGTATGGGAACACAGACCGTCTATGAAAAGTTTGCCAGAGACTGTCCAAGCTGCACACAGAGCGATGAAGAGTACAGACGTCAGTTATGGCGTCGGGGGAAGAATAAATGCAGAAGGACATTTGGTATGAAAGAGAAGTGAGGGGGCCGAGGGGCAACATGATGAGTCAAAGAACATCGAGGAGAGGTTGTTGGAGAGATGATCAAGACTGGAGCGGGTAGCAAGTTGAAGTACTTCTAAAGATAGAAGACAGGTATGCCAGATGAACCTTTTATCGGCTTGGATTAGGAAAACCTCAGACGCGCTCAAGTAAGTAGCATGTATTATTTTAATTCTTGAAAATTAATTTCGTCCTTTAAAGTCGTCCATCCCTACATAGCAACCCGATTCGCTCAAGATAGAGGTCCCTTTTCCCTTTTTGCTATATGCAATACTTTCGACAAAATGATTGTTACTGTGTTAAATTTGGATGATATCAAACCATTTCCTTATGGAGCCTTGGAAATTCTGCATTCACTCCAATTCACTCCAACTTCATCTTCCATTTTAGGGGTTACTCCAGAAGAAATCATCCAGTGAGGTACATGAGCTTTCGGCATGATTGCAGGAGTACTGTCACAAAGAGATTTGGCGGCCTGACTTGGAAATTAAGTGTGCAAAACATGATGTGTCATCGATGAGTCTTTAGAGATATGAAGCAGAGTTAAAAGACAGAGCCGAGGCGAGGCTCAAAAGAGGGAGGAGAATAAGGAAGAAGAGGAAGAGTAGTAACGATGAGGCGAGTGCAGCTGACAATCTTGCAACAAAAGTTCAAAAATTCAATCAGGCGTCTGGGGTTGATGCTGGTAAGACCCCAACGCCGATGACCTCACAAAATCGTTAACTTAAGATCATATTTCGTCACAAGTTGTGCTCTTTCCCATTGCCTCCGAACACCTATATCAAGATCTATAACACAATAAAAACCGAATAAACCCAGACGTAACTTGACATCGGATCCCATGATTATTGCTAGAAGATAGATGAATGAATGAATATAAGTATTCCAAATTGAAAAATAAGCATGTTCTCCGTGTATGTGACACTTACATAACTCGCAATTTTGAGGTTTTAAAAATCATCTTCGGTCGTTTAATCAAAGAAGTTCTGGAACCACGGATTGACCAGAGACAGTCAAGAATGTTTATGGAAGTATACGTCGCAGGCGGAGAAGGCACAGTTCGGCCGCAGCCAAGTGGTCGCGTGGAATTGATTCTCGTATCGGTCAGACCATCCGGGTATTGGCACCGTCGGGTATCAAGAACGGAACCTTGGAAACAGGCAACAATACGAAGTCTTCCCACTGGAAAACAAGATATCACGAGTTTGTACAATCCGCTGAATTCTCTCCCTCATCCCTTCACGTCATCAGAGCACTGTTCGGAAGCCGGCAGTACTGGTTCAGCCTTTACCGGAAGATTTCCACGGTAGTGGCGCCGTCTATCAAACTTTATTTCGTACAAAGTTGTTCGAGAAACCAATCAGGTAGAAGCCTCTCGAACGGTGCATTTGATGGCGCAGATCAAGCGAGGAAGTCCTCTAGAAAGGGGCAAACCGAGATTTCATGCGTCAATTTCTGGGGGGGGCGCAGCCCTGAAAGCGACGCTACGGTTGGCTAACAATGGACGCCAGGAACGCTGTGCCGTTGCCAAGAGCGGGCGCCCCTCGTATTCCCCTGGATCCTTAAAATCTGACGAGATCCAGATTTTTATATTGAGGATCGTCCCCTTACAAACGTTATTTCTACCTTCCCCGTCTTTTAAACTCTCTTTCCCCAACTCAAAGTTCTCTTACAACCTTTTCTGTCTCATTTGCTTGATCATTCGTGATCACCACGCTCGTTATGGTTCGCGCCAACACGCTGGCTGCCCTCGCCGCTTTTTCTTCGCTGTCGGTGCATGGCTTTGACTTGGACGTGAAGAGTGATGGTAAGTCCAGATGACATCAAGACAGGTCATAATTGTGGCTAAAACATTTGAAGATTCTATCAAGTCAACCGCCTCCTCCATCGCAAGTGTCCTGGTCGGCTACTACAATGGCAATGAAACCGGAGAAACACCCGGTCTTTTGCCTGAGCCGTATTACTGGTGGAATGCTGGAGCTATGTGGGATACTTTGATCCAATATTGGCAACTCACTGGCGACGATCAATACAATGGAATTGTCAGCCAAGCTCTTCAGTTCCAGAGTGGTAGCGATGACAGAGGTGACTTTATGCCACTCAATCAGACCAAGACCCTAGGCAACGACGACCAGGCTACTTGGGCTCTCGCTGCCATGTCTGCCGCAGAACAGGACTTCCCTGCACCAGAGAACACCACCTGGTTCGCACTTGCTGACGCGGTGTTCAATGAGCAAGTTGTTCGGTGGGACACCGCATCATGTGGAGGCGGTCTAAGATGGCAAATATTTACCTTCAACGCTGGATACAACTACAAGAACAGTATCTCCAATGGTGACCTCTTCCAACTTGCTGCCCGCCTCGCTCGCTACACTGGAAACACTACATACTCCGACTGGGCGGCCAAGGTATACGACTGGACGACCTCGATCGGCTTCATTGATGATGAATACAATGTCTTCGATGGTGCCGACACAACTCAGAATTGCAGTGCGGTCAGCAAGCTTCAGTTCTCCTACGTCGCCGGAACATATATTAACGGAGCCGCATACATGTATAACATCTCGAGTGGAGATGATCAAGAAACCTGGAAGACTGAACTTGACGGACTTCTCAAGAAAAATCTCGATGTCTTCTTCCCCGATGGTATTGCCACCGAAGTCTCTTGCGAGGAAAGCGGAACCTGCAACACGGACAACCTTTCCATGAAGGGTATATTTGCCCAGAATCTCCTCGACACCATCAAAGTAGCACCCTATACCGGCGACAAGATTCTGAAGGTCTTGAGCAGCTCGGCCGGGGCAGCTGCCTCTGCATGCTCAAGCACCGGATGCTCGTTGGCCTGGAACGGTACCGAGACTGAGTCTGGAGATGGAGGTGTTGGTCCAGCCTTGAGTGCTTTGAGCTATGTCCAGGGACTTCTTGTCGGCAAAGCCGCAGCACCTGTCACGGAGGCCACTGGAGGTGCTGGGTCGAACAGCAGTGGCACATCGAATGGGGGATCTGGCACATCGACAAATTCCACTGGATCTGGAAGTCCTACGAGCTCAGGAACTTCTGCCCCGACTACCACTGGAAATGCGGCTGTTGCTTTGGGATCGACGATGGGCATGGGAGGAGTTGCCGCGATTATGGGCTCTGCTGCCTGGTTACTGTTGTAAGATGCATACGCACTGTCAATGTATCTTAGTGCGTGTAAGTATTCACACGGATTTGTAGCAGTTGAAAATCATTATTTTCATTCTCACAGTCCCATGTCGCTGTGAGGTTGTTTGTTTATTGATCGTTGGCTGAAGACCCCTGACGTCCATTCAAGGCTGAGCAGTGGTGGCTTAGTGAGCTGCATACAGCGCTCTTCATCTCAAAATCCATCGCAACTCCAATTTATCTTCCCTTTTTCTCTTCCCTGGTCACAACTCTCTGAGTGTCAAGGCCTGCTCATTGCGCTACGGTGTATTTCTTCTAGTCACGGCATCGTTTAAACATTTCCATGGTATTATTGTGCGAGCGTAGATGGCGAAATGCTTGATCCTCTCACAGCCTTGGCCTTCACAGGCAACATCCTCCAATACATCGACTTCGGACTAAAAGCAACGTCCAAAGCTCGCGAAGTCTACCTCTCTGCTGATGGAGTTACTGCCGAGAACGCGGATCTCGAAGTGCTGACAACTGACATCGCATCCGTGTCGGGAAAGTTGGCAGCCTCGTCGGGCAACTCGAGCGGCAACGCCAGCCTTGATGATATCTGCCGACAGTGTAAGGGGAGTGCGGATGATCTTTTGGTAGCGTTGAATAAGTTGAAAGTTGAAGGAACTAAGGGGAAGTGGGAAAGTGCGAGAAAAGGACTGAAGGCCGTGTGGGGAAAGAAGAAGGTCGATGACTTGCGGGTGAGGCTTGAAAGTTGGAGAGACGAGATTCAGTTCCATGTTGTTGTACAATTGAGGTATGCCATGATATCTACGTTGAGGATACCGCATTGAATAATTATCGTGCTAATTAATTCTCGATCCCCAGGAACGATATCGATGCTGAAGCGCTTCGAAAGTCTGAGCGTTTTGATACACTGGATGAATATGTGAAGGCCATTCTGACCACGATCTCTGTGACAGAGAACACGATTCGACAAGCGATGATAGTTGAAAGCAACAGCTCCGAAACGAGGCACAAGGATACAAGGGCTGCAACCCTTACCGAGCACAGCAAGACACGAGAGCACGTCAAGCAGGCTATGTTTATTGAAAGCGGGAACGCAGAGTCGAGACACCAGCAGACAGAAGCCGTCATACTTACAAATAGCACTGAAGTGAAAGAGGAGATCTGCAATACTATAGGCGTGGAAGGCGAGAACTCCAATCACCGACATAGCCAAACCCAGGAGATCATTGTTGCCAAGCAGACAGAAGCACGAGTTGAGATTACGCAAGCACTGGACACACTCGACTCGAATCTCCGAGCCGAACAAGAAGCGACTAGAAAAGAGTTGGAGCAATTGAAAGTCGCCCTGAAGCAGATCGAAAAGGATATGGCTCGACGAGACGAAGAGCTGAAGATACTAATCATCGATTTGAGTAAAACTCATACCGAAAAGGAGAAGAAGCGGTTGCAGGAGAGGAGCAATGCTGTGACTATCGCTTTATATGCTTTGATCACCGTATACGAGAGTCTTCAGGTACGTGTCACTCATTGTGGATTAGGTATTGCGGTATGCTGATGTGTTGTCAGAGCATGTTTGTCGCGCTCCAATCACAGGGCAAACTGATGATTGCTTCCAAATCCTGGAGGGGCATTTGGGAAACCAAGATTACCCAACGCTCGTACACGCCAGAAAGAGGTATTCAACTTGTAGTCTTCAAAGACGTCCTCAGTAACACCACCCAAATGAGAGATAGCGGAGATCGAGATAGGGTTATCGAACGTGCTATTCAGGATCTATGTAGCCCAGTCTGGGAAGCTTTAGATCCTCGCTCGTTCGAAGGATGGAAGTACCAATGGCGCCTAGAAGCTGACGGCCCCCGAAGCATGGTTGAGTACCAGAACGGAGCCCTTGAGTTCACTGACTTGTCGAAGTTGAAGTTTGGGAGTGAGCCAAATTCGAGCCCTTATGATGGGCTGGGAAATCTCATTATCATCTCCACTTTACTTGAACACGCCTTAGGATCTGTGTCCAGCACCGTCGAGCTCATGAGGAGTCTCAATGAAGGTGGCAGGCGCCGGCGCGGCCTACCCTTTCATTCATCCCACGAGTTCACTATGCTTGTCACCGAGTGGACTAAGGCAGGTCGGATTATTGGGTACAGGGCTAAGGCTGAGGAATTGCTAGATTTGAGATGTGCCAAATGGGGCATCGAAGATTCAGCTACGGCGAAGAACCCCCAAGGTGCTCGAAAGCTGTACCGTTGGCTGTTCCTGGAAATCGAATCCGAAACATGCTTTTTTGACATTGTTTCTCCTGATGGCGGTCGGGCTGGGGGTGCGGCGCTATTCGCTATCGTCGAATACCTCATTCATTTCGATTTCAGACTCACAGCGCCAGTCATGACAATGACGGAGCATGGACTACAAGCGCATGTCAGTCGCGATGAGCTGTCTGTTGTTACTTTGGTGCCGACGGAAGCCAGTATGAAAGAAGATGAGCCGCGAACAAGCCAAGATCTGCAACGCCGAGTCCTTCACCAAGCAAACAGAGTCCGCCAAGAACGTCACTTACCTCTCAAAATCAAAAGAGAAGCTCGTGTTCTGGAGGACAAGCTATCACAAGGATCGAGCCAGCCTCGAAGTACAGTTACTCAGCGGGATGTAGTGAAGGATCTTGAAATAACGGGCAACTTTTTACTGTCAGAGCTGCGTTGATCCCCGTCAACAGGGATTGGCTGAGATCGCATAGCCAGGTCAGATATCCAGGCTTTCAGCTTGTCATGTCAAGACCCTATGTGCGCAGCCTACAGATTGCAGTGTTTCAAACTCCTTCGAGGAGAAGTATACCAAATGAAGAACAAGAATATCCAATCGAGCTCCTGCTTCTATCAAGTGAAGCAAACAGCTCATATGGCATCGGCTCAATGCGTCATAAGCATGTGGCGCCAAATCGATAGATCGTCACGATTTCTTCGTCTCAAATTAACATGACGAGTAGCGAAACTCAGCTGCTGATACATGTTGTACAGCCAGAAGGGAAACATACGGCCTATTTTTCAAAGTTTGCATACCCAGGATGCGGTGTGCGAAGTATTTCTCATATATCATGAGCCCCTCGAAATTGCTGATTGCTCGGCCACCCGCGTTCCTAAAGCTTGCAAGCTATACTACTATCCTCTTCATCATAAGTTGGAACCTGGATACATATAACTCAAGAATCCTCACGCCGAGTACAAGTACCTGATAGGACATACGGTTCAGTGCCCCAACTGGTATTCCTGGACCAGGAAGTGCTGAACACAACCGGGTAGAATGCTCCTGCGAAATATCACATCAGCTTTCTATTCATCCAAACACTGGGCCTGACAGAGGCAGCAGCCGTGCCAAAGCTCGTATGAATAGCAAAATGCCGGACGCGCGCATGCGACGAGGTACTATCGAGCCGCGAACCCCTTTCGCTCCCGAATGTCCACTTCAACATGAGTGCGCTCGAAATTCCATGCCCAGATGAGGACTCAAAGAGTGGTCAGTAGAGTTGTTTGATGTGCTTGTATGTAAGTGCCTGCAAAGTTCGAGGTTGAGTGTGGGACAGTTAACTTTGTATGACAGGATAAGCCTGCTCGGCGACAGATGGGAACCAACCCGTGAAAGGAGTTTCTTATGATCAGTAGGGCCAGCGGAAGAGCGACCAATGGACTCTGAACATATGCAAGCAGAATAAATATCGCTATCATTGGCCGGCAAGAAGTTTCGTATCATGCCTAGCAAACTGCTCCGTTGAGGGTTGTGTTCTTCTGATCGTTATCTGGTCAGAACCAAATTTGCATACTCATCACGCCGAACAAGTAAACTTCAGATCTGAACTCGTAGGATTGTTAACCTCGATCTCGAACCGAAACCAAAGCTTGAGGACCTGTGCTTGACTTAGGGTAATGAGCACCAGGTTTCATTCTGGTAGGGCAATGACGATTGTTTAGGTACAAAGTTACACTGCCTCACCGGACAACAACATGAGAGGCACAACACATGTCAGATCTCACGAAATTTTCAACGATTCTCCTAACACGAGTGGTCAAGAGGTGCAGATTGTGTAAATTTGTCAGCGTGGATGAAGTCAAGGCGTCCATGTTCCACATCCTTCCGGTCACAGCTCGATAACCGTTAGCTCTTCACCCAACGGAGACACACCGGACGCTATGTTAAATGCCAATGTGGAGTAATATACGAGAATGCGCCTAAATGGACGATTCTTGGACAGTCTGATAGTGCAAGTAATGAGGGGTCAAAAATCTATAAAGCTTGTCCCTCGTATGTCCATGTTAAAGGACCACCACAATCGGCCACCAGGTCCTCTTCCAACGCAATAAACAAGATCAAACCTAACATTCACATCTGAAAATATCATCATGCGATATCCAGCACTCCTTGTCTTTGCAGCTGCCATCCTCACCAATGCAGCACCTCAGGATAGCTGCAAGCACGGTCTCGCCTACTGTGGCCAGGGCCTCCTCCGAAAAGGTGCACACCACATCCATCCTCAGAGCCCAATCCAAAGCAACCTGACCGTTTACCAGGCAACTACTATAGCGACATTATCAACTCATTGAACAACGCCCGTCAATCGACGGATCAAGATCACGTGAACTTTTCACTCTTCCTCTGTAGCGGTGAAGATGATATCCCGTTTCAGAAGTACTGCGGTGCAGGAAGATGTGTTGATGGGGGATCTGGCCGCAGTGATTACTGTTCTTAGAGGAGTTGAAGGATGAGGATATGGGAAACGGAAATTGGCTTGGCTTGGATAGATATGCCTAGTCGTGTTTTCTAGACCTGGTGTCATTTTGAGCAAAAGTGCTTCGAGATGCTTTATGGGTATACAATTTGGACAGTCTATACCTATGATCCATTTCGATCAATCTGAGTTGTATCCCGGCCCAGCTTCGGGGCCAAAGTCCGTAGCCAGTTCGTGTATCGAGCGGGCCATATCCCAAACCCTGTCCCGAGTCGACATCAAGTCACCCAATTTGCCTCGCCCAATTCTCCCGAAGAAATGCGTGCTCATCGCCACCTCTTATATCTGCTCACTCAATGCGTTGATCTCCTTCCGAATCTGCCTCAGTCTCTGCTGTTGCAACTCCCACTTCTTGTATATGTCCTGGCACAAATCGTCCGCAGCGGAGTACCTGTGCCACCTGTCAGCCATTGCCCAAAACATTGTTCAAACTTCATTCAACTAACCTCTTCCAAGTCTCTCCACCATATCCTCCCCTCTTCTCATAATCTCTATACGCCTCCTCCTTCTCAATATATGCCAGCCCACATTCGGCTTGCTCCTCAGCCTGCACCTCATGAATCCTCTTCTCCTCCTTCTTCAACCAAGCAATCTGATCCGCCTTCTGCAACGTCTCAAAGTCTCTACCTTGGAACTCCCCTTTCCAATCCTCATCATTCTTCAAGCTCTCCCGCTTCTCCTCGCTGCTTCGGAGAGCAAAGCTCGCTCCTTGTATGATTCCATTTCGCTTCCCCAAATCGAAGAGGCCGTATCCGAGGGTGAGGGACCCGAGACCAAGACCTGCGAGCTCCCAGGAAACAAACTTTCGGTGGCTTGTGAAGAGGTAGGTTGCGAGGCCGGCGTAGCCTAAGCCTACGATGATTCTGTCGAGGATTCGGGGTGGTGTTGGGAGATCTGGCGGTGTGATGGCAGAGTGCTGGGCTGCTCGGATGTGTGTCCGCTTTGCAACGAGCGATGGACGCCGAGAGTCTGCCATGTTGAAGATCTTCGATGTTGTGTTTTGTATACTTGTTTGGGTAAGGGTAAGTCGATAATAATCGTGCTGTCGCGTCGTTCGTGATGGCTTTCAAGGTGGGTGTTGAAGACAAATGCAAGCTATCGTCAGAAATGGATAGAAAAACATGTGCGTGATGTCTTATCTGTCTTCAGGCAGCGAGCTCCTTTATTATGTGGTCAAGCTGTACTCGGTGAAATTTCGTGTCCGGCATGAGAAAGATGGATCGTAAATGTGGTTCTTGATCCACAACTTTCGGGATCAAAATTGGACCCTTATGACATCATGTTGGGGCGCGAGTCATGTGGTGTTGAAACCTCAAGTCAGCATCGAGAGAATGATTAACATTTTTTTCGTGCATATCGAAAATTATCATTGCGCCAGATGGCCGACGACCATTGTCAATAGTGGTGTTGGATTTCGTAGACTTCGCACCGTGAATTTTCGTTGGGTGTATGGCTGATGTGAACAGAGCTGTACATACATAACCTTCTATTAAGCTCCATTGCTCGATTGCTGCAACAATCAGAACTTATAGCTAAAATACTACCTTTAATCTAGCTTTTGAGGATTTCGCTGTCTCTCTGTGGTTTCTTTTCTTCGAGCCGCGATTCCCGTCACGCTCGTATCAATAAACAAAGCCGAAGCGACCCCCTTTCTTGTCGCTTAGCCCGCTGGCGAGAATTCTTCCCGATAAACAATCGCTACAAAGTCCTGAAAATGTCAGCCAATATAAACAGTGCCAATGATTACCATTATGAAATTGGTCGAAGCTACTGCAGTATTTGAGTGTGTCAGGTCTGCCCTGCGTGGATTGAGGAGCACGTCGGCGCAGCCGAACATGTGTCGTTGGCGGAACGACTCTGAAGAGGATTTTCTCTCGCCTCTAACCAGCCATAGTAAGGAGAAGAGTAAAAGCCTGAGAGTCTTATTCAATGTCCCATATCTCATCCATTCGTCCAACCTTCATAGTTGCGAGCAGCCAAGGTCTTACCAAGCAGGTGGGTTTTCGGACAAGTCTTGGTTATCGTTGTTTGGAGACTCGATTCCCTCACTTCATCGATTCGCCATGAGCTGTATGCTTTTAATGCTCCAGGCATAGCTCAGGTTTGACAATATATTTGTGAGCAAAATCTATTTCCCATGGCCTGGGGCCTACGTCAGGTAAGACGATGACTACTTGAAGCGTAAAGGCGCCTCTCTGGATCAGCCTGCGTAGTGCTTCAAAAATGCCACAGAACCCAAGAAGTGAGTCTAGTGATCTTGGGGTTGCTGAATCACACATCTCATGTGCCAAAGCCTATTCATGTTCAAGCGGACTCGGTCCGCTCCAGCTCCACTGTCGCAGCACTATCAGACGAGTAAATCTACGCTCCCTGCAATTTTTTTCTTTTTGATTGTTAACAATTCTACGACTCAGTCAGGCAAACGAGTCTCGGTTAACCCCTCAGTTCTGCCCGCACTACCCCGCCAACAACACAATAAACCTCATGTTAAGCTTGAAGATCTCAAGTTCTTCACGTTGTTCAGGAGCTTAGATGCATGTTATAAAAGTAGCCTACCACGCTATCATGAGCGCGTGATACATGTGCTTCCGTGGTGATTACTGTTTACCATATTGTGCACTGGCCTCAAAATGCAAATATCTCCTAACAAACAGAGGTTGTTGTAGTGACATGACGGAACAAGATCAACAAACGTAGCAGCAGAACCTGTCTATGTTCTTTGCTGCAAAGTTATAAAATAGCTCTGTGAATACATTGCAAGGAAAATTTCGTCATTAAGCAATACGAAATAGTGTCGCAACAGAAAAGGTACAGGAAATGGGGCCGGGTGAAGGTGGGAAACAGTGAGGGAAAGTGGTGACGGCGCCCGCATGTCATCCAGGTTATCCAGACGATCGAATATTGCGGCAATTTGGAGACCAAAGGCCGAAAGGCTGCGGCACGCACAAGGTAATATATGTCGATAGTCATTGAAGGCAATTGCTCTGACGAAGAAGCCAGGGTTTTCGACACCTGGAGATTGAACCATATCCGTAAGAATATGCGCCACATCCCCCTGGAGGTATAGCACTGAGGAGACTCATCAAGCTTACAATACAATAGTGCCAGCACGCACACTTTCTTGAACAGCATTGATTGTGGCTTCCGGACTTCTTGCCCGACTTTAATTCTGTAGCAGTATCTCAGCTATGCAAAAGCTTCTCTCATTCTCTTTCTCGGTCTCGACCTGACTGAGGGTGACCCAACCACGACTTTCCCTCGTCCTTTGCTGAATCTCAGCATTGGACTATCAGTCTCGAACCCAAATCGCAACTTCCTCGGTGGGGGACGATACACAATCGCCGTAAACGCCCCAAACCCATCCTTCCAAAATTACCGATTCGTCGCTTCCCATGCCCTTCCCCATGTCCAGGCTCCAAGCCAGCGCAGTAAACTCCAAACCAAGCCTGCGCAATTGCCCATCCCAGCTAGAAAGCAGCATTCCCATATTGAATCCAATCATTACAACAAGCCGAACCACTTTTTACTTTCCCGCTCCAGCATCCCGAACCCTTATTCCCAATCGATTAATTCGTCTCATGCGTAATCACAGTCGTCGTTTTGATCCCCGCATTCCAATCTACCGCGCCCCTTTCCAGGGCATTCATATCCCCTAACACACTGTTAAGTTCCGTCTGACTCTCATTATAAATATTCTCATTCCTCTGCTTTTCCTCCCTGTTCCCAAAACTTCTCCGCTCACTTCTCCTCAGCGTCCATCTCTTCCTCATCTGTTCTCTTTCCGCTGCACTCCCACCGGCAGAGATATGCGTCGTCACACCGACTCTGCTCAAGCCGAGGAGCTCAGCGAATTCCACGCTGTAGTCTTTGGCTGAGACGCTGTTTCGACGCGCGAATTGGCTGCGGCTGTCGTTTGAGGGGCGCAAAGTCTCTTCACTGTCGATGGAGGAGTCGAAGCGTTTTGAGGCAAAGGAAAGGAAATTCTTGAAGAGGGGACGGAGGGTGGCGATGTTCATGGCTGTTATGGCGATTGCGGGTTCGACCATTGACCATTTGACGAGGTTGATTCCTTCCCAGGAATAGTCGTCGGTTTCGGTTAAGGACTTGATGTAGACTATGCGTACAATTGTTGCTGTGCTTGCACTGCGCTGTGTTAGTCGAAAAAATGGAGGCGAAGAGATGTACGTACAAGAATCCGAGGGAGAGGATGAGGATGACGGAAAACTTGGTTCGAGGGTTCATCTGCATTTTCCAGACGAAAAATATGGGTAGAATTCCAAAAGACCAATCTGTTATGGCAGACATGGCGCAGTGGGCGTAGGTGACGGCGGAAAGTGTGGTGCTGTTCAAGCAGGTTCCTCTTCCATCCTCGGTATATTTCGTCCAGAGGAAGTTGATAGGACTGCATTGGAACATGAGGAAGAAGAAGTACATGGTACTGAAGACCATGACTGCTGCGAGAGTGGAATAAATGACGACTCGCTGGTATCGTTTACTTGAGAGTCGTAAAAAGTATGCGGCGATGGCGACTTTGGTGACAGTTGTTGCAACGACATAGAGGAGTTCGCAGATGAACACAATCTGCTGGGAGTAAGTAAAAATCCAGCAGAAGTCGTATCTCGTCTGACCTGGAATCCCGTTTCTAGTGACCCGGGCTCAATATTCACCATGTGTGCACCGAGGCCATATACCGTGGCTCGTAGACAAAGGGAACAGAAGATGGTGAACACGATCTGGGCGAGTCAGTGGGTCGATTTATCATTGTGGATTGTCCATCCGTACCATCGCCGCAATCGTCAACCAATCTTCCCTCCCCACAAACTTCAATATTGCCAACCGCACATAAAACCGGAGGGCGACGGATATCCAGGTCAGGCATAATGAACAGACAGCCACGCCAGTGACCTTGAAACATGTCAGTACCCGTTCCATCCCATCATTCCATTGGCTTGCTGCAAGACATTCGAAGGCGAGACACATACCTGTGCACCACGAGTGACCCCGGAATACATCTTTCGATCTTGTATCGATTACATCCGCGCACAATTTGCAGTGGCCCAAGGCCCGTGACCAAATGCAAAGGAATGTCTGGATATTCGAGGTAGCGTCGAAAATTCGGAATCGTGGACCGAGAAAAAGGCAGGACGGAGAGGAAGGGGTGGGACAAGCAGGTTCTTATGGCCGGCCTGCAGACCGTGCTGTGCTCGAGCCGCTGTCATAAAAGAGAGAAAGATAGAAGAGGAAGTGATGCGATACGGTAGATGCTTAGGTTAGGGACGGTTCGTCATTTAAATTTCCGGCGCAGTGGAACACTTCCATTTTGTGCAGAAAACGCTTGGTGAACGAGTGCAGCGCAGTCTCGCCCTGAAGGTGGTGTCCTCTCTCGAATCAGAAAGCGCGATCGTTCGTGGTCGGCGACACTTAGGTACGCGCCGACATTGACACCTGCCTGCTTCCAGATTAAATACTTGTTTAGTTTGAGCGACCTTGTCGTCGACTGGCTGGGCATCCCTTGAAAAAATCAGCCTCGTTCGCGGTTTCTAGCCCGCTTGGGTAGTTTGAGTTGACGATCTTAAGCTGGAGTTAAAGCTGCTTTTCTCAGCCGTTGTCCTAACCCGGACGCTCGGAATTGCTGAGCTCGGACGTAACCAATAAATCGTGATAGCTGCTTAAGTCGGCTTGCTGGAATGATGATGATTGGAAGATCATGATGGTGAGAAGAGAGGAAGTGGAAATGGGGAGTGGGCGTCGACGCTATTGAGAGCGGGATCTACTGAGAGTTGCAGGGACAGCACAGCCCGCAGAGTGGTCGAGATCACAGATCCAAGATAAGCGAGGGGGGAATTTGGGTCGTGGGACGGCACAGTACCTCCATACATATGAAATGAACGAAAGTTTGTCATATTTGGGAATACTAGGGATGCTGACTTTCACGGAAATTATGACAAGAACAGGCAAAGTAAAGGATTTTATGCAATACAATTGGACAATGAAAACGACTTGCATTGATCTTTCTTTCCTTTTGACAGGTCAGTAATGACGGATTGCATACTGACATGTTCATGCAAGTTGGAAGCTTAACAATCGAGACTTGAAGCCACAATTTGTTGTTTCCCGATGCAGATGATTTGATTTGTTTCGTTGCTTCGTCCCCTCTTCGGTGGCGTTAGCCCGTAGAGCCAAGCCGTCTCTTCCGAGGCATGGCATGGAGAATTAAGCTTGCCTCGCTTAAGGGACAAATTCCCCCTGAAAAGGGGAGCCGGTGTTTATGGATGAGCGAGCGGACTCGCTGACATCGAGTATTATTTCATTCTACGATTTGGTGCACAGAACCTTTTCTGTATGATGCAGCAAGAAGGTGGTTGAGGCTGATCACGCGTTCGACGTCTGCTGTACGACTTCGTGCTCTCAGGGTTTGTCAAGAATAGTTCCGAGCAATTTCCGGGTGTGTTACCTGACCGGGCTAATTCTCGAATCTGTTTACAGTCATTCTTTATTCGCATGGAAGGGTACCTCCCCAACCACTCGAACATAGAATCTTGAACTGGCGGGTTGAAAAGTCATCGTGCAGTTGCATATTTATCTATCCTATGACCACGTATCTCCTTCCACATAGCCGCCCTCGAGCTCACGATCTCTCTACACACCGTCTTTCATTCCTCCCTTTGCTGTACAACTTTCCACCTCTACAATTTCGCAAATTAAATCCACCTATCTCCCTTTGAATCCGTATAAAACTTCTTTCTCTGCCCCGCATAGACCTACGACTGCTGACGATCGATTGCAAACCGCTGCAATCCATTCAAATCGCTATGGCGGACAGTAGGCCTCTTGCGATGCGATACAGGGGACAATGCCACCCTGACGGATAAACTCGCCCTCGGATTAAACGCTGCAGCGAAGGCAGGTTTGTGGCATCTTTCTCTCTGGGTTTTCTTGATCTTTAAATGAAGAGAGACAGCGAGGAGATTTTCGATGTTCTTAGCTTGTGCTGGGCTTATTATTCGCGATATTGCGGTATGGCGAAGAAGCCTCTGCTGTAGTCTGCGTGGAACTTTGGTCCCTCGTTGAGTTCTCGTAATGTTCAAGTCAGGCGTTGGAATCTGGCTTTTATATCTCTTACTGTCGAATACCAAGCTCAATACAATCACTGAAGAGCATAGCTCTTGTTTACAAGTCATTGGACTATTTGTTAAATCAAAAATCGATTCTCTTGCCCATGCAAAAGGATTTGAGTACTTACATTATGTAATGTATACTTTAGATCCTCTAAAACATACTGATCCCACAGTCAAGTCACGCGATCAAGAAATCTACAACTTTTGCCTTTGCCTTTGGTAGCCATCAATTATTGACTTGCAGTACAGCATCATCCATTGTATCTAGGCTATACCCCTGACCTGAAACATGCCTATACCCTGCCTATACCCTGCCTATACCAGGTGCATCCACCTTACCCCCATAACCCCTTCCCTCATCCATCCATTCTCCTCAATCCTCAGGAGTTTCGCTGTTTTACTTCACGAACCACTAGTGTCCTCGGGTATAATACCACCACCACATGACCCCATTCCTGTGTATATACCTCTTCTGCAACGACGGATACAAGGTCCCACTCGTCATGTCCATCATATACCTCGCCATAGCACCCAGCTCGTTCAGATTCAGCGTCTCTTTGCCGCAATGCCTCCAAGTATTCATATACGGTTTGGACGCGGCACTCGGGGCAGACTGTTGGCACTTTGCTTTCTTGAGGTGGGTTCTTTGTAGGCTGTGGTGTCGATGAGGATATACTTGCTTTCGCGGAAAGTCTTGTTTGATGTTTCTTGAAGACGATGAAAGTTGCAGCTGGAATGGGACATTTATACCTCTGGCGCAGATCGAGTTTACTCATCACAGTTTGAAGATCGACGGTTCCTGTTCGAATGATACTTGTGAGAGGGACAACACTGGCAGGTCTTCACAGTCACCTGTGTGTAGAAACATAACAAAATGTATGAGTGAGCCATGAATAGCTGTAAACTGCAGTAGGCAGCCACGCTTGAATGACTCGTTGGTTGTGATTCTGGCGTTATGTCTTCCCGTAGCGCGCCATCACCCATCGAGCTGTGTCATACAACAGACACTCACCACACGTTGGTAGGGCCATCAACAGAATATATCTTACCATCAAACTGCAACACTGTAACCTAAGAGCATGACAGTCCGAACGTGAAAGATTGTTTGCCTAAATAGCCATTTCCATCATCCTCACATGTCGCCCTCTGCGACCTCAGTTTCCACATACTTGAGATTCCATACAACAAGTCTGACCAAATCCCCTCAATCACTACCCAAACACTGCCAAAAAGACCCCACGACTCCACCATGCATTTTCTTTTCCCGAATAAGCAGTCCATAGCTAGAATATGCTGCGTATAGCTTCGGATTGCACAGTATACATGGGCAAGCTGGACATTTGCGGGTGCACCAGCACTTACGGTGGCGTACAGGTCGCTCAGACAGGCAGTGGTGGCATCCTCGGATTTTGAAGGTTGGATCGAGACAGTTGCATGAACAGTCGGCGTAGTCATTTTGTGCTGGGGGTGGGATGATATCCGAATGCTGGCTTGAACGAGGAGTTTTTGAAGCTCTGCTAGGGTGTCTGTAGGATTGGAAGCAGCAGTGGAAGTTCGGAATATTGGCTATGGGCATATTGATCCGTTGGTTGTACATTTATATGTATAGGATACATTCATATGCATAGGAGTGATGGGAAGGTCCGCGGAGTGAAGATTTGTCATTGTGAATCATGTTTTTAGTATTCTATTGTCAGGTTGTGAATATTACGGAGCGATTGTTTTGCTCGCTGGTGAGGATCATAACGACAGCAGAAGAGCAAAGCCAAACCATGACCATGGCCGTGACTACCTCTAACAGATCTCTGGTCTGATGACTTGCCTTCTTTGACAACTCTGGAGCAGCAATATTTCGTGGCTGATTATGAGGACCCTATATGCAAAAACGCATGCACCAGTTATTGATATCGACACTCGCTTGAAAGATGAATATTGGGTCTAGGGAAGAGCACCTCATGGTACGATTGTTAATGATAGAGGTAGTAGTTGTTTACGTAAATCATAGAGAGAGTTTTCCAATGGAAATTGATTTAGAGGAGTGTCCGCCTCGAAGATGCAAAGGCCTATGCCATATATTCACACCACTTAAAACCGTTTGAAAACTCCGATACAGCTTATTCGTCCATATGGGGCCATTTTTCGGTGAAATATTGTTCCTTCCATTTGAAAAACTTTACTTCAGCCCAGCTCGATCCCAGATCGATTAAATGTGTACTTAGAAAGATGCGACTTTGACATTACATGTCTAACCCAGGTCGCTGGAATGTTTGAACAAAAGGCTAAATTTGTCATTCATGTCAGACACGCCTATGAAGCTTTTCTCATTTCATTTGTGATTCGATGGCTATTGTATACCCCAGAACAATTCACTACTTTGGAAGGTGTGACCGTCACAGTTTCACCTAATTCTTGAACTAAGTTTGTTTCAGCATCCAAGCGCAAACCTTCTTCCCTCGCTCACCCGGACTCCAAATTAGAGCTTAAATCCGGGCTCACTACTCGTCGGAATAAACGACAAGGTTGTTTGCAGCCTTGTGCACCAAACCTTAACGCTCAATTAAGCTAATCCTTATGGGTTGCAGCAGACAAAGTTCAAACGTCTTACATCACTGTATCAGCCACCAACCTGCTAAATTTTGCCCAGGACAAGCTTCGACTTTAAAGAGATAGAATCTTATATCGGATGTCTGCTCTCACATTGTGCAAAAACCACCGGTATACGACGACATGACGGCCCTGGGCGACGAGGAGATGGCGGGCCGACCTGGTGTCACCCCTTCAGAATTGGCGCAGGTATCCATAAGGCCCAAATATAATTCCTGCGATTATTCCGGCAGCGTCTTCATAATCTCTTCCGAGGGGCAAATCCTTAAGCTTCCAATTCCAACCAAGTCCGCTCAAGATCCTCTGAATTGGTCAAAATGGAAGCAAGCACGTGCTTTTCTCGCGCTCTACGTGTTCGCCATCTCTGCAGATACTCTGACCCAAGGGTCTAGCTATCTGGTTGATCAATTCAGGGACGAATTCTCATTGACTGTACGTCACCTCAACTTTGCTGATCTGGGTGAGACAAAGTAACAATTTTTAGGACCAAAGTATATTCCGGGCTGAAAGCATCATTTCAATACCGAAGTTCTACATGGGACTCGGGGCGTTGATCTGGATTCCACTCTCTCTAGCGGTCGGAAGGCGTCCTGTTTTCCTGCTATGCACTGTCATAATGTTTCTATCGTCCCTGGTTGCTGGCTTTGCTGCAAACTTTGCCCAGCTTCTGACAGCCGCTTGTTTTCTTGGATTGGCGCAAGGTCTCAGTTCGAGCTTGGTAAGTCTGATCAAATTATACTTCTGGCCGGCAATCTAAGTCAAGATAGGCTCTTTTGATGGTTATTGATCTCACATTCATTCACTATCGACCGCAAGCAATCGCAACCTTTTTGTGTATCGTCGGTTTCGTCACTGCTCTATTCCTTGCGCTTATCCCTATGGTCATTGACCGGGAAACTTCGACGTGGCGCCTATTCTACACCTCCTGGGCAATCCCGTCTCTCCTTGCTATGATACTGGCCTTTTTATTCTACCCAGAAACGTACTTCATTCGCCCTCCAGTCGCTTTCGACGGTCGTGTACTCGTCCAAAGTGCTACCGAGAAGGTGCAAGTCTATGAAGACTGGGAAGAAGTCCCCGGCGGTAAAGCACTACCGGAAACACCGAATCAATCTCCATGGGCTCGCAATCTGAAGTTTTGGGGACTCACTCGCGGCGGCTGGAAGGCCATGTGGGCATGCTATTCGCAGGTCTTAGGCTGCCTCCTGAATCCATTGATCTTCTGGGTAGCGATACTCAATGCCCTTGTCTTTACTAGCATGCTCTCAATCAGAGAGACATATTCGGACATTTTGATGGAACCCCGATATCAGCTCAGCATGAATACTTTTGCGCTCGTCCACTTAGCTGGCGCACTTGGTTGTCTCATTGCTTGGCCCGCCTCTGGGTTTGTGCTCTTCTGCGTCATCAATCGACTCGCGAAACGGAACTTTGGTGTTCGCGACGCAGAACACTACCTGCCAGCTTTCATCCTGCCAATTATCACTGGTACTCTCAACATCATAATTTATGGAATTGCAGTCGAAAGGAAATGGCACTACATGTGGATTTACTTTGCGTATGGCCTCAACTCCTTCACACTTGTCAGCTTAGCCACTGCGAACACGCTCTGGGTCACGGAAGCGTTTCCACGATGGGCTGCACCGGCTCTAGTTGTTCTGGGTAGTGTGGCAAATATTGCGAGCTTCGGAGTAAGCTTTGGGATCATGCCTTGGATTCGGTCGCAGGGACATGCGAATGCAGATATTGAAATTGGGGCACTGATTGCTGTCGTGGGTTGTGTAGCCATTCCGATCGCTTTCTGGGGAAAGAAGTTGAGGCAGCAGATTCATGAGCGATGGGGGATCAGTGAGATGGGTGCTCTGAGACCACAGTAAGCAGAGTATTTCGAGGCTCCTGGAGGGCATCGGTTTTATAGCCTGGCTCCTGAAGAGATACTTTCTTAATGTAAATACTTGTCCATGATTAAAGCACTCCTCGTCAGTCAGGGAAATCTTCAGACAGAGATAGATTATCGGTAGAGCAGTTCGTAATTTCGCTAGAGTTGAACGAAATGGCTTTTGTTTGTTCCCTCGTACATCAGACTCCGACTCCCTCCAACTTGTGAAAACAACCTACCTTGAGCCACATTCACCAAAGCCCTACTCTGGCTTCTCACCCACAATAACAAGACTAGATAAATCAACATTCACTACATCTGAACTCACTTCAGGAAAGACTTACAACTCATAATATGAGTGGATCTTCGTGTTCCTGTGTTCCGCTTTGACCTTGGCCATGAAAACATCCAGTTCTAGCTTGGACCAGCCAAGAACGCGAGTGAAAAGTGCTGCACTCAAGCCTTCGATTCCTCCTTGAGGTCCAGCTATATTTTCATTTTGCCACATACCTGGTTCTCGTGTAAGTACTATTTAGTGGTAGGTCCTCATGCGGGGCCTACCTATCATTTTCATCTTCTTGTCTTTTGGCCAAGGATTGTTGGCGACACTTTAGAGCTTTAGCGTCACTGCCGCCACAATTCAATCAAGAGCTTACATGTAAACTTTCTCTGTGACATTGACGAAGCCTGCAGCAATCATCTGATCTTTGTAATGCCGTGCCCATTCAGCATCGCGACCCATCTTCTGCATCCCCTCACCCCACAGCGCAGACCTAGCTCGTCAGTAAGCCACAATCCTCCAGACATCTGTAGAACATACCACTTAAACAGCGCCGAGTCTTCTGGCCACTCTCCATCATTCAACTTAATTGGCCATGCCGGATCAACCATTTCCAGATATCCGCCCGGATTCAGATTGGCAAACGCCTGATCAAAGAAATTTGGGTAGCTATCCAACGAGCACATCATCATGCGACTATAAATAAAGTCAAACTTATGGCTGTACGTCCACGGCGCCTCCACATCATCGATTTGGAAAGACACATTTGGAGGCGTGAAAGTGGGTTGAATAGGACTGAGATCCACGCCTAAGACTTGACTTTCTGGATGGTCGTCGCCGAAGTCAATGGCCCAGATACCGGTACCAGTACCGATATCGAGGACGTTATGAAGGACTTTCTCTTTGGGGATTGGAGCTGTGAAGAGCTTGCCTCCAAAAATGAGCTGGAATTCGTGGTGTTGGAGGTCGAGGCGATCAGCTTCGACTTCATCGTTCGGAAAAGCGTAGGATCCGTCCTGGGAATGTAAGCAACAACAACAAAAACATACCTGGATTGTGGGAATGTATGATCGTACTTTGTATGCGTGATATGTTCTACCATTTTCTTCACGAAATTTCAGAATACTCGATCCGATGGATGTCGTTGAGCTGCCTCCGGTTGAGTCTCCATCGTAAGCCGAGTCGTAATCGTCCTCTTCGGCTTCAAGCGCCGGCACAGCAGCGGGTGCTTCGACAGAGCTTCTGTCACTTCTAGGTGATGACCCCGCTTGCGCAGGAGGGGAACCTGCTTCAGCCATTGTACCGAGACCGTGGGTGCGGTGCCAGCTGATGAGAAATTGGGTCGGTTCCAAGATTTAATTGTCTGTGGAATATAAGACAACGCAACATCCCACGGGGGAATGGGAATGCAACAGAAATAGGTGCGTGCTGCCCGGCATCTTACGCGAGAGGCCTGATGTGGCATACTTCACGATCATCTGCAGAAGAGTGGGGGGCCTGTCAGTCGCGGATGGCTGCCGCTCCCGTTTCAGTGGCTGCATGCTTCGGTGTTCTCGCTGCTTTGTTGGATATAACCGATGCATGTCGAACAGGGGGCTGCGCCGAGTGGTAAGATGAGCTCATGATATGCGGAGACAGAACCAGGGTCCTGCGGCCGCACGAAACATGAAACGGAATAAGACACGATCATGCCTCCGTACTGAAAGTCCAGTAGTTCGAGATCTCCATGGCGCTAAAATTTAAAAATGAGCTCTGTTCTCAAGACTCCTCACGGGCCTTGTTGACTCTATGAGGCTTGTTAAGCGAGAATTATTGAGGTTGAGACTAATTCTCGTACCAGCTGAGATGGCCTTGTGATTCTTCTATGGCTGCATTGGATGCGAAGTGTCTCTAGCCTTCCCTTCCCATAGCACTCAACTCTTTGAGATCGTCAAGCTCTTTCACCAGTCCTTCGAACTTAGCCTTGGCCATTCGCCATGTCGTCAGACCCCTATGAAATGAGTGTCAGCATGTTAGATGAAGTGAAGCGGAGCCAGACAAGGCTACAAAGAAAGTTCAGGGTGGGTTGTGAGATGACAGAGAACGTACAACGGAAGTCGTAGAGGAATATTTTGTCCCCTGCTTGCGACAGTGTAAAGCGTGTCCGCTAGCTTCTCAGGCTCGATCATACCAGCTGCTGCACCAGCCTTGATTCCCATTTGAACAAATTGCTCCAACTTTCTCGCTGGCATATCGAGTGCTGCATAATCAGGATGAGGTTCGATTCTGGCTTTGCTATGGCCCTCGAATTCGGTTTTGACCCCGCTTGGCTCGACGATGCAGAAATTAACTGTAAAATTGGTCAGTGACTTCGGAAGATGGAGAAGGTTCAGTGAACTTACTGTTCCAATCAGGGTGAACTTCTCTCGCGATAGACTCGGTGAATCCCTCGACAGCAAATTTGCTTGCGTGGTAGTAGGCATGGCCGGGAAACGCGACCAAGCCCGCCAGAGACGAGATGTTGAAAATGACACCACCACGCGAGTCTTTGCTCTGCCGCATGTTCTCCACAGCGCGGGTAGTCACACGAGCAGTTCCAAAGAAGAGGGTTTCCAGCTCCTTGTGGGTTTCTTCTTCAGTCGCATTGACGGTATCCCCAGACAGAGAATACCCGGCATTGTTGACGACGATGTCGAGATGAGAGCCAGGTCCGAAATGCTTCACTGCATCAGTGAAAGCAGCATTAACAGACGTGGGCGATATCACGTCCAGAACCAGCTTCAAGATGTTGGGGTTGTCGTCAGGAAGGTACGATAGATGTGACAGCTTGCGAGCTGTTGCGATCAAGCGATGCTTCGGCTTGCTGGCTATAAGGTTTGCGATGGCGCGACCGATACCAGAAGAGCAGCCAGTGACTTTGGTCATTTGTCAACAATATTCACTATTCCTTTACATGATAGAGATTTCCACTTACTCAACCAGGTCGCATCCTCGGGCAAACTGTAAGGTTTTGTATTGACGGGGTTCATATTTGCGAAGAATGCGAAAGTCTTGGGCATCTATATGGCGTGAGGAGGAGTGCCAGTCTGATACGATGTGATATGATGAAGACAAACGTTCGAATAATATGGTGGTCGCAACGGGTCCTTATATCTGTATGAACATGGGATGGTCCGAGGCGCTAAGAATGGTTGCAAGCCAGTCAATGGGGAAATTTAAATAGCAAACTATTCAAACACACCGGCGAAGTGAGTCATTCGGCAGTAGAATCTGCTGAAACCTTGTAACATTCATCTCTCACATACAAGTTTATTGGATTCAACTTGATTCACTGGTAGGTCGATATGGTTGGCTTGACGTAAACTCCACCGCTGAATACGCGTATTCGGATGTTGCTCGCGGCACGAATGGGCAATCCGTGCCAGACGAAAATTTTCACAATGATTCGCCAGTCAAACGAGTCGGTATGTTACCATGCCCAGTAAACAGATAATTTCTGGCTTCTCAGATTCATTTGGTCGTCCGGTCCTCATCATCGATCGCTATCAATTGAAATCCAGTTCGGCACTGCGTTGCCTTAACAAAGGTAGAGCCTAATAGTGTGCAAACTTCGCACGATGCTGCAGAACTTTGATTCCCTTCGGCTATTACTCATGCATCAGTCTCACACCACCTTTGGGAATCCGCTTCCCTTCCACCTTGAACACTCTTCCATCAAATTCTCCTGCCAGTCTGTTCATTTCTTTCCGGAAGGCATCAACTGACCAAAGAAATCGTCCACCATTCGCCAGATCAGAAGCCTCTGTCATCGCAGGGGCATTCGAGAATAAATTGTGTTTCCTCGGGCCGAAACAGCGACACTCGGAAAGGATTTCTTGACTTTGGTTGCGCATCGCCATGCACAATCTGGAATACCTCCTACCTTGGAAACTGCATCAGCAGCCGAGCTAAGTCTCCTTGAAGAGTAGGAAAGACGTAGCGGGATGGGATTAAGCTCTTGTGGCAGGCCATGGTCTTGATTTGTTGAAAACTTGATACCACCAACAATTCGGAGAGCATGGTCTCTTGACTCCTCAGTTGACATCGATGGCCAACAAGATTTACATGATCAACTTCAGGGTTGAAGTATGCACGTGGAACTGGACGGCTGTTTTTCTCTCTCCATGCCGATATGAAATGGGGGTTAGTTTTGCGCGCAATCAAGCGTTTCCGAGCTCGAATCTTTTGATCTTGCAATCTATGTCGGGTTCGACCTCTATCATTGTCTCGCTGAGTAGGACCGTCTGGGATATATGCTCCGTTGTCGACTAACGGCAGAGGCTGCAGAAATCTCATCACTAGAGTGGCTTTGATGTACGGGAGGATCGGTTTCCAGTATCTCAAATACACCTCTCGAAAATTGACACAAGTCGTTGGGTGGCTACATGGCTTCTCGGCGCCTTCTGTAGGACAATACCACTTTTGAGTCTCGTCAGACCAATCGATCTCAACAATACGTCCTTCGGGGACCGAAATCTGCCAAACCATCTGCTTCACGAGTCAGCAAACTATCTTATGCAGGAGTTCATGGCATGAAACGATATTCTCAGACAGCTCATTGAGAGTGATAGCTGTGTAAACATACCTGACGAAGCTCGTGAGGCAATTTGGGGAACATGTGGAAATCTGTGGGAACCATAACACCAGATCTCCTGGATGCATTGATATCATTTGGTGTGATGTTTGCTACCATAGTACACTCCTGTGACTCGATACTCGAGGTTGTTGGACGGAGATGCTTCGGACATCAAAGTATACGCAAGACGAATTAATTTCCACCGGCCGCATTTGTGTTAGCTCACTATGTGACTCACCAATCGAGCCTTATACTTCATGGAGAATGCCTTCCTAAGTGAATGTATACGATCCATCAGCTTGGACGCTAAACTAAGCGAGCGCTGACTTGACAGCACGGAAAGTTCAAACTTCTGGATCAACTCGCTCAATTTCGAAATTATCTGCTTCTGACAGGAAAGCAAAGGCAGTCTTCGACGTTTTTTCGTCGCCAAAGTACCAATATATCGAAACACAACGGCGCGAGTATTGGTGTTCCCTCCACCCTAGATCCTGAGTCCTCAAGCAACAGCTTCAACCATTGCACTTGTTATCTTCCCCCACGAATTCCCGTCTGACATTACAAGGGTAAGGCTTTCCTTCGCCCGTAAGGGTCTCTGTCACTGACTAGACATCTAATACAGACTGTTCTACACACCAGCAATATGGGAACCCCACAAGAGCGCTGCTCACCCCAAAGTTTCCCTATGTTTACCAAACTGCCGCTCGAGATCAGGCTAATGATATGGGAAACTTTAATTCTACGCGCTCAAGTTGTGGAGGTCGAATATTCAGCTGCACTTGCTGGCTGGTTCTGTCCCATGCACAGTGGCAGCAATCCATATAGCCACTTGGCCATTTACAAGGAGTCTAGGGCCATATACTTGAAGGCCTGGCGGCCGATACTGCCATATCTCCCAAGAAACACCACTCTGTTTCTGCCGGAAGCCATGTTGGAAAAGTATAGAGACTCTTACCCAAACGCTATGAGGATCCCGAAGTCTCCCACCAGCTCAGCATCGAGATACAAGCTGAACACCCATCACCGCTATGCTGCATTGAATAAGAACATTGTCCCCGAGACCAAATTATCAAATGATATTTCAATCCCCTAATCGGCACCCTTTTCATTGCCAGTGGCGCCGGGGAAGGTCTCCGACATGGTCGCTGAAGAGCCTAGGAAGCAGTACTAAGCTCTGGTAAACCTACGACAATGAAAAGCTAGCGGCTTCAGAGCATGAGGTAGCTCATATGGCACATCTTTACTTGACTTCGGCCCCTTCTAGGTAGTTTCGAGATCCTTGGGCTGAGCATCGTATCTCCGACTTTGGTTTGAGCGATGGGAACGAGCTTCCGCACCCGTCTTTGTTTTCTGTTCAACGTTTCTGTGGATGTCCCAGTTCAGGGCCTCATTTCTGAAGAACTACAGTATTTTGGTGGTGGAAACTTTTGATCGTGTTTTCAGGCTCCTTCTTCTCCCCCCTGCATCTCATGATAGCGAGCGACATCAGAATTGATCTTGATTACTGATGGAGAAATCTTTCTTCATACTTGGTGCATTGGAAACTGTACTTTAGCACTGAATAGCAGAAATGAAGGAAATATTGAAACCACTTGCTCAGGATGTATTTCGAGAAATGTTATTCAGGTAACATCTTTTAGGATGATTTGCTGCAGCTATACAATGGTCTGAGATCCATCATTATTTGCTGTTGGAAAGAGAAAGTAGAAGCCATTAACAAGCCTCATTTTATGAACAAGCATTCGGCATAACTTCAAATTGTCATGAATAAAAATAAGAGATTATACTTGCGACTTCTGATTGGGATGCTCATCCCTACATTGGAAAAGGTATAGTTAGTTGCTGTCGTCTGATCTTTTTCGGAACTGTGACAGTGCGGACGGCGGGGCATTTATTCTGCCGGTACTTACAAAGCGAAGCCGAAGTAATTTGCTGGTAAACTTTATTATGCTCATCAACATAGCCTCTTGGTCCTAGCTTCTTCCAACCTGAATGTTCATTGATCTTATGATTTTGGCCCAAAGCATCAGGTCAGCAGTGGAAAGTTTCAGGACTACTGGCGATGGAACTCAAACAGAGTTTGGATGTCCGGATTCTACGGTTCGCAACCGTCAAGGTGGTACAAGCAATCTCCAGGCATCGAAAACGTAATTTTGATATGCTTATAAGAAGTCAAGAGGAGCCCATTGGTACTTTGCTAGCTAAGATATTCTATCCATCTCATCCTATATCTAAGGTTACCAGCTGAAGTCATGTTTTTCTCCGTCAGTCGAGCCCACCATTTCCTGCTGATTGTGATTGTGGCGAGTTTCGTCTACTCCGCATCAGCCACCATCAAACTTCCTCGTTTTCCACTGACCGTTATTCATGAATTTCCAAGTCCATCATGGATCGAAAACATCGCTATTAGAGAGAATGGAGATCTCCTTGTGACTTCACTCTCATCGCCATCTGTCTTTCTTGTGGACCGGTTTAGTCGACAGCCACCTGTTCTTGTGACAACGATACCACAAGCCACAGGAGTCGCAGGTATCGCCGAGCTTGAAAACGATGTATTTTATGTCGCCGCTGGCAATCTGACAGGGCTCGCACCTGTTCAAGGATCTTCCGCTGTCTGGAAGGTCGACCTCCGTTCGTCCAACGATGAGAATTGCGGAAATAGCTCAACAGCAGCAAAGACTGAACTGGTCACATCAATTCCGGATGCAATCTTCTTGAATGGTGTGTGCCGCTTATCATCTACGGATGACTCTAAACTACTTATATCCGATTCAATCCTTGGAAGCATTTTCCTCGTCGAAGTCGCTGCCAAAACGTATACTATCTCCATGACTGATCCGGCATTGTCAGCCAATGGATCAACTACTGGTCTTGCGGCGGGTGTAAATGGGATTCACGTTCATGGAAGTGATTTATTTTTCATGAATTTGGCAAATGCGACATTCTTCAAGGTACGTTTTGGATATCTTAGCACGGGAGGAGAAAGCCTCCTCCGACCTGCTCTGGAATGGCAAGGGCTGAAACAAATCTAGGTTCTGATCTCCCCTGAAAACGGAAATTCTACTGGGCCATTCGAGAAGATCGTGGATGGCATCCTGGGCGATGACTTTGCTCTGTCACAAGACGGGTCGAAAGCTTGGATCGCTTCCAATCCAACCCGAGAACTGATCGAAGTTGATATCGCCAGCAAGACAAGTCGTGTCATTGCTGGGAATCAAAACACTACTGATCTCATCAATCCTACTGCAGTCGGACTTGGAAGATCGGCAGCCGACAACGACTTTCTCTATGTTGTGACTAATGGTGGTGCAGCTGTTCCAGAGGCTGCTGGTTTGACAGGTGGACGCATCATTCGAGTGCCTATTCCAGCTTGAATGGCTCTAATGTTTGCATCTCTCGTGGATGGAAAATAACGGTGTATGGAAGACTGTTCATTTGTGGGAGGCCGTTCTGGATTTTGGGGGTTTGGAGGCTCGAGAGGAAGGAAGTGGATCTTGTGACGCAATGACTTGCCTTTGTTGGAATCTTGCAGCTAAGACTTTGTAAAACGTTCAAAGAGAGTGCGGAAGTAGAAGCCGTGCGAAATGTCCAGGGTCGACAGTGTAAAGAGTTCGTTGTTGGTCAAGTCGTGTCTACAGTAAAAGGCGAAATGGGTGTCGTTAGTTCTTTGGTTAATTATTTTTAGCGAGGTCCGCTTCTGGACACTTGTGGCAGTACAGCCCAACCCCACCTTCTGCCCAGCTGTACCCCGAGGCACCTCCGCAAGGCAGAATTGGCGACCCTGCTCCACCATTCTGCCCCATCACTCCTTCCCTCTTCCTCCTTTCATCTGTTTCTTTTCCCGTGATCCGTTTCTTATTATTAAACATGCCGCTCGTCATCCAATGTACTTTCTTTATATACAGAGTACCAGGGCACCACTTCCGTAAAAGGTCGTTGCATACAGATGCCCAGCCTCGTCGCACTTAGAATCTGGGGAGCTAGCAAGTTCTGGAGTGGGGATGAATAGGGGAACAAAAATAAAATTGTCACGTGATAACCGCCTCCCGCTTTCCACTTTTTTTTCTCCCTTCTAACCTTAGTTCATGTAGTTCATGTTCAAGATTCCATAAGTGCCTTCTTGAACGCAAGATAGAGAACATATTTAGGTTTCTTTTCGATAGTTTCCATTGCAGTACAAGTTCAGATAACTAAGCTAGCCTGCCAGCTCTAAAATATGCCCAAAATGCTGGAATATGTAACTCATAAACCACTTGATACGGTCGAACATCATATGCACGGCAATCCGCCGTTGCAATTGACTTGAGAGTCGTGATTCAGCCTTGTAGGCTTTCTTCGATTCGGGATCGAACTACCATTGGAGGGTGTGCGGCGCCTGCATATGCATGACCACGAACCTGGGCGGAACACGAACTGCGCCCTCTCACAGCTCTTTTATATTCTCTCCAAACATTTACATTGCGATGCACCATCCTCGAGAGCCAAAGCTATCATGAGCAATGTCTTTCGGCTGGTCTGCAAGCGACATCGCTGCAGCCCTACAACTCCTCAACACAGTCGTTGTTGCATTGAAAGACACAGGCGGAGCCTCGTCCGATTACCAGGATGCCTCACACTTCCTCAACATCCTATCCGTTACTCTACAGCATCTGAAAGCGCTTCAAGCTGCTCCTTTGGATCCCAATCTCGCGAAAAATATTGAGCAGCACTGTGCGCAAATTCAGGGGCCATTGGCAGCGTTTCATGAGCGGATAAACTCGAGATTCCAGCGAGATCTTGGAGCGGAGAGCACGAGGCTGATGTTTTTGACTGCGGGCCGGAAGATACAATGGGCACTATCGACGTCGAAAGAAGTCAAAAGGTTGAAGGAGAAGATTGGTGGATCGGTCGCCGCAATCGGGATTGCTCTTAGCCAGCAAATTGTGTAAGTGAGGCGCAAACTCAGGTCTTCTTCATTTTGCAGTCTGTCCCAAAGAGCGAAACATAGCATATTTTGAGAAAATTTCTTACTTCTTCCACAGCCAGACTACGTTGCAAATGCCCTTTGAGATCCAGGCTCGAATCGCACACACGATCGTCACTGCCGTCGACACACGGATCAATCCTGTGACACGGGCAGTCCACAGGGAAGTGGCTGCTCTTGCAGTCGCCGAAGACGCATCATCAAAACTCATCGAAGGCGCAATTCGGGATGTCGGAAAGAACAATATAGAGGAGCTTCAAAAGCATAGTGGAAAGATGAGTCTAGACTTGGAAAACAAATTCTGCACTCTGTCTACAACCCAGGAAGCCTGCGCTGGGGGCATAGTGAGGATCGAAGACCAGTCCCGAAAGATATTGGAAGGAGCACAAAGTCAAGCTACTGAGAATCGCACTGCCTCTAAGGATGTCCAGGAAATGATTTCAAATCTTTCTGCCCGTCAATCCCAGTGTACTAAGCTCGTCTTAAGGGGAGTTCGACAAGAGGGTCAAGAAACAGTACTTGAAATTCGAAAGCATACATGGGAATTCCGAGAACAGGCCTTGAGCCTCCACCAAAAAGTTGATCGTATGACCCAACTAGCAGAGACAGTGAAGGATCGAATGGGCAACCTGTCAATCGCACAGCAATCTGCTCGGTTGACTGCCACCAATTCTGAGATAGAGAGGGCGATCGATAATATCCAACGAAGTATTTGGCTATTGGTATCTGCTCTACATATATTGATACGAGAGGTCATGTAAGTCAAACGGTGAAACCTTTGTTGAGATCAACTTGGCTAATATTTCAAAGTCAGCTCCTCGCTCCGTATGTCGTTGCTATTTATCGCACCAGCATTCAGCCACTTCTACTGTGCGGCGATCACTTCTTATTCGAGGATGCCATCGGACGACGAAAGTGGCTTCCTTGCGTTCAATTCCAGCACTGGGAAGTATGGCCATCGGAGTGTAACATTTATGGCTCGACTTTGAACTGATAAGGGGATAGAATTTCTACCATCTCCTCATCGACACTTTCCAAGGTGAAGTCGGTCTATCACGAATCTTGAACGGCCAATTCGTAGTCTTAAATGGGTTTAACGAGGTCCCTATCCACAAAAAGGCGTGGCGGGCCGGAATTCAACCCAAGTCAAGAGTCGCTATGGCGATACTGCTTGAATCTACGGCAGTAAAGAAAGGAAGATGTGCAAACCCTTCTTGTCCTGGACGAGTTGATTTTGGAAATGATAAGGTCACTCGAGTGTGGTAAGCCAGAACTTCCAGTCACGATCGGCTGTTTCGGAATCTAACTTAAGAGTCCAGTCCAATCTGCGGCAAGCATCTCTCGACTTTGACGGATGTCAACGACGGTGGAGAGGTTGACCCCGAGACTACCTTTTCATTTGATTTCGAGAGCGACATTCAAATCCCGATTTTAAAAGCTACTACTGATCAAATTCCACGCTCCAACGACAGGAAGGGTTTTTCGACCCCAGAGAAAGTTCAGCCTTCATTCAAAGTCACCCGTAATCCATTCACAGCTATCGACAAAGATGTTGCCGCTTATAAAAGAGTTATCTGGCAAGAGTCAAATGAGTAAGCCTTCTATATCAGAGGCTCGTTTTGATCTACTACTGTTAGACTCACGTGAACTTTAGTATCGCAGAGAATGCCCAAGGCTCCCTAGAGCAGCCAGAAGGGAAACGGCCTCCTCGCCGCTCTCGTGGTATAAAAGCCCGACAGAAGTCAGCTCTACGAACTCGAAAGACTGAGCCATCTGTACTATCAGAATTGCATCTCCCACCACTGCCACGAGCCCAAAGCCCCCCCAGATGGAAACCGGACACGCCGCAGTTGGGAGGGAACTTCCTCGGCCGTTCAGGATTAGTGCTAGACGAAACTGGCAGCATGATGATGAGCGGCGATCAGGGTCCTCAAGGCAAAGTTGGTAAGTGAAGAAACCATTTCGTTTTCGCCTGTCTCAAGGCTGACACATTCTAGTCATCCATCATCTCTCGTGCCGATCATTGGATATTGGTTCATGGAGACGAGTTGGACAAAATGCTATGGATCTAATCATCTTCTACTCACGGGACGAAGGGTGCATGACATACTACATCAACAACGACCAAGCCGGCTATAAAATCGAATACCCCTTCAAATACATCAAGAGAATCTATCTGGAAAATTACGATATTCAATCCGAGCAGCCGGGGAGGTTGGTGGTAGAGCTCAACCGACCACCGAATTTCTATATGGATTCTTCTGGATCAGGCGGGTTCTACCAATGCGGAGATTTCACGGAAAATCAACAAGCATCCCAGATCAGGATTCACCATTTGGGAGGGCATCCTAAGGTTCTCAGCGATCAATTGGCCAAGTTGGTTTCACTGGAGTCTTTCATAACCCGACACAGCTTAATCGAGTCTCAGCAGCTGTCCCAGTTTGCCGTAGATTTATTTGCGGCGACTGCACACCTGCACATAAAAAAGGGCTCTCCCGCCCCTATTAATTAGCTCTCTGATTGATTCTTCTAAGTCAGACCGTCACATTATTCAAATTAATTAATTAATATCCTATTCTAATCAATTAACATTGAATAAGATAAATTAATGACTCCCAGACTTGAATAGAATAATAATTAAATTATTCTTGAATATTATTCAATTAATTCAAGAACATGTGACTTAATTCAAAGTAAATATTTAAAATACAAATTAAATCTTATCTTTTATATAAAAACGATTATTTTTTTAAAAGTGTAACTTTTAATTTATTTCTTATATTCTTTTCCTTCTTTATAGCTGTTGTTAATTTATTAAAGTGTTAATTAAATAATAAAAAGTCGATTTTAAAGAGAGATTTAATTATCTTTATACATAATAAACGACTTTTAATAGATTCTTAAGCCTTTTAATTACTAATTCTTGGTCCTTGTACTCTAAAGTACTAAAATTAAATTTTCGTTAATTACCAGCGTGAGAAATGATTCGATTTGATTTGATTAGAGTCACTTAATCAAATCAAATCAAGTGTTTTTGAAACCTAATCAAATCAAATCAAGTATTAATCGATTTAATCATGATTAAATTGATTAATTCGGACTTATCGGACTTAATAGTAATACCGTAGATAACCGATAAATCCCGACGAAACCCGCAATAATAATAAGAGTTATTTATTATGAGAATTTAGCTTTTTTAGTAATATAATACTTAATAAGTTATATTATTAATACATTTTATTCCTTGACTTATAAATTAATAATTTTAGCTTATTTATTTTATTTTTAATATTATGTTGGCTTTTATATTGATAATCAATTTCAAATATTCTAGTAAGTTAAGTTTAATAAATAACGTAAACATCTTAATTTCTATTTATATTATTAGTTTCTTAGTTTTATTAGCTTAATAATTTACTACCTTGTTAGTTAATTATTAACTAATTTAAATTATCTTTCATAATAAGTTTTATAATAAGTTTTATAATTAAAGCATATAATTCTTTGAATAAATCTGATTAATTTTGAGTTCTAATCAAATCAAATCAGATTTAATCATGATTAAATTAAATAAGTTGATTTTTATTTCTCACACTGTTAATTACTAATATTCTATTTGTAAGACTTATTAATTAATATTAAGTTAAAAGTATCGTATTAATTCTAAGAGGTTCCTTATCGCTAGCTCGCTTAATAAGCAAGATAGCGGGATGATCTATACTAAAAGGAGATAAGCGATGCCCAAAACGGGTATAGATCCCGTAAACCTTAACTTTAATTAAGCGAAACCACTAAAGATTGCATTAGTCATCATATTATTCAAATTAACTAATTATATTCAAATCAAATCAAATATTAATTGAGTAAGATAGATTAATCAGTAAAATCGTTGATTTGATTTGAATAATAGCTATTATTCAAATCAAATCAAATCATTTGACACACTGAGCTGTCCGTTTCGGCTCCAGTGTCTCCCACCGGCCATCATCCAGCATCCCAACCAAACTACAATGCTCAAGCGCACGTCGGCATGTTTCAAGAGGGATGGGGCGATAGTTTTTGAATAGCAGGGCGCGTTCCAAATAATGACATTTATTGATGGGAGAACGTAGCTGGGCTCAATGGGCAAAGACGCGAACTACAAGAAGAATTATTCACGGGAACTCAGACAGGCTTCAACTGGATTCTTCAATTGTCGCTAGTCGCGACAGGATGTAAGCTATGGTGGTGCGCAATGTAGTCAATAGTTTACGGCCGTTTGAAAGACCCCATTTTTAAGTTCATTGAATTAATTGTTAGTGAGTGGTGTTAAGTGTGGAATACCCACGTGTCTACCAAAAATCGGCAGCTTCCCATCCGGGTGTAGATAATACAATAGGCAAGAATTGGCTTTCACCCATTGGCGGCGGATGTACCTTGGGGTACAACGGGGCAGGGGTGCACAGCCACAAGTGTCTGGAAATAGCTAAAAATAATTAACTAAAAAACAAACGACACCCATTCCGCCTTCTACTGTAGCTATCTGTGTTTCATTAAAATATAAGCGCATAGCCATCCTGACAAAGTCCCTCTGCTATGTTCCAACCGATGAGTCTCTATTAAGCAGAGACTTGCCCCTTCTCGACCTCGAGAGCATCATTGGCAAGACAATGAACATCGTTGACGGAACCTTGGTAGCAATAGGCAGTCCTCATGAGCTTGGTATTGATTTCTGGTTCTCAAGCGACTGTTCTAGTCAATTTAGCATTCCCTTGGAGTGCTGGGTCGAGCATCAGGTGAGAGCCACTAGACGCTAGGCCCTTACTGAATAGCCGACAGCTAGCTCATGTCAACATCATCTCTGGCTCCTTCCCATTTTTGACCTTGTCGCATACAAGCCGGTCTCAGCAAAATCCCCCTCCACCGATTTCAACACTACGCCATCAGATATCCTCGTAACCCTTGACAAGTTTACGCTGTTCCCGAAGCTGCCGGCCGAGATGCGCTGCAAGATCTGGTTCCACTCCCTACCCGCTCCAAGAGCCGTCGAGATAGATCTGGTATTCCAAGGAAAGTGGGCATGCCGTTCCGAAAGCCAGGGCGACCCTTCAGGTCTCCTTCGTGCCAACAAAGAGTCTCGGGCGGAATTTCTCAAGCACTACTCACCATTCCTTGAGATTGTTATCCCGGTTGATCTTGAAGGTGAGCACCTGTATATTGGTCTCTCTCCATATCATCTAGCCAATGGATCGGTTTCATACATAGATACCAAGATAGATTCTCTCTACATCTCCGCCAACCACTATACCGAGTATCTCAGTATCACTCGGGAGTCAATGAACGACCTTGTCTCGATGGACTCCCTACACAGCCTCGAAACCCTCATTTGTGAGTACTGCGAAGTCAAAGACACACTTGTTGATGATGAGGAGGGACAGTCACCCAACAAGTTCTTGCCGAATCTCCAAACAGTACTCGTCTCGACCGGCGATATTACCTTCGATCATCTCGAGAATCAGAGCATGGAGAGACCCCCAGGCGAAATCACCTTTGAGCGACCAGGTGATGGGACTATACAAAGCATTGATGAAGGCGCTCTTCTTTGGCTGAGGATTGAAGAGGCGAAAAAGCTCTTCCTAGATCCAGCTAGGCAAGATTTGGCAATCTGCTCTACTACTCCAATCTTCCGTGATGGTGTGAAGATGGACCTGGTGAATAGTAACCTCTGAGTATGGTCAACACACTGGACACAGCCTATTGATGTCGGGCTACCTTGAGGAATGGCGCAAAATTGTGGAGCGCACACTGGGCAACTGGAGGTACTAAGCACTTTGTACGCAACTTTGTGGTAACGCAATAATCTTGTTAGAGGTTCTCTTTTCTAGCAGGAACGGCAATTACATGACTCATGGCATAGTCGAAGAGCGCATCATTTCCACAAAATACTTTGATATACATTCATTCTCCCTCAAGCCTCAGATGATCGTTTCCATAAACTTGGGAAGAACACAGCTCTGTGTTTCGTGAACTTTACCTTTTAAATCCCGCGCTTTAAATAGAATTATAGTCATGCACTGCCTGTTGCACACAAAAACGTAGCCGAGAACCTTCTCCCTTTCTACCTCGTTGAGATTTACTGCAGAGCCTGAAGGCTTATACGATGAATACCCAGCTTTATGAGACTTAACTCTTTTGTAGAATCCAAGATCTTTTTAATTAAAAATAATGAAGAAGTGAATAAGATTTCCCACATCGGAGCAACGAATACAAAGGCATCAAGTGGTAAGGCTGCAGTATATAAAGTCTCTGCCTATGTACTCGTGAATCTGCAGTATCACGCAAGGATCGATACCGGAAGTATACGAGGTGGAAAAGATGGGAAGGAAGAAAGGATTCATAGACATGCATAAATATTTTTCCACTAATCTTACAATTGGGCAAGTTTCCATGTTGCATGGGATATTTCATTATGGTAGCGGGGTGCTTAGGCTGCTCCAAGCGATGAAAATACCCTCCTCAGGGGGCCTTCCTAAGAATAGATCATGACAGCGACACGCTGCTTGACAACAATTGGAGTTTTTAAGGAGAACTTCAAGCCTTCTATTCGAAGCCACGACCTATTTTAGTGTGTCACTTTGAATTATTATATCAAATGCTTAGATTTTTCAGGACGATAACACCAAGACACCTTACACGAACGATTGCACTCATGAAACATCGACCTGTGTGGTTGAGCAAGTACTGACCACTCGCAGGCAAGTCCTTCGGCTTTCCATACTCAACCAATGCCCTAAATCGAGACAGGGAGTCAAGAAAGAGGATATCTAAGGTGGCAAATGCTTCTTGAACCCGAGATGCCAGCCTGGTTCTTAGGTCGCGTGCTAAACGAAGACAATAATCATACTTATCAAAGTCGAACTTCCATCATTCAAGGGCAGCTAGAAAGACTCGTTCGTCTCGGATTATACCAACATCGTTCTCCAGAGCCAAATATCAATAACTTCAAAATATTTCGGCGATACAGTGTTCATGGCGTGGTGAAGCTCAGCAACTTCAGCATCACACGTCTCCATCTGAACCCAACGGATAAGTTTACTGGTTTGCTCCACATTTAAATCAGAAAAAAGGTATAAAGCGTGCGAGGACATGAGAAGCTGGCCGTGCGGAAAAGTCAACGCTTGATGATTTATAGCAGTACCGCAGTCGACGAAGGGTGGGAAAAGGATAGTGATGGATCTGAAATGATACCACACTGAGAAATCAGGTGAGAGCTCTCAGCAGGATAACCACGTGAAATGCTTGGGTATACAATAGATTATGCCTGAGAGTAAGAGTTATGAGCAAATTAGATAGGCCATCCACCTCATTTCCAACACACGATTACCTCGTAAAAGGCTTTGAGAATAGGTTCCGTTCCTTGCAGATGTCATACCAAGTCTGAAAGCCTACTTCTGTAAGGTTATACCCGAGATGTATCAAGATGAGAAACCCGTAATACTGGTTGAGGTACGTGATGGAATCAAGTGGAAAGGCGTAGTCATACATTCTATGTGATGAGCTGCTCTGATACTAGGTATTAATTATCGTCGTTGATCGTGAGTTGAAAATGGGATAGAAGATGACAATGACACCTAATACAAACAGTACAACCTTAAGTCGAGACCTCTCCGAGCTAAAGTCTGAGGGACTGAAACTTGTGATTACAATCCCAAATTCAAAAGATGCAGTAAGGTCATTATAGTAACGACGTTGCAAATGGAAACCAATTTCTCTCCACACCACAAGAATCGATCATTGTTGTCTCGGGACGACCTATCTTGAAGAATCAAGGCCAGCGTGCGTCCGAGGTTGCTATTTATAAGGATCACACCAAAGCAAAACTACCGAGTTCGGAAGAGTACCTGGATCTAGGACTCAGGCATCCCTTTACAACTTTGTCACGAAACACATTCTCTGACCAAATAACACTCATCGAATCAACTCCTCGAAGAGCTCAAAAGGGACTCGACAGGATGCCAGAGAGGAGTGAATACGGAGGCCAGCGATTCTAGCTTCAGCAGTACTCTCTCCACGACATTCTACGTCGCTTATGAAGTATATAACCACCTCACTTGCTCATCTTCCATGACTCGGATTATAGGTGAACGGATTCGATGAAAACATGTGGTTTCCCGCAGGTCCTGTTCAAGACATCGCGGACCTTTGAGACAAGGTTGTTCACATATACCACGCTGTGGTCTTGTTGCATTTGTACTTTGTATTTACTCATATCGGCAAGGGTAGAATCGATACAGACGAGGAGGTACGTCTTGTCGCTGGGGATTTCGTCTGTTGTCATTGTGGAGAACTGTTGTCGAAGGGATAAATGCGGTTGTCCACCCCATTTCTGGGTCTCGGATATGCTAAGAGGATGAGACAGCTGTGAGCGTCTAAGGATATTAAAAGTGTAAGTAGTTATAAGTGGAAGGAGAGACATGGATGGGAATGGTTTTATAGATCTGGAGTAGGCGAGGTCCGACTTGCTTCCACCCATTTATTGACTATGGCGCCGGTAGGTATGTTCATGGTAGCCAGATAGCTACCTGCTCGTAATATTTATACGTAAAGTTTGAAGGGTTGGGTGAAGAATAGAAGCAGCCACTCGGCTAGTCTCTGGTCTCAAGTCTGAGAGATTCAATATTCGTACATATCTTCTGCTCCACCTTGTCAGTTTCACGGGAAAAACTGCCAAAATAGCTTCTGTACTCGTTTGATAGGGTATCTCATTAAATTCAAGGCGGAACATTCTCACCCACCGGCCCCGGATCCGGCTCTGTCTTCGCTCCGCTCCCACTATGCCTCTTCGGCTTAATAATCAACAGAATAAACATGCCCACGACAAGTAATATCAACAAGAAGATAATCCTCCTCTTCGTCCCCTTCCTCTGGTACCCACTCGCGACATTCAGCTCCTTATCCGCAGCCTTAACATCAACCGCCATGCGCTCAACATTGTAATCGATGCGGTCGAGCATGGTGCCCTGGTCGATGATCATGGTCTGCAGCTCTTTGAAGATGTCGGCTAGTTCGATGATGCCTTGTGCGATATCTGTGATTTCGCGCTCGCGCTGCATGATGGCGGCGTCGTTGGAGGTGAGTTGTTTTTGCGAGGTTTGTTGGAGTGTTGATTGAGAATAGGATTTGTCGGCGTCGGATTCCATAAGGGAGGGGTCAGTGTACGGTGTGTACGAGGAGGGGGTAGAACTACGATCGATAGAGGGGTTCATGCCAGAGAGGCCGCGGAGTTCTATTTGGTCAGCCAACGTCCATAGGTACAAAGTAGTACACAAAGCAGGAACTATGGGAACTGGACATACTCTTCAGGTATGCGCTCTGCTTTTTCCTGAATCCTGCGCTGGCTTCTTGGACCCTCCCGGCTAGAGAGATCTGTATGTTCCTCGCCATAGTCTCCTCGCCTTTACTGATTCCTCCCTGCTGCTTGTTTTCCCGGACCATCTGTTCGACTCGCTGAATAGCTTTCTGGCAGTCGTGGAACCCGCGCGTGATATCTTGCGTCAAACGCTCTATCTCCCCTTCCTCGTTCCTCTTGACTTCCTCGTCATCGAATCCGGGTAGGACGTGTTTCTGGTGTAATTTTTCTAGCTTCACGCTCTTGGATGCAATATCTGTGAGATATTCGGTCACTTCGTCGGATATGTCTGCCCATCTCGGGGGTAAGAGGTCCATTTCTATTACTGCGTCGCCATCATCTTCGAATGCGCCGGCGGACATGAGGCCTTGTCGCTCGGAGGACCCCGAGGGGATTGAGGAGCTGTAGCCATTGCTTGAGGAGGAGTATTTCGTTTTCTTGGCTGGGTTATGGGCGTATGATTGCCGGTAGGAAATGTAGCTGGGGATGTGTTAGCTGCTGGTTGGAATGGTGTACGTGGAAGGGTTACAGTACAGATTGGTGCGATCGCGCCACATCGTGGCGATTATGGGTGGTTTGAGTCAAGGAGAAGCTGTGTTAGGTTATCATTTGTGTCGTCACCTCGAAAGAATAATGGAAACTTGTGGTGTTGTCAGCAGTGGAAGCATGATTGTCGTCTTGTTGCTTGCGGCGAGCTCACTTCCTCAGGCATGAGGCTGAACCGTCAGTCAGTTCTGCCATACTGGCTCATCCAGGTCGCCGTGGTAGCACCAGATTCCACGCCCATGGGCACCACCACTCAACTTCACTCCACTTGCAGCGCAATCACCCATCAACACTTCTCGTCTCGTCTCGTCTGCTCTCTGCACACAACATCAGGACGACGCCGATTACCACGACATCCTGACTCAACATCCCACGCCCGGCGCACTACATAAACCTCACCATCTTCACGCTCCTCCCTCTTCACCCTCCATACAACCTTCAAGATGGTACTAAAGCTCCCTTCACGCACGATCGAAATCTCCCCCACGACCCCGCGATACTGGCTTGGTCGTCAGCCGCGGGGTGTCCACGATTTGCGAGAAGAATGTAGGCTAATGGCTGGACTCTTTCGCAGGCCGATTCTCTCACTGAAGAGCAAGTTTCCGAGTTCAAGGAAGCCTTCTCCCTGTTCGTAAGTACATTGTTGTGCTCTTGTCCCTTTCTCTCAGCCGCGTCCCAGAGTGGGAAGGCTTGTTTACAAAGTTGGATACTGACGACTTTTGCTTGGAACAGGACAAGGATGGCGATGGTTAGTACTCTCGATATATATTCCCGAATCATACTTTGCGATGCAAGAGCTGGTGGATGTGGGATGAGGCCTTTGGATCTGCAATGCTTGTTTGGACAAGGCTTCAGGGGTACTAGGCAGGGCATATGACTGATGGGTGTTTGACAGGACAAATCACTACCAAGGAGCTGGGAACCGTTATGCGCTCGCTCGGCCAGAACCCTTCTGAGTCTGAGCTTCAGGATATGATCAACGAGGTCGATGCTGATAATAATGGCACAATCGACTTCCCAGGTGCGTTCACCAAGATGTCGCTCCACGAAGGGATGTAAAATATTGGGATGATTTTAACATATGTGGTTGACAGAATTCCTCACGATGATGGCAAGAAAGATGAAGGATACCGATTCCGAGGAGGAGATCAGAGAGGCTTTCAAGGTGTGTAGTACTTGGTACTTTGGTGCAACATAGGAAGGGAAGTTGGGCTGATCGTGGTGATAGGTCTTCGATCGTGATAACAACGGTTTCATCTCAGCTGCTGAGCTCCGTCATGTCATGACATCCATTGGTGAGAAGTTGACAGATGATGAGGTCGATGAGATGATCAGAGAGGCTGATCAAGATGGTGATGGACGAATTGACTGTACCTACCCACACTCGCCCTTCTGCACTCCTCTTTACTAACAATATTCCAGACAACGAGTTTGTTCAACTCATGATGCAGAAGTAGAAGTCCTGTGCTCAGTGAGAGACAAGCGAGCAGGCTCCGTATCTTGCATGGTTTCTTGCGTGCCTGGATTTCGGAGTTGCAAGGGCATGTCTTATGGATAGAACGAGTGGATTGATCAAATGATTGGTGGATGGATGGAAAGGGGTTAGGTAGATTGGTGGGCTGGCATGGGTCACATATAACGTTACGATGATTACCCTTCAATACAATTGCGTTCTATCTGAGTGATCGTCTTGGTAATTGGATAGACACCTGTGTCATGGATTTCTGCTTGGGTTTTGCATTGTGTGTGCGTGGGTGGACTTCTTTGCCCTGATGTTGTATTGCTCGAACACGAGTGCGTTGCCGGAGATCATAACGACGCCGATTGGTATCTGGTCTTCTCTGCCCCTGACTATGCGTAGGCAGAATTCACGAACCAAATGCGGCATGTGAATACATTCAAGACCGTAGACATAACTAGCGCTATCTCATCGCCTCAAAGAAGACTGGAATATGCACCTCATCTTGGATTTCCTGCATCCTTAGCGAAAGTAATGATACTTCAAGAGGGCATGCGGATGTCTTTGCAGATCGAGAGCTTCAATTTCAATGTCGATGGCAGTATCTGGCCGGCCACGCTGCTGGATCAAAGAATCGTCACAAGTCAGCGACCTCTTCGCCATGTAATTATTGGTGTTAATATGAAGAGATAAGGTAGTGAAGATGTCAAGGAGGTGAGTCTGACATGGATGATTGCTTGGGAGGCCGGATATATGGCACTAAAAAGGGTTATGGTAAGAAAAGAGGGTGAAGTTTATGGAAGGCAGCGATCTCGAAGTTACTGTGAGCTGCTGCTTTCCCAATAAATATCTGTACAATTGTCTTTACAATGCCTCTGTCTGAGTCTATCAGTATTTCCCAATCGTCCCATCTGATCCCAACCGAGGAAAGTTTTGGAGGCGAAGACGACCCCTGAATTTAGTCCGCACTGGGGATCTCCGCCAAGCCGGCAAGTGGAGCATCCAATCAACAACGTCCGAGCAACCTGGGGAACTGCAATGCTACAGAAATACATCCATCCAAGACAAATGCAACCCCAACAACAACCGCCAACAGCTATTCCCAGAACACACTTTCCATGTGTCCTCTTCTCAACCCATACACTCCTTCGATTTGTAATTTATTCATGTTAATTGCATAGACGCAACGTGTACAATACTTTCCACCTTCACAGTCAGATCCCTTTGCTGTCCGAGCACACGAGCTATCTCCTACAACAATCAACATCGATGACCGACAGCGCCATTGACTTCAATCGCCCTCCCTGACCTCCTCGAACCTCCCTTCTCCCTCCCCTACAACCCACAAAATGCCAGCCATCCGCCGCTGGCGAGCGTTCGCGCTGGCAATAATCTTCGCCATCACATCCCTCTACTACCTAACCCAAGAACGCAACGTCTGGAACTACGGCTACACGCCCTACATACCGGTCCCCAAAACATTCCTCGCAGACGGGAAAGTGCACTGGAAGAAGCTGCCCGACCGCTATCCCGTTACCTCCCTCATCCCTTTGCCTTCTGGGCATCCCATCAAAATCCCTGCGGTGCAAGCCCCTCCTCCGGTTGAAGATACCAAAGCAAAGGACACGAGGTTGCAGAGGCGAGCTGCGGTGGAGGAGAGTTTCGTGCATAGCTGGACAGGATATAAAGAGCACGCCTGGCTGCGCGATGAGGTGGCGCCTCTTTCAGGACAGTACAAAGATACGTTTGGAGGGTGGGCAGCTACACTTGTCGATGCATTAGACACATTATGGATAATGGGGATGAAGGAGGATTTCGAGATTGCGGTGAATGCAGTTCAGGAGATTGACTTCTCGACTACGGAGACGGATACGGTGAATGTGTTTGAGACGACGATTCGGTATATGGGTGGGTTTTTGGCGGCGTATGATGTTAGTGGGGGGAAGTATCCGGTGTTGTTGGGGAAGGCGGTGGAGGTGGGGGAGTTGTTGATGAGTTGTTTTGATACTCCAAATAGAATGCCTATCAGCAGATGGGATTGGCAGAAGTGAGGACCCCCTCCTCTCCCAATCTCAGACAGCCTCTAACAACAACAGATACGCCAAAGGCAATGCCCAAAAAGCACCCGAGAGAATGCTTGTCTCTGAACTCGGCTCTCTAAACCTAGAATTCACACGTCTTTCCCAACTAACAGGCGACATGAAATACTACGACGCCGTCCAGAGAATCGGCGATGCTTTCGAGAAATCCCAAAACGGAACCAAACTCCCTGGCCTCTGGCCCGTCAGCATCGACGCTTCCAAGCCCTCTTTCGCCGAAGACAACTTCTTCACCCTAGGCGGCATGTCCGATTCTCTATACGAGTACTTCCCCAAACAATACCTCCTCCTCGGCGGCCTCCTCTCGCAGCCCAAAACCCTCTACGAGAAATTCATCGATGTAGCGAAACAGCAAATGTTCTTCCGCGTGTACAACCCTAAGAATGAGAGACTGACTTTCTCGGGAGACGTACGCGTGAGTGGTGGTACCGTGACGATGTTCCCGCGCGGTCAGCACCTCACATGCTTCACGGGCGGCATGGTCGGTCTAGCAGCTAAGATTTTCTCTCGGCCTGAGGATATGGCTGTTGCGGAGGAGTTGACGAAGGGTTGTGTGTGGGCGTATGATAGTTGTGCTAATGGCATCGCACCGGAAATCTTCACTGTCATGCCATGTCCTGGCTCTCAATCTAAATCCCAATCCGAATCTCAATCGCAATCGCAAGATTCAGATTGTACCTGGACACCAGAAATCTGGTCCTCAGCACTCAACGCCGTCTACCCCCTCCCCGCCACGCGCCTCATTTCTGAAGCGGATAAGGAAGCCAACGTGCAAACCGTCATGAAGGAACGAAGATTACCGGAGGGTATCACGGCGATTGATGATAGGCGGTATATCCTCCGTCCCGAAGCTATCGAGTCTGTCTTCCTGATGTATCGCATGACTGGCAAATCCGAATACATGGAAGCTGCATGGAGGATGTTTCAGGCTGTGGAGAAGATATCAAGGACGAAGATCGCTGCTGCTGCGATTGCAGATGTTACTATTAAATTTGAGGGAGAGGGGAATCCGGGAGGGAAAGGAGAGGGAGAACAAGGGCCGAAGATGGATAGTATGGAGAGTTTCTGGTTGGCGGAGACTTTGAAGTATTTTTATTTGTGTTTTGAGGAGTGGGATGTTGTTAGTTTGGATGAGTGGGTTTTGAATACAGAGGCGCATCCGTTGAGGCGGCCGAGTTGATGAGGGGAGGCGGCCAAGGGAGGAGAAGGGAGGATGTATGATATACTCGGAAAGGGGAGGGAAATGGATGGACGAGGAAAGTAGAAGGGAGGTATGAGGAGAAGGGACAGAGCATATACCCATAGAATACACAGGCGCGAATCTGCAATACTACTTCATCTCCAAGGTAACTGAACATACAATCGCTCACGCGTTCATTCACCAAATTCAAAAATGCATACTTTACCTCTCACCCATCCGCGAATCCCTGGACAGCTGCCTCTTCCTCATCTCTGATCTCGGTCGGTCGGTCTGTCGGTCGATCTATAAATACATGGTCACCGCCATGCTGAAACATCAACAGGCTCGTGGATGGAAGAAAATGGATACGAATTCAGTGCAGGAAGCAGAGAGGAGCGTGATCGTGCTCCTGCGTTGCGCTTTACATTAGTGCAAGGCATGGCAGGAAAGACGGTTTGAGGGTGAGAGGGAAGCTTCCTTTTCTTATTTTTGGACGGAAACCACAGGGTGTAGTTGTGGAGTGTATGGCGATGGTGAGAGGTCAAATTGATGATAGATGGTGGTTTTGGCAGCAGTAATAACCATTGCAATTTGTTCTCTGGAAAAGTGTTTTTCTTTAAGGTTTCGGTGTTTACGGGGAAAGAATAATGTACTACCTGTCGGAAAGGTTGTGCCGCTGTATCTTCGAGAGGTTTGATCTTAGCATACAGTACAATGCGAATGGTTCGGCTTCGGCCTCCCAGTAAGTGTCTTTTGGTCAACCTCGTGCGGTTAAACGTCCGAGAGAAGGGGTCTGTAGGAGCTTATACAGTTCTAAAAGATACATGGTTAGGAGGACAAGGGGTGGGGGAGTGAGAAGCGAGAAGTGAAGGGTGGACTGGCAATTCATCAGAAGGCTAGAGCGGTAGCGGAGTCCCATCATTTTATTCATTCAATGCTCGGTGAGCGTAGTGTATCATAACAGAGGAGCCGCAGGATTTCCTGTTATACAGATGATGAGAGCCCAGCGGCTCTGGTGGTTCATGGCTGAGATCTGTCTGTGGAGTTTCTATAGGGGACCCAGTGGCCTGGGAAGGAGTTAGGGGAGGCCCAACTGTTGGCAGAGATAACAGATGTGAGCGATGAGATACTTGACTTAAGTAAGATGTTCATTTCTATGTTCAAGGGTTGACGTTGAACGGAGAGATGACAGTGAAGCGAAAGACGTTTGTGGCGCTCCATCTCGTAGATATATGGGAGAAGAAGTATTGAAAATCGGTCGAGACGAAATGGTGTTAGCAATACGAAATATGTCAAGAACAATGATGGTACATGACGCCCGCGTCATGATCGACATCTCAACCACGTTTTTCTTCTCTTCCGTTGTGTTTTGAAGACGATGCAGCTCGTTCTAGATACGGATGCTTTTTTATGACATTCCCTTGTATGTTCACAAGGAGCAATTTGAGAGAGCTAAACATGGGAATAGATACAATAGCTTGACTCACTCCATTGAGCCTCAAGACCTAAGCTCGAGATTAAAAAATTGATTTCGGAGATGCTTCTCTCGTGTGAGATGTGTAGATGGTGTATATAAGTCTGAGCTGCTGAGCGTTTCATTCTTGGTGTCCGAATCTAAAGTGGTCAGCTAGGGCAAACCGTATGTAAGCAACAGCAGGTACCGACAAGAATTTTGAAGGAGGAAAGACATTGGAGCTTCAGACCTCAACCTCTCCCTCAAATTTACTGAGTGCTATAGACGGGCGATAGGTTCCAGCACGTTATACATGGTGATTAGCAACAATAAAATGAGTGACAATAACAACGGCTCTTTTGATCTCAAGCACATTTGGTGAAAGTGGATCCATCCGAAGGTTTTCCTCGTGAAACTTTTCACCAAGCCTCCATCCGCTTCGTCAACCTCGTTAGAAGAGGAGCATGTCCCTCGCGCGACGGCCGACGACACGCAAGTCTATTCAACATGTTTCGCTTTCTGCTCGTTCGTGACTAGATTGATGGGAATGTTGAGATTACTGCAAGACGATTTATCTTTCAGTCTAACGGACGACTGACTGGTTAGAAGGCTTAGTGCGAGCGGTCCAGAGGCCAGCTGACATTTTCTGGTTGTAAGAGAATAAGCGAGGTTTATGTTGACTTTCGGCTCATGAAATCAGCTATAGGTATACCAGTCACGATGTCTATGGCTCTCCATCAAAAAGCACTGGTGGAGTAGCAAAAGTCTAGTGAGTCAGAGAAGAAGCTTAGCTTGTTCAGAGAGACTGACTATTGTCACAAACCTTAAGCAACGTGAATAAACGTTATTTGGCAATTGGCTAGGATATGCCTGTCGTAGGGCTTGAATTTCAGAACATTCCATTTTCATCATAGCTTTGAATACATATCTTGACAACAACAGATCATTTGGCAATGACCGATGCCATGCGTAACTGCTGAAGATTTTGCGCTAGGCGACTCTTTGATCGGAAAGTCTTGATAAGCATCTTTCACATGATCACGCTTGCATGCGGACTTTACAAAGGTTTTTTGAAATGTAGCTCTCAAATACCATCTGTGCCGAACGTGTTCTTGTCTTGAAAGCCGCGATGGAGGACAATTACACAGGCAACTGTCTTCATCTATACCAAGTTCGTAGTGAGGTTGAGGAACGAATCATCGGACTGAACTTAAAATCTTGAGTTTCCACTGGTCAGAGTGAAATTCGGTCATAGTAGCACACAGAATCGTATCCCCAAAGTGAGAGTGGTCATTTACCAAGGATAGAAGTCAATGAGCAATAGATATACTGCCCTAGTGAAGTCAAAGACTACCAGGGAGCCCCAGAAAGTACAAAGGTGGTGACTTCGTTGCACCACTGTTTCTGCGAACACTCAAGCTTCATGGTCCAAGAACTGAGAATTACTCTTGGTCGAGTGAGATCTCACAGCACCATGATTTATTCATCGCTCACGAGCTGGTCCCTCTTTCTGCAGCGCAACTTGCGGCTGCTAGACCAAATTGACTGCGAGGACGACCTCGACAGTAGAGTGCGTCCTTACTTCTGACGACACGAGAACGGCCCCGACTTTTGGCTTTACATACTTAGCAGTGAGAAGACATTGAATTGCAGTCTTTTTCTAACAGATGATTCTTCATGAAGACCTACGCTCAGACTTTCACGCGTCTTGTCAAGTTATATTTCTGAGACTTCTAAGCACCTATAGGGCTGGGCACGAGTGAAGCTGTTGACCTGGGCCCTGCAAAGAGGCTGATGGCTTGGAATCTATAATTATAACTCTTATTGCTACGCTTCCAAGGTCGATACCGGTTATAGGGTATTTAGGATTAATTAAGTGGCTTCTCATAATGGACTCATCCGCTAATACCCTCCAAGTCTATCTCTAGTCAACTTTGTTCTGTAAGCGGTAAGATAAAAAATTAGGCGTTCTAATCTTTCATTCACGTACAAGCTGGTGACTTAAAGAGTAAAGACTTATCAGCCTGACTCGAGGGACCTGCTCAAGCAGTGTGCAATCCTTTCTCTCTGCCAGATAATGGGATTCATCTCAAGCACCTTGATCGATCATGGCAGAAAATGACCACCTGTCTGTGGTAGGTTCTTCAATTAAAATAGAGAAAAGAGCAATGCTTTTAAATGCGACCGAATACTTATGAGACCGCACACAGATCGCAAGTGCATCAGATCTAACAAATACGCCTCGTGAATGAGAAATGGCAGCGAAAGTGAGTTTGGCAACATTCTGGGATAAATGTCTTGATTAAAGTTCAATCTATCCACTTCGAAGGTTTCACTGTAATCAAGAGTTTGACGCTTGATCCCCAGATGGAATGAGACTCTTCTCAATCTTTCCTCTATGCAGGAGTACTTATATAAGCTGATCGCTTCTTTTTTCTTGCCACTTCTGCTGAAAATGGATTGTGAGGGGCGATGCTTTTAAACGTGAGACACAAGCCATGAAAGGCGCTCGCCGCGGCTCGTCGGTGACCTGAAAAACTCATTCACGATACATAACAACCATTAAGTGCATCAACTCGGGGGAGAATGAATCCCTTGTTGATATTATTCCTCGCTTATTCTCGTTATTACTAATCTCATCTTCTTCTGTCCCCAACAGACGTCCCGTCTAGTTCAATAGCCTGTCCACGTCCGTCCTGGATACCACGTACCCACATACTCCATGTCTTCGACTTCCTTTTCGCCTTCCTCTCTAGATGCCTGCCTTCAATCTCGTGAGGCATATCAGGACCCAGTTCTGCAAGCGCACTCGTACTATCCAGCTCTAGCACTTTATCCCTCAATGCTAGAGTCTCTCTCTTGTATGTTTGTCTGTGTTTTTCTGATTGGATCTCCACGAACTCGTTCTTCCTATTCCGGCGCCGTTGCATCAAAAATATGATCGCGCCCAGTAGCGCAACAATTAAGGTGCCAAGAGTGACCCCGATCCCTATCCCGACTTGCTCCGCGGTAGTGAGGCCGGTTGTGGAAGTACTGACAGCGCTGGGAGCTGAAATTATTGAGGATGTGGGCGATAGAGGCGGCAATGTCCGCGCGGTAGGGTCAGAAACCGCTGATGTTGAGCTTTGTGAGGTCGAAAGCGTCTGCGATGTTGAGACCGGGCCCGATGAAATGAGAGAAGGTGTTGTAGATCCTGTCTGTAAGGTGGGCTGCGTGCTAGATGTGGCCGCCCTTGCTGTCGATGTCGCTGCTGCAGATGTACCGCTCTGTACCGCCGAACATACTTTGAAAGCATTCTGTCTCGCGGTGGCTACCGCGTCAACTCCTGTGCAGAGGCCATCACGTATTCCGAAATTGATGCAAGCCCCAGAAAGTACCCCAAGAGTATCTCCAGAGGTACTGGTAGTGGAACATAAGCAGTCTAGGGTAGGAGTCGATGAGCATTTACTCTCTGGGAATTGCTGTTCGACTGAGGACTTCAAGCATGGCTGTGCGCATGCTGGAAGGAACGAGGACACCTCTGACGGGAGAGTGACGGAGTAGGCATTTTGTGCTGAAATTCCGCGCGAAAATAGGAATAATATCAACAGTCGAAGATCGTTACGCGGGTACATTTTGTCTGGAGTTACTGCGAAGGACGAAAGGAGAATCGTGACAAAGGCCACACGAAGAATGTGAGAGTCGTTTTATAATGGAAGAATCCAGACGTCCAGCGCCCCTTCGCTAGGATCTTGAATGTTTAGGTAGATAATTTGGTGGCATTGAAAGGAGGACCGAATATGAACAGGATAAATTTAAAGTTAGAGTAGGCGGGTGTTCCAATGGCCTGGGGCCAGCGCTGTTGTTTTACCACAAAGCATCCTATGTTGCCAACTTGGGCCGCATCGTAGAGACCACAAAGAATCGGGACAAGTGAACGATCGCTCCCATGTTTCAGACCCAAGTTAAGGAGCCTGGCGTATGAAAGCAGTGGTTGGTGTAGCCCCGCGCTTATTTCTGGTGGCCGGCGGCTACAGACCTGTCTTGGCTGCAGCGAAGTGCATAATATCAGGGCTATTGAAACACGCTCTAAGAACAAGGCAGACTCTGTTTCGATTTGAATAGCTGCAGAACTAGCCCGAACAGTGACGTGGCATTGCTAGAACTTTTTAACCAAGGTAAGTCATGTCAAGAGGAGTTATCACGTGGTACTTTTTCCCTCATGACCTTAAGCAAGAACTGGATTATCAAGTAAACATAATGTTCATTTCTGTGGATTCTGCAAGAGGAACAAGAGACTAACTGCATAGCTGAGAGCTCTCACGTAGCAGTACATGATTTTATTGAGACTTGATTTACGTTTACCTCAGCTCTTAGTTTACTGCGGTCATTACTTTTTGGTCTCTGAAAGACTTTGATTGTGATTCCGCTCAAGTCAAGCAGCACTTACTATATCACTCGACACCACAGACCCGCAAACGGAAGCAACGATGGAGGTGTGTCCCGCTGCCCCTGCAGCTATTGTCGAAGACCCCGCTTTTGCACCTACGAAGGCCATGGGTGGCACCGCTGGAGGACCTGCTGTTGATCCAGCTGGGGTGCCGAATGTTGGGAATAGAAATGGATGGCAGTTTATTAGTGGTCAGTGTTTGAGTGGTGTGGATTGCGCCAGTAGTTGCTGTGCTGGTCCATCAAGCATTTGTTCTGGGCCTGGTGCTCAGACTTAAGCTGGGAAGAAGGGGTGCGGCTTCGTGTCAAAGAAGAGGTTCGTCGTCCGGTAATCAAGAAGAATTTCTAAACAACAACTAATAGTTAGGAGCTCTGGCCAAGGTCGGTCGAGAATTTGGAATGCTTGCAAACATATGAGGCTACGTCATCGAAAAGTGAACTCTCAGCTAGTTTTTCCCTAAAATAAAAAGTTCCTTTCTCACTGGCCATGATGAAGTTAGTCTGGCGCTCATGGGAGAATTATTCTGCATCAAGTGAGGTCTCAGGTTCCAGGCAGTACTTGATGACATGGCGCTCACAGCGCAAAGTAGGTCTACAACTGACGATCAAAGAACCCCAATTGGCAAATTGAAGAGTACTCTCCTATGGTCGATTCGTAAAAGGGAACAATTTGAGTTTTTTGACTGCTCGAGTCCGGCGCAATGACTACGGTCTCTGTTGTTATTATTCTGACTTTATGATTAGTTAGACACTGTATCTCAAGCTGCGGGTGTGTAATTCAAGCAGTAACCAAATCATTCGCTGAATCTTCATAGCGAAATATCTCTGCTATTGTGACTTGATCTTAGTCATAAATAAATATACCTCGTCATTCTGTTCGTCGGGTAATGGCTTTGTGCGTTGAAACAGCACCTTACAGAATTGGATGGCTATTCTTGACAGATAATTTAATTTCCCCCATCTCTCAATCCCGACGTACAAAGCATTGCATTCACAGCTTTTACTTCCCCTGATATAAAACGGGGAAAATCTTGCCGGAAAGTTGTGTCTTTCTCCTTCGCCTCACAACCTCAACAGACAGAAAAGCCTATCAGATCTACAAATAAAACCGAATCAACACTTGCCTATCGCACACTGAAGACCAAATCCTCTGGCTCATCAGGGTCTGACATGACGACAGCGCATCGCCAGCCACCTCATTACCATTGCACGTACTTTTACTCGCAGCTGATGTGCACCATCCTTAACTGTCGTCCCAACGAGCCGTACAAAAGCTGCATGGTAAGGTCCATAGGAGATTCCGTTTTGCCTCTTGCCTTTCCCCATGCGATCTCCATCTCTATTATCATATGTTTGCAGCGCCAAGGATGGATCTAGAACTTCCTCAATACAATCCACTGCCTGCTCGTGACATATAGTAGCTGTGTGGATTCAGAAGCTACATATCGAACTATAATGTGCGAGTAAGAGATATCAGGAAGGAATCAGGAAGTGTTTGATACGATGATTTGGGTCAATAGGAAGGTCGTATGATGTGCTGGCTTGGACTTTGATGCCGGTCAAACGAATTTGATAGACCAAGGACCATGGGGTCATGGGGCGCAACATCATCATTCTGTGTATAAATGTACTCAGACTGGAGACCGAGGCGCAGGACCTCTACACATTCTCACCTGACTAAAAAGAAACAAATGTCCGTTGCGAGCATAATTGTTTTCATTGTGGGGCGCTCGCACTGGATCCATATCCTAATAATCACATATTCCCCTTCAGGTAGAATGTCCTCGCAAAATTGCAGGACAAAGAGCTATATCCTAACAAGCTCTCAAGCCATTCACCAAGCAGTCTCTGACAACACATAATAAGCGAAGCTACTGCTACTAATCCAGACACCGGGAACATCAACTTCATAAGACGGGCTCAGATTACCCCATGTTCATCTCAAAAGTTCCCCTTATCCAGATATCTTCGCCCAGGCACCCAAACTCTACAAGAACCAAACGTCACGATCACACAAGATCCAAATCTCAATATTCGGTGCTCGCATTGCCGGGCCAATCTTTGCCCTCCAAGTCCTATCTCATTAATTCTTTCGTGAGAACTGCAATCCCATAATCTACGAAAAGCTTCTTCCATCGTCAGATAACCCGATCGAGTCATCTGACACATGTGGTTGGGCATCTTACGAGGCTGGCGCAGCTGTAGCGTTGACGTCGAATGCGCTATCACTCTGTGCAAATTTGGTTCGAAGAAATCACTTCATGAGGTCAGTTCTAAACGACAACTATCAAGATCTGGCAAGGTTGATACAATGAAAACAAAAGGACTGGAGGAGAAAGACGTAAGACCGCAAAGGTAGTACACCATCACTTAGAATCCAAATTGGAAGTCGAGCTGGGGACGGATTCGAGAGGAGTTGAGAGAAGGGATGTGTAAAGGATGTTACTGGAGGAGATGAAGGTGGCTGGTGGGGAGATGGCTTGAGGGATTAAATTGAGAGACATCGAGGAGTTACGGGATGATGGGAGATTCCTGAAATTCCAATGAGACGGTGATCATTCGCTTCCGACAGAACTGGTAGTCTTGGTCGAAAGGGCCACTAGTCTCTGATTCGGAAACCTATCATTCAGTAGCAGTGGTCTATTTCAGGGATATAAGCTTCAGCTTTACAGTGTGATATATGGAATTTCTGATAGATTCGAACTTATTGATGGTGAGGGAGCTACGCCAGGCAATATGCAGCGGGTCTTATCTGACAAATCCGTCGTTGTCACGTAGCTGCTTGCAGATGGCAAGATGTTCTGCACCCTTTTCTTTGGTTACAAGAGTCTGGGTCTGGGTGATAGCGTGTGGATGGTGTCTGAGAAATGATATTCATTCGTTAGATATGAGTTGATGCATTTGTAAATGCTTACTGGTAGATCAATTTCTGCACGGAAGTATTGAACAAACCGCGAAGTAGTCGATGGCTTGGCTTACGATATGCGATACATTCGAGGACGAGAAGCGGGAAAGAAGTCATGGAGGCAAAGCGGCCTAGATCTTATCCTCCTTTCATTATTCAGTTCTCATTGATGTCTACATCATGGATGACTATATAGTTCAAGATACCATCAGATTTGGTCTGGGTAGAGCTTTGTTGAAGAAGGGTTTTATTTATAGAAGTACTGATCATCCACGATATCATCGCTTCTTACGTTTTTAGAATTTCACCTCGGCTTCTTCACATGTCAGCTCTCGCGGCTTCCCCAGCCCAAGCTCTTCTTAGCAGTTCTTGAATCTTCTCTTTCTCCACGGGTCGAGGGTTTGCATAAGGATTCTTTACTGCTATCATTGCAGCTTTCTCAATGTCCCCTTCCTTCAATCCATAGCTTTGCAGGGCTCTTCGAACTCCAAGTTTCTCAAGAAGGTTGTTCAAGCCAGTGATACTGTTGCCATCGGCGCAGGGAAGCACACCTGCCAGATCTGCGTTCACCTCTGGCATTGACGGAATGTTGTATGCAATAGTATGCGGAAGAAGGATGGTGTGAGTTTCTGCATGGGGCATGTTAAACGAACCGCCAATGACATGGCAAAGCTTGTGATGAAGTGACATCGTCGTGCTGCCCAAGCATGTGCCACACAGCCAGGCGCCATAAAGAGCTTGATATCGTGCTTCTGCGTTGGATTCATCCGTAGCAACAAGCGGCAAAGATGTTGCCAGAACGCGAACCCCTTCCAATGCCATCAGCCGGATGATGGGATTCGTGTCTGGTGCGTAGAGAGCTTCAACAGCATGTGCTATGGCATTGATGCCACTCGTTGCACTCATCTCTCCCGGGAGACTTATTGTCAGATTAACATCATAAAGAACAGTTGCAGGCTGGATGGCAGGATCTGAGCGGGTAGTTTTGATCCCATCGACTGTCTCGCCTAGATGTGGTGTCATCTCGCTACCGGCGTACGTCGTTGGAATAGATATGTGTGGCAAACCAGTTCGGATGCTGATTGCTTTTCCAAGCCCCGTGGTGCTTCCACCCCCTATTGAAATAACACAGTCTGCTCTCTTAAGCCGCGCTTCCTGGATACCACGCTCAGTGACAGGCAAGGGCGTGTGCATCGTGGCTTCCGAGAAGATTCCGACGGCAACGGTGCCTAGTTGCTGAGTGACCGCGAGCGCTTCAGGCTTCTGGAATGGTGTTGAGAGTACCAGAGCGGCTTTAAGATTCTGGCGGGACAATTCAGATGGAAGTTTGGCCAATGTACCTGCGCCGAAAAGCACTCGACAAGGGCGTGCGGTGTAGATGAAAGATGACATTATGGTTGATGTTTGGGATGCCGAACGCGTGATTTGAGTTTGTGACTATACTGGCGGTCCATTATTCCTGCCTAGGACAATCTATTATATAGAAGTATCCCGCGCTGCCTTTCCCAAAGCTGTGTGGCTTTCTCCTCTCTCAGGCGGGGCAACGCTCCACCAAATGGACGCCTTCCCACCGGGACAGAAGATACGTTTACCATGTGAGCTGACTGCCCAGCTCGATAACGAATGGGTCAAATGCTAAGATAAATGTGTCTCGTGACTTCATGAACGACAAAACTTCAAGAACGGATTACATTGCTGTCAAAAAGATATCTACATCGTGCATTGTGACTTGCACTCGAGAATAAGAGTCCTTGCATCTTATATGGCTACTTAGTAGTGACTTAATCTGTAAATCTTCGACTGTTGACGTCCCTGAGCCTCTTTGTCTCCTGTTCAGTCACTAGCACAAAATCGTATGTCAAAAGCTTCATGCCAACAAAACACCCGGGAAACAGTCGCACCATTGCTTCGTCTACTAGTCCTAAATCCACCACCAAAGACTCCTTCACACCAAAGACTGCGTCCGAGGTCTCGTAAGGATCACCTCTAAGATACAAAGCAGTGATGAGCTTATCCCAGCCTGGCTTGTCGAACATGAAATGCATGTGGCTTGGCCTCATAGGATGCCTTTTGAGGATCGACAATAACCTGCCAACGGGTCCATCATGCGGTATCGGGTAAGGGACTGGAACGATACCTCTGAACCAGAACTTGCCATCGTCATTACTGGTCAAAATACATCGCCCCTCCGGTCGATCTCTCCCCGCATGCTGGACATCATACATGCCGGTCGAATCAGTCTCCCATACGTCAATTTTGACACCGGAAATCGGATTTCCTTGCATATCCTTCACCGAGCAGACTACTAGCAAAGGTTCCCCCTTTTCGTCGTGAGACATCGTGGCGCCGTGATCCAGATGCTCAGCATCGTGAGTATGGAATGGTCCCAGTATCGTCCCCTCCGTTGATCCTGTAGGTTTTGGGTGGTCAATGCTGTCCACCAGTAGACTCAGACCCAAGATGTCACTCAGCAAGACGAACTCTTGCCGTACTTCGGTACACTTCTGGCCGGTGGCAGTGAGGAATGATATTGCTTCGTGCCATTCGTCTTGAGAAAGGTGAGTCTCGCGAGCATAGTCATGGAGGTGATTCACAAGGCGTTCGAGGAGAAACTTGAATCGTGGAGAGGGGTTGGACGAGTTCACCAGGTTCACGTTCTCGGTAATGTTCTCAATTGTAAGGTCTTTCAGTGACGGACTGCTGGTCGTTTGTGCATTGACCGAAGCCATTGCGAAAACAAATTGTGACTGGTGCTGAAAAATTGTGATTATGGGCGGGCTCGGACGAAGATACTGAATACTGCAGAGTTCAGAAATCGATAAGTTTGCCGATTTTCCAAGTAAACATCCCCAGTCGGGTATATCCGCCAATTTCCTCCCACCCTTAGATCGTGCCGCATGCTGTATGGGTGGCGATCTGCACGTGCAGTCCCATATCAGTAGCTGTGACACACAAGCGGGACGATCTCTCGGGAATGGTATGCGTACCCCGCTGAAAGTTGCACACAATTGATAGTGAAAGGGAATTACGGGGTGGTGGCTATGAGCCCCATCGCCCCGCCTCGAAGGGGAGCGGGTGCCGGAAGACTTCGGTCCGTCACAACTCTGCTCCGCGGTAGTCACATCCACCTTGAATACATCTTCAATAATTGTGGGCAATTATAAGGTGTCCTTGTTGCTCTCTCCAAGTTAATACAGTCACTTTCAATGTGCGCTACTCTCCCCAGAGTTAGAAATGGACACTGTCAATGAGTCTCGCTAAAGTCTTACTGGGCGCGAAGCAGGGATTGAAGCATAACATGCATGTATTCTAGGTTAAGGTGTCCTTGACGGTGGTTTTGATAGGGTGAAGGGAACCACATTGTAGGGGCTGCTTTGTAAGGCACAAGGCGACTTGATTGTGGTACGGTTGATGCGAATCTTTTACTCTCTTCCTGAGTCTTTCATGAGCTAGCCTTGGAGAGAAACGTTTCTTGTGCTGGATCGGTAACATCGTCCAACAGAAAACAGACTATTGTACGTAAGCAAGATAAGCGAGCAATATTTCATTTTTACACGAAATCAGAATTGTTGACGTTGCTGCAGACTTTGAGCTAAATTAGTCCTTCCAAGTGATCGTCTTCGTTCTGACCCATTCTCGTAGTCCTGATAGACTATTGAAGCGTCCAAAACCACTACTCTTAGCTCCACCGTGTGGTAGGTTGGTTTCGTCATGAATCGTCATGGAGTTGATATGTACGGCACCTGATTCGATAGCCTTCGCGATTCTGAAAGCCCTCCGAAGATCCTCTGTGAAAATTGCGCTTGTCAATCCATACTCTGTGTCGTTGGCCAATTTGATAGCTTCCTCATCCGACCCTACGACGAAGAGTGAGACCGTTGGACCAAAGCCTTCGGTGAAATACATGTCCATGCTAGGATCTACCTTTTCCACCACAGCAACCGACATTTGGGTCTTGGAGTGCTCACTAAGTGAGGCAGTATTGCCGTGTATAAGGATTCCCCCTTTTGAGAGTGCCTCAGCGAGCATTTTCTGGTTCTTCAAAACAGGCGCACTGCTGATCAGTTGCGGCATCCTCGTTTCTGGAAACACCGTTTCTATGGCAGCCTTGAGAGCCGCACGAAATGAATCTGCAATGGCCGCGTGGACAATAATGCGCTCTGTAGACATACAGACTTGACCGGCATGAAGAAACGCACCCAGGCTACATTGAAGAGCGGCGTGTTCAATGTTGGCATCCTCGCATACAATGGCGGGTGCTTTGCCCCCAAGCTCCATCACAGTGGGCTTGAGGTATTTGCCAGCAAGCGATGCGAGAATGGACCCGACTGCCGTAGAGCCAGTGAAGTTGATTTTCTTCACTAAGGGATGCGATATAAGGGTATTGGTAATCTTTGCTGCGTCCTCGGGGCGGTGGTATAATGTGTTCAAACACCCCGGTGGGAGACCAGCAGCATGCAGAATTGAAGCGATGGCCCACTACATTTCTCAGGTCATTAAAGTTCTAATACACTGAATGATGTACTCACGTATGTTGCCGGTGCTGTTTCGGGTCCTTTGAGGATCACAGTGTTTCCCCTATGTGATTATTAGAGCCCAGAACATCATTAGACAATACTGTCCAAGTAGCAGACTTACATCGCCAATGGCTGTAAACAAGCACGAAGACCAAGAACATTCGGTGCATTCCATGGAGCAATGCCCAGAACGACACCATAAGGTTCGTTCAAAACTGCACTGCTACTCCCTTCCGCATCGATCACCGGCATGGAAGCGATTGTCGCCACCTGGATCAGGCCTGCTACATCTCTACACGCTTGGACCGCACCTTCGTGTTCGAAGGCAAAGAATGCATCTGACATTCCAGTCTCCGTGAGGCTATAGTGTCGCAGCTCTTCTTTCCTTCTTGAGAAGTCATCGGCAGCTCGTAGAAAGATATCCCTCCGGACGCGTGGCTTGGTCTGCGACCACGTGAGGAAGGCCTTTTGTGCAGTATCGATGGCGCTGAGTGCGTCCTCCTCCGATGCAGAAGAGCAATGGTAGAGTAGCTTTTGGTCGAGAGGGGAAACAACGTCGAACGCTGAATTTGATGTGACTTGCTGTCCATTGAGCCAGGTCGGAATGGTGCAAGTGTTGTTGAATGCGGAGATGCTCTTTGAGCCCTCGGATGCCTCGGTTATTGTCATGTTTGAAGTGGGAGGCAAGTGTAGGTTTGTAGCAGAGAAAAGAGAATCGCCAGTCAGACAGGAAATACAATGAGACAATACCAGATCATACTCGGGATTGCAACGCAACTACTTACTTTTGATGGCATGTTCACTGATATGTGGGTGAAATGCGAGCCACTGCGTGCACGCGCATCTGTGCTCGGTGGGGCAATCATATGCCATCTTCAGTAGACATGCCGGTCATGTTGCCGTTCAGATCGTTGATCAGGTGGCACTTTCTCCTCCTCTGCATAAACAGAACGGCTTTTGCAATCTATCGTGCGTGTAGCTAACAGTTGATGTCGACCTTATTTCTACTCTCACTGTCTTCGAAATGCCATTGAAAATCATTATTGTGGGCGCCGGGCTTGGTGGGTTGGCAGCTGCAATTTCAATCAAGACCGAGAAGCCTGATCATGATGTCCATGTCTTGGAGTCTGCACCAGAACTTGCAGAGGTGAGTAGAGTATGACAGATCAAGTAGGACAGGTATTGATGTGGTAGCCAGGTTGGGGCCGGACTTCAGGTCACTCCGAATGCAACTCGGCTACTGACACGTTGGAAAATCAGCCATCGTCTGGAAAAGTTATCTTCAAGCCCAAAGAGCTTCACTATACACCGATACAACGATGGCAGGATCCTCGGAAGGCGTGAGAACTACGGAGAAGAGATGCTGGCAAAGTACAAGAGTCCTTTTTGGGATATGCACAGGGCGGATCTTCAAATTGCGCTGTTCGAACGTGCCAAAGAATTAGGAGTCAACTTTAGACTAGGAGCGCTGGTTACCGCGCTTGACCTGGAGACTCCGTCTGTAACCCTTGTATGCGGGGATCGCATTGAAGGTGATCTGGTTGTTGCAGCTGATGGTAAGAATAATCCGAGCAATCTTTTTGCCAGGCAACGCTAACCAGGAACATGCCTTGCGTCTAGATGCCGCCGAACGTTCCTTGGAAAGCCATCTCCGCCCCTTCCCACCGGTGATCTAGCATATCGCGTCATTCTGCGTGTTGAGGATATCAAAGACAACAGCTTGCGAACGTTTTTCGGAACGCCCAGAGTTGCGCTGTGGGTCGGACCCGATTGCCACGCTATCTGTTATCCATTGAAAGGGAACTCACTTCTCAACATTGTCCTTCTTGTGCCAGATAACCTTCCCCAAGGCGTAACAAGAGAGACAGGAGACCTTCAGGAGATGCGTGCAGTTTTTAGAGATTGGGACCCCCGGCTGCAAACTTTGTTGTCCATGGTTCCACAGGTAGATAAATGGAAACTCATGCACCGTAGGTTGCTATCAAATCTCAGGAGCCGCGTACTGACGTTGGTCTTGATTAGTCGGAGAAATGGAAAAGTGGCATAATGAGCAAGCAACAATCGCTTTTCTTGGTGATGCTTGCCATCCAATGCTGCCGTATCTTGCACAGGGTGCAGGTTCTGCGTTGGAAGACGGTGCAGCTCTTGGTGTTCTTTTGTCAACAGCAGATTGCCGCGAAGATCTACCCAAGGCTTTGAAGCTATATGAACAGCTCAGGAAGACTCGTAGCACCACCCTTCAAGAGAGGAGCATCATACAGGTGAGCAAACCCCCAGCTGGAGAGTTACGTACTATTCTGACCACGAGCTTCACATATAGAGACGCATAAACCATCTGGCAAATGGCCTTGAGCAAGAACAACGAGATGAAATATTGCTACAGCAGCTGGAAGAGCCGCAACCTGGATATCCATTCTACTGGTACGTACATGTCGACTGAAAGTTGCTATATACTCATCGTACCAGGCTGGATCCCACGCAACAGAGCTTCGTATATGGATATGATGTCTATGCAGAAGTATGTAATCTCTCGCTTCAGCCAGTGAGGTAAACACCGCTTACGAAAGTCAGCTGGAAAAACTAGGGCTCAAATGTGCTAGTCAGTCAGACACCGATGATGAAAAACATGTTCAATACAAAATTTAGACAGGAGTCATACATGAAAGTAAGCGGTTTGAACAGCTTGCTTTACGCAGCTCTCAGTAGAACAGACCTTGGACAAATGCCTATCGCATGCTTCGCTCCTACCTACTTTGATACGTATTTATATCTCGGCCAATGAATAATGTATAACTCAGGCAAAGTGATAGCTCTCAGATCAGGCTTGTAGCATTTATAACAGTATTGGTCGACACGCACGAGAAGAAGATATGGCACGTGGTATTTTCGTTATCCGCAATCAAACTTGGCCGGATGGCCCCTTTCCTCCAAAGGACTTTCCACACTTCTCACCATATGATAATGTAAAAGGTCAGTGTTCATCAGTGTACTTTGAGATATCTGTCACCACCGCAAGAATGTGGAACAGACGTTTGAGAGCTTAATTCAGTTGGGCTTCAATCATATCGAAAGAAACACATTTCCTACAATCTGTATTGTAGACTCCGTTTCGAGTCCAGCGCGTTCAGTTGATGTCAATGTTATTGGCATCGAGCAGAAAACTTGGTCTCCCCACTCGTTTTTGAGGCGCTTGCAGAAGATGCCTTGATTCGCACATGATCAAGACGTGTGGGGTTTCGGTGGAGTGAAGCCACCCGCTGGCAAGATAGAATCCTCCAATATTAATTTCCAAGAAACACGATATCAATCTATCACCATATTTCCAACGATATCTTTTCGAAAGTTACTACCATGGTTTCAGGCATTCATTCACGAGAAGACTTCGACCGTTACTTGGTCGCTTTCAACAACAACGATACCCCGGTATATACCTCCTTCTACGCCGATGATGCAGAAATGGCTCTCGGACCTGTCGTGTTATGCGGCCTGGACAGCATCAAGGACTTCTTCAACACTGGACGTAGGGTCATCGCCGAACACATTGCACCTGAGATTGTTATCATGAACGATCATGCTATGGCCGTGACAGCCACCATCACATTCACTGCAAAGGTTGATTTTACTGAGGTACCTCTGGACCTGACTCGTTATCCCACTAATAAAATGCTGACTTATAATGATGCAGCCATTCCTCGACATCGGGCCCCCCGTCTTGAAAGGTGGTGGTTACAACACATTCTTCACCATTTTTTACGAGCTCAATGAGCATAAGCAATTCAAGAACATCTATGCGGGGAGGGTAAAGCCATCGAAGACCTTCGGGCCAGGGACACATTGATACGATACCGGTGGTTCCAGGTGCGGTGTGATAGACACACAGTGTGACACACACTGACAATGTTTTTGTTTGTATTCGAGTCACGAGCAAGTAAATCAAAATTACAATCACTACAAATTGCCACTTAGCTTTTGCTTCGGTATGGTCAGTGCCTGATTTGATTGTGCTTGACAAATTTTGAATGTCCAAAGTGCACATTAAATCGCACTGTAAAGAGCTAATTGTCATGCATCATCAACGCTTTCCAATGTATAATTCGGTCGTTCGTCCGGCTTAGGAACGAAACACGCGCACGATGACTTGTTGGACGAAGACGACACTCATCCGCACATATTGGATATTTCACCCAGACTACAGTTTTCAGGCCCAAGCAGACATACACACGATTGTAAGCTCGTGAGTAGCACTACCTGCTTACCTTCAAAAGGTAAAACAACGTCCTTGAGCAGGATCACGCCAGCAGTACCACGTATTCTTGCACTTCGTAATTCTAGCCAAGTGTATTACTGTGTGTTCTTAAAAGCCATACATCACTGCGAATAGAAAATATCTATATGAAGCGAGAGGGTAGGTTGTAAATGCGATGACAGACTCAAGCACTTGGTTGTCAATTAAGTTTGCTAAGCGCGCTTTCGTAGCCCTGTCGAAACATAACCTCCAGGTGTACAGGAAGTAGCAGTCTAGCACGCTGAAAGCTCCTCTGATCTTGCTTGACAGCACGTCGGTTCCGGTGGCACAGCCTTGCTTCTTGGATACTAGTGATAGCGCGGGGTGGCGTCCCAATCCGAAACTACTGAGAATAGATACTGTACCCCGCGCAATCGACGTGAGGTTTTCTGAGCCATCACTTGCTGCCAATTGCAGAAACAATTCACAAACAAATAGAACCTCCTTCAATTTGCACAATCCAAACGGTACTCACCACGATGTCTCTGAACAAATTTACTTCGACCCTACACAACGATCTGTTCACCTGGACGGTGCTATTGAGTGCTAGTGTAGTCTCGTACTGGCTACTTCCATTTCTTCATGGACTGTTCTTTGCTCCGACTAGAAATGTTCGTGGCCCCCTGCTTGCTAGGATCTCGAAATGGTTTGAGTATCGTATGGTTCAGAAAGGCGATTCGAATATTGAATACATTCGGTTGCATGAAAGGTTTGGTTCGTTGTTCGGTAACCATCACTTTGTTGCATCGGGTCACTTACAAAGTGTCTTAGGCCCTATCGTCCGTGTAGGACCAACACGATATAGCTTTAGCAATCCTGCTGATGTCAAGGTTATCTACGAATTAGGCGGCAAATTCATCAAGACGGAATTTTATGAGCCTCTCAAGTCACCCAAGCCAGAACAGCAAAACATATTCGCCATCAGAGACCCTAATTACCATAAAGATCGTCGCAGGAAGATCGCAAATCTGTATAGCATGTCAACGATGGTGTCTTACGAAGATGCAGTAAACAGAATGAACATCATCTGCATGCGCAAATTGACGGAGTTTGCAAACGAAGCCCGAAGAGTGTCTCTACCTGATTTCATGCAGTACTACGCATTCGATGTCATTGGCGAGATCACTGTGCGTTTGTAGTTCCCCTTCCTCCAAAGCTTTACCAACCCCTGATACGTCACAGTTCGGCAAATCCTTTCAAATGATGGAGAATCATGGAGACACAACCGGCATGGTCAAAACCATCCACCAGGCCAATGGCTACCTGGCGTTGACCGGATTAATTCCAGAGCTACACCCGTGGTTCATGCGTCTTCAGAACCTTATGGGTAGTAACTCAGGAGCTGCGAATTTTCTCAAGAATACTTTTGACCAGCTGGCGATCCACCGCGACGCGAATGCGAAAGGACTCAACATAGGCTCCTCGGACAGTTTCCTTGCGAAGCTGCTACATTTGGAGGCAGAAGATAAGGTCGGAATGCCTCACATCCTGGACTCATGTGGGAGTAATATTGGCGCCGGCTCGGATACCACAGCTATCAGCCTCAGCGCTGCTCTCTACTACCTGTATCGCAACCCCGACAAACTGGCTAAGCTTCGCGATGAGATCGACACGATGGCCGATAATGGTCTCGTATCTGACCCAATCACTTTCCAGCAGGCTCAGAGCATGCCCTACTTGCAAGCAGTGATAAAGGAGACCTTGCGCATCCACCCTGCTGTCGGGACCATACTCCCTCGAAAAGTTCCACGGGGAGGCGTGACACTAGGAGGGACCTTTTTTCCCGAAGGGGTATGTGACTCGTGTTAATATTATTCATCTACGAAATTGTTCAAACTAACGCCAGCTTCACAGACGGATGTTGGCGCAAATGCTTGGGTACTCCATTATAGCAAAGAGATCTTTGGGGACGACGCGGCTGTCTATAATCCTGAACGCTGGCTGCAGCCGAAAGTTGAAAGCGACTTAAGGGACTCCATGATGTTCGCGGTATGTAGTTTCGTCATTCCACTACGAAATCTGTCGCTGATCCAATTGTTTTCCCGCTTGAACAGTTTGGAGCTGGTTCACGAACTTGCTTGGGTAAGAACATCAGCCTCCTAGAGATCAATAAAGTCCTGCCGCAGATTGTACGCAGCTTTGACTTCGACCTTGGAACTGCGGATGTATCTGAGACATACTGTGCGTGGTTTGTCTACCTCAAGTACGCTGCGAATGTCAAGCTTAGGACAAGGAAGACAGAGATGGCTTAGACAGTCTCCTTGATGTTCTGCCTCGCTAACGCCAATCCAAATTGATGTCTGGGAATCAAAGGAGTATACATCACATAGCGCTTTGGTAGTGGAATGACAATAATTGCGACTATCATGAAGCTCTTTCCAATCAAGTTAATCGTGGTAGCCCACTTAGGCTTTAGCGTAACCGAGATTTACGAACCAGTCTTGCTTAGAACAGAAACGATTAAAGATTAGGAGATATCTAAACTCATTTGTTTAGGGTTTATAAAAGTTAAAGAAGCTTGGCACCATATTTTCACGTTGCAATTTCGTTTCAGGTTGAACAGCATGTGATACTGAGGCTCTGTGCTTTGATATCTTCCTACTGTATAAACGCAATCGAAACTCTAAAAAGCGTAAACCTCAAGCCACACACTAAGTAGACGTCCAAACCAAGGGATGTTTTCTGAAACACCCCAACCGTCAGACAATGGTTTGTAGAAAGATTGTCCGCCACGGGTTTCCCCTCCCCACCTGGTGCCACCTCACCCACCCGCAGCCACCCATGCCACCATGGGCCCCATCCACAGGCTTGTGAGCCACCCTTAGACAGAAGCCAGGAGCAGCTAGTTCAGAAATTCTTTGATGTCACTCCACTATGAACTACTGCCAAATGTCTCTGGAGACCCCAGATTCAGACTCAGCCGCGCATTAGTGTACCCCAGCCCGGCCCCCCGCCCACTCTAGATCCGGGGATGTCAAGGTAGGTGAGAGTTGTCAAAGCATAAGCTGGGGCTCGGTCGACCGCTACGAGAGGTGTGCTGCCTAACTTGTCCTCTGGGAACGAAGAATCACGACCAGAGGCTGGCTGTAACTGCTGAGGTCTACTATAGTCCTTTCTTGTCTGTCTGCGATGGCTAGTTTGTTCCTGCCCCACCCCACATTTCAGCCCGATCATGGGTGACGTCTTGTCTAGACTCCCGTTTGGAAAATTAAGGACGATTTAGATATGTAGATAGAAAGATATATGATCTACGACTATGTCCCTATACCCTTGAAATCGCTTGATGTTAGGACAGCTCTGGCTTGCCTGTCTGCCCGTCCAAGTATCAAAAGTCTTCTCACGAAAATCGGCTTCTACTCTTTCATCCCCCCTCCTCCACTACTGCTTCACAGTCAAGGTCGTCAACTCGTCACAAAGAAAACCATGGCTACACCGCAGCCTCTGTCCTCGATCGAAGTCAATCACGACTTCTCGATCTCCAAGTCACCCGAAAAGCCCAGCGATGAGACTTACGGGTATACCGAGCACAAAGAGTTAAGTATCCCGGCGTCGGAGAGCCTTACATACGACTATGTAGATGTAGAGCCCGACATACACTGGCGAACTTACGTCGCTCTCGTGACGATGTTCCTGCTCAACTACGTGGCTGTGATATCGTTGCAGGCTCCACCGGCTGTGGTAAGTTTACGAACGCTTTCCTTCTCTTCCCCTTTTTCACCATTCTCCGACGACTGTGCACCTTTAGACTATAGACAATAAGGAATCGAAGAATTCCAAGAAGAAGGAGCTGATGTATCCTCGCAGCTCACATTTATCGGTACATCTCTCAACGCAACCGACTCGCAGGCCTGGATCGTCAATGCGCCCAATTTAGTCTGCGGCGCCATCGGGCCTGTGCTCTCATCAGCATCAGATGTCTTCCAAGCTAGGAAACACATCTTGCTCGTTGGTTGTGCTCTTGGTGTTATAGGATGTGCGATTGTGCCTGGTTCAGACACCATCTACCGTATGATTGCCGGTCAGACAATCAAGGGCTTTGGGTATGCAACGACCCCGCTGTTGTATGCTATCCCGAGTGAGATCTTGCCGAAGAGATGGAGACCAAGTATGCAAGGACCCTTCCCTCCCAATTCCTTGATTTTGGAATTGAATGACTATCTCTGACGTTTTGGTTTCCGGTTTAGTCGCCCAAGCTATCATCAATGTGGCCGCGGCTCTAGCTTCGATATCGGGACCTCTCGCGATCGGCGCCCTGGTCAAGAATGATGTAGTACGAGGCTGGCGCAAATTCTGGGTAAGTTTGCATATGTTCCTCCACATGCATCATACGATGTCATACAAGCCAAACAATTCTAATTCGATTCCCTACAGTGGATCGAGATGGCAATGTGGGCAGCCTGCTTAGTCGGCATCATCTTCGGATACAAGCCACCCAAGAGGCGAACAGCCTACGACGAGCTATCTTGGCTTCAGAAACTCAGCAAACTGGATCTTCTCGGGTCACTTCTGCTGACTGCTGCTGTGGCATTTCTGCTGGCTGGGTTGGGCTTGGGCGGCTCGCGGTATGGGTGGACTAATGCGCGTGCTATTGCTCCCATCTGTGTCGGCGGGACTCTGGGCGTGGTGTTTGGTCTTTATGAATGGAAAGGCACGAGTACTGGCATCCTTCATCACGATCTTTTCTTGCCAGGGAAGTCGAATGGAAGGACGTTCGCGTTGTGTACGGGTCTTTTCGGGGTCGAGGCTATCCTCATCATCACCTTCACCATATTCTATCCAATCGTGTAAGTGAGAGACAACGACTTTCCTTTTTCCTCAGGCTGCTTTGACCGACGTCCAAAAACAGTCGCTGATAAGCTAACTCTTCACTAGAACTCAGGCATTGTATGAGTCGGATCCATTCAAGATTGTGGCGAGGTCCATGCCGTATTGGGTGGCTACAATGCTGACCGGCCCAATTTGGGCGTATATTGCAACTCGCTACCGCACGATTCGCTGGCCCATGTTCTGCGGTTTTGCTATCTGGACTGGCGGCGTTATTGGGTTTGCAACTCTTCAACCAGGCCAGGGGTTCAATGCCCTGGCTTTCGCGGCTGTCTCTGGCATTGGATTCGGTTCTCCTCTGGTTATGATCGTGACTGGAGTGCAGCTCTCTGTACCACACGGTCTAATAGCCACTGCTACATCAGTCGCGACTTCCTCGAGGGCAATTTGCAATGCAGTCTTCACATCAATCTACTTGGCAGTCTTCACGGCACGACTGGAGACGGCCATCCCAAAGAAAATCCCGCCTCCAGTGATTGCCGCGGGACTTCCAGTGTCTTCCATTCCCGGGTTCATCCAAGCATTAACGAGCAATGATCCTACTTCTTTGAAGACCATTCCGGGTGTTTCTCCAGCCATAATCGGCACTGGGGTTGCGGTTTACAAGCAGGTATATGCCGATTCCATCAGAACGGTCTTCATCATCACGTCGGCGATTGCAGCAGTGGCTACGATTTGTGTCTGGCTGGTTAGTGATATGAGAAAAGAGATGACATATCAGACGGACGCTCCGGTCGAGGAGTTGCGTGCAAAGGGAGTCAAGGATGCTGGCATCGAAAAGGGCAATTGATGGAAAAGATTCAAGTCTGATGGCCCATAGTGTCTGGTAGAATATGGAAGGATAGGGGTTCTAATCTTATGGTTCTTGGATAGTTCTTGACTAAATCGAATACACAGAATTCCCAATCTGCTTTGATGATCTGTAAATTCAACGGAATTTCGTAGCCTGCCTGACTTTAACACAGCAAAGCTGATTCGTAAAACTTAGAGCATGATAGACAAAAAATACATCGTGACTTAGCCAGGTTCTCCAGAACTCCTATGCAGAATCGTTGTGAGGCAGTCTCATATGCATCATGTCGAATATTGGAAGTTGTGAGACTCGCGAGAGTTAGTCCAGCTGACCTTTGTATCACATTTGGCTTCAAAGGTTATAGCTTTATGAAGCGCAGACTCAGATAGTATTGATGATCACTATTGATGGTCTAGACGGAGCCGTCTCAATGGCTGCCCGTGGGAATTCCGAAGACAATCTCATGACGGCTTTCTGTAATCACATGTGTGTAATCACAAGAAAGATACTCACCAACTCACCCACCCTGTTACAAAGCGTCGCCAAGGTAACATCTTACACCATATGAGGATACTGGGCGTGCAGGCGGGGTGAAGTGCTGAGGGCAAAGAGATCCACGTATGTCCCCATCTGCCATCCTCGGTAGTTGCCAACCTGCGCCATCCTTGGGGGTAAATAAACACGCGAACTATAGATAAACAAGACTCTATAGAGCCAGCAGCGAGCATATGCATACTCAATCAAGTCGACCGTGTCATTTATCCGTACAATTACACAGTCATAACAAATCCAAGATGGCCAACACCACTTCGTCTGTGTTGACGCCTGCTTCTGATGGCTACAACCAGTCCCGTCAACGATATTTTAATGCCCGCATTCCTGACATTGAACCCATGGAGATACATATGCCTACAACAACGAGCGAGGTTGTGAGCGTCATGAAGAGCTCGCAAGCCCGCCATCTCAAAGTCGGGGTCCGCTCTGGCGGACATCTCTTCTCCTGCGCGTCACTCGTGGAGAAGGGTCTGCTCATCGACACTCACCTGCTGAACAAGGATGTCAAGTACGACGCAGCAACGAGGATCGCAGCCTTCAGCCCCGGCCACACGGTGCAGGAGCTCGCCACGGCATTTGGCGCCATTGGTCGGTTTTTCCCCTGGGGCCATAATCGCGGGGTCGGTGTCGGTGGGTTCCTGCTGGCGGGTGGGCAGGGCTGCTTTGGTCGTGGGTGGGGATACACTAGCGACTCGTGGATCACCCAGCTGGAGGTGGTGACAGCGGCCGGCGAGGTGGTGCTTTGTAGCAAGACGGAGAACGAGGAGCTGTTCTGGGCGGCGCCTGGCAGTGGACGAGGCTTTTTTGGAGTCGTGACTCGGATCTGGGCCAGGACCATTCCTGAACGAAGATTGTTTGATACCACAATCATCTTGGACTCGACGGATATCTTCAAGCCGTTGCTCAAATGGGTTTTAGAAACATCCGAGAAGGTGCCAAAGTACGGCGTCGACTTGTTCTTCCTCACTTTTCGCTCCGATATGGACGAGCCTGGCGACGGCGACGGTGACAAGTCGGACCCCGCGCGCATCATGTTTGTGATAAACGAAACTGTTTATGCTGACTCTCTGGAGGAGGCGAAGGTGCTGGCCAGCCCCTGGGACCAGCTTCCCGACGAGTTTGTGAAGTTTCAAGTGCAGCGCGTGCCGGTCCTCGAGCGGACGTGGGAGGACCTGTGGACACTACAAGACAGGTTCCAACCACAAGGCAAGCGTTGGAATGTTGACAGCATCATGACGGATCCGAAGGCATCAAACGACGCAATTATCGAGGCCATTACGCCGGCTCTGTACGAGCTGCCTTCAAGACTGACGACTGGCACCGTCTGCCCTCTTGACTACTATCCAGATGAAAAAAATCAAGCGCTCAGTCTACCACAAAAGTGCTACGTGTCAGCCATGAACGCCTGGGAGAATCCCGTCCTTGATGAGAAAATGGACGGCTGGATCCGCGGTGTCTTTAAGAAGGCGGCCACGGTCAGCTGCGGTATCTATGTGGCAGATCTGAATGAAAGACAACGTGCGGCGCCCGTGATGACTTCGTCGGCGATGCAAAAGTGGCTGCAAATTCGAGCCAAGTGGGATCCCGAGGAGACGTTCATCGGCTACCGGGCGTTTCTGTTACCCACCCTGGATCACGACAATACCGCTGCTGGATCTTAAAGCAGCCGGACTTCCGGTTCGTAGACAGACACTGACGATCAATTGAGCTGCTAGGTCGGTAGATAGATAATTACGAATTGTGCATCTCCTTAACCTTCAGTTCCGTCCGCATGTATTAGTTGAAAGTACCTACTACAAGTAGCGTTATCAGTGTGAGAACAGTTCTAGGCTCTCCCTGCTCAAGTACTCGGGTATTGGCGCTCTCTGGTTGGAAATTACAGTAGGACTGGTCCGAGAAGCTGCAGCTGCGGCAGCCAGGACTCCACTGCCCAAGCGCAAGCCGCTGTGAAGATCTTCCGTGACTTCCTGTTCCAGGGGAACAGGAAGTTTACCGCACGGGGCAATAATTACGGTACTGTGGTGTACTTGTAGATGAGCTAGGATTACGAAGCTATGACAGCAGCCTGTGCTAATTACCTGAGTACCCCAACAATAAGAGAAAACGAAAGTTGACTTGGGATGCAGAGTATTATTGGTATAGCACTGTTACTTACTTGGAACTCGATCTTTTCACGAATGTACGATGCACGTTTACAAGTACTCCGTTCGGTCGATCATGACTCGATGGCAAGCCAAGGCAAGCCAGGCTGTAAGGTCAAGCCTCTAACTGTCCTTCGTTAATACAACCACTTCATGATACTTGCGTATCCAATTAGGTAGGTTGAGTATTTTTCATCCCGGTGGAATACCCCGCACTGGAGCCGGCACGGCATTCGGGGAGCGCGAGAGGGCGAGATCACCAGACGATGGAGCCAAACCTGTACTACTGTATCTGGGGCATCGTACGAGTAGAGCCTGGAGCAAGATTCTTTCCCCGCACTACTCGTAAATTACCAACGCTTGCACTACCTAAAAACGCTATCCGTACATGTATGCATTTTCTACGAATGGGCCAGGATACTATTAGTAATGAGGATCTAGTTGTTAAAGAATAGCGTGCATGTCTTTTGAGCTCTAAGTAGGTAAGCAAGGCCGAATCCCACAGCCAACAGCCTTTTCGAATGCTCCCCTCTTCCTTCTCCTCCTCCACCCTCGACTTATACTTCAGCCTCTCTCGTGCACTGCAAGGGACCGGCATACAACAAGCTCAAACATACTAAATTAGACTCTGCTGTCCCTCACTGTGCTTTGCGTCGTTGTGCTGCATCTTCCTGTACTCTGCTGCATATCGTGGTCTAGTCTTGTGGAAATCACACAGCTCTGTCGCACACCTCGCCCACAGATGTCGTCCATGCATAGCTTGTAATATATGATCGAAAGAAGTGGCCCTGATGAAGACTTCGTTCCCATGTCCCCAGTGCCAGACCGTCTTCAGTCGATCCGCACATCTCCGGCGACATCAGAAGACGCGTGAGTGGACCCTCGAATTGCAAAGCCGCCCTTCCTACCCTTGGTCATTTTCAAAGTCACTAATTTGGATAACAGATCTGTCAGACAAGCCGTATGCTTGCCAGTTCTGCACCGTTGCCTCTTCGCGCAAAGACGTGATTCTCCGTCACACGAGGAATTTCCACCCTGAGCTGGTGGAGGGTGGGCACGACGATAATCAGCCCGAGGAACTTCCCGCGGGGTCAAGATCATCACGAAGTCCGCAAGGCAACTCAAACTTCAACCCTTTCTCGCCAATGTCTGATAGTGGGATAACTCTCGGTACACCACAAATGAGCGATGATGAACGGTCCCAAGATCAGGATCAGAATGAGGACCGCAATCAGCTTCGTGAGGAAACTCGAGCTCAGGATCAAGGTCAAGGCCACGATCAGGTGCATTACGATGATACTTATTTTCAAGAGCCGCCCCTTCAAACTCGAGTTCTGGCCCAGAGTGGTCATACACAGAATAAAGACCAGCAGCCCGGATTCTGGGACCAGCCTATCGTGGATCAAGCCTTGTTGGAATATGCCATGGATTTCGATTTTGAACTCTTCAATTTTCAGACAGACGAGATCTTACCAAAAATCTTAGGCCCTCTACCAGCGCTACCACTTAACACACAGACTAACATCCTCAATCCAGTCACCAAACAAGTTCATGCTGCTGCTCTGTCGAACGCTGAGGAACTACCGGCCTGCTCCTCCTCGTCTTCTTCCTCTTCCTCCTCACAGTCTAATTCCTCGTCATCTGCGTGTTTCTCGCCATCTTCATCGACGTCTTCACCCAGAGACGCCGATTATGAGAGCGCGCTCGCAAATTTCAAACTCATTCATAAGGATCACATCAATTCCACTTTCTCGTTTCCTCCGAAGGACACCACCCATCGATTCGTGGATGCTTTTTTCACACACACAGCACCTCATCTGCCGCTGATACATCGGCCGAGTTTCAATATAGCAACAGTAGCTTGTATGTCTATTCGTGGCCGCTCTTTTCTGGTCACTCATCACTAATCGGTGCCAGCACCTCTTTTACTCGAGGTCATGGCGTTTGGCGCCTTGTACCTCTGTAAACGCACGACTGCTGTTGCATTACACTGCACCACGCAGCAGCTGATGTTCCAGGTAAAGAAATATTTCTCAATGACGATTCGATCGCCCTGCTGACGCGTTTTGAGAATGAACGTGGAGACGAGGCTCTTGAGCAAACTTCCGAGTTTCAGCTCTGGACATTGCAAACATACCTGCTCATGAGCTACTTTGGCGCCTATGGAGGAACTTCAGCCATGCAGCAGCGCGTGACGCACGTTTTCCCGTACGCAATCAAGGTATGTCAACCAGGTCATCGACCAAGAACGTTATGAAAAGCTGCTGATCATGTCGCTCGAAGCTCGCACAGGATGCATTTCAAGAGATAGATCCCAGTCAAGCCACAAGCTATAAAGGGTGGGTGTACCAGGAATCAATCAGCAGGTAGGTCAAGATTGCTGCTACCCGCCGCCATTTATTCGCTCCTGACTGGAACGATCAGAGCCATTACCCATACCATTGAAATTGGTGCGGCATTCGCTTCCACTGGAAACGAGCAATGTTTTACTTTGCCCTTCTTTGATATGCCCTTTCCATTGCCTTCCGATGAAGCAGTCTGGCAACAAGATCAAAAAAACTGGCAGGGAAGCTCGCAGCAATTAAATAGCTGCCAAGTGCTGCATTCTGTTCTTGCGGAAACGAAACCCAGCTCTTACGTTAGCGATCTGGGCCTCACGGCTCTTGTGTCGTGTCTCCTGTGGCGGTTTTGTTCATTCGAGGTCATCACTGGGTCTTATCGCCTCCAATTAGGTGCAGATGTGATCAACAAAACTGATAGAGCAGTTCGCATACTGGACCTGCTCTTGAAAGAGCGCATGGTAGCCAAGGACAGCAATTGTTCGACGCCAGATCCATTACTCTACTCGACCCGAGCGCTTCTGAATTCTCTTTACTACCATCTCTACGCAAGCGAAATCTTGACGGAGATGAAGCGGCTACTGAAATTCCCAAGGAAGCGGAAGGCCCCGGGGCAAAATCCAATAGAAGCTAAGACCGATCACTGGAGTCACATGAATATCGCCTTGATTCGTGCAGCCGACGCCATGAAGTCAGACTGCCATATGGGTATAAACTACCTGCAAAGAGTGGCACCTCACCAACTGGGACCTGTTTGTGCAATTGCTTGTTACGAGGGGGGTAAGTTGGAACGTCGAAAGCGTCATATACTTCTTGTTCCCCATTCTCATCCACCATTTTCCCCATGCCCAGTTTTTTGATACGTATGCTAATATCTCCGGGAAGGCTTACTCTTGAGTTGGTACCTCAGCAACAAGGTATCACTATTGTCGAGGGTCGAGTCGTCGGCAGCACTAGATCGTGTGATCGACATTGTGTCCTCCGAGATGGACGAGACGCGCAGTACTGATCCAGGGAGACACTCGAGTTTACCACTTGAAGTGGCAGCTGTGCTGCTGTCCGATCGCTCCGTGTGGCAATGTGAGTTTGCACTTCACGAACGTATTAGCTCATACTAATCACAGATGCAGTCCCGAGCGGGATTTCCGAGAAGCTGAAGCAGCTAACACGCAGCTCGGCAAACGAGCCTTTCCTCCTTGTATCATCTATGTGAAGCCATCCAGAGACTTGCTTCGGCAATGCCCTAGGTAGGAGGAAAACGTGATCGGGTGGGGTGCGGGGAGGTCGGCAATACCTGGGTGGGCACAGTCTCCGCAACAAGTGGCAAGGCCTGAGTAGTCGCTCAGTATACGCCCGCGAGCCATTGACAAATAGGAAGATTTATTCCATCCTGTATCGCAAGTATCGCTCTTTCGAAAGGTTAAAGGTCTATCAAGCCCAGTCTAATCAGATAAAACGTTGTGTCACATCATGGGTGAACAATCCTCCGAGAGCAACCGCGCCTTATGGCTTTCATCATTCTCGTCTCCACTGGAGCTGATCGATCTCCCTATTCCCGAAGCATCTGCTGGTTCTGTTGTCGTCAAGGTTCTCAACACCGTCATATTTCCCTACGCAGAAGACATCCACAAAGGGCACCTACCAGTCTTCAATCTGGCCCTACCTCTGGTACCACACCCTAGTCACATCGGTCGAGTGCACGCCGTTGGACCAGACACCGTCACTCTCAAGCCAGGTGATCTCATCTACTTCTCCGCATTCATCACAGCGCGCGATGATCAGAATGTCTTCATGATTCAGGGCCATCACGGAGGCGAAGACCCGAACGCGAAGAAGCTCATGCAGGGAGAGTGGCGAGATGGCTCATTGCAGCAATATCAGAAAATTCCACTCGAGAACGCCTTTGTCCTGGACAGCGACAGGCTGTGCGATCACTTCGGATACACGCCTGCTGATCTCCACGAGATCTCTTTCTACGCCATGGGCGTCGGCGCCATCTGCGAAGCTGGACAAGTCCGCGCGAGTGAGACTGTGCTGATCGGACCTGCGACTGGCACTTTCGGCGGAGTCTCGACCGAGGTAGCCCTGAATTTAGGTGCAAATGTCATTGCTATTGGCCGAAGCGAAAGGAAGCTCGACATACTCAAGAAGCAGCTGGAAAATCACGAGCGCTTGCAGACTATTGTCATGACAGGTGATGAAGCTGCTGATGTCGCAGCCATACGTGCTGCAACTCCTCGTGGTCGCGGCGTTGATGTATACAATGACTGGGCTTCTGGTGCCTTATCGGGGAGCCCGTTTTTCGCTACGGCGATACAAACAGTTAAGAACAAGGGTAGGGTGGTGCTTAGTGGTGCGCCTTCAGGCTCAATCAATGTTCCATACGCGTTCGTTATGCACCAAAACATTTCGATCACTGGAAAGCTGGGTGTGGATAGAGAGGGCATCAATTTGACAATCTCTCTGGTGGAATCAGATGTCATAAGACTTGGGACCCGCGGAGGAGCAACACATGCTTTATACGGTCTGGAAGAGCACGAAGAAGCTTTCAAAGCGGCGAAGTCAACTGGAGGTTTTAAAGTGTACCATGATATAACGCCAAATCCTTGGTAAGGTGTTTTATGTATTGATCGCTACCGTTGGAATATTATATACACATGAGCAGAGGAAAGCAGCGCTAGCATGTAAGTGCTGAGTCTTGAATCAACAACAACAACAACAACAACAACTCGGGTGTGCACACACTTAGTTTCAACTTGTTTCCAAGCGTCAGTCAGACAAAGATGGCAAAGAGTCCTCCTCATCCCTCATATTCCACCATAGGATTACCGCTTCTTGCTTACGATCAAAGGGTTGGAGCCACCAAGCTCCTTGCAAAGTCTATTTGTGGCGCCACTTGCCAAGACCGATAACTCCGGCAACAATAACCCTAGGAAATAAGTACCCTCTTGGAATACAATCCCTCCAGAATCCAGTAGCATTTCCCGTCTTGACTATCACTCATCTTTCCTTTGATATCTAAAAGAGAAGAAAACTCGATGTCTTGTCCAGACTGCTTCCGCGGCCACGACCATGTCGGCACTCCCACTGGTACCGAGACGGAGCTTCATGGGCTGCGAACTTATGTCACTGAGCCACCACCAGACGCGAGTAGAAGGCCCGACAGCAGCGTGATAGTCATTGTCTCTGATGCTTTTGGCTGGTCGACAGTCAACCTGCGGATGCTTGCCGACTCTTATGCTCGTCGGCTTGGATGCCGGGTGTATCTGCCCGACTTTATGGACGGTTAGTAAATACCTATAAGAGCTACCCCATTTGGTCTATCTTTTCCTTGAATTTATCAGAGTCGCTAGCTGGGACAAGTTGATGGTAATGTTTGCGAGGGCGAGGGCGAGGTTGACGTTTTATGATGCTAGGAACGGCGATGCCTGCTTGGGTCAAGACAATAATCGATCGAATTATTGCGGAGAGGGGGCTGTGGGCCTGGATCATGAAACCGTAAGCTTAAATTTCCTTCCATTGCTTCTTTCTGTCTCATTACCCCTTGCAATTCGTCTTGCACTCTTCCTGTAAAAAAAGTACATTGAGTACGATTTCGTTCCCAGAGAGCGGACCTGCCTGCATGCCCCCTATAGTGAATTATCTTCGCAGATGGAGATCTTCACTAAGCTAACGATGTGTCTGCGATCCACAGAATACTCGTCTTGCAAGCAGCACGGTTTATCATTCCGTTCTCCTCCCGCAACCACCCACCAAAAAGATACGGTCTGATCCAGCAATTCATCGCCGCTCTTCGCGCCGATCTGATGGCCACCGCAACACAGGCCAACAGTAAGACGCAGGCGCAGCCACGCATTGGGGCGATAGGTTTCTGCTGGGGCGCCTACGGCGTCACCCACCTATCCTCTGAATCGAGCAAACCACTCGTCGATGCTGCTTACGTTGCGCATCCTAGCGAAGTCAAGGTGGAAGATTTCGCGGGCATCAAGGTGCCGTTCAGTATGGTCATTGGGGATGTGGATTTTGCTATGAAGATCGAGCAGGTGCGAGAGGTGGACAAGCTGCTTGGTGAAAACAAGGGAGTGGAGACCGAGGTGACAATCATTCCGAATGCGAGGCATGGGTTTGCTGTCCGTGGGAATCCTAATGATCAAGGGGAGAAGGAGATGGCTGATCAGGCGGAGGATGCGGCGGTCAGATGGTTTGCGAAGCATCTTTAAAGTAAACACATCATTTGAACCTTCGCTTTTAATACTATATCATCCTGCTACATAATGATGGTTCAGGTATTGCCCTTGGTCAATCTTAGCAAAGTTTGTTGTCTATAAAGAATTATCGTTCCTACCCCTAGAACTTTTCTCGGTGGTGCGGGCAGCAATTGGTGGGCTCTGTAATACAACATCATTGGTGAAGTCTTCGTCTTCAAAAGTGGAGTAGGTAAGGACGGAGAATTAAGCATGGGTAAGATGGGATATACAGGCACGATAATGCGAGAGCCCAAATTAACTGGTCGGAAAGCCAGAAAATTTATGCAGCTCCTATCTTGAATACAAATATATATAACAGAAGACATCATCGTTGAACCCCCCATGCCCAGCACCAGAAATCATGAAAGCTTGGAAGTAGCACTATTCTCATAGGTTTTAAGTGCTTTCTGTGGCCATATCCCCTGCTTCCCTGGTGCAAGGATACCTTGAGGGTCGAGAGCATTCTACAAGAATCTTTTAGCATTACGGGCACAAAGATTATAGGGGAGGTTGGTCTACTTTCAGAGTCTCGACAAATCTTCTGTAGATGTGGTTATTGTAGTCATACACATTTTGAACGGCATCTAGAAACGTTCAGCACTTTGTACATTTGCTTGTTTCACCGCACAAGCACACTCACCCATATTTTGCACGTGAGATCTGTAGTTCGCAAAGCCCGCCTTTTTCGCGGCCGCAAGGAGTGATTTGACAACCTTACATCCGCGCTCACGGTGTGCCGCTTGGGTCTTGTCGAACACATATTCTTGTACGAAAAGGATATGGTTTGGGAAAACATGGCAGCCAATGAACGGATCAACACCTTCGTCCTCCATGATTTTCTTGGCCTTTGCAAACCAATTGGAGACAGTATCGCCGTCAGATGGGAGGATAAGAGTTGTGTCGATGTGTCCCCCAGCGCCCGTGCCGTCTGCTGGCAGATTGTAATCTGCGAGCTTGATGGGTACCATAGAGGGAACTCCAGCAGAGAGAGTTCCGATCTTCATGGCATCGACAGGCTTACCATCTTCGCCTTCGAACACGATCTTCTCAAGCTTTATATCCGGGATCGCTGCCGCAAAGACAGCCTCTACCCTGGCAAACCGCGCCAGGACCATTTCCCGCGTGCCGTACAGGTCGAGCATGCATCGCCAGTACCCAGTGTGATACCTCTCTTTCATCTTTTCAATGGTTTCCGGCAGCAGAGGGCCTGGCTCTGTCTGATGGTGGTGCTTCGGAACATCATGGGACGCAAAATGATTGATGTTTGTGATCATGCCGTGGTTCTGCATGATGCCTTCCAGCCATAGCTGTTGCATGCAATCGACAATCGCTCCAATGTCCTCGACTCTTTGGCCATGTAATTTGACGCTCATAAAAGCTTGTGGAGCAAGATCAACGGTCACTGCTAGCTTCGACACTATTCCCAGGTTCGTCTGTAGGAACAGGCCATCCACCTGAGGCCCGAAATTGTTACTACACGTGTGGGCGCTGGGTGAGTTAGTCACTGCCCATTGTCCGGTGCGCATGATGTCGCCCGATGGAAGTACAACCTCCAAGCTTCGAATGCCGTGCTGGCGATCTCCAGAGATGGTATAACCATGGCCACGGTCGAGAGTCTGTTAAGTAGACGTTGTGTCAGAAGCATCTTTACACGAATGAAATGCAACATGTCACTTACATTTCCAACCACGCTGCCCCATCCCAGGGCAGGGGCGCTCATCCATAAGGGAATATTTCGACTCCGTAGATAATCGTGTAATTGGAAAAACGTCACACCAGGCTCGACTAAGACATATGCAAATTTTTCGTTGACCTCGAGGATACGATTCATACGGTGTAGCGATACTACGATTGAGCCCGACTCTCTAGGCGCCGGCCCGCCATATCTGTGTGCCCATGTCAACAAAGCAAATACGCGAAAGAAAGCCGAACACGGCACCTACCCGAAGTTCTTGCCTTGTGAACAAACCCATATTGGAAAGCTGTATTGATTGGCAATTTTCAATATGCCTTGAATCTCCTCCACAGATTTGGGACTGATGTTGTTGCAATCAGTACATGTGGGTTTCAAGAGGAGGGTTTCGCTAACCATGCTGCTGCTGACGGCTGGTGTTCATCAACCACCAGCGGATAGGGATCTCGAAAGTTCCGGAGCTCAGCGCCCACTGCAACATTCTCCGCACCAACTATCGCACTCAATCCACTGATAACACGCTCGAACGTTGCCTTGTCGAGCCCTGAAGGAAGCACAGTTTGGTTGGCTATCACCGGCACCGACTTGAAGGCATTATTATGATGCTTCTGGAGAGCAACATCTGCGTAAAATTCAACCATGATTCGTACAGCGATGTCAAAAATAACGTCAATTGGTGTGATTAAACTTCCTATGATCAAATATTGAGGTGAAGATATGATAGCTTGATCCCGCTTGATGTGAGCACTTAGTCCAGTGAGCGCCATCTAAAATAAGCCACCCACCCCTGGGAGCCACCTGGGTATGATGGTGGCTTCACCCGCCTCGGCATCCGAAGCAGCCGCAGCGAGCGACTTATGAACTACTATACTTGATGACGGCTTGGCCAGTCGAAATAGATGTTGATTCACATCACATTTCTTTTCCAATCATTTGTCTCTCTATCCATCAATTTTACAATTATCTCCGCTCAAATTCAGATCAGTCAAGATGGTTCACATCGTCCCCAGCACTGTATTTCCCAAGAACTACCAGATGAGCGCTTGGAACTATGACCACATGCGCTTCGAAGCTGAAGTGTACGAACTTGAGGTTCTCGGTCAGGTACCGGCTGACCTTCACGGTACCTTCTACCGGGTCCAGCCCGATCATGCCTTCCCGCCAATGTTCGGCGAAGACGAAATTCCACTCAACGGCGACGGAAATATATGCAGTTTCTCTTTTCAAGGCGGCCACGTAGACTTTAAAAATCGCTACGTGCGTACGCCAAAGTTCGAAGCAGAGCGTGCTGCGCGACAGGCATTGTTTGGTCGCTACCGCAACAAATACACCGACGATCCCAGAGTTCGCGATGTCCTTACACGGACGACAGCCAATACTCATGTTATCTACCATGCTCAGAAGATCATGGCATTGAAGGAAGATGCGCCACCCTTCGAGATTGACGCCGCTTCGCTCGAGACCCGTGGTATGGTGGACTACAACGGGACGTTTCGATGCCCAACTCATACGGCCCACCCCAAGGCAGACTCTACGACGGGGGAGCTTGTTGCTTTTGGCTATGAGGCCAAGGGCGATGCTTCGCCAGACATCTGTTCTTTCACTGTCGACAAGCGTGGATCAATCACCGAAGAAGTGTGGTTCAAAGCTCCGTGGGCTTGCATGATTCATGATTTCTGGGCAACTGAGAATTATGTTATCTTCCCTATCAATGGACTGAAAGCAAGTCTGGAACAGATGCAGAAGGGCGGTGAACATTTCTTCTGGGACGAGAACCTGGATTACCAACTCCTCGGTGTCATCCCACGCCGCGGGGCCAAGCCCGAGGACGTGAAATGGTTCAAAACGCCTAAGGGCTGCTACTCCCATACAATCAACAGCTATGAAGAGGATGGAAAACTCGTTCTGGACGCCAACGTGTGGACCGATTGTGTCTTTCCATTCTTTCCGAACAGTGTGGGCAAGAAATTCCATTACGATCCGCGCACGCTCCGCGCTCCAGTTCTGCGCTACTGCTTTGATCCAAATGGCAGCACGGAGGTGATGGTCCTTCCAGAACGCGTGGTCATGGATGGCGTTAATGAGTTCGGCCGGGTTGACGATCGCTTGCTGGGAAAGAAGTATAACCGTTACTGGATCTTGACGGTCGATCCAACCAAGAAAATGTACACCAACGGCACCGCGGCACAAGCCGGTTTCAATACCTTGCTTTGCTACAACTTTGAGACTGGCAAGTCCCAGTCCTACTACTACGGTGACGATGTTACGTTCCAAGAGCCGTGCTTCGTTCCACGATCCGAGGATGCTGCGCCGGAGGACGGGTATATTGTCATTCTTGCCGATCTCTATCGCGAGAATCGAAGTCACTTGCTTCTCTTTGATGCTCAAGATATTGAGAAAGGGCCACTGGCTGAAATCAAGTTGCCATTGAAATTGTTGGATGGACTCCATGGCAGCTGGGTTGATGGGAAAGATGTGGAACAGGCTGCTCGGGCGAAGTCCGCAAAGCCTACATTGTGATGGCCAGCTGTTTGGGACTTGGGCCGATATCGAAACCTAGTTTTTCTTTTTTTTTTCTTTTTTTCGATGGACATCTACTTTTTGATAGGCTTGAAATTGAGACACATGGACACATCTTTTTGAACTTATGATGACTCCAAGCCCGGGAACTCAGCTCATGTAATTAAATATCAAGTAAATGTCCTGAAGGAGACCCGGCATGTGAGGTCCCCATCACCCCGAGGCATTGCGAATCAATCCTGTCTTTGTGACTGCATCAAGTCCTCCTTCATCTACTACTCCCTGCCCCACCGGGATCCCTCATCTTGATTCCACTCCTTTGGCTGACATTGAAATCTGACTTCTGTCACGATGGTAGATTTATCACAAGAGTGTACTCTTGACAATGTAGCAGTCTCGCGAAATGATTTGAGACGCAAGGAATGAAGTGATCTAACCAGTAATTATGGCGATGAAAGAGACCATATAACGTATTAGTTAAAATGAATCTCTAAAAAATTTCGCTCCTAGGTTACATCCGAGGAGACCAGTGTTTTCAAGTACGTTATAGATCTCTACGTATACAGTAAATTGGCTTGCATCGAGCTCAGTCCCTAAGCACGCAACGGTAAGCTAAGAGATACATGTGCGAAGCATAAGTCGTAATTTCGAAACTAAGGCGATATTATGACATCTATAGTGCCGAATCTGCACATTCCCTTTCGATCAAATCTGCATGAGCTTGACTTCTTACTGTGACAGCCACCTCGTATGGCTTCTCAAAGCCGATAGAGAAAGGTTTGCCCACAGGAATCTTGTGCCCTGGAACAAGATGGAAGTCGAAGCAGTATATGATGCGTGAAATTCCCAAAAATAGAGAGGCACTGGCCACATTCCATCCGGGACATACGCGGCGACCTATGCTGTGTCAGCATACGAATGGGTTAGGATTCTCTAAAGGGTCCAAGAGAAGACTTGCTCCTGACATACCTGTACCGAAACCCAAGTGGCCCTTGATGGGCTTATCAAGATCTTCGTTGAGGAAACGATCGGGCCAGAACCTCTCTGGTTTAGCATACTCGTTCGGCGAATTGTGTATTCCCCAGTGATTCCACACAAATGTTGTCCCTGCCGGAAAGCGATAGCCCTCAAAGTTGTCGTCTTTGATCAGGGAATGTGCAATCTCGCCAAATGACGGGCTGGTAGACTTGTGAGTAATTTTGACATCGGATTAGAGATTAAGTGTTGTACTGACTTCCATCGAACAGTTTCCTTGGCTGCAGCTTTGATGTATGGTAGATTCGGAGCATCGAGCGCGTCTGGTAGTCTTTCAGCATTGGCACCGCATACACTATCTAATTCTTGTCTTGCGCGCTCAACCCAATCAGGGAATATTGCAGCGGCTGCTGCCAGCTGATTGAGAGAGACACGGGTGGTGTCAGATCCAGCTTCTATCACTGAGCCGAAAAGGAAAAGCATGCTTTCATGGCTGCACTCTTTATCTCTACCGAGTCTCAAGAACTCGGACGCTAGACATTTAGGAACAGTGCCCTCTTCCTGCCGATTAATGAAATTGGAATATTCGTTCCGGAAATTCCTATAGCCAGTCAATATCAGGTATTGTGCGTTTGCAGGTTTAACGTACGCCAATGCAACGTTGTACAGATTATCTCCCCACCACCTCCATGGCTGCAGAGACTTTGCGAACGGAATACTCGCCAAAAAGGGGAATGAGTCGATCAGATTCGAGCCTGGTTCGAATGATTTGGAGAGCTGGTCATTGACGGCAATGATGGTCTCGGTGGTCTCGTCACGCAGTTTTGTTCTGCGACCAAAAGTCATACTCATGATGACTGAACTGCTATATTGGGCATTACTAAGGTGCCAGGTTTCAGGGCTCTTAAGATATCCATGAAGAAGGTTTCGGGACTCGACGTCCTGAAAGGGGCCGAAAATAGACTTCTGCGAGGGCCCGAGAACTTCGTGTAAGACTTTTCGCTGCCACTTCCACATGTCGCCGAACGGAAGAAAGACAAGTCGCTTGCCACCTGATGCAACGTCGCCTGCCATCGGCAGATTTTGTCTCGATATATACAAAGCCCCTCGTTTGTCTAGAAGCTCGTTGACGACTCTGTGCGAGTTGAGAAAAACCCAGTAGTTGGAGCCAAGCTTCAGAGTGAACCTAAGGAAACTGTCAGCTTGAAAATTTCGACTGAATGTTCCTTGGGTGGCGATAATCAAACTCACATCTCACCATGCTTCTTTGCAAGCTCTCCGAAATACACACGTTGGTCGGCAACGTTCCTTGGTATCTGCAGCATGTTCCCGAAGATTGGGACTCTGCCTGGAATGTGTGTAGGAAAGCGATATTTCGTATGGAACCGAATATACTTTACACAATAAACAAGGACCAGTAGCAACAGTCCACTGCATGCTAGCGGCAGTGTGAAGGTGGAAAATGCCATGGGGGGTAACAAAGTCATAGAGGGAAGAGGTGAGGCAAGTACGAGTAGTGTTTGAAGTTTGTGAATACAAATACAGGCTCCGCTGGGAATCACGTATCGTAAGTCTACCTATACATATCAAATGCTTAGCTTTTTTGATTAACACGGCAACACACGGGCTGGTTCTGTCTGACGGGTGCCGGGTGGGGATTACTCCACCACACCGCCTGAATGCTTGGTCCGTCCGAGATTTGAAAATCGATCCTTTACAAAGGTAGGGAGCCATGCATCCACAAGGTGGCTTGATTTTCTCCTAGTTGCGACAGACATTTAGTCGCATGGGGCGGGATGACAGATCTCCAGGTGCGGTGGCTACCATCCCATAACTGTGGTTCTCGTCTCGCTTAGCTCGGACCTAACTGGGACTTTAGGGTCGTCTTGTCTTGGAAGCTCGCAACCGGTGGCACTCTTCGTATGCCCATTCACAATCACTGCAATGGAAGGGAAACTCTCTAGAGTCTCTGATCCAACGGATCTGCAGGCTTATGGAAGAAATCATCTATAATTTAAGTTTAAAGAAAGAGGCTACGCGCGGCGCGTGGCTCATACTTGACATGGCCGTTTCAATTTAATCTTCTTCACCCTTTCGTGCCCACTTCCACTTTTCAAGAATTCATTGCTCAATCGAGATTCTGTGCCTTTATTCCACAGTAGCTGTCTATCCCATCCAACTTTCTAAGCTCACGTTCCTGTCTTTCGTGAAACTAGCGTCCATCTACTACTTCAGGAAGCGGTGCTCAGTTTGTAGTCTCGCGGATACTCTCCTTTCCGGCCTGTATCCAGCTGCACCGAAGTTTACGAGTCGATAACACGTCTTAGGATCACTAGTGAGCCCCCCAGTCCCCTTTGGTACACTCTCTGTTCCACTTCGATTGACTCCTATTCAGAGCGTTGAGCATTCTACCATAAGCGTTATACAATGTCGTCTATTCATAGAACGCTTCATGGCAAAGTCGCCCTGGTCAGTGGATCTTCTGCTGGCCTGGGTGCCGCCATTGTAAGGGAGTTGTCGAAGCGCGGAGCGGTGGTCGCTATCAACTACCCCTTCCCAAGTGAGAAGGTGAATGCAGAAGCTGTCGCGAAGAGCCTCGGACCTTCAGCACTATCTACCATCATCGAGGCAGATATGTCAACACGGGACGGTCCACGTATGCTAGCGGACAAGACTGCTGAAGTATTCGGCGGTAGAATCGACATTCTGGTCAATTGTGCAGGCATCAACCGCATGATGTCGTTGGACGATCCAAGCGATGAGAAAGTAGAAGACTCCTGGGAAGCCGTGGTTCACACCAATGCCCGAGGGACTTTCCTCCTCACCCGCGCCGTGTTGAAGTATCTTTCTCCGGAAGGATCGCGCATCGTCAACATAGGAAGCAGCGTCTCCAGAGTTCCGGGGCCCGATTCAAGCATCTACGCTGGTACTAAAGGCATGATCGAATCGTATACTCAGTGCTGGGCTTTGGAGCTACCACGCAAATATGGATGTACTGTCAATGGAGTTGCGCCTGGGATCATTGGGACGGATGCTTTTCACGCAGCGCCTCAAGCGCTGAAGGATGCACTTCAGCCAATGATTGACGCCACTCCCGTTGCTGGGCGCCTTGGATCGCCCGAGGAAGTTGCATGGGTTGTCGCAATGCTATGTGAGAAGGAAGCTGCTTGGTTGAATGGAGTCTACATCCCGGTCTCTGGAGGACAGTCAATCTTCTAGATATTTTCTACATTCAGCGGTCTCTTACACACAGCAGTCCTGTACTCATCGAGATAGTAGCAAATAAATGATCAGTACTTGGGAACATATACTGCTTTGCTTACTCAAGCTATTTGCACCTGTAGACTTTAGAGATGAGATCACCTTCAAAGCATCAAACCCTCACCCCCAACCCCAAAAAAGTCAAGAACCTGGTGACCAGCCGAGATGCGAAAAGACTTACGAATTGGGACTTTCCAATCAGTAAACTTCATTTTTCTACCCCAACAATTCGAGCTTAATCATTGGAATGTTTCACAGACGCTTCTGGTCCGAGTTCCCATCATTCTCTGCTGGGAAAAACTGTGGCCACAAGTTTCACTCCCTCCTAGTAGCCTCACCAAAGCGATTTCTCATGGCATGCTGTCTCAGTTCGCATCGGATTGAACGAATCCCGCAAGTGCCAACCTCCCAATTACTATTTCAATGCGCACATCTCAAAACATATGCAAAGCCATCATTTAGCGTTCTCTTAGTCCACAGGGCTACACCCAGTATATTTGCATTGGCAGTCTTACTTCTCTATTAGTATACCTAAATCAATGGCTACGAAGAAGCCTTCCGCGCTTTACAGACAATACAGTATGGTCTTTGTTTGCTCAGCTGAGAGACAAATATGGTCACTTGACATTTTGACATCTTGTTGTCACCCTCCTGGCGATTCTTATAGAACAGGGAAGTCGTATCCACTGATCCACCAAAGCACCTATTTTCAAATCAAGCTCAAGATCTCCCGCTGTTGTATCAAACTCAAACATTTCGCTGAGTCTTGAGCTTATAATCCAGTAGTGTCCTTTCGGGTAAATCTCATTTGTACGAATTGGTCTTTGTTGACGGTCAATATTGGAGCAGAAGGTGATAAATGCCTGTCATTACAGATAGAATTTAGCCCAGTCAGTACCAGAGTTCTAGACCGGGTAAGTCCTTGTTTTATCTGGACGACAACTGAATTGCGATGTATGACATTGATTTTAAGTCCATGGACTAGTCATTTGAGGGAGTCTTTTGGCCGGGTCTTTCTGTATTGATCGTGCTGTATAGTGAAGACCAGAAACACAGAAACGATAAACGTCCCGTTCGGCATGCGTATACGGTCAGATTTCATGAGCCCGAAAATTTCGTATTCCTTCAATTCTCAGTATTTTTATGTCTTATGAATGGGTAGCTGAATTCTATTTTCCAGGCCTCGTATGTCTACTTCCAGGATTTCACTTATGTCATCACGGCATCTGCACTGTCATGGCTAAGTATGTCGTCAATAAGCAGTATGTATCGCTATCTCAATTCAAGTTGAAGATAAGCGGTTATCATTCATCAATAGTGTCGGACATCACATCTTAATTCCACTTGGCAACATCACAAATGAATGATCTGGCTTGACATCTAGGAAGGAGATGCAAGATCCAGTACAACTATCTTAGAGGAGGTTTGGCAGATCGTGCCTCGCTCGTTGAGACCCTCGATTCCTCAGAAGCCTTGAAACTGAATATAAGGAGATCAACGACAAAACGTCCACTTGATTGACGGTCACTATTTTCAAGATGACGAGAGGAAACAAGTAGTGGTCGCTCATTTAGTAGTCAAAGTTGATGATTATCATTGAATACAACTTCCACCTCCACCCGCAAAGCTCAATGTACCATCACATCACCACACAACACGAATTCTGATTCTTCGCCTGCTCTTCAACAGTATTAGCCAGCCAAGTCCCAAGCTTCACTCTGCGAAACTACACTCACTATAGAACATTTTACTCTGCGCACTCAGCCCCTCACTCTTCATCACCAAATCCTCCAACTTAACATTCCGCTCAAGCACACTCTCAATAGTCTTATGCAGCACGATCTTCGTCTCGTCCAATTCACGCTGTATCTCCGTCACGCTGTCGACTTGACTGGGATCTTGATACTGTAGTAAATAAGTCTTGAGGTTGGGGAAGCTGAGGTCGGAAGATAATAAGGTTAGTGAGGATGGTGGGTGGAGAGTGAGGAGCTCGTCGGTAATTTTTGAAAGGAGTTGGTGTGCGATTAGAGATGGGTAGTCATGCTCTGTGATCATGATGCTGCAGATTCCGGAAGAGTGGCCGTAGGTTGTCACCATGTGCTGTCTAGATTGGCAGCTGCCGTCAGTCATCCGGAATCTGTTGGTTAAACACCTAGAAAAATTACATACTGTTGGATTTAACATCTTGTCTTCTGCCTGGAGGAGTGCGCTATGCTATGGTTTTGGCGGAGAAAGTCATCAAGTCGGAGATACTGTTCGGTGTTAAGAAGTGTTGTTGTGGAATGAGTGAAGCTGAGAGATATACGTTCCGCGAGTGAAGATACCGTATGCGCTCAAGTCTTTCTCGGCCCATAGCTCATGTGCCGGAGTAACATCGTTTTTGAGCATCTGTTGACGTCAGAATATCGCAACGTAATAAAGCACGAGCTTGAAACATACTCCCAAGTAGTAGATCTTCATCTTGGTGTTGGCGATGGCTTTCCTTCGAATGTGTGTTGAGGGATATTCCTTGATTCGTAGTAATTCAACACTTGAGATTCGCAAGAGGTGAATGCAAAAGGATGATCTTAATGTTGCCCGAATTTTTGCGTCGCAGATGGCAGGCTGAACGGGAATCGTGGCTGGGTTGACATAGGTCTCGCGCTCTCGTTTACCTACGCTCGCATGGTAGGATTGGTATTTGCCAAATACCGATGCCGCCCAAACGTATTCGTATTTTGAAGCAAATCAGAGCCGAGATCGATAACCATTATCTAGAGATGTCTTGGCTTTCTCTTATTCGTGTCTCGCTCCAGGTCCACTTCAAGAAGGCACGTACAGTATCAGGAACAGTATCCTGCCTCAAGAACCCCGATCATCAGGCTTGGGTTGGTGCAGTCCATTCACGAATGGCATGTGGTTTCGTGTCTTGTCTTCAATGTATTCGTTCCGTACTGCTTGGTATCCCATTTGGCTCCTCCCATAAAACTACATCGCAAATCGTGGTATCATAATGCATGTGCCCTGTCACCGTCCTCCCAGCGCAACATATTCATCAACCCCAACTAACATCCACCACCTCCACCACCGCCGCCATCACCTCCTCCTCCTCCTCCTCCGCCTCCATCACCGCCTCCCCATCCACCTCCACCACCATCTCCTCCGAACCATCCCCCTCCTCCTCCATGGTGTCCGTGATGACCGTGATGTCCACCGCCTCCGCTCGAGTCGATGTAGACGGGCATGGCTGCGGAGTGGCCGTAGCGGTGTTTGTTATGTCTGTTCATGATAGTCAGTACAAGGTTCTGTTGCAAACGACCTCAACTTGCGAGGTCGAAAGTTGAGGAAAGGAGGAAGTGGGAGAGACATACTTCATCGGTGGTCCACCATAAGGATTATATGGTCTCGCTCCATAAGCAGGCTGTCCATAATACTGGACTTTTGGTTTGCGACCGAAACACATCTCGATTGTCTGCAGCTGTGTTCTCTGTCTGATGGTCTGAAATGTTGTTGTAATGAAGTGTGTTATTATTGTGTTGCACGAAGATGCGATTTCCAAAACCTGAGAAATGTCCAGGTATTAAATACCTTCCTTCTAGAAGCAGGATTATTCCTTCCATCGTTCGAACACTTCCTTTTCGGGAAGGCGATCCACAGATCTGCAGGAATAAGCCTTGTGACGCCTGCCAAGAAGGCGTTCACGTAAGGCTGAGATGTCATGTTCGACGAGTTGAGTGTGTGTGATTGGATGCGCGGCTGCGCCTTGGTTGACAGCTTCGATAAGCTCGTAACTGTTTGAAGCTAGATGGTGCGCGGATGTTGTGATTTGTTAGAATGTTGAAGCCTGGGTTTAGTCAGGAGGATGGAGGGGCTGTGGAGGCTGAGTCGAGGAGGGCGGGGAACGACTAGGACTTACCGAATAATTTATGGATACTTGGAAACTGCATGAGTGAGGCTTCAAATGATGATGATTAAGAGCATATGTGTACTTTTACGAATCGACTTGGAGTTTGTTATAATTGTTTGGAAGTTTTGTCCCCGCAATTCAATCCCCTAGATCATGCGCCACCAAATACCCGATGTCAACAAGGTGAATTTTTTTTCTCCTTTCGCAACATGGCAATCATGACCAAGTGAAGCTACGCGCCTGTTTCCCTTTCCCTTTCTGCCTAGAGCTCGACTTCGGGCGTGCGAGGAACGACATGGACCTTTCTGCCATCGATCTGATAAAGCGACTTTGTTTGCTGCGTTCTGAAGCGGCACATGTCGGATGCCCTGATCTTTCCATCGAGGTGCCTTGAGACGTTTCTCGGAGCTCGAAAACCTCTTCGCAATAATGTGGGAAGCTCTGAGCAGCAGATGTCTGAGCGATATGCATCTCTTGCGAGCAGATGGAAACCATCGGGAGACGAACAGGGCCTGTATCGGGTGTCAACTGTACGGATTGTGGATGTTGAGCGTTCGGCTGCTCTATCAACTCCGTAGCTGTGAGTTCTGGTCCAGTGCTTGATGCCTCGGCTCCAGGAGGACTGAATGATCCCCCTCGTGTTTCAATGGATGACAGATTAGAACTATCACTGGAACTATCGACTGGGCTTATCGGAGAATCACTGTATCCACTAGGGATTGTGTGAGTGGCCCGGGACTGCGGGGTGGTCGCAGCACCGTGAACTTCCCATTCCGAGCGTTGTGGGTCTGGGGGACGTGCTTCTCTCGAGCATTTCCTCTCCGTGCCATTACCAAAAACAAAGCACCCATGGACATGTGGTTCCACTAATGTCCGCAATTGCTTATTGCTGGACGCTGTTCTGACAGAGCGGAGCTTCTGGGCGTGCTGTATGGCTGACCCCTGAAAACCTCCGTGAGAAGTGATCAATCGCCGCCCTCGAAGCCATTCTACTTTTTCTGCCAGACCATCGTTGTGTCTCCTCAAGAGAGACCGGACAGTGAGCCCCATCATGGCCAAGTAATTCTGCTTTGATGGGATGGTCGACCAGCTTTCGCAAAGGTTGTCGCATGTTGGAGCTACTGGTGGCTGTAGTTTCTTCGTAAACAGGACAATAGAATGCTCATGTGTGATGTGCGTCCAGGGTTGATTGACGCGGCACCTGTATATTGGCTTGGATCGTTCCATATTCATAGCATCGTTCCACTCCATGCCGTGAACATACTGAGGAGTCGCGAATCCCGCCTCTTCAAAGCGAGGCTTTGCTTCGTCTAGTCTCATTCCGATTTCATCGAGCGTGTGCCATGATTTGGAGATTATAACTGTGGCGTCCTCCACCACATCACCTTGTGCATCTATACCTTTATATACCCTAAGTTTAAGGAACTCCCGCAGTGCACGTTGAGCTCCGAGATACCCATCAGGTCCGGGCTCTGCTAAATAGGACGTAAAGTCTGGTGAAACCAATTGGTCTCCAGCGTATACCTTGTACTCGCGAGAGTGGATGATCGAGTGAACCATTTGTAGAACGACCGTGGCCTTAGGAAGGTAGTATGCAGTTTTCGCTTCGGTATCGTAGAGGAGGACCAAGTGCTCACGCCCTGCTGCCAGAGCATCGTGAACGTCGTTTCGCAAGTCCGACTGAATAGATGTCTGCATAGCTGTTCGCAATGTGTGACGAGTGCCTTCCGCGGTGACGAAGCCCATGCCACTCGTCCCAAAGGTAAGACTGTAAGATTTGCTGACTGTTACGGACGGGATCCTCTTAGCTCCGGACCATTCAAACTCTCGCTGATAATCTGCTGTTCCCATTGTGATGACGGCACTCTCTGTCCAACCAAGGAAACACCGCCTATTGAATAACAGCTCCGGCGAAAGCTCTCGATGCCATTGGGCAATGCGGCGAGTCTTAAGAATCTGCGATATTTTTGCAAGTGCCTTTCCTGGCCGAGTCTTGCTCTCGAAATGCCACTGTAGCGCATCGTCCTTTGTTAGCTCGGACATGGGGATCAGCATCGATGTGAGACCGTGTGCAAGGAGACCTTCGTCAAATTCTACAAGGCTCAGGCATCTGCTCGCAAGTGCCATATCCGCAAACGAAATTTCCAACCCAATCCCTTCGCTTCGGCTGGTAACCGGAAAACCTTCTGCCACAACGCCGTGCGGGAACAGCGAATGCCAACAAGAGAGCTCTGTCGGGGAATGTCTTAGATTAGTCGCTTTCATGATAAGCTGTCTTAATGGCTGATTCCACCTGCGAGGCGCAATGGTTGTAGATGAGTAGAGAATTCCGTCGTGGTCCGAAATTCGAATCGCGCTACATAACCACGCCATGGCGGTCAACGTTTGTGTATGCACGGATTCACTGCCTTCAATAACCATCCGGAGAGGTGGCGTATCACTTGTAATAGATGCCTCATCAATAGTCATCCTAAGTAACCTGCTTTTTCTTCCGACTGCGGCTCTCGTTGTTCCTAACTGTCCGGACTGTACGATCTCCTCAAGCCCGCTGAGCAATAATGGTCCAACGTCAGGCCATTTTTCTGAGAGATATTCCTCACAGCTCTGGGCTTGTACTGTAATGCCTTCTCCAGTGAGGGTCAACAAGCTACCAAGTCTCGTTCCAGGCGTAAAATTCGTGTGCAGAAAAGTCGGTGCTTCCCATTGTACAATGTACTCCAGCTTTAGCGGACGCTCTTTTGCGTAAGAAGATGGCCAGAGATCCAGTAGAACAGATCCTGGATCAGTAAGGTATAGATCAGGACTAGTTGATTCACCGGTCGTGTGCCCTGGAATCTCGAAGGTTCGGCCGTCAGAATCTGCCCGTTGAGGGATATTTTCGATAAAGGGAGGAAGAACAACTCCACCCTCAGTGTCATTGCTATTGAGAGCTTTATGTAGGCTCTTGCTTTCAACAACCTTTTCTGAGTTCTCGGGGCCATTCAGTGCCTCTTTGTTGACATAGCTTCTGCTGCTGACATCGGATAGGTGGGGTTTGCATCTATGATTGGGCGAAGGAGGGGTCAGAGCGATGGGTATGGGCGACGAGCACCCATGGCCATGCGGACCTTTGGATGAGGGCGGGGAGTCCCCTCGTGTTTCTGTTGCGCTAATATCCATGCAAGAGTTCAACTTAGAGTCCGCGGCTGAAGGAGGCTGCCATGAGCCAAGTTCCGAAGATTTAACTTTTTCTGGTGTGTCGTAATGCGAAGCATGAGGTGACGGGTTGAACAGGTCGTAATCATTAGTGAGCTGCCACTCGGACCGCAGAGCAAGTTGGCCAATGAAGCAAGCCTTTACACCATATTCCAAGGCATAGGGTTTAGCATAGTCAAGCCAGGGGTCGTTGCCCAAATCATGGGGATGGTCGCACCAGACTTTGATAGGGATTCTTGTTAATCCTTGCTTTTTTGGGCGAAAAGATATTGCTGAGCCATTGCCCGATCCAACTGCTGTCTGAGATTCGGCATAGATATTCTCTTCTGGACGCCCGTGTCCGTTGTTGCTCTTGATAAGTCTAGTGCGAACAGTTTGTGAGCAGAAAGATATCTAGACGAGATCCAATGCGTTTCGAACTTACAGACATATGCAACGCTTTGCTTGTGCCTTGATGACGACGAATCGACAGACTTTCCCGACTTCTTCCTGCCCTCCAAGGGCTATTATCACCTCATTCCGACTACCATTAGCGTCGTCTTCACCAGCTCCACTTAGCTCAGACCAGGGGACTTTGAAAATCCACGAATAGTTAGCTTCGAGCCCGAAAAAGAATGAACAGATCTTACCCTGCCAAACTTGAATTGGTGTGGCTCCTGAACCTCATAATCTACGAATTGTCAGCTGCAGTCTCATGGGACCAATCTGCTTATTCCCTTACACGAATGGTATTCCTCAGAGTATGTGCCGGAATTCAGGCCTCTGATTGTATCTCCACGTAGGCCTAAATTACCATGCGAAACAGAGAGACTATCAAAGGCCGCCAAAGCATCAGATCTCGCAGTATCGTTGTTGGAAGGACGTCGTGCAGAAGTTATTCCTGAGTATGGACGTTCATCTCCAAGAGTTGGTCTGTTGTCTCTGAACTCTTGAAGGTATCTTCCTGCAATCAGTCAGATCACCCTTCGTCTGATACTACTTAGAGTCATGCACCCGCCTTTCCAATTAACAAGCCGGCGATCCTGACGAATGGGATCAGAATCCAAATGCAATTCAGTCCATCAATCGCTACTTACAAAGCCATTCCCTGTGCTCCTGCTGTATTCGGACATGTTCATGAAGAAGTGCCAGATTTTACCAGTGCAAATCTTGAGCAAGCCTTGAGTTCCAGCAGGTCTCGAGATGTTCAGGAAACGAGGCTCTGCCCTCGTCCATTCTCATGAATTTGGTGAGGGACCACGATCGCGTCGGCTTCCAGCCTGAGCCGGGCGTCAAGCCAAGCTGTGGCTGTCAATCTGTCCATGCTCAGCCCGATTCCAATAACATAGGCAAGCAGATCTAGCCAGTGAGCCAATACATCGCTCGCAATGGTGTGCTTCTTGCAGGAGGCTTGCATGTATTCGCAAGTCTTCCTCACAGGGCAGAATCGAAGTTGTGTGGTCTGGGCAGTTGAAGATGCGGACGCGGGCTGGCAAATGGCGAGGAAGGAAGCAGCGGTTAGCTGCGCAAATCGACAGACGCGAGGAAGTCGTCATGGCCAGATTGAATATGGTACTTGCCAAATGCGGTTTTCCGTTCGAACAGGCGTGCTACCGTGGTCGCGCATGGAACTGAAGTTGGCTGGTGGAAGAGAAGAATCCGGATTAGAAAAATTTATTGCTGCTAATCGGAAGGATAAAGTCACTATAATACCTTAGTACGAATTACCGGCACCAGAAGAATTGGCGTGGTAAGTAATAATATCATCCTGAGGTATGTGGCAGTAAAGGATACAAGAAGGGGTTCCAAATAATATACACCCAGATCGTCAACTATGCCGTCCACATGCAAGGCTTTTGTGCCACCAACGTACTCCATTCCATACACAATACACAGCAATACATTACCACGATATCCAGAATCGATCCGCCACAACTTATCTAAGCCTTCTGTGTTTGCCTCTTCTGGTTCTTTCGCATCTCCTTCTCACGCTCCTTCTCGAGGTACTTCTTCTGTCCCTTGGCGTCCAGGGCCTTTAGTTCGAGGTCGCGCTTCAGCTTCTTGGCCTTCTCACGCTCGAGATTTCGCTCTTCAGCTTTCTCGTCTTCGCCGGCTTTTTGGAGCTTGCGGATGGTGTCTTCACGAGTGGTGCGGACCTTGCGCAGGACTTCGGGCCGGAAATGTGCGCCTTGTACGAGAATGTCGGCGACGCGGACGAAGTATTGGAAGATTGGCAGGACGCTGGTGTAATCGCCGGAGGAGGGGGTTCGGATAGAAAGATAGACGCGCTTCTTTGGGGTGGTGTCCTCGAGTCTGAGAAATGTTCAGTTAGTAGAGTACACTTTTACGAGCAAGACCAAATCGCTTACGTCAATGGTTGGTCGATTGGCTGGTCAGTAATGATCAAGTGGTTTAACAACTCGCCAGCATCCTCAACAGCCTTAATGAGCTCCGGAGTGAGCAGAAAATCGGTGATCTCTGCGCTCTCGCTCATAACAGTTGCCCATGCGGGAAGCTTTGCGCTGTCCTTAGTGGTGGTGATTGAAACGTCATATCTTGACTCGCGAAGTCCCTTCATAGTCTCCTTGTTCACAATAGCCCAGACGAAACCATCATAGCTGCTCTTGGTATCCTTGCGCAACTCGTGTGCTCCGGGAACCTGGCCAGGAACAGTAAGAGCCTCACGTCCATCGAAGGGGTAGAGGACAGCCTCCATCTTCTCTCCTGGTGTGTCCAGGCTCTCGAAGAATAAACTGAAGATGAATTCGAAAATCATGGTGAGTGGGCTGTAGCGCTTGTACAGGGTCAAGTTGATATCGACAAAAGCCACATTTTGTCGACCAGTTGCGTAGGTCGAGAACTCGTTGGGTGCCTTCTCCTTCAAGAGCTCTTCTGGAAGCTCGAGGGTTGTAGCCTTGGCCAAGCCTTCACTCTCGACCTCGTCGACAGTTGGGGCTTTGCGACCACCGAATCCGACCAGCGCAAACTCCTTTTGTAGAACAGTCGCATGCGCGGTGATCCAAGCCTTAGCCTTCCTTCGATTGGCACTTGTGCCGAGCATGTGTACTGTCACGATCACAGCAATCATAGCAAGAATCACACCCTCCTGCTTGAAGTCGCTGAGGGAGTGACGCTCGTGGATATTGTACCATTTGGTGTAAGGGACAGCTGCACCTGTAGGAGCTGCACCGGCGCCCATGAAACTGACTGGGGAGGAGGCAGCGGAATAGGCAGCTGGTGTTGGCTCTGGGGCTCCAGCAAAGTCGGCGAAGTCTGTAGGAATGGGGGTTAGCACCTGTCTGTTCCTCTATGCAATTGCGCCGGCAGACTCACCATTATCGCCAGCTGGGATTGGGGATGCAGATGGCTTGGAGCCTCCGAGGAAAGCTTGGAAGAGTCCTGCCATATTGAAGGGGTTGCACGATTTCAATGGAAGGTTGTCGTGTGAGGAAGAAGATGGAGAAGCTGGAGGCCAGACATGGGCATGAGGAGTGAATGGCGCTAAATTCACTAGACCTGTTAGAGCTCGCTAAGCTTTGATGCCGCTTTAATTATTCTTCAGCAGTTCTGCGACACTTTCATGCCGCTTTATCAGCCCCTCAGCAACCAGATCCGAAGAACATCCGCGGCTATGACCTCTGAAGCCCTTGCCCAAGGCTTGGAATGTTGCTGCCCCTGCTTGAACATCGACGACGACAACGACAACGAGGAGACAAGGTATTTTCATTCTTCTTTATGGATATCGTATCATGCTAAGATAGCCCTCGAGATCTCCCCAAGAGCCACTTTTCACTAGGTACGTGACAGGTCGCGCTTTCTCGTCGATATCACGTGATGTAAACAGAACCTTTAGACTGTGTTTCTGTTTCCGGATTGGCCACTGAGCTTCTGGTCGGACTCTCGGGAGAGCTGTTGATCAGGTATCCTGGCTTTAGACACTCATGGGTGCGGACTGGGTGGCTTCTGAAGTTGATGGCTGACCATACATATCAGATTACCACCCCGTCCGATGGGCAGACCTGTTCGCACCTATGGCACACAGCGCCGTCAATATACGTCGAATTCCTCAAAGGTTTTCGGCGTTTCTTCTGTGAAGCCAAAGGAGTCGCCTGCAGTGACCTCTCCAGATCTTCCAGCAGATCCACTTGAATCATGGCCTGAAGTCCTTGAGACTCTGAATGAGATTCAGAAAGAAACATCTGAGAAAGGTGTCATAAGTACCAAGTCTGTAGCGGAGTCAGAGAACGAAGAGGAATCTAGTGGATCAGAGGACAATGAAGAATCGAGCGAGTCTAGTGAATCTGAGGATGAAGACGATGAGGACGATTCAGAAGAGATAGAACCATCGAGCGAGTCCAGAGGATTTGCTGGGTCGAGTACATCAAGTCCCCCACACTCTGTTGATGGAGATGAGACTGGTTCTCATCCCGGCATATGTAAGACCTCACATCTACTCATCCAGATAAAACCATTAACGCTGCTAAGCACACGGTCAACAAGCACCAGAACATCTTGCCAGTCTCGCCGATGCCTACCAAACCGATCGCGGTACACCACTCTTCATCAGCACCTGGCCAGAAATCCTTCCTCCCTCTGCAGAAGTCGAGAAGATCGCGGAAGCGTCATTCGCAGAAGTTTATCGTGTGATGACTTCGGCAGGTTCATCAATCATCAAAGTGCTTCAGCTAAAAATTCCAACCGACCCAGCCTCATCCGAAATTGAAACTGCTATCAATGCAGATGACCTAGTCTCAGAGATTCGCATCATGAATGTCCTGACAGAAGTTCCTGGATTTGTCGGATTCAAGGATGCCCATTTGATCAAAGGCCGATTTGCGCCATCAATCGAAGAGGCCTACTATGAATTCATCGCTGATGATGGGGAGTATGAACCAAGGGAAACGCATTTTCCCGATCCGGAGATTTTCACGGCAGAATCGACTTTCTTGGTCTTGGAACTTGCTGATGCAGGCGATGTTCTTGAAGACTGCGCGATCGAAAGCATTGACCAGGTGTGGGATATCTTTCTGGGTGTTTGTATGGCTTTGAGTCGTGCTGAATACCTTTGCGAGTTCGAGGTAAGTCCTTGTAAAACTATTACAGTCTATCCTACTGACGATAACTCAGCATCGGGACTTACACGAGAATAACGTCTGCGTCCGGCAAACAATACACCCGGTATCAAAGATCAAGCGCAGACCGAAATCTCGTGAAGGCTCCATCAAATTCGGCTTCTCGGACTACAACATTACAATCATTGATTACGGCCTTTCACGTGCCAAGCTCGAGAACGGCGATGTTGTCTTCCAGGATCTGGAGAACGATCTTGCTCTGTTCCAAAGCAGTGGTAGCGGGATAGCCGGGATGCAGTACGACAACTATCGTCGGTTCGTCTCCTCCTCTCTCATCATTCCACAACTTCCTCTATCTTCCCGCCCACAACTAACAGCCCCAGAATGCGCAACCACCTCCTCACAGGAACACGCACCATGCAACCCGCCTCCTTCCACACAACATCCATCTCAGAACTGCCACCTTCAGAAGTCCCCATCCCAAAACCCACCTGGAAATCCCACACACCCTACAGCAATGTCCTCTGGATTCGATACATTCTCTCCTTCCTCACGAAGCAATTCAAGAAACACTCTCGCGGCCCGAAAGCTGCCAAAGACCTTGCCACTTTCGAAGCAGAGATCAAAGATCTGAAGAGAAGACTGGATGTCAGGACGAAAATTGAGAATGGAGCTTTTGTGAGTGCGTGTCAGGTCCTGGATTATGTATTTGGGAGGGGATGGGTTAGTGAGGAGCAGTTGGGGAGTGCAGGTGTGGATAGTACGATTTTGAGTCAGTAGCCGAGAAACATGCAGGTGAAGATGCCTTGGGCGCGGAATGTTTATGACCTGGAGACTGGAGAAAGGAGAAATCGACCAGGCTTTTGGTTTACATTTCTTATTTGCATTTGAATTGATGAGAGCGGGCGTATATAGAAGGGGTTGCATAGCATTAGGCGTCCAAATTGATCAATTACCTGAAGGGCTCTCGTGTCCCAAACAACATCATGAGACCGTTGAATCTATCCCCATTATCTTCCCCGACAAAGCACGGAACTAATTGAAATGACTATAGGATATTACCAAGACTTCTCTCATCTCACGCATTCCATCTATTTTCCTTACATCGCGGAGTCAGACAATCGACTTGTTGCACCGAGCAGCTATTTCTTATATCTGCTCTTCTGATCATTGGCCCAATCATTATACTAGCTTGATACTCAACTCCTCGATTCTGCAGGCAGACTCGATCTGTGATCTTCTTCAAAGTGTTCATGCGGAGTTGTCAGCATCCCTGCCGCCCGCGCGTTTCTCCTCCCGCAGCGCGCCGGAAAGGCTTGACCCTCTCATCTCCACCATGCAGCAACCTACAAAAGCGAGCATCAATGACATCAATTTCCGCGCTCCACACCAGCATGCGATTGGAGGGACTCACTGGCATGCTTCCTTATGATTGATCTCAGGGTATCACTGCTTACGCTGACTAAACTTCCGTGTGGCGTTTCGTCCGAATTCTCAGGGCCCGTTCTGGGCATTTCCCGAAGCGGCGCCCGTTTGGGACAGAAGTTGGTGGTGGTGAAAGCCGAGTCTGACCACCTACCAAACCCCGGGATATGTAGATCGAATCACGAATGATCGGATGAGGATAACAGAAGGAAAGGAGACAGGGGACAGATCCTTGTGCACTACCACTGCTATGATTTTTCGGTACGGGTGTGTGGATTGTTTTGTGCCTTAGTCAGTGTCAGCCGCGTGATGGCCCCCAAATCACGGTTGGGGATGAGCATGGGGATGGAGAGGTTAAGTATACTGCCACTTCCCCTGATCATTGCTTTCCTTCTTACTCGTTTTGTTATCCTACTTCTCCGGGTTGAGTTTCGGCGTTGGTTGCTTGTCTCACGCGGCCTTGAGCGACATTTCTTTGGGGAATCGGCTATTTGTTTACTGTACAAGTTTTCACTGCCCTCAAGATGGAAAACTACGACATCCCACACAAGGCCACCCTAGAAGTGATACCGGCATCAGTCAGCGCCTCATCAGCAGGCCATAAATCTCCTGAGGCGCGATCAGTCGCACCAACTACACCTCCGACTGGATTCTGGCATCGGAAGAAAGCGACAGTTGAAGAGAAAGTAGCCAAACACTTCGCCAAAGAGTTCAACGGCAAGCGAGGCTTCAACGGCCACTGGTTCCATCGACCTGTTAAGCAGGAACATACCCCATTCGATAGTGCAGCTATCCTCGAATCGGACGAGAAAGGTCGGTACCTGTTTCGCAATCAACTAGGGCAACTAGCTCATAAATACGACGATGTCGCTGCGTATCTCAGTCCTACTCACTACAATCCTCGCCGACTCGTGGTTCAAGCAACGGGATATGTGTTTGGAAATCAGAAAGACTCGGGAGATTGGCGACGGACAACGGTTAAAGGTTCGGTACCAACGGTCTTGCAGGTCGCGGAATGGGCGCTGCGACCCTCAAATCCGAATAAACATGGCAGAAGCAGTGTGCTTGGGAGGATTGGCACTTTCTTCCGCATCATCGTCGTTGCCTTTCCTCTACAGCTCTTGCTGATTCTACCCACGACCGCCTCGTGGGAAGGTGATGATGTACAGGATATGTACAAGGACTTCCCGGGATACCATTGGAGGTGGCCAAAACATGCCATCAATCCTCTCGACATGAGGCCTGGCAAGCCATCCACAGAGCTGGCAGCCAAAGATGTGTCTTCTCGCAAACGGATGTTACGCCCTCGACAGCTGATTGTGTTGCGAGATGACGAGTGGGTGCTGGATGATAACCCTTCCAGGGATATTTCGTACCTATTTATTAGCTATGCGAATATGCACTTCAACACAGACAATTCAGCGTCAGGTCGACGTCTCATCGAGAAAATGGCAGCGTTTGCTACACTTCAAGCGGGCAAAACCGCATACTGGCTCGACTACCGTTGTCGTGCTCCAGAGAAAGGACCACTTCTCGACGCCGATGTGTACAGAATGTGTGATGTGATTCGTGGATGCTATCAAGTCGTCGTCATGTTGAAAAGCACAGATAACAAGTTGAAGCAGGAATGGGGATCGCGGATGTGGACATTACCTGAAGCATTACTCGCTCCAGGAGATCGCATTTACTTCTGCTCTCCGAACCCAGACACAGACTTAGACATGCAAAGCTTCAACCTCACCTCCCTCCTCAAAGTCGAAATGACTGGCACTGTCTGGGACGACCACCTCTCTGCCGAAGAAGACGGAGGACCAACCCGCCTCCTAGCAGAGCACTTCTCTGGCCTCCTCACCCTCACTCGTCTTGAGATACTATCTAACGCAATCGCCGCCCTCAGCTCCCGATTCCAAAACAACTACTCTGCCTTCGCCAAAGCCGACGTCGCCTACGCCCTCATGGGCCTGCTTCACTACCGCATCTCCAAAGACCCAGACGACACACTCTTCCAAGCCATCGCGCGGCTCTCCCTCTCCAACGACTCCGACCGCCTCATCGAGCGCATGGTCTGTCTGTTCCCCGACCCCCACCTCCAGCCCCAACTTCATTCTCAATCTCAACCCAAACGGTCCCCCTTCGAGCTCCTCGCCAACCCAGACCTCTACCATACCCACCTCTGGGACATCGACCCCCTCTGCCAAATCGTCGGCGTCGCCGACGAAGACGCCACCATCCTCCTCGACAACTGCAAAGCGCTGCACATCCGATGGAAGGACTTCCCTCGCATGAACGTCGTCCGGCACTACGGCTTCAAGAAACTCTTCGCCGAACTCTTTGTTCGTTCAGGAGCATGGTGGTTCCTCTTCGGTATCAACCTAACCATCACCTACGCGCCATTCTTCGCATTCTCCGAAGGTTTGAAGGGCGAGACTCTGATTCTGGCGCTGGAGTTACTGGTTGCAGGGTTCTTTGCTGTCGGGTTGTGTCTTTCGCTCGTGGGGCCATTTTCGGTGAGGAGGCTGTATGGGGGGCAGGTTTTGCAGTCGGCGCCGTGTTTGGTGGGGTTTGAGGGCGTGATGCCGTTGAGGGAACTTGAGCCGATTATATTCGGGAATAATAATGGACGACTATCGTATGCGCCTTCGGCGACACCGTTTAGTTACCATTATCGAGATGCTAGGGAGCGTGTGGGGTTGGAGCCGAGCTGGATCGAATCTTCGTTGACTGATCAGGAGGGCTTGAAGGATGTGTTGGGGAAGTTGCCGAGGGGACATCATTTGTTTACGTTGGTTGATACGGGGAGTTTGAGTGTTTGTGTGTTTAGTGCCGAGAGGCCGCCGACGGTGGCACTGCTGTGTGGGAGGGAGGGCGGCATGTTGAGGGCGGTGCTGTGTAGTTGGAGATTCGGGAATGATTGCTTGTATAAGGAGACGGTGGTTAGGATGCAGAGTGATGTGTATGAGAGTGCGAAGGCGAAGAGTTGGTTGAAGGTTTGTTTGGGAACGAGGTAAATGGGTGTTCAGATGCATCACAGATAGCATGGGAGATTTCGAAACGCACACTGAGATGGGGCTTACGTGCTGCTAGTCGACATCAATCTGTATCGATTTCAAATGCGGAATTGGTTGTAATATAGTAATCAAGAACGATATATCTCGCCTCGTGTTTTGGCGAAGTCGCAGCTCAAAATAAACAATCGATTGGGACATGACATGCAAACTCATTGTATGCATCACACTCTCCGATCCCCCGCAAGGTGTCCCTGCCTAGAAATCTTCCTCCTTCACCACAGGCTAAACCTTTAACCCCTCTAAGCTAGGAACCACAACCGGCGCCGGCACATCCGCAATCCCCTCGGGCTCAACATAATCCCTCCACCCATTAACCCTAAGCCTCAGCTTCCTACTCTCGGCATACACCACCCTCCTCATCCTATTCGTGCTCCCCAACGGCTGATGCGTCTTCAACCCATGCCACCCATTTACCGTAATGCGATCATCCCACCAGACTCTGAATTCTGGAAGCCAGGAGTCTTGAGGTTCGAATTCGAGAGTGGCGATTTCTTCGAATGGGTACTTTGAGGGGGACCATTCGATCCCGATGTCGTCGACGGGTTGCTCCGACAGGTTTTGGAGGAGTTGCGCGCAGAAAGTGTAGGTTACTTTGTGTTTCAGGTGGAATTCGCGGTTGTGTTGGGACTGTATGATATATTAAGTCTTTGTCAAATATTCTGTTCCCTGGGGGATTGTGAACATGGGGCAGGACAAACTCACAATGGCGTTGACGGGCGCGTCGTCGGGGATTGTCTCCTTTTCGAGTTTCTTCTGCTCTTCGCCGAGTGGGAAGACGCCGAATTTGGCGACGTAATCGCCGAATCTGTAGGCGGATTGGGAATACTCTGGCATAGCGACCACTATTCACATCTCGTCAGCACATCTCTCCTCACCCCCCCTCTTCTTCTTCTCCTTTCCACCACATCCCAAACCATATCTCAAAAAGAAACAAAGAAAAATCAGCAACTCACTCCACTGCCTCGCCAACCCCGCCCCCATACAGGCCAACTCACTATCCTCCCTCTTCCCCATCTCCTCCCCAAACTTATCCAACTGATTCCAATTCCTCTCCAGAGAATCCGCAATCTCATTGGTAGTCTTCGGATCTCGCAGTTCGAGGACAGGGTAATTGTTGAATGTGAAATCTTGCGTCTGCTTGTCTTCGCCCCAGATTTTCTCGCCGGTGACGCCGAAGATTTTCATGCCGATGCCTCGCGGGGCGGGGACGTTGTCCGGGACGAGCTTGGGTGTTAGGGAGGAGTAGCGCATTATCATGTCGTATCTGTGGGAGGAAATTAGGATATGATTGGGATGGGCATGGGTGGGCTGGGAAGGAGTACGGGGATGGAGACGTACTCTCCGCCTTTGGCGAACATGCCTTGTGCGAGGTGAGGGGGCAGGTTTTCTTTGACTTTGAATTTGCCCATGACACACTGTTGGAATCTAGTCAGCCTTGATATATCATGATTGACGCCCCATTTATCATCGTCTCCATCTCTTTCTCCCCGGCTATTTCCTTCTCCCGCATTTCATAAGTTGGAGGATAGGGAATGTTTTACGTACTCCTTGTGTCTTCAAATGAGTACCCCTCAAACAATGATGATGCTCATTGAAGTTCATCATCTGGAAACGGTTGAATTGGTCGGACACTGCTTGAATCTTCTCAGCTTCGCCAGGTTGGATGACTTCCACCCCTTCGGCGTCCCTGTTCAGTCGAGGATGTATCAGCCGGAGATTCCGACATGGGAGATGGATTTCAAGGAGCTTACCATCTAACGTATTCTGGCATCTTGAGGTGACTGGTTCTTGAAGTAATTGACTCGTAGGCTGAATTTGGGATATTGGACTGCTCTAAACTTCAAGATGAGAGCTTGTGTCGACTTCAAGAAGGAAGACAACTAGGATGAATATTTATACCAACCCACCCCGCTCCTCCGTAAGCCCGAAAGTATCTTCGCCAATGCTCCATCACCTATTCAATAGCTCAAGTATGCTTAGAAACGATTGATGATCTAGAATTGCCTTCTCTGACGAATGCGGGGTAGCATTGGCCTGAGACAGCCTCATAAACAGCATTGTTTATGCACGGCTGAGGAATTAGCGGGAGCGGGCGAGATCTAATATGCTGTGGAATGACAAATCATGAATTCGAGACATGTTATTGGTTTGGACTCATGGTTTGATGAGGCTCGGGGCGAGGTGGTGGTGTTGGCGGGGTAGACTATTTTAGGGGATGTACAGAATGTACCCCGCATTGCTTGGAGTTGGTTGATGGTCGACAAGGCTCGAAAGGCATTGTAGACGGAATAGAATAAGTGTGAGTTTTATCGAGGTACAGTTATGTTGAGTCAGAATCTGGATAACGGTAACAGCACATTGGCCCCAAGGAGATAGTAAATAGGTACATGGGCTTCCTTCAACCTCGGTGTATGAAGAACATTAGCAAGGACTGAGCCACATAGGAACCCAAGTTTCTCTGACCTGATTGCTTTGGTTCAGAATCGATACAATATGGAAGAAGCAACAGCCACAATACTAGTAAAGGAGAAGCATTGAGTATCTTTCTTCCAATAAATAGCGAGCTGGGAATAATATTCATCCGACTCTTTGCAGCCGTCATCAAAATGTTCCTAGATCGGCGGTTCCACGAACTCGGCTCTGGAATCCTTATTCGAGTTTTGAGAAAGAGGACTCGTGATAAGCGTGACATTGTACTCGGTACCACAAGACGAAAATGCTTCAGGCAAGCGAAATGACAAAAAGATGACAAGGAGCTGATAACCACGAAACTTCGAACTCCGCCACGTTAACATCACATCAAAGTTGATTTTGAGAGTTATTAAATGTCGGGAAAGGAAGGCAAGGGGCGCGCTTGAAATAGAGAGGCAAGGTTGTGATGACAGCGCGACAAGACACTACGTGAGCACTGAATCCAGCCTTTGCACCAAAAACCTGCGCGTTGGACATGGGATGAATTATAGAAAGCAAGGAACACAACAGAAATCTAAGCAGGTCGCCAATCATTCTACTTGACAGATTTCGTCCACTAGACAAGTAATCCCATCGTATCGCAATAAACAAATCGATATCCAATCCGCGCCTCCATACCGCGTCAACGAATCAAAGAGCTTGCCAGAAACTCAAGAACCAACAACCATCAACACTCTCTTCCAAAAGCCACCATCCTTCGGGGCCTGTGTCGGAATTTTAGATTTTGATGATGTGCAACTCAACTCATTGTGTTTGCAAAAGTCCTTGCAGCAATTCTAATGCACAACATACTTGCATCGCAGCAGATTTCAGTCATGTTACGCGGTCACCTCGTCGCTGCAAAATTTGTATGAGGAAGAGCGGCCCGCTAGGGAATCTTGAATGATCCTTGCCATAGAGGCTTTTGGGTAGAGAAGATGCATCTTGGGTATTCTTAATCGCTGACGAGAGCTGCTCATTGGTTGGCTATGTTTTGTTTTGGCTGATGCATTGAAGGCTGTGGCTACTGTGCAAGGGAATGAACTCGTGAGGCGGGCGGGAATGACCGAGATGTGGCTTGGCGAGATGGATCAACGTCAGACGAGGCGGCAGCAGAGACAGATGCATGTGGCAGCAACATGGCTATGGACCAGTGAATAGCTACACGACAGGAAATGAACACACGCGACTCGTGATTCTATCCGTCAGGTTGTACGAGTAAGGTTACGGCCTCCTCACTTCCAACTACGGAATATTTCTTTTCTCCTTACCATACAACGCAACACGACGGAGCACAAATGCAGCCCCGATAACAAACAATATATCCTCAACCGTATCGTGGACGAAACTGCTCAGCAAACATGGGCGAAGATACCTCTGCGATTGATAGGCTGCGCGCCCTTTTCAAAGCATCGAATAATGAGCAGCAGTATGAACCTGTTGATTCGGACTATGGGAATGGAGACGACGATGTGCGGAGGCCGATATTGATAGTACCAGAGGCGGATGAAGGGGAGGAGTTCTCGTGGTTTGAATACTCAATATTCCTTCTCTTGGGGATAGCTATGTTATGGGCATGGTAAGAAAAACCCCGCGTTCACATCTATATTCAGACCACAGTCCAATACTGACTCGAGAGTAGGAACATGTTCCTAGCAGCAGCACCATACTTCCAAACCCGCTTCGCAGACAACGCCAACATCCTCGAACATTTCCAATCCGCCATAACATCCGTCGGCTGCATCACCAACCTCCTCTCCATGCTGATCCTTGGGCAATTGCAAGCCAAAGCCTCCTACCCGAAACGCATCCTCCTCGCCCTCGTCCTAAACTTCATCGTCTTTACACTCCTCTCCATATCCGTCACATACTTCCGCAGCATCTCTGCAACAGGCTACTTTGTCTTCACATTGATAATGGTATTCTCTACATCAGTAGCTACGGGACTATGTCAAAACGGCGCCTTTGCATTCGCCTCCAGTTTCGGCCGCCCAGAATACATCCAAGCAATCATGACCGGGCAAGCAGTAGCAGGAGTCCTCCCCTCAGTCGCTCAAATCCTCTCTGTCCTCGCCGTCCCGGCACCCTCCCCCTCCGCCTCCTCCGCCGATCAACTTCTCACCACAAATGCAGGAAACACCACCTCTGCAACGGTCTACTTCTCCACCGCCACGGCAATCTCCTTCCTCACCCTCTTCGCCGTCATCCCCCTCATCCGCAAACACAACCGCATCCTTGAAAGTCAAATGATGACCTCCATAACCAGCATCGAGGAAGCCGAACAAGCGAAGCGGAAAGTCGTCGGCATGTGGACGCTGTACAGAAAACTGCATTGGCTGGCTGCGAGTGTGTTTTTGTGCTTTGCTGTGACAATGTTCTTCCCCGTCTTCACGCAGAAGATTGTCTCCAATAGACCGCAAGATCATGCACCGAGACTGTTCCAGCCATCGGCGTTCATACCGCTGGGGTTCTTGATCTGGAATGTGGGGGATTTGGCGGGCAGGCTTGTTACGCTGGGGCCGTTGAATTTGAGACATAGACCTGTGGCGCTGTTTGTGGTGGCGATTGCGAGAGCGGGCTTCTTGCCGATGTACTTGTTGTGTAATATCCTGGGGAAGGGAGCGGTGGTGAAGAGTGATGTGTTTTACCTCTTTGGGGTGCAGTTCTTGTTTGGGCTTAGTAATGGGTGGTTGGGGAGCTGTTGTATGATGGCTGCGGGAGAGTATGTTGATGATGGGGAGAGGGAGGCCGCTGGAGGGTTTATGGCGATCAATCTTGTGGGTGGATTAACGGCGGGTTCGTTGCTGAGTTTTGTGGCTGCAGGAGTGAAGTAATGATACTTGCATATTATACTTCTGTTTGCTTGGCTTGTTGGAGTTGGGTTGCATTGTTGGCGTTTCGTGGTGCATGCTTGGCTGGGTGTATGGATGGGTGGCGTTCTTTGCATATATGCAGATTTGTCCGCCTAGATTGGCATAACAGTAGGCTGAATCTGAGCGGAGTTCCGTTTGTCACTGGCATCTGAATAGACGCGCCTAGACGCCTAGAATACATCGTCTTTGCCTTTCGTTTCCTCGCCATATCTCTGCTTCGCGCACTTTCATTTCGTGATTCGCTTTGAATTATGTCTCCTCGCAACTTGAACATAGTATTCCATTCTATTCATATCTTACAATACTGTATCTTCTGCTATAGTACCTTATAATATCACAAAATACGTGGTAATATTCTGATTAATATTATTTCGCAATCAAAGTAGTTCAATGTTCGTTTGTGAATAAGCGACTTTGACTGTTCAAAAGTAAACAAACAAGCCTTCGACATCCCAGTCATTGCGCACACTGCATCACCACACTAGCTCACCAAAAAGTAGTAATTCCCATTTGTGGTTCGCAATGTTTCTTGAATATCGCACCTTCTGATTCACAAGTTATGTCCTTCGTTCCTGACTAGAATAGCCTTCCTCCTGTTCGATTCACGTCCCTGATGGTTCGTCCACCCGGAAAGCGCTCTCCTATTGGCTTCGCTAGCGTAAATTCAAATTTCGCACTAGCTTATTCGCGACTTTTGCGCCGTGCAATTTCCTATATTTACCTCCCCTCCGTCCTCGGCGCGTCAACACCAGCCTTGCTCAAGAATACCACAATAGCGTACGCGACTTCCGTCAACCCCCTCCATTTCCATTTTCCACTCAACAAAGTGAAACAAACACAGAACAACTTTGCTTTGCTTTCTCTCACCATTTAAGCTGAACCAAGCTAAAGGGGACAAGCCACGAATCTCGAGAAAGGTGAACGTGAACGCCAAACAACAGAGAGATAAGAGGGGCCAGAGAGATAAGAAAGGGCAAACAGGATGCCGCCTGCAAAGTGGAAGTGTGCAGAGCCCGGCTGTGGAGCGAGTACGAAGAATGAGGCGGGGTTAATTGAGCATTATGAGGTATGTGCTGTGTTTTGCTTGATGCTTTTGTTCGAGGACAGGCTGTCTCGTTTTCTCTCGGTGTACCCGCAATGTTGTGTTCGAGATCCACGACATCTTATTATCAAGCATGACGTCTCCTCCTGCTATGCTCCCCACCCTTCCTCGGTCGACCTTCTTCCGTCTCCCTCACATTGTCATCATCGAAAGTCTTCCTTTCAGCCCAGTCTGTCATAGAATACAGCAAAGGTAATGTGTCACTAGGAGTTCCACTTCGAAGAAGACTATCTGGGTCCATTGAAGACAGTAAAGGCTAGCAAGGCTTCGAACAAGGGCGTTGCTGCTAAGACTGGTGCTTCTCAAGCCTCTGCTACTTCGAACGACAACACCGACACACCGGTTTCCTCTCGAGTTGTCAGAGCGAAGAGTGGAAAGAAGCCATCGGCGGTAGCTGATGTCAGTGATGAGGAGGTGAAAGATGAAGACGGTGATGATGAGATGGACTTGGATGGTGACTACACACCTGCAAACGGTATTGATGTCGATATGAGCAATGGAGGTGCCAGCGGCAGTGTGAGCACTAAGGCGGCCGGTAAGAGAAAAGCAACAGGAACCCCAAGCGTAAGTCTCTCTTTCCTTCCCTCAAAACTTTCGTGTCCGGATTGTAAACTAACACCATATCCTCCCTAGGAACTCGCTCCTCCATCCAAGAAGCCGACCGTACGAGGATCGGGATCCATGTTAACTCCAAAGGATATCCTTGCGCGCCTTCACGGCACCAAGCACTCGACACCTCGTACCCCAGCGGTTCGGAAAGGAGCTCGCGCTACTAGAAAGGGAGGCGATGATGGTACGCCAGATCCCACGCCAAGAACTCTAGGTGCGAGAGCTATCGCGAGATTGACGGAGAAGGCTTCGAATGATCCATCGAGAAATTTGCAACCTATCCGTCGTCCACTGCCGCCTCGATTCCAAGAGTGGAGTGATGGTGAGGTAAGTCGAAGCCCTTTAAAAAAGCCATTTTGAACGTTCCAGCACGGTTGAAAACTAACATTTCGTTATATATCTGGCTGGTTTGATCTTCCATATTCAGATTCAGCTCCTTGTCCTCTTCCATCCACATTCCTTGCCTGATCTGTCGCTTGACGCTTCCACAAACCAATCTAATGCGTACCGCAGAATTCCGATCTTGGCGCCCATGACTCCTCCTCAGACGACGAGCCCTCCGCTCCTGCTCCGCGTCCACTCACCGCACTTCAAGCTCTACAACACGATCCCACCTTTAACCAAGACCTGTCCGACTCTGACGCCTCGAAGGGTATTTCCGAAGATGAACACGGTGATCCCCGCCCTTATGATCCAAACGCACCCGGACCAGATCCCCTCAACCCCTTCTCAACATCCGCCAAATACCGCGTCATGCCCCCTCGCGGCATCGTGAAGAACAAAGATGGTTCTACCATTGATTTCGATGCCTGTATGACCTTCCCCGACATTCCCGATCCAGCTATGCTGAACAAGAAGGCTACGAACAAGGTGAAGGATATCAGCGAGTTAATCGACCCTGGTCCTCAAAAAATCATCATGATGAGCTTCTCCAATAACATCACCACGCCAAGTATCAACTGGACAGTCCGACGCAACGCCGGCCCCAACACCAATCACAACCTCTCAGACGCATTCGGCGAGCCCCTCTCCCTACCTGTTCACCCCAGCGGCATCAGCCTCTCCTCCACCGGCGACTCAATCATGATCGCTTACATCGAAGCCAAGAATCGCGAGAAGCTCAAGGCGAAGGAAGCTAAAGAGAAGAAAGCAAGGGCGCTGAAGTTGGGAAAGGATGCGAAGGGATTGAAAAAGAAGAAGGCTAGTCGGCAGCCGAAGTATGAGAAGCGGAAGTATACGTGGAAGGATAGTACGAGGAAAAATAAGGGTAGATTGTATGATAGTCGGAAGAAGGAGAAGCAGGGTGAGGCTGAGGATGGTGGAGATGGGAAGAAGTGAATGTGGTGCGAGGATTTTGTAACATGCCGACGTCTCTTTTTCTTTGCGTTACTTTGCCAAGATTGTTGAAGGGCTTGCGATGGGGCGTTGTTCGTTCTTCTCTTTCATCCTCTTTGACGTTCTGGTGGCAGGTTTTTCCATATTCTGAGGACTTTGATGGATGAAGAGCGAAATAAAAGGGGTGAAAGGTGGAAATGTACGACAAAAAGCTATGAAAGTATGAGCAATACGATGACCTGAGATGAGCTGTGGAGATTAGAAATGCTTGACCTGATTAGATCAAGCAACGAGGTTCTCCTAGATAGGCATCCAGAACGATAACTGAACCCATAAGTGTGTCTTTATATCAAGACGTATACCCAAATGGAAGCGTAATGTAATCCTTAAAGAGCTCTGTCACGAAATTGATCGAGGACATGTCAAATTACTACCTTACTCGCACGTGCCCGTTTTCTCATTCAGTGCTGAATCACAGAGCTCGCATCTTTCTCATTGAATTTTAAATACGAAGATTCGTTGAGAATTCGTCATCTGACCACCGTGTACGTACGTTGCTGAAAATTTGACGAGTTAGGTTTACTCAAAGAAGTATAAAAGGGAGACGCCTCCGCCGAAAAAACTCGACACGGATCGCATCGTGGGTCACAGCACTTGTCACAGGGCTTGGAGCAAGGGAGGTTAGGTAATTCCGCGATGAAATTATCTCTTTGATTCCTTCTCTGTGAAATAACTTCGAAAAACTTTGAGCTGTTGTGGATGAGAAACTGAGAAGATGAGCTGGACGTGGAAGTTGACCATAGGAATTCATTGAAACTTATGAAGGAATAACAATAATAGGGAATCGACAGCAATGTCCCAGAAAGTGACTGACGATACTAGGTACGCTTGTATGACTTCTTTTTTGATTGTTGATTTGACAGATCCCGATATATCCATGATCTCCGAAGTCCTTGAAATCAGGACCGATCAAATTAGGCAGAGGTCTCGTCTAAAACCAAAGAAAGAAGCCAAGATCGTAGGTTGTCTTCCAAGACGTCAGATATCACAGAATAAATTACCCCCATGTATCTAGAGTACAGGAATATTGGAGAGGTACTGGCCATATATGGTCTTGTGTGAGAGTTGTTATATAATTACTTGGAATGGCTGTACGGATGGGTCGTGGGGGAGAATTCTCGCTTATGTCTAGGAGGGAATGTCAATAAAGGACCCCCGCTCTTGGCGTCTGCAGGGGTAAGGTACCCACAGGCGATATTGAGTGTGAGGGATGGGGAGGAAGATATAATGAGAATAGATAGAGAGGTTCAAACATCATTAACAACATACCTTCGTTGGCAGAATCCCAAGAGAATTGTGAAGCACTCTTTGCAGGTAAAAATAGTAGGTCTGGTATTTGTGGTGTAACTTGGCGGCCGAAGGGTTATACCAAAGATGACCAACGCCGTTGTCTTGTGGAAAGCTTTGAGTCAGCGGTGATCTAGGTGTTATGACATCGATAATTAGCTCGACGGCAGTCAGAGCCTTGATAGCAAAGCCATGATTCGACCCCAGGAAATAGATTAATTGGCGGTTTCTTATTGTTTTCGGAGACTTTAGCAATTATCTTAAAAGCCTATTCAAGATTTGCTGCGACTCCTGAAGCATATATATCCTTATTTGAATCATCTTATCGCGATGTTTTGGATCTTTGCTGGAAGTGTCGCATCTGAGGCTGGAGACATTAGAAGATGTATATATGTTGTATCTGCTCGTTGAAATGATGAGATTCAGTGAACATATGAAAGCAAGCAGGCAGGCAGCAGAACGCCATCGCAAGTACACAGTTGCATCATGCTTGAGTGTCTTTTTTGACTTCACATTGGTCAGCTTTTTGTATATATTCCAGCATTGCACTACGACGGAAAGACAAAATCTTGGATCTGCGACCCTTCCAATTTTCTAATGACTGGAAGATTTTGCTACTTCAATTCTGCATCTACTGGACTTTAAGAAAGGGTTTGTTCAGCAATTGTTAATGATCATTATTGAACCTGTCGTCGGAAATTCCACTCTGCTTCTGGAGACGCGCAACACTTATGTTGCGTTTCCTGGTAAACAATGACGAAGCTTTTATTCGATAATGATCATGGGTTTGACAACAAGACATGTAATGTTAAGATAAACAGTAGTCTGAATTGGAGAGCTCAAGAATGGTCCCTTTCCACCTCAAAGGCAGGAATAAAAGCCCGCTTCGAAGAGGAGCACCCAAGTAAAGGCGTATATTTAGATAAGAGACTATGAAAGCTTCTGGAGTTGGTATTACTTTTTTTGCCATTCCTAAATGATTCGCTAATGGTTTCCGAGTACAAAGTCTCGTTGTCTTAGCTATTTATCTCTCAGAAGTCTGGAGTCACGGACCTGACTTACCACCCCTGCGAGCGGCACCTCCAGAGTCGACCATTTGGTTCTGTTAATTAATGCTGCCGTCAGAACCACGATTATATATGTAAATGATCGACACTGACTTCAATCTGTAGCTATGGGTACCGAAGGGGAAGAGGCGTACGAGTGACATGAGAGATGATAACTGGCAAGGGCATACGATTTGACGTCGTATACGCGGACTCGAGTAATCTGTTGCTGCTAAACTCAGACCTGATATGAAACCTCACCATGAATACTTCAGTTCGTACCGTAACTCATCATTTCCGATGTCAGCACCATCAATATCCAAACCCGCACTACCCACCCACAATCGCTGGGAAAGGCTGCCCGAGATCTGGAGAAGACACCACGGCAATGGAACGCAGTCATATTGGTCTTATTTTGTCCCGCATAGCTGACTTTGGGAGCGTGTTCTCTAACAAAACCCAGTTTATCTTGGTTTACATAAAGAAGCAGCTACCTCAGCTTTGGAATGATGCTTCCGACACGCAAGCAAGCCGGCACAGAATAATTCTTCAAGTTCAAGTTTACTATTCCCGAACATTTACGAACGTCTCACTATTTCACCAATAACGACCACCACCTCCACGACAGGCTCTATGGGTCAGCACTTCGAAGAAGCCGTACACGCATCAAAGCTTGACGCAACGACGACATACGAGAAGGCACTCGAGCTTAGTTCCGGATTCTCTAGAAAAGGAGAATATTGCACCGGATTGTTGAGACGGGTGGTTTCCCCAGCCTAGACCCTGCGAGACGTGGTGCAGACAGAATTGGACGGCGGAACGTCTTCGGGTATTGAAGGTGACCTCTTTTTGGGCGACCAATCAGATAGGCAGATTGCAGTGATATGGGGCGAAGCATTCCACTTGACTGGGGGCAAACAATTGGCTTTGACTTGTTGGACAGCCTGGTAAGCTCATCATAAATGCAGAAAATTTGAATGTGCTGCTAATGTGACTATCACAGCTCTCACAGCCGACCCCTTGGGATGGGTTCCAAAGGTGAAGAGGCGATGTCGTTACGGCTGAAACGGCTCGCAGTTTTCTCCAAGCTCTCGCTTTCACTTCACGAGTTGCCAAAGACCAGTACGTGGATCGTGGTACATGCCCAGTGCCCTTCGGCTACTTATTAACCCCTCAGAGAGCTCGATTATAGTCTATGGTCCGTTTCATTCTCGCCTCAAGAAATTCTGAATTGTCATATTCTTCGGACACTCGAGCAAATAAGATCTTCCATGAAACCCCGCTCGACACGAGTCAGTAACCTACCTCCAACAAGACACAAGAACAGAAGTCAAAGCTGACAATGCCGAAGTTATCGGGCGCCACGATGAAATAGTAACAGCTGATTTTGAAGCATCCCCAAGCTGCCTTGTCAACAGGATGGGGTACCCCAGCCTTCTTCCAGTCCCTACCAAACAATGCCCTCAGCATCCCAGGAAACATGTGTCAAAGAACAGGCGAAACCTTATATGACCGTTTCTTATTGAGGAGATAACCTTAAACCAGGATTGCGGAACCGAACCCAGGTGACAGCTGAAACTTCGCAAGACGAGTGGCAGGCGAGGCCAAGATGTTTGGCAGTTGAGACAAAACCTCGCTTATGTCTGGCTTCGGACGACAGAGGCCGTTGACATATCCTCAAAACATGCGATGACTGGCAGTGATCAATTACCGTCAGCGAGGCTGATGAGTGATAAATACCAAGCGAAATCCCCTTCTTTATTGAACACTTCTCTCCAGCATCTTTCTCGATTTTTAATCAATCCTTTTAATTATCTGCTGCGCGGGTATCAAGTTGTTTTAAATATTTCTACGAGACATACTTTATCACTTCCTTTTCAATACCAATTGGACCTCACAGCGTCGCCAAAATGCAGTTCTTCACCATCATCTTCACCATCTTCGCTGTCAGTGCGCTCGCTCAGAAGAAAACAGCTGGGTAAGATATATCACTGGCCCTTCACAGCAAACACTTTCATCAGGTTAAAATACTGATTCTGAATTTCTCTGCAAATACAGCTGTGGCTTCCCCGATGGACCAGATTGCGAGTCGCTTGGCGATAACGCCGACGGGCTCGAGCAATTTGCCGATGATGGATGCTGCTTGTTGCCTTTCAGGTGTGGAAACGGCGATGGGGGTGAAAGGTGTGTGAGGGTTAGTGGGAAGAAAGCGAGGATGATGGCGAGGGAGTTGATGGATGAGTTGGATATTTGAGTCACATCTGAAATTTTGAGAGGAATGGAAAGATCTGATGAGGACCATGTCGTGGGGGCACGGAGGCGGCGTGGGTGTTTATTGTCATGGCCAATATATTGAAAATGCTATAAATGATCGCTCGCTATCACACAAGAAAAAAGTGCCCGAAAGTTTTTAGAGTTTCGAACCTTTGCTTGAGTGAATTTTAACAGATGACGATGTTCGGCGAAGCTGAAGGCACAGAGCTCTATGAAGTGAATCAGAGGCCTCAAAACATTTCGTAATAACAGGCGTAGAGAAGAGGCTACGGCCTGTCCTCCAGCTTGAAAAACGCTTTTATCAAAACGTACAGGCGGCTTATTGAAATTGAGGTGCTCTCAACGATCGTGACACTTGACAGGCTGGCATTGTGTGCGTATGGTGAATAGATCCTTTGTTTACTTTTACATCATCGATGCAAGCTGATGATTGACCATAGACAATCAGATGACAGGACAGAAAGCAGAGAGACAGACTAAGTAGTCTACAGTGAGTTTGCTCTACATAGGAGCAAGCGTTTCACTCTGTAGCTATAAACTAGCCACCATGATATAAATAGCTGATAAGTGGGGTTGGTAAAGCGAGGTTATATGACATAATACGGTAAGTACGTCGTGTGAGAAGTTCTTCATTTCCATGATGGGATGCTCCTGTGAAGCATGCTCTCGTTACATGAACTTGTAATCAGAGCTGCTAGTGGTGTACATTATCCCTCGCTTGAAATGAAGCAAAGCATTCAAGGCCGTTCTCAACATTTGAGGAAATTAGCCCACTCGAACGATTTATTTGGGCCGTCTCGGCTTACACCTGTTTAAAGAATAGAAGTAGTTACTTTCCTATCCAATTTCAGTATTTACGCTGAGCATAAACACACCTCTTCGACGAGACAGGAAGTGGAAGAAGAAACTCTTCAGAATTTATGCTGTGGGGTAGTAGTGTATGATTTAAAACAGCAAGGACATTGTATGGCCTCTGATGTATCCAATAAGCTGGAAAAAGCAGAGACGAATATATCATATCTGGCGAGTAGTAGGATGATAGTAAGATGCTGAATGACTGTGATGGCCATATCACATGATTTACTTATATATATAGTTGAATAGCATATTCAAGGCTACCTTGAATATAGTACCCTTTTGGCCTAGTGGTAAAGCTATTCACTCGCTAGTTGCGCACACTTAATCAACGTGCCGTCACAATGACAGTGAAAATCTATCGAGTGAACAAGCAAGTCGAAAGTCTATTGTCCATGAAAAGCAAGACAACCTTTAGCAGTAACTTCTTTACTTGGGAAACATTGTGATCCTCGTCGATACGCAGGCAAGAATCAAAGCAAAACTAATATCGTGGCCTTTGCAGTCGCGTACACTCCAGTTGTTAGAGCATTGAAGTTGACTGTCCTCGGGAATAATTGCCTGACATTCAGAATATATATTCTACTGCAGAAATCACCTTCAACAATCTAGTAATTGACAATCTGAAAACCAGCGAGGTGAGATACCGCCTGTGAGAGGAGAGGCAGAAGTCTCATTCTCGCTCTGCCTCGATTAAGACTTGTGAAGAATCAAGGCTGGGCATTCCCATGCTGCGAGACAAGAGTATATACTTGAAGTCTTGATTGACGAAGATCGGTCGGCAAAAAAGAGATTCCTGTCAGGCGATCAAGTCAACACTCTCCGGTGCGTAGAAGGAAAAAGCCAGACATATCCTTGGGCAAACTATAATTGCTACAGTGTTTCGACAACATTCCATTCTGGTGGTGACAGACACAGCGGAACGACAACTGATGGACCCAAAGAGGCGGAACAATGTTCTCGATCTGACAGCAGTCGGATGATCGGCAAGGAAGAGTGAATGGTAATAAGCAAGTGAATGAAATTGAAACTTCAAAGGATAAAGGTAGTTTGTCAATATAGTCCTCTCAAATGCACCCCATCTCGTTCTCTGTATCAGAGTGGTTTGTTGACAGGGCCCTTTCTTGGCATGTCTTAAGCTCGCTTACCTAGGTAGTGTGGAGAAAGCGGTTGACCAGAACTTACAAGGCCAAAGTCTAATTGACTTTACTTTCGAGTCGTTTTGGCAGCCATTATTCACAGTCAAGAAGCGGCTGGACTAGTATGGCGTCGCAATCTGGAAAACAATGCGCTTCAAAATCCCCCTCTGCTCGAAGGTCACATGACTAGCGGGAATAAGTCGGAAGCATGATTTATGCACTTGCACAAAGCTGGCTCGCTTCGACCAATGACGCTCTTCCGCAGTAGCGCCATGCGAAAACCTTCTTCCCTGCCAAATGAGGAGAACGGGAAAGGAAAAACAAGGGATCACAGGCAAGCAGCACAGCACAGGAGAGGAAGGAAACAAACCCAGTTCTTCCGCTCACCCACAACAACACCACTTTACCACAACATCGAACCATCTACCTCCTACACCTTAATCACCCCCGATAATATATCTTCATCCTCACCATCGACGAGCGTCACGACTGGCATCTTAATTGATTCAGGTCATCGCCGTGTGCAGCTGCTGCATCACTATTCATTCCATTGATCCCGAGGTCTTATCACCAGGTCAAGCAGCCCGCAGAATCCTCACGCGACAACAAAGGACTCCCGACCAACACCACAATTGTCACGGCTTCCCTATATATTCACGACGCCTGTCTGCGGATTCTCTAATGCCATCTCAACATGGCATTCAATTTCAACTGGTCGCCGTTAACGGCAGATGCGGACTTTTACAAGAGAGCGCAGGAGATGTTAACGACTGCGCTGAATAAATCACCGAAGCCTCCGATCATCGTCGACGACATCATTGTCAATGAGCTGAACCTGGGAAGCGTACCTCCGGAGCTGGAAATACTCGAGATTGGAGATTTGGCAGAGGATAGGTTTCGAGGAATCTTCAAGATGTGCTATTCTGGAGATGCATTCTTGACCCTCAAGACTAGAGTTCAAGTACGTTGCACTGCAATGCGCAAGCCTCCCACTCTCGCAGCAGACCCCTTTTCCTGTGGGCTGGTTGTGAAGGAATCTTTTTGCACCAGGATGCGCGCGCAAGGACTTCATCGCGGTATCCCTGGTCGTATTATAGCAGATGGCTAATATATCAACAACAGGCGAACCCCTTGAACACTTACCTCTACTCGAAGCCATCGTTCACATCCCCGCAGCCACTGGCAGCTTCATCTGGCTTGACGATCCCCTTACAAATCACGTTATCGGAAATCAAATTGTCGGCGTTCATCATATTAGTCTTCTCAAGACAAAAAGGGCTTACCCTGGTCTTCCGAAATGATCCACTCGAATCACTCAAAGTATCGTCGACTTTTGACTCAATACCTTTCGTTAGAGATTATTTGCAGAAGGAAATCGAGAAGCAGTTGCGAAATTTGATGATGGACGAATTACCTGCGATCATTCATAAGCTTTCATTGAGATTATGGTGTCCGGAATACAAGGCGAGAGAAGCCGAGGAAATGGCACAGGCCGAGAAACTGGAGAAGGAAGAGGTCGTGGATCCTTTTGGAAGCCCGCCACAGGACGCAGTCGACTCGAGAGGGAATGTCTTGGATGCTAGCGAGATATCATCACTATCTCTTGATGGTGGTTCCGAGATCCATTCATTGTTCTCTCAGAAGAACTTGCTTCGATTGGCTGCTCTTACGGACTCGCATCGGACTCTTTCTTTGTTCACACCTTCGATCCGAGATGCAGTGTTCAGAGCTTGGGCAGGTCCATCAGAAAAGAATGAGTCTGCTGGTACTTCTACTCCAGCGACTCCAAATCTGATCAGATCCCACTCATCATTGGGAAGTACCAGCACGACTTATACATTTACGAACAAGGGTTCAGACGATGGGAACGGATTGCCGTCTAGACCTTCGCTCGTCAGCATGCACTCAGCAACAACTGGCCTCGGTCTTGGTGCAGGTCGACATCCACGATCGCATCTCCGCAAGAAGAAGACTCGCGTTGTCAACTTGAGAAAACCAAAGACGACAGACGATATCAGCGACTTTGGTGATAGCGAAACGGCATCACTTGTAGCAGCGTCCGAACCTGCTATTCCTACGCACGTTCCCGAAGAACCTGAAGACAACATCATCGATCCTCCCCACTCTCCCTCGCAGAGAGTCCGCTTCCGCACCAACAGCATCGATCTTGGTGACTCCCCGAGAAAATCTCGGTCGTCTCACCCTCGTCCTGCACTCAATGGCGCCTTCCCTGAGCAAGTCATTATTGACAGCCCTGCACAAGAGAATTCAGAGCCAGCTGCTCCCATTTTCAACCGCGAGCACAGACCCGCGTACACTCGATCAAATTTCGCTCCTTACCCTGTGGAGAAGGCATCTAGACCTATCCATCATCCAACACCATTCTTGTCCGAAAACCCCTCTGCAGCAGGCGGTATCTTAGAACAAGCATGGGTCTTGAAGATGGCAGGCGAGATCGCTCGTCGTGCCCACGACGAGAAAGCTGCTCGTGAAGGATTCTGGTCTCAACCACAGAACGATAGAGAAGATACTCCTCCACCAGCATACGAGGCGAAAGCCCAATGAACAGAAACACAAGCATAGCACGACTATAGATCGCTAAGATCATAGAATTTCTTTTATCACCAAATCAAACCAAAATTGGGAGGCGTTCAATATGGCGTTGGGGATCGGATGGATCGGCCAACAACAAGACTCCTCTCTTGTGGATTTATTTTGCTGCGATTTAGCGTTTGGTTTTTTTCGGGTCTGGCTGGCTGTCCAGCGCTCTTGCTTTCCTGGCATAGGTAGTGCTATTTTATGGGCAGGGATAGGAAGGGTAGGGGCTGCTGGCTGGTCTGGTCTGGTCTGGTCTGGTCGGATCTGTGGGATTTCGAACTGGACTGGGCAGGGCAGATGGTAATGGATGGGATCAGACTCTATTCGAGACCCGTGTATATTTGGACTTGGACTTTGGGATGGGCGGTTGGGATCGCGGATTGCTACATACAGACTGGCACTAGATGTCGTCGAGATCACTTTTTCTTTTGTCTTGGAGAGTGTGGGATAGAGATGTCTGGCTGGCTTGGGTAGAACAAGCATTTAGTTCTTGGGAACGAGAGTCTCTGCGTGGAGAGCCTGGAAGCAGGGCAGATTCACTGTATTGTAATACTAGTGTAAACACCACACCACATCACTGACTTACACGTCTGTCTATGTTCACAAGACACAAACAGAACGTCAGTATTGAATGGATGATCTTCGATATCTCACTCGCCCACCCTATCTCACTTGAAACCAGCCCTATGAGTTTACAATACAGCCGCAAAATGACGCGATGTGAGCTAACGCAGGGCCTGAACCAATCCGCGGTGCCTGCCAGCCCTGCATTGCACCCAGTTATTCGAACCAAATTTTAAGGTTATTTCATACCTTAATTAATAAGTGCGATACCTTTCTCTCTCTCGTACTTTACGTTGCACCTCCATACTCCCCTGCCATACTGATTTGATACTGATAGAAGATAAAATACAGCACATGAGCAGGAAGAGATGATCAGTAATCCTCCCCCTCCGCCCTCCACACTTGAGTTGTCTGGCTGGAAATCTTACCCGATTCGGACTCGGGACAACTGAATTCAAATCTAGGTACGAAAATTCCCACCCGGATAGTAACACAAGTTCCACACCTGTGAAGCCCCGTCGGTAGGGCCGAGTAGCAAGGCTTGCAAGTTACCTACAGCAAAGAAGTACCGAGTCAAATAGATTCAGTTCAATTGGCGGTGAAGCTTTTCTCCTCCTCTCCCCTCCCTCAACCGAGTCCACCTTGCATCAATGTACTGCAAGGCCACCGAGGCTGAAACCTCGCTTTGAAATCAACTTTTACAATTCGGATGACAAATGCGTAGGGTAAATTTGGGTGGTTTCGGAGATGGGTTGGCCCGCATTTAGCATTTAGAGCTGTTTGATGGTTGTACCTGTTACTGGATTCGGAAGGAGGGGTTGGTGGGGTAGCTCGGGACATACAATACTTAAAGGTGGGAGATATCCTCTCCTCCTTCCTCAACCCAACCACCTCAATCACATCTTCAAACTCACGAACCAACAAAACCCAAATCATCCCCTATCCAGTCGCAATCACCTCAATTCACACCAAACCCCCGGATCGAAAAACTGCAGTAAAAAGAAAAGCAAAATGGCAATCACCCTTTATTCAATCACGATTCCAGTCTTCCTTAAGAATTTAAGGACGTTGAAGAAATTACTCGAGAAAGGAACGGTTTATGCGAAGGACGCGGGGAATGAGAGCTCGGAGGAGAAATTGGTGGGTGCGAAGTTGATTGAGGATATGGGTGATTTGGTGTATCAGAGTACGTATTTCTTCCCTCTCAACTTCGTTCTAGTGTCAGAGTGAACGTCCTCTGTTCTTTACAACTCAAGAAGTCACATCATTAAGACCTAAGCTAACCCTCTCCCCCTCTCAAAGTCCAGCGCGTCTCCGACACCGCAAAAGGCTTCTGCGTCCGCGTCGCCAAGATCGCGCCCGTCGCGCTCGAAGATAACGAGAAGACGATGGCCGACTTACAGGAAAGAATCAGCAAGACGATTGAGATTCTCGAGAGTGTTAAAGAGGAAGATGTCAATGGAAAGGAGGATGAGGAGGTCATTTTCAAGACGAGGACTGCGGAGTTGAAGTTTACTGGGTTGAGTGAGTTTGAGACTTTTCTTTTTGCAATTAGGCTGGTTTTTGGTTGGAATAATGGAAGCGAAGGAAGGAGAGGAGAAGAGGAAAAAAGGACAAGGAGGGCGACGACTGACTGAACGCAGGCTACACGAATACTTTCGCTCTCCCGAATTTCTACTTCCATTTCGTGACTGCATATGCGCTGCTCAGGAAGGAGGGTGTCGATGTTGGCAAGAGTGATTTCTTGGGGAGGGACTAAATCAAGCCCAAGGTCTTGCTCTGATCTGTCATGATGATCGTCAGGTGAAGTCAGAAATCCTTGACTCTGGAAGGAGGAAACGGGATGAGTGATTTCGTGCGGACTGGAGCAGGAGTGAAAAAAAGCACTTGTAACTCGGGCAGTAAGAAAAGAGCAGAAAATTAGAACAGCGGAAACCTGGCAGTCATGAAATTGATGAAGATTGCTTCGGTACTTTTGAATAACTCGAGTTGCGTGACCGGCCGGACATTATCTAAGTATATCAAAACAATCACCGCCCATCCAAAACTCGTCAAAATCTCCCCAATCAAACAGCCGAAACAAAACAAGTGCTTACCTCCCAACCCCCATTTCCCTCCCCTCTCAAACAAGCCCCACTGCATCCAACGTGATATAATCTTGCATCAGATCAGATGCTTATGTAGAAACCAGACACACGACAACATCTCAGTCGGAGATCTGTGCCTCCCGCCTCCCCCGCCGCCTGATCCCTTCACATCTCAGTCCAAATAAGAGGACCTCTGTCAGACTAGTGTACCTTCCCTTCTTCCCAATTCAGCTTAACTTCATGTTCGACTAAGTTCTCCTCCGCAAACAGTATCTTCATCTAATTCGCTAAATTCTACGACAAAGCCAATCAAACAGAATTCCCCACTAGCTAGGTATAAGTAAGCTTGAAATCTTCGGCGATTTTTCTCGAGTGCGAGTGGCGCAGATGGGGTTGATGAGCCGACTACTCGTGTGAGTGATACGATGAAAATACTTTGAATTGTTATGAGTGTATATCATTGCATAATAACTATAGAAAGAGAAGGTAAGAGCCAGCCCAAAATATATAGTCCCGTTTGCAATAAATGTTTGTTGCCTCGAAAATACGAATTTTGTGGCTCTACAGCCTCTCTACTCGGCTCGGCGAACAACCCCAGACACAAACCCGACATCTCGGTTCGCTTGGCTCGCCAGCACGACATGGCTTTAGGTTCCGAACGAGGCCGGCCATGCATAATCGGAGGAGAACCCTACCCGAACTCGTCACCACATTGGTAACGACGTGCGAAAACCTCCAAGACTAGGGGGAGGGGGGCCGCTGGCTGAGCTAAGGCCAACACTGGTGTATGAGGGTGCGGGTGTGGTGCGGCGAGGTCGAAGTCCTATTGGTAACCCTGTTTCGCGCGCTCTCATTCTCGTCTGGATGTTGGTGGATGAGGTGAGGGTGAGGCTGCCTCACGACACATCCTTACGACACATGCTTGTTGGTGGATGCGGGTGTGCATGGTACGAGTCGACTGGGAAGCAAGGAGCCGGACTGTATCAATCATACCTTGGAAGCTGTTTACCTCTTCTGCCTTGATTTGTATTCCTCTTCTTCCTCTTCACCTCCACTCTGGCGTTGGCATTTGGGAACGAGCTTTCTGGGTTACTTCGATTCGAAAATTTACCGGACCTCATATTTGAAGGAATACGAACGAACGGCGCTATCTGGCTTGACTTTTGCTTTTTCCTCTTTCGGATCTCGAGTCTGCCTGTGATGCTCGGCTGGAGGTGAATATCATATCGATCTTTGTTCCGGAGTGTCTTGAAGGAAGGGGAGATGGAAGTACTTCCGAAGCCGATACTATCGACTCTCCCGCCAGAGATGTTGCAGCAGATATCAACATACCTCCCACCTAGCACTGTCATCTCGCTCCTTCTCGCGTCTTGTTCTCTGAGGAAAGCTGTTGATCATTGCGCTGTATGGCGAAGCTTCATTGTAGATAATTCCAGGTTTCCGAATGGGATTCCGAATTCAGAAGTGGAGGAAGTGAAGGGAGGAGGAGAGAGGGAAGGAAGGTGGAAGAAGTATGTTTTGGCCGATATTCTGGCCGGGAGATGGGACGATAATAGGAGAAGATTGGAAGAACGTGATTTGCGGTGGTTGCCTATGTTGCTGGTGGTTGGTCGTAAGAAGCCCCTTCACCCCTCTCCTTGTCGATATCTGGTAGAGATATCGGACCCAAAATACGAGATGCGAAACTGATGATACTTCTCGGTAGATCCAATTCTGAGGAGTCTAACTCCAGAAGTGCTCATGCATCTCGCAATTCCACCTTCAGAAACATCACAAACAGCAGAGTCTACACTCTTCCGAAAATCACCAGATGAAGGAGGACAAGATCCAAAAGCCACTTTGATGTTCCCGACAAACCCAGACTCGCCATTATCTTTGGAGGAATGGCAAAGCAAAGTGTCGGGATCATTCTGTCTCGCCATGACACATATGTCAATTCTAGCAATACACAGAGAGGCAGCGGAAGAGGAATTTCGACTCTCCCATACACAGAACGATCCCAGCGAAAACGACGAAGAAGACGTCGGGGACTCCGTATCAGACTCAGAGATCGCAAACCAACCCTCCCAAATACCCCAACTCAGCAAAATTCCCTGGTTCAACTTCAACCCTCGCGATCCATCCCTCACCCCAGGGGAAAAAGAGAAGTTGATAACAGCCCTACACGCCCTCTCCCTCACAGCCCTGGCAAACTTCAGCATCGAGCTCGACGTAGCCATCTCAGAATACCGCATTGCATCAACGACGATCTCGCAGGTTTCACGCCCGCCTACCTCACACACCATCTCTCACCATCTCTTAGCCCTGTCATCTAGTATGCCTGGTCCGTTTAGTACTTACTCTATTGAGAAGTTTGGGCGGTGCCATTTGGGATATATGGCGACGGAGGAGTTCTTTGAGGGTAGGGAGTGGACGGGTGCGTTTGCTTATACGGGGCTTTGGGGTGTGAGAGCTCAGGGGAGTCTGGGGAGGGGGAGGGGAAGGGATGTGTTTGATTGTGTTGGGGGTGTGAATAGGATGGTGAGGTTGGGTGGGTGGGACAAGCCTGGAGAAGGTGATACCGGTGATGAGAGGAATGGAGTTGTGATTGAGGGTGTTGTAAGGTTTAGTTGCGTTGAAGGGAAGAAGTGTGGTGAGGGCTTTAAGGGCTTTAAGGGCTGTGAGGGCGGTGCGGGTGAGAAAGAGAGGGAAGGGGAGAACGATGTGTTTGTGCTGAGAAGTAACTCCTTCTATAGCCAAGTGGGGACGCACAGACTCGAATTGAGAGTTCGGAGAAGTACGGGGTTGATCGCGGTCAGAGAGCTGGATGCGCATGGTAGGAGGGAGGAGAGAGTGGATGATGGTGAGGGTGTGAAATGGAAGGGTAGTTGTTGGGGTGCGGTACTGACGCCATTTGGGATCGTGGGTGCTATGAGCGTAGGTGCTAGTTGGATGTGGCTTTGGAAGAGGGATTGGAGTGGGGGCGTTGAGGAGGGGAGCGATTAATGGCTCATCTTCAGGTGAAGAGATGGGCCCAGTACCAACATGAAGATGAGAGAAGGAGGTCACAGAAGAAGGAAACAAAAATAAAAAGTCTGCTGAAATCGGGGGATATTCACACTGGCGTGAAGAATATCACTCGACTGGACAAAACTCAAGGGCCGCTGGGCAAGAGTAAAAAGTGGGCAATTATATAAGCAAGTACGAAAGCAAACCCAACAACAATCTCCGCGGCAACACTATGCTATACATAAACAATACACTAACAACAGAGGATATAATGCACTACTGTCCAACTCACCAAAGCAAACATCTAGTCCCTACACTCCCCCACCATATCCACTCGTCCCTCTATGCCCCTACAAAGCTTACAACGTATCCTTCACGATACACTCCCTTCCCGGCAAACAAACTTCCGGTCTATCCAGATGCTTAAACCACGGCCCCTGAGGCCCCGGAATCCACTTAACATACCCATAAAACTCCTCCTGCCCCTTCTTACTCTGCGGAAACTGATCATCACCCCACTTCCCCTCAAAATACAAATAATTAACCGGCGTCCCCTCAACCGCCGGTGTGAACTCCTTCTTCTCAGTCTCATACGTATAATAATACGCTGAGAGTGTCGGATCCCATAACTTGCCCTGCTGAGTACGATCGTAGACGATATGTGCGGGGATGAGGCCGTCTGTGAAGATTGTCAGTGAGTATGTGAGTTGACATGGAAAAGTGAATGCAAGGTACTGGTGTTGTGGAGGTCGAGATTACCGGCTACTGCGTAGTTTGCATGGGATCCTTTGGCGCTGAAGGAGACGGGTCGCTTGCCGATTTTTTGGACGGCAGAGTAGGTGAATGCGAAGCCGAATTCGTGCTGTGAGTACCAGACTGCTGTTGGTGTGCCGTTTTGGAATCGCACCATGTTGTGTTCCCTGGGGTGTGGTTAGTGGGGAATTTGAAAGGTAGATGAGTGCTGCATACCAGTCTCCGAGATGGTTGCCGACTTGATGGCCTAGTGCTGAGGGGCCGTCGTTGAAGATGTACCAGTACATGTAGAAAGCGTCGATGATGCCGTCGCCTTTATCAACAACGATTACGACGCAGCTTTTTGCGTTGTCCGTTCTGTAGGTCACTGGATTTGGCTCTTGTCCGTGCAAAAATTTGGGTAATGTGGTGACATCTTCGATGGAAGAGAGGAATATGTCTTCCCCGCCAAGCTTGTTCAACTCATTCAGATTGTCAAGTGTGAGGGGATCGGGACCGCCTGTCAGGGCAGTAAAATTGATCGTGGGATGCGTGTTTTCGAGATGTTTCGCCATATCACTCGGAAAATAAGCATCGTCTCTATGTAGATAGACATATGGAGCTGGAAGTCTATGTCAGCTTGCTGATTGCCAGAACGGTGGGATACTCACCATATTCAAGGACGTAGCCTGGAATCGATGTGTGGTTCAAACTCTTTGCAAGCTCTTCTTGCAAAGCAATCGACTCCGGAGAGATCGTGACAGCCAAAGCCTCATTTACATTCATGTAAGCCGAAGCAGACAGCCCAAGGACAAATAGCACCAACACAACGAACATGAGCTGATGGCACGTGATATATGAGCATTTGGACAGATTTTGGGAAGCTGATGGAGCATACCCAGATTTTCGAGATGTTATCAACGAACTTTCTTATCCGGGGTGGGATCCATCGTGTGAGGATACTTTGCTGCTTGAAAATGGGCTTGGAGGTGTCCTCGCGGGGAAGGAAGGCATCATTCTCGAGTTCCCCTAACTCGACGTCTTCGTGAACATCATGATCATGCATTGTAAGATTTACCATCCAGAGCTGAATTGTATTCAGTGCGGCGTGATGAAATGTGGAAAAGCCTGTCTATCGATATCCTCTAGTGATGGCGCTCGGCGTGGGAGAGATGAAGGCGAAGAGGCTGTGGCGCATCATAGTACGGAGAGCCCGGATATCTCTGAATATGCTGACCTTATTCAACAAAGACTCCCTTCATGTAAGTATGTGGTCGTCGCTATAAATTCGAGAGTAGGTCCATGGCGAAAGGGGTGATGGATGAGAAGAGACACATTGTGGATTGATAGAGATAATCTTGTTCCTGGTTTGAGGTTGACAGTCTTGGGTCGCTGAGTCAGCTTTCAACAGATCCACACTGGCTTTACGATAGGGATACCCAATCTGGGAACAATGTTAACTCGGCGCCAATCAAGTACCTCCATAGCATGCCGAGCTGTCATCGTATGAATTGTAAAATTAGCTCATGCGGACAAAAGCAGCCTCTTCCATGGGCAGCCATGTTGTCGGGATCGCAGCACATAGTCACGTGACTATATAGCCTGTCCATTATCTTGCCTTCAACATTTGCAAAGGCTAGCTCTCTCTAACTCGAAGAGGTATATCCTATGGCTCTTGGAGCCTTTCAATTATCACTCAGGGCTATCTAGAACGTACAGGGTATTGCAATTTCCGACATTTTAGCAATTGTTCTTCTGTGCCTCCCCTGGAGCTCACATGGAGGAAAGATTTCAATGAAGATATCCAAGGAATGTGTATGAATCTACCTTAGATACCTTAGCCATAGCAAGTAAAATCGCATTGTCGGTGAAAGAGCAGAGGCATCAAAGACAAGTGCCGAATCTAGAAAATTTCGTTTGAAGCAAAACATACGGATTTTCTCGAATATAATGGATGAACATGACTCAAGACGGCTGTGCCATCACTTGGAAGACAGAGAGAGACTCGTGAAGGTACGTATCAGAGCGTATACTTCACCTATACTAAGAAACCTAATTAGTTTCCCCGTATGTCAGCTAAACAATGCCCAGTTCCCCTTCACAATTGTCTTCGATACTTGTAAAATGTGATGGAATGAGAGTCGACAGAGCTATCCGAGGGTCCCGTCAGTACGAGTCTCAAACCAGAGATCGAAGACCTTCAGAAATCACCGTCCAGTTCATGATGGCGAAAGTATGAAGCTTGATATTTTGATATCCTTCAATGGAAAGGGGCGCAGTCTCGCTTGGCAGCTTAAGCGAGAAAGGGGGCGTCGGGTGACAGGATGGCCTGCTGTGCACAGCATCGCAACGGGAACCTTACGGCGAGCCGGTATGCGGGCCGATCTTGCAGTGCGTTGAACTGCGTGATGTTGGTGAAATCATAGGTGACAGTGAAGGCCTTTTGGGTACTGTTGTTGCATGCATAAACGTGGCATGCGTGCCGGCTTTCTGGTTGGCACTCTTGAGGCGTACATTGGCACGTCTGCGCCACTGCATGCTCGTCTATCCGTCGAATTATATCGGCACAACGTCTTTATCATGAGCATGAGATTGGCGAGGATGCTCTTATCTCTGGCCTTAAGACCATCATTCCCCACCAAAAGTCGACCTCCATTGTGGTCGCGGCCAAATTATTTTCGATTATCCAAGCCCCACATCTATCAATATTTACAAACTACTACAACTTCGACGTTACAGCATCTGGTCCCGATCTCAATAATCTTCAGTCTAAGAACTAGGCAACTATGGCAGTACTCACAATATTTGGCGTTATAATCGGGGTAATTGTGTTCTTCATGCTTCTTGCCGGATTCATTGGCTGGATGAAAACGCGCCAAAACGCCGCAAGATACGGACCTCGAGCAGCGACACCAGGGAGACCACGACAGACTCGGACGAAAGGTCTAGCGCTGGCAGTACTGGATAGCATACCTATCGTAAAGTTTGGGACCAAGAACAAACATTCAGATGTTGTGACGAAAGACATCGAGCTGGGCGACAGAGACAGTACTGTCAACGGAGACTCGGCTACTGCTACATTTGCTGGCTCGAACAAGACAACGAATGAGAGCCAGCGAGTAGGTGTAGCTGACCTAGATCAATCATCTAAGACTGCTGTACAGACCACTTTCGATGAAAACCAGTGTGCGATCTGTATCTCAGACTTCGTTGCCGACGAAGAAGTCCGTGTACTGCCTTGTAATCATCGCTACCACCCTGAGTGCATCGACCCATGGCTTCTGAACATTTCCGGAACCTGTCCTATATGGTAAGTAGCAATTCAACCGTCCATCACATCCTTTTCTAATATTTCCACAGCCGCTATGATCTTCGCCCCAACGACCCAGCCAATATTGAAGAGAATTTCCCTCCTGAAGAGCCTTATCTTCCAACCTCAAGTCCAATTGGGTACATTCGGGCCGAAGCTTTAAGACAAGAAGCTGCACGTCTTGAAGCCTACGCAAATCCTGTCACTGTTGCCACGCCCGCTCCCGCAGCGACCAGTCCAAGGGAAAGAGTGTCGACTCGAACTCGTCTGAGAGAGATTCGACAAGCATCTCATACTGGACCGGAGTATATCGCAGCGTTAAGGAGTTTCTACCGTGATCGTGAAAATCGAAATTCGAGCATGGAGGCCCAGGTTGTGCAGTCGTAAACTTGCCGCGAGGTGAATATGAAATGAAGAATCTTTCAGAGGACCGGATAAGGAGGAAAATATATAATTCAACTCTTCTAATCCACGAATAAACCCGTTGGTGTTCTCAGGAGTATACTAACTGCGTGTGATAGTAATTGGATCATATCTGGATGTAGAGCAAAAATATTTCTTTGGAAAGCACGTTATATATCCGGACCGATTGTTGTGGGAGACCAGCCTTTTGATGTACAATGAGAAATCTATTCTGGACTTGAATGCTGATTCAATTTCACGAGTCCATCTAGGAAGGGATACTTAGGGACGGCTTTCATGAGAACCCAACCTATGTGTGAAGAATAAGGGTATGTCATTATGATCAGATATCTGGATAGCATCCTAGTTCTTGACGTGGCGGATAGTGGCTGCAACGAAGCCAGACAATGACTCTCTATAAACTACGAAATATTGCTCGGTGAACTCTGGTACCTGAGCTCCCGTGAAAGGCCGTTATAGTCACGAGAGTACAATGAAGCCGGTATGTCCTAGAATAGGGAGCCTTTAGAGTTGTATAAGAACTCTTCTTCTCGTAAAACTCAGAACTCAACTCTTTGCAACCCCTTCCTCGAAATCCACCACGTTCTCTACCGTCTAGCTTGATGTTTTGTGTACCTGAGTAATAGTTGTAGGCGAGCGCGCTAGCTAAAACCAGCCCGCCCCCGTGTCTTGACATTGCCTGCAGCTTATCAGCACACTCTCGTACCTCCAATTCCCCTCCAACTTTCAACTTCAAACACTCATTCAAAATACCTCATTCGATGACCCCCACAACCTATACACCACATAACACCATGTCTTCTGCCTCAGCTCAATTTGCCAGTATTTCTGAGCTACTTCTGTTCTTGGGCGAGGTGATAGCCAATAGAAAGTTGTTGCTGGATCTGTGCCTTACAAGCAAGATATTTAACACCACCTTCATGCCTTTCTTGTATTCTGAGCTATGATTCCACGAAAACAACGCATTCATTCTCTTGGATCATCTTGAGACGCTACTGGCGAATAGCGCCTTAAAAACCGTGAAGATACTCGATTTCTGTATCACTCCCGGGAGGCTGCAGCACAAGGGCCTCTCTGACGGTCAGCTTTGCAGGCTGTTCAACGAGGCTATACAAGACATCTTGGGCAAGACACCAACACTGGCCAAATTCTCGTAAGTTATGGTGCAGTAAGCCTCCGCGGACATGAAAATTGACTTCAAATACAGCTGGGAGAGTCAGCCTCTATTCGCCACTACAGTGTCAGAGCTTCAGAGCAATTGTCCAGATCTCAGATCTCTCAGTATCAGTCACCCAGTTGACATTGAGAAGTTGCGCAGCACAGCTGTTGAATACGAGAGTTTCGACTTCGGAGACGGCCTCTTCGACCTGTGCCCACTGTTCGAGACCCATGATTTCTCCCCATTCACCAACTTGCCCGAGCTAGAGCTACATGAGATACATGGAGCTATCGGGAAATCTCGGAGAGACATTGTGACAATTCTGACTGCCTCACCGGATCTGAAGACTCTCAGTCTGTCACTGAACGCCGATGCTATAATTCGATCCGAGCAACAAATCCAAGATGTCGAAGAGGCAGAATATTATACCGATTTCCTCAAGACGCTGATCAGTGAGTATGTGGCCGTGAGACGGCTGCCACTTCGCCTTCTCAAACTGGTCCTGGGACTCAGTGTGTTTCTGTGGGAGGAGCCTGCGATGCAGCCAGCGAAATAACTTGGCGGATTGACAGATATGTCGAAGCTAGAGGAGTTATATGTCAGTAATAGTAAGGAATCGACACGCACCTCGACTTTGGCTCCTCTGATCATGTAGCTTGGTCCCTATTCAATCCGGAGGTTTGTCCTAATCTGAAGATCTTTGGCATGCATAACTTCAAATTGGACGCGGAGATGTAGGTAAAACAACTTGAGGCCAGGTATCTCAGCCAATTGAGGATCGAAGAGACGCTCGGATGCAGTATCTCAGACACTCGCGATGCTTTACGAGAACCCGATTTGCAGTACGGTTCCACCTTGAGAATGCCTTCTCTTGTTAACGCTGATACAACACTGTCTGGAGCAAATGGTCTTGGGCCTCTGAGAATATTGGGTTTACAAGCTCTCTCTATCACTCTGCCACATCTTGCAGCATGTTCAAAGTCTGCAGTTCTGCAATGGTTATCGGACTCTCAATCTTTAGAGCAAGTCTGGCTCCAGAACACGATGGGCATTGCGGAAGATAATGGCGATTACAAGGCATTGGCCAAGGAAATCGCAGCGGTAGCTCCAAAGTTGCGCTACCTGAAGCTTGATGGACTTGCATGGAGGATCTGGCGCGATGACAAAAATGAAGGGGAAGACCGATTTCGCCTCGAGGAACTCGATAGATTTGAGGAGAGGGCAGTTCAGGCGTTCAAATCACAACGTTCGTTTCATATATCTGAATAGAGGGATCTATTGTATGTCATTACCTGATTTGTACTTTGACGGTCTCTCGAGGAGACTCAGGCCTATACGTACTCGATGCTTCTGGCCACAGTATTCTCCACCACCATCAAAACAGAACGACTGCCCAGGATTTCAGGGCCCACCTCTACCTGTCCGTTCCCTCACTTTCTGGCGCAAGACAACCTGTGATTAGGTTCTTCACAATGTATCTGCGTGACAAATAGCGCTCTTCGGATCATTCCACGATTCGTAATGAACCTTTGTTGGGGGAAAGAATGATATCAACCAGTGGGCGTCTTGTTTACTCAATAATTCAATTTGCTTCTTGGAATAAATGTAGCGTGGCTTCCACCCTGGATAGCTTAAGAGTGAGTCGTTTCAAATCCGGATTTCAATCGTGACAAAATCGTGCTTTTTCACCCACAGTAGGTTCGATTTTGCTTTTGGTGGAACTGGGACAGACGCTGTGGCTTTCATTCACAGCACATCGAGGGGCTTCGGCGGGGTACAGTTTAGCGAGCTGTTTAACCCGCACTAAGCCTAGAGACAATAAATCAAAAAACCTAGGCAGAGAGAATCAGGAGACAGCATTACAATCTGATATATTGCTACTGATTATGCCAATGACGACTCAGAGAAAACTACCTAGTGCTATTATTTCATGTGTATCACAACCAGTTCCTATTCCAAGACCATCCCCGAGGTGTTTCGCCGTTCCTGTGGACTACGACGATACCAAACTCATCCCTATCTTCTCCAAGTGCATTCTCGGTGATTGCAGCTCTCTTACCGTAGTCGTGCTCTGCGTGATCCTCTGCATCCATAATCACATTATCAATGTCGTTACGCCACACTTGCGGTTTGTCAGGAAACTCGAATACTGTCTCTCTTACACTTTCCGCTTCTCTCGCTATGACCTTGAGAATACCATCTGCATCCAGATCAAACGCGACCTCGACAATAACCTCACCAGCTGGTCTGAGTGGGAGATCCGTGATGTTGAACGTTCCAACGAGTTTGTTATTGGCTACGAATGGTCGCTGACCTTCGAAGATGTTGAGTACAATCTTTGACTGATTGTTATTGATAGTAGTGACATTCATCACGGACCGTTTTGGCATCACCGTATTTCGCGGGATAAAAACTTGGAACAGACCACCATTGGTTTCAATTCCGAGTGAAAGTGCCGAGACATCAAATGCGCCTACCCAATCTGAGCCCGAGTTTCCCATAAATATCTCTGCTTGCGTTGCTGCACCGCGCAGGGTTGCTTCATCTGAAGGAACAACAGCGTGAGCCTTCTTGCCGTCGAAGAAAGCTTCGAGGAATGGTTGCACCTTGGCCACTTGTATCGGCTCGCCGGTGAGAATGATATATGAGATGTCGGTTTTCTGGAGTTTTGCTTTCTTCAAAACAGCTTCGGTGTGTTTGATACTTCGGTCGAAGACTGATTTGCGAAGACTTTGAAATTTCTCTGGGGTGATGGTGAAAGACATGCCTTTCACATCGATCGTTGCCGCCGCGTTCGCTGACAAGGTCTCTTCAGCTCTGCCGATTTTCTCCTTCAAGTCCTCTTTGAAAGAGTACAGGTCCTTTTCCAGAATAACGATGTTTCGGGACGTTTCAAACTCGCGGACCACATTTTTCAATAGTGAGTTATCGAACGTCTTGCCACCAATAGATCTATCGCTGGCGGTCCCGAGTACTTCATAGATTCCTTCTTCAATGATGGATACTGTGATATCCACATGATTATCTGCTAGATTGTAGACAATGATGAACTCCTCGTTGAAATAATTTGATCCCTCATGAAGACCGAATTTATGAGCAATAGCAGCGGCTGTTGGCTCATTGACAAGTCGGAGGACGTTGAGACGCGCAATCAGGCCCGAATCTTTTATTGCTTGACGTTGGTTGTCATCGAAATATGCCGGGACCGTCACTATGGCTAAATTGACCTTCTCGCCATGATATTCAGCGGCCGCGATCATCAATTTCTTCAAGACTTCGGATTGGACTTCTTCAGGTGTGATAAACTTGTCTTTACCATTGATATGGACCTTAATGATAGGCTTGTCCTCTCGTGCTACCACGTCGTAGGGTAGTGAGTCGATGTCGCTCTGAAGTGACGGGTCTGTTGAGAATCTGCGACCTATGATACGTCTTGTGGAAAATTAGTCTAGCTATCATTACAGATCTATGTGAGAAATGTGAACATACCGCACGTCAAAGATCGTGTTTTTCGGGTTGGCCTTCGCTTGATCTTTTGCTTCCTGGCCAACCACGATACCATGATCGGTGTATGCCACATAATTTGGTACATAGAGCTGGCCGTCTACAGCAAATACTTCTATGGAGCCGTTTACAGGAGCTCCAACTCTAGAATATGTTTCTGCAATCTCGATCGCGATGACTACAAGCATGAAGGACGTGAGCCTGTATAATACTCACAGATTGCTTAGATGTGATGATAAAGGAAACCTACCAAAGTCATAATTCCATTCAGTTTCATAAGCATTCCCACAGTATGGCAATGTTTGTTGTTCCGCCTCTGATGTGTCCGTCCGGGTCGATTTGGAGAGGCACTCAGCACTCGGCACCACTGTGTCACGATGCTGGGATCTGTGCAAGCTCAGGAGTAAAGCGCAACAAATCGCGATGAAGATTCCAAGGATTGCAAGTATTGCATACCAAGTCGATTGTGATTCAAGGCCGCCTCTTTTGGACGCGGACTTCTTCGCAGCCGAATGCTCTTTGCCCTCAGGCTTGCCTTGGGGCATTGCGATCTTGACAGTCGTCATGATGGTGGGTAGGGGATAATGTCTGGTAATCGACCTTGTCCGATATAAAGCCGTTGGTGTGTTCAAACCTTAGAGAATTCCACGCGGACTAACACATCTTATCTACTATATTTGTAGATGTGGCGTAGCAAGTGAGAACTGTCCTTGTTTTTGACCTCGTATCAGAATCCAACAGGAACGTGAGTCATCATCAAGCATTCTTGGCGACACTTATGCTCCCAAGGAACTCATCGATATCTGGCATCAATTGAAGGGACAGATATGGAATGTTCTTGCTGCCATATCTGCTGTTCGAAGGTATCATGTCGTCCATGGAGTCGCAGGCCGTAGTTCTTGAGCTAAAGCCAACGAGAAGTTCAGGGGAGTGTAAAGATTCAGCGTGCCTAAGTTTGTGTTATCTAGGGAAATGGCGGGGTTAATAAGGGCTGCTTAGCGAGCGCTGTCCCATTTTGCCCCTGGGCGGCCCCCTGAAGAATCTCGCCTAACCATAAAATGGGAAATAGAAACAAAACAATGGTTATGGAAATATGGAACACAGTTTCCTTGATTATATGTGCTCTCAGAAGAACATCTCATTTAGGGAACTTCACCCCCGATATCTCCTCACAAATTCTCAAAAGCTCCTCCTGAACACCCTCCTCCTTCGCTCTTGGATGCGCACCTTCTCTCCCACCCTGAGCGGCATAATACTTCCCACTTCCAGTTTCTTTCTGATCTCCTGTAGCAAGCCAAGATAGCATATCATCAGCTTTCTGCAACGAATCTGGTGCAGAGGAACCTCCCATTTTTGTCTTGACCCAACCAGGAGAAACAGCATTACTGGATACCTCTGGCCAATGTTTTGCGACTGCCAGTGCCAGTATCAGGTCCATCAACCTATTCAAAATCAGCATTGATCGCAATCGACGAGAAATCTGGAAGTCAAAACGTTAAGCATTCAAACATAAAACTCACTTAGAATCCCCATAAGCCTGAAACCCATCCCACCTCCTCTCCTTCCACGCCACATCCACCAAAGTGACATCCCCACCCCTATGCAGTCCCGAACTAACATAAACCAATCTCTTCGGCCTCTCCATCAAACAGGTCAAAATATACGGCGCCAATACATTCACCGCAAACACCTGCGTAATGCCATCTTCTGTCTTCTTAAATCCCTGTCCATAACCCACACCAGCATTGTGCACGACCGCGTCGAACACGCCGAGCTTGTTGGCTTCGGCTGCCAGTTGCTTGGTTTGGGAGATGCTGCTTAGGTCGGCGATCAGGATGTTAGATGCGCCGGGGGTTTTGGAGAGGGTTTCTTGGGCGCGGGAGGAGTTGCGGGCGTGCATGGTTACGGTGTGGCCTTTGGAGATGAGGGATTTGGCGAGGTTATGGCCGATGCCGTCGGAGGAGCCGGTGATGAATATACGTGCCATGTTAGAGATTTTGATAGAGACTCATGTATGTGTGAGAATGAAGGAGGGAATGTTGAAGCTGGCTACATGTATTTTGACATCGGCGATTACTTCGGGTGCAAGCGATTAAATCCGATGGCATCGAACGCCGCAGTTCGTGATAAGCCCTTGCAGTGCTCGAGGTAGTGAGTCATTGATGATGGCTTAGAGTATTTCGACACTCATATATACATAGATTCTGCGCTACATTGTACCCAAATATTACGGAAAAACACCTGCATGTGTTGACGCTTCGTCGCCGACTGTACCATGGATGTCGATCACGAGGATTGAAGAATTGTTTGGGAATACAGTAGAAAAACTCGGAAATAGTCAATGATACGCCGAACTTGCTCTCGAACTTCTAAGAAAGAAGCTCTGCTCCGTTAGAACATGCAACACGGAAAGTGACATCGAGGAAACTCCAAACTCTGCAACACCTGGCATGCAAGCGATCAATCCGCTCCCTATACTGGCAAGATTCGCTTGTGATTCAGGTTCCTGGAAAAAGCTTCAGTCCACGGGTGGTTGTTGAATGGCAAGCAGTGGATATGTTCTCGAGAACGAGAGCTGACAACCCCTGGTACTAGAGACCTGGGCCACCTGGTAAGTTTTGATTTCGCCTTTTCTCTCCGCTTGTAGCTCATCTGGTCAAGAGTTGCAAGGTCCTCATATCCAGCGCCATGCTGATGTACGGCCTCTCTCTCTGCCAACGCGTAACTTTCCGGGATGGCTCTGTACACATTAGTCTCTCCACATTATCTTCATCTAAACCTTTGGTAAGGTCCCAATCACGCGGAAATTGTATCAATGCTGCCCGTCCTACAAAAATATAGCGATCGCTCATCCAGCGAAGAACTGCAAACACATTGGTTCGAAAAAAGCCGCAGATTATATCTGTGGCTTGAGCATTTCCTGGGGCGATACCAATTTCGCCCGTGTCGGTGACGAAAAGCTGGGGCTGGGTACTACCTTCTCCTGGCTTGATGTGCTTTATCGGTGTCAAGACTTTCAACCAGACACTGTCATGGACGTAATGCCATGGCTTAGGATGGAGTTGATAATTCTCAATATCACGGTACTTCCCAGGCCGAATTCCACCGTGCACGCCGTAGGACATTCCGCTGAAGATGGGCATGACGGTAGCCTCAGCGATATGTCTTACATCTCTGAAGTGCCGCATATCCTGGGCACCGGGATATTCCAATGCAGAAAACCCTGTGATGGTGCCCATATTGTACCCGACCGAACCGACAACCAATTTAGCGGCAAAGATCGAGGATGGATCTGGTGTGGTGACTTGCCCGTTTAGGTGCTCTTGCAATCGTTGACTGATATCTACGATGCGACCAGCAGCAGTGTTAGAATATCGGAGTAAATGTATGACGTCCATATAAATTGTTGTAGTAGACTTGGAATAATCGATGTCAAGGTCAGCCAACTCAGCAGTAAGCCCAGCAAGCCCGTAGATTTTGTCGCGAACGTCCACGCATTGCGAAGCCGAAAAGCCGGAGAGAAGGTCCCAGAGTGGTATCCTGCGACCGTTGTAATGACGACGTAACCTCATCAGTCTGAACGGTAAGGCATCGTACATGGCTGGATTGGCATACTCGTCCTCCGCTTGGAAGTAAGAGACGTTGGTTTCCATAGCTGTATCGAGATTAGCAAGATCTTCCCAGCAGATGTGCTGAGCGCCACACTGGAACCTCGCTTCCTTAGCGAGAAGCAACTCCTGGATGATCCAAAGGCGTTGCCAGTATTCTCTTTCTAGCAGGGCTAGGATCGCATGGGCTGAGCCTGGTCCAAACCTTTCACTAATTTCAGGCGCTATGGAGAGGTAAGATCGAGCAGAAGCAATGCACCTCATAGCCTCATCGCTGCCATCCTTCTCAGCCCCAAGCCATACCAGAACTCGCCATGCGTTTTCATAAACACGGCCCATCTGTTTGACCTGATGGTTCCGCTCCAAAGTGTTTTGTTGATTGATACACAGAGCATCTATCCAAAGAAAACGATCCTTATCTTTCCTCAGATGCACAAGAGCTTGATAGAGATTCTCCCTAACAGTAACAATACGTCCGTTGACCAGAATCTGCCTCTCATCTTTAGGTAGGCCCCAAGCGTAGGATAATGCTTCATATCGAGGCTTGCGGTCCAGGGAAACTTCCGCAAGGGTACATCTGATCTGGTCTTCCGGGCTTGTCAACGGATGGAGGGTGAGCAATCGTATGAAGCCTGTCGCGAGGCCTGACCCGTATATAGCATCGGCTGCGAGTCCAATTGAAAACTTGAGCTGTCCTGAAGCAGCCAACTCGTCTATGCCTGACATTATGAATCATTTGCTAAAGATCAAAAAATGAATACTGGTATTTCGTGTATATGCCCAGAGCTCAAAACCTCAATGCCCAGAGATCCTGCTGGAAGTCGGCGGTTGAGAGAGTATGTCTACCGCGTGACAGGCAACCTCAATTGATATAGGCAGTCCTCAAATTGTATCATAGCAAGGTGCTCGCGACGCAAGAAAAGATTTCTGGGCTGAGAAGAAAGGCGACGAAGCAATCTGGAACTCAAAAACCGCCTTTCGGACCCGGTGAAACTGGCGGAAAAGTTGCCAAGAAGGGAGGCACTTCAGTGATTCATGGATTAAAGATCTTATGACGACCTTGAAGATTATTAATTTTTGAATCGGTCGTTCTCGAGTAGTGCGTCGGTGGTGAGATGAAGAGGGTTGCCGGAAGCTCTGAATAGGCCAACCCGAAGAGTGGGCAGCAAGTGACGCGAGCTGTCCCGAGGCCTTTGGTGAATGACTGTGCGATGTCCTTGAACGACACCGACAATCCACGTCGGAAATGGATAGCCGATGTAATATCGCAGTGAAGAAAGAGGCCTAGATATGAGGGAGATGCGAGATACGCGCCTGCTTAGCCCTGCCAGGCTTGGAAAAGGCGACGCGACTGATATATGCCTATTGTCGAGATGCTTTATGCAGGTAATGAAGGAACTATCAAGGTTGCAACTACCCACGGGAAAATCGTGTTCGATCAGTGTTGTGGAGGACGGAGACCTTCTCCCGAAAGAACTGAAGAAGGCGGGATTGAGGCTGAGCTCATGCACGCTGTATGCATGCCTGCTCACCGACTATTATAAAAGCTGATTGGCTAGCCGTGTATCGACAAGTCTAGTATCCATTTCAACTTGACCATTCACCTGCATGTACTTTAAGCTCCCGGCGAATCTCTCTTAGTGAGTATTTCTATTAAGTCCAAGAGTTGATAGGAATTGCTAGCAGCTCTCTCAAGGACTGGGTAGAGCCTGGTATAGCTGGGGTACGAAGCACACCTTAGGGTTGAGTTCGAGCAGAAACACCCGCGAATGGAAAGAAGGCAAGCAGGAAAACAAGTGGCAGAACAGAAACATTCAAACCAAGCGTAGACATTGAATCATAAGAAACTTGTCGTTTGATCACTGTACGAATCCATACACCCTGATCTATTTTTCGTGTATTCCAGGTTCAACACCTGTAGCCGAGAATTTGCTTCGAAGCTATAGACTACCGTCAAAGCATCGCTAGATATCAAGTATCTTGGTCAGAACTGTAGGCATATCCATGTGCTTTTGGCCGAACTCGGCACCGGCCGTTCAGCATGCATGCACCTGTCGAACTGCTCTGGACATCGCGGCTCGTAGCTGGCGTCCGTGTCGTGTTGTACAGCAATCTCGACGGGCCTCTCGGACCCTGCATCATTCTTCACGAATGTGCGATCTTATAGCCATGCAGTATCCTCTTCAATCTCCTTTCTGCAACTTCTCCAACATCGCCTGTTTCTCCTTGATCTCCTTCTTCATATCCTCCGTCAACTGATTAACCTTCACAAGCGCATTCTCCAACTTCTTCAACTCCAACTTCTCCGTCTCCCGACTATACGGCTGTTCTGGCCTCGTCGTCAACGGAATCGTCGCCGTCCTCTCCCCCACACTCCCCACCATCCCGCCCTTCATGACCCTTGTGCCCTTTCCTCCACCGCCCTTAACCCTCTCCATTGGGCTCGTCAAAATATCGAAGAAGTTCTCATACGGTTCGTTGAAGAGCTGTTCTTCGTATTGCCAAGCGTTGATGGAGGGCGCGAGGCGCATCTTCTCTTTTTCCTCGTCGGTGCCGTAGGGGTGCAGTGTGAGGTGGTGGTAGAGGGTCTGTGGTTTCTCGAGGGATTCGGGTGTGTAGTAGAGCTTGATTGTAATTTCGAATTCACCCCAGCCGGTTTCGTGGACTTCGAAGGGGTCGCCGGGTTGGACATCGTCGACCACTGTGTTATGCATTAGCCTTTCGCTCCTCTTCACTTTCACAAGCACCCCGCGGCCAGTATTCAGCGCCGTGAACCAATAGAAGAACTCACTTCTCAGCGGATTAGGTATCGACTCGTGCAGCTTGAACTGCACTTTCTTGCACCAGTACGTGATATCCGTATCATCCACACCCTTCACAAACACCGTCCACGCATGCGTATGATCCGGCGGCGTGCCCTCAGGCTTCGGAAAGGTATCGCTGAATTTCCTCGCCGTCGTACCATATATGAACGGTCTATATATTTGCACACCCTTGACACGCTTCTGAGTATTGGGTGGTGCCATAATGTCTTGCTCTGCGTCGCGCTTTTTCTGGCTGGGAATGATTTTTCTGGTGTTGCTGTTGGAATTCTTGGGCGAGATCGCGACGGTCATTGTGCCTGAGTTCTGGGCGGGCAAGGGTTTGGTTAAGGTTTAGTGGCGGGGTCTAGTGCTGCACAGTGGTCAGTGCTGAGAAAGATCAAGTAGGTGATGTCGTCAGGCCATGGATGGAGTGTAAGGTTCTTGGGACAGCTTCATAAACATACAATTGGAAAGATGTCTGCAACGAAGAAGCTTGTCGTCTGTGGTGGGAATGGATTCCTGGGGTCGAGGATATGTAAATCGGCAGTCGCGAGGGGATGGGATGTCACTTCTATCAGGCAAGTAGCTCCATTCACTTCGCGGCCTCACTCTACAGCTTCGAAAGCCAACAGCAATCCATTGTCCTTCTTACTGACCACTTTCTGCAGTCGTTCCGGCGAGCCAACATGGTCCTCAGTCACCGCCTCATCAACTCCTCCACCTTGGGCACACAAAGTAACCTGGGAACGCGCCGACATACTCAAGCCCAAAACGTACGCTCCCCTCCTCAAGAACGCAGACTACGTCGTCCACAGCATGGGAATTCTCCTCGAAGCCGACTACAAAGGTGTCATCTCCGGCAAAGAATCTCCTATCAGCGGTCTCAAGCGTGCCTTCTCTTCGACCAAAGCCGGATCACAGAATCCGTTGACGAGGAAAAGCGACGAGGATTTGGAGCCGCAGGAGAAGGATGGACAGTTGACGTATGAACTTATGAATCGGGATTCAGCTATCACCTTGGCGCAGGAGGCAAATAGGGAGAAAGTTCCGGCGTTTGCGTATATTAGTGCGGCGGGTGGTGCACCAGTCTTACCTGCGAGGTATATTCAGACGAAGAGGCAGGCGGAGAGTACGATCAGTAGCGAGTTTCCTACTATGAGGAGCATCTTTATTCGGCCAGGCTTCTTGTATGATAGCTCGCGGTCGTTCACGATGCCACTGGCTGCTATGACTGGAATGGGCGCTGCCTTCAATGGTCTTACTGGAGGGATCTTTGGGGGGATCATGGGTGCGGCGGGTGTCAAGCCTTTGAAGGCAGACTTGGTTGCTGATGCAGTGGTCGAGGCTCTGGGTGATGAGACAACCAAGGGACCAGTCGAGTTGAAGGAAATCGAGGAACTCGCTCAGAAGGCTTGGAGAAAAGGTATGCTCTGAAAGAGCGGAACATGAATGCATCTTGGCTCGTAGCCTTGCATTGTACTATATTTGGTGTACAAACCCAGCTCTATGGTATCACGCCGCCCAACCAACAACACTTTATATCATTGTGCCACGCTCGAAACTGTCCCTGATTTCTGCAGTATACTTGAAGATGTTAGCATGGTGTTGAGACATACTTGGAAATTAGACATACCTTGTTGTAGAACCTGTTCAATTTCTGGTTGAACTGTTTGTTCTTGTCATTGATGTACGTCACATCACCCTCATCACCATTTGCAGCCATCCTCTCTCTCCTCTTCTTCAATCTTGCCTCCTCAGCTTCTGTCAAGTCTTTCACCAATCTATCCACAGCATCCTTCGGCGGCTTATGCTCGACAAAACCAGTAGAATCTGCTGTCGAATAGAATGTGCCGTCCTTATCCACAGCGACCAACTCTCCATCCTCTGTCTCGACGATCTCCAGTCCACCACTCGCCGCGGCCTTCTCTATTGCTTCGTTCTTCTGCTTCTCGTAGTAATCCATATCCACTTTCAGGTCCCGTATCTGACGTTTGTAGACTTTCCTACTATCCTGTCGGTAATCCTGAAAGGCCTGGTCGTCTCTGTGTGCATCCTTCTTCTTGATGCGCTTGTCCCATTTCTCGCTCTCCTCGATCGTCCAGTCCCACGCCCTCTTCCGCTCAAAGTCGCCACCAGAAATCTCGGTATCCGCTTTCAGTAAATTGTGCGATGCGATCGCAGACTTGCGATTCAGAGATGTGAGAAGGTTTGGGTCGGTGGCTAAGCGTTGTGACTCGAGTGTTGCTTCCTTCAAGTTCTTCTGTGCTCCTGTTTTGGCGCGTGCTTGGAGGGCCTTGAATCTTTCCATGCGCTCTTTTGCCTTGGCTGCTGCGTCCGACGTCGATGCTCCTGAGGGACCGGCTTGTGTTTCTTCTGCGGCTGATGTTTCCTGAACAGGCGCCGATGTCTCTTCTGGTGCTGTGTCTGCTTCAGGGGCTTTCGAGGAAGAGGGAGCCTCGTCCGCTGTTTCGGCGGTCGCTCTGGTCTTGCGTTTCTTTGCTGGAGGCATTTTGTGTATGTGGTTTTGGCGAGGATATCGTGTGGATTGAATGCTAATGGCTGTCAGCCTTCATGGGAACTCGTTCTGGTGTTGCCAAACCTTATTTCACTAGCGCGCATGATGATTAAGCAAGATGGAGCTCAAAAGCTGGGGCAATGAAGCTCATCCCGCATTGTCAACAAGCTTCAATCGAACCCAGCATGCACCGTCAAGCACGATAACAAACACCAGATGAGGGGCAAACAGTCAGTATGTCTCTTCTGCAGACACACGGCTCAAAAGCGGAGTCAATTTAAGTCTCCTAGACGGCATGCGTCAAGTCCCAGCGCCGAACCATTAGTTCTCCCCCGGTTGATCATCGATCTCGATGCGGCAGAAAGCACATTCGTTCGAAAGGTGGATGAAGCACCAGCACCAGAGGAACCTCAGAGGAGTTTGTTACCCATCCGCCGCCTCGGAGCTCTGAAAGAACATGGAAAATGGGCAGCATCGCACAATGCGAGGCCAAATGCAGCTCTCCGAACTCTCCAGGTCTCCCCCATAGACATATGGGCATATGGTCTTCTAGGGATCAACGAATTTACTCCGCACCAGAGCAGCCAAGACTTACGGCATATCACTCGGAGGAAAGCAGTACATCATATGGACAGCGCAGACTCTCTTGTCAAAGAGATCTTGAACGGTTTTGCTACAGATCCGTCAACGAATTTACGACGTGCTGGATTTTGCAGGGAAAATGAGGACGCTATCCTTAAACAAATGCTGGAGAAAACTTCGTTTTCAAGGCTGCGTCGCATGATCCCGTTGTTGTCCTCGACTACGGATGGTGGCAGGTTCCTTGTTAAAAATGGAGCATATATTCTGGATGCAATCAGGGTTATTAGAAAGATGCAGAATCAGACGCAATATTCGGAAAGCATTCCGTCATCAGCGGTGATGGAACTGCTCAACAATCTGCACATAAATCTGGAGTCCAAGGGTTTGCCTCTTGGACCAGATTTGTGCAATGGGGCACTTTATTACGCATCGAAAACATGCAATATTGCTGCTGTGAAGAAGTACCTGCAGCTTGCCCGAAGATATCAATATGCACCGGATTGGCGGGCTCGGAAGGCTTTGAGGTCGCTACTTCTGGGCCTAGCAAAAGGAGAGTGGGGACTGAGGGACGGAGATAGGAGGAGAGAGGCGATAGAGCTCATCACGGGCTGGAGAGGTGGTCTTACTCCCCGGGGAGGAGAAGCCAGGTCGATTTGCTTTGCCTATCTGTCATATAAGGACACGGGCAAGGACATCATTCACGCCATTTACCCCGCTTATATTCTCGGGCTCGGCGAGTTGGGACTACACAGAGCAGTCCATGCCGAGGCATTTGCCGGAGATCCTAAAAGAATGAATCCCATTCTCATAGGCGACGAGCATAAGCGCTTCCGCGCTCAGATGTTCGCCATCGCATTCCTCCTCGCCGAGGACGAACAGCACGCCCTACAAGTCCTTGAATCAGTCCCTCTTGAACACAAAGACATCACTCTCAGCGAAGACACGAAGACCATGCGAAACTGGCGTCCAAAAAGCAGTCCAGTGTCACGTAAAGAGGTCGTGCCCACTCCGAACAGCAGCAATGTCTGGCTATTGAGTCTTCTCTACAATCATTACGATTTTCACGACTGCATACCAACACCAACGCTCAAGAAACATCTCGCAGAGACTATCGTTCAGCTACCACACGACCCAAGCCTCGCCTTGGAGGCTCTAAAAAATCTTCTCTTGCTGGACACAGATTTCACACGTCATCCTGCGGGATCTGGAAGAAAAGTCGCACGGTTCATTACTTGGGGTGAAGTGAATGGGAAGGGATGCATACGGTTTGATACTAGAAAGAAATGGCACCAAGCTGAGAAAGAATTAGGAGAGCCAACTATTTGAAGTGGAAAGACCTCGACTTGAAGTGCTCAAGTCGAGTGAGAGATCGCTCTATATTCTTGTACAGCCCAATATTATGCCATATGACCTCCAATTTTTGTTCATATATGCTGGCAGACTGGTACTTGACTGATGGTTCTGACTCTTGATATCTGCCTTCCGTTGTGTTGTTCTTCATTGTGATTGGCTGCCTGCCTCCTCTGCCACCTTCGGCGTTGAGCTGAGCTTTTTACAGACTGATATAAGCTTGGGTACTTCCTCACTTCAGCTAGAGTATTTCAGGGCAAATCACATGCAATATTACATCATGACAGCTTCAGCAGTAATATATCCCATTGACTCGGCGTACGATGAACGTCCAACCCCTGATCCAGATATTGCTGGCATCGGAGTAAGTGCCTCTCAAACTTGACCAAAATACAAGTTTGATTGACGAGTTCAGGTCTTCATACCAACGTTCATATACCTTGCAGTGACTCTTTTTATCTGCGCCTGCATTGGTCTTCGCAACCGTGGATGGCTGAGGCAAGACAGTCAGTTTGCAAACTTCCAGCGAAAAATACTCCTTGGATTCAGCGACCAGCTCCTCATCACCAGCTTCGGCGTTCAAGATCGCAGGATTTATTCAGTACAGAGATTTGACAGTGTACCATCATGGAGTCATTACTGACATTGCTGTCTTGTCAACATTGACACATTGTTTGAGTTTGCTGTGTCTTCGAGATTACTTCCTACTTCATCACCTTGCACGACGAGTACGGATCATCTTCATGCTTCCCGGCATAATCTTCTTGATCGTTAATGCGGCTCTTGTCGGGGTACTCCAAGGGTGGGAATCAGTGTCTTTGACAAGCGACATTCTCTCACAGCGCGTAGGCGCTACGGGCTGGGAAGTTTGGGGCTTTGGAGCACTTTTTGGTCTACCAATCATCATGGGTACAGTCTCTTTTACAGTTTTTACGGTCTGGGGAATTAGCTACCAGTCAGCCCCGCGAAATCTTGTGGCGAAAGGTCCAATATGGGTCCCAATTGCGACTGGCATTTGCATTTATCTTCCCTTGATGAGCCTGGTAAGGACAGTCGTCCATCTACAAATGATTCTGTCGGTATATGGCTTCAAAGGCTGTAGACCCGGGGTGATCGACACCGGTCATTGCAATCCAGGCTCTAGTTCAGAGCTTCATTGGGGATACGGTCAGGTCTCTGTCATGTTGTTCCTGCTAATTCCAGTGCTCAACGCAGTTGGTATCTACTCTGGTATGTGGGAACCGACAGCCAACGGTTATTCGCGCCACTGACTACTCGTTCATAGAAGTATACGAGCTCGAGACACTGACAGGCAAATATGCCCGACGTAACTCTGTCGGCAATGTTTTCTTATATACACGACCATTGGATATGGCGGCTGGTGCTGCTGACGAATGCGGATATATGCGGCGGCGAGATACAGAGGAGAACGTCGGGGAGCAGATCGAGATTCCCAATATGCCATCGTTCGTAGCGACACCTATCGCAGAAGATCGTTCAGCATGAGGTGGTAAAGACAAAGAGGATTGTGGTATCTATCAGATCATTTGGACATACGTGGCGTTGATTATCTTGTATGTGTGCCCGACATTGGCTCTTGATTCCAGAAGACCGGAGCTAATTCAAGGAACATTTCCCTAACGTATAAACACTCCATGAATGACTTACATATCCCACCACTTGGCAACGATGAAAATTCCTTAGTGTGAGCTGATCAGCGACAACTGAACAAAGTCTGCCGGTGTCCCTCAGGGGGCCAGACTTTCACTTACTTTCGATCATTCCGGGATAGACCACTCAACACAAGTTGTCTTTTAACATAATAACATTTCATCATCTACAGTCCCTATATACCAGATCCATAATCCACTATCCCGCATATCTCATTACATCTCATCATAAATACTTATCCCCAACCCTCGGCTTTTCCACGTGCTCACTACTAAAACAACAATGTCCCGGCGTCCCATCCTCCGCCTCATGCCTAACAGCCCCCCACATAACCCTCCTCTTCTCCGCGCCCTCATCCTTCTCCCTATGACACGCCGCCGAAATCGCCAAGCTATTGTTCCCCACCAGCACACTCCCATCCGTCAACTTCCTAAAGCCATTCAGGATCATGGCTAGTACCATGGAAACGCCGAATAGTAGAGCGATGAGGATGGCAAGTGGGTTGTACCCGACGTTCATGTAGGAAATGGGTTCGGGCTCGCCGCGCGTGTTGAGGATCTCTGTGCGGGAGACGAAGAGGGATTGGGAGATTAGCCAGTGTAGAACGGAACTTGCTACGGCGAGAGGAAGGGCGTAGGTCCAGGGGAGGGAGAGCCAGTATGTGGATCGCTGCTCGCCTCTAGGGTCGGTGGTGCGCAGTGCTTTTCGGTGCACAGTGAAGCGGCTCCACTCGTCGGCTGAGACCATGGATGTGTAGATCGTGTTATAAGCGAAGTATAAACAGGAGACGATGACTTGCGGTAAGTTAGCTACGGCTACCATGGTGATGAGGATGCTGTTTGAGTCAAAATCCTTTGATGTTAGGTTTGACGAGCCTGTTGAGAAGATGTTGAGGACGGCGTATTCGCTGTAGGTTCCGAAGCCGACTTCGTATGGTGACGAGTATTCGCCATAGGAATAACCCATGAACGACTCATTGCCGTAGGTGAGGAGCTTGCCGGTGATGGCAATGGCGAGGATACAGAAGAAGAGGGTTATGATCCAGCGTGCCCAGGAGGGGGCTTGCCACCAGCGTAGTTTGTGTGGGTGGTAAGGAACCGCGAGACCAGGACTCTCCTTTTTGAATTGACGGGCTTGGCCCCGGGAGAGGAATGGTCGGTTCATGGTCACTGGATCGGGGACTTCGAGGAAGGAGGATATTGCATCGCCGATTGTGGCGAGCACGGTGTCCAGGTGTGTCGTGAGGATGTAAATGATGCAAAATAGCTTCGTGGCGTTTGCGAAAAGGACGGCGAGCATTATCACCAGACTGTATTGTAGTTGGCACATTCCTGTCAAATGTGTCGGCTCGGCGAGGCAGTAGTCGATAGTCCATTCTTCGCCCGGTACGAACTTCCAGTATTCCTCCTCCGTGGCTATGGGATGCGCGAGACTCCAAGAGTCAGCATCGTTCAGTGCCACCTCCTTGTAGTTACATTTGTTGCCATGTGTGGCCAAATAGTTCGGGTCACAGATCCAGCGATTCGCTGTGTAATTCGACACAAATGCCTCATATCTGAAGGACATGAGGACAGTGTTATTCGTCTCCGCTGGCTTTCCTTTTGCCACAAGAAGAAGATTTGCGTAGCCTTTCATCAGACCGCTTCCTGGTCCATAAGCACTAATGCAATCAGCGTTGTCGAGCCGGACGAGCAAATCCTTGGTTGCGTTTGCTTGTAGCTCTCTTGAAATGTCGCACATGTCCTCCGACCACCAAACTTCGTCAGAAACTGTCTGATTGTAGTAGTTGATCATCGTGGCATTCAAGGGTTTGGTCTTGTTGTAATCCGTGGCGTCGCTAATTGTGTTGCTGAAACCTACAGTGACATTTTGTCTGCAGTCTACTGTGGCATTGGTTAAGAATTCAGGCGTGACCACATATACATTATAGTCAAGGCGCTGGGTCGTAGTGAACACTGCCGAATTCCACCTACGGACTGTTAAATGTATTCTGACTGAATAGCTGAAGCGAGTAATCTGGGGAAGAAGTATAAGGGTCTGGAAATTGTTTCGGCACTCACAAGAAATGCAACGGTAGAGTTGAGACAACCAGCAATGTAAACAATATTTTCTTCTTCCAGCCATGCAGATTCCTGAAGCTTGGCAGTCCGACGTCCATAAATTTCCCCATTGCATGTGCTGCATCGACCTCGCTCCTTGTTGGAGAACTTAGACACTGCATCGTATAATTGCTCGCCCCCAGCAACAGAGTCCCCATTACGTTGATCGCAATATGTATCCAGGAATCGGCCTTGTGTACCGTACCGCAGGGTCCAGTATATAGCGTCCCAAGTTTCATCCCACTCTTAGATGTTGCTCCCGCCCATATCGTGAAGATCAAATTAATCATGAACACAGTCCCAGCACTCGTCGCGCCTATAAATACACCTCCGCGCCAACCGCTATATTTCACTGGCTTTCCGGAAGGATCGATCGCGCGTTCGTAGGAGATGTGAGAGGCATAATGGCCTGATCGGAGGAAGAAGCGTAGGAATCTGTGAAAGCCATTTTTTACTGCTGGTTGCGTTTTGCTCGTGAAGGTTCCAAATGTCGTCGATCGATCTGGCACTCGTCTGATGTGTCTGCTAAGTATTAATATACATCCTCGCTCCTGACAAGTTACACCCAGTGTTGGTGGTGTCTTACTCGTTGAATGTTCCTGCCCGCTTTCTATCTCCAATCTCTGGATCTTTGTCCCACCCAGACGAGTACGCAGGAGGATGTTGAGGACTCATTTGCGTTCCAATGTCGGAAGAGTCGATGTCTCGAAGCTGGAATCCGTCGTGTGGATCGTCATATCGGATTGATTCTGGCGTGCTGGACAACCGCTGTATGCTCGCGGAATCCTCCAGCAAGTGAAGCTGGTCTTGAGCGTTTCTCCTCCACATATTTCATATCCGCAATCGCAACAGTACTCAATCAACGCAAAGACGCATTTGCAAGTAACACAACAACTCCAGTAGCGACTGTGAGGATACTTCCCAGGTGCCAAGAGAGATCAATGACACCGTTCAAGCTGTACGTAAAACTGTGAAATGAGCGAAAAGTTGGGGATGGTGGCTATGCAGATAGCTCCACACGCGATTTTGGGCTCTTCTTGCTGATCAAAGCTCCAACTTAAGGGCTTTTTTTAATCAACTGCTGGAACGAGAGGGCTGATTCCTTCTTGATTACCAGGAAAGAATCAGGGAAAACATCCTGACGGCGACCGTTGAGGTGGAGGCTGGAGGCAGTAAGCCAACAGAAGGAGCTCCGGCACAGACATGATCTTCGTGCTGTGCCGCTGGATAAGCTTAAATTAGGCATAGCTTAGGTGGCAGTTGACGTAAATAGATTGCAGTGGCTTCAATGACAAGAGAACATTCTTGGTGTTCATCAATCACTTCATAAGTGAGGATATAAATTGATCTGGCTCGAAATAATGTTTGCTCGCCGTTGGATTGAGACAGGTGTTCAAGTGTCCAATGCCGTTGTGCCTGGTGGCTTTCACGGCAGGTGTGACCCACAAAGCAGCCATCCGCTGCTGGGCGGGCGTGGCATCTTGGCAAGGATGACCCCGCCATGTCGATTCTGACCCAGAACTCTCAACAGTGAAAAAGCAGAGTAGACATTGGGAAAAAGAAGCATCGAGATTCAAGCCGGCCTACCCATATAGTATGGTGGAGCTCATTACAATGAAGCAGCGTGACCGGCAATGACACGAACAATAAAAAGAAGCCGAGTGGGTTTCGGAAATCTGATGGGATTGTTGTTGCTGACAGGATAAAATACTTTTAACATAACCACAATCATCTCATTTGAGCATTGTGACAGTACATACTGCTAATCTTCTGGCCCAACATAAAGTAAGCTACCAAAAACAGGTACATAATATTCCTTAGTTCCTAGATGGAGATCAGTCTGGGTTCCCTGGAAGAACGATTTCTTCTAGCTCCGCAGGAACGTCTTGAATATCTGAAATCTATGCTTTCCAAAATTTAGCTGCCAGTATATATGTTCACAAAGCCCTGATCTACAATTGTATTCCGAATCCGCGGGCACTGCTCAGGTGCCTTGCCGCCCATGGAGTCGGAGTCGAAATGCGACGGATGACTTACATGATTCGAAGCGCAATGATACTGATCTGAGTGCTAAGTTGCTATTAATGCACAGCCGTATGAGAGTCTAGAATGCTGACAGAAGAGGCCCTTGTACTGTGGCTTCATCAAACCTCGAACGGCAGGCGGTGCTCGCCGTGCAACTGAGCTGAGGATGTCAATCCACCTTGTATGGGAGCTACTCATAAATGTGGTAACCAGAGGCTTGTAACACCACAGGAACCACAATATACCATGCTTTGCAAGCTTGATCCAAATGTGCGTCCATTCGTGAACTACTAATGGTTTGCCGAAGGACTAGGCGAGCTTGTTTACTCCGCCGGGTAAACTTTGGCGGGCCAACACCAGACACATATCAGTGAAGCAATGACACTCATTGCCAATCGTTCGACTTGTCTTATTAATTTTGACCATGAGATAACCTTAATCATTAAAGATCATTGCCAGATATATGTAGACTTCTCAATTGGCAGCACGGATAGTTACGCATGACAACAGCTGAACGACAACACAATCTCTAGCAGTAGAAGGATCCCAATAGTGCCCTCTATTTGTTGACATTGGCCCAAACACCCGACACGTTCTTTTTCCCAGATTGGGATTCTTGCGGGCCCAGTGGATTGGGTCGTCGTTAAATGAAAGGGCTCATTGTGAAATTTGTCTGCTCTCAGCACTCGAATTCGTACATGCGCGGTCTGTACCAAGTTGCCGGCTTTGTGCCGTAAAAAACACCTTCAGCTTATTCGCCTCCAGTGTAGGAGAAATACATTTTTTTGGATCCGCAGAAACGAAAGTTGACGAGTATTATACGAGTAAGATAACCAAATAGATACGATAGCCAGGGAGAAGAGGACTGCAACGTACTTGTTACAAAGGCAAACATAACGTAGAAGGCTCCAAAAAAAAAAAGCAAACCCTCTAGCACATGAAATTCACAGTCACCGAATGATTTATCGCTTCCAAACTCATAGCAAAGTGATGTTCTGATTAGCGATCTGAAGGTACCGGAAAGAGGGTGTGTTGAGTTGCGTCACATCTCTCGGGATCAGCGGACAGGGGGTGCTTATCGCTTCCTGTACATACGCCATTCAGACATGCATGGGATTCCCACTGCACGTCGTACAGCAATCTCGTCGCCCATGAGGCATCACATCTTGCAGTGCTTCATCGCATCATAGTCATGCACCTGTATGCATGCGGGTTGATGCAGATTGACGCACGAATTTGGCAGCCTGGGACAATGCAACCTCCCCCTCACCCAAGGACCGAACATATCTGCATACAGCTTTCTGCATGTTATCGACTTCTCCAGCTTCCTTTCATGGATGGGATCGGGTATCAATGAGTGTTGTTGTCAAAACTTATTTATATGCTCTGCATGAGGAAATGTGGACTGGCTACACGTGGCACGTCTCTCACGGAGACAATTCCCCATCGCCAAAATCGGTACAATTGGGAGAAACGACCGTTCCCAACATCACTTTTACCGAATTTAACCCATTGGCAGGAGCAAATATCATGGATTGGTTGGCAAGAGGCTCTCTCCGAGTGTGGCGCCGAGAAAGTGAAGTCTGATGATCAGTCTTGCTGACAAGTGTGGTGGGACAACAATGCACGAAGTTAAGTTCTGGGCTGATCGTCCCGAGAGCAAACGGAGTCGCTGAAGATACGGCTCGGACCGCAAAACTTGTCATTTGATACATTCTCAAGGCAGTATGACTTCTGACTCGTCACCTCGCTTAATTTTGGCCCTGATCTCGGGGGCATATTTTGGTACCCATTACGCCCGAGTTCTTTGAGAAACAGTTCCCAAACATCCTCGGAAGAAGTTGGCTGCCACACTTGTGCTTTTGGGTGGCGCACGATTACGACCTTACTATCGTAACCGATGTCTTAAAAGCCCAAGAGTCTGTCCAGATGACCATGCAAGTCGGACGGCACGTATGTGGGGGGCATGCCTATGCATATTGACGCGGATAGGGATGGCAAGCCACGGTCCCAATCATCTGTCACCATCTTTAACCACATCTCGCTGCTTTATTTTTGGCGTTCTCATTGGCCTTGGATATCACAGCCTTGAGTGGTGAGGCTGATGTCACTTTGATACCGAGGCTCGCCACCTATGGGGCTCATTTCAGTGGTTCTGATTCTGAAGATCGATCTTTCAATCTGTTCCGTCTATATCGCGTAACAGGCCAATTGCCTCCGGAAAAGACCTACTTTTTGGCCAATGGTCGATGGTTGGGAAGAACACTTGAATAGAAGACGGACAGGTTTCGTGCGAGAGCGAGATCCGTAACGACGACTTTCAACCTGTGCTTCGTTGATCCGCGATAAGTACTGACGTACCCTAATCTGAGACTGTTCGTCGTGTTTAAACTTCCTCTCGCGTTTTACCCTACTCTGTCTCAGAATTCGCATGTGATTGCGGAGGGGAAGGTGGGATGAGCGACCCAGATTGCATGGAATGTGGGCCAATCATTGGCTCGAAACCGCCCCTTTCATGTTCAGCAGCAGTTTTGCGAGTATCGATGGCATCAAAAGCCAGAGTGTGATTCGAGATTCGATCTCGATTATTTTGTTGGCTATGTTGTCCCTGCTTTAACAGATCCGCTTTAATATTGTCAGATTGCTCGCCTTGCGTTTGTTGAGTGATGGTCGACAGTTGGGAACTTCGACCAAATCGAAGATTTGCAGCCCCATCTAGTTCCCAGTACGCTATAGCAAGTTGTGACCAGTTCGAAGGCGCCTGCTTATCTTCTGCTTCCAGTTGACTTCTCACAAAACCATACAACGATGTCGCTTCCAAGTGATTTTCGAGTGCATTGCCTTCCAACCACTTGTTGATTCTGTCTCTTTTCGAAGTGAAGTCAAGAAGCAAATGAGGGTAAAGTTCAATGCTAGTATAATTTCGTTCGGGGAGAGGTTGGGGAGGTCCAGACATGCCAGTTCCTGGCAAGTCATCCAAGGACCCGTGGATGTCTCCCAGGCCAGAGTCAGAAACACCTGAGTAATTGCCACTTCCAATGTCTGCTGCGATTCCTTCCAAGCCTGGTAGATTGAATCCTTCAGTGGCAAGTTGTGTATTTCGAGGAGACGTTTGTTCGACCAGTGGCTGTAGGAGAAAACTCGAAGTTGATGCAACGGACCCTGCTGTTCGATGCGGAATGATCATCTGGCCTCTATTTGAGGTGTTTTGGTCTTGGCCTTCTTGATCTATTACTGACGAAGAGCCATACTGACTTGAGCTTTCATTGGAAGTAGCTTCCGGGTAGGCGTTGACAACTGAGAATTCGCGACTGAACTCGTTGTATAATTGTTCTTCGGCTTGTCGTAATATATATATTTGACCTTCCCAATACTGCTCTGCATCTGTTCCTTCTTGTTCCAGCGGACCAAGATCGTCTCTGGCGCCTTGACATTGAGCGGCAAGCTTCCGTAATTCTTCGAAGCCATCTAATTTTCCTTCTGCCGACAGCTTCTGTACTTCGCCCATAAATTTGGCATCCCAAATCCAAACTTCTTGCCGTTTAAATGCAGCTTCGCGCCTCTTTTGACGAGCTTCAACCCGGGCACTGGTAGCTTCACGCTGTAACCTTGTAATCTTCTGCAGGGCGTGCATTAATTGTGCGAAGTGAAGTCCTTCCATCCCTCCCACCAACGTCTCCATTCTCATTTCATCATCAGCTTTTATTGAAGATGTTTCTCGCGCATGCCCGACACCGTTCTCATTGTCGTGCATTTGCGTTGTGGAGAGCATAGAACCCATCCCTAATGGGAGGAAATCTGCTTTGGACTTTCAAATACGTTTTCGAAGCTTGACAAGTTGGACTATCCTTCGTACTATTTGACGTCAGTTGACACACCAGGATCTTTCTTAGACACGTAGCATCTTGCTAACTTCAAGAACAAGAATCACAAATCTATCAAGATGCTCAGCCGAAGACAGATTGAATACGAATGGGGAGCGGTGCCTTTCTGTTTCCAACCTTTATCAATTATTTGCCCCATCCTTTGGTTGTCAACGGGTCTGGTGCTTGTGAAACGGAAATGCTAACCATCTCCTGGCCCAGCTGTGCAACAGTAATTTCCTTTTCACCGCAGAGAGATTCTTGATTCAGCCGTGCGACATATATGCGGAGCGGTACGGCTGTCAGCGGGACGTGTGGGGTGGAATTAGACTTGGGTCTAATCGTCGTGCGAGGCAAGCCGAGGGCTTCCTAAAAGCAGCAGTGTCTTCAGCCGATACGATTGTCTCCGGCTAGGGGGTCATCACTTGCCAACGAATTCTACCAGATATGGAGAACACCATTGGTAATTATGGACCATCATTTTACCACGTCTGCAACCATTACAACCCAAGGAGAAGACCACTGCGGTTCTCTAGTGGAACATCAAAGCAAAAATCATGTCGTACCCACCAATCGTGAAAGGATAGAAGCAAGCTGCTGCACAAGATCTCCGACTGGAAAAGATCGTGCCAAATCAAAGAAAACTTGCTCCGCTAGCTGATGAACTCCAAGGGCTGCGGCTCCCCGAGTGATAGGTAGTTCTACAATGGGAGACGGGCATAAAAGCATTATGGGTCCGCAGAATGTTTGAAAACGAATACATGCTGGCCATGGTATCCATACATTATGTGAGAGCCCAGAATGGCTTCCTACAACGCGTCCAGCAGCTCTCCTGACAACTCATCACCTTGGTCAGACTGGTCCTGGGACTCACGTGGATTCTGGGTGTCTAGTCGCTATGGCCCTTCGGGAAGCTTGGAGTACAGTTACAAGTATTCCGAAACGCCAGCACAGACATCCAAGCAAGATCAAGCGACGCCTCGCACTCCAGATGCAGATTATATCAAGCAACCTGAGAGTCTAGACTTCTCATACCAAGGCGTGGATGGTGTAAGCTACGCTACACAAGGAGGCCAAGTTCAAGCCAGATACACGCCTAGTTCTAGCGGCCCTATCTCGTCTCAAAGCTCGACGAATTATCCCCCGACAATTTCGTCTTATGGTAAAAGCGATGGCAGCTATACGACTTCATCGATTCCCGTCAGCAACCAAGTATGGACTGCCAGTGGCGATTCAAATCCTACAAGTCAGCATGGCCAGACTTATGGCGCTGCTGACGTTGCCGATCGACTGACGAGCCTCAATATCAACACGGCGATCTCTTTTCAACAACCAAGTATGCGCACTCTGTATCGCCTATACTTTGACTCGATATTGACAAAGATCAGGCTACGCCCCTGGATTATCTGGAAACTATCAACCGCATGCTGGTAAAAACACAAACAAAGCTGCCAGTTCAACGGGAGGAGAGCTTGACGAAAGCAAGATTCCCTATCGCAAGCTCTTTGAACTGTCCGCTGACCTGTTGACAGGATACAAAGTTGTCGATCCCAAGAATCAAAAGAAGTTTTGGCAAGTTGGGCGAGTCTTCATGGTCTTGTGGACCGAACCGGCCGGTATACAATGTACAGGTCGAGACAAGGCGGCTCAGTACGGATCTCAGCTGAGTACTACGTACTTGAATGGGACTGCTTATACGGAGATACGGCGCTTCGTTGTTATTGGGGAAGGTTATGGCAATAGTATATGCTCGTGAGTATCCCGTTCTATCTTTGCTTCGACTTACTAATGTTTACTGTAATGCAGGCCAATTCATACCTATTCTGGCCAAGCAACTCTAAAGAGTAATCTCCCGGACGCGAAACAACATGCTATCATACACACAAGCAAGAGAGCCCCGGAAGAGAATTCATACGAACTCGATGACGGAACAATCGTCAAGGAGAACCTTCCTAAAGAGCCCATCAGAGTCATCTCGGAACAGGCAGGCGAAGAAGGAGACCTTGGAGCTCTGTCAAGGGTCAACTATGCCAAGATATATACCGTGGAGCATTACGTCCGCGTTCTCAATATCGGGAAGGTCCACCCAAATTCGATGGCCAGTCTCGAACAGAATAGCTTGTTCAACCGGCCTGCCAGTGAACCGCCGCAACCACCCAGAGGCCAATCGTCGTCATCTTCAAAGAGAGACAACGGCAAGAAGAAGTCCTCAACCAGGTCTGGCTCGGGTAAGAAACATAGCAAGAACGATGATTAGGTTTCTCACGTGAAGGATTCAACTTACTATGGAATTGCTAGTCAGATTTCGTCTTCTCGCCGGTCAATACTTGTGTATCCTCCTCACAGGTCGATGTTTGGATAGCGGGCTCTCTGCAATGCTTTTTTTTGCCGATCCACTCATCACACGTTGCCAGGGAAGAGGTCTCGTCAGATGGTTTTGATTTACTTATCATTTCCTACCTCAGTCAATTGGCGTTGTTATTGTTTCATTGGTTTGGAAATTATACGTTATTATGCCAGCTCCAGACTGTTAGCTTGGGCCAGCGGCATAGATTTAGGACACGAAAACTACTGCTGGGGAAAAGGCATAGCTGCGCCACAGGCATAGATCACTGCTCGCGTCTGCGGATCTTTTTCATGGCAGTATGGCATATTCCTGCCGAGCAAAATAATACCTCCCACATGTTTGACATAAACTCTTCAATGATAACTCAATCCTGATACAAGGACAACGACAACCATCTTCTTGCTGCTTTAAAGAACTTTTTGCATCTATACGCTAACATACTAACACTGAATTTTACCAATGCCTGTTCAAACTGTGCCTCGATAAACCGGTGTATGGTGACTCTTGCGCGGATGGCTGCCTACCAAGCTCGCCCAGGAATCAGCTCACCACTCCACACCGGCTTCAGAAGTCTGACTGACTACCTAGTCTTTGCCACAGCACGATTTTAAGTTGCCCTGATGCCCGTAATTGGTGTCTGGGCCCTGGAGCGACCTTCGCCGTTCAGCTCGCTTCAAGATGAGACCTTGCTTCTCGAGATGGGCTGAGCTGCACAGAGATTGTGGCCAATATGGCCCGTGAACACTTGACTATCGAACAATAGCTTTGGTCCAGAAAAAGTAGCAGACATCTCCCCTTCCTCTCGCTTATCGCTCCAGAAGATCCCTCACATGGGGGATGGTTGGGTGCAGGACCAAGGGTCCCTGGCTTCATTCCATCCATCGGCCGCAAGCCCTGTTTCGTCTGGTCGCAGTCCAGGTTGTTTGTTAATTTCGAGAACGGCATTTGTCGTGCGCCTTCTGGGATGTCTTGCAATGATAGGCGCGCGTCCTTCGACCCTCGCCTACATTTGCAGCAAGGCACTTCATTCTACTGGATGGGAACGCTGGACACCAACTTTTCTAACCAACAGCAATGTTTGAACCAACAGGGAATCAGTTAAGACAGTGACCAATGATGGTTTCCATCTGCGGATCTGAAAACGAACATTACACATGTCGATCGTCCTAGTCTGGCTATAGGCCCGTCAAGCTGACTTCATGCAGAAGTGATGTGACTGTCAGCCGTATGCTTTTTGTCGCTGTCTTACCATGAAGCACCTTCTGGGGTTCCACAGCAGCCCTATGAGACGGGTTCAGATCGCAGTTTTTGTTTTTATGTGACTAAAAGTGCACATTGGTTATGTTGCACCTTGGAAGTGCGTAGTTGAGAGAACGTCCGAATGCGTTGTGCAGCCTTGGAGTTACTGGGTGGTGAGATACGCCCGGCTTTGCGATAAAAACAATCAAAGGCAAGCGGCAGGCGAATGGTCTAAGCTCGAGTTGAAGGACACATGTTGGTTGGACGCCCGGCGATGGCGAGTAGGAACGGGAGCCAGCTTTGCTTTTCGTGGTCATTGGTGACTTCACCGCCGTGACCGTCGGAGACCACGGGCGACCTCGAAGGCTTGAGGCAGGATTGCGAGAAGCCGCCTTGATATCGTCTGTCAGCCTCTCTACACAAATGCTTCAGTCAGCTTATATTGGGTCTAGTAAGTCCTGCGACGCAGCGTTCTATGTAGGCACAATTTGACAGCAATATTAGCGACAGGGGGTGGGGGCATTTGGGTATCGCTAATGGAGGAGGAGGACCCTTCAGTGCCTGGCATCCCTGTAGTCCAGCCCTGTAGATGAGCAAGCGGGGCTTAAATTCCCTTGTTGACATTGTGAGATGGACAGCAGGCATAGCAAGAATCAGGGTGTGAAATGTGGGCGGCCCAATTGAACTATACTCTGGAGAACTCGTAAACAATTGGAGAAGATCGATTGCCTGCATTGACAAGATCATAGATTATCAGACTAACAGTATTCCCTTATGCAACATGAACAAAAAGCAGTCTAGAATTATTTCGCCAAGCTCAGCAGGCAAGGAGAAAATCCAACGAAGCCCTTCAGGTCAAAATAACAAGCTCAATGACATACGAAGGGGTGAAAAAATAATTAACAGAATCTGACTCGAGCAGCAAATGGGTATCGTACGCAGTTCAGCAACCTGGAGATTACAAAGATCTGGGTCCGAAGTCTCGAGTTCTGTTGTACCTCGAAAGCCCATGAACAGCAGACAGGAAAAGAAGGGGCGATGCTTAAATACTAATGAGATTAGAGAAGGAGAATTTCCTCACAATGCTGTATCGACGAGGAGCAGGAGAGCGAAGCCCACAGCGCAGACCACTCTCGAGTCCTCAATCATACATCAGCGATGGAACATAACAATCATTCTGTCTTCAGTCGATGGTTTGCGAGGATACATTTCGGATTCAGGACCAGATTCTAGGCTAAGTGGTCTGAGCTGGGACAAGCTAGAGAGCGCCGTCAGATCAGATACTCTGCGCGAGTCGAGTTGGGCGTGGAGCACTCAGCATGTTTTCGTCGTCAGGAGACATGTCAAAACCTGTTACTGAGAATGTTGATTGTTGAAGAGGGTTCCGAGTGGCAAGCCTCAAAAAGTCGAGCTCAGTATCTTCCAGAGAAGTGTTGGACGAATGACCCGGCTCTCGTGGTGCCATGGTCACCATCCCAGTGGAGGTCCGGGGCCCCAATCGTGTCTCCCTGGCACCGTCTTTGTACCAATACTCCAGAACATCTTCTTGCCAAGTTCCATCGTCAGAAATCGGTCCATACCCAGACTCGAAAGTTCTCGCAAGAAGACCCACTTCCAAAGGTGACATCTGCAGTTGATCAAGGATCCACCAGTCCACCCTTAGAGCCGAAGAGTGAGAGTTGTCTAGGGTATCCATGACAGAGGGTGGGAATCGATTTCTAGAATTCCGTTTCGCATTTGGTTGCGGAATCAGTCGGGGAAATCTAACATATTCTGATGCCACACTCCCGACATCTGCATCAAAGTCTTCCGCAAACACTCTCTGTTCTCGGTGTTCAAGATTGGTAGGCTCGCCATCATCATCCACCAGTCCAAGAGCCAGACATTTTTGCTTCAACTGCACTGCCTCCTTCTCGGCTTGCTCAAATTCTTCAATCAAGGCATTTTCTGCAACAGAATAGTTGTCCAGCCACTTCTGATCGTCCTCCGCTAGCGCCATGCCAACACGATCCCTCCTCTCCCGCTCTTCCTCCAAGGTATATTTTTCATCAACATGCCAGTCTAGTCGTTCTCGTAAAATTTCAACATCGCCAACTTTCGAGAGGTATTCAGACACTAAGGGATGCTCTAATTGGCCACCTTCCGACCCGCTGTGACTGGACGAAATTGGCGAAGGACAAGGGCTTTTCGCATCGCCCAATTGGAAGAACTGCTGCTCATCTAGATTCCACTCATAGAGAACGGTCTCTAGATTATGAAGCTCGAATTCTTTTGCGCTAAGGCGGTTCTCAAGAAGTATGCAGTCATCTTCCAAAGGTCCGTAATTGTTCCTCGCTAGCTGACAAGCGTCGATTAGAGCTTGGAAGGTATTTTGCTCTGGCGAAGCTTTCGGAAGTCCGAAATTGATTCCGTGGCCCCTCTCCTCGACATATTTGAAGTAGCTGTCATTAGCAATTGCTAGAGCGAGTTGTCGGTCTCTCAGAACTCTTCGCATCTCTTGAATTCGAGATCTTAGACTCCACACCTCCGGCCTCAACCTTCTAACTTTAGCCCATTCTCGCTCAAAAGAAGGCCGTCGCTCCCCAGTATAGCTAGATACGTTCCTATTTGGCTTTTGCGGAGCATGTCGTGACACATACTCGCCCGGACCTGGACCAGGTGGATGAGTGGGCATAGGTTTGACAGGCTGCTGTTGCGAGACTACCGGCCCTGCACTTATCGATGGAACACCTTTAGGAACAATACCGCCAGGTTCGTTTGGCTGCTCCATTCTAGTCTTGTGTTCAGTATTGATTCCAGTAGTGGTCTGGGAAACTTTTAACTTTGGAGAGGTGACCTGTTTGAGTACGGGTACGCGTGAATCGCATGAGGTGCCGACAATTGGAGATGACGACGCAGCTGACTTGTGAGACACGGTTTTGAAGTTCGGATGGCTCGTTTTTGGTTGAAAATCCGTTGAGGGCCGTCGAGGGCTTATGAAAAGATCATGTCCTCGATCGAAGACTACACCTGTACCAGCACGCGAGGTGGTTTCATGTGTGAGTTCCGGCGTCGCACACGCATCATCTTGGGGTCTAAACCTCCCACTGCTATAGTACCCAAACTTGTCGCTCTCTTCTGGAAACTGGCACAAACGGGCTTGTCCAAGTATCGGAAAGGGGTCGTTGGGCCGTGGTGCTGCTGGGTACATGCTTGGGTTATGCTGGTTACCGCCATCGCAACGATCCAGTGGCAAGCACTGCATATTACTGTTGCGCACTGGTCCTCCAGGATGCGAGTAAGTCCACAGAATCAAGAAATTCGCTGGCGATCAGGCTCGTCGGGCTGGCGACGACATGCTTTTTGAGGGATCCAGCCCCTTAGGAGAAACCGAGGACTTGAGCCTCACGCAATTACGGCTCGCCCACCATAAAATCGCCCCATGAGATTAAAAAGAATTCTTCCCTACGCAGTTAGAACCGGGTGAGAATGTGACGCGACAAAATTAAAGCGGCAGGGGTTCTTGGACGCCTTGCTTGTTTGTGGCTGCGTACCCCGGCGGCCGTCTCGCATACACCCGCTGAAGTCTCGGCTGCAAGTCCGTATCGCTCCAATCATCAACCATCGTATCGCCACTGCACGGAGCTATGGAGGGTTTCCTGCAAAAGCACAATGAATGTGTGGGGTAGGCACTCATGGGAGGATGTGAATCAAAAGAGCAACGTAATTTGAGCCGCATCAATGTCGACCAGTCACCTGTGCATAAAATGGCACGCTGCCGCACCTGTGCCCACAGGGAATGCACTGTGTGGAGATAAGAGATTGAATCGCAAAACCTGAATCAAAGCTTTGAAGACGATGCCTAAGTATCCCACCGAATGGAGTGTTTGGAAGCGGAACGAGAAAAAATGTCGCTGGGAATGCTACCGCGATGCCTCAAGAGGCAAGTTTACCGTCGCAACAAGCGTCTGAGGAACGAAAGATTGACACCAAGCAGGGCAACGCGACTGGAGGTACCAATATGACCCGACTGGTCCTAGCGAAGATGTTACAGGCAGCACTGGAGACTCTTCAGGTGGAACAGTTGTACCTGATAGCCAACACTCAACGCAAGATGCCGGCGCTGATGGCGTAGATGGCATCACGGAAAACCTCAATGTTCTTAACATGGATACACAGGCGGCACTTCAGCCCTACAATGCCAATTATGGACAGTATAAGCAGAGCTCCTCCACGGTAGCTCCTATGACTCCAAGCTTTGGCACTTCCCAAAATTCCTACGCGGACCAGAGTAATGCTCGTAACCCAAGGTACGCCGGGACTCAACCAACTTCTCAGGCCCAATATGACCCGAGGAATCAGATGGGAAGTAAGCTTGATTCCTCGTTACCAAAGCTATAAAGCATTTCTGAAATGATCAAGTACCACGTCCAACCGGATCTACTAGGTGGATCCATACTAGAAACAATCGATCCCGTCATGACGAACTTGACAGAAGTGAGGTCCTTGGACACAACCGAATCCGAACATTGATTAACATGCAACAGGATTCAAAGTTCACAGCAGTGACAAGTTCAAGTTTGGCACGGCAAGTGCGGTTGGGTAATACTCACCGATTTTTGAGCTAATGAAGAGAAAGGTATTCAAGGTCTTATGGTCCGAGCCAATGGGCTCTGGGGGTACGGAGATCACCATGAGGACGCCAGCTGGGAACGGCGAAGAAGCACATCATAAAATACGCCGATTCCTTGTAGTTGTCAACTGTCCTGGCCACTGTCTATGCATGTAAGTGAACTATCTCGAGAACGAATAGTAGCACTGTCTGATATTTCTCAAGACCAATCTTGACTTATGGTGGTCAAGGTACAACGAAGCGCGGCGTTCACGCTGATGATCATGCAATCATCTACACTTCGAAGGATGATGGCCCACAGCTGATGCCGAATGAAGTGTTATACAAGGAGCCAATAAGAATGAATCCTATCAGCGATGCGCACAAACTAGATGCAGCCTCGAGGGTCAACTACAGAAAGGTGTATACAGTAGAACACAACGTCAAAGTTATGTTCATCGGGGATCTGACTCGAGCAGCACGTGCTCAAGTTATCGCCGACTACAATCTTGCACACCCTTTGCTGATGGATTCCGATTCTGAACCAGGCTATACGACAGATAGAGAGCCTCCTGGATCTCCTCAGCAAACATACATTATCCCGACAATGGCGAATACTGATCAGGGTGGCATGGGCGGAGCTGGTGGAAACAGCATGGGAATACAGAATACGTCTGGCGATCCAACTCCGCGTCAGGACAGCCAGCAGTATTACCCAAATACTTCGTATGACGGTTCTCAGAGTGTGGCGGTAGCCTCGTACTCAACTCCGGCGATTTCCGATTTTCAGACGCCCTATCAGCAACCAAGAACCTACGAACCGCCTGGGCCTGAGGATTATTACTCCCAGAATTAGAAGACAGTGTGACTGCCACTATCAGTAAGCAGTATCCCATCGAAGCAAGATAGATGTTCAATTGACTAGCGGGTGTCCTTCACAGATACGTTGCATTAGCATACTTACGTTGAACGAATTTTATGGCGAAGCACCGAACCTTTCCATGCATAGGTTATTCGGTCATCACGTTATGAGATATCCCAATTTTGGGAAGCCAGAGGCCTGTATATGAGAAACGAATTTCCTTTGCGCACATTGCTGCGTCGCGAGTCCAATTCGGGCCGCCGTGTTTCGTTTGTGCGAATCCTTTAGGTGAGCCTGTTATACACGAGGACAGCCACCACACTACGTGGGATCGACCAACAGTCATAGTTCCAGTGTCATGATCACGAATTTTTTTTAATTTTTTTTTTCGTTCTGCCGCCAGTCAGTGGGAAGGCCACTTCACTTGCCACTTCATCAGTCGTATAATAAAAACGGCTTTGGATTATCTCGTTCGGGATTGGTTGGATAGTCAACCAGACAGATTTCATAGCCGTGTATCTTTTGATCGAAGAATGGTAGTCGTTGATTTGTATCGGCATTCCTGCCTGACGTGGAAACTTCGTTATCCACATCCCAATCATCAGCCACAGCGACACCAATGCCTTTATGCTCAGTGATCTGATCCACTTTTCTGAAATATCAATCTTCTTTAAAATCAATACATTTGTGTGTGGCTGGCTTTTAGACGGGCAGCGAATATAGTGCACTGGTCACAATTGGCCATGACAACTCACCACACCATAAGAAGCTGCCCATTCATGCCCTAACGCGCCCATACATCACGCCTCTTCCACTAATTGCCATCAAACTTGGTAGCTAGTATGAACTCTTTAGCTCTGAGTCATGCATTGTCCTTTATGACTGTTTTCCGCGTCTTAAGAATACAAGTTTCATATCCTTAGGAAACTGAGAGCGTAGCTCTTGCTGTTGGAAGAAACTTAGCGTTCCCGTTCCCATTCCCGAGCCGAGCCGAGATGGTCCACTTTAACTTCGCTTATCAACTACGAACAAAACAAAGGAACGAAGAAAGTGTGGAACCACTCAGGCAGGAGTAGAAATTTCGTAGGACTTATTCTATGTTTACGATAAATGTGAGATTCTTGGTTTATACTCCAAGATATAGTGCAAGAGAGGAGGAAACAAGACAAAAAAGAGGGAAGGATATCTACCGGCGCAAGCAAAGCAGACGTTCAGTTGGGATGATACCCCACCATTGAAGTGTAGCTAAGAGACTATCTGTGACACCCTAACCTAGACAGAATGCACTCATCGAGTGATACTATTGCCTTATATTTCTGCAATACAAAGCACTAATGTTGCATCGTCTGGAAGACTTTCATATTGTTACGATTACTCATAGAAAACTTGCCAGGTACCAAAGACAGCCGTGAAAGACGAAGGACGGTGATAGTGTAACCAATCATTATATTGCCATTAAAAACTGAGGGCCGGCTTTGCTAATGAGGAAGATGATCTGGTGGGCCATTGCAGCTACTACCTCATATACCAGCTGCAATCCCACCATTCTGCTCTGAAACAGTTCCCAGTGAACAGTCTTTTGGGAAGCTCCAGGGGCTTTTCCTAAGTATACGGTCAGAACTACAGGCAATATTGTTTTGTATAGAGTAGCTAATATTCTCCGGGAATAAATTCGAGCCATGATTTCCATGTTCGCTTTAAAAAGGGCAAAGACGGCCCCGGCTCGGTCCGCTAACAGTTTAGTGATTACATCCGCTGTAGGAGCTCGCACTGCCCCAAAATTAGTGATCCACAATCTGCAAAATCAGCGTCAGACGGCACTAATGATGTGAGTTCCTGCAGCGATGCGGGCCGAGCCTGAGCCCAAATCATGATCTATCTCATTCAAGTCCTGATTCTTAGGTATCAAACACCTAGAAGTAAACAGAAGATGATCCGCACCTAAGTAATACTTTAACTGTGGAATGGTAGCCCTGAAAACTTTGGGTGTTAGCCTTGACCGTATGGAGTTCTCCAACATCGGCTCAATAATATGCCTGATAAGATTCCTGTGGCCGGGAGAAGCCTGTTCTCAAGAAACTAGCATCTTATGAGATTTCAAAATCAGGACATGCCCGCCCCTAGGAGCACGAGCATGAGCAGCAAACACCTGGAAGTCGTGCATCCAGCTCTGCAGTTGACTGGAGCTCTGGGATGATCAATTGGTTGCAGAACGCCTTGCTAAATTGGAGTCTGCTGACCACGTCAGCATCGCTACGCCTACTGTGGATTCTATTGGCTACAGGCGTGTAGGAGTCATTGACTTGAATTTAGTGGTTTTGATCGCTGCTCTTATTTGTTCCTTATTCGTGCAGGTTGTACAGTAACGCAAGTTCTACCACACCACTTTGATTTACAGCTGCTATTGGACAGTCTCGCCCGGCTGCATCAACATGTCAGCGTGGATGACGTCCACGACAGATAAGAATGGGTATATTTTGCATACAAAAGACGAAACAGGCAGATCGAGGCGGTACAGCATACGAAGTACGCTGCAAAAGAGAAACCCGATGATATTCAAGATAGTACGCTAAAGTCTTGCATCAGTGCAAAAAGAAGACCAGCTGGCTTTACTGAGGCCCAGAAACGCCCAACAGTGCAATTTCCAATAATGCCACCGTACAACAGTGCTGTAGACCTGCGTCCTCCACAGAAACTTGAAGAAAAAAAGGAACCAAGGAGTAAGATCTAACTATCGCCACATCGTCCTAATCCACAGAATAATTGCCCAGTATTTAACTCCACGGTGCATCTGCAGGCCTTTCAACCCATTATACTTCAATTATAATTCCGAAACATTTGTCCATGACAACTAAAACCACTAGCTAGCTATTCAATCAGAAGGGGCAAGATCCTTCACAGAATATGACTTGGACCTCCAATCGCTTGACTCATGCCGCACACTTGCCAGTTGCAATGATCGTGTGATAAAAGCAATTGCTGTGCGCGAGAATAGTCAGATAGATCTCCAACTGATGTCAGACCATAGAGGTGTAGGTGAACGATCCAGAGAAAACATAAGCTCATCATCATGAGACTGAGCATAAACAGATGTGCGGCCTAGAAGAAAGGAAGTAGAGATCACAGAGCCGTGGTCAACTTCAGGATGCGTTGACTTAGCGTGATGAGAATTGTCAGTCTCAGTAATCAAACTAGATCTACCAGAACTACTTTTACCTACAGGCCTTACAAGCCTGGTATCTTCAAACCAGACTCTGAGTACTGCAAGTTCCCATTGAGTGTCAGCTTCTTTTCCTCCGCTCTCGTAAATTCTGGCAAGAATGCTGACCTCAAGGGGCGATTTACGAAGAGACTTTAGCATCCAGTCATTGATTGTCGTGGTAGGAAGGTCTAACATCGGGTCAGGCTTGGGTTCGTATTTCTTGAAGTCCTGGGAATCCCGACCGGGGCGAAGTGAGAGTAGTATTGGGTGCTTTACATACTCTGACGTCTGAGCTCCTGCTCCTACATCTAATCCTTTCTCGCTATGAAAGGATGCCTCCGCCAGGACTTCGAATCTTTTTGGCTCTCCATCCTCATCCACCAGACCTTGAGAGATACATTGCAGCTTCAATTGTACCAGTTCTTTCTCGAGAAAGTCGATATCTCTGGCAAGGCTGTCATGTTCAGCTCGTGAGCCGTTTAGCCAGGCCTGGTCATCTTCATTCAAAGCCATACCGAACCTGCTACGTGATTCCTTCTCCTCTTCTAGTGAACGTTTCTCATCCAAGATATTATCTCGGCGTTCGTGTAGAAGATCCAAATCGCCTTGTTTGGAGAGAAACTTAGTTACCAACGGGTGATGATTTGGTTCGTCAAAGTCATCATCGAGAATCGACCAAGTATTCGAATGGTGACTTGCAAGAGCTGGGCCGATGGCGTTATCAACCGGCAGTAAAGGAAATCGCGGTTCTACAGCCTGAGAAAAAAAGGGCTGCTCAAGACGAGTGAGTTTGAACTCAAGCCGGCTCAATTCATCCTCAAGAGCAGTACATTCGTATTCTTCAGGTCCGTAAGCGTTCCTTGCCTTTTGGCAATCCTCCATGAGTTCGTAGAGAGGTTTGTCGTCTGTTCCTTGGGGCACTTCATCGCCCAGATAAATGCTTTTAACCATCCTTTTGAATAGGAGATTGTCAGTTTCGGCCTTTTGAGCCTCCAATCTCCTTAGTTCAGCTCGTTTTTCGCGGACGCGTGAGCGCAAAACTAAAATATCCTCCCGTAAACTTCGCACCTCAAGCCAAGCAACGCTCTGCGTCTTCTCTCCGTGAGAATGTCCACCTCCCCGTGTAGAATTGCCCTCCGGAATGTTAAATTCCATCCCTACCGGATTGCCATTATATTGTTTGAACGATCCCGTGGACATTTCAACAATATGATCTGGGGTTGTGGCTGTCAAATGAGAAGCCAAAGACGTGGAGGGAAAATATCCGTGAGACGAGGCAGCAGATTGAACAATTTCTGGATATATAGTAAGGGAAGCGAGACTCGAGCGCTGGTGAGGTACGTCTCCTGATGCACTCTTGGTAGCTGGACCGCCGGAACTTTTGCTTTGGTGCGTTATGGATGTGATGCCTCGGCCAACAATGCTCCGCGAAGGATACCTTTGCGAGGCGGACTCAACATCTTCAGCCATAGGTGTGCAAGGTTCGTCTTTGCAGTTTTCATAGGGCGAGTGCCCTGACACGAATGACTCCAGGTTCAGATCTTTATCCCTCCATGAGGGCTTCTTAGTTTGTGCCTCTGCAGCCCAGCATGGCTCGTGGAGCCAACCGCCAGCTTCTGGTCCCAACTCTGATTTTGACTGAGAAGACATGCGACGGATCCACTGCGTCACGTCTAGGGGTCAATTCCTGCTGTACATGATGCGGTATACGTGGTCATATGATAGTCGAGGTAAGTCGGAATATTCCAACGGCATGAAACCGACAAGGCTAACAAACGACGGTACGGAGGTAAAAATGGACCGCAAGGATGATATGGAGCCTCATTGAGGATATGACAGTATCTACAATCCAGAGTTGCCAGATATGCCGTTGACGTGGGGGGTTGGCGCAGCAGCTCTGTAATTAAGGTGCAACTTGCAGGGCTGACATACAGGGGATGCTCGCCTGTTATATTCTGCCGCTAGCTGCGACGCGAAGATTGGCTCCTTCAGCCATTATTCCAGCATACATAAAGCAGCGACATTGCCACCCTGTACAGTTACAGCGAATGACATTTCATCAGCCCTTCTAGTGGCACGAACAGTGGAGAGCGGTCCGCATCTTGGCCAGTCGTTGAGGGTCATGTCGCGATGCACCTCGGAGAATCGAGAATTGTCGACATACCAGTTATCGAAGTGTGGTCCATTGGACCGCAAGCTTGAGGCTCAAACAATTTTCTTGCAGGTTGAACCGAGTTTAAATGCTCTAGCCCCCCCGCGTGGTGGTGAGCCGACCTTCAGCATCATCCGCTTCTCTCTCGCTGGCAAATAATGTCGCTATGCCCAAACACAAGTCACACGCCAAAGAACCGAGGCGATTGTCATCATCATCAAGTCCGGCAGCTACTGGAGCTGAGTATGAGTATCCAGGGCTTTGGTGTGAGTGGGAATGGGAAGGTGATGAAAAACGCTGGAGACGATATCGCTTGAAAAGTCCTAGTAAGGAAAATCTAGATGGTCAAAAGCTGTACTCACTCCACATTGCCTAGACGAATACGAATTCGAGTATGAGACATCGATTCGATCATCAACAGAGCCTAGACATGTAGCTCAATTGGATCCGATCAACGAGTTGCAGGCTGCACAAGGTGGCCAGTATCAGACGTCCAACAATTATGTGGCCACCACGAACGCCACAGAAAAAATAACTCGCAGCTTTCAAGGTCTCACAACAAACCCAAATCCCACAGCTGTATCTTTCACTCCTTATGCTACTGCAGAGACTGTAGTACAGCCAAGCTCCCCCACTCATATCAGGACCCGGAACCCGAGTGTCAACCAGGAAGAATTTGATCCTCGTAGGTGCACCTCAACTCGTAACATTACATCAAACCATATGAAAGTGTCCTGACATTCACAGACTACAAAGTTCACGGATCATGGGAGTTCAAATGGGGGAGGGTATAAATCTACCTCAAAGATCCTTCATCCCAAGCATTTGACTGAGGCAATATAGGTGTTCAAAGTTCTCTGGGCCGAGCCAAGAGGAGCCGATGGAGGTCAAAATTCCAATACCGGCAGCAGCGATGGAACCTGGACCAAAGGAAAAGGAGAGACAAATGGCGACAAGTTTCAAAAAGTCCGTCGGTTTATCATCATCAATCCAATGGAAGGTCATTGCATTTGCTTGTAAGATCTTACGACATTCAAACGCACGATTGATCAAAGCTGAAGAACAAGCAGGCCGATCAACACATACACTCGGCAAGGAGTTACTAAAAAAGGCGTACATGCGAAACATCACACGATTGTCTATTCGGACAAAAAACCCGTCTATATGAAGGGCGAGTGGGAGAAGGGCCTGACGAAGAAACCCATCCGAATTTCCTGTCCTGCACGCCACAAGCTCGATGAGTTATCACGTTTGAATTATGCTAAGACATATACTGTAGAATACAATGTGAAAGTCTGGTTCATTGGAAAGGTACACGAGGATTCACAGTGGATATTGTCCACGGATTACAACAGGGTGCACCCGCTTTTGCAGCCTCGTGGTGTGCCCCCTGAAGAACAGAACAGCACTACTGTTACCCATGCTCAAGGTGGAAGCTACAACACAGCCGTCTATCAACCCGAACTTGAATCCACAACAGGATCGTGGAACCCCGCCATAAGCATCCAGAGATATACTCAAGGCAATGGGTGGGAAGATTCGCGACCTGGCAGTAGCCGGTCCATTGGAAGTGGTGGTGGGTACGGCGGGTGGTCAGAATCGCAACAGAGCCACCATGAGATGACCGAATATGCAGAGGGAGAACAGGCAAATTTACGACACGATGATGAATACGTAACGGAAGATTCAACAAATGAGAACGTTGATCAAGGCAATGTGGCCGTGGCGCCGTCGAATGAAGATCTATACTCGGCAGACTGAGTAAAACCCACTTGCATCCGTGGTACTGATCCTCTCTGACAAGGAGTAATAGTGTATCCGCACCGAACTCTCGCCTACTGAGAATTCGTTGTGATTGTGGACTCTTGCGCCAGCATTTTGCATTACATTTCAGTATTTCTTGTTTCAGATTTTTGACTCACGAACGTCAAACAAATACGTTAGGTGTCGCGATTGCACACCGAGCCCACCATTGTCATTGGTGTGGAAAGTCGACGGTTGACATTACGGTTTCTTTTTTGCAACATTCTTGTTGTATCTTGGCCCACTCTTACACATTTACAAAATGCTTCAAACATGGCCAGCAGCAGCGCCATGGGCCGAAACTGCTTGTACCCAACGACATCGACAGATCGTGACTTCGGTTGCTCAACCCTCAGTCTCTTTCATCGCTATTATCTCCATGATTTCAAATTACGAGTTTCACGAATTGACGGCCTGCATCAATCAAATATGTCATTGGAGGATTTTTGTATTTAGTCAAACTTTTCATTCGTTTCATCGTCCATACTCAGACTACTAGATGTACTATGAGGCTTTGTCCTCCTTGAGCACCAACCTCAACATTTAAGTTCCTGGAAGAAAAAAAGCTTGATTCTGATAGAGATGTCGTTGCATTCCCCTTGCATATAGACAAACCAGCCACAGTGGGCCAATTCCGCCCCCATTCTAGTTGTACGGATCCGGCCCACCTCCACACCGCTGCTTCAACAAAGACTTTTAAACCCTAATATATTGAATACCAATTCTCATGATAACCGAGCGCCAGATATCTAGGGCTTGCGTAAAATCAAATCACACAAACCCGTAATCTGGGTTCCCGTCACTCGGTGAGCTCAACCGAAGTGGGGGAAGTGGCTCAACGTCCGGGGACGGACACTGGACAGGCACCCCTTAGTGCCCCTGCCTGAATCCTTCCAGCTGGCTTGGCCCCGAGATAAGTCGCGGATCACCAAATATGACTCCTGTCCGTTCCGGCGACTTTCTCTCATATTCAGAAAATGAGGCTGACGAGACCGCTTCTGTCCTCGTTTCCTGGTCTGTGAACCTCGCCCGAAGACATAGCTCGCGGACAGAAAATGCACCTTGTCCGACGATAACAACGTATACGTAGGTCTATGTGGAATCAGTCTGCGGAAGTTCTGACCGGACCTGGACGGTTCGAAATCGGTATTCGTAAAGGGGTGGAGAGGTGCGGCTTTTGGTGAGGCTGTCGTTACAGCTGGGCGTCACGGAGAGAAACGAGGGCTGAACAAATTCGAAAAAAGATTGGAGAGGTGTTGCCGTCGTAGGATTGGATAAGATGAATTGCTCTGGAATAGAATTTAGGGGGTAAAACTGTGCTATTGTTTGCACTTTGAGGCGTTTCACTGGAGGACGGCCGGGACAGCTAGAAAGGGGCGATTGCTGTACGCAAAAGATGTATGTTCGTATGGCATAGGCAGTAAAGATGGTTACAATTTGCCTAGAAGGCGTATTTAACCCTAGCGTCAATATTCTCCTACTAATCGCCGTCAGCACGCATAATTAGACAGTGCATGTTATATGATCGATCTGATGCCTGCCATAGAAAGACGAACTCCAACAACGTAAATGACCCCAAAATCAGTAGAAAGAATCATAGCTCGGAGGCTCAACTTAGCGGCTTCGTAGGCTGGGACTAGATATTGTGGGTGATTTCCCATGGAACTCCCGAGGTCCAGCCCGGAGGGAATATTGGGGTCCTCGCTTAAATCGCCAGCGAAATGGGAGGAGGTTGTTGATAGCAATGCAGAAACCAGCATCGCGTACTGCCCATCTTCGTGAATGAAAGTGAACGTCGAATAGAAGTTGAGAAGATAAAATGATGAAACAATCTATCAATCGATAACATGCCTCTCTAGTACTATGCCTTGGCGCCTATCATTGAACCGCTTTACGCGTTGATCTATAGATCCACACCCGCCTCCAAGCATCATACTGATATCAGCATGCTTCCGTTCCGCAATCCAAATCACTCCAATCGTGATGTTCTGGTACGTTTCCAGCATTGACCAGCGCGCTGATCGCTCGAGAAGGGCGATCTCTGCGGCTTCCACCGTTGTGAGTGGTCTGAGGTTAGGAATTTGCCATCCGTAAAGGCTTAACGGCGTTGATATCACAACTTGTTGTGATGAGCCGAGAATGGCTCTTTTGATACGCGTTGTATAATAGAAAGCTGTCATTCTATATTGCTGGTAATTCATACTGATGACATCAGAGTCATCGTTGGGTTATCTGAGGTCCACCGATGCTATTAAACGTGGCCTCGTCGTCTCTCCGTGTTGCGAAGGAGCCTGTCTCACTACCTATTATGATTTCCTCTACAAGACCTTCATCTCCAAAATCAACGCTCAGACTGCCCAAGCTGGGAAAACTGCTGGAAAATCCACTCTTCGTGAATCCAGGGCGTCCATCACCTCCATAAATCGCGTCCATTCGGCTCATCTCGTAGCAAACGTCCGTATTTGCACCGGCATCATCCTTGTTCCACATTGCGAGAGCCAGTGATGACCAGCCATCTTCGTAAATTTCCGCATCTGAACCAGGGTACTCGAAGTATATCCAGGAACGCAGCTGCAGTGCTTCGACTTTGCAGTTCTGCGTCCATCCCAGTAACCAGTTGTTTACATATTCCCTCTTATCGCTAAATTTAGGAGTTCTCTGTTCTGAATGATGAGTCTCAGGCGACGAGGCGAGCAGAGGAGAATGGTCAAGCGCATCATCTACCGCATCCAACAAGTCGTTCTCGAATGCGTCATGAGGCTCATAAATATAATCGGTCTCTGAGAACAGCTTTTCGTCGATGCATTTGTGTCGGATAACGAATAAGTGGTCCTCGGTGGCTCGAAGTCTCGCCACAGTTTCTTTATAGGTCTCTGGATAGTCAGCCAGAAACTCTGCTGTCTGGCGAGATACTTTGATATTATGTCGTTTTCGAAACGCTGTGTCTGCGTTCAGGTGTTCATACTCGCCCTCCAGCTCTTCAAGTTCGTCTTTCAAATTTTCTGCCGCTATCACCTTCTCATGATATTCCTGAACGAGCTCGTGCGTACGGTCAAGACTCTCGAATTCAGGTTCTGGTGGCTCATAAGGCTTCACAAGAGGTGACAATGTTTCATCAAGCCTTGATTCTGATAGTTGTCCGATGGAGACATTGTAGTGGCGGTAGAAATGATCTTCTTCTTGCTCCAATTCCTGCTCTTCGTCGTTCAGACGTATTTCGAGCTGATTCTGATCCTCTTCCGCGGGTCCCAGCTCGTCCTGTATCAGTCGGCACTCTTCGTACAAGGGCGTAAGAGCGCGCAAGTTTTCAACATCCTCGAGGGCGATCACCTCTCCAACCCTCCGCATCAGGCGCGCAGAGGCATCGCGGGCCGACTCGCGAAGTTCGCGAAGCTTTCTCCTCCGAGCTTGTATTAAGTGCCGTGTACGAAAGAGCCTCCCGCGCAGTATTTCCACCCGCTCTCTTGCGTGTACCTGACGGGCTTGAATTTCTGCACCAACCTCGGAGCCTTCGTCTTCCCACTCGTTCAGCGAGAAGTATGCAGAGTCTTGTCCCGGTGGAGGTGATATTGTACTGCCAGAGAATCGATTGTTTGGCGGGGTATCGCGTCGGTACTGTTCTTGATTGCTAGATCTCGACACACTTTGCCCATCGTCTTCCCATCTGACCTTCTGCGACCTGGGCACGGCGACTAATGCCAAGTTCGATCTTTCAAAATCATGTTTCGCGTGTAATTCTTCGGATACATAGCTGATCGGGGATTGGGATGATGTGTCTTTTGGCAATATCTGAGCTTCATCGGGCAAGACTTGGGAGGCGCCGCAATCTAGTTTAAGAGCTTCCTCTTTCTTGTCGAAGTCCTCGGGCATTCAGAGGCACACTGCCCCTTCGATGGAAGCAGTGACAAAGGAGGTACAGGTGTGCTGGAGAAGCGATCGTTGTCAAACATTTGTTCCTCTGATCGTCATCCTGGCCTCACATCCGACATCTCTCGAAAGTCAGATTTCAGTGGTAACAGAGGAGATTTAGGTGGGAAAGGCTTCGGAAGAAAGCCAATAGAGTTATATCACAGAGCCTGACTCAGGTTGAAGTAGCGAATCGATTTGATGCATCGGTTCTCCTGTCTCGAGGTGAGCCGAAACGAGGCGGAAAGCCTCAAGGAAGCAGAAATAGAATTGCTGCTCAGGAACTACAGAGCCTCATAGGCTGATCGTTCAGCTTTTGACACTAGGGATCAGAGGGCTATGAATGCCAGAATGCCGATGGGGCACGGACATTTGGTGGCTGATATCCCCGGAAGCTTTAGCCCTGCTGGCCGCTTGTTGCCACTGCACCGAGCTGAGTTAGGCCGTTTGGAGAGCCAAAGCTCAAATCCTAGAGCCCCATGAGCCCCAGACTCGAAGACCTCGACCCAGTAACGTGTCATCGTGGCTCCTCCCAGAGTCCTATCTTCAGCCCTGTCCACAGCACCAAGATTGTTACTGGCCATCGTCCAGGTCGACAATGCATCTGCTTGCTGCTTTTCGTACGTACTACTGTGGTAGCTTCCTGCATCGACTCAGACAATCTGCATGTGACGAATTCTGGCCTATCATTTACGGCCTCCACAAAATTGCACAGCTGAAGGCTGTATCACTGCTTGAAGCATGTATCTCAAAGCTGACCTCCCGGGGAGCCATTGGTGCCCGCAGTCGGTGCACATGAATCCACCGGAATACGTGGTCCATCGACCCCTCATTGACGAAGATGCAGAGCCGCAAGTTTCTACGCCCTATGGGAGAGGTTTAAATGCTCCAGCCCTGTGATTTGAGCTGTGAGTCGCTCTCCTCTTCAGCACATGTGCTGGGCCCTATCGATGTCGCATAAGTCCGTTCGTGATCCTAGAACAGGACGAAGGTATAAAGAATATACCGATCGTGGTAGGTTAATGAACGATTGGCTCGTTATCTGTTAACAGTGTTAGATGGCAAGACCTACCGGGAGTACGAGGTCATCCGCGAAGAAGGCTCTCTTCCCGCCCGCCACACAGACACGTAAGTTTTTGTTTTCTGTACAATGCAACTATTCTTTTCGTGGATGTCGATCTTCCAGATTGATTTGATGCTGAACTTCCTGCAGCGAAAGTAGAAGACACAGAGACAGGCGGCCCCGGGATGGAAGCGTAGACACGTCTTCGAAGTACCCCCCATCCACATCATACTCATCGACGTCCATCCGGCCCCGCCGAGGCTCAATTTCTACGAAGCGAGAAGTTGAGGGCCAATATGTCAAAGACCGGAGTTATGTTGAGGAAAGGACTGCAACAAATCGAGATTACGAACCGAGACAAGGGCTAGACGAAGATTCTTCCGAGTCGCTGCCTCGAAGCACAAACTTTGATTCAAGTAATGACTATCCTATAACCAGCGATCATGATGATACAATCCGCCGAGACTGGGCCAGACGCGGCAGTTCACCAAGCAGCAATCTTGTCGAGGCAATGGGGTCCATGAATCTGACGAACGACAATTATGTTATCGGCACCGGCCCACCCCCAGTCGGACCAGAGTCGTCTCCGAGACCAAGACATTTTTCGCAATCTGGTAACCAGTATGAAGGGAAAGGCAAAGCAGTTGATCGGCTCCCTGATCAGCGAACATCCCCACAACCTCCCCGTCGAGTGCTGGGCACCCCAGGAAAGTCGGAAACCCTGGACCCAAGTTACAAGGTTCGGAATCGTGACTACAAGGACTTCTTTCGTCCCGGAAGAGTTTTTCAGACCTTGTGGACAGATCCGTGGACAAGTACAACTAATGAAGGGAACCAGACTTTTCAAAGCAGGATCTCTGTAGTTGCATTCAACCAAAAGGTCCATTCCAAGGTCAGGCGCTTCGTTGTTGTTCGCCAAGGGGACAGATTCTGCACTTGCTTGCCAGTAACGTCTTATGATGGGCGAGGACTGCGGAAGAAGGGAATCCATATCCAAGAGCACGGCTTCATCTATAGTCACGACGTTCCGAGCTTTGTCTCTGGCATCAGCAAAGAACCGCTGAGGGTTTTGTTGTCAGACGATAGCACTAGACTTGGGGATAAGTCCTTAGTCAACTATGCAAAGCCATACACTGTGGAGACAAACGTCAAGGTGAAAAACGTCGGACAACTGGACGAAAAGTCAAGGAAAAAAATTAAGCAGTACTTCAATGACACAATTCTCGACAATGATTCGGACACAGAGGCCCAGTCCCGTGTCCTGGACAGAACCCCAAGAACCAAAGAAGCAGAACTCATTGGCGTGGGTGCTGGGGTCTCGCATTTCTCTGGTGACTACATCGGAGGTACGACATCGACCAATCTTGGATTTGCTCCCCTCCCGCCAAATTCAATATCTTCTGGGTTTACCATGAACACCGATCGGACAGGACCTCAGACGACCAACAATGGTAGCTACTACCCCAGCGAGAGCAAGACTCAATTCGATTCCAATTGGAAGAGACATGAATACTGCGATGGGCGACATGGCCCACAAGTCATGGTCCGACAACCTTCAGACCATTACTACGGAAACAATTCTAGGCCGGACCCTGATTACAATCAGCAGTGGCCCCAGAGCTCTTCAGCGGTATCCAATATGAGGCCAATTGCTCCCGAGTATGTCCCTGGAGACTCAAACATCGCCCCAGTTATCTCACAGTATGGACCTGTTGCCATTGCAACTCTACCATCACCTCGTGCTCTTCAGGATAGCCAATTCAGATCAGACTCAATGTACCAACAACCACTCTCATACCAGGGCGGCTATGCCCAACCGACTCTTTCTGCTCCTCCAGATCAGCGTGTGCCTGTCAACAGCAACTACTATCAGCCTGAAAATCGATCGCTCGGCAATACATATAGCAATCAGCCTAACCCAGTCAACAATTATTATCAGGCCGATCCAGCGATGACAACTAGGCCAAATGCATATTCCCAATATCCTTCTCATACTGGAGGCTACGCACCGAATGACAATTACGATGGGCGAACGTCTCAAGCGCGACCTGTCCGCCAAACCGAAGTCTTTGAAGAGGAGGAAGATGAGATCAGACTTCCCACCCACGATGAGATCAGTGCTTCGAGGGGCCGCCGAGAAAGTGACACATCTCGACATCGTAGAAGCCGACGCTAACTACTCTTTTCTGTCCGAGTCCATGTCCGTCCAGTCGTTGGAAACGGCGCCTTTAAGACTCGTAAGATGTTTTTCTACTGTTTGAATACGTTCCTCCGATTTGGTTATCTGGAGTTACAAACAGTTTCCTTCTAATCTATGAATCTCAAGATATCTGTATTGAGAGATGGATATATCCTACGCTTGCGCAGTGCCCCATTCGGACTTCGCAGATCTAATCCGCGACTTCGATGGAACCATTGATGTTCGCGGTCGACCACGATATGACTTTACGGATTTACGATGATAATGAACCCTTGAACTAGTTTTGCTGTGGGTTTCAAATTCGCGTGCAGGTCTTTCATCTTCTATATTATATGATGCTGCTCTTTTCCACTCGTTTCTGGGAGGCTAGGGATCTGCTAGTTTGCTCAGCAACTGTGGCTGCTTGTCTATTCCTCTTAGTGAGCATGATGTAATTGCTACCATATTACGACAATAACAAATGGGATCACGGAACCTAGGAATTCGCACAATGGCTGTTTGAGATCACATACCTTTTTACGTGACGCTGCCTCGAAATCGCATGTCAACGACGACTTTGACGCTCGTCTAGGAAAGCCTGGTGATAACCGAAGCGTTGAAGCCCATTGGTCAACCAGATAACGCCCAAATGTCTCAGCGTGTCACCGGGAGAGACTCAGCCTCAGCCACGATGCATGTAAGTAAGGGTGTTGGCAACGCATCCAATCTGCCTCGTCGCATCTTTGCACTCATTGGATATCGTCTTGGGACAGCCTCATTGCTGAATAATATCCCACTGCCCCTTGCAACTTCAAGTTCCCCCATCGCAACAGATTCCTGACGGCGAGGGCGAGCTACAACCAAATCACAATGTCAGACCGCAGGGCACGATATAATCCAATCTACGTTGATGAGTGTGAGTTCCTTGCTTGAAGACGAGGCTGTAGCACTCTGGTCAAAGACTGATGAGTATGTAGATGGGCGAGAGGTCAGAGATACGACAGGGGGGAGCTCGTCTCCATACCGGGAGCCTTCGTAAGTAAAACCGAAAACCTGCATCCGAAGCTTACTAATTTGCTTCAAACAGACGTCGAGAAGCCTCCGATATTCCACGATCCGAATCATATAGACCAGATGCCCCTAGAAGGCCTTCTACAGCCACAACAACATATGGTGTGGAATCATCCAGGCATAGCAACAGGGAACGCTCCGAGCGAGAATCCGACTATGGCGACAGAAACCAACCTATTGCCATTAGACGTGCCGATTCAAAACGATACCATGATCATGAAGGGTTCAGTCAAACCCGAGACAGTACGCTCGATCCAGTTGATAGCTATGACGTGCCCGAGCCTTCAGGCCCTCGTCACGGCTCCCACAGCACTTACAGTTCCCAACCGCCTCGTGCTCGAGACGACGAATCATCTTCTGACCTATTATCGACTTCTTCAGCGAAGTTGACCTTGGGTGATGTTGTAGGAAACCCCCAGTATCACCATGACATCCTCAGAGGCTATGTCAATAATGATGGAGCTCAGTTCCAATTGTCACCCTCAAAAGACTTAGACGAGGACGGTCAAGTTGGCCCGTATCGGGACAGAGGAAAAAATGTTGCCAGAGATCATTTGCCAGCTCCAGCAGCCGAGATGATTCCTAAGCATCTCATCAGAGGTACACGTGGTCAGACCGAGGAGTTGGACAGCAGCTATGCGAAGCGAAGTAATGACTACAAGAAGTTCTTCCGCCCGGGGCGAGTCTTCAGTACCTTATGGACGGGATCATATGATGATGATGACGCACAGAGTGAAAATGATCAGTTCATGAGCAGAGTCACATTCCAAGTCGCGTATAAGCAAGAGGCCTTCGCCAAAATTCGTCGTTTTATCGTGGTCAGACAAGCAGATCGGAGCTGCACTTGCCTGCCTGTCACTACCTACGATGGACGAGGCTACAAGAAAAGGGGTATCAATCTTAATGACCACGGCTTGATTTATAACAGCAGAGATCCGCCTGCACCTATAAGAGGTATCACAAAAGAGCCACTTCGAATTATTTTGTCCAAGGGAGCGGAGAAGCTCTGTAACCCCTCTTATCTCAATTATGGTCGAGCCTATACTGTAGAGACGAACGTGAAAGTTAAAGATGTAGGTGATCTTGATACGGAGTCAAGGAGACTACTTCGCGCCTATTACAGGGAAGTGCACTTCAGAGACTTTCCGGACGAGGACAACTACCCACCTCCTGGCCCATCCTCAAATCCGCAACAAAGGGATGTTGAAGTTGCTGGGGCAGGAGCTGCTTTTCCCCCAGCCCCAAGCCAGCAGCAATACGATTCCCGTGGGCAGTATGATCGAGCTGGTGCTGGAGGATACAATCAACAGCAAGGCTGGAGCAATGCGGGCGGCTTTCATCCTCTTACCACCAACTTGTACCCAGCTACGCCTCTGTATCCACAACCACAGTCGACAACATCTGGCGCCGTCCCGGCCTATCATTACGCTGATGTTCCGACTTATGACATGAACCGGCGCTCAACGAGCTATCAAGCAGACTCCAGATACAGTCAAGACGATTCCGCAGCTAGCGGCTTTTCTGCTCAGCAAGTCCCAGCAGGACACTATTTGCAGAACTCCGATACACATTGGGCTCGAGAGCCCTCTACCCTGCCGCTATTTCCAGCCACTCCTGCTCCCGTGGTTTCCGGTGTCTTTCATGTCGGACTAGACCAAGGATACGAGTCATACGATGATCGATCCGCGCTTGACACCTCTCAGTATCTACCTCCAGAGCCCAATTATGATCGATCTCAGGACCATGGCCAGGATGCAGGCTGGTCCCCGAGCTCTGATGGACGAGCGCCCGTATACGGAGATATCACTATGCCGACTCTTGTGCAAGCTCGACACTTCAATGAAGCCCAGGCAACGCAACAAACGCGTCGTAAAAGCTCCTCCAGATACTCCAACAGACATCGAGAAAGATACAGCGACCCACGTGGCCAATATCGCGGCAGCAGAGATTCGAAGCCCGTCGAACCCGAGAGGAAGTCTCAAGCGCAGCGACCATCCCACTTCAAGAGCACGGTATCAGAAAATCATGGCAGAGGTAGCATCTCCATTCTTCGTGATAACAACGATCAGTTTCAGTCACTGAGACCGGTAACGTCTCCCAAAAACAATCCTCCAAAGATGCAGAGGACTACATCCAGCAGGAAGCAAAGAGCAGGCGCCGATAAACAGTCTCATAGAACAGACCCGAGCCATGATTTCGAAGGATCCCATGTTGCTGGGGAAACAGATAGCCACGCTTCTGAGAAATTGAGGCAAGAAACCCCTGTGACAGGCAAAAAGGCTGTTAATGCTTTGCTCGAGCCTAGGATAACTTCTCATGATGAGAACCATCCGACTCGTTTGGGCGGCCAAGAAACAGAGAAGAATTTGGAGCCCGTGAGCACCGCCGCGAGATCTTCGCCGCGCGGCAAATCACTTGTTGAAAATGTGCTAGGCGGCATGCCACCTGATGGCTATCTTTTGGGTGTGAGGGAGCCGGCTGCACAGCCACAAGCAAAATTTATGATTCGGAGTCAACAATCCGTGGCGGAAAGCGTTGAGAGTCGAAATGTCACTGGCATAGCCTCTGTCCCAGCATCTTCGTCGCTAGTCAAGCACGACGGGGCAGAACGGCTGGCTGCAGTCCTGCTCGGGGATGAACATTTGAAAAGCCTGTATGCTATTGCCACTCAAAAGATATCTACCAAGGAGTTTCAGGACAACTTTCGGCGATGCCTATTACAGTGTTCTATACATCTGATGGCCGAAGCTATGATGGAGACAATTGGGACAACAAAAACCCGAACTCAAGCACTGCAATGTGCAAGAGCAGTTCGGTTATTTTCTGGACGAGTATCAACGAAGATCGGGAGCACGCTGAATTTCCAAAACAATCCGGTTATGCTGAATGACCACAAAGACTCACATGACGTTTACAGTGATGATCTTGACTCGCACGAGAATCTTGAGCTACCAGGAAGCACCCTGGGCCTACTCCAACAAAGCAACATCAACAAAGGCGAAGCAGACGATTTAGGAGAGATTGCGTTAACAATGGAAACAATCCTCACATCCTCGATTGCTTTCCAGCTTCTGAGAGAGAATATCGATCTCTTCTTACGTCCGGATCCAATCAAGAAGGCGCTTTTCGAGTCCTGGCCAGTAAACCAATCCAGGGACAACTTCCAAGAAATCCAATACGATGTCTCCTGGATGCTCCCAACTTTCATGAAATCTGGATTTGCTCCGGAACAAGAACTGGAAGACATATTGATTCTCTCAGGACACATCTCTAACGCCCAAGCGGGGAGCCTGGGTGAGTATTTGGTTGCATTCTGGCCAGAATTCGGGGGACTGCTTCTGGAAGTAATAAAAAACTCCATAAATGGTGTCCAAAACGGTAAGTCTCGTCTAGCCTCATTCCTAAACAAAATCTGACATCCCGGTAGCTACCAAAAGCAATGAGCATGTTAAATTCAGTATCTTTACTGTCAATGGCGTGGATCAAGTTGCTCGAGTGAATCTCGCCGTCACGGCTGTGCATGCCATGCATGACAAAATCATATCGGCCATTTCGTGCATTGCTGCTGCTCTGAGGCCATCACCTTATGCTCACGTCGCACTTTCTTCAGTGTCTATAGAAGCAAGCGGAACCGGGCCAGAGCCGAAGAGAATTGATGTTCGCTTGGATGAGTTAGAAGAGATCTCTGAGGCACAATGCTGCTGGCATCCTTTATTCCCAAACGCTGTTATTGCCAAAGGCTTCCCGGTACGAGATAGGGTTCAGGGAACGGGCCTTGAGATCTCTTTTGCAAATATGGCTTTGATGAGTCAAAGTTTAAGGATCGTAGAATACGACAGGGGCCTGGTGTTAGAGGGTCTCAGATTGTTCCTGATACCGGTGAGACTACTCCCGGACGGTTCTGTACAGTGGCATCTCGAATACAAGCGAATAGGAGGACGCCAAAAGCCGAGGAAGATATTCGAAGTGATGCGAGAGGATCATCTCGTCAATCGATACCGGTCACTGGACGTGAAAGACTTAGTTCAGAGAAGGTGCTTCCTCGGCTGGGTCGATAGCGTTGAGGTGCTCATAGGCACCAAAGAATTCTCAGCCAATACACTTGACTGGTCTGGGGCGAAATCTGGTCAAGTGACAGGGCACCTCAAGTCTCACGGGATTACGACAGGCACAGAGGGATTGGGGATTTTCGGGCTTACCGCTAACCGGACATATCTGCCCGTCGCAGTCGCATCACGCATCATTGTGCAGCAAAACAAAGAGATCTCTGACACCCTCGACGACGAGTCTGATGCGCATGCAATGGTATATGACACAGAAACAAAAACCGCCTACGTCCTTCCCCTGGCCGATGTGATCTTATTTGTGGCTCATCGTGTTCTGAAAAGACGCAATTCAGAAGTTCTCGACGGTGACCATGTCACGACATTAGATTTTGCTTCAAAGGACGTTTCAGCCCTCGAAATCTTGCGCAGGAGCCTTGGACTCGATATAAGAAGACGAGACTCGCGCAGAAATTCAGACATAAAATGCTTTGGTGATCTGGTTAAAGAGTTATGGAACTCACTGGATATGATCGAAGATCAGTTAGCCCTAAAAGAACAGGAGTTGGCGGCCATAGGGAAAAGCGGGCAGAAGTTTCTACGGGGAGTAGAATTTCGACATTTCGAGGGCACAAGATCCACCATGGGAATAGTGCGAGCCAGAGTGAACGAGCCTTGGGTTCATTTGGTCATATCCGAACCAACAATGCCAGTGCTGTTCTGTCAGGGACTGGGACGTCCTATCGTCCCAACTCGCACGTCCCTTCTTTGTACATTCTGGTTTAGTGTTCCACCCGGGCGCAACTACATGGTAGCTACCGGTGCGGCCGTATCAAGAAGGCTTGAGAGGCATGTGCACAATAAGGATGGTGCTCGCCTTAGTGAGAAGGTTGAATGGAAAGTCCGAGAAGGGTCAGGAAGTCTCATAGACTGCCACAACATCGCAGAGTCGAAGGCGGTCTACCACGAACAGCAGCTGAAGTTTGTGTCCAAGGCGAATTTCAATCCCAAAATCCAAGGCCTCGTTAGTAATTGTTCAAGAGGGGCTCTTGTATTCGGCTCTTCCAGAACATGGCAAGGCTGCACGAGGAAGCTTGATAAGGCGATTCGCTCCCACAGCCAAGTTCCTTTTCTACAGAATAGCTTCCGATACCTTGCCCAACATTCCAATTCCAACATCCGAGCTCTTCCAGATACCACGGAAGGTAGCAGCGATACTTCTATCGAAAGTCTGACGAGTTCGACAATGGACTATATTTCATACGCTCCATCTCTGGCTGTCAGCAATTTATCCCGCGGAGACGATGATCCACAAGAGGAAGATCTTTCGCCTTGCCTGGTCAGCAATCCAACAAACAGTAATCTAAGCCAGGAAGGATACGTGACCAATTCAAATGCAAAAATAACAAGCAAAACTGCGAAAGGGAATGGATCTCTGGATAGAATCCCACGTTCACTCAAGAAGATGAAGAAATCGGATCATCTGAACGTCATCCAGGGTGAGGCAGGCTTGGAGGTCGAGTAGGATGGCAAAGGTCACGGGAGCCTACAATTAGTATAATCTTGATGCCATCTAACCTTGGGTTGAGCTGGACCCCATCTCGCCGGGGGAAGTCTCATCGCACCAACATTTAGCATAATGTGCATGATTCATCGAACACGTCATTTTCGTTGCTCGTGCTGCCATCTATACACTCCATGTGTCGCCTCTTGAAGGGTGTCCCGTTAAAAGCGGTGGTGATCGATACAATTGATCCGACGTCAAGTAAGCGAACAACGATGGATAACAAGTCTCTGCACACCTGACATAGCTTTTCCATTCCACAATCCAGCCATGTGCGTGATCTTCATCTGTGTATCCAACGATTCAGCGCCTCTAGATTGTATAGAGCCGCATGTACTGGAATAGTCTAGTGCGAGCAAAAGGAGCAGAGCTACATTCTGGCCTTCGGTTGACTTCCCAATTTAATAGCCGTCGAAAACCTTCGAGGCGTTTTCATTGTTCCAGCAAGGCCCTGACTTTGTCCTGCAGATTTGATACCTGTCCGTACATCCCAGAACACCTGCACGAGTAGAGCTGTTGATATACAAATGTGGGCCACGGTATTCAAGGGGAAATTGTGCTTCCTGTTGAGCAGAAAACATAGGATCGTTACGGCGCTTGCGATGAAAAACGCTGTGGGAGGAGGCGAAGATCAACGTTACCGGATTAAGCCCGGCTCTGAGTTCTGGTAACGGAACAAATGGGCCAGCACCGGAGATAGGATCAGAACAATGAACCCTGCCAATAATCAAGATGCGTCTAAATTCTGGAATCTCGTAGATACGCACCCTGTGGAGTATCCTTTGACCTCCCATGAGCTCTCCTGCACAGGATTTGCTGAAGTATAAGCCCCAAGGGACGGACCGTACCAGTACTCCCACTGCTTTTCGCCCCGAGCGGATACGCCTATTCCCACATATTCCTCCCCAGTGACAAGTGGTGAACAAGTCATTGTTCTGCTGAAGAAAAAGGGATTTCTAGCATTTATACCAAGCACAGCTCCAGAGACCAAACCCGTGCTGAGCTTGAAAGCACCGTGGTGTCCACCATCACAGACCTCCCCCCGGAATGGACATTTTGCCTTGCGTTCTGCTGAGTAATGGATGCTTTGATTAAAGAACCTATTGCAATCGTCAATCAGAGGTGAGGGTCCATAGCAGTCTGCAGCATATGCTGCCGATTGTGCTTCCGCACGATGCTCGAATTCCAGGGAACCTCCTAACATATCCTTTGACTCTGGCTCATACAGGTAAACACCGCAATGTGGAGAATTTGAGAGAGCGACGGTATCCGTAGCAATCCCGACAGACAAGATCGAAGCAACTAGAATCGCAAGTGGCAAGCCGAGGAAAACAATAACCAGCGATCCCGCTCCGACGAGTTCTGCGCCTTGCCTGCGTCTTCTGGGAGCGACGAGGTTGACATCGTCAAGTCGTATTCGCTGAGGTCCACCCCTAGGAAGCCGTGGTATACTCTCAAGCAAGTCTAACATCGCATCGTGAACGACTTCATGAAATTCATCAGCTCCTTCAAGAGCTGCGTTGTGGCCCTTCAACCATGGCGGTAGTTTCTCCCACAAAAAGCCCAGAGGTCCTATGAGCAGCGTGAACACGGGACTACTCGTCGAAGTAATCAAAACAGCGACTGTGTTCGTCAGGACACCTGCCCAATAACCCCCCCTAAGAATTTGGGCACCTAATGCTGTCAGCAAGCCGCAAGGGCTTCCTCAGCTATTTGATGAAGAGACTTACGGTCAGACGAAGATTTACTGTAATCCATCCAAAAGCCGGTGTGAAGAGAGTTTGAAGCCATGGTATCGGGATTGATGGTGACAAACAAGAAGACAAGAACGATCTCAGATGATCAATGAGAGATTAATTTCCAACCACAATCGGGCTCACGAGGCTGGCTGGGCAGGGCTTTCTGCAGGTCTTTCTTCATTTCAGCCCGATGGGGCGCACTTCCACCGCTTTGCAACGAGCCAACCAGAGCATTTGGCAGGCCGCAAGATACGAGTAATTATAAGATACATGGGAGAATCTTACTGAAGCTATGAGTAAATCGATTTTCGATCGCAAACAACTTGAAACAATCAAATATTCAGTACTAAAATATGGATAGTTGCTAACGTGCATGCCATGTTGGACTTCGGGAACTTGTCCAAGAATCAAAGTACATCAGAGGAACAACATTGTTACTTAATTCTACACAAAAAGGCATAGAAAAAGTATACGATACGCAATTGGATATATGTAAAAGTCACGAATATAGTACTAGGAGAGACAGAACGAAGGACCAGAAGGAATGCCTGAATGCTTATAGGAAGGTCACGTGTACGCTAACCTCAAGGCGGTGGCAGAAAGTCCAGCTTCGAAAATAAATTCTATTCTCCATCTAGTCACAACTACACAGCTTCTGGATTCCACCCGCGCAAAAATGAAACGTAAATTGGATGCCAATGATGTCCCGACTCCAGCGGCAGAAATCGAAGACCCGAAAACGGATGGCTCCTTCGCAGGACTAGGACTCGATTCTCGATTACTCCAGGGCATCACGAAACAGAACTTTCAGACCCCCACATTGGTGCAGAGCAAAGCAATTCCTCTGGCATTGGAAGGGCGAGATATATTGGCAAGGGCAAAGACTGGATCAGGGAAGACGGCAGCGTATCTGCTACCAATTCTGCACTCGGTATTGAAGAGAAAACAGGTGCGCTCTTGTTTCTACGTTGAGAAAGAAGGTTTATCTAACAGTCGCAGACATCTTCCACCCAATGCACATCCGCTCTGATCCTCGTCCCAACTCGCGAACTTGCCGACCAAGTCCTGAAAGTCGTCGAATCATTTTCAGCATTCTGTACAAAAGATATCCGAGCAGTCAATCTAACACAGAAAGTTTCTGATGCCGTCCAACGATCCCTCCTCGCAGATTCTCCTGACCTTGTCATTGCGACACCAGCCAGAGCATCGATGAACTTGAACACTGCGGCCTTTTCCTTGGATAACCTCGCGCATCTGGTCATCGACGAAGCGGACCTGGTTTTGTCGTATGGCTACGATGAAGATCTCCAGAACGTGGCCAAGATCATGCCGAAAGGTGTGCAGACGATCCTGATGAGCGCAACTTTGACAAGCGAAGTTGAGACTTTGAAGGGCCTATTCTGCAGAGATCCAGTGGTATTGAAGCTGGAGGAGGCAGAGGCGGAGGGAGAAGGCGTCAGCCAATTCGTCGTGAAGTATGGTTATTCAAATCCCTCAAAGCGCACCCGCTAACAGAACCTAGATGTGCCGAAGACGAGAAGTTCCTACTGACCTATGTGATCTTCAAGCTCAAGTTGATCAAGGGCAAATGCATTATATTTGTGGGAGATATCGACCGTTGCTACCGGCTAAAGTTGTTCTTAGAGCAGTTTGGCACAAGAAGTTGTATACTAAACTCTGAGCTCCCCGTCAACTCGAGGATACATGTGGTGGAGGAATTCAACAAGAACGTCTACGATATCATCATTGCTTCCGACGAGCACGAGGTATTGGGCGACGAAGATGAATCGAAGGGGGAGCATGAAGAAGAAGAACCTGCAGCTACAGTTGGCGCAGAAGACGAGGAAAAGGACAAGAAGGCGGAAACAGAACCACAGCCCTCGAAAAAGAAGCGGAAGACTGCAAAGAGAGATAGAGAGTACGGTATCTCGAGAGGTATTGACTTCAAGAACGTTGCATGCGTCCTCAACTTCGACCTCCCGACATCCTCGAAATCATACACACACCGAATCGGACGGACGGCGCGGGCTGGTCAAACTGGTATGGCGCTGTCATTTGTTGTGCCAGCGGAGCTCTACAGGAAGCACAAGCCTACGAGTATTGAATCTGCGAAGGATGATGAGAAAGTCATGGCCAAGATCGTGAAACATCAGGCGAAGAAGGGCAAGGAAGTCAAGCCTTACAATTTCGACATGAAGCAAGTCGAGGCATTCAGATATCGGATGGGTGACGCGTTGCGAGCGGTTACTGGTATTGCGATCCGAGAGGCTCGGACTCGGGAGTTGAGACAGGAATTAATTAAGAGCGAGAAGCTGAAGCGCCATTTCGAGGAGAACCCAGAGGATCTCCATCATTTGCGACATGATGGCGAGCTCAGACCTGCGAGAGTACAATCACATATGAAGCATGTTCCGGAATATTTGCTGCCGAAGGAAGGACGAAAAGCTCTCACGGCTGAGGTGGGATTCGTGGGTATTCGGAAGACGACTGAGAATCGAATTAGAAAAGCCAGAGCGGTGAACAGGGCGAAGGGAAAGGGCAAAAAGGCCGGTACGCGAAAGGTGGATCCTCTCAAGACATTCAAGGGCAAGGCAAGGAAGTAGATTAGTGCATAAGAATAAGACACCACTTCCTCGTCGAGCATTTAGGAGACTTTGTGAGTTGTGGGTTGCGGTGTCAACGAAGTCATGCTCAAGTAGATCTACTGGCATCTAGACTCGATCAGTCTTCTTCAATTCTGGTATTTCGTCGGGTCCAGGTCAGAGGCTAGAATAGTCATTACGTAGCAAGATTATTTCATCTACATTGATCCCACTTCTATACCAAGGCCATTCTTACTGGTGGGTTCTGCTGTCTTCCCTCCTTTGCATGCAAATTCCTGACTTAAGACCAATTTCCCCCCCAGCGAGGACGATGCTTCTGCTGCGGTACCGTGGAAATGCTGTCAGGAATCTAATGCGTCACCCAGCAAGCATGTCCCTTAGTGCTCCACTCTGCTTGTTGACATTCGCTTAGCTCATCCTCCGAACGCATGGGCAGACGATGCTGTGATCCTTACCGCGGCATATGTGGTTTCACTCGACAGGTTTAATGAACAATGCGCATACAGTTCACAAGAACTTTGATAGAAAGATGTCTTGAATTTCTCGCCACCTAATAGGCAATCGAATTACGCTCTCCCGGCTTGGCCTGTAATGTTAGTGTTGAGACTATTCAGTAACCAGCATGAAGATCTCAAATCTCCATGTCCTCTTTTTACAAAAGCAATGAAGAGAGCTCGAAGCATTTTCAACAGTGGCTGCCACTGTCAGGATGTTGCTAGAGACCTATGTCGTCTCGCGAGCTTCTCCCAGAAACATACCTCGTAGCCTCTTCCAAGTTCAGGTATACTTCAATCACTTTCCTCGGGAACGAATAGTACCATGATGCTGAAATGGTATTCACTCCCTCGTGGACCGGCCTAGCCTTCGGCCGCCCTCGCTTCTTCCCGCAACCCCATATCAAGCAAGCTTTCTCCAACTTTTGTTGATCTGGATAACTCAACTAACCTCAAACAATTCTCCCGACAATATGGTCGCTCTGCAAGCATATTAGTTCCTCGCCAGAAGCGAACCCTGGAGTTCCTAGAACTTCTACTTGGGCTGTCGACAATCATCATCAACGGCATCCTCACCTTCGACCAGTTTTATCACATGGTCAAATTCCCACCATCCCATGGTTCTGCTACTGCTTGCGGACTGGTGTCGAGATTTTCTGCGAACATTCAGTCTTCCGACGTAATTTTAGGTAAGTAACCTTCGTTCGGATGCTCAAGAATCTAGCTACTTAGTCTCTAACAGAAACAAGATCACTTCGCTAATTGAACACCTTCATTCAATATCAACGATACTTTAAACTCTCTGCCAATCTCTTCCATCCCTACATTACTACCGATTGAAGTACCTCTCATCCTTTAATGGAGCTCACTTGCTTGGTACGCTTTCAACTCACAGCCTGCCAGGACCTTGCTGGCCATATCTGCCAGAAGATATTCTTTTCAGCAAGATCATCTACAGTACTCAACAACCGCACAGGCCTCCTTGGCTCAGGCTATCAGTGAGCGTATGCAATAGGCCAACATATGATCCACGACAATCTACACTTGTCCTCTCCCATCTCTACTGAAAGTCGTCTTCTAACATTCCACCATGGAGGTCGATACTCCTGATCGAACTGGCCATCGCCTTGGAGACTTCGAAGCTGCCCCTGATACCCCTGTTATGGACTACTACAGCCATGTCAATCAGCTTCTTCGTTCGGCCCGGCGCACACAAGCGAAGGTCAGTCCATCAGTGCCGCCCACGGATAAGCCCGCAGAAGAGGAGATCTCTACAATGGAAATTGAGCAACCTACTGTTTCGGAAAACCGTAATTCGGATTTCAAAGCTCCAGAGTCAGAACTAGCCGAAAGCAATATTACAAACAAGCCGTCTCTCATCAGCACTTCTATTACCTCAACACCACAACCACGAGTTGCCAAGAGACCAGCAAGTCCCTCCATGTCACAAAACGGCTCCAGCAAGAGACAACAAATCGGCCCCAATTCACCAATGATATTATCAACTTCCCGGCCTCTGAGTAATGGTGCAGTGGATACTCTCTTCGGCATGGCCCTTGACGAGGATGGCGAACATATGAGCAGTCCAAGCCAACAAAAGTCCGAGGCTGAGAACGTCCACCAACAGGGAGCCTTACATCAATCTGGTGCGGCACCAGTGAATGGAGATAGTGAGTATCGGAGACAGTACGGCTCTCGACCTCCCTCAAATCAACAGACTCCTTCTCGAGAACATCTTTCTTCCTCTCGAAAAACTCCTGCTAGAGAATACACTACTCAGCTTCGACAGACAATCTTCCGAGACCACAACCTTTCGCAACAGCAACCGCAGTTGACGTCCCACGGTTACCACACTCCACAACAACGCCCTCTTCAGACAAGTCTCACCACGCCTCGATCCGACATGCGAGTCACAGAGGATGCCTATGAGCAGTCCCAGGCCATGAGCAGCTCTAGCAGACGTGGAGTTCATCCAACGCATGGACAGATTGCATCGGAGGACCGTAAAATGGAAGATGAGGGTTTTTGCTAGCGCTGCAATGTTGAGAGCGGCAAGTATGATGAGGGAATCAGTTCGCGCCCAATCTCGACCCCCACACCGAGTCTCGACAGTTCCTCCCGAAGCTATGAGAGATGGGCCAATGAATGTCCAAGTTACTACTCCCAGTGGTGCTCGCATAATGAGAGGTACAACTTCAGGACAACCGCGTTCGGCTCGACAGACTGGTTCACACATGTCTCATAACCACAGCGTGAGCCAGAATCATGTCACTCCTCGAAAAGTCTCGCGACATCAAACCCCCAAGACTCCTGGTAGTGCGGCAAAATTTGCGCTTGATATGCTGGAAGATAGCGATAGCAGTGAAGACGAGCTCGAAGAGAAGGATATGAGATCTTTCTTCCGTCGTCCAGCACGCAATCAACAACAGCACCCCCAGCAGAGTCACTCGTCATATCAACGAGCCCAGACTGCTGTGCCAGAAAGTCGTCATGTAGGCAACTTCCTGAACAGAGCGAACACTCCTAAATTCTTGCAGCGCCAGCCGAAATTTGAACCTTATGCTGTCAAACAGCCGCCGCAACTCCAGAGTCCTATCTGGGCTTCGGGCGCTGACCGTCGGATACCGGGCTCAGTTTCGAATTCTCGTTCTACCTTCAAGCCTCTTGATGATTACAGAATTCAACAGGAACGGCAAGGCCGAAGCGAGAGTATTGCGCCCCGTGATGTTCAGGCGGAGCATAGGGACAGGAGCAGAAGTGTCGCTTCTCCAAGAGTTGAGGTTGGACAGCGAGCCAGAAGCCGAAGCGTTGTTCCCCTCGATATCCGGGACGCCTCCGCTCAAGACGACATTGTTCTGATGGTTAGGAACTTGCACTTCTAATGAAGCGACTGCTGTTAGTTGGGGCTCATGGACCTGATTGTTGAGTGAATTTCCATATTGACTCTGGCTACGAACACGAGCTAAGGCTGGGGTTCGTGGAGTCACACTTCTGCTTCTGCCTCGTTGCCCCAGGGAGTCACGGCCATCACCTCAATCAATTCTATACAGGCCCCTCAGAGAGCACCCAAGACACCCAGCCGAGTCGCTGAGCCCAAGACACCAGCTCAAAGTCCGCGCGATGTCGATATGCTCGACGATGAGTGTCCAGCCACATTCCATACCCCTTTGGACGTGTTGATCCGGAAGAACCAACACCAGCCTCAAAATCCTCTACCTGTCAAGAACCTAAACGACAAACAGGAGAAGGTCTCCGGCGTCTTGCCATCGGGTAGCGCATTCGCCAAGAAAGCTAAACCAGACGAACTGAAGATAGAATCTACTCCTGTCACACCGAAGAACCGCATCAGTTCAGGTAGAGGCCTTGTGGGTCCAGAAGTCATTGATCTCATCACTCCTGAAGCACCAACTCGCTCTGTTCCCATGAACGAACGCCTGGCCCCAGCTGCCAAGAATCCCGTTCCGAAGAAGTCCGTCAACCACTCCAACGATCGCGCAAAGACTATAAAGCAAGCTGCACCACCGTCAAAGCGAGTTACGAAGGAGAAACCTGCACCAATTGATCCTGAAGAACTGCACCAGAAGAGAATCGCAGAAGTCATCATCGAGAGAAAGCTCAAGAGTGATGAGGAATCATACGACCTCGCCCTATTCGGGCAAGTCATTCCTGACCAAGCAGCCGAAGACAAGAAAGCCGAAGAAGCTCGTGCGAAGGGCCAACGCGACCGTGAAGCCAAGATGGCAGCTATGCTTGCTAAGGAAGAAGCTGCAAAGGAAGCCGCAGCGGAAGAGCAGGCCAAGAAGAAGGAAGAGGCTGAAAAGAGGAAGCGACAGAAGGAGCGTGAGGAGGAGCAGAAGAAAGCCAAGCGAGAAGCCGATCGCCAGAGACAGCTCGCTCATGAAGCTCATGAGAAGGAGCTGTTGCGACAGATTGCGCAGGCGAAGATTGAAGCAACTCGACAGGAAAAGGCTAAGAGAGAGCAGCAAAGAGAGCTGGAGAAGCAAAAGGCCAAGGAGAAAGCCGAGAGTGTGCAGGCTGAGGCAGAGGAACTCGCTAAGCTCAAAGCTAAACAAGAGCAAGCGAAGTTGCAAGCTGCATCTCTAAGTGCTGCGAAGCTGACTCCAATTGTCAACCCCAAGCCCGCTGAGGATCGCGATGTCCAGATGGAGGATGAGGAATCTTTATTTATGCCAGAAGCTCCGCCTGTTGTACTAGAGTAAGTGACAAATTTATCCGCTTTGTCGATAGTTACCCATAGAACCTTAGGAAAGCCAAGCAAGACAATCGAGCAGGTATCAAGACCAGCAAATCGAGCGATCATGACCATGTGTCCTCCATCCGTGCCTATCGAGCTGAGATGGAAGCTGAGGACGAGCGCAAAAGATTGGAGATGATTCAGCGAACGAAAGAGAAAATGGATGCTCGATACCACAGAGGCCCAAATGCTGCAGCTCAGAAATCCACGCCTGACCCACAACCTCAGCCATCTGCGCCGGGACCTCAAGCCAAAGCAGTCAACCGACCAAAAGCTGTGGTGGAGAAGCCCCAGCCAACATGCCAGCCAACTACAGAGCCAGAGTCCGAACTTGTTGTGGAAAAGCCTGAACCCCCGAAACCTCTCCAAGTTAAGAAAGACCGACCAGCACCCAAGCCGAAAGCCAAACCAGCTCCCAAACCCAAGACTACCCGGGAGAAGATCCATGAGACTTTGAACTCACGCAGCTCTTCAGCATCTGTCGAAGAAACTACAGTACCTAGCTACCTCGAGCAAGTCCCCGCCAACAATATCTTCAAAGGCATGCCCAAAGACTTCACCTCATTCGGCCGTACCAAGTCTAAACCTGCCGGTCTCAAGGCAAGAGAGCATAGGCCCCGGTCCCGCCTCATCTCTGATCTTGAGCGTGAGGAACTCGAGAAAAGCCAGAAGGGTAAAGGTGCCCGCGTTCGGGACTATCGCCATACTGAAGAGCAGAAGCAGAAGGAGGCTGCTAAGAGAACCGAGAAGGCTAGAGAGAGAAAGGTGCAAGCCATTCGCGAGGAGGCTGAGAAGAGCGGCTCGCAGATCTCTGAAGAGGAGCTCAATTCTCAAGTTGATGCTTTCATGGAAAAGCGAGCGGTAAGTGGCAACGCTTTTCACCATGGATGTCAGATGACTAATGATATCTACAGCAAGAACTCCAGAAGCGAGCCGAAAGAAAAGCCCTCAAGGAACAAGATCCAGGTCGCGACTTTGGCCGCGATCCACTCAATGCCGAGCCTCTCACAGCAGCCCAACAGCTCATCCGCGAGTCCGAAGTCAACGCCGGCCTCTCACCCGAAGAGCTTCATGTCATACAGAAGCGACGTGATGAACAAGCAGCCAGAGCTGCGTATGGTAAGACTCGCAATGGTCGTTTTGATCAAGCTTCTGCCAGAACGAACGTCAATCAATTCACGGATTCCGAGGAGTCGGAGGAAGATCCCGATCCGGAGCCTGAGGTTGAATCAGAGAGTGTGTCTGAAGGAAATACACAACCCACTTCTACAGCGGACGGTGACGATATTGTATTTTCGCGTGATGACTCTAGCTACGAGAGCGAATTTGGGGAGGATGCTCGAGATATGTCGCCTATACCGGAAATGAGCGACTCGTTCATGGCTCATGCTTCTGAGGCTGAGCTCGATGCTCGCGAGAAGCGTCTCAGAGCTCTTGAAAAGCGACTTCGTGAGCCAGAGCTTATGCGCATGGTTATGCTCTACCAAGTCTGGAAGCTCGAGATCACCCAGGAAGGCATGCCAGATGGGGAAGACAAATTCGAGAAGCAGATGGTCAAGCAATTCGGCACCCTTGCCGAAGCCAACGCTTTCGCCTCCGACCTTGTCAACAACTTCCGCTCTTTGCAATACATCAAGGTAGAAGAGTCCCACAAGAACGGTCGATACAAAGCCGCAGTCGCGCACGACGCAACCCGCGAGACCCAAATCTCCATTGAGGGGTTTCCCGTTGGTCCTGCCGAGCTGTCCCCCGACTTCCTCGCCAACATCCCGAACCGTTTCCCGGAGAAGTTCTGGGATGTGATGCAATTCACCAGTCGAGAAATTGTGGAGGAGGAGACTGGTGAGAAGATGGTTCAGCACGATATGCCGGAGCGTCATGGACAATTCACCGTGCTTGAAATGGCAAATCATGAGGCGTGCGAGAAGCTCATTGCGATGTTCAAGCCGGCTGGTGGGAACATTGATCTCCTTAAAGCTTACCAATCCTGTGCCCAGGTAGTAAGAGAGCATAGAGATCAGTCCAATACGCAGGGAGAGTGCTTCAAGGTTGAGATTGAGAAGGGTGATATTCCTGAATGGATGGGATATCATAAAATCTCGATGGTGGTGGAAGAAATCAAACTTCAAGGACCGTTGAATTGAGGAATCTGAGAGATCGTTTTCATAGGAAGCTCGGAGCTTATCATTTATTATTCAAGGAAGGGGAGATCTGCAATATGTACACTAGGTTTCTAGATTTATGAGATAACCGCAGGATTTTCAAGACAAGCAGACATTTCAATGGCATTACATATTGAATCTAATGACCATGTACTACTTGAAACGTTGCTCAAAGGCGATTACCATTTAAGATTTTCAGGCTCGTGAATGTTAGTAGAAACAAAAGGGAGATTGTCTCTGTCATTGCCGCTGTTGTTGTCATTTGCGAGATTGCCCTACAAGACTAGCGATGTGGGGCATATTGACAACCTGAAGTCTTCACTGTTAACTCACGGCTTCAGGACGTTTGCGACATGAGCGAGCTGCAATCAACACACAGGATTCTTTCCGCTGAGAAACAATTACAGAAACTCTGAAACGACTAGACGGCTCTTCCTGGACCGATCTGCAACAATAACGAGTGTGAAAAGAGCCCCACAACGCCGTCGCTAAAGAAAAGAATGACAACAACAATTGTCACGGTGACCACAATGTACACAAACCGGTATCAATATGATCCTCTCGACACCTCACTCTGTCTACTCATCCTTGCTGGATCTGGGCTCCGTCCTCCCTGTCCCAAAACCGGACTCGCGGTCCCAGCACTCTCCCTACTAATCTCCGAAAACCTCGGACTATCCGTCTGTCCCGGGGTATCTCTCCCCATACCCAATCCTAAACCCGATTCACCACTCAAAGGCCTCCACTGATCCCTTTCCTCCCCATTTACATTCATATGAACATCAGCATCCATCTCAGCTGGCTCATTGACTCCAGCACCCTGCATGCGATAAGGCGCGAAAGCCAGCGGCTCCTGATAAGCTGACACTTCGACTGCATGAGGATCATTGTATTTGGAGTCTTGGTAGGAGGGAAGCTCGTTGGGTGGAGGGATATGAGGATCGGCTGCTGCTTCGAGGGCGGCGCGGCGTTTGGAGCTTCTGCGACGGCGGAGGATTATAAAGAGGGTAGCGAGGATCGCGAGGAGAACAAAGGCTCCTACGGAGGCACCAGCGATGATGCCTGTTTTTGAGGATGTGTTAGGCTTGAGTGAGATTGGTGAGGGCGTAGACGATGTGGTGTTGGGTGTCAAGGTACTGGTCACCAGGGTGTAGGTCGGCGCATAGGTTGGGCGGGGTAGGCTGGGCTTGAAAATATATCTAGATATGTCAGACATAGTGATGGGGTAGGATTGTAGTATATATATACTGCAAGTAGGCATCATTCCAAACGAGATTTGGTGCTGATGCTCCACCAGTTGGCGTTCCACCGATGAGCTTTAGTACCTCTGAAGGCACGGGAGGCGTCCTGCTTGCGCCGGCGAAGTCGAATTTTCCTGTGTACTCAAGGTCGACGAGACTGAAGATCTCGGCTGGCATGTGTGACTTTGACAAGATAGTTAGTAAATGTGCCTGATTAATGGAAGACATAGCGTACCGAGCAGTTCTTCACATTGCCTCCCTTGTCATCCGTCTGCATGCCACCGACGACGATGAGATTCTCGCCAACTGCATGGCATGTGTGGCCAAACACTCCACCTGGTCGGGTGTGGACTTGTACCCATTGGAATGTCGGTATCGTGAGAACCCACCTGCCTGGTTAGCACGATAAAAGCGTCGAGGAGATCTTTATCTTACATATCTTCGTGCGCCACGACGTTGTCGTAAGTTTCTTGGATAATCAGTTTGGTCGTCGTTATGCATGTTGACTTAGGTCACTTACGAATACCAGCAATGACGAAGATGTTGTACGAACTTTCATCAGGTGCTGCAATTAGAACAGTGCAGATGTCGGATCTTCCAGACGGGATGTCAGGACCACCTATCCAGGTCAGCTCGTTGCTTCTTAAGCCCATGGCAGCTACGCACCAAAAGTCTGTTGTCGGAACCAAAACCCCGTCTGGATGTCATAGATGTCGACAAAATCATTTGCGATGTTTGTGTTCTTTTCGTTGGCTTTCAAGATTGGCGTACCGAAAGGTGTTGGGTCCTGAGGGACTTGTCCAGCAATTTGGATCACAACACCCTTTTCTCCCACAGGAATATGTATCATAGCACCATTCATTCGAGGACCGATGTAATTTGGGACCGAAATGTTCGTTAGCGTTGGAGGTGCAGTGTTGGTGTCAAGCTGGAGCATTCCTTCGAGATCTGCGGGGCAAATTTATCAGTCGAGATTTAGTGAGCGATAAGATCGAACTTACATTTGAATGTTGATGATTTTTCGTATGTGATATAATTAGCGTCTGAACGTTGCTGAACATATCCCTCGAACAAAAAGCTCATGTTCAAAGAGGGCGCATCACAATTTGCGGCGGCTCCTGGGCGCTCGACCTTGTTCCCTGTGTTCACATAGCTGAAAGAAGATTGTGTCCAGAGCTGGGTATCGATATCAAATTCCCAGATTGCTGATTCTGGGATGTCGGCAAGCTCAGTGAAACCAGGGTCGGATTGACTGTTGAATGAGAACCAGCCGCCGAGTTGATAGATCTTACGAGTGATCTGCGAATACCAGAGAGTCTGCTCGATCAAGGCGTTGGGAACTTGTGGGCCTTTGTGGATTGTGGAGTAAGGGAAGGTATCTTGGTTGTTGAAGTCTTGGGAGAGATCTATGACTATGAGATTGTCGTCTAAGCAAGTGTTAGCGACCAGCTCAAGCAGTATGAGCTATCTTACTCAATCCATTATCGATCTTCTCTTGTGGAGTGTTGAAGAATGTCGTGTTCCCGTTTGGCGTGAACTAAATCTCATCTCAGTCTGGTAATCTAAAGCATACACTGGAAACGAACTGTATTTCCTCCATCGATATATATTTTCCCGTCTGCGAGGACGCCTGAGACGAGTCAGTGATGTGAAATTCCCCGGCATTGGTAGTTTGACATACTTGCATGTCTCCATATCCGGCAGAAATGCTGCGAGATGTCATATTTACTACCATTGACATTGGGAGCCAGGGACGGAGTCGGCAAAGTCACAGGAGCACTTGATGTTGCAGAGCTCGAAAGAGATCCCTGCCTCTCATAGACATTCGCAGCGATTGCGGTTACACCGATACAGGCCATGGCCAGGAAGGAGTTCATATCTGTGGTAGAGCCGAATGACTTACTCAAAGGGAGGAAGGAGAAGTTCGACGGTCAAGGATGGCCGGCTTGACTCGACCTGGTCCTGGTAGGCAGGGAAGCAGGCAGCAAGGTCACTGCATGTTGTACTTATGCTGGCTGCACAGCTGAGGCCTGCTTGCGGCGAAGCTGGTCCTGGGGTGAGAAATCACATTGTGGGCAAGGGATGCAGCTTTGATGCAGATGGTGTTGTTGGTTCCAACCATTGAGATTGTGGTATTTCATGCTGGCGTACGCCACCAACGCCGCTGCCAGTGAAACCCAACGCCAAGAGAATGGAGGAGGCTCTGGCCACAATTTTGAAGGAATGGAGAAGAATTGTGGGAAAGTGGCTTCATGTGCAAGAGACAGACTTGAAACTTTCGTGTATACTGCCGTCGGACGGGACTCTCTTTAATACCTCGTGGGTTGAGAGATCGGTCGCTTGTGACGCGACCTAGTAAATGATGCATACGTATTGTGTCATGAACGCAGGACAATTACTCAGCAAGGAGGATCTTGGAATTGAGTACCGTTGAATTCTTATGTATCGAAGGATGAGGCTGTGTGTTGGACCTCAATTGTTCTTGAATAGTTCCCCGTGCAAACAAGCTCCACGTGCCGTGCCACTCCCATCCGTCCAACAAATCCAACATGCACGTCCGCATGCATTATCACTTGGCGCATCACTGACATCGAATTGCGATGCAACAGATACGCGCATTTTCAGCTGTACCATCTCATTACACCCGACTGGAACTTAGACTCATGCAGAGCAGACTTATCAGGAAATGCGAGCCTTACAGGCTAGCACCGCAAAGTCGGGCGAGCATGGTCTAGATTAAGATAGTTCGGCCCCCACACACCACTTCAACAAGCGAGGTCTCACTTCTCATGCGGCGAGCTTGTGATTCGAGTCCTTTTCGATCAATTTTGAGTCGGACGGCTCGCGCAGCTGGGTTGCCATTCTGGAAGAGCCTCATTGCTCGGTCTAGATGCAGGGCCAGGCTGAAGAGATCCGTTGAACATATCGCCTGGTCGCAGCTCCACGCAGACTTGTCTACCTTGCAGTGTACCGAGTGTGTGTCAGACTGACGGGTATAGTCCTGCCTCCGCAAATTCCATACATGTGAACTGGAATTATGGGCGATTCATTCCAATACTGACGTGAAGACTCAGTCCAGCGGCGGAGAATGGTGATATCTATTGAACACTCCAAATCAGCATTATCACCCAGATACGCATAGATTCAGCAACATACCTCTCCACCAATTCATCATTACTATCCACCCTAGTCACATCATCCCTCCCATCCGACCCCAGACTTTGCGCACTCGTCGCACTCTTCGGCGTCTGCGGTCTCCCCGCCACATACGGAGCCAGATTTACCGCATGGGAATACCTCGGTGGAGCAGGGAATGCATCAAACGCCATCCCGTCCTTACGGTCAAAGAATCCGTGTCCAGAGAACGCACCGAGTTCGACATCATGAGGTATGGCGTAGCTGTTGCGGGCTGATGGGAAGCTGGTGTGAGTGTGAGTGTGAGAGACTTGGTGGGATGGCATAGAGGTCCCGAAGAGACGGGGACTGGAGCGGCTGAAGAATTTCTTGGTGGCGGGGATGGAGGCACACATCTGACCATTCATCAGTCCGGCTTTTTGACAGACAATTGTACAAAAGACAGGGTGAGTAGAGAGACTTACGATCCCAACATACAGCTCCACGGAACTGGTGATCCACGCCGGACTCGCATGCCATGTTTTATCCCATCCATTAGTAACCTGATACAAGTAATATGTTCTCAAGACACTAGCTACCGTGACGAGGATGCCCGCGCCGAAGAGCAAGATGATGATGATTTGTTGCTGGATCGGGAGCTGGAGACGCCAGATGATGGGGATGGGAAGGATGACGACGACGAGGTCGCCGATGGTGTTTATTATGCCTGCTGCGAGGAGGTTTTTGGTTTCGGACATACAGGAGGGTTGTGGTTTGAATGATAGGGTCCAGTATGTTGACGGGTTGCTGAACCCTTTTGTCAATACTGGATTTTGCAAGGGGTGGCCTATCGAGTGGATGGAAACAATGAAAGAGGATAGAAAAATGACATACCCACATTGAAACATAACTCCAAGAATAAAAGCCACACCTTCAAGAGCGATCAATGTCATGACGCCAATGATGATCTTTGGGAGTTTCTTTGATGACTCGGTGACGATACGGTAGACGAGGACGAGCATGGATAATTTGGTGAGCGTCGTTGCGGCGGAGAAGAGGATCTGAGTGGTGAGGACAACTTTGAGACCAGATACCAGAGTGTCGGGTCGGACGTCCCAGACTTTGAAAGAGATGTCAGCTTGGTACTTCAAACATTCTGTAGGGAAGGGTATCGTCTCTGTATCTTAACGAGATGATATCCCGGACTTTGCTCTGATGCACACGAGCGGGTAGAAGATACATGTGATGATAACATTTGCTGGGCCGGTGGTGACTGGATCCTCATAGTTTGGTCGGGGCCAGGAGAGGATCACCGAGGTGGGCGGCATCTGCATTTTGTTTGGTTCCTTACCCTGGGGGCTGGTTTGCAAGGAGTATTAGATAATGCTGTAATGTAAGGGTTGAAAGTAGTGAAGTTGAGTAGTGAATGATCAAGGGTGGAGATGAATCCGGGACACTGGAGATTCTCGCATGGATTTCCGGTGTGATGAGAAGAAGTGGAGAAGATAAATGTAAATCAGGTCAAGGGACCCAGTGCCAGGAAACAATATTAAACATATACAGAAGTAGAAGTATACTCAAATCAAGAAGCAAGAAAAGAAAAGTCAGGTCGACGTGAATATGAAGATGACAGTGCGGAGAAAGCCCCTGATGATAAACCCTACAGCCGAGCCTTTTCAACGATGATCAGCCAATCTACTGCAAGTAGGTCCAACAGAGTTTGGTTTGGCTTCACGTCCAGACTTCTGCAGCGCGATTTGGTTTTCCTTTAGTGTGTGGAGAGCCGACCTCCCCCGTGCGCTAGTGGCTGTTAGGCAGCGTTAGGGAGTGATTTGTTCCTGGACGGCGGGAAGTTAGTAACTGGGCGTTGCCAAGGAGCCTTGGTGAAGGGTGAACGGGGTCCTGTCTAGGTGACTGATGGACTTTGGATCAGGAGAGAAGGAAGTGGAATGGTGAGGTCAGGAGAAATCTGCAGATGGTACCCATTTTGCAGGATACATGACGCAGATTAGTATTTGAAGGTGCAGGTACGACGACGTCGAATAAGGGTGATAGTTTTGAGGGGTTGGTAAGTGAAGACGCTTTAGCAACGTGACGCTGCACGTAATTGGATCGCATGACAGCTCGCCAGATGGCGCCGAGGTAAACATCACTAAAGGCCTCCGCATGTGAGAATTTGGTGTGGTGGATGGTGATCCTTCGCGGGAGAATCCTCCGCTGTTCAACCTAATGGTTCTAACCAATAGCAACGTGCTTTCTCTCTGTCTTTTTGAATCGTGCCGTCCTTCCTTTTTGGATTTTCTGAGTAAGATGTTCGCTATCGTAGTCGCTACTTGTACTCTTTCCAATTCTCAGTGGGAAGTGCAACTCGCACAAAAGAATCGTCGGCATCAAAGTCAATAAACCGGTTTCTTTTGTAAGATCTTACTTTGCGGGGTCATGAAAATTATGGGCTGCACGAATTCGAGCCGAATGTCTGGATTCAAATAAAGTATCGACGCGATTCGGACTCTGCATCACGTCTACTGCATCATGCGGGTTATTTACGCGAGGTGCATCAGAGGTTGCGATTGCTCAGACAAGACACAGGGCTGATACTGCAAGGCCCGGCTGTCAATACGCGGTCCGTATAGGAGAATAGTCAAGAGTAATGGCTTGATTATCAATGCGCTCATTGCTAGTCCGTCTTTAGACCGATGATGAAAGTGCACAGACCGAGAGAGGCGCTGGTGAATTAGGGGTAAGGATTTAAAAGAAAAAAGAATACTAGTTCCGGGGAACCAGGGAAGACAACCATATATCAGTGCTCTCTTTGATCAGCATTAGCCTTGCATCCACGTCCCGAAGGATGGGATACTTGGCTTGCAGCTTCTCGAATTGACTAGGCTTGGAGAGGTTTTGCTGGTATGCAAGACACGGCTCCTAGGCTGGCCAGTGAGAAGGATTGGTCTTCGTCATCTAAATGGTTGTCTCTTGAGTTGACGAAAGGGAATCTCAATACTTGCCAATTCTAGAAGTCAAGTCATGGATGAAGTCGAAGTGTCAGCTCGAGATATGCTGCTTTTATTCGCATATGGCGGTTCAGTGCTTGTGCTTTGCTGAACTGCTGACGAGCTTCTTCTTTAGATGCTTCGGAATCTTGTCTTTCCTCTTCTCGCGCTTTTCTTCCTTGACGGCCTTCTTGTGCTCCTGCGATAACATTAGCTTTCAAGTCGAGACAAGTTAGCGGTCGCATACCTTCTTCGACTCCTTGTCTTCGAAGCGCTTGCCCCGCGGAGTGCCCTTTTCGAATCTGCTCTCGTCATCGCTGTCCTCGCTTCCGCTGCCCCCTTCACTTGGCGGCGAGCTATTGTCCATGGTATCCTCTGCATCTGCTTCATTGCCTGAAGACATTGGGACTTTGTCGGCCAAAAGATTGCGGTAAACGAGGTCATCCTTCTGCCCCTTTCCGATCTTCTCTGCATCACGCTCGATATCGTAGACCTGATCCAGAGTTTGTGGAATGTATTGTTGTCGGAAGACCTCGGTATCAACCTCATTTTCAGCAGCTGCTTGTTCTCCTTCCTCGGTAGCAGGTCTGTTGGCCATCAACTTCGCTAATGCCTCGGATAGACTAGGCTCTTGTGCTGGACCATCATGCATAGTAATGAATCCAAATACTGTTTGCTCGGACAGGACTTCGACGTTCTTTCTTCTAAAGAAATCCGAGACGTTCTTGATATCCATTCTCAAGAACTCCAAGGATCGCGGGTGATCGTGCTCCACACTTTGTGAGACATCGATGATGAACAGTTTCTTCTGGTGGTACAATACGTTGTACTCGCTCAAATCTGCGTGCACGAGTTTGCATGTTTGATACATTCGTCGCATGAGGCCGATCATCTGAAGGTACAGCAATCTCCATTGCTCGTCCACATCATCTCCTTGGAGCTCGGCGTCTCTTAATCTAGGAGCAGCCCATCCCTTCTTGTCACCAAGGAAGCCCATAACGAGGACATGTAGTCGGAGGTAGACAGGTTCAGGACAAGGAATGCCGGCCAGGTACAGTCGCTTTAGATTTCGGAATTCCTTCTCTGCCCAGACCTTGACCATAGCTCGGTTGTTACCCTTATTGTAACCGGATCTGAATCGATGTTCGCCAGTAACGTAACGATCTCGGTCCTTGAAGACGAGAATACTAGTCTTGTAGACCTTGATGGCTCGGTGTATGCTGGGAGCCTCTTCACCTCCCTCTGTCGTGGGTATCGAAACGGCACCGTATACATTTGCTTCCTTTCCTGTACTCAGACATCCGTTGACTTCTGACACGATTCCTCTATTGATCATCTGCAAAAGAATCATTCGAGTCCGCGGATCCAAAACCTGCTCGTTTGTCGCACGATCCGACTTGTCCTTTCCATGAGTCTTTGCTCTTTCTCCTCCACCTCCCCCTTCCAAACGAATCTTTGCCGCATGCTTGGAAAGACTTGTTATTTGATCGTCAACGCTCGCCTGAGTATTCGCTATCGGTTTCTGGGAATTTGTTCGTGGGGCAGTGGCGTTGGGGTCATTGAGTTTTCGCTGACGGTTGTATGACTTCGTAAGATCGCCTGAGGTAGGATCATATTCTATGTCGTCGAAGAACTCCTCGTCTTCCTCCTCGAACAGGTCATCGTAAACTTCGTCCTCGTTGTCTGCTGCGTAACCACCAGTGGGCGTTTGTGGTGGGGCATCTTGAGAAGTTGTGGATGTTGCATAGCCGTGATTTGGCACATAAGTGTGCGTAGGGATTTTAGCTGCTGCTGGAGTAGAGTCCTGCGAAGGAGCATTCGAGTCGGACATATTGAAAAAGCTGCTGTTGAAGTCCTGTGGAGGATCTGGTGGCGGGGTACTGTTTCAGCAGCAAATTGTGCATCTCTCGCATCCCACCAGGTCATCCGAAATTGTTTATTCTGCCAGGGCGGTGACAGTATCGAGTTAGCTTATTTTGACACGACCCGAAGCCGCTCGACCTGCACTTCAACTCAAGCAGTCGCGTCAAGACCGCGTTTGCGCCAGACGAGAATCATCTCTTTTTCCTCGACAACACCACGCCGCCAGTCTGCGATTCGAGTCTCGATATCTTGGGACAGTCTCAATTACCGCTTGCTATATACTGCAAGCACCATACTCAACTTGAACAGACCACAAACCCCGCCGAACGCCCCCGCGGCGCATACATATCGCGAAGATGTACATCAAGCAAATCATCATTCAGGGCTTCAAGAGGTACGTCTACCGAGTGCGCGCAAAGGATTATACTGATATCCCATAGTTACAAGGAACAGACGGTCATCGAACCATTCTCCCCCAAGACAAATGTAATCGTTGGTCGCAATGGATCGGGCAAGAGTAACTTCTTTGCGGCTATTCGATTCGTCCTCAGCGATGCATACAGTCAGATGGGTCGCGAGGAGCGACAAGCTCTGTTGCATGAAGGTTCGGGTTCTGCTGTGATGTCTGCATATGTTGAGATCATATTCGACAATAGCGACGATAGATTCCCAACGGGAAAGGAGGAGCTCATTCTACGAAGAACAATTGGTCTCAAGAAGGATGAATACTCTTTGGATCGCAAGAATGCAACAAAGACTGATGTCATGAATCTGTTGGAGTCGGCTGGTTTCTCGAGGTCGAATCCATATTACATCGTCCCTCAAGGACGCGTCACTGCTTTGACGAATATGAAAGATCCCGAGAGACTAAACCTCTTGAAGGAAGTCGCTGGTACACAAGTCTACGAAGCACGTCGAACGGAATCATTGAAGATCATGACTGAGACCAATAACAAGCGCGCCAAGATTGACGAGCTTCTGGACTATATCAAGGAGCGTCTCGCGGAATTGGAGGAGGAAAAGGAGGAGCTGCGAGGATACCAAGAAAAGGACAAGGATCGCCGTTGTCTTGAATATGCATTCTACCATCGGGAACAGACTGCCTTGGCGCAAGCCCTTGATGAGATAGAGGAAGCTCGACAAGGTGGAATGGAAGGTTCTGATGAGCAAAGAGAATCATTCTTGGCCGGTGAAAAGCTCATCCAGGAGCTCGACGCGGAGACCAAGCAGCTCACTCGTCAAATGGAACTCCTCAAGCTCGAGCGTCGCCAGCTGGATGAAGACAGGCGAGAAACCTCGAAGGCTCAGGCCAAGATTGAGCTGAAGGTCAAGAATTTATCTGATGGTCAATCCGCTGCAGAGCAAGCCAGATCCCGACACCAGCAAGAACTCAAGGCTGTCAGGCAAGACATCGCAGCGAAAGAAGCCGAGCTTGCAAAGATTCTCCCAGACTACAACATGCGAAAGGCGAAGGAGTCAGATGTCCGCAAAAGCCTCGACACCGCAGAAGCTGCCAGGACTAGACTCTACAATAAGCAGGGTCGCACTTCTCAATTCAAGAATAAGGCAGAGCGTGATGCTTGGTTGAAGGAGGAAATTGAAAATCTAAGTACCGCTCTAGGAGAGCAAAAAGCCAATCGACTCAATGCCCAAGAGGAAGTCAAAGCAGTCCAGACCGAGATTAAAACTCTTGAAGGCGAGATCGCAGGCCTCCGAAAGCGCTTCGAGGGCTGGGGTGGTAGCAGACAGGCGTTGTACGAAGAAGTCACCACGGCCAAGGATGGGCTCGAAAAATTGCAGGATGAGCGAAAAGTTCTTCGCCGCGAGGATGACAAGCTTGAATCAATGATTGAAGATGCCCGTCACGAGAGAAATCGCGCCGAGAAGGAACTCTCACATACCATGGACAATGCAACATCTAGAGGTCTGGCGGCGATCCGTCGTCTCAAACAGGAAAACAATGTTACTGGCGCTTACGGTACCATTGCCGAGCTTCTTGATGTGCCTGAAGTCTATCGCTTGGCTGCAGAGCAGACTGCTGGAAACAGTCTCTTCCATTACGTGGTCGACAACGAGAAGACAGCCACTTTCTTCGCCGATGCTTTGTACAAGCAACGAGCTGGGCGAGTTACAATCATTCCGATGGCTGAGCTCAGAACCCGGCCCACGAAGCTCCCAAATGCCTCTGATGCCATTCCCTTGCTCGGCAAACTCAACTACGACCCCAAGTTTGAGAAGGCGATGAGCCATGTCTTTGGAAAGACAGTTATTTGCCCATCACTTCCTGTTGCGGCGCAATATGCCCGAAGCCATGGTTGCAATGCCATCACAACTGATGGTGACACTGCTAATAGGAAAGGAGCGATGACTGGTGGCTATATTGATCCTCGCAAGTCACGCCTCGAAGCGGTTCGAGCAGTCAGCAAGTGGCTTGACGAATACGAAGCTTTGAAGACTCGCTCCAATGAGATCAGGAAAGAGGTTGAGCAGAAAGACAACGAAATTACGAGTGCCATAGGTGACCTTCACAAATTGGAACAGAACCTAGGTCGTTTGGACGAAAGCTTCGACCCCTTGAAGGTTGAATTGAGAAGTAAGAGTACACAACTTGAAAAGCTAAGGGATTCGCTTGAGGCGATTAATCGTCAAAAGGATGTCGTCGAGCAAATGATCACTAGTCATGGCGAGAGTATTACTGCTTATGAACTCGATTTGACTGCCGATTTCAAGAAGGCATTGACATCCCAAGAAGAGCGCCAACTTGAGCAGCTCAACACCTCAGTCCAAGAACTCCAGCAAGAGTGGAATGAGCTCAGCAAAGCCCGACGAGAGCTTGAAGGTCGCAAGCAGCTTCTTGAAGTCGATCTCCGAGAAAACCTCCGCATGAAGTTAGATCAGCTGAACAGTCAAGAGATCGACGCAACCGCTGGCGGAGGATCTGGAAATCTCAAGGAAGCCCAGCGTGAGTTGAAGCGTGTCCAGAAGGCAGCCACGGCCGTGACGAGCAAGCTTCAGGACGCTGAGGCTCAGATTGAGGAGATCGAGATCAAGATCGCGAACCTCGCGAAGGAAAAGGCTCAGCAAGTGGAGCAACAATCTGAAATCGCCAAGACCATAGAGAAGGCTCAGAAGAGAATGGAAAAAAGTGTTGCTAAGAAGGCATTGTTGACCTCATCTGCTGCCGACTGCGCCAAGAACATTCGCGATCTTGGTGTCCTTCCCGATGAGGCTTTCGAGAAATACTCTGACAAGGACTCTAAATACGTATGTAGCAGTTTATCAGGTTTTCAATTATTTCGCTAACAGAATGTAGATCACGTCCAGGCTAAAGAAGGTCAATGATGCCCTCAAGAAATACAAGGGTGTCAACAAGAAGGCCTTTGAGCAATATAACAGCTTCACCTCGCAACGAGATAGTCTTACGAAGCGAAGAAAGGAGCTCGATGACGGTCTTACGTCTATTCAGGACCTTGTTGAAGTCCTGGATCAACGCAAAGACGAAGCTATCGAGCGAACATTCAAGCAGGTATCCAAGGAATTCGCATCCATCTTTGAGCGCCTGGTCCCCGCTGGCCGTGGCCGTCTGGTCATCCAACGCAAGACCGATCAGCGCAACCGAGACGATGAAGACTCTGACGAAGAGCCACGTGAGAGTGTCGAAAATTACACTGGTGTCGGTATCAGTGTCTCTTTCAACAGCAAGCACGACGAGCAGCAACGTATCCAGCAGCTGAGTGGTGGTCAGAAGAGTAAGTAACCCAAGCCCCAAAGATCCTTCTCCCAGCTAATAGATCAGGTTTGTGCGCTCTCGCCCTCGTCTTTGCCATCCAGCAGTGCGATCCAGCACCTTTCTACCTCTTCGACGAGATCGATGCCAATCTTGATGCACAATATAGAACCGCCGTTGCACAGATGCTCGAGGAAATCTCGGCCCAGCAGAGCAGCCAAAATGCTGATAATGGTGCTGGTGGCATGAGCGGCCAGTTCATCTGTACGACTTTCAGACCCGAGATGTTGCTCGTTGCCGATAAGTGCTATGGTGTCACGTTCCATAACAAGACTAGTGGTATCGATGCTGTTAGTCGTGAGGAGGCTCTGAGATTCGTAGATGGGGAGGCGCCGAAGTAAAGTGGTCTGGGATGCACTACGAGGGTGACGAAAGGGTTGCATTATGAATGGCATGAATGGATATGGTGGTTGGACTCGGCGCCTGGGATCTGAAGGCTTCGTCTTGCTGTGTGTCTTTGGCAGGGAGATGAGGCGCACAACGTGTGTTTATTGAAGGAATTTACTCATGTGTGTATAAATGTTGCTTTGCATATGAAGATCTTCGCAATCCTACCGAACACTGTTAAGTCCCGGTAGAGTCTTGGTACGGCATACCATTTCTCTTCGAAGCATCACAGAGTTTTGTTCGGTGCCTGGGACTTTGCACAGCGCGATACCTCTGGTAGTACAGGAGGTACGTTTCTCCGAATGAAATGAGTATATTCGGTAAGGTTGAGCGCTTGTTTCGACAGTAAACAAAGGTGCGACGTGCAACATAAATTATATAGCACATCTTCTTGGAGCTCTACCGAGGTATCATTCACTGGAAATGTAACGGTGAAAGGTGAAGTCAGAATCGATAATAACTCTTATTGTGGAAGCGCAACAGTTGACCTTGTCTGAGCGGGGGGATGCACGACGCGAACCTCAATAATGTGCTTACATAAACCCCCACTACCCCTCCATAGGTACTGTCAAATTGCCCCTCCGTGCAACGATCAATAGGTTACGAACTCGATCCTAGATCTTTCCACTTTTAGCTAACTGAAGAATCATGCCTCATCAGCTATCAAACAAAGTCATCCTCATAACCGGAGCAGGAAGTGGCATTGGCCGAGCCACCAGCATCAAGTTATCGGAGCTAGGCGCAACCCTGGCACTCGCTGACATCAACGAGCCATCACTCAAACAGACACTCAGCCTATGCCAACCGAACAATCACTCTTCAGAAGTACTAGATGTCAGCTCTTCTACTCAATGCAATGACTTCATTACCAACACCATCAAAACGCACGGCCGGATTGACCACGTCTTCAACTGCGCAGGCATCAACCCCACTTCTCTCCCAACAGAAGAAATCACAGACGAGTACTGGGACAAGCTGCTAAACACCAACCTGAAAGGTCTCTTCAACATAACAAGAGCCTGTATCCCACATCTGCAATCCGGAGCGTCTTTCGTCAACGTCTCGTCTGTGCTAGGTCTCCAAGCTGGTGCTGGGTATGCCGTGTACTGCGCCTCAAAATTCGGCGTCATTGGGTTCTCGAAATGCATGGCGCTAGAACTGGGACCGAAAGGTATCAGAACGAATGTCGTTGCGCCGGGGTACATTGATACGCCGACGAATGCGGGCGTTGTGAAAGGGAGGGACGCGGTAGAGGATATGGAGAAGTCGGTTGCGTTGGGGAGGATGGGAACGCCCGAGGAGGTGGCGGATGTGGTTGTGTTTTTGATGAGTGAGGAGAGTAGGTATATGAATGGGAGTGTGGTTGAGATTAATGGTGGTTTGAAATAGATATAGGGAGCTCGCTTATTTTGACCTTAGTTTATCAATGGAGTAATGGGAAATAATAGGAAAGTGTACATTCAGGAATGGATTAGAGTCATAAACTCATTAGAAAATTATGGGTCCGTATTCTCTCTAAGAAGAAAGCAGACCCCTGTTGCCTGCCCTCATACTGAGCATCTTCGCACATACATCGACTGGCGTGGCTTGTTCGGCACCCAGTTTTCCAGCCAAATCAAGGCTATTTACATGCCCCATCCCCTGCTAAATTTCGATTGTGTTTCGGTCCTCCATCCTCGTTCAGTAAGCGTACAAGTTGACAACCTCATTCTCCTCCGCCTTGATCTTGCGATTTTCTCTCATCAGGATGAATCGCATGACCCAAGCAATAACGATAACACCAGCCGAGAAACCAATACTCGCACCCATAGCGGTAGCGAATCGTGGCGCATCATCATCGGGCCACAAGTATGGAGTGTAAACACTGCCCAAGTTGCCCATGGTGTTGGCGATAGCGACGGCTACGGCTTTCTTCTCGTTGGTTTGTCCAAGAGTGGAAGAGACCCATCCCATGCCGATGTTGTTGACACCGTATGTTGCACCGACGAAGACACACATTGCGAAGTACCGAGCAGGAATGTTCAGTGTGCCCCATGCCAAAGCAAATCCTAATGGATATGGTCAGCAACGCTACTTTTTGTTGAACGTGAACGAGTAGTACTTACCCCCAATAGCAATGAGCTTCGAGATTGTGATGTGCCAAGTACGCTCATTATACTTTCCTGATGACCAAGAGACCAAAACAGATAGAACTGTTGCGAGCAGGAAAGGTGGACATGTCAAGACCAACGTAACAGTAGTGTTGAATCCGAGTGTCTTAACAACAGTAGGCATGAAGTTCTTGAAACCGTTTGCAGACAAATGCAAGTTGATCATGAGAGCGAAGATCCAAGTGCGGTAGTCTGTGCAAGCCTCGCGAAGACCAACCCAAGTACTCGTTCCAGCGCGTCGTCCGGTCATATCGCGCTCCATGCGTGAATGTGCGAGTTGGCGCTCTTCAGGTGTGAGCCATCTGGTCTCGAGCGGTGAGTTGGGCAAGAGGACGACGCCGACGGCTGCGACGGCGACGGTGACGACACCTTGGATGATGAAGAGCCATCTCCATCCTGCGATCCCGTGGACACCGCCGAGACCGGCGAAGATGCCGGCTGCGATGAGACCGGAGAAGGAGCTGGCGAGCATGTTTCCGGTGTAGAAAATGGCCATTCGAGCTGCCACTTCTTTGCGGGTGTAGAACTGACTAACCATGTACAGAGCACCAGGATAGAACTAGACTCGTTAGTGACCATTGTTAATCAAGGTTATTTATCATGACTTACTGGTGCTTCAGTCACGCCCAACATGAAACGAGCCGCTAACATGCCTTCGAAGTTCTGAACAAGGCAAGTCAAAGTTGAGACGATAGCCCACGCCATCATGAAGCCTGATTGGTGTCAGTCCGGCTGCTCGGGAATTCTAGGACATTACGAACCTGACATGTACCAAGCTGGCTTGACTCTGTTGAGAATCATGTTTGAGGGCACTTGGCCAAGTAGATATCCAACAAACAAGATAGACACCAAAGTGTTATATTGAGTTCCCTTCAAGTTGAGGTCCTTGGCCAGGCCATCCAGCTTTCCGTTGACCATCGCATTCCGATCTAAGAAGTTGAGGAAGTACATCAACCAGAGGATGGGCTATCAAGTCAACAAGTTAGCAGATGTTTAGTAGATCGTTCGGAGGTTCATATTTACCATGATATGCCAGTCCAATTTTCGGACAAGTGCGATTTCAGCTGGATCTGTCTTCTTCCAGGCACCGAAGCGATCGAGGTTATCCTCGGCTCCAACTTCTTTCATCATAGATCCCGAATCCGCCTTATCGACTCTGTCAACTTTGTTATCGACATGTTCGACTGTTGCAATAACCTTCTCGTCTCCTTGAGGAGCAGACATTGTGCTGAATGTCTTGTTGAATTCGCACGATAAACAAGAGTTGAAATCCAAGCAGCTGACGATGTAGACGCCGGTGTATGCAACTCTAGATGAAGATGATCTACTTCGACTATATTAGTTGACGCTTCATAGCTGTCATATATACATGGTCACCTGTAGAACAGCGTGTTCTGAGGTGCGGAAAAACAATCTGAACTCTAACGCCCAGATATTGCGGGGAAAGTCCCCCATGGGGTCCTGCCAAGAACAAGCGGATACTTCTCCCATGGGGTTGATTGATTACTGTTCATCAATTTCAGGGGGGATAAGACCATTTTCCAATCAATTTCTTTTCCGTGACTTTTAGGGCCGGATATGCGCTCTCAGCTCGCAGTCATGAGATGCTGGCTCGGATAGCTTGCCGGAGGTGGAAGCCAAGGACGCTTCCGGGACTTCGCATTCCTTCGTGAGCACCAACCCCTCCCGAACAGAGTTGGAGACTTGACCACTCTTTGTTTTCCGGCTTATCGTGCAGTATTCTAGAAATCTTTCTGATATGGATATGAGGCTCAGAATTAGGAATCAGGTCATCGGAAACCCTGAACATGGTCTTTCGAAGAGAAGGAAACCAAGGCAATTCTCAATGATACCAAGCATGACCGATTCAAGTCCTTTGCGAGGGCCAATAATAATCAATAATTAGTGACATGAAGCCGGTCATAAAAATAGGCGGGTCAAGATGAGACGCGAAAGATAACATACCTATTTCTCCCGACAGCTTCTTGGGATCCGATCGAGCCATCGGAGGTCTCAATGTTGTTCTTATCGTTGTTGCATGTAAGGACGGAATACTGATGAAATTGAGTTGTGACAACAAGAATTTGGATTTATCTTCTAGACTTGTAGTGGAAGAAGAGTTTCGAACATGAGTACCTACTGAATTTGCTGTACCAGCCTGGAAGCCGACTCGAGACTGATAATTATGACACGGCGAATTAAGCAATAACTAATACCATCTAATACACGTCCAGGGGAATTTTATCTTGACAATGTTGTGTTATATGCTAAGTTGAAACAAAATGTAGGACCATGTGTACAAATTACCATTCCAAACTCCAGCTATCCACGAATTTCTTGATCAACCCACTGCCAACAACATCATACCCATCACCTATCGCGCTCGTCTTTGCCGCAGTCTTATCTGTCAAAAACACCAATCCTTTCCTTCCAGGTCTATCATTGTCGTATTTCTCCGTGAAGAAATCCAGAAGTTTGATTGTCGGGTTCTTCTCTGGATCTTTTTCGCCGTTCCGTAACCGATTGACCCATTCTCGTTGAGAGACTGTCTCGAAGTCGAGGCCGGCTTCGCGGAGTGCGGGTAGAAGGTCATTAGTCCAGTGGAAGAGACGAGGGTTTTGGACATGGTATACCACTTCTGAGTCATCTGCGTCCTCGAGCGTGGTGGGGGCAGACTGGTTGTTGACCTGAGCGAGATCCAAGACTGCACGAGCGACGACGTCTACCGGGAGCCATGATGGAGTCTGTATTTACTGTTAGGGCTTGCATCATAAGCGCACTTGGGATTTTTCTTACCTCCTCCAGAGCTGGTAACGCATGGATCGTCACTGCACTCCTGATCATAAGGGAGATGGCTTCGGTGCTGTTCCACAATCCAATCTTGGTATCACCGACAATTTGCCCGACACGCAAGACCTTCGCAGTCATCCCAGTCTGAGCAGCAGCCACTTTGATGATCGTCTCCGTGACCAGCTTCGATCTCGCATATCCCATGTTCTGTGCGTGGGCGAGATTGGAGATGTAAGTCTCTTGGATCTGAGCAGGTATGGGCGTGCCAGCTGCAGCTGAAATCGAAGAGCAGAAAAATAACTTCGCAGGCGTGGGAGTTTTGACATTGAGACACATATTCAACAAATTAAATGTTCCGTTGATGTGCTGTTTCTCAAAGCTCCGGACGCCGAGATTGAAGTTCACGGCCCAAGCACAGTGAAGGACGGTAGTCAGTGAACTTTGAAGGACCTCGACGACCTGGCTGTCAAGTCCAAGATCTTCGCGGCTGAGGTCTGATGGTAGACACACAATCTTGCTGCTGTTGGAAAAGTCGTCGATTTTCTTCGCTGAAAGCGTCGAAAGAACTCTGTTTTGAGCAGCCTCTGGCGAACTGGCTCTGACTAGACAGTAAACAGTCTTGACATTTTCGTTTGAAACCAGCTGGGCGAGGACATGAGCTCCCAGAGATCCAGTAGCACCTGTGAGGATCTAGCAGCAGGTAAGTATATAGTTTGAGTCAAATTCGGACGAACAACTTACGATTGTCTCTCCGTCGACAACAGCAGGTCCAGGTGTATGCGGAGTGAAGGTGGAGTATTTCCGGATCAGCTCCTGCATGACTTCAATCTCGTCTGACTGCTGTACTTCACTTCCTGTCCGAAGTGAGTAGAGATGGCTTGCAAGAGCTGCGATGTTGGGATACTCGAAGACAACATTTTGCCCAAGGGGTTTCGAGCCAAGGTCGAGCTCTCGCATAATTGATGCCCGGACTGCGATCGCTTGCAAGCTGTCCACACCCATCTCAAAGAAATCGGCAGTGTCACTGAGCGCCTCAAGCTCCAAACTCTTAATGAAGATGGCTTCCAAATAGGACTTCATTTCGGGAATCTCTAATGCCAAACCCCCGGTTGTGCCCTCGGCCCGCGGTGCTTCGAATTCTTCGTAGGTCGAATTGATGAGCGATTCGAACTTCTTGTAGAAGGCAGCACGAATCATCGTTCCTTTGTCGGTGCATGGATAGTCGGCACCGACGTCGAGTATCCTCACCATATCGAGAGAAATCTGGCTGAATGCCTCGACTCGGGAATTTGCTGCTTGCACGACGCTGGAAAGTGACTCGAGGATTTGTTCTTTGCTCATGCCCATTGCGTGCTCACTGGGGACGATGATCAGGCCAGGAAAAGCTCTGCCCACACCAAATACGCAGGCTTCTCGTACAAGTTCGCTTTGCCGTACTTGATGCTCATATGGGACTGGCAGGACTTTCTCTCCATTCACCAGCGTCACACGATCATCCAATCTGCCAAGGTACTTCCATGCGTTGTAGATGGTGGGGTGTGGACTGAAGAGATCACTCGTCTTGAACGAGTTTGGTGGATCGTCATGGTTTGACACCACTTTGGAAGGCAGCCCATCGAGAACTACGCATTCGAAGGTATCGTTTCCTTGCGGCACCATGCTGATGTATGGTGTTGTTGCTGGCAGCGGTCGGACATAGTTCCAGGCTTTGTCCTCGACTGGTCGGAAGGAGGTCATAAGTTGTCCCATCTCAGTTCTACATGGAGACTATCAGTAATGTTTCTAGCATAATTCGAGAAAATAAAACTTACGCTCCGTAGTGGCCAACAAGATAGACGCCTTTGTTGACAAGTTCATCTCCCAAATCATCAGGACAGCTGCTGCCACCAAACAGCACAAGTTTACAGTCCTTCAGTGCCTGAATTCCCCGCTCGGACTCGGCTAGTAACTTCAACGCGTAAGGTACGCCATGGAAACTCTCCGGCTTCACAGCCGCCATAGCTTCGATAAGATTCGTTCCAGACAATGGGAGATTGGCATTGAACATGGCAAGTTCTTTGCCGGAGTAGATCGCACGGAAGAATGAAGAGAGGCCATGATTGTGGTACAGAGGTAAAGTGAGAAATGCTCGAAACCCGAAACTGCTGGAGTAGTTGGAAAGGCATGCTTCGTGTGTTTGGAAAATCGGTTTGGGATAGCCTGTCGAGCCAGAAGAGTGAATGATGAAGGCGGTCTTGCGAGATTGGTCCGAGCTACCAATTCTTCTTGGGAACCGAGGAATCGCTGCATTCCGGACGTCGTAATCTGGTTGTGCGAGTAGTGGGTAGCTGGTGATGTCTAGCTCTGATCGGATTCTGGCAACTGCTTTGCTGAGATTCTCCGAATTGACAATGCGTCGGCAGTTTGTCCCTTTGAGTAAATGGACATATGCCTCAGTGGCCAAGCGGTTAGACAGTAATAGTACTGCGAAGCCTAATCGCGACAAAGCGAATATGGAAGCGACATAATCCAAGTTTGACGGCGCCAGTAGAGCAATAACTTCAGTCTTTGAGCCGGGGCCCTGCCGTGAGGTTAGTGGATGGTTTGTTCACATTATTGAGAGACTTACTTGAGGTATCAATCCCATAGACGCAAACTTCCTTGCCCCATGGTCGGCGAATCGATCAAGGTCTTTTGCTGTGTAGTGAACGTAGTCCGCTCGAGTTCGGGCTGTAGCTGGGTACGCCACTAACGGAACGTCGGGAATCGTCTGACTTCTATTGTAGAGCAGATCATCGACGGTATACAGAGATCGGACGGTGACACCAATGGGAGCATCAAGTTTATCCAGTGTTGTAGTACCAACGGACCGCACTGTTGTTGTGACTGTGGCAGACATGATGACTCGGTTCTTGTCGTGAACGAAAATGAAGGAGTGAGGCTCAAATTCTGGAACTGGATGATTGTTCAAATGCGAATGCCATGCATGAAATACCGAGGCCTAGAGGGCTCTAAGGAAGGGAAATTTACATGTATCCGCTTTCATCCAGTTCTGGACTCGGGGGTAATTATTCCAGTCAATCTTCGGAATAATTGGTGGGGACTTCCACGATGTATTGGGGTGGCGATAATCATCGGAAAAGCAAACCCCACATCCGGAAATCGGAAAACTTCCTGAATCCACGACTTACTGGATCCTAGGGTTCTGAAATTTGCGGCAATGGGACGAGTCGATACTCGGCAAAGAAGAGCAATCATAACATTGAGAGGTCGCGCTGATACCCAATTTCGATGCCACCGGCAGGACTCTATCCCGTGACCACATTCGCTTCAGCACAATGTCAATAAAACACTTCTTCCATGATTCGGAGTCCTTAGTTCTTGACTGTTTAGAAAGTCTGACTATCACGAACACGTTTCTTGATTTCGACCGAGCGAACAAATGTAAGTTTCTGCGATTCTATGTTGCGTCCAGCCTAAATTATCCTCAGACTAAGCTGCGACATTTAGCTGTCTTTTACACCGGGCACGATTCCTCGAAAAACGTCGCACTAATATCTGGTGGGGGCGCAGGACATGAGCCAGGGCATGCAGGCTATGTCGGAGAAGGCCTCCTGACAGCAGCTGTGTCTGGATCGATATTCGCCTCCCCAAATGTATCCCAAATTGTCAACACCATATCTCGAGTCGGCGGAGAAGCTGGAACAATACTGATCATAAAGAATTACACGGGAGATGTCTTTCATTTTCATCTTGCGGCTGAGAAGGCTCGGGCAAATTATGGTCTGAAAGTCGAGATAATCGTTGTTGGGGACGATGTCTCCGTTGGACGCCAGAAGAGTGGCAAGGTTGGAAGAAGAGGGCTAGCGGGAACGGTGCTCGTACACAAGATTCTGGGTGCCATAAGCAAGAATCCCAATGCTACGCTGGAAAATGTAGCGAGCATGGGGCGGCTTGTTGCATCCAACCTGGTCACAGTCGGGGCATCTCTTGGACATGTTCACATTCCTGGACGAGCCGCCCCAGACCCCTCAAATTCTCCCCTTGACCAGATTGAACTCGGCATGGGCATCCACAACGAATCCGGAAGTCGCATACTGAATCCACCTCCTGATGCAAATGCGCTTATAGAAATGATGCTCGATCAATTATTGAGCACCACAGATTCCGACAGGTCGTACGTCGACATGAAAGATGCCCAGGAAATTGTGCTACTCGTCAACAATCTGGGTGGCATTTCAGTGCTGGAAATGGGCGGTATCACGAAAGCTGTTGTGTCGGCCTTGGGTGAGCACCGGAAATGTCCTCAGGCCTGGAAATATTGCTGACAACATCGTAGAAGCGCGCAAGATTACATTGTCGCGAGTGTTTTCTGGGACTTTCATGAGCAGTCTAGATGGTCCAGGCTTCAGCATCACGCTATTGAGAGCCAATTCAGAAATGCTGAAGTACCTCGACGCACCCTCCAATGCAGTTGGATGGCCTTCAACTGAGGGGCTTTTGTCCTTGAAGCGCGAGAAATCATCGCAAGCAGACCGGATACATGCACATTCGGAAGCAGAGCTCCAGGGACAGCAAGATGGTGCCAAGAGTAGGTGTTTTCAAGCTTCGATTGATATCTGTATTAATATAGCTGGTAGTGAACATCGACGAGTTCAGAGCTCGAGTTACCCAAGCTTGCAAAAACCTCATCGAGGCAGAGGGTCGAGTTACCGAAGCAGATACGATCGTGGGTGATGGTGACTGCGGAATCACACTTGCTCGCGGAGCAAATGCAGTCATGGCTTATGTCGAAAAGACTCAGTTGAGCCCAAACGCGGCTCCGGCACTTCTGGGCATCTCCAATGTCATTGAAGAAAGTATGGACGGCACATCAGGAGCCCTGTATAGCATCTTCTTCAATGCTCTTGCTTCTGCCCTCCGTTCTCTTCCATCAACAGGTGAGCTCGGCTCATCTGAGTGGGGCTCGGTGGCGAGCAGCGCTCTGGCTAAGCTGCAAGCCGCCACACCTGCCAGACAAGGAGACCGAACACTGATGGATGCTCTCGAGCCATTCATTAAGAGCTTCGACGCAGGGGAGGGGTCCGAAGTAGCCTTCGAGCACGCCAAGAAGGGTGTTGAAGCCACGAAGGGCATGCAAGCAGCTTTTGGCAGAGCTGTATATGTTGAGGAAAGCGCTTGGAGCCAGGTTCCTGATCCTGGCGCTGAAGGCATTCTTTGTATTCTAGAAGGACTGGTGAAAAGCCATGATAGGGGCTGTAAACATTGAATATCAGAGAGTTCCCTGGGTACTATTGCAGTACACTTCAGTGTCGCAAACAAAGGTTGAGACATTTAGCTGTACAGAATTTCGATTAGGTACCAGTGATTCAGCCCTTATATGCCGACATTATGTGGGAAGGTGGTATCTAGAGTGCCTTCCCACATCCCACTTTGATCGCCCATCGAGAGGAAGTCCAAGCCACCCATTCCGGCATTTACCTACGAGACGTTAGAGAGACTAGAGATTGATTGTACCGAAATCCTTTGGGTACTTACCAACGAGTCGAACTCCCCCCAGCTCGTCAACTCCGCCATCAAACTCGAAGGTGTTGTAGAGTTTTGCCCTTCACTAGGACCGGCTTCGTGACCATTGGTGTAGAGATTCGTAGCCAAGTCGAAATCAGAAGCACCGTTGTCATTGCCAGAGGCCGGCTGATATCCGTCAATGGCTGCTCCAGGGAACATCTGCCCAACTTGAGGCAGAGAACTCATCCGAGGGGCTTGGTTCTGAGCATCCCGATTCGTTTCAGTCTGCTTGACAGCCTCCAGCCGTAATTCCTCCAGGACCACGCTATACCTCTCAGCAAGAGACTCATGCCCCGCCATTGCGGAGATCTGTCGCTGGCATTTTTCCGCCGCTTCAAAGTATGCGCGATATTTATCGCGTGGGGAGTTACGCTGCTGGATCGTGTAGATGTATAAGATGACGACAGCGCAGAAGGCAAAATAGTGGGTAAACTTTTGGGCGTCAGTACGAATATCTGCATCGTGTTCCCTTTTTCATCCTAAAAGTAAAAGCAAACATCGCAAGGAAACGCGAGCACATAAAAACGGCGAAAAGGAAGTACCTCCCAGAGGAGAGGAGCAATGAATGCTGGGGTCTGGAAGGGGCATTCGAGGTCGTAACATCATCATCGCTTTCAGTTGAGTACATTTATAAATCGCCAGTCGGAATAATGTCCAGTACCTTGTCTTATACGATGAAAGATTATAATGGAAGAATTCACTCACCCAAAATCCACGGAAGACTTGCTTAGATTCGTGAAGTTCGTCCACGATCAAGGCAACATTCATGGCAGCGCTAAGGCACTCGGACACATTCTTATCCCTGGGGAAGTCAGCAATCATCACGCAGAGCAAAGAGTCTTAAGATATGTCCTCAGTCTACCCTGAGACGTTCAAAGAAACTGGAATTCATAGGTTACTCACATATCTGGGGATCCAGGTGCGCCACGAAGGCGGTTATTCCGGCTGTTGAGGCTCGCAAAATTACTTAAGAGGAAGGGGCGATACACGAGAATCAGTGCGTGGTAGTAGGCCAAATTGAGTACATTCCGTTGCCGTTGGAATAGAGGGATAAGAAGTGAAGTGTCAACAGAATCACCATCCAAGAACCTGGCTAGGCCTTTCCTCCAATTAGACAACTCTTCTGAGTACTTCGCCGTTAGGTTCACTCGGTCTGGGAGAGATGGTGCACGAATAGCGTATAGATCACGTAATATAGGGCTTATGATCTTCGATAATCTAAATATGATGCCGGATCAGTAAATTGACATACGAAGGTAATACTCGAGATAGCTTAATGTCGTGCGATTTGCATGTGACATTGAAACCTGAGATGAATGGGCTTCGGCAACAACGTACGTATTGTGAGCCACCGAAGCTGCCATGATGGCTTGGCCTTTGGACTTCTGAGGCTGGATACTCTGCGCCGTGATATATGCATCATCTACACATGTCGGAAGTTCCTGTGAGGACGGTTAACAACAACGCCGGATTCATACAACCAACGAAATGCTTACTTGGTCAATATCATCATCATGAAATGTCCTGGGTCTCCCCAGAGCCGCGCTGAGGTAGTTATCCAGGCCATAAGCACACCAAAATACTCTTTTCCTACACTCGTAGTCGATCAGATCAGATCCATTGGACGTCTCCAAACGGCGTTTCCTATGGATTCCTATGGCAAGAATAAGGCGGGCGGTCGTCCCAAACAGACTCCAACAGTGATTTACTCGCGAACGAGAGAGAAGGTAGAAGCATTGGCAAAGTCTGGCTTGCACGCTCGTGAGACGGATTTCTCCGGTTTCTGACGACAATTGTTGATCGGCTGCTTGGAAGTACCTCGCGCTATGTAATGTTAACTATTGATGTATGTCTATATTCTTGGCAAAAGTCGTGGGCAACACACACGACATTCGAATGTGAGAATGACAGGTGAGTGGGGCTTGCCCACACCCTGGCAAGCCAAAGGAATACAACAACAACTAGACGTGGTGTTCTTACCTTGTATCCACCCCATTCTGACTGGCATCATCGTGCATATGCTCCTTTGCATGGGCAAACACCATGAATAATAAAGCTGTCCTCTCTTTTGCGCCATCTTTCTGTAACATTACGCCAAGATTATCGTAAAACTCCTCCAACCAAGATTCAACCGTTGGTCTATGGAGGAAGCGATGTGTAGCCACGGCGAAATCGAAGTATCTTGCAACGAGTATCTCCGCATCCGCTTTTGGGGGCAGTAAGAAGAATGATGGGTCATATTTCGGTAATGGAGCGTCACCGAATGTAAATATTGACGACTTGTGCGAGAATGAGACTTTCTGATGGAGTTTCTTTTGCACCCGTAACAGGAAAGACACTCCTGAAGAAGGTCCCACAAAATGGCCCTGGAGATCAGTCCTATACACCGGGGTCAGTCAGTCGCTCTGGGCCCATGTGCGAAGTCACCACTGGATTGTGCGACTTTACCGAGAATAACTTACTGCGGAGGTTCGGGAGAGTTCCTGGATGACTGCACTCTGGAGTCCGCTCGATCCACTTGAAGCAATTGAGGCATATCTGACTGGATGGGGTTTGTTACGCCTCCGTCAGCGGGATTGCGATTGGAGTTCACTTGAGCTAAAACATTGGAGACAACAGAGTCGGTGTAACCCAGGCCCTCCTCTGGCAGCACAGATGGCGGTCGACCACGAGTGTAAGCGGCCGTAAACTAAAACGCCGAAGTTAGTATTGAATTGTTTCGGATGTGCAAAGGTACTGAAATTGTCTGATGACATATCTTCACTGTCCCCACTACAGAAAGACGAGTTCTAGTGCCAGGAAAATGTACCGACCTCACACGTCAAGCCAGAAGTGGTACAGAGAATACAAGGCAGTCTACCACTACACCTTGTCTTCTTCCTTTGAGTTCATCAGCCTTGTCTATCGGATTTAGAAACAGTGCTAAATGTTATCAGTGGGTCATGGCACTTCGGCGCCGCACGATGGAGCACGCAACGGAGCTGCTTGACACGTGCAAAAAGCAATCACGGCTACGAGGCTGGGAATTAGCTCTTTCTCACCTCTTGCATCTGTCGCAGGCCCGGCTGACACGCGTGCGCTCAACCTCTGCTCTTTTCCGCTTCTTCACTTGCGAGGAATTGTTGTCTTCATTTTGCGGCGGCGATAGGACCTCGCCTGCTGAGTGATGGTCAGTCATATTGCTGTGGTGGGGTCGAAATCAATCAATCGATTTCCTGTATCATCCGGTTGACATGTATCCGAAAATTGCTGATACAGTTGAGGATGTGGTTGAGATGGCACATTTGAAATGCTGGGGAAGCGGGGTACAGCCGTTGATGGAGCGGAAATGCGTTGAGGTTTTCCGGCCAAGAACAAGATTAATCCGCCAGTGAACTGTCGATGATGGCTTTAAAAGTGGGGTGGCTGAAATCCGCTCTTCGCGATGCATGACTCGTACTCTCGGGCATCAATTTCAGCTCGGCTCGCGTACCATGTTTATTCGCTAACAGACTGATTGTTTTGTTTTCTATCCCAAGAAATCTGTTCATTACTATTGCTACGGAATACAGATTCGCAATCACCACTCTCTTAACTCTCCTCCAGGCCCCATGAAAGTTGGACTGATCCAAGGGACAGCTCCTTCTGAAAGTCTCCTTACCTGTTCCTCGTCAATTTCGATTCCGAGACCAGGCCCTTGCATCAATTTTATGTATCCACCTTCTACATTCCACACCTCTGGATTATGCGTATAACTCGTCAGGTCTTGATTCCCAGCATTATAGTGAATGCCAAGGCTCATCTCCTGAATCACAAAATTGGCAGCTGTTGCAGCGACTTGCACGTTCGCAGCCAAGGCTATTGGGCCGAGCGGGCAGTGAGGGGCAATAGCAACATCGTAAGTCTCGGCAAGGGCAGCAATGCGACGTATTTCTGAAATACCACCGCAATGGCTAATATCAGGCTGGAGGATATCGACTGCACCTGCTTCAAGGAACGGGCGGACATCCCATCGCGAATGTAGACGCTCTCCAAGGGCGATTGGAGTGCCCACTAAACGAGAAAGATCTTTGATTTCGTTGATATGTTCAGAAAGTAAAGGCTCCTCGATGAACATAGGTCTGTGCGGTTCAAGAGCCTTTGCCAACTGCTTTGCCATCGGCTTGTGAACACGTCCATGGAAATCGATACCTGCGTCCATGCCGATGGCTTTGACTGCCTTGAGTCGATCGACGCAATCATCGAGAGCTGTAGGGGAGTCGAGCCATCCAAGATCTTCAGTACCATTCATCTTAATTGCTGTGAATCCTTGATCTTTTCGTGCTTGTCTGCTCTGGTCAGCTGTTAAGTTTCTTCAGGACATACAAAAGTATCTTACGCTTGATTCGCGACATCTGATGGTCGGTCTCCACCAATCCAAGCGTAGACCTTGATCCTGTCTCGTACTTTGCCACCCAGCAATTCGTAAATTGGTACACCAAGTCTCCGAGCTACAAGATTGTTAGACTATATCGAAGGTAGTTTATAGGGAGGTAGAATACCTTTCAAATCCCATAGCGCAATATCGATTCCAGCAAGGGCACTCATGAAAACTGGCCCACCTCGGTAGAATCCACCTCGCCACCCGAGCTGCCAGATCTGCTCGATATCACTGAAATACAATGATCAGCATTAAGTTCATCATGATGAGCATTCGAAACAAACTTGGCTTCCAGTCCAGTAAATCGCTCGATATAAGCATCCAGACACCCTTCCACAGCTTGGGTGTGGCCCTCTAGCGACGCCTCACCCCACCCGACGTTCCCCGCTTCGTCAGTAATCTTGACGAACAGCCATCTTGGAGGGACCCGGAAATATTCTATTTGTGTGATTCTAGGCATTATGATATGATCAATGAATGAAAACGTGTCGATAGCACGGCCAGAGACGGACACATAAAGAAGCTGGCTTAAAGTATACGCTCGAAGGACTGTCATTAGACAGTTCCGTTGACCGATGCCGGAACCGGACCGCGGCAGCGGAAAACAGCCTCGGAAAGCTGAGAAACGGTTGGGCAAACCATACCTCAAATCCACTGCTTCAAAGTTGTCCCGTGTCTCTGGCTTTGAAAAGGACGAGAATCGGCAAAAGCAACCTACCCACTAGCGAATGCATGGAGCCCTCAAATTCACCTCTGGCACTCTAGAGAGAAATAATATATCACATCACAATACATTTCTCATACTTGGACTCAAATGATAAGAGAATAAGAAGTCAAATGCAGAATCAGTTTCTATGCTACACACGCACGGCTAGATTGGCAATGTTGACTTTCGTCACACCTCGCTTACCACAGAAAGGGATAGGCATTCTCGCTAAAGTAACATCCACTCTCAACCCTGCTTCAACTTCCTCTGCGCTGCCTTCCAATCTTCAACGCTCTTCTTCAGACTCTCCTCACTGACCTCATCAAAAATATCTACTCCCAAACGAGCCGGGAAGTTGTACCTGTGGTGTTTGTCCAGAGCCACAATCTTGTCAAACACATCTTGCGGAAGCTCGAAATCTACAAGTTAAATGTTAGTTCACGCTTTCGGCTGTTATTGATGTCGATGAAATACCTTGGAAATTATCTTTGATGCGGCTCGCAGTAACACTCTTTGGAAGCACGACTGTTCCTCGCTGAACAGCCCAGCTGATGAGCAATTGAGCGGGCTGCTTTCCCAGTTCTTTCGCGAGGCTGATCACAGTTGGGTCATCTACAGCTCGTGGAAGATTATAGATGTTATTTCCCAACGGACTGTAGGCTGCCGCAACGATGTTCTGAATTCTGTCAGAGGCGGGATTGGAAATTTCGTCTGGGTCACATGACTTACGTTATCCTTCATCCATTGCAGCAGTTTCGGCTGCTGCAGATATGCGTGTGCCTCGATTTGATTCACTGCTGGAGGAATAGTTGCACTGATCGAATGTCAGAAGTTCCTGTGTAGCGTGTTCCTTGAAAATGCCGACTTACGATTTCAGAAGTGATTCTATCTTCGCTTGAGTGAAATTGCTCACACCAATACTTCGTGCCTTTCCCTTCTTCACCAAAGCCTCCATTGCTTTCCACGTGTCGATAATTGGTACGTCGATGACCGCAATTTGTTCCGTAGCTGGATCTACAGGAAATCTCTCTGAAGACTTGGGAAAAGCTACAGGCCAATGGATCTAAAATCGTAAGCTCCCGATGCACCATGAATCTCAACAGATAAATACCAAGTATAGATCAACATAGTCCGTTTGAAGGTCTTTCAGTGTCGTGTCTAGAGCAGCTTCGACATCTTCTGGCTTGTGGTCCGTATTCCACAGTTTTCCTGTGATCTACTCCTTTGTCAGACGTTCACTCCGAACTCCAATTTGCAAGTCACTCACGAAAATATCCTTGCGATCAACTCCCGAAGCTTTAATACCTTCTCCCACTTCTGTCTCGTTTCCATACACAGCGGCTGCGTCAATATGTCTATATCCAATTTCCAAAGCAGATTTCACTGCTTCTTTGACTTCATTGGGACCAGATTGCTTCCGGAAAATTAGTTTCCGTTGCTGGTATAGAGGCCATGATGTTTGCCAAGCTACTTACCCAAGTACCCAGACCTACAGCGGGCATGCTGTATCCAGAATTCAGCTTGAAAGAGCGGTTGAGTGCCATAATTTCGTAAGTTAACGATGAACAGATTTGAAAATCCAAAAACTTGCTGCAAAAATGGTTTCAATGTTGTAAAAGACGTGAAATAAACACGAGGCGGCGCTTTAGCTACAAGTCATGTGTTTGGTGGGTGGTACTTGGCGTGGGGATGCCTCCTTATCCGCCGGGAGCCGGAAGCTGGCGCACTGGAAGTTCCAAGATTTCATGCGAAACTTTGCTGAATTCCCATTGGCTAGACATTCATGCAAGAAGACCCCTCAAATTGATCATCGTAGAAATGTGGCGGCTCCGAAAGCGGGATACCTTATCCGGAAAACCTGGAGAGTGGGGGATTCGGCTCGCAATGTCCCGGCCAATTCCATCACACGATCAAAACAACAACCTCAAATTCATACACAGTCGAAACACATTCCAAGCCAGCTACAAAGGTCTGCCAGCTACAAAAGGTCTGATCTAAAAATTGATAGGATCCGCTTTACTCAGATTAATTATCCTTCGACATGACTGCTTCAGCTTCACTCCCTCCACCAGATGGTGTCTTCGTCCCTGTCCCAACCTTCTTCAAGCCCGCATCGCCATCAACAGTACAAGCTGCGGTCGACGTTGAGACACAAGTCAAACACAGCATCCACCTAGCAAAGAACGGTATCCGAGGACTTGTACTTCTCGGTAGCACTGGAGAAGCCATTCATCTATCACGAGCAGAGCGATTTGATCTGATTTCTGGTGTTCGCAAAGGACTCACAGAAGCGGGGTTTCCTGATTACCCCATCGTTGCCGGAGTCTTGATCAACTCTGTTGAAGAGGCGCTGGAATGGCTTGGAGATGCGAAAAAGGCTGGTGCTCAGTGGGGTCTTGTGCTTGCGCCAGGGTATTTTGGGGGAGCTGCAAATCAGGAGAACCTGAGAGAGTGGTATACCCTCGTTGCTGATGCTAGCCCAATTCCCATTATGATGTGAGGCAGCCGCTAAGATATGCCCAAGACTAAATTTCTGATCCTTTTGCAGATACAACTATCCTGGTGTGACAAATAACATCACGGTCAGCTTAGAAACATACACCAAGCTTGCCGCGCACCCAAATATTGTCGGCTGCAAGATGTCACATGGCAATGTATCCCATCACTTGCAAGTATCACTAGACCCCGAAATCGATCACTCGAAGTTCCGCGTTTATAGCGGTTTTGGACAGCAACTCGGACCGATCGTATTCTTCGGAGCCGCAGGTGTTATCGACGGACTCGCAGCAATTTATCCCGGCACTGTGGCGCACCTATTCGAGCTTGCAGCTAAGCGTCCGATCGAGGACGGGACTTTGTTAGAAGTTCAGAAACTGCAATTTGCAGTTAGCCGAGCTGAAGAGTTCGTCGGGAAGTGGGGTATCGTTGGTATCAAGGAGGCTGTATATCGTGTCCTTGGTATGGGCACACTGGAAGGTGGAAGACTGCCGCTGAAAGGGAGTTTGCCGAAAGGGGAGTGGGAATCTTGGAGTGTGGCGACTAATGCGATGAGCACTCTGGAGGCGAAGCTGGGTAAATAGATGAGCAAAACATCCATTAGCATGGACCTCATGCCTGTAATTCAATCTGTCCTGAGCATCTCCAAGACCTATGCTTTGATGTCGTGGCTGAAATTTCGATGGGCAGACATTGAACAACATCTGGTGACCAACGATCGAAAGAGCAACGTTTGGAACGAGCGTCAGCGTTGATCATAGGAATTCGTGGCGAAAGGAGGACTTCTTACCCGTTTACTCTGTGACTGATATTGTTGACGAACCGCACAGTGTAAGTGAGGTGAACTTGACTTACTGCCCACTCCTCCAAGCAAAATCCCGAAACGAGAAGTCGATTTCTAACAAATTGAGAAATGCAAGTTACGAGACCATTACAGCTAAGGCCTGTGGGTGATCTCTAGAGATGGTTTTGTGAGAAAGGCATTGCGGCACAGTCTCTCCGCACGAAAGCGATGGACGATTAGCTTGACAGCCATGAAAGATTCGCGGCTGGGCCTGACACTGGTTGTAAGAATTTCGATGAGATTTGATCTGAGACCTCTAGTAGTCCAACCTTGTCTAAATTTCCATACAAAAGCAGCCTTCCCTGTCGAATATTATATCCAAAATTCCCAAACACCAAACTCCTCAATATGTATGTCCAAAAGTCACAAAGAATCCAGAAGCAAGCTAGCCTAAATCTCCTCTCTCCACAACCACTTCTTAAATGCTGAAGGTTTGAGACCTTTCGGAACATCCGCAGCCTTTGTCGCCCATTTATTTGTCGAACCAAAACTATCATGTTTCTGCGGATTCTTCAAATACGGCTTCATCTCCAAGACATTCAAGCTATCTGGACCTTCAGCCATCTTCTTCGCATCCGAATAATACTTAGCAAAGCATCTCGCTCTCGCGAGATCGCCATGCATATTACACATCTGGAACAAGTCGTAATACAATCTCGACAATCTACCGTCTTTGATGCTGTCAATCTCGTAGAGCTCGAACAGCTTCCGAGCGCACTCCATGACCTCGTCGGGCTCAAAATGTACCTTTTTGGAATTGCCGATTGTCTCGTCTAATTTCTCGGCTTGCGCAATTCGATCATCACTTGCCTTCAGCTCATCTGCTGGGAGAGAGCACAACTCGCACGTGCAATCGAACTTGAAAAACTCTTTGAGAGTCTCCTTTCGCTCGGATGAAGTTCCGCCAGGTTGGTAGCAAGTCGTGATTTCCTCTCCCTTGTCAATAGGACGAACAGCATAGATGGTCTGCTTTCCGAGCAGCTCATTCCAGTATTGGACAGCATTAGGCAAACAGCTATGATTGATTCTCGCAATGTCAGCGAAAAGCCCACCAACATCCGTGTCTGGACCTAGAGGGTACGCATTGGAGCGGATGATGCCAATCAGTTTCTCGTCCTCGTTTTCGGGGAAGTTGGTGTGCAGGGTGCGGAAGTTTTCTTGCTCGGTGATGGAGAGTTTGCTAAGAGCGTTCTCGAGATCTTGCTCGGCGCTGGTGAGGGAGTGGACGACGTCGGTCTTGATCAGGGGAGCCTCGCTTAGGAGGAGGGTGCCAGGGGTGATGTTTTCGGTGACGACAATGCCTTTTCCTTTGCCTGGGATATCGACGATTTCCCAGAGAGGCTTATCAGAGGATTTTTCACGTGTGTGATCCGACGATCGGACGGGCGAGTCGCTACGAGTGGTAGAGCTGGGCGCCATTGTGGATTCAAATATTGGAATGCAAAAGGTATGATGGAAAGGTAAGATGAGATTGAGAGGTTAGAGGTTATATGTTTATCCAGGCCAGTCCAGATATCGATGAGACAAACCATGTCACCTAAATTTTAGGTGGGCTGAAAAATTTGAAGCTATTTCCTTTTATGGTAAAATAGTCGAGGGGGTGGTCAGGATCCCCACGGAAGTGTCTCCGTAGTGTTCCACGTGATCTTGGCTCGCTCCCCTCACAATTCCCTTCTTATCTCTTTTGAAAACAGCTTTATAAGATGGGAGGTATATACTACGACAGAAGATACTATGAATCAAAGGGAGTTGTTGGTGATTTACAGATTCCGCTCGTTTCAATGATCACTGAACGGCGTACAACATTGTCGCGATGATAAATATCATTATTCAATTGGCCCGGTTGATCATCCGCAGAATCTGGTCGAATTGCATCCTAGCATTCAAATTTCTTCCTCTATTTGAAAGAAGTATAATCTCATGGAGACGAGCACTCCCACATACCTTCAATCACTGATACATGACTCGCGTCAGACTTTTCGCATTCCCAAAAAGGCAACGATCGGCAGGCGTGATACTTCAGAATGGCCCATCTCACATTCTTGGGAGAAAAGGGAAATGCTGCGATTACAATATGTCAATACCATCATCTTCATTTCCTACGTGCTTTTTGTTTCCGATTTATAGTGCCATGAAACTTTTGAAGTGTTCAAGGACGAAGGTGATGGCTCTGTGAAGAAGCGAGATTGAGTGCACCACCATCGCATGCTCTTGGCACTTCTGGAACCAAACTCAATCTTAAAGATTTCCTCATAAGTGTCGACCATCCATTTACTTTTTTCAAGTTGGATTTGAAGGTGCAAATTTCTCCGATGCGCTTGACAGATGAGGCTCCTTTCAAAGTCACAAGGATAGAATGGCCACATGGAAAGAACGATCAGTGCCTCCGTCCAACGCGGGGGGAAGTCTCGACACCGCCTTGAATGCAAAATAAGCTTTTTTCCGAAGAGCATTTCTTCAACAACAACATCTATCACGAATAATTTGCGTTATCTTCGAAGAATTCCAGCATTCTTGACCAAATTCGCATTCTTGGCTAGACCAGCATTCTTCGCGAAAGCACCGTTACACGACAACAAATTTACGCGAACATTTACACCACGCCTCCATCACCATCCGCCATTCAGCATTCAGCATCTACAGCCCAAGCGATGATGAATTATGGTTTGCGTCCCGGTATCACGCCAATTCCAGAAAGCAATACGGTGACATCGAGATACACATTTCCGACAATTGAGGCAGCGCCATTTCTGCTTGGCGCGGTGGGTACCACGTTATGGCAAGCTATCTTACCGGGACCTGATCGGTTCGAGCATTACATCGATTACACGTGGTGCATCCCTGTGTTAGCTATGATATTGCTTGCTTCTGGATACCTCATTTATCATGGTTGGTACTTCCGTGCTTGTTCTTCCAACACAGCCAGAACTATTTTAAGGGGTCCAAATTGACCGAGACAGGGATGCACAAGTTTCGCTATCAATGGTATCCAATTGCTCCTTTCACCAGAGCATATTTGGATCTCATGCGAACGTACTGCTCATGTTACATCCTCGGTCTGATTGGAATATCCATGGGCTTCAGGATGATCTTCGTCGTTGTGTCGTACATGGACCCGTACGACGGGACTTCGAAAGTTCCCACTGCGAACTCAACGATCAGGATCGTGCTTGTATTTTTCATTATGGCTTACTCTATTTTGGGTTTGGGTGTTGGGATTTTGCTGTCGAAACCACTTGCTAGAGATCGGAAGAGTCTGAGGATGTTGGAGGAGGGGTATGAGGAGTTCGAAGGATGAGGTGGAAATGAGTACGATGTTTTTGGGGGTCCTATATTTACTTGGGAGTATCATCCGACTCTCCAATCTTTGTTCTCCCATCAATTGCCGTAACCTCCTCCTCCTCTTCCACCGACGACGATTCACCAGCCCTTCAGTCGCACCGTGATAGAGCATTACCATTCGATTCTCGAACCCTCTCTACTCACCAGCAACCTCAACTTCAGTTTCCTCTGTCCCCACCATCTCCAACTCCACATCCTCATCCCATCTCTGTTCAATCAGTTCCCACAATCTCCATAAATCTTCCCCCGGAACCCACCACACAACCATCACCCCCACAATCCCCAGGATAGTCCACACGCAACCACAAATGCCAAATAGTACCCATCCAATACACTTAAAAAGCACAATCACTATTCCATCAATCCTCGTAAAGGGCGTTCCCAGCCCCAAAATCCCACCACCAATGACAATCTACAGCCAAAATCCGAGCACTGTCGCTGCCGCCGCACAGGGAATGGAAGTTAGCAAGTCGTGAAGTGCTCTTTGCTTTTCGGTTAATTCTGAGATGGGAAAGATGCGGTCGAGGGTGTGGAGATTCTATTTCTGGTGCTTATTGCGAGATTCGAAGTTTGGGAAGGAGTTCGAGGATGCGAAGGTATGACGACATTGGATGTATTGATGCCTGTAAGTGAGGAAGACGTATGTATATGTTGTGGGGGGAGGGGTGAAACTGAGGAGCCAGAGGAGCCAGAGGAGCGTGAGGGCCTTGGTGGTGGGCGCGGTGCTGAAGATGACCCACCAGGTTGTGGTGGGGAGGGTGAGGTATGAAGGTAATTGTTCGAGGAAGAGGTGCAGGTACTGCGTAGTGGACATTATGACGTTTAGAGTATCTTGGTGATTGTAGGTCAGTTGGAATAAAGTAATTGCTTCGATGAAGGGTACGACTGGTCTGGCGTCGACATAATATCAAGCTGTATGGGATGGGCTTTCACTTCTGACGGATTTGACAGAATGTTCTTGCCAGACAAACAAGTCTTTGCGGAGCGCTTGTGATATCAGATGAGATCTTCCTGGAGTTTGGTCGTCATTTTTGAGCTTCTGCGACCAGTTTTATTCAGCAAAGAGCCGTTGTGAGGTGTGGTTGAGATTGGAGGCTAGAACGGACAAGTGTGATGGTGATGGAAGGAACACCCCACATAACATGCATCACTTCACGATATCTAAATCTTCACTACTTCCGAGCAGCTGATGACAATTCATCCATCAATCGATCGATCAACAGCATCTCAAATCACCAAAGAAACCTCTTTTACCTACCGTGACTCACGATGCCAGAGTCTTTTTTAAATCCTCATCCGAACCTCAATGGGCTCGCCACCTCTGCATGGGGCTGCAGGTGTCTCCCATGTAAGATGTCCCCGCTCATCTGCCAATACCCGCAGAGAATTGTATCTACTCCTTAAACACGCGGGTTGCTTCACTACTGAAAGATAGTAGCGAAGTAGTCGCTTATCTGACATGAACCAGGGCACTGAGTCTCCTCGCAACTCTAGTCTGGTTGCTCTTCACGACCGCACCGCACACCGTCGCCCTAACATTCCTCTGGCTCCTCCCAATCACCATTTCAGTCATCTTCTCAGCTACCTACCTCATCGTCGTCTCCAATTGTAGCTGTTGCGCCGATGATTTCGATATCAAATTCATTTCAAGCCCCGACTCGCGTCCTCTCGAAGCCTTTACCTCAACCGATACCGAAATCAAAACATCCTGTCTCTTCTATACCTACACCACGACAATCGCTAGCACCTACAAAATCAGAGTTGTTCGCGCCGCGCTTTGTTCCTCGAACCTGACACTGGTCATTGGTGCTATGCTGTGGGCTTCGTTTCGTGGTCTTGGACAGGCACTTCTGAAGCCGCTTGATCACGGTGATACGGTGACGAAGTTCGGCAATGCGCTGGGATGGCTGTTCTTTCTCTTGTCGGGAGGTTTCTTGCTTGTATTGGGGTTGGCGGGTTTGATGGCAGTTTGGATGGGTACTTTTGTGGTTGCTTGCGAGTATTGGGCGCTGCAGACTCCGAGGGAAATGGCTGACGGGGATGCTGAGACTGCAGCGATGGCTGGGAATAACGAAGAAGTTTGATAACTGGGAATAAAGGTGTAGGAAATACCTATCTGATGACTTACGCATCTGCAAGTCTCCTTTCGGTCTGTCATCCTGGCCCGGAATTTTTCGTCGAAAATAAGTGAGCTTCATCTTGAAACTCGGTTCCTGAATGGAGCTCCGTTCATCCCAAAGTGGAAGTATCTGATGCGGAAGAAGCGATCCGTGGCAGTCAGAGTTTCTGAACAGTAGGGGAAACATTGATATAGATACGTGTACAATTAGCTACATATCTCAAAACGAACAATTCATCAACCCATAATCGGTCACCAGTCCATGGACCTCTAGCCAATTCAGACAGTCGTGCATGGCATCTCACGCCAATGCGGGGCCATCATCCAGTACCCACCGCCCAATTCCCCAAAATTCAATGAAATTTGAGTGAATGGAATCAAAAGCAAAGAGAAATGAAGCTAAGCTAATCAAGCAGAACTACAATAATCAACCACGTAAGCAGCACGTCTCCCGGGTGGCTTGACGGCTTGCCGTCCTTAACGAGTGGGCTTGGGAGCTTGGTATGCTTGTCCGTGTGGAATCTGGACGCCATGCCGTGGACAAAAGCGAGGATGGTTTTCGGTGGGGTGCGAAGTCAGCACAAAGGATCCAATGGAATGAGGAGACTTGTGCAAAGCCACGAAGTAAACTTAAATGATGTTTCCACAATGAGATGATCAGTAGGTATTCCACGCGGAGACGGGCTTCTCCCATTCCGCGTACCGTGATCCAGAAACGAAGAAGTCCATCTCCTGGCGTTGAGATGTGTACCTCGTGCTGTCTTCCGCCATCTTTGTCCCCTTCCGATCACAGAACTGGAATTATTTGCATCTAGAAATCAATTCTGCATCAATTCCAATTCCGTCATTCAATCAATGACGACTGCTCCCTCCCTCAGTTGTAACGGTCTCCATTCCAGACCTGTCAAGAACTTTTTCTTCTCCACAGTATGAGTGAGTAGCGAAGCCCAGACCCGGACGCCCTCACCCGGCACCGCACTTCACTCGGCACTCTCGGCATCAGGTCCTGCGCCTTAATTGTGGAGCCACCTCAAGGGTTCGTTCATCAATGATCATCATCACCCGCACCGCTGCGGCAATTATCCAAGCCCTCCACTTTTCTTGTGCCCCTAACAGCCAATCAGACACTTATGAAAACTCTTAAATCCTCATCAGATATTTCCTAACACGTCGAAAGCCACGCATCGAGGTGCTGTCATTGGCTTACGGTGCATGTGCTACGCTTGCTTGGGGATAGGGTGATGATGACTGGTGAGAGAGAGGAGTCGGTCGGATACGCGGGAGTTTGGGAAGTTTGGAAAGGGGACTTGCGGGAGCGAAGACTCTGGTGCGAGGATGGTAAGGGTTCTGGAAGGCTGAGAAGACCCTTGTGACCTCATGGCGTGCCAGTCAGGAATACTCGAGTACCCTATCCAGTGTGCCGGGACAGGGGTTGGTGGTGATGTGATGAAGTAAGAAGACTAAGGCTGGGCGCGATGCTCGGCGTAGGGATGGGACACGCGGATGAGCGTTTTGGACGCGAATACATATTGTCCGTTGATCCCGCTTGTTTGTATGTTTGGATTTTGTTTTTGTATCAGAGAATCTCGCTGTGAATGAAACCATCTTCTTGAACATCCTCATTCAATCCAAAAATTGTAGTGAAGAACCAACCCCTCTACACCTTACCACTAAACCATAACAAAACAAACAAAATGCCATCCACGCATCAAAAACCAACTTACCTGACCATATCCACTCCCTCATCACCTCCAAACGAAACACAAATCTACTCCGTCGCCAAAGTAGCCTACTCAAAACTCGTCTCCGAAGCCTCCCTCAAAGACCAGAACCTCCGCCGTCTCGTCGGCCACGCAAACCTCTACGACAAACTACTCGATGAATACAACAATTGCTTTTCAGACGAGGAGTCGGATGTCGAGTCTTGGGATGGAGAGGGAGAGGGAGAAGATGTGCAGGAATTTGCTACGCAAGCGTATTATTCTACGCCGAGAAAACTTGGGGGAGGGGGGAAGAACGAGGTGCAGGTTCATGAGGAGGTGGAGGTGCTTTATGGAGAGAGGGAGCAGGAAAGGATGAAGGAGGAGGTGGTTGGGAATGAGGTGATCGTTGAGGAGGCGGTGTTGTGTAAGGTTGCTTCGCATTCGGAGGGTTTGGGGTTTCATGCTTTGGGAGGGTATGCGGAGGTGGAGGTTAAGGAGTTGGAGGTTTTTGATGAGTGAGGGGAGGCTATGAGGACCTCACTTATAATGTGAGGATTGACTACAACACCACCAAAGAAAATGAGAGCAAGAGGGACAGGGTCAGAGGGACAATCCCGGCAAGACGCTCTGGTAGAGACTCGAAGGGGGAAGAGGCAATCCCGGCCTGGAGAGGAAGCAAGGCCACCCTGAATACGCTCAACGCCGCAAGACTTGGAGAAGAGGGAAAAGAAAAGACAGTGACAACAGGCGAACAGGAGTCATGGGAAGCGATATTTTATATTTTATACCCACACAAGCAAGCGCGCAAGCATTTCTAGATTTCAAAATACCACTTCATTTCAGTTCAAATTACCTCCAAGCAGTCCCTCCACTGCATACACTGCACTGCGCCTTGACAGAAAAGTGAAATCCATCGCACCTTCCCCATCCCAAGCCATCAACAGCTCTCCCACCCAGCTCGAGAATGAAGAACCCCGAAATTCTATTCGCTCAAATTGCGGAATGCAGCAAAAAGTCCCGCAAATAAAATGATTGGGCAGCGAAGCCAGCCAACTTGTGCGACTTGCAACAAAAATCAAGATGCTTGCGCGTTCTCACCGAAGACGCGCGATTTGCGATGTGCAACAAAAGGTTGTCGGCACCCGAATGAGGCGGGGGAGGGGCGAATGAGTGGAGGCATGTGATTGGGCTTTGAGAAGATCAGGAGCTGGAGATCTCGCTTGAGATGGGCTCAGGAAATCCGGAGCGGAGATAGTTCCTCATCTGAGATGATACCTGCGATTTCTAGAGCGGATTGATGAGGAGTAGGAAAGAATTGGGGGGGAAGTTGCCGCATCTCCTTTAGCAATATTTCTACATTGATGACAAGCACAATCTCATGTAGAATCGATGAAGTCTCAGAGACGGCTATGGGATAGAGGTTGAGCCTCGCAAGGTGATGCTAACTATACTTTCCACCGTTGTCCCTGTTCTGAAGAATAGCTCCTTTTCTTGATTCGCGACGATGTTGGGCCGACAGGTGGTAGTCTCACCATGATGTATTTATCTTTCCAGGGAATCTTTACCTTCAGAGGAGAAGCTGGTGCACGTGGCGGAGGTCGAGACTCTGTAACCACTAGCTGTTGTGCAACGTGCATCCTCCGAAGAAGCACTGAGAGAAGATCTGTTTTCTCTCGATACACATCGTACTCCAAGATCCCTATGCCAAGTGTCGGGTAGGGTCCATGTCGATGTCTTGTTTCGATACCTGGTCCGGCCATGTCTAAGTCTAACCAAGGCATGGGTTGGAAGCTCAACGAAAAGGTCTCTGAGACGAACGGGCCTGGTGAAGATGGTGTTTGATTAGAACTGTTTTTCTTGGATAGGTCATTCCTTGGCAACGAGTCTGATGGCTTGCTTATATTTGGTGGCTTTTCCACTTTGAGCCGGAGCTTCGATTTCCGACGTTTCTGTTCCGCCAGAGACAAGACGTGTCCATTCTCTACCCTTGATGCCATCGAGCGAAGGGCTCTTTGGACGAGGTTAAGAGTAACATCTTCGGGTTCCTTTGGTGGTTTAGGTAACGGGGCTTGCCCTTCCTCAGCACTCGAGGTTTTGTTCTGGTGTGGGTTGGAGAAGGACACTTTGTTGTTGCTTCTCCCGTCCGCTTCGAGAACATTGGGCGATTGAAAGCTGGAAGTCTGTTTTTTATCGCTCAAGACATTGGTTGAAGTAGCTGGACTTGAAATCAGCCCATCGTCATTGCAGGAGAGAAGAAATATGCTGGAGTGCTCACCTTTCGTATCTTCTAGGACCGTTGAGCTCTCATAGATGCATTCTTTGCCCTTACCTGGGCCAACAGGGGAAGACGTTCGATGTTTCGGTGGCGATATTACTTGGGGTACGTGGGCAATCTGTGGCTTAGAAGACTTGGCAATACCCTTCTCGCCCTTCCCAGCAAGAGAGTCGCTATCCTGTTCCAAAATTTCTTTTTTTTTTAGATTAACTTTTGGATTGTTTCTTTGTTGAGACCCTGCTGAACTAGATCTTGGGACTTCCAAAGTGCTGTCTCTGGGAGGTGAGGGTGAGGATGTGGGTACTGCAGGTAGTTCCATGTCTTGCTTTGATCTTGAATCCGCTTTTGCCTCTTCGGTACTTGATCTCATGACCTCCTGGAGTACCACAGCTTGCCGAACGAGTGCAGGTAAATCTTCATTTGGGGACAGTCCCAAAGAGCTCAGCCGGTCTTGAATCTGATGAACAATTTCTGCAGTCCTCGTATCCATCTCAAGCAGAGAGTAAATGTTCGGGACATTAGGACAATACCTCAGTCTCCACTGACTCAAATATTGTGTGACCTTCGGCTTCAAGCAATGCAAGGCCCAAAAAGAAAGATTGTCTATGATGCGGCAAAATTGAATGGCGTCCCAAATCTTGGTGATCGTACCCTCCCAGATGCTGATCATTTCCTGTTGACTTGTTAGTCTCTTCTTTCTTAAATTCTGAAGTGAGAGTTCCCACATGATGTCGAATCTTGTCATCGACCAAATCGCAGTAAGCAAGCCACACTGTGATACTTGCTCCAACCGATGCGATGGCGATCACAGGTGGGACATGTTGGCCGCCATGCTTGTCGTCTGCGAATTTCGCCAGGGTTTCGAACATGGAGAGAGCAGCTGATACGGCAGCAGAGATTTCAGAAGTGGAACTCGCAAACGAAACATCTCTTGCGTCGGATGGATTAGAAACCCCATATGCCATAAACACTCCCCAAGGAAAACAGACTGATTGATGCTGCGGCTCTTTGCTGGTCGTTTGCGCCTTGACCTCGTGAACTGAAGACGGGACATGCAGCTCACAACGGAGTCCTTGCGCGGTGAGCTTAGCAAGTTGTTCTGTCGTGTAACTATCAAATGATGAATCGTTCCTGAAGCCCATTCCTGCCTGTTGGTTGCTTTCTTGAACAGAGAAGCCGAAGTGCAGACATGACGTGGGAATAGTGATTGGAGGCTTGGGCGGATCTAGAGTGGTAACGGCACGCCAATTACTGTTTTCTGTCCTACTGGGTGTCAATGCCTTGTCAAATGATATTGGGTATTCAGAGTACACTCACCACGCAATGCTCTTATGCACATTCAATCTATTGGACATTCGTTCAGCGAGGACCTACAGCCGCATTTCAACTGACTCACCCGTGGCTAGTACTATCTATTCGCCCGATCATAACTTCTCGAAATAGTTTGTGCCATTTACATACGTCTTGCGCATCGATGTGTTGTGCGTATGTTGCCAAACGCTGTGCACTTTCAACAAATTCGGACTCTCTTGCTCGTTCCAATTTGCCCACACCATCAAGTTTGTAGGCTGACAGCGGGATAGTATCCTCGTCGTTCTCTTCAACTATCAGCATAGCGGCCTGCAATCCCATAAAACGGTCGAAATCCAATAATCCATCTCTAACCGATCGAACATGAGCTGGGAGTTTGCTGAGGTCCTCGTTTTCCATATCATCCTCCTCACTCTTCTGAGGGGCTTCACGTTGACCAAAATCAGAGGAGGATTTGCGTTTTGAAGACATCTTGACGAATCCCAGTCGAAAAGAGCAGATCAATGAAAATGATTTGAAAGTACACAAGGGATTACTGGGAAGATTTTCGTACTGCCAACGTTAAAGGCTTGCAGATTGAATTGGGATTCAGCTGGGAGAGCGGGGTATGTGGATTGATGTGTTGGCAGCCAATCAAACATTTTGTTGATGTTGGCTCCAACAATTTGACCCTGGAACCAACATTGAAGCCGAATCTGGGTAATTTTGGCGAGCTCTCCCCTGTCACCGGAGACTTGATACTGGACAACTACTTCTGAAACATCTAACACTCAATGAAGAAGGCGAATTGCAACAAAGCTGGCATCATCTGTTTCATCTTCCGGCCGCATAATCGAAGGCAAGAGCAACATGGACATCTCCTATCCTGAATGCTACGCCATCGTCAGGGCAGGACATACATCGGGAGCACGTCACGTGGTCAACTCGGAAACGGGTCAAGGTCGGGATTGGTCGGGATGACTGTGCAATGCAGCTCTCATGCAAATATAAGATGGGTTTGAGTCTTTCTTTGATGATCTTATCCTTATTTGTTGACATGATGTGCCGTCCCTTGCAAGTGCAGATTCAAGATTCGACAACTTGGGCACGGAACAGGATGGGAGTGTTGATGGGAACATGATTGAAGAATTATGTAAACGATGAAAAGATGGAGCTCATGCAATTACATTAGCACATTAATGTGTTTGGTCGGTGCCAACACTCAAGATGCGAGATGGAGTTCAACTCCCGCTCTTTCGTCAACATCAAGAACGATAGGGGCTCGCCTAGCCAAAGCACGCAATGCAATTTACCCGAACTGAAGTCTCGTGAGTCACGGTCACGCTGTGACACGAATACGGAATCTTGTACATTGGTACACCAAATATACCTGAAAACATCCAGAAGAGTTTATACTGTCTCTCCATTTTTTCCATTCCACCAACTCTCTTTCAAAAATGGCATCAGCCTACACCCCCACCCAACTCTCCCTCTACGAATCCCACGTCTCCCTCCCCTCACACTTCCGCCACACATCTCAACCGCCTCCCCCTCTGACCCTGCCATATCTAACCGCTCTCCACCTCCATCAAATCAGTGCCTGTCCCTACGAGAACCTGCAGTTGCATTACTCAGCTTCTCACGCCGTCTCTTTGGACCCCCAGGTTCTGTTCAAGAAGATAGTCACTGATAAGAGAGGAAGAGGAGGCTATTGTATGGAAAATGCGATTTTCTTCCATCATGTGCTGAGGGGTTTGGGGTGGAAGGTTTATTTGGCGGGAGTGAGGATTAGATTGAGAGAGAGGGGAGTGCCGAAGGGGAATTATGTGGGTTGGTGAGTCTGATCTCCAAGTTATATGGTTATTTGTATGTGCGTGTGGGAGGGTGCTGATGTAAACAACGGGTGTTGATGCTTCGTACACAGGGTCCATATCGTGAATATCGTCACGCTTCCCACAGGGAATAAATGCATGCTTGATGTGAGTCGACTGCCGTCTTTTCGCAATCTTCTCCTGCTCATCTGCAGCCGTGAGAGGCTATCCAAGCCTATACCTCTCCTTCTTGACCCCTCCATCCAACCCCCACACTCAAACTAACCTCCCTTCCCACTCCAGGTCTCCTTCGGCGGCGACGGTCCAACCCTCCCTCTCCCCCTCATCTCCGGCCTCGTCCACACCAATCTCGGCACGCAAGAAATCCGTCTCCTACACTCCACCATCCCACAACAACTCGATCAGAGCAAACCACTCTGGATCTATGAATACCGGAATTCGCCTACCACGGAGTGGAATTCGTTTTATGCTTTTCCCGAGATGGAGTTTACGGAGGAGGATTTCAAGGTGGTTAATTGGTGGACGAGTACTAGTATGGCGGAGACGAATTGGCAGACTAGGAGGGTGCTTGTGGTTAGGTTCTTGAGGGGGGTGGTGGAGAAGGAGGGAAGGGAAGAGGAGGGGGAAGAGGGAGGGAGAGAGGGTATTGTGGGGAAGGTTATGTTGGTTAATGGGGAGGTCAAGAGGAATGATGGAGGGAAGACGAAGGTTGTAAGGGTTTGTAGGAGTGAGGAGGAGAGAGTTGAGGTTTTGAGAGAGGAGTTTGGGATTGAGTTGACGGAGGAGGAGAGGGAGGGGATTAGAGGGAGGAATGTGGAGTTATTGGGGTGAAAGCTGACCGACTTTGGTAGCCCATTTAACAGATTAGGATTGTCTAAACTTAGATGTAGATATTGGCGTTGATAGAATCACTTCAGACATGCAGAATGTTGATGAGCATTGTATTGATTGATCCAGTGAAAAGACAGTATAGATATGACCTTGGCTATGTAGCGTTGAATTCCGTGCATGTCTTTCCCAATCTCAATACATCTCTCGGCAGAACCTCCTGATGGTATGTGAATTCCTTCGCAGCATTATTCCACTTGTCGTCGTTTGAGAACAATGATACTGGACAGGTCCTTCATGTTCGTAGTCATCATGGCTTTCCACGGCATATTTTTGGCACGCTTTGCCACCTTCCAATGCTTCCAATCGGTATTTGCAAAAAATCATACAGTAGTCAAACATTCAGTTGCCCTCCCAGAATTCTATCAACTTGGTTCCTCACTGAGACAATCTTCACGAATCCTTCGACGTCTTCTTTCTTGTCTCTTGTACCTTTCGTCCTCAAGGCTTGGCATACCATTCTGAGTCCGGAACCTTGTGCCTCAAGACTCCACCGAAGAGAATCGTTGGCTCACCGAAGCGCCAGACGTTTGAGCCAGAAGGCGAACCCGAGCCAAGACGTTTCATACCATATCCGGCCGATCTTCTGTAGGATTCCAGCATAAGTCTCAAGAAATGGTTTGTCTCTCTGAACAACCCCGGTTTAGTGCCACCTTGTCCATGCTCATAGAAGTCTCTCTCGCTCAGCAGGACAATGTGGTTCTGTCATGTCTCCCGGCAAGCATGGCAGCGTCGTTCGTGATGGAGAACCTCTGAGTCACTTGCGTTTGAGCTTAGGTCCATGACGAAGGTGATTTCTCGGAGGTTGTGGAAAGATGTAAGCTCGCTTGCAGGAGGAAGGTTGTTGTCAAGGTAGTACTTTGTGTTGCTGAAGCATCCTGTAGACAGAGCTAGCTTTTCGACGATATCTTTGCTTGGTAATTGTAGTAGGAACATCTGCGGATGGACCCTGTCTTGTCTCCGAGGGTAACAGAGATCTCGGAGGTAGAGCGTGTCACTCTTGGGGTCGACATAGACTGGATTGCTTGCGTGCTTTCCACCGAAGGCTAGGGTGTAAAAGCTCAACGCCTCTTGGCGCGACTCCTTGCAGATGAACAAGACGATTGGGGTGTCAGCGAGGAATTCGTGCTTTTCTGAACCCGTTTTCTGGGCGAATAGGACTTCGACGGTGCGTGGGCCAGGAAACATCCGACGAAAACATTTGCGGCGGACTATGGAGCGCTTAAGGTCAGCTTGTTCGTCTGAAAGATCGTTCAAGGACGAGATAACTCGGTCGTGAGGACAGAGGCACGATTATGCTTGAAGAGCCTGTTTCAACAGCGGGGCTTGGGTAGTACTTACGCTCGAGTGGCATCTTGGGGAAGCGTTTAAACTCATTCTTTGGGTTGTTTGGGTTGATGCCGAGACTTGGACGGTGAGAACCGAAAGCGTATGCAGGAGCAACAACGGGATTTGCTGCGAGGCTGCTTGACAGAGCTGAGCCTTGGCTGTTGGAGCTTGTCTTTGGAGGGACAGACGCCATCGTGCCTTACAGACTGACCGTCTTTGAGCGCTCGAGTTGCTGATGTTCAGTCAAGATCTCGCTCGAAGAAACTGACTGTTGATAAATCTCGAAACATACCAAGCGAGGTGGATGGCGCTAACGACCACACTTAGTGTCTTCTCGAGGGACGCGTTGTTTGCACTGTTTGTTTATATTCTGCCATTCATGTGCGCAGATGCATATAAAAGTTCTCACCTTTCAAGTATTTGCTCTAGCGTTCAATGGAATAAGGCACGCATGAAGGAAAATTTCTGTATTGAAGTCCAGATGATCGCGATGAAGGTCACGACTTATTCGTTGTCAACAAGCTTCTTTGTAAAGTAAAGACCAAAGAAGCATCTTATCTCTAGCGTATGGTAGTCTGTTTAAGATACGGAGTGCCCGTTATTGACTATGCATGTTCTCATTCTCCTGTATCTACTCTCGAGGACCTTGGATGGTAAGGTCCGCCATCCATGGAGCAGCTGTTCAAGATCAGAGATCAAAAGCAAGCGCCTTCGGTCTTTCCACGACCTGCGAAAAGTGACCTTCTTCAGCTTCCCGTTCAGCATCATAAATCCTCAGAACCTTCAATGAGATACATCTTCTCTTCGCTGATCTTCCATGCGACCGCTGCCATGCACTCGACTATCGGCAGTTTTGCACCCCATGGGCTCACTCATTTTCCTCCTACAAGCGAATCTACTTCCATGGCGAACGCTTTTCTATCCGAGTCGATGATGGACATGGCATTCTCCTTCGAACAAGAGTACAAGAAAGAAGGATTCGCATGTTTAAATATGTCTGCGTGAGCAAAATAATCCTCGATACTAAGGAGCATGGTTCGATTCGTAGGGGCCGAAACGCATGTTATACATTCAGAATCAGGTGATTGCGTTCTTTCGTGAGACAGCGGCCAGAGTGACATGAGCTTTGCAGATGAATGAAATCTAAAAGATAACCAGGTGTTGCAAAGCTGAAGGGGACTGCGAGTGTGTGGATGAGGTCTTTTGGTGCGAATTCTTGAACAAAAGCCTCCACATGTTCTATCCCAAAATGGAATTCGCCCAAGTTCAATGGATCGCGAAGATACAGCGTGTTGATAAGAGGTTGGAAGTGAGCGTAGTTTGGCTTCGTTGTCTTTGCTTCGAGGGTCTTGTAGAACCGAAGGCCTTCCATACAGGAATCGCGACAGATATGTAGGATTGGAGGAATATCGGCAACGAGGTCGTGGGCCCGGAAGGACTTGCTGAATCGGACTTCGAAAGTGCGCGGAGAGACAGTAAAGCGGAAGATCTTAAGCTTGGGCTCCAAGGGCAGATGTGGAAAGGGCTTGAAGATATTGTTGGAGGGACTCGACTAGGTTGGTGTATTTGTATCCTTGATGGTGAGGTCGATCTTGACTATGGCAAACGTCTTTGGGACTGAAATAGCCATACTACGTTGCTTCAGTCGACTTGTGCTGATACCTCGGTCGGCCATGATTACGACGACTGAGACTTTCCCGGTTTCGAAGTTGATGTTCAAGGAGCAAACAATTCCTGAAGGGGTAGCGGTATTTGTACGCCGAAGAAAGTTTAGCGTGCCGACTACATAAATGTATCCGGTTGCATTGAAGCCCTTGATGTGAAGTCAAGTACGCCTATTGACTCAAATGGATTCTTTTACTTAAGAAAATTCTGTCCGTTGGAAGTACTTACCGATTTCCAATTTCGGGCCTGCACTTCTTTCAGCTCTGCTCATTGACATACATACTGTTGTCGCTGATATTCCAATGATTAGACAGAGCAAAGTCAAGTCTCGGACCCTTTAGAATCCATGAATAATTTTCTGTTTTTCTTATTCACGTAGCCTAGGTCAGCATTTCCATTTTCCATCTGTGTAGGCTCTGACATCTTTTCTCTTGATGTCACGAGGCTTAGATGGGTATGGCAGCTTGAATCTTTCTGCTGATCACTAGAACGCCAGAATATCGTCCTATCTTTACGAAATTACAAGACATAGGCATATGGACAGTCTCTTCATTGACATATTTGCAAGTAACGTAATCATCTCCTTCCACATTCTCGCTAGCTCGAGTACTGAGTACCTCAAATGTAAACACTTGAACCTATACAGACTAGTAGATGCTACACACCCTCGATTCTTTCTCCAAGACATTGCCTGCCATCTCAAAGACATAATATGCATACTTTCTTCCTCTATTCTCTATTTTCTGCCGTCATCTTTTCACATCTAGCAGGGTTGTCTCTATCTGCACCACGTGATGCCTCCCCGCATGAGTCAAAGACACTAAACTTTCACACGACGAAAACGACATAAAGAGATCCAAAACCTCAATTCCAGAGCAGAATAACAATCAACCAAGAAATGCCTTCTCGACAATCGTAAATATATACCAAAACACAACAGGTCATATGTCAACCAACGCCCCCAACACCAACAAGCTCGTCGAAGAAAGCTACGACAAAATCGCAGCCGAGTACCTCGACTGGACACTCAGCACCCCCTCTCCACGCCTCGAGTACCTCGCTATCCTCCACAAAAATCTTCCTGATCCAGAAAAAGCACGACTTCTCGAGCTCGGCTGCGGAGCCGGCGTTCCTGGAACCCAATTCCTCGCCAAGTCGTTTGAGCATGTGATTGGCGTCGATATTTCCAGTGCACAGGTCGAGCTCGCTAGAGAGCATGTCAAGGAGGGTAGTACGGAATTTATCCAGAGCGATATGCTAGCTTTGGAGTTTGAGAAGGGGACGTTTGATGCTGTTGTTGGATTGTACAGTATCTTGCATTTGACGAAGGCGGATCAGCCTGTTTTGATGGAGAAGATCCGGGGGTGGCTGAAGCCTGGTGGTTACTTCGTTGGCAACTTCGCTTTAACTGGGAGGGAGGCGACGAGTACTTGGTTGGGAGGTGAGAAGATGTTTTGGGGTGGGTGGGAGAAGGAGGAGTGGCTTGGGAAGATGAAAAATGGGGGCTTTGAAGTGTTGCAGGAAAATGTTGTGACAGACGTTGAGGATGGGAGGGATGTCAACTTCTTGTGGGTATTGGCAAAAGTGTAAAGAAAACTATAATGGGAACAGGAAAAGAAGTAAAGAATAACAGGTGGACACCTCACGGCCGTTCACGAAACAAGTGTGGCAGGAATTCTTTTCGTCACCCGTAGTGGTTACGTGATACATCATAGCCATTCTTGAAAGTCAAGTACTTGCCGAATGCAGGTACTTCCTAGCCCTAATGGCCTTTCGCTCCTCCGCACGGCTGCTGTTAAGAACAAGGTTTCTGTAGCTTCTCCTGTTTTCCGCTTCTACATCCTTGAGTGCTCCTAAGTATAGTGGTGGACAGAATAATGCATAGGGGTCGTTCGGATTTAGTGGTCGCAAACAAAGAGCCTTGTAAAAGAATTCGGGCTTTTTCCAATGATCAATGTACTCTTCGAGATTCTCTTGTCGGGTCAAAAACTCGCATACACGGCGTTTTCCTTGTTCAATCATCTCATGCTCGTGTTTCTGCACGGGCAAGTCCAGGAACGATATGTGACAGAAAGCGCGCCGTCTTCTTCCCTCGTGAACATCATGAACTCCGCAGTCGAGTGTTCTCCTGAGGAACAACACATCAATTGTCTTCAAATTTTGAAACAACAAGAGCTGATCAACTGCCTCTCGGAAATCTTGTCGGTTGAACCAGCCAACTGAAAGATGTTGAATCTTAGACTTGTCGGGTAGAATGGAGAGAGTCGCTTTGACCTGCTCCGTGCTGATTTCTCTCATTAGGCGATGGTTCGGAGGCCTTACGGTATCTCTGATATGTAGTGTATCTCTCTCGGGGTAAAAGCATATCTATCTCCAGCACTGCTCATGGTCGAAGAGGAGCTCGTAATATTTCATGCATTCGGTTCGAACGTCCCGATTGACATGAAAGAGCCTGGGAAATCTCGCGATGAAGTCGAATTGGATAGACTTGCGATTCCAATAGAAACTCATCTCAACTCTTCGAAGTCGCATGGCAAAATTCCATATCATAATCTGAAGCTCGAACGGAGGCTGGTAAACTTTGTGAAATTCCTGGGCGGCGATTCAGAGCCGACTTCCGCTTCTTTGCGGCCTGCCACATTTCTTTCGGCTGGTAGGACCCACAAGATGTCAGTACCTCTCAAACCTTGCAGCGACCAAGCTTGGTAATGAAAGAAAACATTTACCATTCTTAGACCAAGCTAAACGGTCCAAATGAAAGGTTGGGCAGTATTAGAAGATCTTGGAATCATTCCAAGACCGACATTTGACATATTACTGGTGCCAGCCATATCAGATCTCCATGGAACTTGGCTTGAAGATATTTCTGCGCGATTGAAAAGATATTTCTGCGCGATTGAACAGGTGGCCTCACTCGTCGGTGTGAGGGCGTAGGCTATGGTTTGAACAATGGACGAGAGTTGGAGTCGAATGATCTGGAAGCTGAAGCAAAACTCGAAGGTGATCTCAATCTCATGCCGAGTCGAAGTTGAACAGACTGCAGGGTTGAAAATTGTATCGATGAGGAGGAAGAGCAAAAGACTCGGCTCGTGCTTTGGGGGCTATTGGTGTTGAGGAGACTCCGAGACCTTGCAGAAGATGCGCTCGAGCGACCTCCTAGTGATGTGGTGCCTCAGCAGCTAGCTGGGCAGACGCTGCGATGAAAACGGGCGGTAAGTACCGAATAAGAAGAGTGAACGTTGTGCTGAAATGTAGCTTATGGAAAAGTGATGTTTGACGTTGTGTCATACGTCAAAATCAATCGAACAACATGAAGTTCGAGGTGAGGCAGTCGCGATCACACAGGTGTACCGGGGCCAAGCATATTCTCACGTTTGTAGCTTCCTAAGCACAGAGCTCAATACTTCTGCGTCCCTTCGAAATCAGAATGGTTACTGTCTTTTCTCGCTCCTCTTCGGAGGCGTATCTCGCAGCCCCTGTCCCCCGACTCCATGTTCAAGCGACCTTTCACAATAATCCTCCAAATTTTCGAATAACTCCTCACTTGCATCGAATTGCACCTAAAAACATCTCAAGCTTTGTTGCATATCGCAGGCGAAGGGCATTTCTCTCGGCGAACGCTCTCTAAATTTCGTGGCTATCTATTGGACACTGATCTGTCGTGCCGCAGTAGTCCATGTATCTGCGAGTAAGGTGTTCCTACACGAACGCCCTCCTGCAGGTTTTCGCTGATCCAATCCCCCATTACCGAATACGAAACAGGAGCTGCCTTTGAGCAATCAAAACTTTCGCCCAGGTAGAGTTCTTTTCCTGATTAGTTTCACAGCGCATCACTCCTGTATCAGGACCTGCTATGGCCTCGAAACAAGTAGACACATTCCGCAGCCTTAGCGTTCCTCCAGACATTTGGTTTTAAAGAGCGTCACTTTTGAAAACCTACGAATCAATTATGTTAACGACAGCCTATCTTCTCGCTGTCTCTACCCGTTCCAGCTGCAACACTAAATCATCCATTGGATCCACTGTCGCCAAACTCTTCACATGGACATACGTCGCAGTTGGAACTCTAGTTAGCTCCTCCCTCTGGTGCGCAACAGCCCTCACATCAACATAAGTTGCCGTCGGAACCCTCGTTAGACTCCTTCCTTCCTCCCCACTACTCTCAATATCTCTTGAGCTCTTCATCCTGCTCAGTTTCGTACTCGAGATATATTGCGACCGGTTTGCGCGCGCTGATGCGGCTTTTGAGCGATCGAGACGGGTTTTGATGAAGAGGAAGTTGAAGGCTGGTAGACAGGCGCAGATGATGCCGATACCTACTTCAGCGACACTAATATCGGATTTAATTAGCACGATAGTTACTTGCGATAGTTACTTGCGATAGTCGCTTGAGGGGAGATACCCAAGAAGATTGAACCGAATGAAGGAGACGGTCTCGTCGTCGAAGCTGTTAGGTTGGAACACGAGCTGAGAAACACAGAATATTAGCTATTGTACACGAACATTGGCTATATTTACGGATCGATGTTTTAATTAAGGTAAGATAGCTTGATACAAGAAAGTTGAGATAGAGTGAACGACTCACAATCAAACGCACAACGCTAGCGCCTGTCGCAATACCTCCAGCACCCAACAGAGCTGCAATGCGGAGTTTTTTCTTCAGAGCCATTTTCAAAGACCACACTCTGGAATAGTAAAAAGTCAGTCGCTGTCAGCAGTGGAATTCGTTCGAGTGAGGAAAGGCACGCCATGCTTACAAGGGAATCGGCAGGATAAGAATGACTACGTCGGTGAGCGCACTCATTACTGTATCGAGATAAAAGAGCTTGACTCTGTCTAAACAAACAGCAGGCAGATCCGGAGTCCATAAAGCAGCGATTGGATTGCAGATACGTGCTTTGATGATCATGACGGGAAGATAGTACAATAACATTGCCAAGATGAAAAGGTAAATGAAGATCACCGTTTTGCGGAATGGTGAAAATACGCGGATGAAAATGAGAAGGAGTGTTGTCTTGGTGGACCAGGTAGCTGGACCATAGGTGACCGAGTCTGCATATAAAGCCTGTCTTGTAAATTAGCTCAGCTTCACGACGTACCCCAGATTCCAGGACGCAGGTACCTTTTGAAATCCGACCATGTTGTCTTTGGTCACCTCCCAGACATGATTTCCGCCACCATGATTTCCCACTACGACTATCAGTCATTGATCATCGCACTATGCTGAATATACCCACTAAATATACCAGTCAAACAATATGCGGTGCTCAGTACCCACGACACCACACAAAAATCTAACGAGATTTTAGACGAGGGCCCGGAGACAATCGATGCGGAACCTACAGTCTTCCACGTAGAACAGCTTAGTTGAGAAGACTCTGATAAATACTCTTCCCGCAACTAATGGCGCCATAGCTGCTATAGTAACCACAATCGAAACAGTGTTGATGGTTCTGAGTACATCCTCGGGGTGTTCGAAATTTGGCGTGATGCCGGGAGGTGGGGGTGCAGACCCCTGCATTGCCGCCATTCTGGTAGACCAACAACAAGCGTAGACAGCTTGGCATAGGAGATTGAGCTAGTATTTGGACGACGAAGGATTTCCTGGGGAACTAAGGAATAATATAACGTAAATTGGAAGCATCAAGGACGAAACGGTCTCATCACTCCCGTGACTGCGCTCAGAGCCCTACCAGTATCAGACTGACCAGAATTATGCTCACTCCAGTTGAAACACGGAGAAGGATGGGACCTTCTATAGAAACTACTTAAAGATAAGCTGGCATAGATTTATTGGACGAATAGGTGGTACGACTCGCCGTTTGGCATTTAAGTTTTTTTCCACCAGCTGAGCTACCGGGGCCCTTGCTTGCTTCTCCAGCAAAACAAGCTTTTTTGACCCCTTCAAACAAACTTTCAGGGGACATTAGGTTCGCTACCAGCCAACTGAGAGAGGGAACAGGCTTTTGCGACTTGAAAAGTGCCGGTTTCCAAAGGAGAACGGAACTCAGCATTACCTGGGGCTTGGACGACGTTGAGCGCGAGTCGAACAGTAAACGTTCTCGGGACGAGCGCGAACCAAGAGCGATTTTCTTACATGTACGGAACATGCCGTGTTCAGAACATCTCGTACAATGTAAATCTTCTATCCCATAATTTGAGAAGGTTTAGAACTTAAATCTTCATGTGGAAAAAGAGATTGCTCGAAAGTCTGCTTTGAATCAATGTCCGATGTACGGCATCAACATGTCATTGGTTGCGATCACCACACTGATTTCTGCTTACTACTCCCAACCGATTTACTGCTTCTGACGGACTACTGGAATGCCATATCAACAGTAGCAGATCCACTAGGGAGATCCACCTTCCAACCACCCCTCTCAGCCGCATTACCAGGAGACGTGACCACAGGAGTACCAAGTGGTCCCACCTGAGCCATCTTCCTCACTTTCAAGATCGTGCTGGCAGCGGGAGCCATGCTCGAAACGCTTGAGATCTTCGATGCAATCTGCACTGTTATCACACCCGTCTTGTCTGAGTATGTCACTTTCTCAATAGTCCCCGCTTCGACAGCAATCTGCGTTCCGAACATGGCAAGATAAACTTTTCGCCTGACAGCATCTGTCGGCACTACAGTGATAACATCCCCATCACACGTCGCACTACCGCCAAATGCCAACAATCCCAGCTCGGCATCCTCAACAACATATGTTCCCGCTCCGAAGACATGTCCAAGAAAGTTCGGACCGTAGTCTCCAGAGTATGCATCCCAAGCCAGCGTGTCAGGCCAAGAATGAAAAGCCGCCGCTGGGAAGCCCTCCTGGTCGATATTGGACATCGGACCAGAGTTTCCACCATATCCGACTCGGAGGGCATATAAATCCGAGGGTTCCTGTTTAAAGTGCTCGAGCAGTGGTAATGCATTAAGGCCAGAGCCATAATGGTGAATCTGGCGCTCGATCCGCTCAAGTTTCCCTCCGTACAAGAAATCCCAATATCGGCGAGCATTCCCGTTCCATCCCCAATGACTGACGGTCGGCATGTACCCGAGAATGCTGTCAATGGTTTTATTTGCAGCTTCGGTGAGTCCGAAGTAGTTCGTCCAATAGTAGACGCCCTCTTGGCCTGTTGAGTCCCATGCCATTTCGCTGCCGTACGGAACGATTTGCATCGACCAGGCTTCAGCTCGTCGCTTCATGCGGGCTTCGAGAATATTTGCCTCGGTGGTGTAATTTTCAGCTTTGAGATCTTCGAGGAGGTAGCCCCAGACTGTCTCGCCCATTAATCCGAGCTCGCTGTAGCCGGCGTTTGGCTGGCCTTGGGCGTTTGTCCCCATACAGTACATGACGGTGTTGTACGATTGCGAAAGATACCAGTCCCAGGTGGCTTGTTTGACGATATCCGGGTAGAATCTTGCGACACGATACAATGCCCAGTATGCAGCGCTGACATGAACATAGTCATATGCTCGATCTGTGGCGTATGCTTCTGCGATATTCCAACTGGCCCACCCAGACCAATCGATCTCGTCGCTGTACTCGTACGAGGTTGCGTTTGGCTGATAGAAGAAGACGCTCTTTCTGACAGCTGAGCTATTGGGCGGTTGCAAAGTGCCGAGCACAGTTTGATGGATGAAGTCTTCGAGCTTTGAAACTTCGTCTGCGTTGGGCTGTGCTGCTTGCTTCATGGCTGCGGCTAGCCAAGCCCCGGCTCCTCCTTCATCGCTTAGACCTGCTATCCAGGCTCGATGGTCTTGAAGCACGTAGTCGTTGACTTCTCGGTCATATGAAATAACGGAAGGTGCTCGATGAAATGGATCTGAGGTATTGGTGTAGTATTGGGACGTGAAGAGGAAATTGCCAAGATCAGTGAGCTGTTGTGGTCCGGATTTGGTGATGAAGTAAGATACGGATTGTTTGGCTCCGGTCGCATATGTGATATCCACCCTCACTCGTCCCCACGCTGATGGTGCTGGTGTGAGTGAGTACCCTTGGTTGATGGGATCGAATTGGAATGCATCAACGGGATCAGACGAAATCGAAGTGACGGTGGAGTCATGGAATAGATGGAGTTGTACAGTCGAGTCTCGATGCACGATGTATCCCGGAACGCCGATAGCCAACGGAGTGTACGTCCTCTTCACTGTATCCTCAATACTCCGCACATCTGATGCGAGTGAAAAGCGCAGCCCGTATGTTACAGACTCGCCAGCAGCGAGAATCTTCGAAGTTGGTGGATTCCAGGGCGTCGTAGCATTCCACTCGCGCTCGGCATATGCCAGTGTATGAACTTCCCAAGAGTAAAAGCCCTCGAAGACTTGACTCTGGTATGCAAGAGCAGTACTCGTGTTCTCTGGAAGAAATCTCCAGCCCTCGAATATAGTGCCTTGCAGTGGAGTAACGACAAGCGAGGCACCAGCTCCTTCGAGTGGTGTCACGCGAAGATATCCGCCAGCGAGACCGATGTTTGGGTCTGTGAGGGAGCAGTTCGCTTGAGTATCTTCTGCCGTTCTACCTGTGAAGATACTGTTGAATTCTATAGGGAAGCCGAAGGAGCCGATCTCGAGGGATGAGTTCCCAGAATTCTGGGCTGTGAAGGACAGTGTCACATCTGTCCCGTTCACACCCCACTCTCGAGTAATATCGAGTGGCGAATCTTCCGAGATGGTGGGCGAGAGCTTAGCAGCTGCAACGGAATCATTTCTTTGAAGGGGCAAAACTGGCTTTCGTGATATTGCAGAATTGAGGTCTATCCAGTCTCCATCACCGAGAGTTCTGTATCGTATCGCTATGTCTCCGAGATGGTAGTTTCCGTTGGCTGCTCGTTGATAAAGTACGTCAACCGGAGAGAAGTCGAATGCAGGCTTCGATTTCGGCGAGATAGATGCCAAGGTCTGAGAGCTGTTAACGAGCTTGACGTTGAAGTCACCGGTATCGAAAGAAATGTATCCGTTGGAAAGTCCTAGGTCATCAGCCTGAGCCGAGATAGACCGCAGGTATAAGCATAATAACGCCACAGTTTTTCCGATAGCCATTGCGAGTTCCTGGTTAGAGAAATAGACTGTTCTCCACGGGCTTGAACCATCATTGCTCTTTATATCCCCAGCACCTCATGTATCAATGTCAACGTTACATACTTTGGGAACAGCTACTAATTACACGAAAAGATCTGCGGCTGTGTCTACTCGATATCTTTTAGCATCTTGACCGGATTGCGCTTAAGAAAGATTGCAAGGAAACGTCCTCGTACTGCCACTGTGATTTGACAATTCTACTGGAGCGCGAAATGTCCCCCCCAAGGATCAACATTGCTCTTTAGCGCGCCAATTGAAGAGCTTCTTCAATCCCAATGCTAGGTTAGAACCTGCTACGAGCTTCCTTTTCGGGTTATTCCCCACATTGCGGGAGATCAGCAGAAGTGAGGGGATGGAGAAATTCTCCCCACCGGAGTTGCCTCGCTAAGCTTTTCGACGATTGCCGGACTCCGCAAACAGATCAGGGTCAATGGACAGGGGCTTGGATGCGATATGAGACAGAGAGACACATAGCCCTAGCGTCTGGATTTGGTGAAGACAAGGTAGCTCATTTGCAACCATTACCCTCAAGGTAAGTGGCGTGCATACCAGTGAACACTCTCAACTACAGACCGTCTTGACCGACCATCGGTCAGTACAATCCGTGTACGGCGGAGGTTTATATTGAATTGAAGGAAGTATTGCTTTCTAATACTGAGTTACATATATACTCATCCTCACACTGCTCACGCAAGACCAACAAAGTCTGATGAAGTCAATGCCAATAAATGGAGGATTGAAGTTCGGTTGGAGGTTTCATGGTGCAGACCTATATTTCAGTCTTCTCTGAGTGAAGTCAAACAATTTGGCGCAACGATTCGGAAGGCGGGAGACCTATTGAAATTTACAGCCTGGGACTTCCAACCAGGCGAAGTCGAAACAAGGAAACATGGTATTAATAACCAAAATGGCATACGACAACAGCAAAAATTCGCTACCTTCCCCGCCAATCAGCAGAAAGCAGGGTCGTGATTTTTTACTCCATACTTCTGGCTCCATCTACAAATCATATGGAGCAGTTGAGGCTAATCTTATATAGTGTAAATTGTTCCTCAACTGAAGCGGCGCAAGGATACACACGGTCACGAATCCCGAGGCTGGGGCAACTCAGTATCAAGTGGTAGAGAGCCGACACGGTGAAAGAGGAAAATTGAACTTGAGTATCATAGACCGTGCTAGTATTACTGGCATAAAAAGAGCGTCTTACCAAGCTGTTCCTGGCTGCTAAAAGCCCAACACAATGATAGACAGCAATGAAGTGGGGGAGCGTGACTGACCGAGAAAATGGTCCGTTTCACGAACGATCAGAAGAAACTGTGGATATGTGTACTTCTTGGAAGAAGGAATCCATGTAAAGTGGGCTTCGATTGCCAGGAGAAAACGATTATTGGCGCAAAGGCAAGATCAGGGCAGAATGACATGATCTGGAAGATGGTAACAAACTTCGCCTAAGCACTTGTCGAGAGGAAGCACCGGGGAAATCCGGGTCAATCTACACGCATAAAGCTGCACTGATCTCGAACTCGATAAGTCCAGGTACTAAACTTAGCGTGGCCTTGGCTAGTCAGTGACGATGCGCGAGGTTGTCAAGCGCAGGTCTTGTTGCTGAGTATCGTTCTGAGCTCATCGAATATCTAAATACGAGTGAGCTTGAATTATATATATATAATCGAAAGCGAAGAACGGACTTTCAATGAAAGCATTATAGCGGTGTCGTTCGATACTGGTATCTCAGACGCGTTTTCGTCTCGTTTCAGTCGTACTGAAAGTGATTCAATTTTCCATGGCTTGTCTCGGCCACGCAAAATAGTTGCGGGCGGTACCTTTGTTTTCACTTTCTCTCAGGACTTGTATTTATTCCGATTCTCTGGGCGTGGCACCCACAGTATGGCAGTAGTTCCCACAGTTGGGGGAGGAAAAATTGGGTCCACGTGATTTCAGTTCAGCTTCGGCACCATGACCGGATGGTTATAATCGATAGGATAGCACCCTTTGAAGATATCTTTTATTAAGGGTTCGCTAGTGTTTGAGGAAGCTCATGAGTGGGTTGACAGTAAACAGAAAATGACGACGGCAAATTGAGTGGTGATGGAAGCTGACTTGAGACGAACACCCGAGCATGGAACCAGAGGATCTTTCATTCAGGATGATTATACAAGGAGGTACCGAAAAGCCCGTAAAGCACCTTGGAACAGTAAGTGCTAAATGTCAGAATCTTGAGGCTGTGAGAAAGGGTTTTTCTTCCATCAAAAAGTCCGAGGCAGTCTGTCTTGGGTTGTCTGCTGAAAATGGAAGTGTCGAATACATTTATACCAAAAGAGTGCCGGTAAGCTCCTTCGAAACTCGTATATTCACATCTGACAAGTGAACAAAGCTAGCTGGCTGCAATGAGCAGAAGGTCCTACATAGTCACGGTGATTCAACATACATATACCACATCTCCCTACAGCAATCTAGTGCTCTGAAACGAACACGCCTGCCATTCCTTGACCCTATATCATACATCCGTCAGCTCAGTTCAACGGAAATATGATTTGCTGCTCCATGACGGGACATGAAGTGACTTACAGTTCCAACACACATACTCGTCACAGCAATCCTCTTATCCTGTCTCCTGAGCTCCGAGAGCGCAGTCACAACTTGCCGCGCACCTGTGCAGCCGAGAGGGTGGCCAAGGGCGCTATGACTTTGTCAGTGAAGAAATCATGTTGGAGGGAAGCATAACTTACATCGCTCCGCCTCGAGGGTTGACCTTTGCTGGATCCAGACCAAGTTTCTCCACACAGTAGACACCCTATTCACAAGTCAGCATGTTTCTCTCGCCATCCCACGTTGATTAGTGATCCTCAAGAGCCCAAGACTTACCATACTAGCAAAAGCCTCATTGATCTCAAAAACATCCACATCATCCCTATGCAACCCCACCTTCTCCAAAACCTTCGGAATCGCAAACGCAGGCCCAATCCCCATAATCCTCGGCTCCAGTCCCACAACCGTCGCCTGAACAAACTTCCCAATAACCTTCACGCCAAGCTGCTCCGCCTTACTCCTCTTCATAAGCAGCACAGCTGCCGCCCCATCAGTAATCTGCGACGCATTACCGCCTGTCGTCTGGCTAGGTTTCCACTGCGGGAACGCAGCACGGATCTTGCCTAGCGATTCAGCGGTGGTACCAGCTCGAATCCCATCATCCGCATCTATGACTCTCTTTGACGTGACGCCCGTCTTCGGATCCGTGAATGAGACCTCTACAGGCACGATTTCATCCTTCGTCCACCCCTCCTTCTGCGCCTTCTCCGCACGCTGGAAACTCCTCGCCGCAAACTCATCCATCGCCTGTCTACTAATACCGAAATCACCAGCGACATTCTCGCTCGTCTGACCCATGGGCTGCTCGTTCTGACTGGCGAGGGGGTGAGAGGTAATTTTGGCGCTCGCTTGTGGTGCACCGTTGTCGGGGCACGTGGACATGCTTTCTGCGCCGAGGGCGAGCCCGACTTCGATGGAGCCGGCGATGATCTGGTTGGAGATTTGCTGGACGGCGAGGAGACCCGAGGAGCAGAAGCGGTTGACGATTGAGGCGGCAGAGGTCGCGGGAAAGCCGGCGGCCAGGACGGAGGAGCGCACGACGTAGCCTTGGGAGGGGGCGAGGACGTTGCCGAGACAGATGTCTTCAATTAGAGAGGGGTCGATGTTCATGTTTTCACGAACGGTCTGGGAAGTGTTAGTTTGCGATATGTAAAATACTTGGGAGGTATTACTCACCGTGAGCAGCGAGATCAGGAGGTCGTCGATTTGAGTGTCTTTCAGACCCCCCTTCTTGGCTTTCGTGAGAGGGGTTCTGGCGGCATAAGTGATGACCTGGAGATTGTCAGTAAAGCTGATAAAGGGATTCACGAGAACATACAATATCATCTGGGTTCTTCTGGAGAAGCTTGGCCTTTCCGCTGCTTTCCGAAGATAAGGGATTGAGGTGTCCCAGCACCGAACCAAGTCGTTGTCCAGCTGAAGCCATATTGAAAAGTCTATATCTGTCCAGATCTCTAAAGCGCCAAAAAATTAAGCTGCAAGTATAAATCAAGTACCAAGTATAAACGTGAAGAAACGAGGGAAATATACAGAAGGGAGGAAGAGGTGAGGTTGGGATAAATAATCAGCCAGTATTTGCCGAGCCGCTCTGCCCTGATCTTCCGTGGTAGTTCGAGGGTCGCTGCGTGGCGTCGACTCTGGGCGAGTCGCGGGGAGGAATTTGAGGGGCAGCCATGGGGAAGCCCCACATTGACAGCTGGATGTGGATGTCTTGGGACATCGGACACCCCACCCCGCGGGTAATTCACACGGCAGTAATGGCTTCAAAGCCCTCTTGAAACCTTGATAAAGTATATTTGCTCACTCAACATAACCGATTGTCCGAGGCATATTTCTATCATTGCCGAAGCTCGATGTTCTGAAAGATTACATATCTTTCTTTCTGTCTTGTGATCGAAGTCGAGTTGTTGACACCCACACCGTCAGCGCTGCACCTGTGATTTGTCCATCCCCTTTTGGAAAGAAAGAGGATCTTAGGGAGTCGAAGATCGTGACACGTTGAAAGAAAGTTGCTCAAGATGGATTTGGGTACTGGAGCAGTCATTTCAGCTGCTGCTGTGGCAGCGACTGCGTATTTGAATGCGAAGCTGTCTGTTGGGCTCGACATGCAGAACCTGCGCCATGATCGTGACTGGGGAGCGCGACTCGGTCAGAAAATTCAGTCGTTGGGCGATACTTGCACGATCTATGCGATGTTTGATTCCGTAGATCCAAATGTCGAGGCGTTGTGGTTCGAGGGACGGACGTGGACATATGGAGAGCTAAAGAGGGGTAAGTAATTCAAGACTGACCCAGAGAAGGCTCAAGACTAATTGCTAAATAGATGTCGTGAGATTGGCTGCATATTTAGAGAGCCAGGGCGTCGTAAAAAATGATTGCATCGCGATGTTCACGAGTAACTCGCCTGAGATGGTGACGGCAATCTTAGCATTATCCAAACTGAGTGCTGTAGCTGGATTAGTCAACACCAGTCTTCGAGGTAAGGATTCCGTACGTTCAGAAGACCGATGCTGATTTCGTAGATGCTACTTTGAAGCATTGCTTGAACGTTGCGAACGCCAAGGCAATCATCTCAACTCCGGACCTCTCCCAATTTCTGGACGGTTCGACACAACATTGGGCTCTGAACCTAGGATCATTCGACAACGTACCCCCACCAACTGAGCCATCAATCACGTATCTCAGACCAGAAAACTTACCTATCCCATCAGTGATAACGCCTGCGACCAAAGCCACTCCCGCTGATCTAGCTTGCCTGATTTACACATCAGGAACGACTGGAAAGCCAAAAGCTTGTGCCATTCGTAATCACCAGATGTGCCTGACCGCCAATGCAACATCTCAGGACATGAGGAATCCCAAGAAGTACTTTCCCATGCGCATATACTCGCCATTACCCCTCTTCCACGGCACCGCTCTTTTCACGGCTCTCTGCTACGGCATCGGGACAGGCTCCACAGTCTGTCTGGCCAGAAAGTTCTCTTCCTCAAGATTCTGGAAAGACGTAACAGAAAGCAAAGCAACACGAATCCTGTACGTTGGAGAACTCTGTCGGTACCTGGTAAACTCCCCACCTGGCCCGTATGATCGCGGTCACAACTGCATCGTCGCAGCTGGAAACGGTCTTCGTGGCGAGATCTGGGAGAAGTTCAAGGATCGATTCGGCGTTCCTGAGATCAGAGAATTCTACCGCTCGACAGAAGGACTTGCGAAGTTCGATAACGTGGCATCTGGCGCCTGGGGAGCTGGTAAGGTTGGATTTGCTGGCCCGCTGAGACGGTACATGGAGACGGATACCTTGATCGTTAAAGTTGATCCGGAGACTGAACAGCCGTACCGAGACCCCAAGACGGGATTCTGTGTCCGGGCTGATATTGGGGAGCCTGGAGAAGTGATCGGTCGGGTGAAAAGCAGAGGGCTGCTCACAGAGTACCTGAACAATCCGGCAGCAACGAACGAGAAGCTCATGTCTGATGTTTTCAAGAAGGGAGATATGTGGCAGAAGATGGGAGATCTGGTTGTGCATGAAGAGACTGGCTGGGTGAGATTTCATGATCGCATGGGCGATACGTTCAGATGGAAAGGAGAGAACGTGAGTGCGGGAGAAGTGAGAGACCATATTGCCAAACTTGACGGCGTACTGGATGCCGTGGTGTATGGCGTGAAACTCGCAGGGTAAGTAACTTCGTCCAAAAGAAAGAATGTTGCTGACGACGTAGTTATGACGGCCAAGCTGGAGCAGCCGCCATCACACTTGATTCTGGCGCCGATGGAGTGTTTATGCAGAACTTGTATGCAGGCTTGAAGAAGACTGGACTTCCACCGTATGCGATGCCTCGTTTGGTGCGCATCACTCAAGAGTAAGAGCAACTTGCCAGACTCCCCAATGACCCCTTTTCCTCCTCGGATATCCCCAACGCCAGGGACCGAACATAATGAGGAGATTTCAAGAGCAATCAAACTAACACTAAAACAGAATCGAAGCAAACGCAACATTCAAGAAATCGAAGAACGACCTCATCAAGAAATCTTGGGTTGCTTCAGATCCCAACAACCAAGATAAACTATACTGGCTTGACGGACAGACGTATAAGCCCTTAGATGCGATGAGTTGGGGCTCTATCGAGAGCGGAAAGGCAAAACTATGATGTCCGAGCATTGAGCTTGCAAAGTCGGTCGACCTGAAATGAGTCGCGACACAGGGAGAAAGAACCCTTGATCATCTCGGGATGTGGGGGATTGGGGCAATGGACTGGGACTGAATAGATGAGTACTGTGATAAGCATAGATTTTGGGTCTAAATTATTGTAGGTTAAATATCTCTTGGAGACTTTGCATGTATGGCGATGCGTTTTACAGAATGGAAGGTTAAACAGAGTTTAAAAGGCAAGAATTCGCGACGAAGAAAGTACATTCTAGCCTCAGCCTCAGCCACTGGTGTGTTCAGCCACACAGCGCGCTAGCTCGGACCGTCCCATCCACCCCCAACTTACCGAGTCTGCATCCTCCCTTTTCTCTTCCTATCCACATTATCCATTTTACTCACTTTCTTCCTCCTCTATATTTGCATTGTTCCAGCACCTTTGCGGATATGTTGAGAATATGCCGAGTCATGTATGGTTTCCACTTTCACAGGCACGGAGGTCGAGGACTTGAGCTCCTCTCCACTGCCTCTTCTGTCCAAGTCCAGTAGTCCAAGCAAATGCCTCAAAACTACTCACTTCAGCATCTTCCTGATTGTTCTTGACATGATTGGTAATCTGAGAAGGAAAGATTATCTTTGGGGGCGCAATTCGAGATGCTAGTATATCTTCAAATTCCATAATTCAATGACAGTTGGGTCCTCTTCTAGGGTTATTTGGCTCCATCTGCACATGTTCTCGCTCAAAGTACTGTACCTCCACGCATCAATAACATATCTCAAGCCAGGTCCTGACTTTATCTGTATTCACTCCTTTTCCAAAGGAATAGATGCCGAGAACCAGGAACACCTTTTGTCATTGCTGACAACAAACAAAACAATGGACCAAGCACATCCACCCGTCCAACCAAACAAACTTTAAAAGAAAAGAAACCTCCTCATTGCGTATAACAACCCCACAAGCTTATGGAGCCGCACAAGTGCCGCGGGTCTATGTCAGTCTAGGGGAAGTGATCGACCTCGCCTGCATGACATACGCGGCGCCAAGGTCGAGTGTGGGCACCCTGCTCCGGAGCCTTATTCCATGGACAACCAATGACGGGAGCGGTGTTTGAAATATACTTGGATGTTTACTGCAGAGCCCCATTTCTGTTCAAAGGGACTGCGTCGAGTTTCGGCCAAGAGCGGAGGCTGATGAATGGTGCTGTGGCTGTTGACCTCCTCCGTCCACTATGGGAGATGAGATGGATCTGGTATTGCATGCGTATACGCATGGATATCCCACTCCTATGCTCAGACACAATTCAGCAATTGGGATCCAAGGTGGAGATAGAGCTTCATATAAGTAAGCACAGCGACTCACCAAAAAGATTTCCTCTTCACCCTCACCACTTTCTTTAAGCAGCACCGTTCGCTCGCTCGTTCACTCACTGACTTCCTCAACCATGCACTTCTCCTTCCTCATTTTGCTCGGCGCAGCAGTCTCTGCTATCCTAGCACACCCAGGCCACCACGAAGCTCTAAACTACAACGAGATCACCCGTCGCGCCGGGCTTTCCAAGCGATGCGAACCCGCAGCCGCAGCCATGAACAAGAAACGCTGGATCAAGCACAACGAGCGCCGCTCTCTCGCAGCTCGTTCCAACACCACTGTTGTCATCACCACAGAGGCTCCGTATTACCAAGTTCTCCAGAACGATACTGCGGTCTTGACTCCTGAAGTCACTGCTGGCCCGTATGTTTGGCCTCGCTCTCAGACACTGAGACAGGATATGTCGGAGGACCAACTTGGTGTTCCGCTGTATCTTGATATCGGTGTCTTGAATGTGGATACTTGCGAGCCGATGGAGAATGTGTTGGTTGATTTGTGGCATTGCAATTCCACTGGATCATACTGTGCGTATCCTCCAATGCAGACCCTCGTAACAACTCTTGCGCCCACTGCAGCAATCTATTGATATCCGCTAACACACAACAGCCTCATTCGACGCCTACAACCCCAACACTCCTTTCGAAGAGCTCGTCGCCTCCCTCAACAAGACCATCGGCCCAGACCTCGACCTCCACACAGGCGACTCGACCTGGCTCCGCGGAATGTGGCCCACGGACTCCAACGGCATGATGGAGATGAAGACCGTCTTCCCAGGCTTCTACGTTGAGCGTACGATCCACATCCACGCTCAAGTGCACACCAACTGGGTGATTGGATCGAACGGGACGGTTGTCAGCGATAACACGATCTCGACGGGGCAGATGTTCTTTGCGGAGGATTTGTCCGAGCAGATTATGGCGTTGGAGCCGTATTCGACGCATACGGAGATTAATAGGACGACGAATGCTGTTGGTATGTCTTAGTGTCTGTTATGGTGTTGGTGAGAGCTCTGACTGACTGATTGTATAGATTCGATCTTCGCTGGTGAGACTGTCAATGGATGGGATCCGACTATGGTTGTTGTGCCTTTGGATGGAAGTGATGTGACGAAAGGGATGGTTGCGTACCTCACCTTGGGAGTCTCCGCATAAATATTTCACCAAAGGTGTCGAGCTCCTTGGACAGGCAGGAGGCTTGGCTATTTCAAGGACATAAAGTTCTGTCGCTAAAGAAGATGAGATCAAACAAGCGAAACCCGAGTTACCGTCTCACTCACTTCCCAGAACTTATCACAAGATAGCTTGTGATAGAATGAAAGCTTCGTGACTTTAATGAAAGAGAGAAGCAGAGAGTGTTGAGACTATGGTGATACATTTATAACTTCTCCTTCGAGCCTTGAAACTCATAAGTGTGAGGGGAGAGTTGAAGATGAATATACGGGCGTAAACTCGGGGTAAACACGTGATTGCGGGCTTGAACAAGGACGTCATTCGACGACTACGGACAAAGTAAGAACGAAGAAGAGCAAAGAAAACTGTGAAGATGTCATCGAAGTAGCTGGCAAGAACGGAAATTGCAGTGACGATATCTACCATGATACATGAGTCTATATCTGAATGACAAACTTGAAAAGTTCGACTTCGACATGCATGGCCTTCAGGGTCGAACATGAACCACATGCAGCTTCTCTTGTGTGCTTTGATAGAATCTGATGGGACATTAGTCTAACCCAGCAGCAAGGCTACTGCTGCTGACCGCAATGTGACGAGCCGACGAGCACAGTCTTGTGATGTCGGAGCTATTATCATCAATCCCAAGATCGACACTCACATGGGAGCCCGACCGTCTTTCAAGCATCTGGATCCAGAGACTGATATTTTGATGAGACCACGGAATGGCAAATAGCTTGCGATAGCTATGTTCTCGTCCGGAGATTTTCAATCCGCTTCTGAGCATCCTTAGCAAACATTGATACCAACCCATGCCAATGATCCAGACTACACAAGCACTTGCCATAGACTAAGACCGCCAGTCAATTCACAGATCTCCAGCACATGGAAAGGGTATTGGTCCAAGAGATTTCATTTCCAAATCAAACAAGTCACTAGCCCAATTCCAAGATCTTGTAGACAGCAGAGAGGAGAACACAAGACTAAGTAAAGAAAAAGCAGATCAGAACGACGCTGTGCTCACGATGTACTCACTGACTTCGTTGGCAGCGTTCCCATCAACGTCGACTCCGACGAATGCAGTGCATATCAGACAAACGTACCACAATGGTATTCTCGGCAACATCACAACATGAGGAGCGAGACGGCACCGAAAAAGCAAGCCTGTTGGCAAGCACCCGCCCGCCTGTATGTCCAATACCACTCATATCATGCATCTTCATGAGTTGTGATTGTCAGAGCTACTGTCCTGTATGGCGTACAACAGGAGAAGTTTCTTCGCTGCAGGTGGCGAACACACGAAGAAGAAAGGAAAGGCAGAGAGGGAGGAGCGCTCTCATTCGGAAGCAGACCGAGAGCTTCGGATGATTTCGATCATCTGGGACGCATGACCTCTCGTTTTCGCCGCTATACCATCCATCCGATCACAGCCCCAATTAGGTGGGTGGTCCCGAAACCGCTTTTCCCTTTCTTTCGGAATCAGGCGACTCCGATAGCTGGATCTGGGCTGAGAATGGGTGTAACTGTTGGCTTGAACCCGTTTGGGAAAGCAAACAACGGTCGTTCGCTCGGCTGAGACTAGACTCGTAATTGGCTACCTGGATATCTGGATCTGGTTGAGGATCAGATCTTCTTCGACAGCCTCTTTTTTGGCATTGTCCAATAGGTTGGCTTTGAGGGCTCGCCTGGACGGGCCGTGTCTTCGGTCATACGTGAGGGTGAAGGGAGTCTTTCACTGCTGGGTTGGAGAGAGGGAGTAGATGGCTTTGTCAGCAATGTTACACTTGAGGAATCGTCGATCTGATTGAGACAAGTCACTGCTGATGTTGCACAGCATGCTGACTTGACGCACGGATGATACCATTTGGGCGCCCTGCATGCGAGGCCTGATTGGTGATGTTTGACGAAACTCATTGTGGAAGTTAGGGTTTTTTTGCTACCGAGAACCGGTGAGTGACAGAATGGGCTGAGAAGACAAGTCTGTCCTGTCTACAATCATACGGAACTTTACATGAGAGCAGGTGTACTGAGCCGAGAAACGGACCGAAGTATCTGCCGTGGGGTGAATCGGCCTGAAAGTATTAGCCATGCAAGAGGAAACTCGGTAACGGATTAAAAACAGGTTTGAGCTCGAGGGATTTACTCTAGTGTGGCAGTACAAGCACCACCCGTCTGGTCAGAGGCCAGGGAGCCTGCTGTGTCACAATAGCTGTCCTCAGCAGCCTCCCGCATTCGTTCAATTGAGGAAAGGCTTTTCCATCACGGCCAGCATCGTCGTCGACAAGGCAAACTTGGATGAGGTCGGAATAAGGCTCGTTGTGGAATCAAAGATCATCCTCGGCGGATCGCGGAGGTTTTTTTTGCTGTACAAGCGGATTCCAAATCACAATCTCCACTCCGTTGGTGATACAATTTGCTTGAAGGGTGGTTTATTGTAATGTCTTGCAAAATCGGGGATAGCTGAGCAGTAACTGGCTTCACATTATGGTAATTCGAGGGCGTTGAAATCACTTTGCTGCGAAGTAATTCTGTACCACAATCGACCTGTTTCGCATTGCATCGAATGGCGCTCGGAGAATTGCGATGAGTTTTGACCTTGTGGTTGATCTCCTCCTGATGGCGGAGTAGCGGACAGACATGGAGTGAACTGTCATCATGTTTTAGCCCCTCCGAATCCACAGATTAACACTTGCTTTGGCATGATTGCCCGGCACTTGTAGGATAAAGTTTCAATGCAGTGATGCGTTTGAAGCTGAACTCCGTTGGCTTGGACCTCGTGATAGTTGATTTGCAGGGCTTTTCGGATGGCGTTTATTCCAGGTTCCACTGCATTTGCTCAAGCAGAACATTTGAAGATAGCCTCACCATCTATCGCTTTGGGAGGCGTCTTGAAATTTTACTTCCTTTGTCTTTCGAGATTCAGACTCGAGAGAGACCAGCTGCGGCCGCACGTTCGTGTTCGATGCAGGGTTTATTGATCATCCGGCAGATAGCGCAATAGTGGAGGGGCCCAAAACCAACACCACTTTCAGCTTCTGCGAAATCCAGCACTGCACAACCAACTCAAACCTGTTCTTGTTCCCTGATCAAGATAAGCTCCATGTGATTTGCCACTATTGCCTGACCCCTGCCTGACCAGAGGAAAAGAATCAGACCATTTCTGCTGTGCCGCATGAGAGCACAAGTCATAAAGAAGGGATAGAAAGTGCTTCTTGACTCGAGTATTCTAGGGTTGATTGGTGCCAAGGACAGCAAGGCTTGATGCAGAGACAATGTGGACAGTGGACACCTGGTCCTGGGGCCTCTTGACTCCAGGAATTCGGGTATAAGCAGCTTTGAGCCCGTTTTTCGGTGTCGCCCTTACCTGCAGTGACGCGGTCCAGCATACTGGGGCGGGCCGGCTATTGCCTCGTGGCATGATTTGGGCAACAGCATTTGTTGGCCATTGTTGGACGCCACCGATTCTCGAAAATTGAGGAACGAGCCGACCATTTGCGTTCAGGCAAGTGAAGCGTTTTGGTGACTGGCTGTGCGCTGTTTCCTGTAAGGAGGAGCTCCACCTCGGTTGAAGTCAACTTTTATGACCTATCATATGTCAAAGCTGCCAAACATTATAAATACGGCGGTCAGCATGTAAATACCGTGCCATCAGGTGGAAACTCCGCAAAATATGGAGCATACCTGGGGAGAGTTTTTCAAATCATCACCCCGGTATTTATCCAGCACTCTCTGTCCGGCACAGTTCGTGGGGGTCGCCTTGAGCAGAGAGCATCCAGGGATGAATACGGAGATGAGCCCTTGATTATAATGAATCAGATTGGCAGCCAATATAATTATGACTTGTGGATTGTACGTTTCAATAGACGTAGATGGTCTTGTTGAACCCGTCAGGCACCCAAATTTGGCGGCTTGGGGCGGCGTAAAAATAGAAGAACTTGCTGATTGGATCTGGCTGCTCGACCGAGAGCTGCTGTTGTGCTTCTATTGAAACAGCCCACTCTGCTTGGTTTGTCGGCAGATGTAGCTTGTGACAGGACGAATGGTCTGGAGAACCTCATTCCGGCAGAGGTTGAAGATAAGATGATGTTTGTACGTGGGCGTGCCAGTGAGATGCTAATTGGATGCCCGTTCTCACCACGGCATGTGTGAAAAGCAAATATATCGACATGGATGATGGAACGTCTACGGGGCTTCTCTCGTCTCAACCCTCCCTGGAATCAGGACACAGACCCCAGTCCTCGCAGCTATTCGAGCCAGCATGATGGCGTTCTTGGTCAAGCTCACCAATAACCGCAGCAATGAGTCGATCAATTGAGGGTTAGAGCGGAGTCTGTGCAACAGCGGGTGGGTGACTGTTGGTGGCGTCAAGATAAACGGACGGAACGCTGAGACAAGGTGACATGGGGCCTGGAATGAAGTATCCGCGTCGTGTGAAGGAACCAACCAGTAAGAGGCGGGGTAGGGTTGCATTGTGAGGTTTGGCAATGACATGGAATCTTGGAAACGGGGGGTGGAAAGAAAAGGGGAAGTGAAGTCGCACGTAAAGTGGAGAGCCGTGCCAGCGATTTCAAAGTTTGGTTATAATTGCGTCTCGGGAGTTATGAATAGATGTAGACAGGATGAAAGTTGAGGATGAGAGGAGGTGGTCGAAACAGAAAAGGGTTTGGGGATGGAAATGGCGGGGTACTTTGTTCGCTAGCAAGCGAGCTCTAACGTAGGCGAGACTCTCCAGAAGTACCTCCGAACAAGAGGTGCTGAAGAAGTAACAAGAGACTATTGACCGTAATGATAAGCCCTAGCTAGCAACACTTTTGATGGAACGCTTAACTGTACAGAAGCTCGTCTGACAACGTCTTTTCGCCTATAAAGTTCGGACCCGACTCAAGTGGATCCTCTAGACATGGAAAAAAGAGCCGGCTTGCTTGTCCTTGTCATTGTAGATAATGGGACGTCGCTTCGGAGGAGCAAGACAAGAGAGGTCAGAAAACATGATATCGGCAGCGACTCCCGTCCTAGTGCCAAATAAAACAAACAATGACCCCTAATTGGCGTAAAGCTCAAGTCCATACCAGGCTAAAACAAGAAACAGTGAGCTGTCACTGGACGGTGGGCACGCGGGCGGACGGCCTGCACCGGGCCTTTGACAGGGTCGGTTCTGGTTTGCCGGGCTAATTTAGCAGTAAAGCCCCCTGAGCGACCAGATATGCCTCCCCGGTTTCTGGAAAAGCCAGCAGTCAGCCGTAAGGATCATGCCTGCATCCATACACACTCCCTGGCTCTGTTAATGGTTGCGTGCAGCAGTGGTCAATGGCCAGTCAGTGGGGGGCATCGGACCTAAGCTTCTGAAGGGAAAATGCCTGTGGAAGGAAGACTACCCTGAATAATTAAATAGGTATCTAGGTAGGGGAGCCAACTTACCTATCATCATTCAATCACCTCATTTAGTTCTACCACAAGCAGTACAAAACTATCAGAAATAGCAAACAATTCATAAGCGTACCAACATAGAGGAACAGAACTACGCTAGAAAACTTCTAGGCCTTTGTACCTCAATAAGTGTCTTCTCAAGGCGTGCCATGCCCGCACTGCCGTCAAGTTCTAGCCTCAGCCAGTCCCAGCCCGTCATTTTTAGGGACCTTTGACGCTGGCCGACCCATGTGCTGGGCTCTACAATCCTGGGCCTGGACCCTGTCTGATCCCGCTTCCAGCGCTTGCCTGGTCTGCCCATCCTCCATCCTCTTTTCTTCCCCTTCGTCGTCGACTCCTCTTTTTTCCTCCGTCCAGTACAGCTTGTCGTCCGGTTCTAAACCCATCCCATCAGAGATCGTCCTATCTCTGTGGATCTATATCTCCCCAATCCGTTTCTGGTCCTACCCCTCCCCCGAAGAAAATTAAATAAGGAAATAAAATCTCCGACTCTTGTCTCCTCGCATCAATCAGTCGATCGTCGATTGCCCACAGCCGAGTCCCAGCTCATCTCCTCCTCGACTCCCCTTCTCTGCCCGCCTTGCTATCACATCACGGTGTGCACAGCTTTCATCTCGTCCACTGCCAGCGCTCCAGTACCACCTCAAGCAATTCAACCCAATCACAGCCGAAATCCAGGCAGCTGGTACCCAATCGCCCTTCCGAAGACTCGGTCAGCCATGAAAGTGTAAATTGGCTTCTGTCTATGGCCCGTTTGCCCTCTGCCATTGCGCAATCACCGGAGCTTTGCGTCCCTTGCTCCCGTATATAAGACAACCCGGCGTCTTCTTTTCAGGGTTTCGACTGACCTGTTCCTTCGGTGGACCTTTCTCTCGTACTCTTTGATCTTGTCTCTCGTCGCATAAGTTTCACGCCATCGTGCATGAATATTGTTTGTGGACCGCTACATTCCTGCCTGACCGCTTGAACGCCTGAACGGGATCTTGAACGATAGCCTCCTCGACCGTGCTTCAAACGAGCATTTCTTGATCACCATTGCCGCAGCACAATTGCATTGTTGGATTGTGTTTGATTTGGAGATCGCGATATTCTGCCATCTAGCCCATTGACAGACCTCGGCTCAGCAGGACGCCGCATGAGTTGTTTGCTTGCAGAGGAAACCAGGTCAAGATAAAGCAGATCAAGATCTGTTCATGCAATCCGGTCCCTCGGTGGAGCATCTGCGATTGAGGTATATCCGATCTGCTTATATATTTGGTCTTTATCCTAACATGCGTGTACAGGCCAAAGCTCCTTCCTCCCGCGAACCTTGCATGATCACGCTCGACTTTGTCTTCGGCGAGCTCTGATATATCTTACCACTCCCCAAACATTGGCTCATCCGCCACGAACACGACAGGATGTCTTTGACACAACCACCAGGAGGATTTGGAGGACCACCCTCTGGGTACGGATATCCAGTAGACAATGATCGTCCCAGACCTCCTCCCACCCTACCTTCGATGTCCTCCCTCTTAAACCAAGAGCCTCCTGAACAACAACCTCGTCATGGCCAGTACATGCCCCAACAATATCAACCGCAATATAATGTGTCAAACCAGCCGCATCCTTTGTGGCAGAGCCAACAGGATCCAAATGCACCTGTACAGCACATCTATTATCCACCTCCACCAGCGCCCAACTCACATTCCTCACAGGCTCCTTCAGAACCCATGTTTATGCATTTAGAAGGCCAGCACACATTGGCAAGACTCCAGAACAACGGAGCTCCTCCACCGAGTAGGCAAGCCAAACCAATTCTGAAGAGAAGGGCTGATCACCCAAAAGAATATGATCAGGAATTGCGATCTGAATTTCCACAGCGCCTCTACCCAGCTCAAGTCAGCCGATCGCCCAGTCAAGGCTCCTTCGAACCAGAAGGAGTTCCCTCCCGCCGAGAGTCTACCTTCTCCGAAGCTTCTTCGCGAGGCATGCCTCAGATGCAAACTTCCAAGATGCCGATATCGAACCTCTTGAGTGATGAGCCAAGGCAAGTAAGCCCTGCCCACTAGACATTATCAAGACTAACTTCCCCAGTCCTTCTATGGATCGCCCAGCCCCCAAATACACGCTTCGAATGCGTCAACAGCCCGTCGCCGCAAGAGCTTGTGGCTTTGGTGAGCGTGATCGTCGTGTGATTGACCCACCTCCAATTCTCCAAATGGACGTGACCGCACCACACCTGAGTGCTGCCGAAATCTCCACCTTGATCCGCTCTCCATACTCAGTGATTCACTGTATACTCTGGGACTCTGACAACAACTGTGATGCAACCGCCATGCCAGGCACAACAGACAAGCGTCAGCAACGGAGACTGATGGGCACACTTGTCTCTTCACCATTCTTCGGCAAAGATGAGCATAATGTGGACGGATGTTTCTTCACCTTCCCCGACTTGAGCGTCAGGACGCCAGGCAAATACAGCTTGAAGTTCTCCCTCGTCAGCCTTGATCCAACTCGAATGCGACCAGGACAATCTGAGCCCGTCAGGAGCTCCATTATTAGCAGCGACTTCCAGGTCTTCAATGCCAAGGACTTCGGTGGCATGAGAGCAAGCACAGCTTTGACCAAGACGTTGAAGCATCAAGGATGTTTGATCTCGGTCAAGAAGGGGAATAGCAAGAACAACCGAGACGATGAGGATGATGACGACGAAGATGACGATGAGGAGGGCGACAGTTCGAAGAGAGGAAAGCGGCCGAAGAGGTGATCCGACCAGGAGGAAAATACTTCAAGCCAGACGAAACGCAACGCTGTGTGATGAAATCTCCATATGGCCAACGTTCGCTAGAAATGAGAAACGAATGGGAGGTACTCTGAGGATTCATATCGTCGAAGGAAAACAAGCGAGTCAGTCAATCAGGTCAGTCGGTTGTTGTTCATGGGAAGCAAAGGCGTTTCTGGATTCCGTGATGAGAGATGCGAAGGGCGAGAGAGACGATGGGCTTGAGTGAAGGAAGGACTGATTGGTGATGCTTGATTTCCTGATGCAATCGCTTCTTGACCGGTCTGCTAGAGCGATATGGATGGACTGACGATATGATTTGATTTTGATACCCAGGGACATTGAACTTGCGTGTCGCCTGCATACCTAGAGACGAATCTATGGATTGAGGAATGACTGAAACGAACAGATGGCGGATCGTACTGTTCATACACTATATATATTATACTATATATTTATCCATTCAACGACTTCCTCTTTCCCCATTGTCAGTTTACTCTCTTATTCACAATGTCCATACCAAAATGCTCGTGTTTTCCTTCACCCCGCCAAAAACACGTCTCCGTCGCGTCCACACCTCACCGCCTTCCTAGCGAGATTTTAGCGCGTCTGCCCCACCAGCCTATCTAAAATTCTTTGCTGCTGCCCGCAATTCGGACTCTTCCTTCCTTCCCTCTGGCAAAGACCAGCAAGGGCACCTTTTACATTTCACTCCGACAATATAAAACCCGAATCGCAATCATGAAGTACGTCCTTGTGTCTGGAGGTATGTAATTGTTCCTGTGCGCGAAAGATTTGGAGGGGTTGCGAAAACTGACGTCGGTGTCTGCAGGTGTTATCTCGGGAATTGGAAAAGGTGTCATAGGTGTGTGCCCTTGAACTTCGACTTGAATACGGGAATATAAGGGGAGGGATGCTTGGAGTGGTCGATAGTGATTTGGGAGGAGATGGGCATAGGCTGATTGATGTTCGCAGCCTCTTCTACGGGTCTTTTGCTGAAGACGATTGGGCTTAAGATAAGTTTTTTCTGCCTGGGATTTGGATTGCGGATTAGGCTGACGAAACTACGTCTCTTCGATCAAGATTGATCCTTATATGAATGTCGATGCTGGGACTATGGCGCCAACGGAGTGAGTGTTCTATCTTCGCGCTTCTGGCTTTGAATTGGGCATGGACTCAGCTTGGGGTCTTGCCGTCTCGAGTCTACGGCTAACCGCCTTAGACACGGGGAAGTCTTTGTACTCGACGACGGAGGGGAAGTCGACCTCGACCTCGGAAATTACGAACGCTATCTCAACATCACCCTCACTCGCGAGAACAACATCACCACCGGCAAGATCTACCAGCACGTCATTGAGCGTGAGCGTCGCGGTGACTACCTCGGAAAGACCGTTCAGGTTGTGCCCCACTTGACCGACGCGATTCAGGATTGGATCGAGCGCGTAGCACGTATCCCAGTCGACGATACCAATGAGGCCCCGGATGTGTGCATTATTGAGCTGGGAGGTACTGTCGGAGATATCGAGAGTGCGCCGTTTATCGAGGCTATGAGACAATTGAAGCGGAGGGCGGGAAAGAATAATTTCTTGCAGATCCATGTTTCGCTCATTCCTGTTATTCAGGGAGAGCAGAAAACCAAGCCCACCCAACAAGCTATTCGCGACGTTGGACGCGCTGGTCTGGTGCCAGATTTGGTGAGTTCTTGCATCTTAGGACTGGCTGGGAAATGCTGATTGTGGTAGATTGCTTGCAGATGTGATATCCCGCTGGAAAAGGGGACGATTGATAAGATCGCCATGTTCTGCCAAGTTGAGCCCGAACAAGTCGTTGCTGTCCACAACGTTTCCTCGACCTACCACGTTCCCCTCCTCCTCGAGAAGCAAGGTCTGGTCAAGACCATCCGCAATATCCTCATGCTGGACGACATCCCTAAGGCAAAGAGCTTGGTGGACAGAGGACAACGAACATGGACCGAATGGAAGAACCTCACCTCCCAACAAGACCGACTCTTCGATACTGTTTCCATCGTCTTGGTCGGCAAATACACCAACCTTCACGACAGCTACCTCTCAGTCATCAAGTCCCTCGAACACAGCGCAATGCGTTGCGGCAAGAAACTCAACCTCGTCTGGGTTGATGCCTCCAACCTCGAGGAACAGGCTCGTACCGACGACCCCGCCGCCTTTCACAAGGCATGGCATGAAGTTTGTACCGCAAATGGTATTTTGGTTCCAGGAGGATTTGGCCAGCGCGGTACAGAGGGCATGATCGCTGCGGCAAAGTGGGCACGCACAAACAAGACCCCGTACTTGGGTATCTGCCTGGGTATGCAAATTGCTGTCATCGAATTTGCCCGCAATGTGTGTGGTATCACTGGCGCCAGTTCCGTTGAACTGAACGAACAATGCTCCGATCCACTCGTTATCTTCATGCCCGAAATTGACAAGACCAACCTCGGTGGAACGATGCGTCTTGGTCTTCGCCCAACGCTCTTCCAACCTGGAAGCGAATGGTCTCGTCTTCGTCAACTGTATGGCGAGAAAGTCGAGATCCACGAGCGTCACCGCCACAGATATGAAGTCAACCCCGACTACATCGACCAGCTCGCCCAGGCAGGTCTCAACTTCATCGGCAAGGATGATAAGGGTGTTCGTATGGAGATCATCGAGCTGAAGGATCACCCTTGGTATGTCGGTGTTCAGTTCCACCCAGAATACCTGAGCAGAGTCCTTGATCCAAGTAAGCCATACTTGGGTTTCGTGGCTGCTGCGGCTGGGTGTCTGGAGAAGGTCACGGAGGATATGGGAAAGAGCGGCACGCTCACGAATGGCAATGCGGAGGCGAGCTTAGTTAATGGTCTCAATGGCGTCCGGATCTAGGTCTGAGGTCCACTCGAGTGGGCTTGGGGTTTGGTCTCTTGGATACTGATTTTTTTCGATGTGTTCCATGGGTTGATTTTGGTCTTCATAGGCAGTAGATAGGTACAATGGCGTTTTGTCAGGATCTTGGGTTTCGATCTGGCCTGGTCCGGTCTGGTCTGGTATGCATTGGGATGGTTGGCTGTGCTGGATGGGTAGATACCTCCTTCGTTCATCGATCGTAAATACTGTAAATGAAGAAATCAAATCAAAAATAAGTACAAATCATCAATGGGAAAGCTACGCTCACTAGCTTTTTAAGTCACTCGTGAGTCATTTCTTTGGGGGGATGAGGATCTAGTCATCCTGTTTTATTGGGGTGAAATTTTGCTTCGAAGCTGATATCGTGATTGGTTGATATACCTAACATCCATGTTAAACCATAAAGTTGAGTCAAAGAATTGGACATCAACTTTGTATGGAAACAGTGGAGGCCCATAACGGTATACCAACAAACCAGACCTGGATTTGGCACGACGAAGGATCGAGAAAATTGCTCTGTCGACTGTTGGCCCTAGGATTCTTCTCATGGGTAAGGTTTCCGTACAAATCTCAAATACTGCTGTGAATGATGCAGAATTCTCCTTGAAGGCCCTGGATACGCGAGTCTTCTTTGCATGAAATTGATGTCGTTTACATCCAGCCCGCAGAGCAGAACCTCGCTTAGGCGATGATTTGTTGACACCAAATTACCATCACACTCCTTCTATTTGCACCATATTTGCACCAAACTAACCAGCGTAACATATTAAGGATTATATATCTTCACATTACCTACTATACAAAGCAAGCCTCCTTTGAACTAGAGGATCCAACTAATAAGTATAACACAATAGCTCACTCTCCGTCACCATCAAATCCTTCACTTGCAGATCCGCCGCCAACCCTCGCATGGGCAGCCAATCGTCCAACTCCGCTTCTGGCGGCGTAACACCATCGAATTTATCTTGCGTCCTGATTCCACTATACTCGTAATTCCTCTTCTCTGGGTCTTGTTGTTGCCAGAGCCACCACAGTCTATCGACTTGCGTGTGGTGGAGGAAGAATATGGGATCTAGCGACAGTCAGACAAGACGCTCACGACTATACTCTCCAACACGACGGCATTGCGGCAATGAGATAGAAAGCTCAAAACAGAAAGCAAAAAACATACCATTCGGACTCGTACTCGGCCCCATATCCCCACCCATCATCGCATGAATTGCCCCATGCGGCGTCCCCTCCAGCTGATACCTATAGGCAGAATAATTCCCCAACTTCTGGCCCCCATCTACAACTTCTGGCGAATAATACTCGCCTAACATTCGTCCAGGTTCGGAACTCCCGTTGTTCCAGTTCCGAGATAGGCAGTGTGGACTGTAGCTATCGGTGATGTAGGTTGGGCGGAGGGAATTGAAGGGGCCGTCGGCTACGCATTTGCGCGTGCTGCCGAAGGAGCCAGGTTCGGTGGTGTTGGGCGAGCCGTTGCCGCCGAAGCCGGTTGTGGGGGACCAGATTGGGGAGGTGGAGGGGGCGAGGGAGTCGAGTGTCCAGTCCCAGTATCTGGGATTTGATGTTAGGCTTGGTGTTTGTATGCGTGGGTTGGGTAGGTAGGATGTGGGTGACTTACGTTGCGCTACCTTTGTAGCCGCATTCTGCCAATGCTGTTTCGTAGACGTGGACGAAGTATCTATGCCATGGCAAGAATGATGCTACGGAATGAACTGCGTTTTATCAGTAAACGGCCGTCTTCTCTCTTCTCCTTTTGGGACGTATTATAAATGGGAGAACTTACTTTCATTGTTCAACTGGTTGTGAACATATGGAAAGTCATCATATAATGGGGAGGATAGTCCGATCCTCGAGGGATTTGTGGTCAGACAATTGACTGCTTCGACGTAATTTATCTGCTCTTCACGGGACAATGTCCGCCATTCTTTGCGTATGGTGGGGTTCGTGCAGTTTGAGCGACGGGCAATTGGTGTTGGTGTCGCACTTGTGAGAGGGATGGCGGAGAGTGTGAGTGCGAGGAGTGAGACTGGGAGGAACATTCTTGCGGAATTGGTGATGGCGATGAAGTATGGTCTTAAGAGTTGATTTTTACATGATGGGCATGTGGTTGATTTTATATTTTCAGGACTTTCCACTTCAATGTAGATCTCCTCGTATCCTTGGTAACTTTTCCATCCGATGACATCGCTAGCGAAACCTAATTGTAGTTCGGGGATTACAAGGGGGGCCATGAGCCTCATGTTGAGGTGTCAAAAATAGTTTATGTGGATCGACGGAGTCTTGGCTTTGGTGCCTCCGTATGGGGTAGAAGTAGAATTAAGATTTAGGTTCATGCGTGACTTTTCACCGGCGACATTATATCTAACACTATGAGTACCATTGAACTTCTCGAATTCGACAAGATGAGTTCCTATAGGTAATTTGGAATGGCGGTCAATCATGAGATGTACTTTATTGACTTTGACTTGCAGTGCTGGTGGTCGAATGCCGTCTGAGTGCCGATGTTTATACACTTTTCGTGATAGTGGGGAAACTACGGAGGTGCCGAGGGCTGTACACCGGGGATCCTTCTGCCAAGATTTGACTGGCCTCAAGCTCGGTGCGAAAGGAGATAAGATCATGCTCTTCCCATCTTATACAATATCTTGAGATGTATTGTCTGACATGCTCTTACAGCAGCGGTAGAGATCCGCATGTCAACAAACAATTCAATTCAAGCGAGGGTATTCAGGGGGTGTCGCTAAAAACCGCTTTGGGCTGCGCCTCGCTTCTGCAGCGGGCCTCCAGAACTGACGTGATGTGGCTGAAGTAGACTGCTGTTCAGCCAGCTGAATTGAATGATGATGAGCTGAACTTCGCAGCTTCTTACTCGGACTCGACATATAATAAGGTATTGCCTCGAGTATGGAAATAAATTTCACGGTCAACGACTTCAATTTCGTCACCATTTTGGAGACCTCTGCGTTCAGCACCAATTCGATAGCATGGACGTCCAAACGGAGGCTCGATCTCTCCTCGAGGAGTTCGAACAGCTTACCAGCTCACAGCGTGTGGCTCGCATGGTAAAACTAGGAGCCAAATCCATACAGGATGAGAATACGGAAGCATTGCTAGGTCATTTGGCTTCGAAAACGCCGTATGAACAGCTCCTGTGCTTGGAAGCCTGCCATGGCAGCCGCGACCTCAACTTTGCCAAGCAAGTCGCATCCTCTTCACCATCAAAACATCTCAAGAAACGAGCAATCAATCTTATCGTCTTGTATGGAAGCGACGAAGATCTACTGTGGGCATTGGAAGTCGTGCCGCCATATCTCCAGGTTGCTACCCTTCACCGCCTCCGAGATGCACGTGGAAGTCGAAAGCGACTGGCCGTGATAGAGAAATATCTGGAACGTTTGGAAGATGAAGAAGAAAACTTGAAACAGTTCCAGAACTTGTTCTCACTTGGTTCCGTGGAGTTGGTGGAAAGAGTGCTGCCCAAAATCCTCGACCAATTCTCAAATCAGCAATGGCTTGATCTAGCCAAGTACCATCCAGGTATTGCGCATAGAGTTCTGAATGAAATGATTGAGCGATCAGAAGAGGCAGATAATAGAGTGATAAATCGGGTCAATAGTATCCTCAATCAATGGCTATCTCACGATTATACCGTCAACAACGCTGTGGAGGTGTTCCGCCTGGCTTTGAGCAAAATCAATATCGGGCAGCTTCCACTTACCGCGTTGATGGAGAAGTGTCCAATCAAAGCGGTGAATATCATTCTGGGCTCTGATCAGACTTTGATCAAAGATACCATCGAAGAATTGCACTGGCGATCCTTACGAAATCTCCCCATGTCGTCCTTCATGCCACTTTTTGAACGATATCCTGGCATCGTGGAGAAATATGAGTTCAGACTTTTCAGACCAAAGCAGCGGCTCCTAGTCTATCAAAAGTACCGCGAGGGTTGGCGCAATACCGATGGAACACTCGATGATGACATTGTTGAGAGATTGCCAACTCAAGAGCGCATCGCAGAAGCACGCCGAAATGTGAAGCTCCGAACATTTGAAACGAAACCGGCTGAGAAGATTGGGTACATCGCCCTCCTTCCATGGGATGAGGCAGTCGAGCTGCAGACGCCATTCATTAGGTCCGGTGATGCCCAGATCCGTTCCTCTGCCATCATGATACAGATTCAAGCTGCCAAATATGACGAATCGCACATCGAGGACGCCCTGAAATTTGTCTTGGCTCGGAAGAATGAACAGGATCCCTTCAAGACTCGGATGCTTGAAGATCTGTGCGAGATACCTCCAGGTAGATGGAAGGAGAGCCATCTGGAAATCATAGACGAGATTATCTCGAGCTTTCTGAACTCCACGGATATCTCAATTGCGACACTTCACGGAATCATGATCATACTCGCGCGAATCCTCTCGGTGCACCCTCAGTGGGCTGCACCTCACATGGGTAAACTGATGCGAGAGCGCGACCATGTCACGTTTCGTCTTAAGCTCTTTGGCCCAACACCCGTAAAGAACATCATGGCACATATCCAAAAGGAGTTATCGCCATTTCTTGCCCAATTATTGAGGAAGAAAGATGTGCCATGGATCGTGAATCTGGAGTATCTCTTCCACCAATACGTCACCCATTGGCCTGAGTACCTTGATACATGCGAACAAACACTCCTGCTCCCAGACGTTGATACTTACATGTTGAGTCGGCTGCTTGACATCCTCAAGAAGTATAGGCCTGAATCCTGGTCTCGGATCCTACCTTCGGTTATCCACGAGAATACTGCGATTGCTTCCGAGCCGAATATCGTTTTGCACGTTCACCGCCGGCAGCAGAAACTCCTTGATGCCTACCTGAAGGTTGATGAAGAGGAGCCAAGAGCACGGAGGAACGCACTCCAAGAGCTTCGTGGTGGATTCTGGTGGTGGATACCAAGTCAGCAAGCAGCCTTTGCTCAGATTCTGCTCAAGGACGTTGATAGTGCCGATGTATCAGTCGAAGAAAAAGTCAAATACGTGCAGCAGCTGAGCCAACTGACCTTCGTGGATCCTCAACCTCTATTTGAGCTCGCAAACAGTGAGGAGTCGGCCATTCAGGAAGCGGCTTTGCGATCTCTGGGCCATCTTGATAGCGATCAGGGTCTACCGGTTCTCATTGATGCCTTATCCGATGAGCGAGCTCGGGTTGCAATCTACTCTCTACGAAACCAAATGAGGACGATGTCGAAATCCAAGACTTTCGCGCTGCTAAGCTCGATTCCGCAGGCCAAAGTCACGGTTTCGAAAGAGACGACTCGCCTCATTGGTGAGCTGGGTACAGATCAAGCTTATCAATACCTGCTGGAGAAAGAACGGGCAGATCTGCATGCCGACGTGAGGGTTGCTCTCTACCGGGCTTTGTGGACATACCTAGGTCGCAATGAGACATGGGAAATTCTCAAGCGCGCAGCCGAAGATTTAGATCCCAAGATCGCGAAGGCAGTATGTTCAATTCCCGAAGATGGACTTAACCCACAACGAAAGCAAGAACTCCTGCAAGTTCTCCTTCGTCTCCTTAGTCACGAGTCGCCCGAAGTTCGTATCGCAGCTCTCAAACGCTGTGACGAGAAGCCCGTGGAGGACTCGAATAACGTCCTCGCTCCCCGTCTCTTCGAGCTCATTTCTTCGGAGTTCGACGACGAGTGTCAAAGTGCAGCTAAAGCCATCTTCGAAATTTATGCCAAGACAAATGTAGAGCAGATTGGAGAGGTCTTCCGCAAGCTGCTGTGTGATCGAAAGACGTTGAAACGTGTACATAACGCGTACATGGATATCGTTTCTCCTTTCTCTGGACGGAAGTATTTGCGCCCTGTCACTCATCTTTTGCTCTCAATTTTCAAAACCGATAGGTTGTCCGTAATTCGACGCGTCAATCTCATGTTCAATGGTCTTCCCTGGGAAGAACTCCGTCCGTATATTTTTGAGATAGTGCCGGATTTGCATGCTGATGCGCTACATGCTGCTGAGGTGTTCATCGAGAAGAATGGGACTGGATGGAAGGAGCATCAGGACGATTTGCTCAAAGTGGAGCTGGGGATGGCAGGGAGCAAGGATGAGAGAGCGAGGAGATTGGCGTTGTCGTTCTTGATTGGTGGTGTGGATGAGAGTACTGGGTGGACAGATGAAGAGAGGTATAGGTTAGAGGGATACAGGAATGATAGTTCAGCGTTGGTGGCTGAGGCGGCCTGGGACTTTACCATTCCCGAGAAGGTAATTGAAGACAGTGAGGGAGATGAAGATGTAGATTTCGAAGAAGCGGGCGAAGAGAGAGAAGAGGATAAGGGTGAAGATATGGTGATGGAAGGGGCAGACTAACACGTCAACACTGGTCAGACTTGTCCCTCATAATAGTACGCGGTATGGTGAGAAGTAGATAGCGGGCCCAGCAGTAGACTTAACGAGAAATGACGTTCATGAAGCACTGCAAATTCTACCCAACAGGTCTCTCCATTTACTTTTTACTACTATGTTGGCATGAGAATCTGCTCGTCCGACCTGTACCTGGACAATTATTGGAATTTATATGCTTCGTGTTTCTTCGCCTAACGAGCATGCCCTGAAGTTTCTACTCACAGGGCTTCGCCGCCTGTAACGACCTGGGGGACAAAAGTCCGTGCGATACAGGCTGCCTCGCTTGAGTGAGGAACACCTCTTTTTCCACGATTCAGCTTACTTTTGAAGGCTTATATCTCTACGTCTAAAAGTCGGAACTGACTAAGGTTGATTCAAATGATAGTTAAATATAAATGTATCATTTCGGTTTACTAAGAATTCTGATTTTGGACTTGAATTTGTTAATAATTTAGATTTCGAGCGATTTAAGCCTGTATCGCAGGGACTTTTGTCCCCCAGTTCGTTATTTGTGTAGGTTCGGGGTAAATCAACAACCCCGCACCGTCAGGCAGCGAAACTGCAATGGGATGAACTTAGTTTATCACAACGTTGAGGGGCGTCCATAAATCAGAAGGCATTTCCTATCATCATCAATCTGACTCGTATTGCTTTGAAAGAGAGACTTTAGCCCAGGAAAAGGAGCGCATTGGTGACAGCGCGGCCGTCACAGGGAAGGAGTGACTTTCAACTTCTGGCGACTATAATTATAGTTTTGGGATGCGACAAGTATAATAAAACTTTAGTACATATATGGTAGTACACTTCGCCCGCGTATAGATGTATATAGATATATATGCTCATTGAGGTCATAAGATAAGGATAATGATCATCGATTACGGTAATAGGACTGTCAAAAATCAAAGACTTATCTCGAGCAAACTCTTACAATACCCTTCCCATCCGCCAGTTCCTCAAAGTCTCCCAACTTCATGAAATCACCCATCAAAGCCCTTCCAATCATCCATATTTGCTTATTGTCTGGAATTCCGCATCCCATGGTCGCCAGAGATTTCTTGGCATTTAGAACTAAAGTCTCGCGGGTGAGATTCTTGATTGTGAAATGTTTGAAGACGTGCGTGCCGAAGAAAGTTTTCGTTTGAACTATACATGTTACTTGCGTTATGTTGGTGAATTCTGATCGAGGCAGTACCGGAATTGGGGTGGGTGGACTTTTTGGTAAGGGTATGTTTGCCGGTGTCCTTAGTCCAGCGCGAAAGCTTGGAGGGGCAGGAGTAGGCTTTGGTGTAGCTTTCGGGATGGGGGTGCTATTCGTTACGTCTGATGGCGAGTCTGGCGTGTTGGATATCGGATCTTGGTAGCTGCCTGGTTTTGACTTCTGCTTTTCTTCAGAGTTTATTCCATCATGAACCGGTTCCGCAGCGGCAACTTGTGTTGGGGCGGCCGAGGTTGTTTTGGTAGGGAATTGCTGTTGAGTTGCCCTGAATACCATCTTGCGGAGAGTACAGGATCAACATATGGTGTGAAACTTGCGCTTGAAAGCCTAGCGCTATTCATTCGTGTTAGATCAATAGCTTGTTGAGTTCTTTTGAAAACTTCTCGAGGAGAAGGACGTCGGTATGGATTTATTATTAGGCATTCGTGTATGAGTGTGCGCAGTTCTTTGCTGTAGATAGACATCTTGGGGTTGTATTCCGCAGCTTGATCGTTACTGTTCCCGATCGTGCTCCCGCCGATTCGTAACCGCGCCGATAAAATCGAATAGTAGCATCGAAGCCTGTCTATGCTACTTACATTCCAGATGGGATAGTGACTTCTCGACATCAAGCAGTGCATGATGAGGCCTACTTGCCATAGATTCGTGGCACTCCCGTATCGGACACCGACAACTGTACAGCTATGGTTGGCCTAATCTAAGTGTAAGGACGCTTAGGTGACAAACGATTGCTGATATAGGGCGTGTGACACTTACATCAAACCAGGGTCGTGGACCGCATTGGTGATCTTTAGTCGTAACTTGCTCCTGTCGTTTCATTAGAAAGATCCCGATCACATAATGTGACTGACTCCTTTGATCTTACAGGCGCGAAATATTCTGGGGTTCCAAAGACAGAATATTCTCTCAAGTACCGTGGCATTTGTATGTCTGGCACTCTTCTTGCCATTCCAAAATCCCCAAACTAAATCATGATCAGAAGATTCATCCAAGATCCAAGATATCCTGGGCAAGATGTACCTTGAATGGAGGCATATTACGATGCTCGAGGTCATTTGTTGGGGCACCGACAAGAACTATTGCTATTAGCGGTAGACTTCCTCTAGATTGTCAGACACCTTACCATTCTCCAGCTTCAGATCGAAATGTACCATCTCTTGCCGTGGCCATCGTGGAGCGGGAGCGTCTGCATCTTCACTTCCCTGATGCATGACAAGGCAAGCTCGAGCCAAACAGTGAAAGATCGCCCAAAGTTCTTCCTCGGGGACAGTAGTATTGCTAGAATTGGTCAGCATAGAATAATCTCGTAGGAAAGTTTCAAATTTACATAGGAAAATGTTGCAGACTTATTTAAATGCTCTCTCATCCAGTGCCATGTATCCCCACCAGGGCAGTACTCTAGAAATATACGATGCACCAGTCCCATATCATATTCGTTCGTCCTCTGTCCAACCTCTTCGTACAAATGCCGATACATTCTAATAATGTGTTGTGATCTTGCTTTTCCCAACTCCAAGAGATTCGCAGCCTCCCATTCCAATCCAAAACCCCCAGAAGGATAGGCCATACGAATAGATTGTTTGACGGCAACATCCTTCACGGATTTTGTATCCCGATCTGGACCTTGGTATGAACAGTGACCAACTACACCATAAGTACCTCGCCCTAGAAGCCTCTTCGGAACCCAGCTTTTGCCAACTCTGTTCCTCCATTTCCACTCGGTCGCCCTCCATGCATCGGTGGCGACCTTCCTTGGAGTCTTCTTTGCAGCATCATTGTTTACCACCAGGTTCCCAAAATCCCACACCCAGCTATTTCCGAGATTCGAAAAGGCCGTGTGTTTAGAATTCAATTTCGCAGGGGCTGTGTTGGAATCGACCATACCGGCTTGTGGTGGTTGTCGATTGACAGTGAAGTTCAGTGGTGAGTTGTCTGTTGGCTCTTTTGCTTAGGAAAGGGGAGACTAGCTGGGTCGGACCCGGGCCTAGATTTAATAAGCGTTTTCTGATATGGATAGATATGTTGTGAAATATTGCAATTCCTATCGGAATTAAGTAATTGTGTATTAGTGCTGTCCGAGCGATTGCGGTCAAGATGATATTAGATTGCCAACCATGGGTAAATACGGCGGAAAATCACGACATCTGGATACCGCGGGACAAACTTTGCAGCATTGTAGTGCTCAGTATCAAGCTCTTTGTTTCGTTGCAGGAAATAAGAGGTTCATCCGTCACCGCTTTCGGATAAGATCCCTTGTCCTCACTCTTTGACCCAACTGGCAGAGTCATATGGCACAAAGAGGAGACAAGAATGGAGATATTGGGATATCCATGTCTTGGATGATACGGAAGCATTCTCGCAGCGTCCTCGACCTATAGTGAGTCTCAGGAAGACAACTTGAAGGGAGAAAAGGGACCGAGTCTAGCCTTGACTGGATGCAGCCACAGCAGGCGCATTAGCTGATCCACTCCCCCGCCGGTTCATCGCGAGCCCCAGAACCTTAATCCGACTTCCCTCCTAACATATGGCCCCCCTTCCGCTTTAGTTGTCTAGCGTTGTCGATGTTACAACTGCAGCTTTTTCAGATCTTCGGAGCTTATAGGAGCCAAGACCAATCGATGGCTACGCCAAAGTGTCAATGGGATACTTGATATTGAAGGGCAGGGCTCGAAACACAAGAACAGCAATGTCACCAAAATGCGCAAGAAAATTAAACCGGGGAAGGGACGATACGAATACTTCATCTCCACTGAAGGTCTCAGTCTATTGCTGGGTGTCATCAAGGCAAGATACATTGTAGCGCTATCGACTTGCCGCCTGATACTTTATTTCTTCGCCTTACCGCTCTCCGCCCTCTTCCTCGACAAGTCCACGCATGGCTCCAGCCATCGCCATCTAGTTCTGCAACAAAGCATAGATCAAGCATCACGAAAGCGAGAGCTGCCTCCCCATGAATCTCCCTGGGCACGTTCGAAGCAGCAGAGGTGAAGATTCTAAGTGTGCAACGGCGCTCGGCGTCTTTTTGGGTTCGTCGGCAGCAGAGGCTGAAACGATGGCGACGATGACTATCGCAGCCAGCGCGATTTCGATGAGAACATATGTACCTCCGTACATGGCACCATTTTGTCTCCGTCGGCCTGATGAGCTCCGACCTCTTTAGAGATTGCCCCTGTCAATTGTATATATGATTCAAGTGATCTTTGCTTATCTCCTATTACCGCGCGAGCTTACGACTCCGAGCACAGCCCTGGATCAGCATCTTCAGATGTTCGTGTCTCAAACCAATTGATATGGCAGCCATATTTTCGTACTGGCGTAATATCAGGCCGAATGGTCGCTTGGCTCACAAAGTAGTTGATGTTTGTTTGCCGATGCCGACTCCTCGCATTTTCTCGCATTCGTCAAAGATGGATGAAATGAATATATCTATGTGGGTGCCTACGATGTTGTGAATAAGGGAAATATCGACGAAAAGATCAGATGAATCACACTTACAGAATTCTGTGCCAATCAGAACTTCACTACGTGACCATTCCAATACTAGTACCTCGCACGCCAAGCATGGGTCTTCTTGGTCTCTTCATTCAGCCCTGCCGAAGTCTTAGACTGCCACAGCCGGAGTCCTTCGCTTCTCAAACAGTTCTGATCACGGGAGCAAACTCTGGCTTGGGGCTCGAAAGTCATTCTTGGCGTCCGGAGTGTCGCGAAAGGCGAGGCAGCAAAGAGCGATATCGAATCGACAACAGGACGGACTGGTGTCGTTGAAGTATGGCAGGTTGACTTGGAAAACTTCGACAGCGTCGAGGCCTTTACAGCTCGGGCAGCATGTTTGGGAAGAGTTGACGTGGCCATCATGAATGCAGGCCTGGCGAGTTTGCAATGGTATTTGGATGTTACCCGCAGAGGGCTATATCCAGTCCAATTGTGTGTCTTAGCTGTGCCTTACTGCCCAGAATCCTGCTGAGGCATGCGTGAAGTGGTCTTGCTGACTTCGCTTTCGTTGTAGAAGTCCGGAGGGGTTTGAGCGGCAGGTTCAAGTCAACTGTCTGTCTACAGGCTTGATGATGCTCCTCCTGCTACCGGTGCTCGTTCGAACCAGACGACAATATCCCAATGCAAGACCGCAACTCGTAGTCGTTGGCAGCGACATGCATGCCGAAGCTAAGTTCGAAGAGCGACATTGTGATGGGGTGATCGAAGCCCTGAACGACAAGAGCAGATGGGAAAAAAGTCAGGCAACACCTACGGAAAGGTATGCGGTCAGCAAGCTGCTCACTCATTACATGGCATATGAAATAGCCCGACTTACGCCTATCATCAACGGTGAGCCTGCAGTAATTTACAACATTGTTGGTCCAGGTTTCTGCAAATCCGAGCTGATGACTCATGAGCCGGGCCGGTTGTACCTGCTGGAAGCAATGCAGTTCTTGACTGCGAGGACCTCTGAAGAAGGAAGTAAGACCACCGTAGACGGTGCGGTGCGTGGGGTAGAGTCTCATGGTGAATACATCGAGCACCAGAAGTTCGCGACGTGAGTCCGCCCTATCATTCAGGTCAATCACATGACTCACCTCACCTAGGGTTGAGAATTTGGTTTCCTCAGACGAAGGATTAAAATTAAAAAAACAAGATATGGCATGAGGTGCTGGATGTTCTTATCTCGGCTGTACCCGCTGCAGAATTTGTGGTTTATGGCGACTTTTGAATCAATGCGGACTTGTTTTCTGCTACTCGACTTGAAGATACCTTGAGGCAACGCTAAGCGAGGCGTATATTCCTCAGACTCTACACGACATGTACGGGATGCCTGCTGGTATATAGCAATGGATCATCTCCAGCCGCCTTTCTTCAGATCTTTCATGGCGCGTCTTACCCAGTCTCATTCAATTGGACCCATGTGGCTGCTGCAATACCCCTTGCATATAGATCAGCCTCTTATCTTCTCACGGCGCCGCTTGACTGAGAAGCGTCAAGCTTTACAATTGGTCATACTTCAATGGGCGACTTGAATCTATTCAGGCCACACGAGATCGAAAGGGGAGAACACATATTGACTTGGTATCGAACTTGGTGAGACATGTGTGAGTATACCCTGTCTCGTTCTCATCAGCTGTTGGCTGTATCTCGAGTCAAGTTCCATTTGTCGGCCTTTTCTAAGGTAGTGATCTGTAATCCGAGATTGATGCTTCGAGGGCTGTTAAAGCAGCGTTGAGGCGGTAATGGGTGGAGGATTGTGCGGAGGGCACTTGCATGAGAGATGAGACCAGGGCACGCCAACTTGTTTCCGCCCACCAAAAGTACAGCAGAGTACGCTTTGATCATGAACAATCTCCTGAGTGCATTAATATTTTCGAAACCCAACAAGGAATCGGATTTTTCCAAAGAGCAAAGTCGAAAAATGGGTTCTGCCCACGATCATCAACACCGTCACTTTCGTGCTGCCCCAGCCAGGCTCTGCGCGAGGCAGGACACAAAGGTACTTCATTCTATCGGCATTCCAGAGAGAGTTTGAGTGAGAGATCGCTTGATACGAGTCTGAGCCATGCTGAGGAGTGACGTGTCTCGTCAATCTCTGGTTACTTCAAGGTCCTCGCCCGGTTCCAATCCTTATGAAAGAGACGAAGCCTCGAATCTTGGATACCACAGCCCCCCTAGGAGCAGCAATCAGAGCGTACCAGCATCGAATCAACCATCGATCGCAATGCTGGATTGCTTTGAGCACCGACTTGTGAAAGATTCAAGCGATGTGGATGGACTTTGATAATGAGGCAAACGAACTTTGCACACCGCCTCTTCATTGCGCCCACGAGGCAATCAGACTATTGTGACTTGAGCTTCCATATTGGCCAACATGCCCAAGGCTTCATGTCCGTAAGCCTCGCCTCTCTGGTGCCAAATCAAATGCAAGAATTGACAGCAAGCATATCTGACCAGGATAGTCAAGTTTCTCGCAAATGGTCCTCCGAAAGTCAGAAATGAAGCTCACGATTCGATCATAGCTTGCTGAATGTCGTCCGACTGTGGACAACCGCTTGATTTACTGCCTCTCCCCGAATGCACCAGTGACGAATGGACTATTCACTCTTCCCTTCAGGACCCACTTGGTTGAGGGCTCACGATGCTTGTTGTGCGACGAGTCGTTGGAAGAGGGGATTCGTGGACATCTCCTGAGCCTTTCTTCCTGAACGGATGTTGCAGGGCTTCTCGTGTAGGCAGCTCGCAGGTGGCGGAGTGGGTATCATGAGAGCTTGAGCTTGGGTCCTTATAAATACCGTGGTCACACCAGCTCGAAACCGGAGAGAATATATACGTATTCGATTGTTGAAGTTCCAGCTGAGAAACATGGCACAGCAGGCAGGTCATCCAGCCTTTCGATGGGCATGCAATGTCCCTGGCTGCAACAAAGACTTCTCAAGGTTAGCAGATGCACGGCGTCATGCAACAGAATCTCATGGCTCTGATCTGTTGCTATGCCATGTTCTTGGATGCCGCTGGGCTGGAGCGAAACGCAAGTACAGGGTCAAGAATCATATGAAGAAGAAGCATTCGGACTTGATGAGTATGTTTGAGCAAATATTTAGGAGCATGTGGTCTAACATTTCTTTTTAGGTGTCGATTTGGAGATCCCAGAGGATGGTTCTTGGCAAGCATCGCCGTCAGTTGCCTATGTTCACAGTCAAAATCAAGGTATCTATTCATACTCAACGATGTGCCTCGCAATAATGCTTCTTACTGACTGAGACTTTCTTGTGATCGTAGGAAATGGCTACACTGGCCAAGAAATCTGCCAGCCAACGTTCGCAAATGCTTCCGGACCTCCCACACCTGGGCTCCAGCCTCCATATAATCCCATACCCTCTTCTACCACATTCAGTCGTCAGCTGGATACCAATCAATATGCTGGATGGCAGGAAGTGAGTTCCTCTTCATCTCAACTCATGACGGATGGGCGCATGGGGCAATATGACAGCAACCCTACGCAAGACCAATGCTCATCCCTCGGCCCAGCAGGTAAGCCTCGGACTGGCGAAGTAACTTGCTCGCTCTACGCAGTGCTAATTCCAACGTGCTAGAGGGGCACGAGTACGCAGATCCGGAGAATGAGAACCTGGAAGGTGAGGCCGGATATGTTTAGGAGTGCTGTCTTTTCGAGGGGCAATTCAGTGCAAAGACGCCGGCTGATGAGGGGATGGATCGAATGGGGCTGGTTTCTTGTTTTCTACAGGTTCAACACGTAAATGGCTGCGTTTGATTTATGAGGCTCTACCCCATTCTATATGCCACTGAGGTGTCTTGTAACCCCACACTGCTGTATACTGTGACCCGTGATTATGTTTGCCCGGTCGACACTCATCCTCAATGAAAGTCTCTAAGGGACCTAGGGTCCAACAAGAGAATCTGATTATTCTATTATTGTTTTTATCCCCAAACTACACAGACTATCCGAAAGAAGGAACGTACCCACAATCTGATACAGCGAAAGCTGCCCGCTGCCTCCCCAAGGCCTTCACAGGCAAGGTTTGGTTCCCCACATCCCACAAGATCCATTTTCATCATTATTGGCATGGGTGAGAGGAAGACAAAAGGCACAGGACCATCGGGGCTGGAATCGAGACTAATCATCAGGCATCGCCAGATAGTGTGACTGGAGCAAGGCTGGGCTACATGTGTGGGGCAAAAGGTCTCGGTGTCTCTAATGCGTATAGTCCCCTGCCCGGTTTAATTGTCTAGCGGATTTTGAGATCATTGCTGTTTCTGTTTTTCGAACCCTGTCCATTAAACTTATATGCCTAATCAAGAGATCAGACTTATAGAACTTCATCCATATGTTTAGGACTATACCTTGTAAGTTTTGGAAACCCGTAAGAATGGCAATTGTATCTTCGACAGCGCCAGACAAATAAACCGGGAGGGGGAGCATAGAAGTTCAGCTAGCTTAGCTAAAGAGCTTTCAAGTCAATCGCTTGTACTTGGAACGGGTTATACAGCCTAGCTTTGACAAGAAGCTAGTCTCCTCGATCTTCAGACAGTCTCCATGGGGTGTTCACACAGGTTCCCAAGCAATGCATCGAAACATCAATGCTGGGGATGGCGTTGCCCTTCCTGCGTATAGCCTACGCCTCGATACATCAGGGGCTTACCTCGCCCGGTCAGTATGGTCCTTCAACCCAGCTTTTGAGCTGCGCCTAGTGTGGTTGATCCCGTTCTGCAACCGGCATGTGCCTTCCGGGGACCGTCAATAGAACGTGTGACCGCTCTGTCTGCCTTGTTCGCAAGATTATACTGGAGGGAGCAATTTCCATAATAAGAAAAATGCAGCACGCTATTATCCGCTCAGAAGTAAGTGGGGCTAGCTAATGAGGCCTTTCAGAACATTTATGCATTCGTGCGAATTCTCACCAGCTGTGGGGAGCGCCCGTTGAGCTTCTGGGCTTCACCATGTCAGATTTGATGCCACTTGACAGGATCGCAGCCCGCATAACAATTTGTTTAGAGCTAGGCCATCATATTCTGAACATTCAGCCTTTTCGAGCCATGCATTCTTGGAACCAACGGTCGCTGAGTCACACGCACCATTTCTCTGAAGCGTGGTGGTGGGTGGTCACAAATTTCCGGCCACCCACCCTCAGCATCTGAGGCAACCTCACGAGGACCCCAGAGCCCTGGATCGGTAACTTTGTTTCTGTCGCAACACCCTCCTGACCTTAGTGAACTGGCACAGCCAGGCCTGATCTGCGACCTCTCAGTTGCGTACACAACTTCAGGCTGTGGACAAGACTTCAAGTTTTTGGAAAGAACAGCGCAACAAAGGTCATCGCTGAAAATGATCAGAAAGTGGGGCTGATTCTAATCCTCGATGTGAAAAAGAAAGTCTGTCTTTGCGACACTGTGCAGCGGTTAAGGGGGAGTGCGGGATGTCACTCATGTGGAAGCCCCTAAAACTCGCATCTTATCCGAGCATCTTCTTGGTTACTATTCCAGCGTGGTCTCCTTATCGTCTGCATGACTTCAGCATTCTCCTCCTGGCTGCTCCAATGACGAACACCGCAGCGACCTGCACTGAATCTGCGAAGGGAAGCTCGGCCAACCTACCCATGTGGAGGAAAAAAGCTTAGATGCCATCCAAGTCTCTGCGCACTTCATCGGACACGACGAACTTTGTTCTGGCAGGATACCAGCTGAAGTCGAAGAATAGATCGCGCTACTTTCGTGGCCGGGATGTTGGTCCCGTATCTAGACTGCACCTTGGCGCGAATAATGCCACGAACCACGAGTCGGAGTCGGAATCTCTTTCGAGTCACAAATATACCAGTCCGAACAGAAAGGAAGAGCTTTTCTAGCTACCAAAATGGGTAGTTAGGCACTGATGTGGCGATGTGGTGTAAGTAGTTCCCCTTGCTCAAGCCTGTGGTGTAAAATCTTGCGCGGCCTTGTTAACCATCATTGCCTTTACAGAAGAGCTATATTCACATAGGAGCACAAAGAGGTATTCTCGAAACACGAATCTATCTCCCAATCACCGGCATACGAGTCTCGGACAAATGACGACAATTCAATCCCAATCTTCGACCTCGACGAACAGATATCAGGAACGGTTTTGGCACCTCGCGGGAGCCAATGCACTGAGGGCCTGAGTCAGGAGAGGGGCAGTAGGCTTGATGATATCTTGCTCAGGCTTCTTGGAAATTATCATAACATCTACCAGCAGTACCCAGAACGTTCCTCGGGAACGCCACCACGGGTGCTTTGAATTGAATCCACGGCCTGTGCGATAGCTAGGACAGTGTGTGTTTCCACAGTTCACTTCCTCCTGGCTTGCTACGACATGACCTATGACTTCAGCCCCTTAATGTACCCCAACGGCTGACTTAAAAGGTATCTTAGGCTCTCGAAAGCCTTCCCCATTTCTCAAACATATTTGACCGACTCGGGCGTACAGGCGGTACGGGATTGAAGGCTGGGGACCGTGGAAGTGTTTCCTTCTACTGCTTGCATTCTTGGATTCTATCACAGTTCCTTTCTACCGCATAGGGAACTTCTGAGCTCTTCAAACTCGCAAAGAAACGTACTTAATGCTATCTTGAGCCTAGGCATGTTCTGCGCCTGATAGTCAATAACGGATGCCCCAGCTGATAGGCTCGCTTAGTAGCTACAATTGGCTCGCTTGGCCCCTTACAACAATTCTGCCAATCCCACCCACCAGCCGGGTCAAAATGCTTCGTGACGACATCCTCAATTATCTTCCTTCTCATGCGGATTCAGCGAGTCAATAGACTGAGAAGGTTTCCTCGACATCGTTGGATTTGACCTTCTTACATTTGTGGCCCCCATATCTGGCTCGTGAGTGGCGACGGCATTTCAGGCAACATCGCGCTGAGACGGCACATCAACAAGGTTCTTTTTCTAATCTCGGCACATTGACCAACCACCAAAATCATGACATAAAAGACCTTCCTTATCTGGCACTAGTTCCGCTCAAATGAAGGGCATCATCTGACAACGCGACAATATCGCGTTTTCTAGTGTGGTGGGGATCAGGGCGATCTGAGAGTGGGCTTCGCAGCCTTTGCCACCTCGAGCAGGAATCTCACCTTCTTTTATCGGCCAGCTCCTTGAACTAACTGAGCTTCAGATATGATTCGATCAGACCAGTGCAGTTGCTTCCAGCAGCTTGTGACACCGTAGGAGACTGCTGAGCTGGGAAGCTTGAAGTGTATGAACATTGAAGGTGGCTCACATGCACGGGACGGATCGCAGCCAACGTTCAAGCCTCTTGTTGAAATCGTCCTCTTGCATCGTCACACCGTCTTGAATACCCTGTAGTGCTGTACATGTAGCCCGCACCGGATGTCGCCTTCCTCCAGACTGAACAGGGTTTAATCAATCCAAGACTTGTTTCTTTTCGACTTGGCGGGCTGCATTTTGCGGCATATCGTAACAAGGCAAACAGGTTCGCTGCTTCACAAAGCCTGAGACTAAACGAGAAGAAACGATCCACTATTAATACCCGGCCCATAGCGAAGGAAAATGGATGCTCTAACCCGCTCGCATGTCGAGACAGGGGGGAGACTGAAGCAAATTTTCATCAAAACTAAGGCCTACAAGGTATCATCTTGAAGCAGTAAGCTTAGGTGACGGTAGACTGTTTGCATCAGAATAGGAATATTTTCTGTACTTTTTCCGGTTGGCTGGTTGATTTTCAAGTGCTTTCGCAGTGGAGATATTTCTTGACCATGATCTGCGGGCAAGCCAATTGGAAGTCCCAGCTGGTTATTTCTGTCAGCCCCCGATCTCAGTAGTCACACAAGTGAATAGAGCCTACCAATCGTGCCTTGTAGCATCGAGGCGGACTCAATGGCGCTTGATGGGAAACGGCGTGTGTGGCTGTCATGCGGCTGGGGACCCTCGGTCCAGTCAAACCAGTCGAAGGCCACTATCCTTACTGATATTGTGAGTAAGCGTACGATCTCTGCTCAAAACATTACAGGGGACGGATGATCGAGTGATGGAGGCCGGTAGCAGCCACCAGCGGAACTGTACGATAGCTTGATTTCCATCAATGAGATAATAACTCCCACATCTATTTTTCGAATTCCTTCAACAAACGGTCATTTGTGATATCATGTTCTCTCGGCCAATTATACTCGATAAATTGCGACATTACTCGATCCGAGACTTCTTTTCCCTACTCTATGGCGTTGCACGCGTGTCCATGTTACATCGGACTGGATCCTCCCTTGCTTCCCTCGCGATAATCTCAACCCAACAAACACCAGAGCAAGTTCTGACGACAACATCCTTTGAAGAGACCCTTCCTGATACTGCAACTACTCTCGGGGTCATGATACCCATTCCTAGTGGGTCCAGTCTCCTCCTCGCTTCGGGCTTCGAGGTCCCCGCTTCCCGTCGAGGTTCGCCTTTGCGACCGGACAGCCATATGCATGCTTTGGACGCTAATTTTGTTCCATCCGAGACCTGCAACCCTTGGATATCCTTCCAGACACTCATGCAGTGTTTGCTTTTCGTGTTTTGAGAGTTCTAGCATCCGTCATTTCTAGGTCGACGGCGGAACGCAGTCCATCCTCTTTCAGGATGCCCTGCTTCTCAATTTGTTTGCTGTGATATCCGAGTACCTCAGCCGGCTCAGTGCATTCAAGGGAAGAAACAGATGTTGGGAGGTGAGCTCGAGGTTGACGAGTCGTGGGTCTCCCGACAATTTCGCAATTGCAGAACTGTTTGCTCTTTGATCAGAGGTAGAACTTCCCAAGGCGTGAGGTATGCTATCATGCTCCTTTGAATAGTTGTTGTACTGACTTGAGAATGAGGTCGTGTCTTCTGAACCTTCCTCAATATTCTAGTTCCTCTCCACAACCCACGTGGCAGCGATACTCCAGCACGGTTATTCGACCTTTATTCAAAGTCTTTTCGGATACTCCGAGCCCACTTCTTTCACTGACTTCGATGCCGCAAAATCCTCCTCGACTTTCTCCACATCCTCGTTTGTCTCGCAGCTTCCCTTGCACCCTCTCCGGATGTAAAGGCAGATTCAGTCGTCGTCGAGATGTGCGAAGACACGAGAACACTGTCCACGGAGCAGAGAAGAAGCACTGCGGATACAACGGTTGCAAATTCAGAGGGACTGTTCGTTTGGATGTATTACGAAAGCATTTGAGGAATCATCATTCATCTTCGTCCCTGACGGGTGAGCTTCTGAGACAAATGAGTGCAAAGCTCGCCAGTGCAGAGTCCACTGACTGAATACCACATGAAGAAGGATACAACGACGTCCCAGGCATATCTATAGAACGATCATCACTACCATACTCGCCCACGCAGCCTGCATCTTCGGATGCTCCATATCCTCCTCTCGAGCATTCGAATGCCAACTTCGTTTCCGAGGTCCACCCTACGAGTCGACTGAGCAGCAACCCAGCCCTGTCGAACGCTGAACTATCCTCGAAAACATACGAACCTCACTTCTACAATGAACACTTGGGAGCGAGTAGGGTAGAATTTATAGAGCACAAATTCACAAGCACCGAACCTACAGATGAAGTGCCGCTAGTGCTTTGTCCCATCACATTCCCTTATAATGGTCAAGCAGAATTCGCAAACTACTGCCTCAGTTATCACCATGCGAGACTGTCCGTGCAAGAATTGGGACTCGTGCCTTGGGGTCAAAATGAGAGGCTGGGAGCATACGGCACAGGATATAATGTCATGATATGACTAGGTTGTTTGGAGCAGGGCAGCTTTGTGTGACCGGGGTCGCACCAAGGCCATATCAGAGAAAGTCTTTTCACCGGCTGAGCTATGAGCTTGGCTCTTTTATTCCTGTTTTTACTATAGTATTACAAGTTGTGGATAGATCACTGTTGCCTACTCGTGCACAACTCTGCGGAATATACCTATACACACCCACAAGGAAATCCACATTCAGTGTGATGGGAGTGACAGAGGAACCATTCAACTCAAGCTGATTGTGCAAAGTCTCTTAACTGAACTCCAACAACAATGAACCATCCTCGTAATATCATGACTCTAAATTTCGTAGGTCACGATCCCGAACTTCGACTCTGAATCCCCCCCCCCCCCCTTTCCTCGCCAAAGGCGGGTAGAAGCGAGCGAGTTTGTTTTGGTTCAAATTAGCACAAGATTTCATGTCGGAGCTTGTATTTAGCATGTGTAGCTCGAATTTGTGGTCCTAGAGTATGACTTGACTCCTCTAAATAACCTCGTAGGAGCCTGAAACTCCGGCTCGCTGCAAGATGGAGCCCGGTGCTATTTGTTTACTCCTGCGTCACACGTGACTGACAAGATCACTCCCTATCTTCGTAAGTTCGTGAATCCGAGGGATAAGACTTAGAACAGCTTTCCTGAGTACATCTTGAATGTTGAAGACTTCGCAATCCCCGACTGAATCGCAAATCACGGCGAAGTTCAGTCACTCTCCTCAGAAACACGTGCAACATCATCATATGACCTGGAGGAGACTACGCGGCGATCGCCCCATCAACGCAACCCACGTAGACTTTCACGGTATCGAGATTGTAAGATCTGATGAGACCAATGGTTAAAGGAAGACGCTGTCCTGAACCTCCACACGACCATGGATCCTCATTTACAGTTGCAAATGCTTTATCTGCCATAAGAGGATCGCGGCACCCTTTCAGCGATCTCATCCATATCGTACATCGAGCGATCGTGTTAAAGCAAGTATTGTGATCCATTCAGCCTGAAAGTACTGATAGATTACAGCTAAAGTCGGGCGGTCACATCAGGCAAGACGACGGCCAACAAGCTGGCCAGCTACAAAGCCAATCAACGACAGCTGAGCTCTGCAGCACACGGGAAAGAAATCAACGCCACGGTCTTGCATACTAATGTCAATTTTAACACCTAAGAGGTGACCTGATTCCCGCATCAATCCTACTCACTTGCCGAAAAGGAATGAATTCAAGTCTCAAGCTCGCTCCATGATTTTTTCTGCTGAAGGTTCTGGGAACAATTAATAGACATTAAGATCTCAGATCAAGGAGGGAATTACAGAAGTAAGGCTTGATCAATCTTCTCTCCACTTCCATTCGCAGATATGGATATCCATGCATTCGTCAAATAGCACAGAAAGTCGTATCCACTGCCATTCCGGAGCTGCAGCCCAGCATTTTGAGGATTTTGGGCGTGAAATGCAATGATGATCGCCTTAGAAGCAGTTCCGGTGATCCGAGCTTCTATGTAAACTCCTGAATAACAGTCATTTTGCGAGCTAGGCAAGGCACTCATGTTGGCCCGCCACAGTGCATCCAATGCCTACTACCCTGGAAGCTATTCAGCTGCCTTCTTGATCGCCCTCAAAATTGCCAAATTCTTTGCTTCTGAGTTGCATACGTATCGCTGTAGCCCATTGAAGCTAATTGACAGTTCCCAGTACTTTTTGAAGCTGGAGGACAAGCTACGCTATGTGAACCAATCAGGTTCATGAGTCTTGCGCCTATGCTCCTCATTCCGGTACGGGCTCGTTGACGCGAGACTTGATAGTTACAGATGGTGGACCTTGTCAAATTGAACTTGATGGGGGTCATAACACTTGTGTTCACTTCGTCAAAGGGCCGGCCGGCCAGACACTCATTTGGTCTTCCAGGGAGCTTTCTGGTGTTGATGCCCAAGGTTTACACTGTCACACCGCTGTTTGATGCAGTCAGATCACAGTGAATGGAAGGCAAAGTTTCACCTTCTCGTCGCCTCAAGAGAGTATGAGGCTCAAGTTGCCAGTACTTCTAAGGAGACGTGCCACGTTGCACGACGGAGTGTTCCACGGCGCCGGCACTCTTGCGGGGGGCATTGCCAACAAGCGTGGAGGGTGAGTGTCTCGCTGATGGCTTGTCGTAAGCATCGATTCAGCCGGAAGGCCTATGTTTCGGCCCTGAGGGACTTGCAAGGGCCGCATACTGTTGCCCATAACCACAAGGTTAGTACGTTTCTCTCCTGCCGATCTTCCCCGTCTCCCCAGTCCGCAGCTCATGTATTGATCGACCAAGCCTGGGGGCTGTGGCTGACAGGTATGACAGCTCGTCTTGACGTGTTTCAAAATATGTTTAGCGTTATCGTGAGAACTGCAGGACTTCAACGATGCAGAATTCCCTGAAGTCTGCCCGGCTCACCGAGTAGGCCCAATCCGTTTCCGCCCTGTTCATGATGCCATGATTAATTTACCTTGACACTTTGGACTCTATACATAAACGGGACATTTCGTCAAACAACGAATTGAGCGAACGAAGTTGGCAAGCACAATGGAACGCACAGCAAACATGGATCTCACTTGTCCGAAAGAAAGTTGCTCGAATAAGCTCAAATCTTTTGAGGAGCGGTTCGATCATCAGGAGAAGCATCTTTCAAGTCTCGAAGTGACAACTCAAGAAGCTACTACGAAGCAAACAAAAAATGATGCAACCGCGGTTCCACTTGTAGATGGTCCAAGTATGTGAACTCTCATCAGCGCCCGAGTACTGTCTGACATCCAAAGACTTCCAAATCACCATTGCAGAGAAGTCGGATATGGACAGTCCGTATGGGAAGCGTCTAGCACAGGATGAACCTCAAGGTCAGTGCAGTTACTCTTCAGGATTCTCTACAGTATTCTGTACGAATACTCAGTAGATCGATCCATCATACTGATACCCATTTCCAGATCACTGTCATGGCTCTTCGAAGCCTTCAGCCGTCTTGCAGACTGGCACTCAGCTCGGAAAGGCTCTAGCACCGGCTCAAGATATGCCGGGTAAATATGCAGAGTCAAAAGTCGATGCGGGGAGCGTCGACTTCCAACAATCTTCTCGTGTATACGAGCCGCTTCCCACATCCATGTCTCCGAGAACTTTCGGGACTGAACTGAGGCTTAAGAGTATAGAACCAAGGTATCTTGAAGACGGGCTGAAGGATTTGAGCTTAGGGGAACTTTTGGGCAATTCCTCTTCAGAGCAGGGAAGCGAAGCTGGCGAATCGAATTATTCGTGGTGATAAATCGAGGGGCTATGCTTGTCGTACATTGATAGTGGAAATGCGAAGTTGATGGCACTCGCTGTATGATATCCCTCTCCTTAGTGAAGGTTTGGTAGGCAACTGTTTGATGTTTGATTTTTCCATGCGGTACTTGAGGGTCGGTATCCATGGAGAGCTCTATCTCAGCTGTACTTACTTGCGATACTGCTTTGGGTGTTTGGACAGAGTAGCAATCCACTCTTATCGCTGAGCACCTCAAGTCAGCTCAAGTTGTGCTGTGGCCACGCATAACCCGGCCCGTTGGCCTGGAATGTTGGATAGCGTATGCAGTGGCGAGTTACCCACGATCCAGTCTCTGCGCGTCATACAGCCTCGATCCCAAACGTTGTTCAACGTCGATCTCGATGATACGCCGGCTTGTAACTGAAGAGCTCGTGCACCAACATTCCTATCTCCAGTATCTGGGGAGTTGGGCCACCGCAAAACCTTGAGGATAAGTTCATGCAAATCGTGGGTGGAGCTGAACATGGTTCGCTGGCAAGGCGTTCGTTGCTTGCATGCAAGTAGTCATTAGGGCGCTCATTCTGCAGGTGACCTTCCCCATTGGTTAGAGGCCGCAGGTGCATGCAGGCTGCAGGAGAATGCAATCCAGTCCCACGAATTCGCAACCGCGCCGACGTACAATTTTTAGAATAATGAAACAAAGTAATGAGAAGGAAAGATACAACTCTCCTCACGTAAAATGGTCGCTCGAGAAACGGCCACCAGCTCTTCAAGGTGGTTGTAAGCGAAAGTGCGCTAAAAACAAACAGAGACGAAATTGGCCGAATCCCGAAAGCTGGTGGAATGCCGCCCGAGATCACAATCAGGGACAGCTTCTGGGGCATTGAGATGTCTGAATAAAATGAAAGAAAGCCGAAAGACATAATTTATAATTCCAACGCGAGAACGTGGCTGTAACTTCCCTTCCCTACATCAATAAGACATTAATTTGACGCAAGGCGTTCCATGTAAGGGGTCTGCAGTAGTTTTCAGCCCGTTTAAGCGAGATTTCCAAGGGTTCATTGTGGAAGAGCGAGCCTAGTGTCTAGTTCTGATCAGTGATAGATAACCTGAATGCTGTGTTGACCCACGGCTCGGTTCACGCACCTCATGACTCAACAATAGAACTCCCTTCCTTAGTTCTGTCGATCAATTTCCGTATACTGGACATGTGCATTTGAAAATATATCAAGGTTTTCGGTGAGTCGATGGAGTTTGGGACAAATGGAAAAGTGTGGGAGGTCGGCCTCGGCTGCGACCTTGGAATGCAAAACCCAACCCCCGGCCACTTGACAGCTCACTAGAAAAGACGATATGCGGAAGATTACAGCCCCCTAGAAGGCTTAGTCTCCAACAGACTATTCGTGAGCGTAAGTCAGGGCACCTCCATAGCTCGATGATATTCGAAGTGGCCTGACGCAGGAGTCAGGGCAACCCGATTACTGTCGTAGTGCTTCACTCTCGTCAGAGTGGGTCTGGATTTGGGGACAGGCCATGGGCGCTAACACACAGCACGGCGCCAACCAAAACACAGCTCTAGTTATGGGGTCGCCTTATCTTCAGCGATGTCGTCCGCCAGACGAATCCAAACCAGACGTTGGATAACGTTCGCGTCTCTCCGCTCTCATGCCTTGACAAGAAATCCGTGACCTACACCGCTGGTAGCCTCTGTTGCAGTTCTATTCAATGTATGGGCATCATATCCTTCTTGGAGCTTCTGTACTCAGGTATTTGTCTGAGAGTGATTATTGGGACAGCACGGTCTTGATACCTTGATCAAAGATGTGGCGTGAGCTGCCGGAAGGCACCTTTGGCTGCATATGCCAGATTAGGGTCCAGGAGGCTTTGAGATTACCTGAACGGTAATAGTCGATATTAATAAAGATGCTTCTGTTTCAACGTTTCTTCAGCGCGCAGTTCTGCAACGATACTGCATGCTTGAGGCACAGATGGTTGGTATGCGCTGGAAGGCTGGCGATCCGCAAGCCGAACTACCTTGTTTGATCGATGATTTGTTGCTTAATACTACTCGCAGAAGGAGCGGCGAGGTGATAGTGAGATGCAAATGAAGTATCGAGCTAGAGTAGCACAGGAAAGCGTGCTTGAAACGAGGCATGTGTGTGCGGGAGAAAGAGACTCGGCCGCCATAAAGTCTGAGTGAAGAGACCATGCTTGCAGTCAAGAACGAGGAGCCTGGATGCCTCCAAAACGTATGCGGATTGCCAAACAACCCAAATGGGGGATAAAGTCTGCCTCGTCCGTAGCTGAATTGTAATTACGAGGACACGCTATGCGTTGTCCCATCTGACTGCGCCTCTTTCATGTCGAGCAGGGCTAAGCGACATAACACTGGGCGAGGCTTCTCGCCGGGGCTCAAGGAAAACAGAAACCGGATGAACTCCACAAAAAGAAAGTCGAATAGATAAGTCAGGATGAAAACGAGGTCCCGACAGTTTGGTAACTAGTGGATGTTGATGAGAACCCACCGCACGTCCACGTGGCTGACTGCCAACTGCTTGTCAGCCCTTTCCAGATACCATCCAGAAAGTGTTGGGTGGAAATTCCAGGATACTAGTCATGTACATACTAGTGATTTGGTGCAGATGAAGATCGCCGTCATGCTCTGATCTCATCAGTGACTGAAGTGACAGGGACGGCGACAGTTGATCGTCGACGGATGAAAACCCGAACTCCTGAAAAAGACAAAAGCAGTCCAAGAATTTGAAACATACACGCTAAACAAGATCTACATACAAATTACTTGAGGATATACACTATAACTATCGCTCAGATAGTGTGTATGAGGCGGCAGGCTGGGTCCCGGAAGCCGACTTCAGATGGGACGGTGTCCTAGCCAGACCTAGCACAGGAGGATAATTTTGGCTACCGCCTCTGACCGCAACAAGCGATGAACTGAGAGAAGTGACAGGGATTCCATTGCTCCACGCACATCTACGTATTTGTGTCTGTCCGTCTGTCTACTGTCCCCTAGCAGTGCACCGAGTTTATCAGTCTTCGAAAAATGCTGCCAGGATAGGAATAGTCCGGGATCTGGAAAGGATCATCCCTTTTTTCCCGTACCGTCCCTTGAGTCTGACTAGGGACTGATGCCCTGCACCGCAGGCTCACCGCTATCCCTCTTTGCATTCCTTCCGCGAGAGCTATGAAACCCCCCGGTCCCGGGGAAGATGCCATGAGTCCCTTTCTTCTCCGGAACTTGTGCCAGTTGGACCCGGCATATTGGATGAATTCGTCATCTTTCGAATTCCTTTTGATAGCTCTTTCTTTACTCAATCCAAATCAAGAATCTACATGCTCTCAGCTCTTTCACCGCTTCCTCTCCCCTTGAATCGACATGGCTTTGCGATTTGATGACTCCCAGGCAAACATCCGCCTTGTCTCGATAGACGAAGGCAAGCAGTCTGTGCGAGATTGAACGACACCGCCTCTCTTCGAATTTGCTTCGTACTAGAATGGCTCTCGGATCGTACTTGATCAAAGCAACCATTCGATGAACGAAAACAGATATATAATGGCACCGACTCGCCAGCCACGATGGGTAACACCACTTCACCACGTCTGCGAAGATGCCGCGCGAGCCTCACCCCACCAGAAAGTGCGACAAACCTCGGTGCGCCTCTTGCAAGAAGAAATTTGGAAGGAAAAGTGAACTCAACAGACATAAAACGGAGACTCACTCCAATAAGAAGTATTCTTGTCCTGTTTCTCATTGTACCTTCAAGACGCCGAGATCTGGAAAAGTCAACTACCATTTGAAGAGTATACATGGCGTTGGCGCAGGTACGTAACATCAAGTGCCATTCTCCAGGGTAGTCAATACAACATAATGCAGAAGGACAACATGAGCTCACAAAAGAACATGAAGGCGCAATTTCCAGGGCGGACTCTGGCTCTGGAGCATATGATACACCTGCCAGCTCAGAACAGGGTAAGATCAGCTCTCGCCTTCTTCGAAAGCTGCTCAGAGCATACCGCTCATAGACAAATCTCCCAGATAATGTCATCGCCACGAACAGTAATACCGTCGATCAAGTACACCACACCATCGAACACACGGAAGCATCTAGCAGAGTTGCGAGTAACAACACTCTCCTAGGCTCTGGCCAGTGGGTAACGCAAGGCGACATAGAACGAGTGCAGAATCTTCCTCTGCAGCTTCAGCTCTCCCAGAACCAGGAGTTTACCAATCCAAATGTCGACGCAGCTTCAGCAGAGTGTGTAACAGCGAGCGACCTGCTAGGAGCAACCGAGATGCTGAACCTCGGGCACGATCAAGGACAAGGCATCATGAGCTGGTCAGGTGCAGCAGGACTCCTCGACTATGGTTGGGAGAACACCACCTGGAATCACAACTTTGGATCTCGATAAGCGCCATCTACCGGCTGAATCGTTCAACACGCTCAGCTCGCTCGCTCAACCTTTTGAATTCAACTTCATTTGGACTTGACCAACAACTCAACTGTCAAGATAGGATATTCATTGTATAGGAAGGAGGACAACAGGACATGGACGATGAAAACATTTAAGAAACGAAAATGTATGAGGTAATAGGTTTGGGTTGGAAAAGATTAGAACGCGTGTTTACTTTCAATTGGATCATCATCTTTCACCAATCTGTGCCTTCTATCCACGTGATGTTTACCTTACCCGCATCTACCCCTTGTCTGCCGAGTTCACCATCCACGACCGCCTCCCCACATCCAGTTCCAGCAAAACCACCGACATTGACGGACGAAACAAGACAGAGGCTACTGAAGACTTGGAGGGAATTGAAAATTATTTAAGCCCATAGAGGGAACTTGTTGATCTGAGAACAGTACTTGAGAATCTCAGATCTAAGCCCTCAATTTCATAGGCCTTGAGATGAAGGAAGACCTGGAAGAACTAAAGAAACCTAATCAAAACTTTGCGACAAACCGGACCGAATGAAACACACCACCACACGCAGCGCAGATGTCTAGATGAATTATGCTACGGCTCCTGTCTTTAGAGTGTGTCGCAAGCGTCACTCACGAAGTCCACCGCGTATGCTCGGATCACTTGACTACTTTGGATACTTGAGCTTCTCGAAACACTTGAATCATCCCACTAATTCGCAAGAACACCCACACCTTCAATGAATAGTTCTCAATGCTTGATAACTATTAATTCAATCATTATACACCTCTTTTCCCCATACCTACCAACCCCTCATCCTCCACTCAACAACTGCAAGCCAACGCCCCTCGGCACTCGCAAAAAGAGCCTCCAGATAAGCACATAGATGCTTTTCACTCACACCCTACCCTCACTCAACCACAAACCATACCAAAGGGACTATACAGAGAAACAACAAAAGGACAGTGCAAAAGAGGGGAAACGAAGAGAAGACAAGAGGGACTGATGTACAAGTGGTGTTTTCCTCTTCTATTTCTATTATGTAGGCGACATGCCATATACATGGCAAGCGTATTTGGTAGCCCATGCCATCCTACCCAGCCCAGTCCAGCCCAGGACTACTCCTAAGCGCACAAGAAGAGGGGGCATAGTCCAAGCCAGATCACCTTAGATTCTGGCGACCATATCTATCGCACATACGTCTCTTTCCACCCGATCCAGATCTGACTCGCAAGAACAGCAAGAAGAGCAGAGCTGAGCACTGATCTGTACCTTCCCATATGCAAATTACGAGCAGGCTCAACAACTAACCCCATCTCGCACTCTCCCTCTCAGCCTCCAACCTTGCAATCCTCGACTCCTCACTCTCATCACCAAGACCCGTACCCCGTCTTCCTTTCCTCCCCTTCTTGCCACTCCGCCCTCTATTTTCCACGCCCTCGTCTCCCTCATCTCTACTTCGCTTGCGTGCGAATCCGCCTGTCAGACCAGCCATGCGCTGAGCTTCTTTCAACAATCTCTCGCGATTTCTAGCTTCTCGCTCGAGTTCATGAGGGTCTTTGGTCGGCGCTGTAGGTGCAGTCTTGGTTTTAGTGGATGCAGAAGCAGAAGCCGAGGTAGATTCGCGATCTTTGTCGCGACGGGAGGACTCGTGGCGGGAAGATCGGTGGTCTTCATCGCGATGGTGACGGCTAGACTTGTCCCTTTCTTTCTCCCGTGGCTTTTCGTAATCACGGCCACGATCTCGTGTCGAGGATGTGATGCGTTCTGAGCGAGGGCCGGTTGGTAGATTCGGGAGGTTATCGATGGTGCTCTTATGGCGAGAGCTAGCGCCTTTGATTTCGATACCATTCGTGAGAGTTGAGGGACGTCTAGAGGCGGGTTCGGCCTCGATGGGTGTTTGCAGGGGAGTTGACTCGACGTCAGATTTAGGTAGAGGCTCTTCAGATTCGCGACGACTGTGGCGGTGTCTGTGCCCCCGCTCCCGTTCGCGCTCCGAACCCCTGTCTCGACTCCTGGACCGATCCTTCTCATCGTGGCGTGATGAGCGGTGAGACGAACGATGCTTGTGAGAAGAGGATTTATGGTCCCTCTCACTTTCGCGGTCCCGATACTTATCTCGATCTCGTCGGCTTCGGTGACTGGTGCGCTTCGAGTCGGGTGGTGATGCTGACCTAGATCTGTCTTCAACGACATCTCCTTTTCCATCCTCAAGTCTCTCTCCAGATGGTTCTTCGGCCAATGCGTCGTCCTCCTCTCTTCGTCGACGGCGCTCTCTTCGACGTTCTCGTCGCCTCTCGGTTTCCTTCTCATCTTCGCTGAGGGACGTCGAACGATGTCTATGCCTGCGGGATCTGTCTCTGCTACGTGATCTCTTTCGCTCACGAGATCTTGATCGTTCTTTTGAGGGTGATCTGCTTCTCTCTCTATCCCTACCTCCCTTCTCGGATATATCAGGGGCAACACTCGCACTTACACTGCCACTCGGCCTCGAATTCGCTCGACCAGCAATTGAGAAGCCTTGAGTTCTTAAGCCGGAGAGACCTGTATTTGGCAAGCCTTCTCGCATTGCCTTTGGACCTGTGGGAGCATTGATAGGCACATCGACAGGCTTTACAATAGGAGGTTGCATAGGATGGAAATTTCCACCTCTACCTCCATAGGAATGATCTTGAGGATAACCTCCTCCATACGCGTTCACGTTGTATGCATCATCGGTACCAGAATACGGATAAGATGTTACATCGTCCAAGGTCTGTATGGGCATTGGTCCAGAGGTCTCGGGAGCCTCGTTCGACTCGGCTGGTACTTCCGAGCTCACTTCGGGCCCTGTTCCATCTTCTTTTGTGGCTCCAGGCTCAAGAGCGGTGCCTTCATCATCAGCAGGCTTTGGGGTCTTTTCTGCTGTTGCTGACTTTTGGCGTATCTCTCTACCGAATTCGTCGACGTTCGCGTTCTCGGGTTTTGGTCCGGGTGGCACCGATCCTGCTTCATTAGGAGGACCATTAGGTTGATGCCCAGCACCGAATTGTTGTGGGAACTGCTGTGAAAATGCATCATGAGAGCCATAGCCATAGCTGCCTCCTCGAGAGAATCCACCACGGCCTCTGCCTCGACCTCGGAAAGAGCCATAATTGTTCTGGTGGTTATTGAACTGGTTTTGGCCTCCATAATTACCTGAATTGTATCCAGATTGTGCTCCATATCCAGAATTATTCGATGCAAAATCACTTTGACCCATATTGCCAACATTTGACGCGTTGAAATTATCTCGAGAATTCCAACCCTGTTGTCCGTTCCAACCACCACCGTATCCCGTAGCAGCCCCTCCATCGAAGCCCATTCCCATCCCGTTCATCCCTCCTCCGAACCCACCATTCATAAACTGCATCGACATTGGATCCATGCCCATGGGTGGCATACTCGGCATTCCTGCGAAGAATTAGTAAATAGTCATCGATTGACAGCGTAGAACTTACCCATCATGGGGAAATTATTGAATCCGCCAGGGCCCATGCCATTTTGCATGGCCATCATCATCTGCATCTGGTTGAAGTCGCCACCGAAGCCCATGCCAGGAAATGCTCCAGCTGCGGATGGGTCGAAACCGAACCCAGCACCAAATCCTGGGGTCTGCGAGATGGCTTGTCCACCTGGAGTCTCTTCGTCTTTCTTGCTCTCGTCGTTCTCAGCTGGAGCTTCGTCTACCTTATTGGCATCGGCATCGGTAGTAGGCTCTTGGCCAGGCGCAATCTCCTGTCGTTTTGTCAGCTTAGCCCACATTGACCATGCAAGAAGGTCTTACCTCAATTGATGGCTGAGGAACATCCTGCTGGTCACCAGTTGTCTGCTCCGAATTCTCAAATTTTGCAGGTGTCTCATCCAACTGTGCCGCAGGGGTCTCCTCAGTCTTCACATCCTCTGTTAACTCAACATCCTTGCTTGGCTGTTCAATAATCGGCTCGATTGGCGCAGCAGTATCCTCTGAAGCTGGAGGCGTGATAGGAGGCGAGTTCTTTTGCTCCTTCAAGCGCAAAGCTTCGCGCTTCTTCTCCTCGGTGCGAAGGAAGACTTTGATTGTGGTGCGCAAGGACTTATTGGGTTTGCAGTCGGCCGCCGCAACGGGAGTATGTTCGCAGACAGGGCAGGAGGAGGGGAGAGTCGACTGGCCTGTTTCAAAAGCTGTTAGAAAGCGCAATACAAGATGCAAGAGGCCGTGGCTACTCACAAGTCTCGCAGATAGCCTGGTCGCAGCAAGGCAACCTGAACGCGTTTACTGCCAACTTGCTGCAGATCGCGCATCGCAACTTGATGGGAATCTCGTCCTGAGAAAGAGAGCTGTGTCAATGTTAGCAGAGCATTTTCAAGGTATGCACTCGAGCGCTACTGACTTGATAAGCTCAGTCTGAACTGCGGTAGGAGCAGAAGCTGCCATGCTGACGAATGGTGTCGCGCGAGCTCTTTCGAGGCTGTCGGGAAGCGGAATTGTAGCCTTTATCTCATGGTCGGGAGATTGCAGTCGAAGTTGAAAGATGACACAAGGGTGTTCTCTCAATTCATGCGCGAGGAGTCCTTCAGGTGAATCATCTGGGCGCCTGCGATGGAAATTTTGAGGTTCAAACCGGGAGTCGCGAATTGAAGTGTCTCGGCAGTCACCGTCAAATCTCATTTTAGCGTCGGTGTCACATGACCGGTATTGAGTGCAACACAGGTTTGCTAGCAAACGAATAAATATTGCTTGCTCACTGTAGCACTGTAGTCACAGATGCATCGGGATCAATGATTTGTTCGGCAACTAGCTGCTAACAATTATGCTTTGAACCTCTTAATTTATACCTTACATTGGACCGACTGACTCTCTTGGCTGGCATCAAACCAAGTCCGGGCTTCAAGCTTCGGCTAATAAAACACTAATCATGTCATCACATCATCAACATCTCTATGCGTTGCCTCTACATGTCTTTGCTCAACCCATCTCATTGAATGCTATGAGGCTGCGCCTTTGCGAATAGTCCCTGTGAGGAGTGACCCCTATCAAACAATGATACTAGGACAAGTCTCATGGCTTGATTGCTTCGTCTTTCTTGTCTTCCTAGCTCCTCAACTCATTATCCATGTTGGCTTCTTTCCAACTTTGTTCTGCGGCATCAAGGCATTGCCATTTCTGTGTACGAACCGATTTATTTCTTCTACTTCCCTGCATCAGCCAGTTATCGATGGCATAGCCAGCCAAGGTGTCGTTAAATGCCTTTTTGAAACCTCGCTAATCTGGCATCGTTACAGTGATCCGCATGCCCCTGACTTTCATATATGAACGTCTCCTCCTCTCCAAACCTCACCGGCCACCTTTTGTACAGCAAGCTTCGTGGTTTGAGGATGTTGTTATTAGATGTGTGAGATATGCATTTGCATGCATCCCGGCCGAGATTGGAAGAGTCTTCTTCTCCAAGGGTGCTTCAGTGCCGTTCCTAAGATGGAGGATGCTAAGGCACGGATATGTAAGGAAGCCGGTCCACTGGGAGGAGGTCCAAAGGAAGGACTTTCAGGGCGTTTGGATTATCAAGGATAAGACCAAGATGCCTGATGTTGTTGTGTATTATGCTCATGGTATGTCCACGTGATGATTTCTACACTGCCATCGCCGGCCCTTGAGAATAAATGCAGTACTGACGTGTCTTCAGGTGGAGGCTTCTCAATGGGCACATCATATTTCTATCTGGAGTTCCTCCTCGCATTCCACACTCTCCTCTCAGACTCCTCCTATACTGGGACCAGATTCAGCAACCCCTCCATCCTCGCCCTAGAATACACACTTGTGCCTCAAGCCTCCTATCCAACCCAGCTCCACCAAGCGATAGCAGGATATAAATTCTTGCTCGCCAAGACCCACGATCCCTCACGTATAATTTTCAGTGGTGACTCTGCCGGTGGAACCATTATCCTCTCTCTTCTTCTCCACATCGGCAATACGAAAGCCAACACCAAAGGCGCCAGGCCACGAGCCGTATCAGACGGCGGGAACGATATTCAAGGCGTCATTCCTGCTCTAGCGGTTGTGATCAGTCCGTGGACGACACTTATATCAAGTAAGGATAAGAACACGAAGAGTGATTACCTCGACGCGAACAATCTGCATCATTACGCGCAGCAGTACGTCGGATCGAGGTACTCGCCTACAGATCCATTGATTTCGCCTGGTAATTGCAAGGATGTATCGTGGTGGAGACGTGCGGCTCCAAGTGAAGGCCTGCTGGTCATGTGGGGTAGGGAAGAGGTGTTTGCACCGGAGATCAGAGAGTGGGTGGAGGTATTAGAAGAGGCCGAAGTGGGTGTTGAGAAGAGAGAGGAAAAAGGTGGCATACATGCTTGGCCTGTTGCCAGCTTGTTTCTGAGCTCGACGAGAGAAGAGAGGATCAAAGGCTTGGAACAGATAGTGCGTTTTATTGGAGAGAAGATGGCAGTAGACAAGGGAGATAAAGGAATAGCGGAGACAGACGGGAGGAGGGTAGCTCGAGCATGACCTGTGATTGGCCAATATAGACTCGTTTGAGTGTTGGCCTGAATAGCCCGCCCCACTCGAAATTGGTCCAAAAGTGAGCTCGAGGCAAAAACAACTTTGTGAACTTCATCTCGAATCTGAAGGCCATCAAAGCTCGAACACCATTATCAACTGACCAGCTAGGGAAATCGTACAGCACAAGTCCTAAGACCATTGACAGATCCTTTGCTCTGCATTCCTCCTTGCAGAACTGGATAGGCACGTTGTTGACTTTGTGAAAGACACGACCAGTAAGTTGAGGATCATTCTCTTCGCGATCTAGCATTACCCAAGACTTCTCCGGGCTCTGCCATCCATCAAATGATATCCAGAGAGGTTTTTGTAGCTCGGTAGAAGGCTTGTTCTCCTCTCTGGGGATCATTGGAGCGTGTTGGAGTGCTTTGCTGACTTCAACCTGGGCAGATTACCATGCTCCCCAGCACGACAGAGTTTGACAAGATTACCCAGACCTCTCGGATCTCTGATCGCAGGAGTGGTTGGTGCAACGGGTTGGACCAAGACAAAACCGACCCTCGACTCAAGAACGACCCTTATGAGATCGAAGGCGTGTCCAACATGTTTCATCAACCACTCCTGCGATCTTGACTTCCGATGCTACGCTGCCGGGGTCGATTGTGCTAACACCCCCGGGCAAGATCGTCAACCTTTCCCACGATGAACTCTCTCAATCCTTCTTCCTCATGAATCCAATCGGTTTCACTCGCCTTATCAAGCCCCTCAACTGCCTGACAATTCTTCGCTTCAACCTCCGTGTGAAGGAGATCGCGGTGCCACTCGCTAGATCCTAGAACAGACTCGGTCACTTCCTGAGTATCCCCAAAGTTGAAGGTCTTGCGATTTGGATTTGACACGGAGATGTCGTGCCAGGAGCTACAGTGAATCACTGGGTACCAGCGCCATTCAAGAAGAGATGCTCATATGTACTATATCCCACTGTGGAAGATGTTCGGTGAGCCTACATGGATCGAGCTTGACTCTTTGAAATTAGATGGCTTGCTGATGTTCTTCACTCACTTCGTCTCTCGCTTCATAATGCTGGGCGCTGCCTGTCCTTTGCTCTAGTAATGACTCCAAAGTCATCCACTTCCTTTTTAAAACATTGCGACACGTCCTCATGGATCCAAATCATTTCAGCAGCTTCGGAGCCCTCGAGGCACACAGAGTTGTCATGATAGAGTTCAAGTCTCAATTCCACAAGGAGTTCGGTGTACTCATCAACGCCGCTGAGCCTCCCATGGACATCTGCTTCACGTGGAAGCAGTCAAAGTGCTGATTTGAGACCTCTCAGCGATTGTCTTAAGCCTTCTTTAGTACTCTAGCTCGCATTCATGGCAGTCTCTGTGTGTCCACTAATATTTATCGCAAAGATGCGCCTCAGTGGGTACGCAGAGATCGTGATGGGTGCGAGCTGGGGTAGTAAAGGAGGCTTAAGGCAATTGCTTGGAGATCTACGAATTCTGGAATGGAAAATGTTGGTTGCAACGCTCAAGGCGATAATAGACTGTCGGTAAGCATCGAACAGACACTCCTCTTTTCATCGCTGATATCGGACCAGGAGTCAACGAGTCAGTCCTGTAAACACTACTCCAGGCTCCTTTGGGCTAATGCAAGTCAGCTAAGATCATGACAAACCCTGTCTCTGGGATGTCCAGGGCTGCGGCTTTGTTCGCTTCGCAGACGAGCAGGATCAACAACGAGCCTTAAGCGAGATGCAAGGTGTCTGCCCTGCCGGCCTGGTGTTGAGGTGGGAAGGGGTTGCTGCGAAACCGGCAGCCAGCCCAGGAGTGGAGGAGAGACCCGATCGCAGAAGATATTGGCTCTCATGCCATCAAGATCTTCTGGACGACATGGACCCGTGTCCCTAACTCTCGCGCATTGTCCTGAGAGCGCGAATCATAGAATAGCAAAGGTATGCTACCACCACTGACCCAGTCTTTAGTTTTCAATCACTGGCACATGGAAGCAACAGTCTCAGCAGCATTGCCAAGCGAGCACCTTGTTTCGCAGAGTCCAGCACTCCCGAACGTTTGATTTCATGCTCTGTCGGTGATCCGGATGAACTTGTGGCCGAGGACGGGCTCTGGCATGCCAGCTGCCCTAGGAACGTTCATCATGGGGCACTGGTGGACTTCCGCGCGTGTGGTTGGGGTGCGCTCTGCAACCATGAACCAGTTCACCGGCCCATGCTTGTGCGTTGTTGGTTCCTCTGGATGTGCTCCTGAGTCCTGAATACCAGCGATGGCAACAACATCATCGTGGTGGAGGAAGGACAGGTGAAAAGTGACAGGATGTATGTTTCCCGTGACTTGGTATCCCCTATGATATCTTCCAGCCATTATTCGAGACCTTTGCTAACTATCTTCAGGCCGATAGCGTACTCGTAGCTCGTAGCTCAGATCGACCGACCCGCAAATACACCTGGAAGTTCCCAGGAGATGGAAAGATCAGAGCCCGCAAGCAGAAGATGGCTGGATCCGAACAAACTATAGAACTGGGCGAAGAGTTGTGTTCAATTGAAGATGCGATCTGCCAACACTCCACAATGAAGACAAGGCCGTGCTGTTCAAGTAAATGTCTTCTCCCGCGCACTCCGGCCACTGAATTGAATCCGAAAACTGTCGACCTCATTGTCGCTGTCGGCTTCAACATGGTGCCCCAGTACGACGCCAATCAACGCCTCGTACCTTTAAGCATCTGCATCAGATACGCTCCATTGCAAATTTATCTTCCAGGGCGTTCCCAGAAAGTAATGCCCCGCTCAACGGTTGTACATGGCCAGCAGCATCTTATCGACATCTTAGTGACTCGGGAGTGCCGGCAAACCTTCGCAGTCAAGATCCCACCAAAGCAAGGTTGAAATCCGTCAACTTCGTCGAGCGGTTCGCGATGGGACGGAAGCAACACTCAAGCGCGATCGACCCCAAGTGCCTCCGCCTACACCATCACCGGCACTCCTAAGGTAGTAGGGCCTAAGCTGTGCGTGCATTGGCGGAGCAAAAGCATATCGAAAGATCTTGTAAGATATATCATCCTTTAAGCTGGAGGAAGGGGAGGAGATCGCAGTGAGTTGCCACATTCATACTGCGTCTAGCGCTATCCTTGGGCCGACAAGACCGAAGAAAGCGGGTGAGTGCAATTTACACCTAATTATCCTCGATCTTTAACGGTAGCGATTTTGAAGCATATATGCTGATTGACTGTCGGGATCATAGAGTTTGCTGAGGGTGATGAACAGCCCCGATGAGCTCTATGACTGACGCCAGTGTCTTGAGTGTCTTGAGTGTCAGCAGTCAAGACACTCAGGGAACTCAAGGTACTCAAGGCTGGCCGGGTCAAGCTTCTTTGACAGCGTCACAAGCTGGAGGAAGTTCGTGGTACCTTCAGCGTGTGATCTTCCCTGGCGTTGTCAACAACGAAAAGACTGGATGCTGCTCGAAATACGTGTTGAGGAAGGCGGTGGTTGATTGATATCGTCGGTGGTTGGTGTCGTTGGAAGTGGTGGAGGTGAGAACCCTTATAAAAAGCGCTTTGAGCAAGCGAGGTGGTGGTGTAGACGAAATGAAGAGAGACAACATCGAATCCAAAATTATAGGTTGAATCATACGTGAATAATCTTTGAAGTCGTGAGAGTTACTTCAAATATCGTGTAGAATCAAGAGAAAGAATAGTGATCGAAGATGTATCAACAGGAGTCCCTCCCAAAAGACTTACCTAACCCCGTGTAAGTAAATTCACCCCTTCGGTGCCTTACTAGCTCATATTTCACGACACAGATACAGATGGAATCACGACAGACGAAACAGATTTGCCACAGTGTTCCTATAATTCCATTCCATGTATATCAACCTCAGATCACTTGAGGCACTTTACAGCACCCACTCGTCTCTTCATCCCGCGCCGCACTCTTCCCCATCATCTCCTCCCAAAAGCCTTCCCAAACGCCCTCCTACTCGGATCAACCTTCCCTCCACTCCTCCCCTGCATCCAGGCCTCCTTCGTCGACCTCGCCGTAAAGCTCGACTTAGGAGCCAACTTCGTACTCCCAGCCTTCGCAACCCTATACGTCGTTTTACCCACTCTCCGATCCTTGGGCTCCTTCAACGCTGCGTCAAGGAACTTCGTCTTCTTAGCTTTCTTCTTGATGATGGTCATTTCGTCTGATGTGGGGATGGAATCTTGTGGCTCAGTGTCTTCGAGGTATTCGGCGGGAAGGAATGAGGGGAGTGTGGAGCGGCTTGTGAGGATGTGGGAGGGCATGGTGAGAGATGTTGGTTCGTCTAGTAGTGCTGGGAAATCGTCTTCGGAGTCTGACTCGGAGGAGGCGTGTGCTGGTTCATTCGTAGTTGAGTCTGGCTTTCGCTTTTTGGCTTTCTCAGATTGCTTCTTGAGGATCTCGTCTCGCTCTTTCCGCTTTTTGCGGGAGGCAGTTAATTGCCTGGATTATATAGTTAGTACTGCGATATTTAGGTGGCTTAATGGACACTTACTCTTTCACAGCCTTCGCTGTATCCCTCTCCTTCGACTTGACCTCCTTGGCCGCATCCTGGATGCCGATGGCTTCTGGAGCATCATCTTCACTGTCGCTATCTTCATTACTGTCCGCAACCTCCCCAGCAGCTTCAGGGTCATCTCTCGCTGTAGAAAATAGCTCCTCTTCGGCCTCTTCGCTATCGAACCTCTTATGTTTAGTCTTAGCATCGACTTCAACCTCTTTCTGCTCCACAGCGTTCTCCTCCTCCTCCTGTTCCTGCTCGCTCACATCATCATCACTACTCTCCTCCACATCATCCTCAATCTCAATCGGTTTCGCCGGAGTTCCTGCCTTGGCTTCAATTTCAGGTGTAGCCTTTCTCGCAGGAATCTCCACCACCGGAATTGTATTCTTGACGACCGGACTCGAGCCCTTCTCCCTCACAGGCAGAGTCTTCCTCTTCTTCGCACTTGGCGTTGCAATCTCCTTCTCCTCTCCTGCCTCAGTATCCCCCGCACCCGAACTTCTCAACTTCCTCTTCTGTCCCGACGATACGTAGACATGTATCGTGTTATCATCATTGACCTCATCGTCTCTCCGCGCTGCGCGAGATTGCGAGCGGGAGGTGACCATCTCGGGTGAGTTCTGGAGAGGTCGTTTTGGGGTGTCTGGAGAAAGAGATCTGTTCTGGGTGGAATCGGTTAATAGAGCTCTTGCAGATTGGTAGATTCGTGAGAACATGAATGTAATGAACGTGTAGAGACTTTCTTTTTTTGTGGACGTTGGTGTGGGGTTTCGTGGAGTTCTGCAGCTGCAGGTGCTTGAACTTTTTTTTGGTGGTGCTGCAGTATCTTTCGTTAGTGTAGGACTGTAAGCTTGAATTGGAGGCGGTGAGTGATCTTGGCGGTGGGCATCGTTTACCTCAACTCTCCTCACTCTGACGGCATGAAGTAAACACGATCGACATGGTTGTAAGGGTCTCGTTCTCTTTTCTGGGAACGAAAGCATTATAAGTTTGGGTTCGATTTATCATTGGTCATAGTCCGGTTGCATCCGGCTACAGTCACGAGCTGACTCTCGATGCTTGGCAAACCATGAGGAGGCTTCTTGAAGGCAGATTGTCCAACGGCAGTGTCCGACAATGAAAGGCTGTATATCCAAAGGATGGAATCTTGGGCTACGGAACTCGCAGATTCCATCTTACACGACTTGTCAGTTGACAATCATTTGACATAAAAGCCAAATTACGTCACACCATCGAGCACTCGTCAAAAGGAGTGAAAGCAGGCACCCAAATCCTGACCACGATCCCGCTTGTTGACAGAACATCTCCAAGTCTGCCATTGAGACCTCAAATTATGCAGAAGCAAGCACAGGAAAAGTCGTCCGACAGGTGGTCGGCCCCCAGTAAGTTACAACCCAATTTGACGTGTTTTACTCCAAAGTCTCGCTAACCATTTACACAGTTTCCAACCAAAACAACAGACGAAGAAGAAAATTCGTCTTCTTCCCCAATACCTTTCTCTCCAGCATAGTTTCAGCTCCCTTTACAGGAGTTATCAGGACATTTCTCTTGTATACTCTATACGAGCCCAAGCAGGTACGAAAGTTGCGCTTGTGGACTGAGTTCCAGATCTGGTCTGCGTCAAGCCTGATGGCGATGTTGATTGTTGGTATAATACGATATTATGCAGGGTGGACAATTATTGAGGATCAAACTCTCGGGGCAGGCAGGGAGAAGCCCGGTGAGAATGCTGCGCTGCCTTGAGTGAGTTGAAATATAACTTGTCGAGCGTTACTCTTCTTAAATGTATTAACAGTACTTTGGAGATTAGAGTGGGATGACATATCGTCGACTTCCGCTACGGTGCTTATTCTACTCTTGCCATAGGACTCAATCATTGTGAGCCGTTTGATAGAACAGAAAATCTATTAAGATCTGATCATGGGATTCTGTCCCAAATAATCATCCTTTTTCTCAGTCAATTTCCCGTGGAAATTCTCACCCGCATAGCGATTATCGATGCTCGAAGTTATCCACCGATAGTACATACCCAAATCTGTTTATATGTTATCTTGATATCCAGAATCAGCAAAGATAATCTGCTATTCTCCAGGGGTCTTGTAGGTGGGTCACCTGACGGACAGTCACGCGTTTTCTGCCAGGCGGTGGCGTTTCGCATCGGACGACCTCTCATCGCGAGGTTTAAATGTCCTGAAGAATCTCGAGACGCATAGATCGAGCACTCTCGTCGCGAATTTTCTCAATCGAGGAACTCCACTTTCGGGATTCTTCATTTTTCATTCACCTTAGTCTTCAAATCCCACCTACAGGATGAACGCATCTATCTGCAGACCAATTACCAGGTCGACATTTTGCAAGACAGTGGCTTCAGTCAATAAAGTACCTCTTCAGCTAGGAGTGCCGAGGCTTGTGTCTGAACAAATTTTCGACAATTATATCCGTAGTAGCCAGAGTCGCCGCTTCATACATTCTACGCCATCGCTATCTCGCACCCCCACCAGAGTGAGAGTTCGCAGAACGCGAGGGGCAGCAGACTATGAAAGCGACCTTCCTCCAACTTCAATCTTGAAGACGGCTTATAAGTCCGGAACCCTCCAACTAGCGCCCGACGCAGTCTTAGAATTCCTTCGAGAGTTCCAGTCCCAAAGCTCAGCGCGCTTTCCAGGATGGGAGCGAACAGTATGTTTGAGTAAGAAAATGTCTCCTCGTTATCCAAGAGCCATTCCTAATAAAGTACATAGACCATGGCATCGATCCGTGGACTTTGGGTGTTATTGCCAGTATACTGGACAAGTGCGAGAATCTAGGTCAGGGGAAGTTCGGCAGAGACCTCCTTGTGACAGCTGCATCGTTCGGCGATCGTGCTTCCAACTTCAAGCTTGTACACGCCGCAACCAGCCAGGGAAGACTGCACGACGTTACAGAGTCATTACAGCACGTTGGGATTCTAGCTAAGACAGGCAACGACCCTCAAGCAATGGCACTTCTGGGAATGGCCCTCTTTTCGCAACGAAAGGAACAGGAAGCTTTGACCTGGCTCCGTAGAGCCTCAGCTGGTGCTTTGGACTTTCCTGGGGCTGCCGACGCGCTCATCCTTGAAGGCCGAATTCTCATGTCACATGACAAATCAGGCGCGATGGCCGTTTTCCAAAGAGCGGCCGATGAATTGGACGATCCAAACGCATATTTCTACCTCTCGAAACTGGTTTCTCCTGATTTGGCGGCTCGTGAAGTGTACCTGATCAAAGCAGCTGCTTCGGGGGTGATGGAAGCATCTCATAACCTCGGCGTTATCGAACTAGCCAAGATAAACAAAGGGGGGAAGCAACCAAAAGCACTGGACGATTATGGGATGGCGAGAGACTGGACCGAGGTTGCTGCTGAAGGAGGATTCGGCTTGAGCATGTTGAATATGGCGATGATGTATCGCAATGTTGGTCTGCGAGATCAGGCAATGGAGTGGTTAGAGAAGGCTGGAGAAGACACGAAGGTTCTTGAGGAAGCGCAGGCACTAAGGGAGAACTGGGATAGCGAGGATGCCTTGAAAGGGTGAAAATCATCGATGACCGCGATGCGAGTAGGAATCCTGTACTGCCGACAAAATTCGAGATAATGGTCATACGCTTTCAAGCACAGACTGCTGGAGTGGTGTGGTACTTTGCCAAGGCAGCGGTAGTGAGGATTGGGACAGGTCAAGCGAGTGAAGGAAGCCTTTACGATCACTGTACAATCAAAGTCACGAGGACCGGACATCTCAAGGATTAGCCGCCAGGGCGAATATCAATTCTCCAAACAAGTCAGTAGCAACTTGCCCGGCCTCTACTCTCTTGGTCGGATGCTCCATCTCCTTTGGAAGCGATCCAGCAGCGGAATGTTGAATTCCTCCACCGGAGTCCCACAAGTACAAAATGCCTTATAGGTAAACTCTGGCAGGATTCAACCACGTCTAACATGCTCTCCATCCATGATCTTAACATCCTTGACCCCAAGTACCTCACGCTCATCGCCATAATTCACCTCGCCAAGCTCGACCTCTCTCAGGTGGTGCATGAAGCCGTCGTACATACTTTCCACCATCTGCATGTCTTTCCGAACCGCGGACACACAGGCTGGCGCAACTTCGTCCTCGTCCAAAAAGCACGACCCCGCTGTGCCTTGTGCATGGCATTTTCCCGAGTGGCTCTTCGCACCACCACCAAGCTCGGGCACCGAGCCGCACATCGTGACTTTCTCAAGGGATGGGAAGAGGGGAAGAGGATGCAAGTCTCCCTTGTAGATATCTGGGCCAATGAGGAATTCGAACATGACGGATAGATTTCGGACTTTGTCCAAGTCAGGGATGTGTGGTACGACTTTGCTGTGGAAATGAGTATTCCACCTCTGCGTGCCCCGGAAATGGAGTGTGTCCAGCTCGAAATTGAAATAGATGCCTTTCGTGCACTTGTACTTCATTTTGAATGCGGACGGAGTATAGGCTTTGAGACCCAATTCTCTTGCCTCCCTACAGATTGGGCGGAGTAGTGTTGGAAACGGACCCACTAGGTCGTACCAAAGAGACCGGTTCTTTCTGACTTTGTGGTGCGAGATTCGGAGTTCGACGGTACGCCCTTCCATGCTCTTCTGCCAGATCATCATTCGGATCTCACAAGGTAGCTTTGGCAATAGCGTGAAAGTGGTGGCGGGGCTTGAGTCGGGTGAGAAACGAGAATGCTTTATTTTGGTGATGGGATTGGCGGGGTCGTCCATATGATGGTATTCGTGAGTGGCTGTTCGGCCATCGGGACTGACGGAGCGAGAGATTCGGTGGGAGGTGCTTGCAGTGAAGAATGCTATGACTTCAAGCTTTGGCGCGCGATGGGGCTGCAATGACTGTTCCGCCGCTGCCTTAATCTCATCACTGTGAGCGCATTAGTACCCTGGCTTATGAAGGATATGGTTGTCCTACGCTGAATACAAGGGTCTTTCATTGCCAAGATACTGAAGTTGAAGAATGTACCCATGTCGATTATCTTGCTGGTTCCGGGAGCTGCTGGAGAGTCCATGGTGGAAGCAGAGAGGGGAGAGTGAGGATGAAGTCAGTCGTTTGTAAGCTCTGTTGTAACAAGAGGAGTGACGGTAAAGACGTGCTGCTTGGCTTGAGTTACTGTGCATTTGAGCTGGAGCTTAAGGAAGATGTCTTAGAATCCAAAGGGGAAGAAGGTTGAAGTATCCCATAGCGGGGGTCGTACTTCTCGCTTAATTCTCGCTCAGTCCAATGACAATAGCAACCAGGACCACCCACCAGCAAGCGAGCGCTTCTCACAATACCAAGAACACAGCCGCGACAATTTGTTCTTCCATCCGCTGATACAGATACTAATTGTCAATTTAATGATTGTATTCCGCCCAGCAAAACTCCTTGAATGCTTAAAGTCCGCACAGAGTGTGAATCATCGACATGCGCAAGTCTTGGCACGACCTCGTCTCATTCACCACAAGGCGAATCCCAGCCCCTTCCTTTTTGGGACCACTCTGATTTTTCATCTCAGTCTACAATGGGAACTTTGTGATCCGGTATCGCTCAGCGACAGCTCAGCTACTTCCAATTTCCGTGATGCACTTTTGTTTTATGCGCAGCATCAAGCTCAGCCCATCTCTTCAAAATCGAAATTCTCTCCTCGTCTGAGACTGCCTTCGCCTCGTCGATGCCCTGCAGTGTCCGAGCTAGATGGACACAGTTTGGGCCAGCCTCGAAGTGTTTCTGGATCTCCTTGTAAGCACCATGAAGGGCATAGCCAGGTAGTCCACAAATTGCTAAGGGAAGAAATAACATCAGCCATTTCTTCTTTTCACCTGCGTGGAGTTCATGGGGAAGAAAGATCCTACCAGCAAGAGGTTTCAGAACCAGACCACCACCTCCTTTGCCGATTCCCCCAAGGAAGCCGGCAATGCCATCTGTCTTCCCGCCTCGGATAGGCAACATGACCAATCCGCTTGCGCCGTCGTAGAAACCAAGTACGAATTCCTATTTATGTCAGTCACCACACCATATTGGCATATTGATGGTAAGGGGAGACTTACCCGGGCCGAAGCTTCAAGTCCACTCTTAAGTCCCTCAATCTTATGAAGGGGTCTGACAGAAGTGTCGCCGTACAGCTGTGGAGCATTATGGAATCCTTTTGCAACATGCAAGATGAAGTCCATTGGGAATTTAAGACCTGAAATAAGGACACGGCCAACGCTATTTTGTCGTCCACTGACCTTTTCAAGCGCAAATTTACTGGCATATTGGCACTCGGTGTGGGATGTACCGAGGTTTCCCTGATCTTCTTGGGGACTTGTGGTATTTGGGCCAGGTGATAGGCAGCGTGTGGATGTCGTTGCATCACTGGAGCAATCTTTTGGGACTGCGGATGAGTCTCGGGTTGAGGTACGAGACTTGGTGCTTATTCGAACCATTGTGTTGAAGAAAGAATGGCCCTCTTTTTCTGTCTTAGCCCGATTGGCAGTTTTGATCTTACTGTTTTTCGTTTGTGTATCGATCATCGACTTGTACTTGAAAGAATGAAGGGGTCCGCGAGGAGATGCCTGGTCGGAGCCTTGTGCTTTTGAAAATTCTTTTGATACGAGATCACAGCGTTCGTCCATCGAGTCAAGCTCTCTCGCATCATGGGGCCTCCTTAAATGTGCTGGTGTGAGCTTCAAAGCACGTATGATGTCTGTGGGAATAACGGCCGCTCCGACAACCAAGCTTGCTAGTGTTCCCAACAGAGCAGAAGCACCGCCCGAGATTGGATCCCATGGCCCATCTTCGAGGTCGTATTCTTTTGGGCGGTATCTAGAAGCACTCAGCACCGAAACGACTCCAAGAATCGAGGTGATTTACCTTTGCAGGTCACTGAAGGCCAAAGCTTTGTCTTGCACTAAGATCTCTGCAGCCAGGGCACTAAGGTGAATATTGGAATCTCTCAGTCGCCAGACAGCAGTTCTGTTAGGTGACATGGAGCAGCGAAGGGAGTGAACCTCCAACTCAGTATGGAAACTCCTGGCGGCGTTCTGAGCTCCAGATTCTTGTCTCATAATGCAAGCCAACGTTCTCACTTTCTCCCGAACGTCGGGTTGGAGAGCTGCTTTGATTGCAGCTGCCAGTGAGTCCGTAGTAAGGTCTCTAAAGGGTATTGGCGGAGGTCCTGCGCCCGCTCGAGCTACGACCATACCCCAGAACGGCTGGTCTCCAAAGAATGGGATGATGACTGTTGGTGTACCCGATGCAATACCAGCTGCTGTTGTGCCTGCCCCTCCATGATGTACTACACATGAAACTCGTGGGAAAAGCCAATCGTGTGGAATATTATCGACAGGAAATATTTCGTCGGGAAGCGCTTCTCCTTTCGCCGCGAAACCGCCCCAACCGCGTGAAAGAATGGCCCGAACACCAGCTTTTCTCACCGCCTCCAATATCAGCTTGGTTGTCGCAGCGGAATCTTTCACGACGATTGAGCCAAAACCAATATATATTGGTGGGGGACCTGAGCTGAGAAACTCTACCAGTTCGCGGCTGGGGGAGAATGAGGATGCCTGGGCAAGGTGGCAGAACCCCGTAACGTGGATGTTAGAATTCCAGTCTCGAGGCTTGGGAATCAATGCCGGCGACCTGAATAAGATTTAGTATACAGGCATTGCTTTGAAAGAATCGGTAGCGGACCAAAGATAAGTGTATGGAATTTTCAAGCGATTCGTCAAGCCCGGTGCCCATACTAAACTCACAGGTTCCAGACCTAAAGCTTTTTTCCGAAACTGATTTACTAATCCACCGAGACCCTGCCAGATCATGATCTTCACAATAGCATAGCTTACGAAATTTGTCAAGCCGGGGTCGGCGTTCGTGGAAGTGATTCTGGCTAGTGGATGAGGAAACTCTCGGGTCGGCGACCACGGCATGCTTCGGAGTTTAGTAGTAGACACTGAGACAAAGAGCGGGCGAAGACGTACGTGAACATTAGATGCAATGGAATTCCGAGCCGCTCCGCACAATGGATATGAGCAAAGCTGGGTGGGTTTGCAATAATTGCATCAGCGACAAAGGGCTTCGTACTTCTCCTGCGGTGGAAATTAGCTGGGTAGGACAAACAACTAAGGGAAGTTTACGCACCCGCTTCGAGAGACATCGCCCATACCATCTCCGCTTTCTATGCATGATCTCCAGCAGCCCTTGAAGATATCAAACATTTGATGGCGCTGTTTGATCACATCTCCACTGCGTATGGACTCTATGCTGGGCAGAAATTTTGGATTTTTCACCATGAATGCCATAAGAGCCACAGGGTCGCCTCCAACACTAAAGAACTCGAGTCCGTTGTCTTCAACAAAGGATTGGAAAATAGGGTGGGTTGCAAGACGGACTCTATGTCCGTATTCCTCTTTCAGGATTTTCCCTAGGGCGACGAATGGCTGCACGTCTCCGCGAGAGCCCACCACTTGCATCACAATGTTCATTCGAGGATATGTGATCTTTGCCTTATCTGGAGCATCAGCGACTGTGGGCTCCAGGGGCACGTTCTTGCAATCTAAACAGGGTGCGAGAATTTCAGGTAGTTGATTGGACCACTGCCTGATCTCGATATTGACACGGCCATCATCTTAAGAAACCATTAGCAAGATTCATATGACTATTAACTTGAGGGGTAATTTCAGACCTCCAACAGAAGCATTCGTTTCGAATCCATCTTGGGTTGCTCTGAAGTCTTCCACATCTTTGTCAAAACAGCTGTCGTTCAGCGTCTCAGCCTCATTAGGAGGTGGATCATTTTCTCCGCCAAGATTGGGTAAAGTAGGTGTGGCGGAAGTCATCTCTCTCGAGCCACGTCTTCAATGTGTGGTGAGTCTTCAGATGACCTATTTGAGCTTTTTCAGCAGTAATCACATTGAAGAAGCCATCATATCGTCTCGACTTACCTATTTGTACTCGCTCAGCTCACAAGAAGAGATATGATGCTGGCCTTGATGTGGCTATGCCAATTTACAGGGGTCAATGAGGATTTTCTTTTCGAGGTTATTGTTATGCCTGATGCATGAAACTAAGTTGATCTAAAACGCATATGAGATAAGACGATCAGAACAAAAACCATTCAGTTTTTAATGCTCATGTTCGCAAACTCATATAGAATAGACAAGCGGCAAAAAGTACGATCAGCTAATAAAATCTGACTGATGAGACTGTCACAAAGTCTCCAGACCCCCATTATTGGCTGTTCGGATATTCGGTGACCAAAGAGTTGAGTATAGAATGAATGTAGAGTGTAGAGATTACCAATCATCTGAAACCTACTCCACATACTCCACGAGTGTGCTCAGGATAGTGACTTCAAGAACACTAAATTTGCTCGCTACGGGCAACCGAAATCTTAGATCCATTTTATTCAGCCCTCCCTGACAGGCTACTGGTGGGCTGTATTCAAGGGTGGCATGATGCGTGGTAAAAAGGTGCTAGTGCCGGCGACCTGGAAAATGCGGAGAACCCCGGCATCGAAATCTCCTGCCATCACTTCGCGATTGGACGCACTCGATGATTATACAGTATTTTAATTTGTGCTCGTTCCGAAGAACTGGTAGGCGGTAATCAGCCTTGCCGACTACCGAGTCTTGCATGGACACAATTACTCTTTGATCTCTTCGCCGGTGCAAACATGCGTTCGCCGAACCTTGGCTTCAAGTCATCGCCATATAATGGAGACCCGGGGACTGGTGATGGTGGTCTTACGAATCACGTCACCGTGGCATGTCGATCTAGCATGTGCATGATGCGATGGGTCTGAGTATAAGTCTCCAGAAGAAGCTGCAGTATTTGCGGCTTCCAAGAATCATATGATCGACATATTCTGATACAACGTAAAATCTACACCAGCTTCGCCCACATCAAAGTATACATAGTCGCCTCGACAACAGACGGAACAGATCTTTCGGTATGGATACGGCAACAAACAGTTCACACGAGAATGACCATGGCGCGACAAACGAGAAAGCGAATCGGAGAGATCTGGAACTGAACACAGTCCCGACGGCCCATCTCATCAATGACATTGTTCAAAGCTTCGGTTGGCAAAGCATGAATGTCACTGTCAAAGACAGAGTAACGAAACAGAAGCTTTCCATCCTCAGCGATGCAAATGGCATCGTCAAGGCTGGAGAGCTGATCGCTATCATGGGCCCATCGGGATCTGGGAAAACGACTCTTCTCAACACTCTGTCTCACAGAGCAGCTGCAGCTGGAGCGACCACAACCGGAGACATCCTAACCAATGGACAGTCTATCGGTTGGCAACATTTGCGACATCTCTCTGCATACGTCGAACAAGAAGATGCCTTGATTGGCAGTCTGACAGTGCGTGAAACCATGGATTTTGCAGCTCGACTGGGACTTCCAGCGTAAGTCGGCGTATGATTTTCCAAAGCATTAAGCTGATTTCTATATAGAACTATATCCAAGAAGGAACGCCTTGATCGGGTTGATGGCCTCCTGAGCAGCTTCGGTATGGTATCACAAGCAGACACGATCGTCGGGACTCCCATCAAAAAAGGACTCAGCGGTGGCCAGAAGAAAAGACTTGGTGTCGCCAGTCGACTGGTGACCGACCCAAAGATTCTTTTTCTTGATGAACCCACAAGTGGACTGGACTCTGCACTCAGCTACGAGGTCATTAATTATATCAAAGCTATTGGAAAGAAGAACAACGTGAGTCACCTCGATGGTAGCCCCTTTGTCCTGATTTTATCTGAAAATCGAAATCTAGTTGATCGTCATCGCCTCAATTCATCAGCCTTCGACTACTACCTTCGAATTATTCGATAAGCTGTGCCTCCTCTCCAAAGGGAAGACCTGCTATTTCGGGGCCCCTATGGCTGCTCGACAGTACTTCGGTGCCCTTGGTTACGAGATGCCACTTGAGATAAACCCCGCCGAATATCTACTTGATCTCATCAATACCGAGATCGTTCGCAAGGACGACGATGTACTTGCTCGTATCAAACATATCCATGGCGCATGGGAAAGGTCCTCTGAGGCTGCCGCCATCAAAAATGACATCGAGATAGCAATTTCCCACTCCAAAGACCCAACCATGGCTGGTCCTGATATCGTCAAGATGAAGTTCGCCAGGCAAAACGCTTTCATGGTACCCCTCGTCCTTTTGCACCGTGCATGGATAAAATCGTACCGAGATTTCGTAGCCTATGGCATCCGTGTTGTGATGTATCTCGGCCTGGCCATCCTTATGGGAACGGTATTCTTGCGTCTGAAGACCAACCAAACGGATATCCAGCCGTTCATCAACGCAATCTTCTTCGGCTCAGCTTTTATGTCATTCATGGCCATCGCTTATGTCCCCGCCTTCCTCGAAGACCGCGCCACTTTTGTCAAAGAAAGAGCAAACGGCCTTTGCGGTCCCCTGGCATTCACGATCGCCAACTTCTTGATCGGCCTTCCATATCTCTTCTTCATCTCACTTCTGTTCTCCGTCGTCGAGTACTTTCTCAGCAACTTTCGTCCTACCTTCAGCGCTTTCATGATGTGGGTCATGTGGCTGTTCCTCGATTTAGTTGCAGCAGAAGCCCTCATCGTACTCGTCAGCTCAATCTTTCCTGTTTTCGTTGTTGCACTCGCGGTCGCAGCTTTTGCTAATGGACTCTGGATGTGCGTCGATGGTTTCCTGGTTCCAATGTCCACCCTAAACGTCTTCTGGAAGTACGTGTTCCATTATATCGACTACCAAGCATACGTTTTCCAAGGAATGCTAGTCAATGAGTTCCAGACTCGTATCTTTGACTGTGCTGGTAACGCTGAGACGGGATATCAGTGCATGTATCCCAGCGACTTGGCTCCTGAGGGAAAGATCCGCGGCACCGCCATCCTGGAAGCTTTTAACTATCACACCGGACAGGAGAGTCAGTGGGTTGGAATCATGATTGGCATCATTTTCGGTTATAGAATTCTGGGCTACCTGGTTCTCGTCATTAAGAAAACTTAGCCACTTACTGGAGGATCTGAAGAGCTTGCTCTGCTACCTGTACATATAATGTTTAATTGCCTCTATATCTTTGTAATCCAAGACCCTAGTTCGTCTCTTCGCAGAAATCTGCTAGTTTACATTGACTGTTTGTCGCTCTTCGCTCGCTCTCATCACCTCCGCGCACCCCTTCCACGCATCAAGCATCTCCCCATCCACACATTCCTCTTCAAAGCTACACCTCCCCCATTCCCACTCTAACCAGTCCCTTGCCAGACTCCCTTCCTCCGCCCGAAACAGTCCAGTCGCAAGATCCAATTCCAGCGGTCTCTTCGCACACCAGTAACTGACCGTCGCGCCACACACCCCGCAGAAACTGCGACATGTACCTGGAGACGACCAATTGTGTTTCAAAGACAGACCAGGATTACTTCCTGGATCGGAAGTGCCGTGACCGAGAGTTGCAGGCTGAAGATTTTCGTTCAAATTGTGATCGCTATGAAGTGAGGTGTTGTGTGTCGGGAAATTGCCGTTGAAGACACTCGAGGGTGGTACAAGTGTCCAGGGCGTCAGAGACGCGCCTGTGGAGAGACGACAAGAGCGACAAGCGCACATATAGGTCAGATGCTTTGTTGGGTTAGATGGGAGGGAGCGAGTAGAAAATTCGATGGAGGAATCAGAGGTGTAGTTTCCACGCTTGATGAGAAGCGACACCCCGCCACATTGGCATTTTGCTGGGAGGTAGTCATTCTCTCCAGGGGGTGCGAGTCCGTTCAATGATTTCTGTGAAAATGATAGGACCTCTTGATGTGAAAGATTAGTTTTGGCGTCTGTAGATTTATCTACTGCTGCGGGCCACGTCGGTAATGTGCGACCGTTGATATTGAGTAGGAATGGTGTCATTCCGCCGTCAATGGTGTCGAGAACGTGATCATGGCACGTTATCTTGACGGTGTCCTTTGGCCAGGTGATTTCTTCTGCTTCAGAGGAAACGGACCGTTCAATTATTCCACTTGTGCAAAACCAGTTCTTCTGGTGTGTGGATATGAAGCAGTAGCTACCGCACTGCCAAAGAGTCAGCAAAAGACGTGCACCAGCTCAAATTTCTTCATTTCATGAGACTCTTACTTACCGTTGGACAGAAATATACCGTAGACTTCTCAGACACTTCATACGCCATCAGTTCTGCAAGAGTTTCGGAAGCTGGTGGTGCGCTAAGCGGAGGAAAGGCCAAGCCCAGAGACAGTGATCCTGTTATGTGCCGACAAAAATTACAGTGGCATATCTTTAGCGGAATAGGAAGTTCTGATGATTCGAGAAGTGAACCAGGAACAGAGATGTTGCCACAGAGACAGGTGAGATGAGCTGCGGACGTGGGTGACATGGTAATGTTTAACTTGGTCCTTGGCCCCAGCGAATTATTTTCTGGTGAGTACTTCCAATTTATTGAACCCAAACAGTATGGCCTTGATGTTTGCAGTATTCAAGAACGTGCAGAGCAAGTCCTGATCTATTCTCGAGGCGGACATTCTACCCCACTTCTGGTCTCTGACGTAATAACATGTCCCTTGGCCAGAAGGGCGTATTGACATGAGGAATCTTTACATGCATAATGAAACCTCAAGGTTGATGACGAATCAGAGGGTCAGTTATCCGTGCCGCCCTCGATATCTTGATTGATATCAACATGTTAGCTGGCCTCCAGTCTGGCAGCATGGAAAGGATGAGCGCTCCGAGGCGGCTCATCTACGACTTAACCGAATAGTGACTTGCAGTAGTGAAGTTCAGTCGAACAAGGACGATCTTGACAATAAGCAATAGTTCGACAGTTCAACTATGTGTGAAGTGCTCGTGCTTCTGGTGATCGTCGGAGTTGTTTATAACCCCTGCATGCAAGCGAATTTCGCTTCGGCTAAACCATAGCGTGTGCAAGCCTGTAATTACAGTGAGCCGAGCGCATGGAACGGAAGACGAGCCAAGTTAAACAACGCCCGACACCATCAAGAGCGCTCTATTTCTAAACTCTATCTTTGCTCACTCTTCCATAAATTTCTTAGACCTTTCTAAAAAGTTGTCACCGTATAATGACTGTTCTTGGTCTTACCATCACTTCTCCTTTGCGACAGTGAAGTGGCTGCCTGAAGTCTCTTGGCTCAAAGGCCATGAAAACGCTACATTTGTCCTTTCTTTGGAACCCGCATCATACAAGTCGATATGTACGGAGCAATCCCATCGATGCCATGACATTGAGACACGATCTCGTCTTGTACTTCAAAGCCGAACTTCCTGTACAGAGGAACAGCCACGACTGACCCCTCAACCCAGCACACCAATCCCTTCTCATCGGCAAGGTGAGTTGCCCAAGCTAATTGGATAGCGGCAACGCCCTGTCGCTGGTACGAAGGAAGAGTTGCTAACATCTTAAGTACTGTTGGGGACTTAGGACATGTGAAGAAGTGATCGAGGAACGGCCTGAAACTCACGGAGCTGTGGTCTGTCGCCAAGAATACGTCCCCGAATCTCAACAGCCTTTCGAGTAAACTCGGTTGCGAAAGCATCATCTAAACCATCCGGCGTCGAAGGCGGTTTTACTTCCACGTCTTGTGGGATGTCTAGATCCTACTGTATTAGTCTTCTTGTCCGAGTCGGGATCGGAGTTGTCACTTACCCCTAGGTTCTTTGAGGACTTCCCCAGCAACAGTAAATGCAAATGTCCATTTCGAATATCCAACGATCTCTCCAGATTCTGTGTCAACGACTTTCTTGTAACATGCCGAGATATCGATATAGTTGTTCGGCCACCGTGAGATCACGCCGGCGACTTGCTTCTCGAACGGCATGTCCGGGAAAAGCGTTCGCTGAAAAGGGTCATCAAAGAAAGCGCTGATGTAGATGTTGGCGATTGCTTCCCCGTCACCAAAGTTTACATTTTGAAGTAAGAGAGGCATTGAGCCGAAATTATGATAGTCGCTAGATTCATACACGACTGTCAGATGTTTCGCCGTCCGAGAACACCGAGGTTGAAGGACGATAAAAAGAATGCCAATGTTTAGAATATGATTAATATCGGAACAATAGAAATTTTGTATGTTGTTACTTACTGATACAGCACCTGCCTATTCGAGGCCTCCCGCGTTTGATATCAGCCGATTGCGTCGTCTCTCCGTCCAGGCAGCCAGTCGGGTACTGCAAGAATGACCCCGCGAACGTGAGGGGAAGCTCTACACATTTCACTTCCTACCTCACGGAAGATGAAACAAAGCTTGTTCCTTCTCTTGCTTATCTCTCGGAGTTCTCACCACGATTGCACCTCCAACCTTGGCAGTTCCAAAAATGGATCATGCATCGCCATTCGTCCTTACCCCACTCTTGGTGATTCCTCGACTCGAGTTGGTTGGCGAGCTTGATTCGACGACTTCACTTGACTGTTTTACATGTTATTCGTCAAATTTGGCGCATTCAACTTTAACATATATTCGAGATCTAGAATCTCAAATCAACCAGTCTCAAAGTATAAATTGCCGCATTCGCCTCTCGAAAACGGGGCACCCGCAGCGACATTTGGCGAGCTATCCTGAAAGTCTCGGACTGATCACCATGGCTTCGGGAATCACGTCAGACGAGTATTTCTGACCATAACTCAGTGCGGACTCTTGAGTATGCAAGAGTCCAAGCTAGATATGTCAAAGCCGCCCTCTTCCATATAGGTGCATGATCCTGCGAATGGTAGCCGTGTACCAAGTTGTGGGCCGAAGCTAGACCACACTGCTCCTGCGAGATCCAATGAACTCTCGATTGAGTGTCTGCAGCCATCCAATCAATGCGTGATGGTTGCATGAGGGCATGAGACGAAAGGCCGCCCTTTATTTGCGAAATGCAACAAAGCTTTGAGCATATGTGTTGAAATTCCGATCACACGTGATGGGGGAAGCAGCTGAACATTTATTACCTGTATCTCTAAAACACCTTGTAATTGCTTTCCATGGCTGCATATACTGAACTGACAACTATTACGGATCCGTTGAACATGGAACGGGAGACTCTCTGACTGTTTCTTACAATATCACGTGTGTCTCGCAAGGATTGTTCTCGCTGCACGCTCGTCTCGACGGACTAAGTCGCCCGTGTTCCATTTACCTTATCTGTGGTTTCATCTGACGTCCATTACTCGAGTAAACTTTCCACAATGGTTAAGATTCCACTATCCACACCACAGGCTTCCAATCGCCATTCGAGGTCCTACCGTTTCGAAACATCCTCTACCTTGAATGGGCCTCAGTCTAGATCCGTGAACTTCGGCCGCATCAATGTCAAAAAGTGAGGCTGCTGCCATCTGGCTATGCAGAACATTGCATCAAAATTCCTCGGCCATTCTGGAAAGTCTGACATACGAGCTAAGATACGAAGGAACTCAAAACCAGGCTTGAGAGTCAGCATTGGCTGGATGAAATAGAGTTCCATTCTGAGTTTGCCAGCCGAGCCCAGCATGAGGCGTCTGAGCAGATGTCCTTCCGAAACTCTATGGCACCGAGGGATGCACAAAACCACCTTTATCCCATCCTAATCTGACCTTGATGCCGAGATCTGTCGGCCGAGCATTTATTTCCACTGTCTTTTTAGCTGTCTCCTTACGGTGCGACCCCCGGCACTCATACACGTCCACATCGACATCGAGATCGGGATTGAGATCGACGTGAAGGCTGTTTACATGTCCAGCTCTGTGGGAGCCGTGCCACCACCTCCTGGTGTGGTTCCCAATCTACAAAATCCTACCGATGTATTGAGGACGATCTCGCTATTGACGAATGGCTTGGTACTGGGCTTGACTACGCTGGTCACCCTTGGTCGCTTTTATGTGCGCTTTTGGATTACAGGGGCAGTATTCATTGAAGATTGTGAGATCACTCTCCTAAAGTCAGAATCAGAATCAACCACGACAATGCTAATGCTAATATCAGGGTTCTGCATCGCGTCATGGGTATGGCTTCCAGCGACACTCAAAAATCGGCTGTACTTATAGTCGATAGCTCTTAACTTCAGCGTTCTGTATCATCGGTCTACTCAGTAAGTATGCATTGATTTTATGTCTTTAATTCGCAATCTGATGATATATCTAGGTCCATTGTACGGCGGTGGCGGATATCACTCATGGGACATCTCAGCAGCTGAAATGGTCCATTTCCAAAAGGCAGATAAACTCCCCGCAACAAGAGACAGAAATATCGATCTCTACTGACCTCACTCAAAGATCCAATACGCCGCAGCAATCATCTACGGCCCCTGCGTCTGGTGCATCAAGGTCACTCTACTCTTGATCCTCGTGAGAGTATTCACACCATTTCGCAAGATCATCACCGTAGTTTGGGCATTCATCTTCGTAATGTTGCTTTACTACATCGTCGTCACCGCACTGAAGATCTTCGTTTGCAATCCAATTAGGACTACTTGGGATCCAGACGTTGAAGGAAAATGTCTCAACGAATACGTGCTATTCAGCATCGACACCTCCCTCAGCATCCTCACCGATCTGATCATTCTGCTTCTTCCGATTCCCCTGTACGTTTGATCCATGTCACTCATTCCCTAGGTTCCTAGAAAGTTGCTGATTGGATCTTGACAAACCAGCGTCTGGTCCCTCCGCGTCACCACCAAGAAGAAACTCCGCACCATCGCCCTCCTGGGTGCCGGTGGCGTCGCAACAGCAACCAGCATCGTCCGACTCGTTCTCGTCCTCCGCCTAGACAACTCCCCCTTTCAACTAGGCGACCAAACAATCTCGATCCAACGAGCGAACCTGCTCGTGTACGTCCCTATCCAATAAATGCGTCTCTCTCTCTCTCTCTCCTCTCTCTATCATCCCCCCTCCCTCTATCATCCCCTCCCCCTCTCATCTCCCGCCCTACCAACCCCAACTTTAAGTACCACTCTGACAGAATCTATTCTAGCACCGCCGAACTCGGGGTCGGCATAATCTGCGCATGTCTCCCCGCCTTCAACATCTTCTTCGCGGCAGCTGAGCGCTCATCCAAGGCACGCTACGTTGACCAATCCATGAAACTGAGTAATCTGTCCGGCTTGACTTCATCAAAGCCTAAAGGGAAGAATGATGGCCTCGGAGGCAGCACAGTGCGAGACAGTTACGTGGAGATCGGGACGCCGCAGGATATAGGCGCATTGATAACACCGCCTGAGGGAGCTATGAGGAGGGGTAGTTGGCCGTTGAGAACGAGTGGGAGGGCGGAGAGTTATTTTGAGTTGCGGCCGGGGATAGATGTATAATCATATTTTTCATAATCGTGTGCTGTAAGCTTCGTGGCTGGCTAGACATTCTAAAGGACAGTCAGTAACTTTCACCTTGTCTCTTCGTTCTCGATTCAAGGTCATTGGTACATTTTGAAACATCTTGCTATCTTCTGCCCAAAACCAGCAGGCACATGATTGCATGCGACGGTACTGTATCTCTACTTAGAATCCTTCTCCTGACTCCTCCCCAAATGACAATCTTCCTTCCCCAACCATGCAGAATTCTCTCCAAAGCAATTAAGCAATCAGTTCATTCGCGTTCATCTTAAGATGCGAGACTATTCTATAGATGTGTGCGAATATGCCACAGACATGATATTTAGAAAATAGGCCCATCGGATCAGCCTGCGCCTTATGGAATTTGCTCACACTATTCCCACAGGTTGATCTGGGTCTTGTGTCTCCTAAAGCGGCCAACCGGCGCCTTGCTTTACGTATGTCAGATTGCAAAAAAGTAACAATGACAAGTTGTCCTACTGCCTTCGCCTAACATACTGCGTTGAAGAAGGGATGGATCTGGTAATAATGATTGTGCATTGAATAACATGAAATGTCAAGCTTGTGAGATTCGAAGTTTCTGGCTATCCAACTCGTTGGATTGTTGAGTCGAGATTCACTTCCCTGACTAGCTGTCGTAGTGCCATTTTGCTTGCTAGGACTAGATCGTTCATCGATCAAATACTGTAGCATTCATCTGTGTTTCGGGAGTGCGTCTTGGCGCTTGTATTTAGGTATTTATTTACCTTCACCCACAACTTCGCTTAAGCTCCTCACCTCACGCTCCCCTGGTCCCTACCAGGAGCACAACTTCGCATTATCTCGGTCGGCGGTCGCACTGATCAATTCGTCGATCACCCTATTGCCCATAGCATCCGTCCTAATGCGAACTGGCACCTTCAATCAGTGACCCGCTTCTTCAACGTAACATGCAACAGCCCCTTCTCCCACAACATCCAGGACTTTTGATCCAACTAATCCTTATCCTCTTCTCCATCTGCAAATTGGACATCGAATTCCATAGGACACGAGTGAGTATGAGGCGCATTTCTGCGTAGGGGAGACTCTGTTCACGTTAATAATATGAACCGAAAATCGTGGTATTCAGCCTAAGGTGGTTGAAACGGATGGATGTAGCATGTAGGGAGAATAAAAAGAGAGATTTGGACGTACTTCTTCCCAATACAACTCCTCGGCCCCAAGCTAAACGGGTTCAAAGCATGGCGTTTATCATTCACGAATCTCTCATCGCCGAGGAAGCGTTCCGGAATGAAGGAGTTTGGGAGGTGGAAGTTGAGCGGTGAGAGGTTGGCTGCGAGTCGTGGGACGGAGACGATAGTCCGTGTGGAAGTCAGGACGTGAGACTACTTTGAGATTACGGAAGAAAGTAAAAGATGAGAGTAGCGGCAAGATACAGGGAGACACTCACACCACCAGGGACCCAATTCCCATCAGTCCACGCTCCCTCTTTCGGCACAATCCTCTGTAACTCCACTGGCGCAGCAGGATAAATCCTCATCGACTCATCTAGACACGCCAGCATATAAGACAACTTCCAAACTCCACTCAACGTGATACCCTCCTCCCTCTCGCACGTACAGCGCACCTCCCTCACAACCTTGTCCATCACCAGCTTATCCTTCAACAAGAAGTACGTCATGCCAGACAAGCCTGTCGCAGTCGTCTCACTACCTGTGAGAATTAGAACCGCTGAATTAGCAATGAGTTCCTGCGTACTCATCCCCTTCTCCGTCCCCTGCTTCCTCAAAATACAATCTAGGAAATCATTTCTCTATTCCGTGACTTCAAGCCGTTTCATGATTTTCGCGATCGTGAGTGCATGGTGCTTTCCTTTGCTTCAATCAAGCTCTTCGGAATGAAGAAAGAGAAGATATACGTGCCAATGCCGAATGGTAGGTAGGAGAGTGCTTGCATGTAACTTCCTGTTTTGAGGTTTGCGAAGATCATGCGGATCCGGGGATGGTATTTGGATGTTTCGAGGCAGTTGAAAGGCTCTCCGAAGGCGACATGGCCAATGAGATCGAAAGTTGTGTAGTTGTACCAGGACGCAATATTGAGTGGTGTTGGGTTCTCTGAAACCTCTTCGGCACTGCCATTGATATCACCGGCTCGATCCTTGGATATCGAGCCAGAGCTCGAGCTTACCAGCGTATTCAGTCGTTCGATGAGCTTCCCAGCATACATCTGCAGAATCCCCTCCTGCTCTCTCATACTAGCCTCACTGAAAGCATGACTTAATGTCCTCCTGAAGCGCGCATGATCTTCTCGATTTGCAATCAGGATGTGCGTACTACCCGGTTGTTGTGAGTACAATTTCAGGTTCTTCATCATCTCTGGACGGCCTTGTTGATGACTGTATATATCTTTCCATGCTTGTGGTGAGGTGAAGGAGAGTTCGTTTGGGACGATACGTACGATGGGACCGTATTTGCCGTGGAGGCGACGAGCGAGATTGTTTGCCACGGAAGAGAGCGATGAGCCAAGGGAGGCGGATGAAACCGCAGATGGGGGGGGGGGGGGGGGGGGGGGGGGGGGGGGGGGGGGGGGGGGGGTTTGAAACCCCACACTGGAACATACCTAGACCCTGAAGGTTGCTCTCTCCCATTGTTCACTAGCACCATAGTTGCCGCCACCTCCCCTCAATTGGGCTTTCTCCTCCTGCCTCAAGCGTTGTCAAGCGTCGTCAAGCGTCCAACGGGTGGATCGGGGTCTTCCTGGACTCTCCTCCCTTCTTCCCCGATGCTGCCCATGCTGCCCATACTTTCTCTCTACAGCCTCTGGGGCTCACGCTGTGACGCCACACTCGCATGTGTCAAGCACGGCCGAAAGTGAATCAACTGAATGGCGCCCGTCGTGAACTTCCCCAGGTTTTCGTTTAAGTAGCCACTGAGTGCTTTAGAATTCTATTCGCCATCGTCCTGCAGTGGAGCAGCAGATGCATCTCAGTCGATACTCTGTACCATGGCATATTGGTTTTGTAAAGCCCCGATTCTGGAAATTTGCGGGGGAAAGTCTGATCGCAACCTGTTCCGTTGCACAAAAGTGAACCTATCAAATCACCGCCAGGGGTTCGTCGAGGAGAAAGCGGCACTACTTTATACTAAAAGCTTCCAACACAGGAAGGACACTTGATTATCCAGTGCCCCATCCGCGGTTCCTGTAGGGTATTACGGAGGCGGGGATTGATTGGCATGTGAGAAGGAGAAGCAACTGTAATAGAAAGTCTTGTAATGTTCTGAATATGGAAGATTGCATGTTTGAGAGGCGACATCTGAACAAAACAAGAGGTCTCTGTTGAGGCAAATTGTTCAATGCCGCTCTAGAAGCCCAGTATGAAATGATGTTGCAATATGTTCAGGGATTCCGGCACAGATCATCCCACAGCTGCAACCCCTTGGATCCTGCAGCTCGAAAGCTTGAGGGTGGGTAGCAAGTTGGAAAGGTGATTCGCTGCCGGATCATTTCACCGCAACCATCGACGATGGCCTTTCGACCAATCGACTGCAAGGACTAGAAGTGGTTGAGGATTGAAAATGTCTCAACAGAGCTCCTGCTTCGAAGTTGGTGAGTAGGCAATCGCAGCCAGGTGCTCATTCAACTCGAACCAAGAGCTTGTCATAACATGTTAGAAAGTAGTTGTCGGTTCCCTGGTCAGTGCTGGACTTTGGTAGCATATTCGCATCGAAGTCCTTCATGGAACAGTGGCGTCGCGAGTGGCTGCTCGGTAGAAGCGAAAGGAGGGGCAACCAAAGCAATCCAAATGCACGAAACTTCATATGGATAATTGAAATGCTGTGAAACAACAGTTGGTCCGAGTGTAATATATGCACAAACGATTGAAGCCGTGTCCGCATACAGAGCCCTGCCAGATTTCGGCACACACGGCGGCACGGTATATTTTTGTAGCGGAAGCCTTCAAAGGAAGGGACAACTGGTCATTAATCTTACAGCCATTGGCCTAGTGCCAAACGGGCTTCCTCCACAAGCATTGCGTTGCAGCCTTGGTGAGTGTCGAGCATGAGCGTTACTGGCATCGAATCCTACGAGACGAACATCCTATGGCAAAGCTTAACCTGGCACAGTGTCCAAGGACCCTTTACCGATGGTTGACGGTGCTGCATCTGGTCCTTTCTGCTGTCTTAGCTTCTCCTCAAACTTTGCAAATTCAAGGGCCGCAATCTCCTCTTCTTGGTCAAGGACTTGAGTAACGCCTTTCACCTCCTCAATCTATGACTTTGTCAGCCTTGCAACTGGATAATCAGCTCTCAAGAACGTACGTAATGCATCAGCATGCCCTCGATGCCGTTCTTCAATGTGACTGTACTCGAGTCGCACGTTCTACATGCCCCTCGGAGCTTAAGAAGGACCATTCCATCCTCGAAACCTCGGAATTCAATATCTCCACCATCTTCCTGAATTGCGGGTCTGATCCTCGTTTCCAAAAGCTCCTTGATCATTCCAACAACCTCACTATCGTTCTCATTATAACTTAGACTGTCTTCCTCACTTCCATCTTGCCCTTGCTCTCCTGACTTGTTCTCGGTAATGTTGACAATTTGTGCTCCAGACGTAACAGCTTCGGTAATGAGACTGAACACTTCTGGCTTGACATGCGCCCAATTCGCATCTGCCGCCTTTGTAACTGTGATGAAATCTGCTCCGTAGAACACAGAGGTAATACCATCAATGTTCATCAACTGTGCCGCAAGAGGAGACGGATGTGGAGGCGCAAGAGTCGCTCGAGGATTAAGGTATTCCAGAAATGGAGAGGAGAGGCCAGGAGGTAGGATAGGATGGTTCGGTAGGAATTTGAGTGCGTCTGGATTTGGTGTGTTCTCGGTTTGTATGAAGATACTGCGACTGCCAGTGACTGCTGCTGGTCGAAGCATTCCAGAAGGTTGATGTAAAGCATTTAAGGTCGGTCTTGTGCTGGCATTCGAAGCAGCCATAGCTGGAAGTCGGGTACTTTGATGTACACATCGGGCCGAGCTGCGATGGACAGGTATAGAGCCTTTTGCTGGTCGGGTCTTGGTAAACAATGGGACAGCTGCCCGTGATATTCTCCTCGAAGCCATCTTGTTCTGGAATATCGCAGTGGTTGAGGTGTTGGAAGATAGAGATACTTTTCCTTAAGCCTCTTAGGAGTCAGATTTTGTAATCAGCTCTCGCCTCCCGATGACGAAATTTCCATACATCCCTGCACCTCGCGTTCACCTCCCGTTGTCAACGCGCGACAACATATTTTTTAGCGATTCGGCGAAGCTGGCTCAACCAAACAAACATGTCTACCACCACGCCAGATGACCACGACGCTCGAGAGGAGAGATCAGAGGAACTGGCCCAACCAGTGCAGCCAGTGCAGCCAGAGATGACGGCGAGTCTGCCAGACTCAGATATGGCTGAAGTGAACAATGTTGAACCTCGCCCGACGACGGTCGAAGAAGAACAAAAAGCTTCGGAGCCGCTCCAGAAAAGCTCTTCCCCTCAATCAGAAACGCCCAAGAAGAAGCTTTGTGGAGTCTGCAACGAAAATGAGTACAAATACAAATGTAGCCGATGCTATTTACCATAGTAAGTATGCATTGCGCAGACGAAGGCATGGAGCTCGTGCTAACCAGCCAAAGCTGCTCCATAGCTTGCTCGACCATTCACAAAGCAACACACCCTGCAGAAGAGCCAAAACCAGCTATTGAGCTCAAAGCACATCCAACATTGCCACCGAAGCCACTCGTTGCTAGACCAGGCACAGTCGCAGGCGCTACGAACGCTGCTAATACCGTGACTACCAATCCGTTTGCAGCCTTGGACGATTCGAAAGAGCTCCGAGAGCTATTCAAAAAGTTTCCACGGCTGCAGCTATTACTTGACCGAATCAACAAAGCTACGCTCCCGCCCATACATAATATGCAGCAGACTCTAAATGGGGGAAGACGGAAGGAACAGCCGTGGAATTCGGATCGTGGCCTCGAGAAGGGAGTCAAAGTGCTGGACAACTTGAGGAATACGGGCTCCAAGGATGGCAAGGCGATCAGAGAGTTCTCAAAACTCGTACTACAATTACTGTCTCAGGAGAGCGGCCTTTCTGCAAGAGAAGTAGTTGAGAAGGAGCTTGCGACAGAGAACCAAAAGGTTGTCGAACAATTACTCAATGGCGAACTATGATGAGATAACACGCACCGATGAACACTTCGCGAATTTAATTTGCGCCATTGCCCCGGTCATGCCCTCAAATACAGGACTAAGATTACGGTATGCGACTGGGACAGACCGGTATTGTAAAAAGCTTCTTACACAACCTTTTGACATTATATCGGCTAATGTATTGTAGGACTTCCTTTGAGCTTAATGGCATATACCGCCGTGGTTGTACCTCGCCGGGACAGAAATTCCACCACATTACCCCTATCATCCTTTACAAAGGACGACCAAGTGGATTTCACACGAAAACTTCCTTGCGAAGCTCGTCATCACGTCAAGTACCTCCGACGACAGACTTGAAGGCAATACCTACAGGGTTAACGAGGAATCCTTTAAGAGGAAGAATGGTGGCAGCACCAATTAGTCTATCATAGCTCATTCCGGGTTTGCCAAATCCCAAGACTGCGAAACATTAAAATCATCACAGCCCACCCAGCTCCTCGAACGCCTCTGTAGCCAAACAAATTGCATTACTCATCCTGTCAGCTTGGATGACGCTTGAACAAAGCAAGAAAATTCCCTTTCCTATGTCCCTCCGGCGACGGTCTCAGATTCCCTATATCCTGCTTCAACGATAATTTTTCCTTCTTGCCCATCAGGATCCAACTAGATTCCATTTTCCGCAAAAATGGGCTTGTCCGCTCCTTCTTTCGAATTTCTCCTACCTCCTCCCGCTGTGCCCAGTCGTGTCGGTCATGTCCATCGTTTTGTGGCCTCACTGGTCCCTTCGGCTTCGTCGGTATATGAGGAGGCTCTTCTTCCCAGCACACATCTCCCGTGCTTAAGGGGCGTGGAGCACTCTTCTTATGCTTCCCTTTCAAATGCGCAAAGTCCGAGTTGAATGTTCTCTGCGGTAGTTTGTAAAGGTCTCTCTCCATGTCTGCATGGGCTGCCTCTTCCATTTCATGATCCCACTGGAACTGGTTTCGATTCCTTAGCATTTCCCTCTCCAGATTTGCTTGATCCAGCGCCTGAGTCCTATGGAGACTGCTAAGTGGATGGCCTGGGGCAGTTTCTTCGAGACTCGGTCGCTCCAATTGAGCTTTGATCGCCGGTTTAGAGAGCTTGTGTACCTGTCGCATTGCTTCGGGTGTTGTCGTTCTTTCAAATGCCAATGCGGCCACGGCCGGGACATGGTGATAAACCTTGAGCTGAGTCAGTTATGATATATAGACAAATCGGTGAAAGACAAAGGCATAATCGAGAAAATTGGAGATTCTTCTACCCAAAGCATGACTTACGGTCTGCTGAGCAAGGGCTGCAGCCTTCAGGGCTCTGGCCTCCCTTCTCTTCTCCGCTTTCAACTTTTGCTCGACAAGGTGCTCCGTGAGGCGACGACTTAATTCCTCGGGGTCAAATGGCTCCCCCTTCTTGACTTTCCGTCTTCCTCCATTTCCTTTGGGATCTCGGAGTGGGTGGGTCATTGCTCGCGTGGGCTTTATCTGTGAAGGAAGTTAGAATCAATGTGTAGATGAGATAGTAATAGTTATTTATTGGCATTTTTGTCATATAGACGGCTAAACTCACAGAGGAATTGCTCGTAGCAGCTGGTAAATTGGTCGCAGTTGCCATTATCCAGGGTAGTGACGACACCAACTTATGATTATTTCAAAGGCGTACAGTAACGAGAATGGCGACACAAAACCAGTTCCAGGGCGATCTTGGGATGTGTAGTCCGTGATACATAGCACGAAATCAAAGCAGGCAAAAGCACGAAGTCAAGTATGAAGCCGGCAAATACGATCCTGGGCGCGAACAACAACCGGCGAGGCGAGCCGTGGTACAAGTACTCTCAGATGTCGAAGCTTTAGTAGTTCAGGGCGAGTAGCGGTGGCTAGTTAAAGGACGGAACTTTATCCCAGGGAGATTTCGGAAGATAGAACGTCAAGAGAGGACGACCATGAGCCTAGGCAGCTAGGAAGGGATCATGGGAGGCACGAGCTATTGTACTATTTTCACCTAGAATGTGGGTATGTATCTCGATGCGGTTGGAGCCGTGGAATTGAGCATCGCTCTCTTGGGCGAAAGCGCCACCTCCGAAAAGAGATCCCGGCATGATAACAAGCGCTTGATATGGCGTCCAGCAGGTGAAGCCCATTTTCTTGAGCGTTATTGCATTGATCGCGCAGATCTCCAGTTATTTGCTGCAGCCAGGAAAGCTTGCAACGGTTGTGAGTTGTTAGCAATGGTCATCTGTCTGTGAGGAGGAACGCGCCGCCCACTTAAGCGCTCGACGGAGCACCGTACGATGCCTGCTTCCACTGCCTCTACTGTCTCAGAGCTCGCTACGCTGCATCTCTGGGGAGCATTGTGACAGGGCACCCACTAGGAACATCGTCCTGAAGTAGCACAGCGCATACGTGGTAGTACTAGTGGACATGCAGCTGTTATCAAGGATTGCAGCCGAATTCCTCCATGTCGAGCATGTCTGGAACATTCAAGCTCTTCCTGGAACTTGGTCATGGATGTTGAATCATGTGGTGACCGAGGCACGCGAAAAAGACGACAACAGATGGATGAACAATTAGACATGAGAACAATTCCTAGACCAGGGGCAGTCAAATGAATCTGCTGTTTAGCCATGGCCTAGAATTTGGATGGCGACGATCACCGTGAGACGGTCTGCTGTAATTCGCCTGAGCAAGAGAAATTGGAGTGTGGGGAAGAATCCCTGGCTACAGCCTGGCGAGCTAGAGTCTTTGGGGATATGAGGTCTTCAAACTTGACCACGCGATCATATTCGATTTTGATATGGCCGTGCACGAGGCGGTGTTGACAACAAGAAACGTCTCGGCAGTTGCCCCTCCTCTTCAGTAAATCACACTATGCAGCCATTCCGACTTTCTGCGGAGAGCACTTGTAGATACTACATGTAAGATTTGTTGTGCCAGGAACCAGAAGCATTATCTGCACAACTCGTTCCACTATCGTTCATTTATCAAAAGAAAGTTTCCCGCCCTTACTTGGTGTTCTGAGCCTTCCTGTGGCTTTGTGGCCGCAGATTGCCTGTCAGTTGATTCGTTGCTTGCTGAGGACGTTATTAAAATTTGGTTCTTGGTGTTTTGTAGCCTTGCGCCAGTAACGCCTCATGGCGTGCTAGTCGTGCTACTTGTGCAAGAATAGGATAGGGTTTATCTAGAGTTTGAATTGTACTGTGCTATATTCAGGGGACGGAATGCACGAGATATTCTGGTTTCTTAAACAGTTTCCCGTTCCAAAATCTTTGGCTAGCAGTGAAATTCCGTTATTTCAGCGGCGTATGCACGAACCTGTGAGTAAGGTTACCCCGCGCTACCATGGGTTCTCAAAGAGGTTCTGAACTTCGGACCTGCTAGACCGCCTCCGAGTTCACATGCAAGTCACGCCCGAGCTTTTCAATGTCTCCGAAGTTACCAAGGGGTTTTGTGAAATCATTTAACTGCTTAACATTGTATCAGTTCACTGACGGCTCTTTCGGAACATCTCGACGTCATGAAGCTGTTTAGACTCGGCCCACAACTGACAAGTCAAAGATATCTGGGTCGATGATGGCACGCTGCATATCTTACGGATTTGACGGATGCTCCCGTCTCACTTGCTTGGCTTTCTCTTGCCAAAGTAGCATTGACTATGTTTGACCGGAAATCGCTACTTGTAAGGGAGATGTCTGTGTACTGTATACTTCTAAGCTGCAAAAGCTTAACGAAATAGCTTCATCCCAAGTCCTCAACATGCTCGTATGGCCTTCTTCGATTCGAATTCCATTGAGATGTTTGTACTCGAAACGTTTGATCGGACATTCTAACTTCCTTGTCTGTGTAACGATACCTGGGTTCCTGGTACAGTGAGACGTAAGATGCCGTACAATGCTTTTTGGAGGATGTGCAAGATTCAGCCTCTTGTATGAACAGAGTGATGTTACATGACTTGAGCTGGTCACTGAAGGTTGACATCAAGCCGATATCATCATCCTGGATAGTTGAGTTCACGAGGAAGGGAGCAGTGCTTTCCCCAAGTCCCCCAAAGCCACCTCAATAATCTGAACGACATTCGGACGAACAAATACCAAGTGATGGACAATCTATCTAGAAGCTTTCCAGCTTCCACTAATAATACCGATAGTTGTGTATCAAAGTCCCACGGACTTGAAAAGATACAACTTTGCCGAGAGAAGAGAGGGAATGACTGGCCAAGGCTAAGACGTCTCTTTGCCAATTAGTCCTCCACGTGAATATTCTGGATTAGGACTTACAGTTCCAGTCGCATGATTCCTTCTGGCCATCGGACCAGCATTGACCATTTGGGCATAATGCTATTACTTTCAAACCAATTAGAGCTCCACGTGAACCCCCAACAAGATCAACGAAATTGTTTGTGGTCGTAGTGGTGTGTGGTGTCTTGGAGAGAGAGAGAGGCGCGAGGCGGGATTACTTCTTGGTGGGGCCAGATCAACTTCTTCTCACACGTCTCACTCCTTTCACCAAAGCTTCGACAAACTTCGAATCCTCTTCGGCCACGATAATTCCAAGCCTGTTTGCCATAAAGATATCTCGGTTCGGCTCCCCCGACAGTATAATGCCGCCTCGGCATTGTAGGCGATGCGAATAAGCTCAATTTCCCCTGTGTCCGGCATGGTCTCCGAAAGCTGCACGCTCCCGAGTCATTTTGTTACAAGTACAGCCGCAGAGCAAGAGCCATGGAAGATGTAGGCCAACTCCCGGAGAGGACGAGGTCGAAACGCGAAAGAACTTCCAGAGCTTCAAGAGGTGGGCGGACTATAAAAACACCGAGTACTGTATCCAGCGCAACTCCACGGACCAGTCTGCGACCAAGCCTGGTGTCTCGAAGCTCTGCCCCTCTGCCTTCAGCCAGAATCACGGAACAGCCACCGTTCGAAGACAACTTACGCGCCTATGTCCACAGAGACTCGGTGGCCTCGATCAAGGACGATCCGTTCTTTAAAAACTACCAGACTCCCCATTCCGTGTCCTTAGCCAGAGAATTGAGATCAGCTACCTATGCCAATGCAGCTCCCTCAACAGCTCCTTTGGGTCTCTCGATTGAAACAGCAGTGAAGGACAATGTAAATCTCCCATGGCTGATTATTGTACGAGAAGATGGGCTGACAAGGAAACTTTTGTAGCCCCAAATACGCAGTGGAATGGCTGACATCAACATCGCGGTTATTGGAAGTGCAGGTGTTGGGAAAAGTACACTTATACAACGCGCTTTTGGCTCGCGAACCGCCCCGACTTCAATTGCTTCAAGCCAGCGCATGTCCGTTGACAATGTTATCTATACCGTCAGCTTGATTGAGCTCGATCTCGAGTCCTTCGACATAAAGTCCGATACGCGAATACAGTGGCCGAAGCAAATCAACGGACACATTGTGCCGCGAATGGACGGTGCCCTGCTTCTATATGATGTCATGAATAGGGAGAGTATTGTTGACTTACCCCAAGCTCTAAGTTAGTCCCGGGACAAAACAGCCGTGCTGTGAATGTGCTAATGATTTCAGACGGCCTCGTCCATTCATCCCTACCAACGATCTTGGTGTCTTGCAAATGTGATAATCCTGAGAATGCACGCCAAATAGAAGTTGAAAATATGGAATCAGCTTGTCATGCATGTGTCGAAGCTGTGAAAACTGCTGAGAATGTTCCTGAAAGTGCAAGGCTATGCCTCTCTTCTATGCTGAGGGCTATAATGGCGAATAGAAACGGGCAATTGTGTGAGTTTTGGTCTTGATTTCTTATTTTATTATTGGTCACTGGTCATTTCCTTCTTCCTAAGTCCACATATCTTCACTACATACTCTTACCAGTAAAAATATGATCTTTGTACATGTAGACTTTGGATTTTCTTCCAGTTTCCCTCCTCTGGGCATCCGAACTTCTCCATAATTTTGACTTTACAAACGCGCGCTGGTGGAACTCTACATAGTTTTCTACTCGCGTCACATTGGATGATCCTCGAGTAGGGCTGACACCTTTTATAAAGCGGCATCTTCTCAAACAACATCAGCCACCGAAGTCCAGGGTGCCAGACGTCGAGCAACCTCAACCTTGGAGACACCTCCTGATCCTTTATCTCGACCGTTGAGCCAGAACTCCAAGCATAGTCGCGCCAGCTCGGAGTACTCCCTCCTCCGAGGGTTTTCCTCGCCGACCCACAATTCTTCAAGGGGACAACAATCCGTGTTTCGGACTCATCTAAATCAGCAGCTTACCTTGCCATCGCCCCACGATGCACCACCATTGTCTTCGCATCCAGCGTTTCGACATGACAGCTTCCAAGCCACTGAGTCGAGTACCAGTAGCAAGGTCATAAAACAGCGCTCTCCCATTCCGTCCCCTGGCGCCGGTGGCCTAATCGATAATTCTTTTCTCGATATGGAAGAATCTGATCAGGATTCGACTTACCGCTATTCGGACGACATCCCAATCCTGCAACGTGATGACAACAACTTTCTTGACAAGCCCGCTAAGGTGGTTGGAGTGACCTTTGACGAACTGGTGGACCGTCTATTGGGTCAGAATATGACAAGGGCTGATAATAATTTCTCCGACATCTTTCTTTGCCTATACAGGAAATTTGCTGCCCCTTCAGAGTTATTCAACGCAATCATCAACCGACTGGAACGTATTGCTGACGACAAGAACATACATTACCTGACAAGGACAACAACTCAGCTTCGGATCATAACCGTCGTTGCAAAATGGGTATCAAACTACCCAGGAGATTTCGCCAATCCGACTACCAGCGCCAAGCTGGATGCCTTCATTGGCCAACTGTTCAATGACCCTGTATTTGCTGCCGCTGCTCAAGAGATGAGGTTGCAGCTTCAATCACGTGTATTCGAGGATGACGATACAGGATGGGCCAGGACAGATGCAGATGTGGAGAATGAAGCAGGTGGCTTTGAAGAACCGCCGTCCCCAACATCTTCGCCCATCCGTCAAAGGACACATACAAAAAGCGATTTTGAGGACGAGATTGGCAACTTTCATATCGATGATGAGGGAGGCGAGGATATGATAAGGAAAGAATCTCGGGGAGACTCGTCCATATCTGGCCGTCCCCTCTCCTCTACACAGTCCTTGTCACCCTCGTTTCATACCGTGGAAGACTATGAACGAGAAGCAGCTACCATGATACCAAAAGGCACCTTGCCACTCACTAAATTTCGCTACCATATGTTCATGGACACGTCAGACGACGATTTTGCAGATGAGATGACCAGGATAGACTGGGTCATGTTCTCTTCGATTCGACTACGAGACCTTGTGCGTCATGTAAGCTTGCCACTGGAGCAGAAGGAGAAGATGACAAATGTGCATCGACTGATCAATCACTTCAATCACATCGCTAAATGGGTGGCGAATATGATCTTGATGAGAGACAAAGCGAAACACAGAGCCCTGATGCTGGAGAAATTTATGACAATCGCACTAAAGCTGCGACAGTTGAACAACTATAATGGGCTCGCCGCAGTCCTCGCCGGCATCAACGGAAGCGCTATTCATCGCCTGACACAAACGAGGAATCTAGTCCCAGCTGATGTACAGAAACGCTTTGCTAGGCTGGTCATACTCATGGGCACGCAAAAGAGCCATTTCGCGTACCGCTTGGCTTGGGAGAACTCTTCCTTACCTCGAATTCCGTTCATCCCGCTTCACCGGAGGGATCTCGTCTCTGCCGAACAAGGAAGCAGGACATTTGTAGGATCAAACAATGAACGAATCAACTGGAAGAAGTTCGAGATCCTCTCGGAAGTTATTTTGCCTATCATGAAGAGCCAGGTAGTGCCATATCCGAATCTATCAAAGCACGAAGCTGCCCGAGAGCTGATCCTAGACTGCAAAATGCCCGTAGACGATGAGGTAAGTGATCGTCATGAGCCAAGTCATCGCCCTCACTTCGTACTGACAGTCCATAGGAGTCATATCAACGGAGCCTGCAGCTAGAAAGCTCGTCGGGGACTGTAGATGTGGGGAAGAAGAAATTCCCATGGTTTCAAAAGGAAAAGTGATACACATACATATATACCAAGCATTTCTGAGCGACTTTTTGTCTGGGATCTAGGACTTGGGCTGGGAGGCTCTCATGTATGGCGTTGGGTGGTTGTTTATTACGTGCGCATACCCCCTTTCGTGATGTCAGATTCACATATGAGATCTAGCGGAGGTTCGAGAGGAAGCGAGCTCTCCGTCGAGTACGAGCGGGTCGTTCGAAATGGAATCTGAAGTTTCTGTAGATGAATGAGAATGACAGGACTGATCTTCACTGTCAGCTGCTATGGCTCGATCATAACGAGTAACTGTATGCCCAACCGCCATTCTTCCAGACTAAGTAGTTCCGTCATCCAGTGTCAGACCCGAGTGTTGCATTTGGCGCAATGCACTGAATCGGCAGACATCGACAGTCTCACATGCTCCCAGGAACCCCCACGCGATGACAGACACGCCATGTATGATATCGTGAGGCAGAGATTGCCCCCCACGAGTCAAGAGATGGTGTATCAGAAATCAATATTTGGAATCTCTTGGCAAACGATTATATCCCTCGGCGCAGCTCGGCGTGCATTTGACGTTGTATCGACACGGCACAAGTGGTGTCATGTTTTGTATTCGTAAATATTTCTCTGCTCCATGCTCTATCGCATAACCAGTAACGGACTGATAGTTTTGATTGAATGTGCAAGAGAAGCAAAGACATTTTCTGCACGAAAACATCATTCTTTACTCGTGTTTGGCCTCTTCATATATCTTGTTGATTTGATACGGATGTTCGCCCAATTGACACAATACGCGAATGTAAAAGACGCTTCCAGGATTGGTTGATGGAAGCAAGTGAGGATCTCGGCATTCAGAACAACAACTCAAGTCAGATGATTGTGACGGTCCTGATACCAGCATCTTGAAATAGTGGCATCCAGCCATTGCTTCTCACGGCTGAACCGAATATGATTCGGTCAATCAAGCCCACACGCTCATACAAAGCAATCTTTGAATCGTGACATTTTGCTTTCCTCAGGATGAGAGCCCGAGGAGCATCGCCTGTTGAAGCAATGAGAAGACAGATGAGCTCTTCTAGATGCAAGTTGGAGATGATGGTGTCTGCGTGGAAGCCAAAGGTAAATGCGCCAAACTTTGATGTTTCTCCCACGACAGGTCTGTCGAGCAGTTTGTGTCGGAGTAATCTTTGCTGCAATCGCTTTTTGTCAGTCTGAATCACGGCCGCGTTGCTGGCCTGGGGATGGTTGAGATCCGTTGCACCAAAGTCGAGCTCTGTCGGTGGCGTTGACGCACCCCTGCTGTCATTGAATGACAGACTTAATCGTTTCAGCACATCATCCACACGAAGCAGTTCATTGCTTTTGGTTATGCTTCCTTGAACCACTTCGCGACTGAGAATTGTTTGAGGCATGGCACTTGGCCCTGGTCTTGGAAGACCCGGAGGTTGCTTCGTGAGCGCAGTAGTGGAAATTGTTTTCCGGCCAAGCTCTGACAGAGAAGCTTGTTCGTCTGTTTCAAAATCAACTTCGGCCTTCCAAAAACATTCCTCTACACAAGACTGACCTGAGCCGCTATCAGGGTCTGGATCCGTGTTGTAGAAATCATGATACGTGTGCATCATACCGAGGTCAGACGACTGGCCAGAATACCTTTGCGATGGTAGCCTTTTGGCAGTCCAGTCAAATGACGATGCGTAGTCACTAGCAACCTCCCGAGAAATGGCCACGATATCCACAACCGGTCCTGTGATTACCAGATGCCCGCCAGAAACAGCTCCAGTCGGATCGGCGATTCCAGTCTCGCATGATGCTTCTTTGACCACGGCAAAAGTTCGACTCGGGGCCGATGCTTTGCTATCCGAAGTCGATTCCGAAATTAGGGATGAGCCAGCACTAGAAGTATCTATCGAAGCCCAAGACCAGCTTGGTGCTCTGTAGGGAACTGCTCTCGTGCCATGAGCTTCCCACCTAACAGCACATTAGCTTAATTCTGAACTGTTGAGACCTCTTTATCAATTGAAGACCCTAGATGCTTTGCAAAGTCTCCACAGGAGAGAAGGAATGGAGGGCTGCCTCACAACAGAGACAGGGGCAGGTCTCTCTCCCAAAGACCTGCCAAATAGTTGCCAGCCCCTTTTTGCTTGTTTGGTTTTGAGCTTGTGTCTGATGTCTGAAAGCGTTTGGCAAGTCCAGACAACGCAGGAAGCATGTCGCTCCCATTGGTGAGAATTTTGGAAGCGTAAGCGTTGACAATCCGGCTCCACAATGAATACACCGCATCAGAATTCGATTGCCGTAGGGTTTCGCAAAATTTCTTCTTCGAGGTAAGAATGCGTTGCTGCGACGGTCGGCTCAACGTACCACACTCACACCAGATGGCAGTCCTGCATTCCCAGACAAGTTCTTGTGCGCGGAACTGAACATAGCGAGTAGCAAGTAGCCGCTCTTGGAATGCCCATCCGCGGGCAGATAATGGAGAGGAATCTCTAACGACCTGGCTCCGAGGAGGCAGAAGATTGCCATACCATCGGTGATCGTCGCCCGGTCTGACTTTGACCTGATAAAACTCGCTGTTTGCGTTGAAGCCCTCGAAAACAACCTTCGCGTCAGTCATACGAGGCCGCTCTGTCAGAAAGCCATCACAACCGTCACTACTATCACTTGCTGCTATGACAATGCGGGCACCCTCGTAGATTGAAGCCATCTTCCCAGACTCTCGTACCCAGTCTTCGATATCGTCTTGAACAATACACAGAGAGTCGACCCACAGGTACCGGAGTCCTAGTAGCCTCGTGGTAGTGACGGCATCTTGAAAAGATTTTGATAAGTCTTTCCATGGGATGTGGGAGATTCTCTCCTCAAAGGTAGACTGGTGTGTTTGTATGACAGGCAACTTGCCCCAACAATGACTTAATGCCGCATAAGGCTCCGCTTCGTTTTCAGGTATATATAGGAAGACACTGTCATCATCCACTTTGAGAACCCGTGTAGGCATACTCTTCGCCCTCGTTGTACATTCGGGATGAGAGGCATCGCACGTCGCGATCCACTCTTTCAATACATGGACAGATCCAAGCGCACTCTTCTTCCTTTCAGTTGCGTGCCCAACCAGTGGCCATGGTGCCATTGCCGCAGATCGTTCCGTGAATAGCTCATCCCAAGAATACCATCCATCACTGTCAGAACAAGCCAGAACCATGGGACAACCAGCATCCAATACCGATATTTGAAAAGTGACTTCTGACAACTGATCAATGGCGTTTTGATCGGAGCGATCTTTGATATGAACATAAGTATTGTGTATTGTCATGCACGAGTCGCAACCCTGCTTCGCGGAGATGGCAACATCCTTCAGATAAAGCGAAATGGTCTTTGATGACGACACGCGAAGGTCATCGCAAACGATACATGAAGCAGCAACTACAGAGCCAAAGTTCAGTCTCTCATATACGAAGGCGGAGAGATGAACATTGACAAAAATAGCTAGAACATGTACTCAAGATCCTCAAATAGAACATGTGTGAAAGCTGGACATAAGCCGATGACACAGACTGTGGTCAAACCTGGGAAAATTCGACGTACATTCGAGAGACGCAGTGCCATCCCTATCATGGCTTTGAGTTTCGGTGCTCACCATCATGGAAGACTGTTTCTCGAGCTTCTCACGAGACTCTACACACGTAGGCATACTTCACCTAGGCCGTCTCGACAAGATAGGCATGCTGCGTACGACAAAGTTGTGTCAAAGACCAAATGATTGGACCTTCGATAAAGTAGAAAGTTGAAAGGTGCTCCGAACGAACAGAATTCTGCTATAAGATATAACCCACTTTTGCATGGAAATAGATAGATCTTCTACATATTATGTTCATTATAGCCCTGAATCTTGGAATTGTGAGAGGCAAAGCTCGGAGCTGCGCGCCAAGACAAATTAGTTCAGGTGGCAAAAGCTCTCGCTAGCCCGCAAGAAGAAAGTTAAGCGATACCGCACATAGAGAAATTCCCGCCTTTGCTCAACATCGAAACTTCAACGACAACCACGACAACCGCCATACAACCCGTCTCTCAGTCAAGGTCAGTCAACCTCTCGATCTGCGAAAGCAACTCCATGCGCTGCAGGATTTCAATCTGTCGCTGCATCTGCAACGGTTCTGGACCTCGAATTCTGGTTTCGCGATCCAAACTCGAGCTCGTCAAAAATTTCGTACCAAATTTTTGCGACCCATTGCTGACTATCTCACTCGCAGATGGGTGCCCTTAAGTATGTCGAGGAATTGCAAAAGAAGAAGCAGTCCGATGTTCTCCGCTTCCTTCTCCGTGTTCGATGCTGGGAGGTAAGATAAATCGATCCTTTCGCAACCTCGAAACCCGAACCAATACTTCGAATCTGCTCTACGGACATTTTGGAATATTGTGGACGTGGAATTGAATGTGGACATCTTCTGATGCTCCTTGCTATACACTCGTTGAACTTTGCTGAGAGTGCATAATATAGCTTCGACAATTGAACGTCGTCCACCGTGCTTCCCGCCCATCTCGTCCGGATAAGGCACGCCGTCTGGGTTACAAGGCCAAGCAAGGCTATGTTATCTACCGTGTCCGTGTCCGCCGTGGAGGTCGCAAGCGCCCAGTGCCAAAGGGCGCCACCTATGGTAAGATAATGCTTCCCCGGAAATTGGTTCTTCTGGCCCAAAGGAGCAACGTTGACGGTTTCTCTATGTAGGCAAGCCAACCAACCAGGGTGTCAACCAACTCAAGTACCAACGATCACTGAAGTCCACTGCTGAGGAGCGTGTCGGACGTCGCTGCGCCAACTTGCGTGTCTTGAACTCCTACTGGATCAACCAGGACTCCACCTACAAGTACTTCGAGGTCATCCTCGTCGATCCTCAACACAAGGCCATCCGCCGTGATGCTCGCATCAACTGGATCGTCAACCCAGTCCACAAGCACCGCGAATCCCGTGGACTTACGGCGACCGGAAAGAAGTCTCGTGGTTTGGGCAAGGGTCACGGATACAACAAGACGACCGCCGGTCGCAGAAAGACCTGGAAGAGACACAACACCCTCAACCTCCAACGATACAGATAGATGCGCTAGCGGGTGTTTTGCGTGGTTTATGCTTCTTCGAAATGCAAGGGTGGATATTGCTCTGGTGTATGGCCTGGCAAAAGCAATCTGGCGAGTTTGCTGATTTCATACATGGATGAATGAATGAAAGAATTGAACCCAGGACAAATCTTACTGGTGATAAAGGGACGTGTACTACTGACTTTGAACGCATGCCAGCCACCTGTAATCTAATTTCTTCTTGGCCCTTGCAAGCCTGCTTATTAAAACTGTCTCGGTGTAGAGGATTGCAAGTGGAACTTCCTTTTCAATCCACAGGGCTACCCAAGAGACCTTGTCTGGAAGTCTCGAGCCAGCGAAGTAAGCCCTTCCTTTGGTCTGTAATTGTCAATGAAAAAATGACTAGGATGCGCCTGCGAAGTATTGTAACCCCGTTCGATAAGACAGAGTCTATCAAGCTCGTGTTGCTGGAAGATCACCCCTGCCACAATGCCCCTCTATCAACTAGCCGTTCGAATTGAAACCGGGGTGCATCCGCTCCGCATCATGGGCCGACTACTTTTTGACATTTTACTTTTTGACTGTAAATTATGGCCCCCCTTTAAGCATAGTTCTATACAATCTAGTAGTGATGTCGCAAGACCGCTAGATAGATCGATATTTCCTTGCCTAGGTGCACATTCAAAACTTGGGCAAGCGCGTTCTAAAAGGAGGGAAACGCGCCCTCCAACGGTCGTGCTTCAGCTTCACAGTGCCCTAGCAAGCAAATACGAGGACGAACACAAATCCGCCGCAGATCAGGAACAGCTCCGAAACCTTGCAGATGAGCCTGGTATTCTTTTGGTCTCTTCAATGAACCGTCAACACTCTATGTACGACCGCAATCGAGCATCTCACGATCCAGAGTTGTGCAATGCCTCCGTGGTCAAGCAAACTGCTTTCACCCAGCACGCGCACAGAGACGGGACCCAATCCAGTCAACGGACCACCAGCATCTCCTGCGCGACCACGTCCAAGAATATCTGAAGCTGATATACTCAACAATGCGTATGGAATTCCCAGTTTGCCTCCCCCATCCCACTCGAAGCATGGGGCTTCGAGCACCTCGAAACCCACACGAACTTCAAGCCATGGACGCTCAATGAGCCACCCATTTCCCTCTTTGTTTTCAACGAAAAAGAAGCGCCATGGGGAGTCTGCGACAGCAGCTGGCTTCGACTCCACAGACGAGGACTCTGTTTCTCCCATCGCAGCTCGAAATATCGTACAGAACCCTACGCCAAAGCAAAAAGTACCAGACAAGGATTTGACGACCGGAAAATGTATGACATGCGACTCTATGGTGCGGTGGCCAAAGGAGTTGAAGGTATTCAGGTGTGCGGTTTGCTTGACAATCAATGATCTAAAGCCAGTTGTACTGGAGGCGAGACGCGGGGATGGACATAGAGCTCCTGTTCCTGCCAGAGCTGGTACATATCCTAGATCAGGTCACGCTCAGAAAGGTGGTTTCTATAACCAGGCGAGAGTTAAGCACTGTACTGATGTCGAACAGTCACTCCATTGTCTCTTGCAAAAACGAGCCAAATTGTCGACCAGTGCGTTACGGCCTATCTTGTAGAACGCTTGAAACACGATGAAGGATCTACTTTAAGTCCAGTTCCGTCTCCACCCCAGTCGGCGGCTTGGAGAACTGCACCGTTGAGTAAGGATGGACAGAATTTTGACCAGGAGAACATTGAAGAAGGTAGTCTCAATTTTCCAGCCGATGGTCCACCGGTGCATCTCTCTGGTCGACCCATCGTCCGAATAAACCAGCAATCAGGACCTTCGACTATCCGTGGACGCGAATTACGTCAGCCTCCGTCGAGTGCTCTCCCATACTCAAAATCTTCCCCGGGAAGCTTTTTCGATGTTCACATGGAACAGAGGGACAGGGAACTGCACTCAAGGACTCTTAGGACAGGCAACCGAGCCGAAAAGGACACAGGCGAGCAGGCACAGCCAAATCGAAATAGTGTTGCTAAGAATATCTTCAAGCCTCTGGAAGACTATATCATTGCCTCTTTTGGTTCCTTCGAATGTATCAACAGCTCTTTCAGCACACTCCGACCAAGCATCGCACCGAGGACTCAAAGCGAAGGCGTCAGGCGGAACGTGACAGCTCCTTTGGCTGAACGGAGCGCTCGAAAGGAGACGGACTTGTCTGAGATGGACGCAAAAACACTCCTCATTGGTGATTTCGCAGAAAATGGCTCCTGGTGGACAGGCAATCGTTCTGATCTGAGAAGCCCCGAGAGGTCACGCACACACCGCGTTGGAGAAGCCTCGAATGATACCACGGACATTGTAACGCTGAGATCTCCGCGAGTGGAATGGACTGACGTGAACGAATGGTACCATTTGGTTATCAATGCTGGGAAGCTATGGCGAAAGAAGCTGGATGAGCTCCTGAATACAGATTCTCACGTGCCCCAGCTCCAGATTCCATCGGAATCGGTCATGGATAACATTGGCGATCTAATCATGGAGTCGCAATTTCACGCGCAACGGGTCTTGCTAAAGGCTATTGAAAGTTTGCTGAAGCGACCTGGACGACCCTTGAAGGAGCCTAGCGATCTTCGATTTCTTCTCATCATTCTTGCCAATCCGCTATTATATCCTACGGATAACTCAGTGAAGTCGGGAGATAGGAGCCGGTCAAGGTCGCGAGATCGGGAGAGCCCCGAGAAACAGGCTGCTGCAGGTATCCGCAGAGGTCCTCAGGATAGAGCAGCCGTGAATCCTGATGCGAACAGAGGTAGTTCAGGACAGCATTCGGGCATCATCAAACGTATTTTGGGACTATTGTCGAATGTACCGAATGAATGTCATCACCACCTTGTCTCATGGTTTGCAAGGTTTTCGGACGGCCAATTTCAGAGGACAACGGATTTGATTGGCAGCTTTGTCACATACCGACTCACGAGGCAGCATGGCAAGAAGCGGGAAGTCGAGCAAGATCCCACGGCAGATCTTGTACCAAGTATCGGTGGATCAGGACGAGCAACTTCGGCAGCCCTCCATGCAGCTCTTGGAACTTCGGGTCAGTCGAACAAAAAGCATGATGGCAAACCTAAACCAGTAATCTACAACGATGACTGGCAAATCAAAGCTGCAGCAAGAGTAATGGCGTTAGTATTTTCAGCAAACAACAGCGGTCTGGCAAGGCGTGAAGAAGCGAAACCTGCTTTGGTTACTTTGTTAGAAACTCATAGCGCAGGCTTAGCTGCTCGGGATCGGGCACATAACCATGGACAAATCCTGCCCACCAGTGACTTCTACAATACTTTGCTCGACTACTCGGATCTGATAGCCGATTTCGAGGCGTGGGAGTCTAAGCGAGGCAAATTTGCCTTTTGCCAATATCCCTTTTTCCTTAGTATATGGGCCAAGATTCAGATCATGGAACACGATGCTAGACGCCAAATGGAAGTCAAGGCTAGAGAGGCCTTCTTTGACAGCATTATGACTCGGAAGACCGTCAATCAGTACCTAGTCTTGAAGATCAGGAGGGACTGTCTTGTGGAAGATAGTTTGAAAGGGGTGGGCGAAGTTGTGGGTACTGGCGGAGAGGAGATCAAGAAGGGCCTGCGTATTGAGTTCAGGGGGGAAGAAGGCATTGACGCTGGTGGCTTGCGAAAAGAATGGTTCCTGCTGCTGGTCAGGGATGTATTCAATCCTGAGCATGGTAAGATTTTCGAACACTAGAAACAGAGATGCTAATTTTCTCAGGAATGTTCGCCTACGATAATGAATCCGGATTCTGCTACTTCAACCCTAACAGCTTCGAGACAACGGACCAGTTCTTCCTGGTAGGTGTTGTCCTTGGCTTGGCAATCTACAACTCCACTATTCTCGACGTGGCACTTCCGCCTTTTGCTTTCCGTAAATTGCTCGCTGCTGCTCCTGCAGCTGGGCCTGGCGCAACATCCCATGCGAAGCCTTCTATGACATATTCTCTAGAGGACTTGGCCGAATTCCGCCCTACCCTGGCTCGTGGGCTTCGGCAGCTTCTTGAATTCGATGGTGATGTCGAAGCGACTTTCTGTCGGGACTTCGTAGCTGATGTTGACCGTTATGGCCAACTAAGTCAAGTACCTCTCTGCCCAGATGGGGAGAAGAGAGCAGTAACGAAAGCCAATCGGAGAGAGTTCGTCGACTTGTATGTTCGTTATCTACTTGACACCGCTGTTGCTCGTCAATTCGAACCATTCAAGAGGGGCTTCTTCACAGTCTGTGGAGGGAATGCTTTGTCATTATTCAGACCGGAAGAAATTGAGCTTCTCATCCGGGGCTCTGATGAACCACTCGACATTGCTTCCCTTCGAGCGGTATCGATTTGTGAGAATTGGAAAGTGCCGAATGCTGCGGAGACCGAGCCAGTGGTGGGATGGTTCTGGCAATCCTTTGAGGCTGCAAGCCCAAAAGATCAACGGAAACTACTCAGCTTCATCACGGGAAGCGATCGTATCCCTGCAATGGGTGCGACCAATCTTGTGATCAAGCTTTCATGCCTCGGGGAAGATGGTCTAAGATTTCCTGTTGCACGTACGTGCTTCAATATGTTGTCGCTATGGCGCTACTCTTCTAAGGAAAAGCTAGAGCACATGCTGTGGCGTGCGGTGAACGAGAGTGAAGGGTTTGGTTTGAAGTGATGCATCATGGAAGGCGTTCAAATAGCAGAGTGGGAGCATGGCGTTATAGATGCTCGGAGATTTTAAGATGGGAACGGGTTTCAGGCGAAGTGTCCCAGTCCGTAGCTGCTGATCAGCGTTGCGACATAGAATTAACGATACCTTCCAAAGCCCTTAAGACACTGATAATAGTCCCTAAGTGAAAGAGGACATGGATATAATGCTTGATCGTGATTGTACACCTAATTCCACACATATTCGTACAGCCAACGCCGAATCAATGCATATTGTACTTCTTCTCCCTCCAGCAGATCAGCCCATCAACGCATCCGGGTCTCCTCTGGCCTGGATCAATATGGCCTCCTCTCGTTTCCTCTTCGCATTAACCTCGGCCATCATAATGGAATCTCTCTCACTCCTAGCATTCTGGTCCTCAATCTCCTGGATCTGCCTCGTCTCCTCCGCCGTAGGCTTCACAATCCTCGCCCTCGTAATCGCAAGCAATTGATCCAGGATCTCCGACTCAGGTCTATGCTTCATGTTGATAACCTCCGTCCTTTCTGTAGGTGGCCCAGCCTTCGTCGCTGCTACAGGTGCACTGGATGTCTGTTTTGTTGTCGTGGATGAGATCTCCGTCTTGATATCCTCTGCCGCGGATGGACTGGTGAAATGGATGGTCAAAAGCGCTGGGCCAGATTGGTCTTTCGTGCGGTTTACTGTCATGGGAACGGCAGGATTGTGGTATTTTAATCGGGGCAGGCAATTACGCCAGAATTTCCTGTGGGCAGATAGTCAGTAGAGGCGTTGATAGCTTGTTCTGGAGGTCGGAATGATGTACCTGGGTCCATAGTGTCCATCCTCTATATCGCGCGCGAAATCCATATGTATCCTCGTTACTTCGGGCGGTAATACTGCTGCTCCTGGACCTATTCTTATGGCGAGCAACTACATGCTGTGTCAATTGGATTCTGCATGTGTTTTGATGTCGAGGGGTTGTCTACCTTCTATATACAATACGTTAGCATTCAAAACTCGTAATAGGGCTTCGAACCAGGTATACATACAGCTCTAAGCTTTCTCATCCTCTTTATAACAGCCACCATCTTGAATATGTGCTTGACTTGTTACAGGCTGGCAGCTCTCCAAAGTGTGGTGTCGTCTGAGGTGCATGTGTAAATTATTTAAGCATTAGCGCTACTGCATCCGAATCCCTGTCAAAAAAGTTTAGGGGATCTCCAGCTCGAGACAACATTGAAGGAAACACAGTTTGGACATTCCATTCAGCATGGAAAATGGCAACAAGTACACGCCTTGCTCGACGAGCTGTGAAGCAGATCGGAATACCGCTGGCTGATATACCGACTTTTCTGTGTCCAGCCATTCTTAGGACAACTTCGATTCCTCTTCGACTCCATAGGCAATCACAGTCCACTTCTCCAGCTTCGCAGAGAAGGATCATTAGCTCGACAACATCCACTGCACCTCAGAACTCACAAGTAATTCGAAAGCCCTCCTTACAGAAACTACCGCAGCAGTGTGCTGGGTGTGGGGCTCTCTCGCAGACGGTTGAGAGTGAAGGACCGGGGTTCTATACTCTCACGAGAAAATCGGTCAAGACTTTTGTAGAAGGAAGATCGACAGCGGGACTCTCTGTAGAGAATGCGGTTGTGAAGGCGGCTCTAGAAAGGGCAGGGCCGGAAGCTGCGAGTTTGAATCTGGGAGATCTGGAGGCTCCAAGTAAGGCCCGAGAAGAGTGAGGTATTGGACTTGGTACTTTTGCTAATTCGCTGCAGTCACAAGTCCTGAACCTCCTGTATGTGACAGATGCCATAAATTGAAGCATCATGAAATAGGCGCTTCTATACACCATCCATCTATACAATCTATCCAAGATACTATATTCGAATCACCTTACAAATACAATCATGTCTACCATGTCATCGACGCCGCGGATTTCCCTATGTCTCTTGTCCCTGGCCTACAGAAATTACTGCATATCACACCGCAGAGATCGTTGAATAGAAGGTCAAAAACGGGGAGGTTTTACCATGGGCGAAAAACGGAAGTGAGCTTCATCATCACGCGGTCCGATCTACTTGCGCCTCTGAAGACACAGGTCGACTCGTTAATGCCATACCTCAGAGAAGTGCTCAGAGATGCATTGGGAAGGTCAGCAAAAGACGTCCGACTGGGCAATATCAGATGTGTAAGCGCGAAGCAGTCGTGGTGGACCAAGGAGCTCAAAGAGGACATCTGGAAAAGAGGTGGTGCTGGGTGGATGGTTGGGAAAGTCAATGTTGGAAAGAGTCAGCTTTTCCATGATGTTTTTCCTAAGGGACGGAAGACTTTGGACAAGAGACTGGGGACCATTCTACCTGCGAGAGCTGGTATAAAATTGGACGAAAGCAAAGATGTTGCCCTCGAGATGGAAGAGACAAGCATCGAGAGTATTGAAGAAGGGGAAACGGGGAATCTAATCACTTCGGATATTTCAGATTTTACTCCTGTCCAACCCAAAATAGATGAAGAACTACAAGCAGCATTCGACAAACTCGATTCTTCCTCCTCCCTCGATACATCATCTCTCCTCCCTCCAGCCCCCACCGAAGTGGATTATCCCTCCATGCCACTCGTCTCCTCCCTCCCTGGCACAACCGCCTCACCCATCCGTCTCTCCTTCGGCAACGGCAAAGGCGAGCTTATCGATCTCCCTGGTCTCTCACGCGGTGACCTCGAACTCCACGTCCAGCCAGAGCACCGCTCAAGTCTCGTAATGCGCTCACGGATCCAGCCCGAACAGCAGACTATTCGACCAGGACAGTCTCTCCTCCTGGGTGGCTTCATACGCATCACACCCACGGACCCTGATATCCTGCTCCTCTCATACTCTTTCACACCCATTGATCCACACGTAACGTCTACCGAGAAAGCCATCGGCACGCAGACACAAACACGAGACTCATCTCTCGTGAATATCTCCCTCCCAGGAACGGGCGAAATCATCAAATCAGCGGGGATCTTTCCCCTGAAATGGGACGTCACACGCCAACGGACGGGACCCATTACATCCCCAAAAGCAATAGGCATCAAGCCCGAGAACCTGCCATATAAAGTCCTTGCCACCGATATCCTGATCGAAGGATGCGGGTGGGTGGAGCTCGTCGCCCAGGTTCGAAAGAAGCCTGGAGAAGTTCGTTCCTTTGAACGGGAATGGAAAGAAGAATTCGATCGAGCTTCGAGGAGTGGAGCATCGGAATGGGGGTCTGACGAGCGGTCAGACTTCGATGATGCGGATAGTGATCCGGACTGTCCTGCTGTGGAGGTATTCACGCCGCAAGGCAGGTTCATCAGTGCGAGGAGGCCGATGAATGCATGGCTTTATGTTGCGGGTAAGCCTGCGAAGGGAAACTTGCAGGGACGGCCGAGGAAGTCTATGAAGGGTGTTAAGAAGGCGGAGAAGATGAAGAGGGCGGCTGGGGCGGCTTTGTAAAAATTATGTTGGACTGATTGAAAGATACAGTACCCTGCTCTTTGTATGAATGTATATGTATGCTGTCGCATTCTAATAGGTCTGTGCTATGCCCAAAGTCTGACCCAGATTAGGATGTTGGTACGTATTTACTGTATAATTCAATGAACCGTGATTTAAGCGATCATTCAGATGATCAACAAACATGAGCGACCAACGCAATCATGTTGAAAAGCGCACACAGTATTTTGAGACACTAATCAGTTTTTCACGCACATAATGTTCAGATGACTTTGAAACCTTGTTCCAAGGAATCATTTATTCAGATTTCCATAGCTTTCTCGCGGACCTTTTGGATAGAGTCGTTATATGTACACAGCCGGCAAAGAAAGCAATAGACTTGACTAGAGAAGAACGCCATCCGCAAAGACCCCAGAAAGGAAATATGCAAGAGTCTAGCCAGCGATTTTGAGGTATCCACGTGATAGATCTTAAGGAGAATTCCACTTTTAGACTTTTCGGGCTGCCAGCCAACTAAATTCAAAAAGAAAGAGTATGCAAGGCCTTTCGCAAACCCTGCATGTCTCAAGGATATCCAGCCCGCCGTATGTTTGATGTTGATGCAAATATAAAGAAATCTTTCGGCACATCGACAGATTATGGTCTTTATGCTGCGACACCATTTCTTGCCTTCTTGCCATTTGGCACTTCGGCTTCGGCATCAAGTGCTCTCTTCTCTGGAATATCGATCTCCTTTTCCTTCTCGGCTAGAAGTGCCTTCTCCTCATCGGTCATGTTGGGAAGAAGATCCACTTGCTTGCCAATCTTCAAGCCACGGTGGAAAGCACGGATAATCGAGTCGGCATCGTCGATGGCGATGGGTCTGATATCGGCCAGTGCCTTGATCTTGGCTGTGCACTCCTTGTACTGAGCATCGGTCATCTCAATGTTCAGTTGAGTCGCCCTTGACTTGATGGCGTTCCATCCGGTCAGACGGGAGGCGAAGTGGACGTATCTCGACATGCCGAAATCAGCTGGGTTGATAATTTCGTATGTCGATGGGTTATTGAGGATTGCCTTGGCGTGAATACCAGCCTTGTGAGTGAAGGCACAAAATCCGGTAATGGGGTTGTTGAAGCTGGGATCGGTCAATTGTGGAAGATATGAAAAGTTGGGGAGAAACTCACGGGATGTTGACCTCAACAGCTTGGGCGACAAGCTCCTCAATATCCTTGAGCTTGTGCAGCTTGTACTTGCCCATAACGTACTCCCTGTCTGCAACAATCATGCGTGCCATGAGTCCACCAAGAGGGGTGATACCATTTCGCTCACCAATACCCAAGACAGAGGTATCGACGTGAGTCGCACCAGCCTCCAAAGCACAATAAGCATTGGCAATCGCGCAGCCAGTGTCGTTGTGGAAATGGGTCTCGATATCGCAGCTGACAACACCTCGCAAGGTTCGGATCAGATCGTAAACTTGTCTTGGAGAAGCGCATCCAACAGTATCCGCAATACCAACACGATTAACACCGATCTTGTCGACCGTGGAGTATATTGAAAGAAGATCGACTAAGCTCGATCTGAAGGAGTCCTCGCTGGAAAATCGGATTTCGATGTTGTGCGACTTGACGTAGTTGATAACCTCAATTGCGGTGTTTGTGATGTAGGTCATGTCCTTGCCGTGGGAGTGCTCCATAAGATAGGAAGACGTGCCGATAACGACGTCACTGAGACATATTAGGAAATTGAAAATTGGATGCCGAGGATCAGGACTTACACTCCATCGACACCGGTCTGAACCGCAATTCTAGCATCGTCCATATGGCATCTGATGTGAGTGAGGATCTACTCAATTTAGCCAATTGCTGCAAGGTCCGAAAACAGTGACAAACCTTAGCCTTCAATCCAAGCTTGCAGATGGCCTCGCAATCAGCTCTTGATTGCTCGGATGCAGCAGGTGAAGTCAACTCAATCTGTTCCTCTTGTCAGCATGTCTGCTATATGTTTAGTCCTCTTATGTGACGCACGTAGTCTACACCAAAATCGTCCAAGGCCTTGGCTATCTCAATCTTCTTCTCTGTGTCGAAGAAGGCATTGGCGAACTGTTCACCCTCTCGCAGCGTACTCTCGATGATCTTGAAGCTCGATACATTGCTCAGGAAGTCGCCGACGGGTTGGTAAGGATTGTGTCGTGTGGGGTGGGGATTTGACTTGGTCTCGACGGCGGTGAAGCCTGGGTGAGCTTTCAACTGAAGTTAGTCATTGTCCATAGCGACAACGATTGAGAAACTCACCATCAGAGCCGTTTGCAGCTCCATTGGCTCCATTGGAAGATCCATTGGCCTGGCCGTTGCCATTGGCGATAGCTTCAGGTTCGCACGAAGGGCACATGGTGGTTGATGTGTAGATGTGTTGTTGTTGTAATGGAGTATGAGGGAGAAGAAGTTCAGGTCGGTCGAGAGATTAGAAGAATAAATTGGCAGTTGAGGAAGAGGGAGGAGCAAAGGTATTTGTATTCACTTGAAGAGAAAAAAGTATGAGTAAGAGGTTCAGATCGGTGTTTTGCTTATGACTCTACTTCAATTGTGGGGAGGAGAGGCAGAGGAGAGGAAAAGCTGGAAGTGCATACAGGCAAGGCGAAAGCATGGGTCCGGAGGTGCAGGTGCATGAAAAATGGAGGGGAACCAAGCGAAAAAAAGCTACTGGACGCCCCCGATCTCGGGATTTTAACCACTAGACTTTCATTGGCTAAAATCGACTGCGTGCTGTACCCGGACATGAAAGGATATTCCACCAGCTACGAGGCGGTCAAGTGTTGGTCACTGTAGGAGGACAGGATGATATTCATGGTAAGGTTTTTGTAATAATGTGTTTGCTTTTCCGCTCACCTACCGCCTACCAATTCGTGTCGTTATCCGGGCCGGTGCAAATTGACTGGAGTCACGAAGCCGAGGTTCAAGCGGCACGTGATCCATCTCTTCTCTCTCTTCCAAGTCTCAAGTTACGTCCAGGCTATCTAATTTTTATTATTTTAGGCTTCTACTTCCTGCTGCAAGTTCCAGCTCAACGAGGTGTCCTCAGATGTGGCCAACGCCTAGCCTTTCCAAGAGACCAGGCTGAAAAGTCAGTCAGTCAATCGTCTGATGCTCATACGGTTGGACAGGGTATACATCAGTACAAAAGACTTGACAATTTGGCAGTGCCTGCGCTCGTGATTGGAAGTACAAGCCTTGCTTCGTGCCACATAGTTGGTATATTAGAAACACTTCGTATCACTGCTGGGAAGCTCTTCAAGTCCATCGGCATTATCCTTGTTGACATAGCCTCGCTTGTCAATTTACACGAGTCGTCGGGTCACGACAGAGGGAGACTTGTATTGTATTGAAGATTTGCTATGTACTTTTAAGAATACAGAACATCTATGTTTGAGAATCTTCGAAATGTCATCCCAATTCGAAGCCCAGTGCAACTGCAAGCGCTGTCACAACTCGCCCGACTGAGCAGCCACTCTGCAATGTCACAAGTCTCCACAGCCTGCTCAGATTGCAAAGTGATTGCGTCTACACGAGTAGAGTTCTCTGTAAGACTTCCCCAGAACTCATAGCCAGAGAGCTGTCTCTTCGATGCCATTGTTCCATCAACCCTGCGATAGTTCAATGAAAATGGTCCAAGGGAAACCGCAGCTAGTGCATCTGCTCAGGATTTGCAAAGTCGATAATGGAAGCGAAAATCTGCATTGTATAAGACAAGTGTACAGGGTATGTTCTCGCCAAAGTCTTAGCCCCCAAAGCCGTAGAGAGTGCTCGATCCGAGTGGAATAGTAGCTCTCCAACCCAATGCAAACAAACAGCAGCTAAATCATAATTGTACACTTATCATGGTTTACTTCATCTCTTACGAGTGATGAGAATCAAAGTATACATGAGACGAGAGACACAAGATCTTCATCTGAAGGAAATTAATCTGAAGGAAATATTCCAATGGTTCCACGATTTGGAATGAGCATACTGGATCGCAGGTTGTGGCTCCCACATTGAACTTATTCAGTCGTTGATGTCATCGAGGACTCCGTGATTTCTTGGAGTTTTTGGACTTGCGGACTTTGCGCTTCATCTTTTGATAGCCCTTCTTAATGCTCAACATTACGCCACCTTTGGCGACAGGCTTGTCGACTGGTGCCTGTGGCTCTGGAGCTATGTCAAGGTTAGCAGATGTTTCTGTTATCTCATCACGGGTCAAATTACCAGGTTTGGGCGTCTCTATCATTGGAATAGCCTCTGGAGGAAAGTTGGCTTGCACTGGGCTTGAATATGAAGGTGGGATTGTCCCCTGGCGAGAATACACAGGTGATGGTACCGCTTTAATTGGTGTTAGCAATTTCCAGGCTTTATAATCAAATCCAGTTCAACTCACGTTCGATTTTGTTGACATCATCTTCATGAGGATCTGCTGCTTGAACACTTTCCTGCTCGTTTTCTTTTGACTTCAAGAGATCGGTAATCATGGCAACCCTTGTCCCCATACCTTCCTCAACCCTGTCTACCATCCAGTAACCGAACTTTTTCTCGGACAGGTTTTCTCTGAAATTCTCCGTCAAAGCAGCGAACTCTTTTTCAAATGCTTCGAGGCCTCGATGCATGTTCAGTAATTTCATCTCCCATGGTCGCTTCCTGAAATCTAACTGGGAGCTGGTACTTTGTTGCTTGAGAAGCTCCAGCTCTTTTTGCCACTTGAGATCGATCTTGTCTGCCTTGAGGTACTTGAAGGGGACAAATTCTTGCCATGACGCCACTTCGTCTGTATCTCCACAGACAGCACGATCCAGAGAATAACATGCCTGGAGAACTCTCCAGAGCGAGAAACCGGCGATAGGATGAGCCAAGAAAAATTTCCCTAAGGGGAGATTCTCAAGTTGCGGGTTGGTGTTGAACTTTGGGTTGGTTTCTTGGAGTGCGGTCTGGTGGGCCGCATGCCATGCTTGATGCCATTCAAATATGCGCAATTCCCAGTCGTTGGAGTATATGTCCCAAGCTGCTTCACTGTACTTTCTATCGTACCATCTGTAGACTGCTTTCTGATTGTCCTTGGGATGAAAGTCGCTACAATTATGGTTTACCGGAGTTATCGCCTCCAAATAGCCGGTTTCCATACTGGAATGAAGTTCTATCTTGTCGTCGTCGGTGGCAAGTTTGCGGCCAATGATAGATTGGAGATAAGATAACCAATTATTTCGATCGATTGGCGTATTGTTCTCTTCTAGCTTCAAAAACAGTAACTTGTCATGAGTGTTCTGTTGAACATGATGTGCTGAAGGACTCGTGCTCAAGTCTCTTTAAACATTGCGTTCCGAGGATAAAGGAACCGTTGTGCAGCAAAAGGGCAAAAAGCTCACCGAGGGAGCGGCTGAGCGGACACCACTGAAGACCGAGTGGGTGTGAAGCAAAACACCCCTGACAGCTGTGTATGCAGCCACATATTTGGGTCACCTCCGCATTTAGACAAATCAACATGCGGAGCCGTCCTCTAAGACACAGCTGGAGCATTGATCGTCCCGCTGTCCTAATGTAGTGATTGTGAGCGGCCCTCCCTCAGCTCTCACCGAAAATGCACAAATGATGCCATGGCCATGGTCAGGCAATCGGGGCGAACGACCAGCACAGATGCCGCATCAAACATGGTGTCAAACCTCGGGGGTTGAGAAGCCTTGTTGAGTTGTCTTTTACCAGTGTATCAGAGCCTCACTGACTGGGCTTTGATGCATCATTCCACATCACAGACACATGAAGCGGCCGGTGAAGATGCCTTATGTACTTCGAACAACAGGATCCTGAGCTCTGGCGGTTTGTGTGCTACCTTGGTCCTTCAGGCCGCAGACACGGCCGTTGTGATAATGGGGTCTACGGAGGTTTGGGGATTATTGTCAGGCTGATTCCGGAATTAGGCGCAGCCCGCCCACTCAGACGCCACAGCGGCATGAGGCAACCAATACAGACCTCAGATAACAAGCAAATATAGAGTTACACGATGCACATCATGCTGCAGCATCTCGCCCTTCCATTTCCAATTAGCTGGTTTCGGTGAGGATCGATTGCCCTGAGCTTTCGAGGAAGCAAGGACCTCTCCTGCCTGACTAACATCGAAGCCGACCTATCCAGCGGTCAAATGAATAATTTTGCTTCGGATTTACTATGATACACAACAGTACCAAGGTCATAGAGTCATGCTTCGCCACAGTTCCTGTGAGTTGTGAAGTTCGCTAGTCAACCAGCAATAAGCTAAAAACACCGAATGGTGATGTGCCGCGTGGAAACCCTTCGTCGAAAATCACACATATGGCTGATTTTGGCGTCCCAAGGCGTGATTTGAACTTACTTCGTCGCTGTCCAATGTCGTATTTTCAAGCGCATTGCGGCCGTCAGCCCTGGGGGTTTTGAATAGCATATCGTAACTTCTGTAAATCAGTTGGCGAGTGGTCTTTGTGGCTTTATCACCAACTGCCAAAAATTGGCAAGTACTATCCCAAGCACTACTACTCACATAGCCTCTTATAGTAAGTAAGTATCAGTCTCGGGATAGAGGTAGTCGAAAATAGTCAGACCACAGCCCGAAAGGAAGGTGACTTTACCCATCTTGAGAAAAAAAAAATGCACACCTAAACAAGTGGAAGTAGCATTTCATGTCCAATTCTGTCTGCTACGTTGGCCATCGTCAACGATCAGTTCGACGCAGGTATAATGAAAACAAGATGCATATACTCAAAAATTACTAGTTACCTTTGCGAAAATGACCAACGAACCAAATAGTGATGAAGGAGTATCTACACCAATTTGAACTCCATAGCCTCATCGTACGGATACTGAGGGTGCGTGGAGTCGTACTTGCTCGTAATAGCTTCTCCATCCATCATGCCATGTATGTAACACTCGCCGATGAATGAATACGTAGGATTGTCGCCTTTTGTCTTCGGACGTAAGAGGACTGGCACACTACATCCAAAGAGAATGCACACCAAGTCACCTGGCTTCAATTTTGAACTTCCAAGTCCAAGAAGAGGCTCCTGGCCTTGTATACCAGGAACTCTCGTTTCGAAGAATCTCCTGCCCCATACGATAGGCTGAACCCTCTCCAGGAACGTCACCAATGTACTTGGAATATTGAGCTCTTTCTTGATCTTTTCTATGTCAAGATCGCCTTGTCGATCTGTAAACTGTAGACATTCATAACATGCACGACGATACCAACCCGGAGCGCTTGTGCCGTTGGGGCCTCTGTCTGCAACAAATGTCCGCCCTAAGAAAGTTAGCCATGCAGAAAAAAATCCGAGCAATGCAGCTTTTATACTTACAGAGCTTATCTGGCACTTTGCTGAGCGGCTCTCGGCCTTTCCAATCAGGGTCCCATCCTCCAATCCTCAAGGCAGAATCATGTATGATTTTCCCACCTCCGACTCGATCGGATACCTCCGTGACAACATCAAGACAGAACCCCTTCACTACCAGAGATCCATCATACTTTGAAGGTTTCGGCGAGGAGGGTGCAGCTTGTGAGTTCGAAGGAATTGCATAGCCATTAGTTGCTGGACCAAGACCAATCTGACCCAGGGGCGTTGAAGCACCAGGAGACCCGGAAGATTGAGCATCGCAATATACCTTTGTTGGCAATGTCGTAGTCCTTTGAAGCGGTTTAGGAATCGGAGCCTCTGGGTCTTTAAAGCCAAATTTGTGCCAGGCTTCAAGACCGGCGGATGCGTTGTATGTCTGCTGCCCTTTGCGCTCTGGGCCTCCAACAAAACTGTCACCATTTACTCTTCCCTCTACTACACCGCAGGGAGCTCCGAAAGCAGATTTCTCAATGAGCGGAATCCAACTTGGTATTTCCTCAGGTATTGCCGCAGCCACATTCTCATTCAATGGGTCTTCAAGAGAGGGTGGATTAGGGCGCGGTGCCCAACTGTAATTCAAAATGTTAGCTTGCTACTTCTAAATGACCGGCTAGCTTACTATCTACATATGATATCCAAAGATTTAGACTTGGTGATGCAGTAATCCATGAAATCGGTGTAGACGTCCAAAAGACATTTTTCGTAGTCGGGCGATATCCGCTCATCTCCTGTGGCAATAGGTCCGGCATGGGTCGAGTGGCTATCCTTTGCCAGTGTGAGGACAGCGAATATCGTGTCCCGTGGCTCGGAAGCCTCGAAGGCAAGAAGCAGTGAAGAAACTAGGATCTCCAAGGGTATCAATCGTTGCTCCACCAGCCCATCCTGCGACTTCCGGAAGAGGTTGATCATAGTGTGAACAATAGTGTGAGCTCCTAATGCCCGGGCATCTGTCTCTTTGTACTTACCAACAATATCAAGACATTGACGTTTAATGTCCTCATACTTGGTCATGAACAACGCAATAGCATCCGCGAAATCTACCCAATGAAGTTCATTGTCGCCCCATTTGACCGTTGCTTGTCTAGAAAGGGCAAGTTCCTGGAGGATCCAGCGGCGAGAAAACCATCGATTGGCCATAAGATCCACGACCAACGCCCATTTTCTAGCGGTATCCTGCGAAATTGGGCTCTTGACGAGATTGTCCAAACTCCTCAGATTCAATATCGTTTGCAAAAAAGTGAACGTTTCTGGAGTCTCAGGTGTGCCTTCCCCAAGCCAGATGCAGACCATCTCTGCTTGGGTGTAAATTTCATGCATGCGAGCTACCTGCGCCTTCTTCTCTACTTTATCTTCTTGATTGATGCACAGAGCATCCACCTATTGACCATCAGCCAATTGTCATTTTGAAACTCCGCCAAAGAGGCAGATCTGAATACGAGAGGGTCTAGCTATGGCCAGTCGAGTGGTTGCAATCACATACCCAAACATTGACATCACGTTTTTCGTTGCGGAACCTCACCAAAGCAGACTTGAGGTTGTCTCGGATGTAGAAAGTACCGAAGAGGTTGAAGGGTGTCAACTCATGCTGTACTCCTCGGCCTCCAGTGTCGTAATATATGCGGATTGGGTTCTCGGGATCCTCATCTGGCTCTCCCCACCAGTAAGATAAAGCCCAGTATTCGACCTTTGGAATTGAAGTTGAGGGTGGAGCTTGTCCGGCTGGTGGGTTGAGAGCGCTGGTGAATAGCATGCATTCGAGATTATCTTCTTTCTTTCCGCGGATGATCCTGAGGATTCGAATGTCGTCATGGCCTCTAAGTGGTTTAAAGTTATAATTTCCTTTTTTCCTCTTGACCAACTTCGCAGCAACATTCTTGATCGAGACCTTCGCAGCCCCAGTATCTAGAGCCCCGTAAACATCCTATAAGGTGGTGGTGGACTGCGGTTCTTACTTAGCGTTTGTGCTCGTCTAAGCGGTCCAAGGACTGGAGCCCTGGACTCAGGTTGGTCGTTTGGAGTCTCCATGTAAATGCCTGTATCATCAAGAAAGAAGATAGACGGTGCAGCAGCAGCTATCTATAGGCTGGCAAAAGGAGGCTCTGGGCCACCGCGATTCCAGCCGCCGAATTGATTGCGCAAATCTGGCAGGCCTACAAGGATAGAGCTTCAGCAGACAGGGGTTCTCTGCAGGTGGCACACGGCACCAGCCTTCATTCAGCACGGGCTGATGGGACAATTAAGCCACAGTGCTTTTTCTGGCGCTTCCCCCAGCATTCTGGCTATGGGTTGGGAGGCGAAACTCTGAGAGCGAATCAGCAGCTGTTCCCCCACACCCAATGAGAACATACCTGTGATTTATATGGAAAGATCCGAGTCAATACTTAAGCTACTGTGAAATAATGCTGTAAATGTGTATCAGCTGGTAATGGCGGGATGTGTCCAATGGCTACCATGGCAGCACGAAGCGAATGCTACTCTGGAATTGCACTTGTGGTTTTGTAATGTGCTGCCAGATATAGCAAGATGTCTCAGCACTTACTGGGATCATTCAAAGCATGTAACAGAGAACCTAGATTTGTTCTGGTCTTACGTCTTGTCAAACGCAGATTTCTTCAATTGAAGGCTTCGTTCAAATATCGATTTTCTGGCAACGCCAAGATCACGAGTCCACTGCGAAGAGTCAAAGGGGTGAGAGCATCTAGCACTGTTCAATTGATTTGTTGTACACTGCAACGTGACGAACCCGTCCGCTTTCCTCCGCCCAATATCATGGTTCATATCTATGGAGTCACTTTGCTCATGCTGACTAAACGCTTGACACCAACCTGAAAAAATTAGTATCGAAACTTGCGAGGGAAGCACACGACTTACCATCCAATTACCGCACTCCTCGGTCTTCTCACGCTGGATATCTACCTGTAACTTTGCAGCAACATCAAAATTCTTCGCTTGTAATGCCTCGGCAAGTTCGCTCAATCTCTGAATAGTATCCGGTTTGATAAGCTCCTCATTGTTTAGATGATCGAACAAGATGTTGAGTCGCTTCTGAGTATCCTTGACTTGAGCAGCGAACGAAGCAGGTGCCTTGGAGGCTACGCGCTGCATATCGGACGTGAAAATATCAACCATTCTTTGAGCACTTGACGGAATGTGAGATCTGTCTCCGGCAGGGTGCTTGGCCTTTGGAGGGGCAACAGCAGCTGGAGTAGCCCTGGGTGGAGGGCCTGTTGGTGGACGGGATCCTTGCGGTGGCCCTTGAGGTGGTGGTGGTGCCTGACTAGCTTGCTGTGGGGGCTGAGAGGGGGCATACTGATTTTGAGGCGAGTTGCCAGCTGGAGCATAAGGGTTGGACGGGGGAGGTCTGTTTCCAGCTTGAGGAGGTGGTGCAACTTGCGATTGAGGCGTGGGCGGTTGAGAGTACTGTTGGGCTGCAGGTGATGGGGCATATCTATTCGATGGAGGAGGTCCTGCTGGTGGTGCATTGTAAGGAGATGGGCCTCGAGGAATCGTGGGTGCTGGAACGGGATGTCCGTATTGCTGCGCAGGTGAGTTTGGCTGAGGAGCGTATTGATTAGCAGCTGATGAGGGGCGTCCCGGTTGTTGGAACGAATGAGAATGACCTGTTGCCAACGGCGAGCTTATGCGGGGTGGAGCTGGGCCTTTAGGCGGTGGTGGAGGAGGAGTTGGCGTTGCTCTTGAACCGTACGGGGGTGCTGGTGGAGGCATGGAAAGGCCTTGCTGGTTGGGAAAGGGAGAAGTGATTGGGGCGGCTGCGGGGGTACTTCTTCGTGCAACTGGTGGCTTAGTAACCATAGGTGTATCATTCCACTGCTCCATATTCTTTTTTTGCGAAGGTGGTGGGCCAGAAGGTGTGATATTTCGGGGAGGAGCACCGAAAGCTGGGGGAGGCGCTCCATAACCTCCAGTAGGGGCGCCATAGCCAGAATTGAACCCTCCATAGCCAGCCTGTTGAGGTGGTTGATAACCTGTCTGCTGAGGGGCATATGTGTTTGTTGGGGGAGCATATGGGTTTGATACAGGTGCAGGTGCTGGAGGTGCGAATGCATTTGGAGTTGCCCGAGCTGGTGTCGCAGCCGGAGTGCTTAATGGCTGGTAGCCTTGCTGAGGTCGTGACGGGGCTCTGCTGGTCAATGTTGGCTGAGCAGACTTGGCAGCTGGTGCTCCCTTTCTTGACGCAAGTTTGACTCTGTTACGGGCTACTTCTGCTGCCGGATATTGAGTCGGAAGAAGAGCGAGGTATCTCTCAGCAATGGACAGGTGACCGTGAGCGGCGACAATGTCGGCATACTCGGTGTACTTTTCATACAATGGAGCGAGTTTCCAGTCCGAAGTCTGATTCTGCTCCGTGTCTTCAAATTTGGTGACATCGCGGAAGACAGTGACTTTTTCAATAAAGTTCTGGAGAGTTCGGGCATGAACAGAAAAAGAAGAATCTCCACTCGGGTCTGCAACACCAGCCTTCTCTGCCTCTTGCAAATGGATGATCCAGATGTTGATAACCTTCTCTAGCTTCGATCCTACCAAGTAGCAGAATGATGCATCCTTAAGCGAACCACTCTCCATGATCCTGTCTCCCAGCGCCTCGCACAGATCTGGAAATTCATTCGGGTCTGCATAGGTGCACAATGTCGCCATTGTTTCCTTCCAATTCGAAAGATCCGCATTGTATACGACATCCCACAAATTCTTGCCAATAACGGATGTCAGTAGCCGAAGATAATTAGGACCTTCGATTTTCCGGGAAAGGTAGGCCGACTGTGCCTTTTCCAGCAGCTCCTTGCCACCGCAGTTTGCAATGATGAGAGCATCTGCAATCTTATCCTCTTTCAGGCAAATGGTCATAGCCTTCTCAAATTGGCCCAGCATCAACGCTTTTGTGATCTGCTTTTCGGAGTTGGAATCGGAGTCGGAGAACAACTGAAAGGGATTATCAGTCTTGGCCCCTTTCGTAGCTGCAATGCTGGACAAGAAGTCTTCGCCATCAACACCGTCGGCAAAAAGAGTAGAAAGTCTACTGTTCTTTACAACAGTACCGTTGGTAGTTTCCCCGGCTTCCTCTGTCTTCGAGTCATCCAAGTCAAGATCTTTGACACCGTTTGTAGCCTCTTCAACTTCCTCTGTGAAACCAAGGTATTCGGTAACTCGTTTCCGTGGGTTTTCAGCAATCAAAGTCTCGATGACTTTCCAGTCAGCCTTTTCGTCTTCACTCTTGGCTTTCGATATATGGGAATCGCAAATACTGCTAATGTCACCAGCCACGAGAGCGGCTTCAAATGACTCGGTAGCGGATCCAACATCAGAATCAACAGAGAAATTAGAGATTTGAATCTTGGATGACCGGTGTTGACCAGCTGCGGTAGGCATTAGACCAAAGCTGACCAGTTTTCCACCAAAACCAAAAGAAGCACCCGCGGGTCTTTCCAGCCACTTCGGTGCCTTCGTCAAGGAGAAGGAAGCACCTTGAGGTTGAGTTTGCGCTTTGGTGAAGAAGTCCTCCCCATCAACTGGACCCTGGACAGGAGTTTGTGTTGTAGTAGGATTGGTGTTCTGAAGAGTTTGAACAGATATCTTGCCATCGAAAGAAGCGGTAGCAGACAATGTAGGGTTGTGTGGGTTGAATCTGGTCTGGAAAGTCCAATTGGTGACTTCGGGGAATTCTCCTAAGCGCTCCCCAGTCTGTGGGTTCCAGAGGATTGTCTTGTTGTCCTTGCCGCAAGATAATAGTAGATCGCTATCCTGTTGGCACCACGAAAGAGACAAAATTCCCTGGTCATGACCTTGCAATGTTCGTTCTGGTGCGTTCGAATTTCGCAGATCCCACAAAAGAATGACTGGAGTTGTATCATCTGGAGTCGCGGTCAAAAGCTTCGTAGCGTTATTAGGATCCCATGCAATAGCTCCAACCGCCTTTCGATTGTTGTTCAACGTAAGAGACGCCTTTCTAGTCTTCAAATCCCAGACTGTCACAAACCCACCGCTTCCGCCAGTCGCCAAAATATGAGAAACTTTTCTATTCCAGGCCACGCACTCAAGGTCGTCAGATCTCGCTGCGGCCGTGCCCAATCTGAAAGGGTTTTGGATATCGTTGATGTCGTAAATGAATAGCTCGCCCTTTGCGCCAGCAGTTGCCAGAATCTGCGGCTTCAAGGGATTGAATTGCAATGACTTGATAGCTCCCGTATGCTTGGTTGTCTGTGACATGAATGCATCATCTGCCCCTTTCATGAGCTTCTCAGCATCCCAGAGTACCAACGAGCCATTTTCAAGAGCCCCAGCGATTATGCCCTTCGGGTGGTCAGCGTTCGCAGGTGCCCATGCAATATCGTGGAATCTTGGAAAGCCAGAAGTCAGCCAAACTGAAGTCAGTATATCTGACATATACTTACCGTGATTCTGAGCTAATGCTTGCAGCAGGCTGAAGCTCAACACCTTGGTCTAAGTCGTCCAGGCTCAGATCCCATAGCTCCAGCTTTGTCTCGTCTGAGAAATCTGCATCAACTGCACCAGCTCTAGTCCCAGTCACTACCAAAGGCGAATCCGCTCCAGGATACCAGGCAAAAGCTGCCGTCCGAGGAATCTCTCGAAGGCGTACCATTCTGTCGATTTGTTGATTGAACCAGGAGCTTCCTCAATGGAATTTTATTATGTCGTCGCGGGGAAAAAGAAACGAAAAGTAAAGCGTTCCCAGCAGCTAGAAAAGGACACGCTTGGAAAATGAATGCGACGTCCTCAGTGAAGTACAGTAGTGTTAGGATCCGAGCTGTAATCTGGCCACGAACTTGGAACGCTGAACCACATAGCGGACCACGTGACAGAGAGGAACACCCGAGCTTGTGAGCAAGTAAGAGAGCGCGAGAGGCTCGATATCTTCCAAGAAAGTTCTACATTAACACCAAGGCATTCGAAGATGTCGGATCAGGCACGTTGGAAAGCGACTGTCTATGTGGGTGGTCTGGCACCCATGGTAAATGCCGCAAGTCTTCATGCTGCCTTTTTACCCTTCGGAGAAATTGCAGATGTTTCTCTCCCGTGAGTCGCCTTTTGTATAGACTTATATTCGAACTTCGTACTCATATTTCATAGGAAGCCTGAAGGACCAAACTCTACAGAACTTCACAGAGGCTTTGGCTATATAGAATTTGAGGATCCGGAGGATACGAAAGATGCCATCGACAATATGGAGGGAGCAGAGCTATTTGGCAAAGTGATCAAAGTCTCTGCTGCAAAGCCACCAAAGAATGTGAACGAAGGACTGGGAAGTAAAACGGCTCTTTGGGAGCAGGTAAGTACTTCCAGACATACCTTGAGGCATCATAGCCTGTTTCGTCGATCACGTTCTGACATCAAGTAGGAGGGTTGGCTTGCAGAGAATGCTGTAAGTGAGGAGGACAAGATGGCAGCAGACAGGGCAAAGACAGGTGCAGATGATGCTCCTTATGATCCTATGCAAGGCTTGGAAGGATTGGACGTTGCTGGACCAAAACCGGCCTAAGAGTGGGTGTTGTGTATGGGACTCAAAAAGGATATCACATGCATTTCAGTGGCGTTAGGAGGGAACGGCAAATGGTCTGGAGTTAAGAGGGAGAGCCGCCGGTTCATAACCAAAACATATCTGACTGTTTAGGCGTCGGGTCACAGCTCAGTGGGAGGCTCTGTATTGATACCAAAAAATGGCCTGATTTACTTTGTACATCTTCTCATATTGAGACCCCTAAGTATCCCCCATCTCCAGTCCCTCAAGTCGCAATCCAGCATCCCATTGCCCCTCTAATGCACACTCTAATCCTTTCTGTTCTGGCGAGAAAGACGCATCTGCTTGTCGACAATGAGCTTTCGGGCCATGGAGTAACCGGCAAATCCGACAGCGACACCGACGACGATTCCTAGCTTTTGTTAACGCGTATCCTGGTACTCTCGTGCAAATGATCTTTACCAAGGGGGATCAACTCCGGAGGAATCTTCTTAAGGGTTCGTAGTCGTTGAGAAATGGTATGAGCTGCAAAGCCAATAAATCAGTCTCTGTCTGTCTTTCTGGCTCTCCAATACGCCAATTGGGTACAAAGCAACCCCTTCTATCCTTTGACCAGTTCGTAAGTATCGGTTTCGAGTTACGTACCGCGGTGCTCCTCGTTCTGTAGGCAGGTTTTATCAGCTTCTGATGGATCGAAGCGCGATAGCTCTGGAGGCCGAAACTTACTGGCATAGCCATCATCCGCCTGGTAGGCTGGAACATCTTGAGAGTCGCAGTTGGCTGCATGGTGACGGGTTGCTGCCAATTCAATAGGTTGTTTTTGTGGTGTTGATGGGAGCAGACTCTCAGATCACTCCACTCAAAGCTTCCGCTCCCACGCTAGCCGATTCAAATCATGGGTTAGCCGACATCACCTCTCTTTCCCTTCAGCAATTGAACTCCTCCACAAACAACTCTCCTCTCTCAACTCGATCCCACGAATCCCAATCGCAAAGATGTCCGACTCAGACCGTGAGACCAAGCCCTTTAAGTTCGTGACTGGTACGTTGGCAGCTCCTCAATCCTCGCTCCCCGGAACGAAATGGCCTGATTGCTAACTTCCACCCAGCTGGTACTTAGGACCCCCCTCCGAGCTCGAATGCACGCAATTGACCTCTGTTAAACAGGCTTCGACGCCCGCTTCCCGAACCAGAACCAGACCAAGCACTGCTGGCAAAACTATGTCGATTACCACAAGTGTATCCTAGCTAAGGGCGAGGACTTTGCCCCATGCCGTCAGGTATGCCGAGCTTTGCATAGGATGAGAGATATGTTCTGATGGGGTTTACAGTTCTTCCTGGCATACAAGTCATTGTGCCCAAGTGCCTGGTGCGAGAGATGGGATGACCAGCGCGGTTAGTATTGCTTGACAAATTGTTGACTTATGCTCATGATTTCGTCACAGAGAACGGAACCTTCCCCACTCGTCTGGATCAGTAAATAAATTTGGGCAACGGATTGGTAGATACGGATGACGGAGAAAGGAGCAGTTGAACAAGGGCTGTGTACCATACAAGTCATTACGGCGATTGCAGACGCGAATGATAGAGAGGATGTTTTGATTTCGGTGTGCAGGCTTCGCGAGTGCTATCAAAATTGGAAGGGACTTCTTGGATCTTTTTCTATGCTCCTTTCTCTGCTCTCAATTGGTCATATCGTAATATGGCTCCGAGAAGGACTTGCGCTCCATTTCCACAATCCTCCGGGCTGCTGTATTCTGCTGGATTGTGACTAACGCCGTCTCTGCAAGGCACAAAAATCCTAATGTTCTAGTGAGCATAATTCTGGAGTGATCAATGGGCCTACTTACATCGATGTTGGGGCGTGTCGCGAGGTATAGACACTATCGCAAGTTAGTAAGGTCATTGGCTATGGTCTTAGTCATGAGATCATATACCTGTCATGGCCAGCCCCAGATGTCATTCTTTGGACTTGAGGGCTAGCATTCGTGCCTAGCATATCCTTTGCGCTTTGCTCTACGCACTTGATACAGTCCTCGTTGAATTTAGTGGCGGGCGAGTCTGTGTCAAGTTGCCAGTCCACAGTGCAACCTCGTCCCTTGGTGCCCAAGGTATTCAGTCCTCCAACATCCTCCCCAGAAGCAATCTTAGCAAATTCTTCTTTCAATGCAGTCTCAAGCTTCATTAACAGAGCGTCTTCCTTGGACCTGATATCGAGTGAGAACTGTACGAACCCTGGTACTGTATTTGTCGATCCGGGCTTTAATGTGAGAATTCCCGTCGACGCTAAGCAGCCCATCTCTGTAGCCTTATTGTGGCTATGGAGGATCAACTTGGCAGCCGTGAGCATAGCATCTGAACGATTTTGGAAGTCGGTCGTGCCAGTATGGCAGTCGGCTCCCTTTACGGTAATGAGGAACTATTCGGTTGAGATTAGCAAATGCTTCTTTAAACTTATTCAGGATCCACAGTGTTGCAAGGGAAGAGCTCACCCAGCGATAGGCTTGAACACCTTCCACAGCTCCAATCTTCCCATTTGACTTCTCAAGAATCGGCCCTTGCTCAATGTGCAGCTCGAAATGTGCCCCAATTGGATTTGCCTTGTAACTCGCTTCCAAGGGACCAAGATAACCGATTCTTTCCAATTCAGACTTCTGAGTTGCGCTTCCACCTCCAACTTCAACCAGCCCGTAGGCCTTCTCAAGAGAATAAGCTCCTGCCCATACTCCAGAAGCAATCATGGAGATCGGGAACCGAGCTCCTTCTTCATTGGTCCAATTGATCACTCCTGTTGGATACTCCGTAGTGATATTATTGTCATTAAGGGTTTTGAGGACTTCGATGCCGGCATGAACCCCCAAGATGCCGTCGTAGCGTCCACCGGTTGGCTACATACGTGAGTCCTTTGGTTGATTATTGGCTGGGGGAGCACGAATTACCTGAGTATCTAAATGTGATCCGGCATAAGTGGGCGACCCATCTTTCTTGCCCGGACGCACTGCAAAGATGTTTCCTTTGGAGCTGAAATTAGCCGACTTATTCCTCGTCTGGAAGAAGAAGATAGATTTACCCATTGCATCGATTGATACTTTACAGCCAAGAGATTGTGTCGTCTTGACAAACCAATCTCGAACTTGTTTGTCCGAGTCAGTCAGTGTCAGGCGTTTCATGCCAATATCTGTAGTTCTCCTAGAAAGTGGTGAGCATACGCCAGATCAAAAGGAGCAAACCATAGTCGCTTCTAATGTGAGACCTGGGAATTTGTGTTATGAATGAATGCTGCCTCGGCTCCTGCTTTTGCATGAAGCACTTGCTCTATGGTTTGCATACCAATCTCCTCCAAGACACAGTACGCAAGAAAACTGTTTTTGAAATGCAGCATTAAACAACAGAAAGCTCCCAGGAATCTACGAGCTCAGATTATAGATCACTTACTCGCCCCATCTCTCACCCTTCCCCCATTCACAAGTCTCGTGAAGATCGTTCCACAACCTCTCCCTATTAATCTTCACATTTTGAAATTGGGAATCCGTCATCTCGCTAGTGATTAGAAGTCTCTTCGAAGTACTTGAAAACAATCTACAGAGAGGAAGAGTTTTGGGCTGGAAATATGTCGAGAGGATGGGCTTTCTACATGAGATGTAGCCGAGCCGTAACCGGCAAACGGCCTGAAGGGTGGGATAACGCATGATTGTCAATTAGTCTCTTGGGAGCAAGTGTGGCAAGAGTGGAGGATGGTTTGGAGAAGTGGTATGTCGATGGTAACTAGGTAATTGTAGATACTTAGGTAGGTAATGGGAGAGGCTGATTGGGAAGGGGTGGACTTTCCTGATTGATCAAAGGTGGGGCAAAGTCGTCTAGATGATGGATGGCGTTCAAGCAGGCCAAGATAATAACCTAAAATGTAACCGGACATTATAATCATCAAGAAGATTACTTGTATTCGAATGCTGCTGTGGAGTAAACCTGAGGGCAGAATACAATGCACGCTGATCCCGGATTACCTCCCATCCATAAACGCCACGCTAGCCGACCATAATTGTTTACATCCTTCATGCCTTCGTAACTCTTCCCTTTCCTCTTGGCTTTGCCTTGATGGGTGCCTTTGCTTTGCCCTTGCCTTTGCCTTTAGCTGGTGCGGGTGGAGGTGTTGGCTCTTTCTCAACTTCCTCCTCTGACTCTTCATCCTCCTCCATTTCTTCCTGGATATCTTCTTTCTTTTCCTCGTCCTCATCTTCATCACTGCTCATAAACTCATCATCCTCATCGAAGCCGAAGAATTTCTGGGCTTTTGGCTTCGCTGCTGACTCTGAAGGGGGTGTGGTATCTTTAGAGCTTGTTCCTGCCATAGCCTCATCGTCACTCTCTGAATCGGCAGATCCCGAGAGGCTAGCCTTTGCTGCCTCGATCAAGTTGTCTCTGTAATCTCCAGACTTCATCGCAGCGAGAACCGCCTCTCTCGTCCTCTCATTCGCTTCTTCTTTATCCTCAACCCACTTTCCGTCAACTTTGCCCTTATTTCCGGATCTCATCTCTTCCTCTCGACGTTCCGCAAGTTCGACGATTTGTTCCCATCTTTTTCTTCGCTCCTCTTTCTCTTTCTTCGCCATTTCGGGCTTGATCGCAAGATACTCGGCCAGCGCCTTTGCTTCATGTACCGATCTCAGTCTACGTCCATCCAGATTCCGGCTTGAGCCATTGTCTTCGCCTTGGTTACGCTTCCGTTTTGATGACATGCGACCACCTGCAGCACGTAATTGTGATCCAAAACCACCCTTGCCACCACACATAGGCAGCGCAAGTCGGAGAGATAAAAAGTCATTTTGCGGGCTGGAAAGCAGGCCTGAGATTGGCTCTTCAGATATGACAGGTAGCTGTCTGTTCGATATTGTTGTGAGAATCAGGCGGTTCTTATGTGCTGGGAGGCGTTCGTGAATGCGCTCCTGAAGTTCTGAGATGGAAGTTTCGGCGGGGAGTGGAAGCGCGAGAGTCGCTGGGAGATTCAACCCAGGAAACGAGGTCAAGAGAATGTTGATCGTGGAGGGTGCCATATTGCGCGATAATTTAATAGAATGTAGGAGACTGAACAGACTGAGTTTTCGGGTATTGAGGAACTGTCTTGAAGCTCGTCTTGTCCATGTAATGGTTGCTGTATCGCAAAAGAGGCTGGAGCACTGTACCCGACGTAGCGCTAGACTAATGTGGGCCAGCTGCATTCCAGCCACAGCTCGCTTAATTTGCTAGCGCGTATCTCACCCACCAGAGAGCAAACTCCAAAATGATCGCGAACTTCTTGCTCGTCTGAAATTCTTCTATCGACAACCAGCACCTCGACAAACCGCCAAGATGTCAGTCAATCCACGCAACTCGATGCTACACTTAAATGTTGACTTTCTACAGGCTTATTCCCAAGGCAGACCGCAAGAAGATACACGAGTACTTGTTCCGTGAGGGCGTACTTGTCGCAAAGAAGGATTATAACCTCCCAAAGCACAACGACATTGATACCAAGAACCTCTACGTCGTCAAGGCTTGCCAGTCCCTTACCTCCCGCGGATACGTCAAGACCCAATTCTCATGGCAATATTACTACTACACCCTCACCCCTGAGGGTCTTGACTACCTCCGCGAATGGCTTCACCTCCCCGCCGAGATTGTCCCAGCTACCCACATCAAGCAACAACGATCGCACGCCCCTCCCCGCGGAATGATGGGTGGTGAGGGTGAGCGCGAGCGCAAGCCTTTCGGTGGACGTGGCGGCCGTGGTGGTGACCGTGGTGGAGATCGTGAGGGAGGATACCGCAGACGTGATGCTGGTGGAGAGGGCAAGGAGGGTGCACCATCTGGAGAGTTCGCTCCTCAATTGTGAGTTTCCACAACGATACATTCTTCTGCTACATAAAGCTAACATACAACTAGCCGCGGTGGTTTCGGACGTGGTGCCGGACGTGGTGGAGCTCCTCCTGCTTCTTAGATTGGTTTTCCGTTATGCTTGCTCATGCATCCGACAGAAATTCCTACAAAATTCTTCAATGGTTGGGCTGGACAGTAGCGCGTTTGGTCGAGTGATAGAAATCGCCGGGGTCGAATAGGTCGAGGTTGGAAGTTGACACTTCAGAACTGTCAGATAGCATATTGAGCTTCTTCCATTAGCTTTCTGGTCACTTTCTCGTGAAAATACAACCCCGTCCGCCCTCATCTTTCTCAGTGGTCAACACACCTGATATTGACCTGTTGCTTTTCCCTCTAAACATCCGAAAATCGGAGGCGATTAAAATCTCATTCTGTCAGCCGTTCACACCAGAACGTGGGAGCATTTTGAGCCGAATCATTCAGAAATAGCTCAAGCTTAACAAGGGCAGCTAGCTCGAACTTCCGCTCTCACAACAGCCACCACAAGACTGACCACCATGCCCCCATGCATCCCACGACCATTTCTCCAAACCGGCATGACATATAGTGTCTGGTTTCATCCCTGTTCTATTTCGCACCTCCTTACCTCCCCGGATTTCCCTGGTTGACCCGTTTCGCAAAAGCAAAGTGTTCTTAAGTAAACCGAGACTCAAGAAAGACAGGAAATGACAATGGCCCATCCAATCCTGATCTCCTTCAAATGCAGTTGTCCATTTGGATAGACCTCATGACATGTAAGTTTCATTCGTGGCTGGATGGGCCTATTCCATTGGATCATGATAGTTCGGGCTACGCCCCAGGAGGTAAGCAAAGTGGAAGAGAGGGGTCGGTCAACACAAGACAGCTCCTGGTGGTCCCTGCAGCTTCGCGCGCGGAAGCAAGATGCTTCATCCGGACTTGTCACGATTCCAATATGCCCTTTTGTTCCCGGACTTTGTCCTACCAAGAAAAATCATAACTGTGTTTGGACTCATAGCAAAATGTATTTGCACTTCCAACTCTGGACACTAACCCAACCGGCAACAACGCCGCAATCCCACAGCTTGAAAATCTCAATGTCCTCTTCAGATCTTCGACATTGATCCAATTGAAATGTGTCACGACAGTGGTGCGTCGCCAGTGGGGAATTCCCAAAAGAAAGCCTGGCTCTCCTTGGACATTTGACTTTCATGGCTGGTTTTGGTGGGGGGCCCACCAATGTTTCCAACTCACAGGCAGGATGGCGGGGTGATCGGCCAGGAAGATAAGAGGGAGTGAACTAAAAGTCCAAGCTCTCCCACACTGGGGGGATTGCTTTAAAAGGCAAGAGCGTCACTCTTCCGTAACAATCATCGAAATCCTACTCGAGACCCCCAATTGCCTCTTTCTCAACTTCTAATACCAATTCCAAAGAACAAAACAACAGAAACCAGACAAGATGTCTAACCTTCCAAAGGAAATGAAGGCCTTGAGGTAGGTTTACCCCGCTTTCCTAAATTCCATGAAGCTCAACGAAAGTTGCGGTGTGGGAGGAAGCTATTCAGAGTTGCTTGGGCTCACGACTGACCTTGGAGAATAGGTACTCTAAGCCAGAGGAATATGGCATTGTCACCGTCCCGCTTCCAAAGCTTCGACCTAACGACGTCTTGATCAAAGTCAAGGCTTGTGGTGTGAGTTTTGGAACTACAATTGTTGTGGAAAGCAAGCCTTAACAAGTCCCTCAGGTCTGCGGTACGGATCTCCACATCCATGAGGGAGAGTTCATCGCAAAGGTATGTCAACAATGGCAAGGAGTCTCTCCTTATATATATGCTGTGCACTCCACTTTAAATTTGGGGTGGTCCTCGGGAGATCATGCACCTTGTTGGATGGCTTCAATGCCTCTTTCGGGTAAATCCACTTCACAAACATTGGCTTACACATACGAACTATAGTTCCCACTCATCCCCGGTATGTACGACCAATCGATCTGTGTCCTCCTTCCCAAGCCCTGTCTGCAATGTTTCACAAATACCATCCACACAAATCCCAAAATATCCTACCAGGGGAAGATGTGTCGAGTGCTATATTCTATACAGGCAACTACTCCAATTAGTTGAACATGGCGGCGTGATATATGTACGAATTTGAGTACTCTGATGTGGAAAGAAGATTTATAGAAACCAGTGGTTTAGTTGTTGGAAATCTGAGGATGTCGAGATGCGGAGATGTGGACATCTGAAAATCGAACGACTTGGATTTGATGTCTCAAGATTCTGACGTGACATAGGACACGAGACTGTTGGTGTCGTTGCTGCCGTTGGTGCTGAGGTCAAGGGCTTCACTGTCGGCGAACGTGTCGTAGCAGAGTACGTACCCTCTTGATGTCACAGAAATACTTACTGACTTTGCCTAAGCAACTCCGAGCTGTGCAATGAGTGCTTCTACTGCCGACGTGGTCAACTCCTCCTCTGCGAGCACTTCGAGGCTCACGGTGTCACCATGGATGGAGGTTTCGCTGAGTACTGTGCTTACCCCGCCGGCAAGGTGTTCAAGATCCACAATCTCTCAGACGTTGACGCTACCCTCCTCGAGCCTGCCTCCTGCGCTGCTCATGGCCTGGACAAGATCGCCCCTAAGCTTGGTTCATCCGTTCTCATGTTCGGAGCTGGTCCCACTGGATTGGTATTGGCTCAGATGCTCCGTCAGGTATGTTTCATGATCCTATCCCCCAGTAGCACGTGTACGGGTGGAAAACAGTTTGAGATCATGTTCCCGTTATTATGATGATCGAAGGGCTTGAATTAGATCAAGAGAAAGTTATTTGTGTAACACTTAAACAAGTTTTTATTTTGTTTGGTTGCTATAGAATGTGGCTAACCAATATAATCAGAACGGTGGATGCCATGTTGTTGTTGCCGCGCCTCAAGGTCTCAAGATGGAGCTCGCAAAGAAGCTCGGTGCTGGTGATGTGAGTTGTTGGACCTATTGTTTACGATTTTCAAGCTCATAAGCCGTCACAGGAATACATAGAGCTCTCCCGCTCCGAGCCCGAGGTCCAGTTCCAAAAGCTCAAGGCCGACCACCCATACGGTTTCGACATTGTGGTCGAAGCTACCGGATCACCAAAGATTTTGGAAGATGCTATCAACTATGTCAGACGGTATGCTGGCCGAAATCTGTCCCTGTGTAACAGAATCCTAATATGTGTATAGTGGAGGCAAGCTCGTCGTCTACGGTGTTTACTCCGCATCTGCTCGTGTCTCTTGGCCACCAAGCAAGATTTTCGGTGATGAAATCACCATCTTGGGCTCATTCTCTGAGACCTACATGTTCCGTGAGTTCTCCCTCTTGATCGCCTGAAGAGTTGGCACTGACTTCTCGCAGCGGCCGCCATCGATTATCTCGACTCCGGCAAGGTCAAGGTGGAGGGAATCGTCAACAAGACCTACAAGCTCGAGCAATGGGGCGAGTGCTTGGAGGCTATGAAGAACAAGACCGCCATCAAGGCTGCTATCGTTTTCGAATAGATTTACAACTCACATATCTGAGATCCTGGTTCTGGCGTTTGGCCTGAGAACGGAAAAGGCAGATTGTTGCTAGTCCTCACTTTGTAGTATGAATTATGAAGCATGATTCGATGACATACAATTCACCTACTAAAATCTTCTTGGATCCTGCTGGAAAATTTGCGGGCTCCGTTTCAGATGGCTTTGAGCATGGTCGTCTAAGTCGATTATTGATTCTGTTTGACCGAAAGCACTTGGTGACACCCCCGTTTAAGTAGCCAATGACTGAACGTCAAATACATTCCAGGAGATTCATTAAGAAAGCTGATGAAGAGCAGCTAACGATAATACTGCTTTTAAATACCGAACAATCTTTGATCGTGATACCGACGATTTGATCTTAAGATAATTATTGTCGTCATTGTATCCATTTGCGTACTCTTCCGTGCCGCGCACAGTAAGCAACTTCTTGGCGCCGTTCAATCCTCCATACAAATCTCGTCACCATGAAAAGTCTCTAGCGAGCTCCAGAACACTTCGTCTAACCTTATAATTTGCCTTCGCCGTGCTGCCAGAAGTGTATGTGCTTATCCCGAGGTGATAAGACAGCTGTCAGAATGAAAACCGAAGAAGTTTATCTGAATACCGAGTGCGGTTTGTCTTGGCGTCCTTCTCCCGAGAATTCATTTTACTTTCGAGCCGAGCAAATTTTTGAATATCGTCAGCTATCGGATGAACGACTGGTAGTTTCACTTGGCCTTAAGTTTACACGCCAACAACCGCGAAGCAACACATGTCCGCTCCGTCTTGAATTGGTGGCCAGACACCATTTGAGTGAACATTTGATATCCTGCGGATGGATTTCACCCCGCCTCACAGGGTGGATATCTCACCCAAAACGTCAGATTTTAGTGACCGGGCCGAGTGGGCTCGATGACATGGCAAGCCGGCCGGTCAAAAATCTCGTGTTACAAAAGCAAATATATCAAATTATCGGTCAGGCTTGACCTAAGCAGCGAGATTCCTGCTCCCAAAGCTCCTCATCATGGCGAATTAAGTCGCGTCTTGTGTTGGGCGTTTTCATGTTCTCGCACCACATGCGACACTTTCAAAGCACAAAACTCTTGCCCGGACGAATCCCAGATCTGCAACATGCGTCTGTCTGCGCCTGTTCCAGACATCCGTTTAGGAAGGAATATAGCGCTGCGGGAGCCAAAATCTTGGTAGTATCATTCCAATGACCTAGCGTTGAAGGAGGCTCACTCGGTAAAGCCCCTTTCAAAAGTTGCGAGTTGGCGAATGAAAATGGCGGATTTGTCTGACAAAGCAGATTTCGTACGCAGCGCTCGCTGCTCATTTGCTGCGTCGCACATTCTCCGTTTATCCCGATCTCAACATCAATACGCGGCCCCGGCCATGTAGGGTCCGATTCTGCGACTTTCATCATCGCGGTGAGAAGGACGGCCCATGTTTCGTACAGCACGTATTTTATTCTTGGTAATAGATATCTAAATCTAGTGCACTGCCTCAAGTATCAATTATAAGTTAAGTTGTGCCCCCTTTCTTTCAAAATGCATCCAAACCACACCATTCCTGTTCTCCCCAAAGCCTGTACCGGTCCACGGGTACTTCCCAACAACAACAATCGAAAAGTACGCCTGCGCAAGCAAAGTCGAGCCTTCTTGATCTTCTGTCTTCCAAACTCTTGCATCAATATAATACGAGTTTTACATTTCAGACACCTTGAGAATGTCGAACCTCACCCACTCAAACGGCCATGGAACTGGATACGGCAACCAGACACTTCTCGACAATCCTAGATTATGTACTCTAGAGACCTGTGACCTGTCTATGGCAAGCTTTCTCTACATACCTACGCTACCAGGCAACGCAATTTTCGCAGCAATATTCGGTATCTACCTCGTTGCACAGATATTCCTAGGCATCAAGCACAAAACATGGGGGTACATGGTTGCCATGGTCATGGGTCTAGTCCTCGAAGTCATTGGATACATTGGCCGGATCCTGCTTCACAACGATCCTTTCAACGATGACAATTTCCTAATGTATCTTGTCACTTTGACAATCGCTCCAGCCCTTCTCAGCGCCTCTGTAAGTCTGCCGATACTTTCCGTTGTTTACCTCGCTAACAAGATTCTTCTAGATCTACCTCTGTCTCGCACGCATCGTCAACGTGTACGGCGAGAACCTCTCACGCTTCAAGCCTCGCACATATACACTCTTCTTCGTCACTTGCGACATCATTTGTCTCGTTCTTCAAGCACTCGGTGGTGGTATCGCCAGTACAGCAGATGACCAGAGTGGAAGTGATCTTGGGAGGAATATCATGATGGCTGGTCTGGTCTTCCAGGTCGTCTCCCTCTCACTATTTACACTGGCTGCTACAGAGTTCGGATTCAGAGTCCGAAAACATCGTGGACAATGGAACCCGCGCTACCTGACCATCGTCAACACTCGTCTCTTTAAGGCCTTTCTCATCGGTAAATTCTCTTCCTATCTTGCTTGAAGATCAAGTGACTAATAAGTGCATCCAGGTCTTGCCGTCGCAACCCTCACCATCTTCATCCGAAGTACCTACCGAGTCGCCGAGCTTTCGGGAGGTTTCGACAGCCATCTGTTCACCGATGACGAAGTAGCATTCATGATCCTCGAAGGCGTCATGATCATCATTGCCTGTGGCTGTTTGACCATACTGCACCCAGCTGTGTGCTTCCAAGGCGTCTGGCACGAAGCCAACTTTGTGTTCCGCACCAGCAAGAACAGACCTGAGAAGCTGATGTACAACGAAACTGGGGATGAGGAATCTCAACGTGGTGTCCAGATGAACAGCTTGACTGCGCCGAAATGAATGGCCTTGCTGTACCGATACGAGAAAAGAGTCCGGATGAAGTTGATGATGAGTAGTAACACCAAGGATCATTGTCTGAATTGAAAGCGAGGCATTGGGAACTTGGCATTTACAGATAGCCAGGTCAATGGGAAATGTTTGAATAATTGTATACCCTTAGTCTCGTTTGTTTTGTTTTGTCGGAGTATCTGGAGCGTTAGACTGAATCGTTGGGGATTGGATATAGAAGATCGGAATTTGGAAACAGGATTTCGATAGATCTCAAGGCATGGAATGGAATACAGCTTTCAGAGTTTTCACTTTCCAATTAATATCAACGTGATAAGACCACCAAGAGTTACAGGCTGCAAAAGATCAAAGCTATGCCAAAAGCACGAGAGAAAAGCCTAAGAAAAGCCCCCAGTATTCAAGCCTTTCCCAACACCAAACATCGCCTTGGTACGTATGTTGCTAATGCCAATCAAAATCAAACGCTATATTACCCAGCAAAAGAATACTTAAATTTACAAGTTCACAACCAACAGATTCTGTCTCCGGGCTGCACAATTTCACAGCGTCGTGTCTCAGCTGAACATAGCAGATCATCCAGACACATAAAACCACCTGAGAATGATCAGCCAAAGCTTTCAAAGTCTTTAGAAAGACAAAGGACTACCAACCTACTTCCCCTTACCCTCCCTACCTCCCCCTTCTTAACATCCACAAACCTTCTCCCTCTCTTATACCTCCTCTTATACGCCACTCTACAGCGCCCACAGATCTCCTTCGAATTGCTGAAATTCTTCTGCTCGCATAGAGTGTACAGATCGCAGTTTACGCAATGCGTGTACTCAGGTGGAAAGAAGCATCGGATGTGGTGATGTAGTTCGCAGTGTGCGAGTGCGTAAAGTACGGGAACGCAGTGTCGGTAGCCTGTGGGGTGGGGGTGGGGTGTGGTGTGAGGGAGGAGGGAGAGCCGGATGAGAGGCTGAGGTCGTAAGTGCGCGTCAGAGCAAAAGAGCGGGTGTAGAGTTTGCGACTGAGGAGAATTGTTAGCTGGGGACTCGAAGATGTGCAATAATTGACAGAATGAAAAGTGAGTCGCTGATTGTCAAATCGTGAGTGGTATATGAAATCAACATAGATATATAGATATAAATACAAGCTCTCAAATCAAGCTATGGGGATGTGTGGTATGAAAGTAAGGACATACCAAGTCAGAGTCAGACTGATAGTATCCAGGTCAGACACAAAGTTGAGGAATCTCCAGTGTATCTCAATCGGTAGATCCAAAAAGTGTAAAGTTTTGCGCTCCTTGATCTCAAAGAAATCATCTGCTTCAAGCTTAGCCAGCGTACCATCCTTGTCTTCTGGGTCTCTTCCTAATATCATCTTACGGAGGTCCGAGTGAGGCAGTGGTGGTGACATTATGGTAACTTTATGTGTTGAAGGGATTGAAAAGATTATGTCGGTGATTTTTATCTTATGTCGTGGTGAGGGAAGCTTGAGAGGTGAACTCGAGGTCCTTGAACTTGAATGGTTTGTTGTCACTTGATGTTCGTGACTGTCTTATATGGCGTAGTTGTGGTATTCAATATCTGGTTCGAGTGGAGTCTGATAGCTGCCACGAGGCTGAGAGGGGTCTGGCGTGCCTGCCGAACCACTTGATTATCTGGTGTTTACCGACAGACCCCCATTCAATATCTACCTAGGTAACGACCTCGAGGCTTCATTTAGGTGTGTTACAACAGAAAGCCAGATTGTCATCTGGCTTGCAAGCAAGGTTTGTCGAATTCAAAAGGAACTCTTTGTCGTGATTTCAGGCGAGCTCCTAGCGCTTTATAACTTGTGGCCAAAAGAACGTCTTTCCAGAACACGGAAGATTGTGGCTATGGATACTCCGAATTTCCATCAATGTATACTTTTCAATCGTTGGGGCAGGTTTCATATACGTCGAATCTCATAATCATTGATCGCCAAGAGAAAAAAGAAGCAAATGCCAAAGTTGACATCGAAAGGCAGCCTATTCTAAGCGAGAACCGAGTGGTCACTGAACAGTCAGTCGATGAGATCAATCGAGTCCAATTCTATATCTTAAGTGGCATGCTGTATTTTTTGCGAGCTTGGAGCCCAAGAATATGCAACCTTACAGTCCCGCTATGCCTGATACTCATTTTCCGTCACGCATGAAATCAGAATTCCGACTCAACATCAGGTTTCCTTCCTTGCAAGGTGCCCTTGTTCAACGTTCTTCTAACAGCGAATTTCGCTTCGTTCTTTGCAAACTGGAGGTTTCGTACTGGTCTCCATTGCATAAGACCCTTATGCTTACGGTGTAGCTCTGACTTGTCCTCGTTGTAATTCTTGATCTGCCTGACTGGATCCTTCGCGCGAGACAGGAGACCTTTGCCCGCCACTCTCGTATGGGATTCTCTACTTGTCGCGGTCCCAGTGTTAGCTGTAGCCTCTGCATCGGTTTGATTACTGACAGCCGACTGTGCCCCATCATTTGTCTGATCTTCTTCAAATTTTTCGTGATTGGTTGCGTCGTGTACGCCGAGATCGCTTGCATCAGTATCAGAGCCAGAAGACTCATCCCCGTCCTCACTCACATCCTTGTTTTGGCCATCAATAGTCTTGCCGTTGTATTCTGCTTCCCTTTCTCTTTCCTGCAATTTTTGGTCCGCAAGTCGAGCAGGGTCCTGGCCAAACGCTCCGCTCCACTACACAATGAGGTGTAAGTAAACGCCTACTAGGTATGCTTTATGAAATTGACAATACATGTTTTCAGAGGCTCGAAATTCCCGAGAAAATGACAAAGAGAACAAATTGGGCTTTTCTGGTACGTACGTCTGTCCCATCCTTAGCCATCCACTTCTGCTTCTCTCCCTCGTCTGCTTGAGATAATACATCACGTCCTTGAGTCAAAGACTGGTCATGTAATTCTTGCACTGCCTCAGGTAATTCTTTGGTGACGATGGTATCGCGAACACCATCGGAATTGCAAGCTTCCCAAGTCTCTTGAGTCTCCCGAGAGTCGTTGTCGGTGACGAATGCGCTATGATCTTGGTCCATACCCGTTTTGAATCGTCCCCGGAAATGGAGTCGCCCAATTTCCTCGATCCGTATATCTGGAATTTCCTTGAAGTTTTCTTCGGTTATGTAGTTCTGTGTCAACCGCATTCCTTTATCGGTCTTCCAGATTGGGATATTGACATCTTCCTCCTTGTTGTCTTCGAGGTGGTGGAGCCAAATTACGGCATAAGCATCAGAACCCCTTTTATTTGCTGAGTGAAACTCAAATATGACTGGCGAGCGATATCTGTATTTGACTGGAAGTCTGACCCTATTATTGCCTTCTTCATCAAGCACGTCCCAGTAGATGCCATCGCCATCTTCAGTTTTCTTGCACTGGGCCCTACCGATCTTGCCGGAGCTACCTCCAGTCCTCAATTTCAGTTTGCCATTTGCGCTGAATCCGGTGGCAAGTATTTTGTCCGAGGTAAATTCGAAGGTTCCGACGTCCCAACCCAGCTGTTTCGGTGGGAGCCGCGTCTCAATACATCTGAACAGGAGTGAAATTCTGATTCGACCAAATCCAATGCCACCATCGAGTGGGTACCACCTGGTAACTTGGGAGCTAGTTTGGAGGATGTCGGACAGCTTCAATGGAACTACACCAAGGATAGGATCGTGCTAAGAAGTCCTCCAGGTCAGTAAAGTCCTTCCGCTTTATTCGCTCTATATGGCTTCGACCTATAAATTGCCCGGGAAATTGACATCAAGAAGAAGAATATGGTTGAAGGTAACCTACCTGTCTCATGCGCTGGTCTCGGACAGTGATTGTAATGATTGCAGATCTCCAATCTCTCATAAATCTTTCCGTACCGGCATTGAAGATTGGCTTACTGCTCACAGCCTTTGTACGAGTTCTGTAGGCCTATCGTAACTTAGCCAACACTCATTATCAGGAGGTTGTGGCTGACTTACTAAATCGTCATTGAACAAGATGGTGCAATAGCCGCTGGGAAGCTTCTTGTGTTCTTCGTCCTTGTTTTCTCCGCTCGGCTGGGCAGGTTCGAATTCCCTACCCTTGCGCTTTCCTTGACTTCCTTTGAGGTGTTGAAATTCCAGATTCACAATCTGGTGTACGATCACGCTACAAATTCCGCTAGGCCATAAAGGATCTGGAGGGGTGTTCACAACAGCCTCTTCCGCTGCTGTGTCGAGCGATCCCTTTTCGTCTTGTAGTTCTTTCTTGTTTTTGAGTTGGTCAGGCAAGTTGATGTCCTTTCCATGAGATCTGAGAGCTGGCCTAAATTGCGGCTTGCCAAAGTATCCAACTTCCCAATGAAGCTCACCCGGCATGGACTTCTCCTGATGCATACCTCGAAGCGGAGATACCTGAGGGTACATTTTTCCAGGGTGTTGTATCATTTTCTGCATCGACAGTTCGACCTTACCAACAACGTCATCTGCCGTAGCTCGATCTGAGTCCCATAGTTCTATCGAAAGTTGTTCGTCTGCTTTTATAAGATCTGGCGTAACAAGCAGTGCACACGTTTCTTCCCAAACCGGGTTCAAGTCGTCTTGAATAACACGAGTGCAATACATCGGCTTGCCGTATTTCGAGAAACTGACTGTTATATATGGGTCACTTCCCCCACCTTTACTCCCACGTTGATCCTGTTTGCTGAGACCAGTAGCTTTATGAATTCGAATCCACAGAACGCCTAGTGCTTCCGTATCCTTTTGGATGTCATCGCCTTTCAGAAGCTTGGTCATGTCGAGACTCAAAGATTTGGGCGCAACATACTCGTTCGCAGCAGCACCTGTAAGCACTATGTCAGTGGGGCGCCTGAGAGTATTGTGCAGAAGACCCAGCGCAGCGGAAGTCCGACCTACCAATTGCATAGTTGACAAAGTTCGATATCAATGGCAGATTTAATATGTTGATTCCTGCATCTAGTAATGGGACACAGCCAGCCTGGACTTTCGGCAAGCCCATGAGGGTAAAAGTGATAGCTTTCAAGAATGGTGCTTCAGGAGTCATCTGAAGTCTGAGCCTAACGGTCCCAACTAAGCCCTGAAGTTCAACAAAAATGGGAAGTGGCCTGTATAATTATCAGCCTCGCACTAATACTAGCATGATTGGGGGTAATTGGAGACTCACACTCCAAATAATCCCTTGATGCCAAGATAGAACACCAGCTGCATGTGCATATTTTTCGCCTTCTCTGAAGTGCCCGCCCCTGTTGGTGACGCATGATACGCAAACGAGCATTCCAGGTTGTAATAATCTCCCCCTTCTTCATCAGCTGCCAATTCTTGAAGATCTTTCGTCTTCTCGTTTTGTTTGTGAATGACATTCTTCATCTCCGAGACATGCCCATCTGGCAAAGCTCGAAGACTAAGTATTCGGAAAGGATTATTGCCCTGATTGATCTCGGCAACTCGAACATTTTCAATGACGCTGGGAACAGATGCCTGCATGACTATGGAGAAACTCGGAGTCAGTATTGCCCTTCCGAGCAGAAACGAAGAGTGCCAAGATGATCAGGAAACGCGAGACTTGTCGCAAGTGGAGGGCAAAGGCCACAATCCTCCTCAGACAATCTGTACGTGGACCAAAAAACTCGGAGAACACCTACCATCTTCGAGAGTATCCGCAACAGAGGCAAACATGTCCGGATCAATCAGACCCCACATCACGCCCAAGAAAGTGTTCATCCACTCGACTGATTCTGGTATGAGGTTTGCAGTTGCCTGAAGTGTCAACTATGGACCAAAACTTGTTCTCTCGGGGCACATACAGTTTCTCCACGGGTTTTCTCCGTGCTCCATTCTTGTGCTCGTCCTCTCCTGACAAGGTCTTTCATCCAAAGATGGATTCCCGAAGTGATGCAAAGACCCAATGGAATGAGCCCGTGGAGAGCGCCGCCAAAGAACTTTCCTAAGATAACGATAGCTACTAGCACGCCTGCACATAAGATGTACGTTCTCCTTTCCAGGGCCTCATACATGGGCTCATAACTTGTGGACGGCGTGGGATGGAAGAGGATATTGGTCTTTTCGCCATGAATGGGAACGTCTGAGGTAGTGTTAGGTTCCACCGGATCCGGAGGTGCGGTGATGTCTTGGTTCAATCTATACTCTTCGCCTGACTGCGTCCCGTCGGTATTCACATGGGTCTTCTTGTCAACATTTGCGTTCGGAACGGATAGCTGGATTACAAAATTCAGTTCTGTCAAATTCAACATGACGAGGGCCTCACCTGAGGACTTTCCACAGCTCTCATGAAGTCCTTGTTGACATCCTCGATCTCGACTTCTTGACCAGTCGTCGGATCAGTGACCTTCTTCCGCGTACCGGCAACTCCAGCCTTTGGTACCACATGGTCCTTGATCTCTCCACTAGTCAAGCCTTCGTTGATCCTCCTATCCCGTTCTTTCTTATCCGCGTCGAGGCTCTCGACGAATTTCTGGATATTTGGGATGGGGTTCGCCCCAGAGTAGTGTCCACCTGGAACTGTCTTCTGGTCTTCGGACGCCATGTAGAAAATCTATGAACGAGCGAGTTCTACTTTGCCAGATAGCTCATGCGGGCATTTTCTAGTTTTATAAGTTTGAAGAACCTCGTACAGCAAATGTGGAAAACAAAAAGTCAAAGACAGAAGTGAATAGCAGAGATTACAGAAAAGACGACTTAGAGTGGAATGTTGTTTACGTTGCAAGTAACAATCGAGCTTTCCCGTTCCAAGTTGAGGGACGCGCTTCAAGTGGCTGCGGGTGATGTCATTTCGGGCCGGGAATGGGTTTGCGGCTGACGAACAGCTCTGTTAAGGCTCTTCCAAGACAAAGCCATAACAATGATTACACAAATCTTATCTGTGAAGCTAGAATGCTTCTTTTAAGAAGAATTTACAAAATACTTGAGAATTGAAGAGCGGACGCGAGGTGAAGCTTCAACCCCTTTTCATTCCCCACTGCAATGTGCTAGTGGAAGCGAGATTTAAACCCTTGTCACGTAAATATCCCGATAGTGGGCTCCGCGGGGTAACATCGTCTCTCTCGATTTGAGTAACGTTGCGCACTCGTTCCGTATTGGTCGGTGCAAAGATCAATTGTATTTGTATTTATATTTATATAAATGCCAAGGCTACCCTGCAATTCTTGACATCGAGATCCTGGAGTGCCTTAACTTTACTTTACATCAATATACTTTGCCTTCTGTAAGTCCTAGAGCATCTTACCTTTTCTTGCTATGTTCAGATATGGTTCGTTAACCCTAAGCAGACTTGCCTGTATCCAAGATTTATTCCATAGTCTAGAATATCCAGAGAACTTGAGAATGTCTTCCGCGAAGCAGTTTGTGAACTGCCGGCAATGCCTAGAGGGGACACTGGTCAACTCTCCCCTCACAATCGACTCATCTGGTTTCATCATACCCAATTCCCCAATCCCACCAGATACGGAACAAGTCGACCTGCAGAATGCTATCATCTCTCCTGGCTTCCTAGAACTTCAAACCAATGGCGCCCTCGGCTTCCACTTTGCCCACTACAGCGAGCCAGAAACATACCAAGCTGGCGTAAGAAAGCTCGCTCGCTATCTTCCTTCCACCGGAGTTACAGGATTCTATCCAACGATACCCACAGTCTCGCCCGAAGTTTTTAGAGGGGCTCTACCGTATCTCAAGCCACAGGATTCTCCAGACTCAGCTTCGGTACTTGGAGCACATGTTGAGGGACCATTTCTAGCACCGTCGAAGAAAGGTGCTCATGATGCGAAGAACATGCATATCCCGGAAACGGCATCGCTTGAATCAATATATGGGAAAGAAAATCTGGAAAGTTCCATTCAAGTATTGACACTTGCTCCTGAACTACCAGGAGCACTCAAGCATATCGAGACATTGACGAAGCAGTATGGGGTCCATGTGTCCATGGGACATAGCGCCGCGAATCACCAGCAAGGGCTAGACGGTCTCAAAGCAGGCGCAAATCTCATCACACACACCTTTAATGCCATGAACCCACTGCATCATCGTGAACCTGGACTTCCAGGTGAGTCTGACCGTTCCAGTACGCCATGGAGTGGAGAAGCTCATTGATATGACCAGGCCTCATAACTGACCCATCACCGCCATATTTCTCCATTATCGCCGACTCCATACACTTGCATCCGCGAATCGTCAGCATTGCATACAGGTCCTCGCCCAGCCACTGTATTCTCATCACAGACAGCATTGAATTATCTGGCCTTCCTGACGGCATACACCCTGGCCATGCTCAGATCCCCTTCAACCAGCTCAAGGAGGGGAATAAAGTCACCATTGAGGGCACTGACACTCTCATCGGTACTTGTATCGGTCTTGATGAGTGCGTGAGGAATCTCATGGCTTGGGCTGAAATCCCAATCGAACAAGCTGTCAGATGTGTTACTGAAAACGTGGCAAATGCGATGGGCTTGCAGGATCGAGGTACCCTGCATGTTGGAAAGAGAGGGGACTTCGTTGTCCTAAGTGAGACCGGACAGATAAGGGAGACTTGGATTATGGGCAGAAGGGTGTCAAGGCTAGCATAAATAGACCTGGATAGAGTAAAATAAATGATTCAGGGCCAACAAAAGCCCAGCACCGATATTTGATCCTGAACGCCACCCAATGCATATACTACAGAATGTACAACATAAGCTTCTTTACGCATATGGTTTCAATTGCCCATTGTTATCGTATCTAGCCTCTGCTCATAATCAGCACCTCGCCATATTGTGGTCCTAAGAATAACTTACTGAAGAAGGTATAGCTCAACGTAACCTGCTCGATACCCCTCATGTTCGGATCATTCACAAAGTCGGGATCGATATAAAAGAATACCGGCATATCCACCGTCTCCCCAGCATTCAGTCTCTGCTCCTCGAAGCAAAAACACTGGATCTTTGAGAAATATGGCGCCACCTGCGCAGGCGTCACACTGTACGTTGCCACCCCAATAATATCATCGTCCGATCTATTCGTCGCGGTATAGAAGGCCAAAGCTGTTTCGCCAGGAAGGACTCGTACTTCGCGCTGTTGGGGAACGAACTTCCAGGGCATGACATCCGATACAGATCCGTTGAATGTGATTCGTATACGTTTCGCAGACGTGACTGGTCTGAGTCGGGTGGAGGGGTCGCCGCCATCATCACTTCCGCCATGGCCAGGTGCTTTGATCGGTTGGCCTCCCCAGCCGGTGGTTTGGCAGATCTGTGAGGCATTAGCTAAACGTGCTGGTCGTGGCGGGGGTGTTGAACCAAACAGACCATTTTGTACATCGGCACAGAACCATATGAAAAGGCCACAGTCCCTAGAATGATACTGAGAGTATAGTATAATGTTGAGGCATTTTTCTTATGGAATGGTGCCCGTAATTGCTCCATCGTCGGTGCAGCATTCAGTCTGGGTTTTGAGGAATTGGAGATGGTCCGGTTGCTCATGGATGGTTTGAAGAATGGCGTGGATGCATTGCGCCGGGAGCTCTTCGCACACGATGAGCATACCCAAGCTGCATCGTTGCGAGTAAGACTCGATAATGACCGGGAGAAGCTGTTCATTGTATGTTGCATGTCTCAGAGAAGGTGCAAATGAATCTCGAATGATCCCAAGAAATTGAATGGAGAGATGGCGGATAGTTAATCCGGCCCGACAATCGGAGATTGATCTGCTTTTGGGTTTTGATAATGTTTCTTTTGCCCATGGCGACTCGCGAGTCACGGAATTGACAGGTTTAGTCTAACCCAAAAACGAACTGCCAGGTTTCGATATACGTGACTCCCGTTGTCAATTATCTATGGATATTTCTTCAGGGTCCAGGCTGAAGCTGGACCCAAAGTGTTTCCGGGATGTTTCTATGGCATGAATCCCGAGGCGATCCAGCGATGTCATGACATCACCAATCAGCCAATATCACCTGTTCCTGAGAAAGTTCTTATAATCCAGTCTCTATCATTTTTTCAGGGGGGATTTATTCTTCTTCACACTTCATGTTCGTTTCAAAAGTCTCACGAACTCTTTCTCTGCGCAGTAGTTTCCGCGTATCAACCAAGACCTCCCTATTCTTATTCTATCATAGACAAAATCGCACCATGGCATCGCAGAAGCCAAATTCGAGTCCACCAGTTCATGAGAGTAAGGATATCTTCTCTAAAGCACACTCACGACACTAACCCTCATTTAGTGGTCTACTTTCCTAAGATGACCTCTAAATTGCCGGCATCCTCTGGAGAGTTCCGAAAAGTGCTGTTCACTGGACTCTATTCTCAGGTAGTCCTAATGACTATTCCTGTAGGAGGAGACATTGGAGATGAAGTCCATACCGTTGACCAAGCGTTAACTTTCACGTCCGGTAAAGGGAAAGCTACCATCAATGGGAAGGATCAAGATGTGGAAGCTGGAGACTTGATGGTGGTGCCCGCTGGAACGCAGCACCAGTTTATCAACACCGGAGACTCACCTCTGGTTAGTATTTCCTTGCCCCGAAGTTTCTTGGGCATTGAAGTGGATTAACGTTGTTTTTAAGATCTTGTACACTATTTACTCGCCTGCTGAGCATAACACCACCACAGTACATCACACGAAGGAGCAAGGTGATAAGGAAGAGGACGATGGAATTGACGAGGCGCCAGAGTGGAGTCAGAAGAGCAAGAAGGAGAACGAGGATGCTGGTTTGGTGAAGCTCAGTGGAAAGTACTGAGTGCATCTCTTGTTCTAGGTTCGACCCAAGTGTAGCATTTCACCGATCATGTAATCACACACATTTTCTAGCATCTGAATTGAAGCAAATTCGGCTCCCATCTAAACCACATTATCATGTCTTGCAAGAACATAGTGACCAACAATACACGTCATAGATGGTACATACGGAGAAGAAGCTGAGAGCCGATGACCTCTGACAGACTCGTTCGGCTCTCCTATCGTGCAACCTCCGGCGGCTCCCACATTCTTTTGGCTGCACCAAGAACTCTCCAACAATTTCTCAATATTGCCAACGTTAGCACTATTGTAGGTGTGTCAGCACTTGCACCTGCACTCGCATAAGCAACTTGACCGAACAACTGACGCTTGACCAGAAGAGTCTTGGCCCCCGGATATTCAACCAATGATTTTGCTTCGCGTTCGCCATTGGTGCCCCCTGTTCAAAACACCTGTAACGAATGGCCATCACTTTACGGAAATTGGCTGTAGAACTGTGTTGCTTGTTCTCTGTTGACATTTGCAGGTGTAAGAGCTAGGCATGTACAAGCAACAACATTTGTCCATGCGTGATTCGATCCAGATAGACGATCAAATAAGACCTTGTGCCCGTGCGGGACTGTGGAGCGGAGCTGAGGAGTTGGTCTGTGGTATAAAAACGGTACCAGACGTCTTTGTAAAATCTTGAACTCGCAGTGTTCCGTCTTTTCTTCATAATCTATTCAATCGACCATGGCAGATGCGAACCTCACTACCCTCGAGAGTTTCCTTGAGAAGCATCAGCACATCACCTACGCAACACCTTCCTCCCAAGGATACACATCTCTCAGACAAATCTTCGCCCGCGATCAAGAAGCTGTGCCAATAGCAATTGTTCGACCTCAATCCGCAGCTGATGTCTCCCTCCTTGTCAAATTCGCAGTCTCCAATTCGATCAGATTCACAATTCGTACTGGCGGTCACAACCTGTCTGGAGCAGCCTTTGCTCAAGATGCCTTGGCAATCGACATGCGAGACATTTCATCAATCAATGTATCAGCTGATAAAAGGACAGCAAAGATCGGGGGAGGCATCTTGCAGTCTGATCTTGCGATAGCATTAGATAAAGAGGGATTAGCGACACCCGTTGGAGCTGTTGGCTCAGTTGGATATGTCGGCTGGTCGACTTATGGAGGATACGGGCCATTTTCGAGACATTGGGGTCTTGGCGTTGATCAGATCGTCGGCGCGAAGCTTGTTGATTCGAAGGGGGAGCTGATTGTTGCGGATGAACGTCTTTTGAAGGGTCTGAGAGGTGGTGGAGGACTGTTCGGAGTCATCGTCGAACTCGAGATCAAGGTTTATCCGCTGAAGAACGCAAGTTATCGTCGCTCTAGATTGGTGACCGTGTGGAGAGACTGATATCAACAGGTCCTGACGGGAACCCTTGTTCTCGATTCTCAAGACCTTACCAACACTTTCAAAAGGTTCAATTCCGGATATCTCGAACTGTCAGCAAAGGGCATGCCGGCCGAGCTTGTTATACAACAGATGGTTGTGAACTCCCCAAACGGAAAAGCTATGTGCATTTCTTTCATGTGGAGCTCTGAGAATGTTGAAGCCGGTAAGGCCTGGCTACAGAAAATCGAGGCGCTGGCAACAGTAGTCATGAATACTGTGGTTCTGTCAACAGTCCCTGAATATCTGCACTCAAATGCTGCATTGGTTCCGGAAAGTGTCCATGGAGAAGGCTACACTCACAGCTTTCGAAAGATCACGAGCGAAGTGGCGGATGTCATTGCCGACAGCTTGGTGAAGATGCCAGGAGATCCAGGTTGCATGTTCGTTGTTCATGAACTGAAGGGTGCCTCAGCACTCCCAAACACCAACTCTGTATTCGGCACACGAGACGAGCACTTCATGCTGGAGATCATAGGCTACGCGCTCGATATTAAGAACAGAGAATTTTCAGTAGCGTGGGCGACCGACACCTGGGCAGCGCTTGGCAAAACCGAGAGCAGTAATCTGCTACCGGGAACGTACATCTCATTGGACCGTCCAGTCTTGAAACCTGGCACGGCACCTCTGTCAAGGCTTTATGGTTCTAATTGTCGAGATGTTCTGGCGTTGAAGAAGGAGTATGATGCGGAAGATGTCTTCTCATATGCAGTTCCCCAGCTCAAGAATTATGTATAATCCAAATGCAACTTCAGTCAGGCGACATCCTTGTCTTTGCTTGAATGGCTTCAGTTTCTTCCAAAATCGTGGTTGATCTTGACCTCCTTTGCGACCACTCTCAGAGGAAAGTCCATCGTCCACCTATATTCAATGGGCATGGTTTTAAGAATACCATTTATGGCCTTTGGTGGAACTTTACAACTCCCAGCGCCGTGGACCCACCACGCTGAAGAATCATCAAGAAGATCCAAACATATGATACTTCGAGCCAGGAGAGCCAGTGCTATGGGATCTCCAACGTCAAGCAGTTGAACGAAGCATTCAGGCACTCTGTGCAGAACGGTAACCATTTTCTGCTCCAGACCAGCATTGTCTTTGCAGCCAGAAGCGATGAGTGTATATATGTTCATGACTTCATCAGCAAATTTATGGCAGGCATCCTTACCCTCCTGGTGTATGTTCCGATATTCGAGACTTTCGAGCAGAGTCCCCATGTCTTCGGCAGCAAGATCAATGAAGTTCTGATCAAGTGATGATTCTGCCGGTACTTCAACAACAACTTCTGGGATGGAACTGTATTTTTCAAGACAAGGGCCGCTCTCTTGAGCTAGATTCAGTATGCCCTTACACATGTTGTATGTTTCGACTTCCAGCTTCTTCGGGTGGGGGTTGTCCTCGCTGCAAGAGGCGAGCCAATTGTAATGCGCTAGTAGGACAGCTGCAATTATCATCGGCTCAGCATTCCGTCGTTCCATTGTATCGAGCGCCGTCCGCTGTAGTATGACAGCTTTGTTGAAATAAGACCATGCTGACGAAGATAGTGCCTGATCGTCCGGGTGTAGGGAAAGCAGATTCAACGATGTTAACCCAAGTAGGGCATTCAGAACAAGTTCACTGGAGAATGCCACCTGTGGGATTTCGAAGTCCCAAAGCGAGTGGTACAGTGCAGCTCCTGATATTCGCGAGGGCCGGCTGAATACACTTTTGGTGTAGTGGTGCATTAGGCGGAGCTCTACTAAATTTGATGAACTGACCCCGACCGGTGTGACGGAAAGAGATCGAGGTAGAGGCGACTTCGAGACACTACTTGTGCTTGAGGAATCGGTTTGGGCAGAATCTGAAGGACGGCTTCTCAGATGGGACGTAGAAGTGTATTTGCAGCATGTGGCGTCCACAAACTTCTTCCGACAATTCGAGCACGGATGTATCTCATCGCACTGTTTCCTTTAGCTGGAGCCTTTCCATTACAGTCATTCGTGGCGCTCATACCTTTATTTTCCGAGCTTTGCATTGGCAGCAGCCCTGGAGGTGTCAGAAATCTTTGACATGTGACTCATGTGAGGGTAGTATATTATATAGTGATAGATACCTTGGTCGACTTTTTGTAAGGTCTTCTGTATGTTCGCGTAACAGCGCGTTGGGGCGGTCTGAACGGAGCTGCAATGTCGGCCATGGCGTTCCTAGGAGTGTCGTACTGAGATGCGTCTTCCTCCCAAGTCAGAGATGTCCAGACATTAAGAGAGAATGTTAAAGAGTGAGGTGAGATGAAGTCGATCGTGCCAAGATCTTGCCATCAATCCAGGCCATATTCAGGTAAGCAAAGATGTACGTGAAAGGCGTTTCCTGTTTGGTGCGAATTAGACTTTTAAGCTAAAAGCTGATATCATGTGCTCGCAATTCGCTCTGAACACGTGACCGCATACTGCACCGAGACTTGCACAGCCTCGATTCACATGGGAACTCTGGAAAGACTCGATTAAGCTACCTGTGGTGACTCCGTCAATTGCTCCTGTACCCCAAGACTCAATCTTCCAGCACGCTCTCGATTGCAAAATGGTGCCAAGTGGATGGCCTCGCTTAGCACGAGTACTTGGATCAACAACACCCTCGAGGGGGCAAACAATTATATTTTCATGAACATCTTGCTATCAATCACGCCAAAATTTGGAGCCACATTTTGACCAATCCTGCATCGATAGCTTTGAGCTCTGACATGCTTTTGCTCGCCTTCTCGCTGGCTGCTGTCTCAAAAACCACGTGCGGCCCACGCGATGCGATCAACGAGAAAAAAGGCATAACCTTGAGAGCCGGCTTCAATTCCATCTCCTTCGGATCCCTAGTCTTAAGAGTCCGCAATACCGCCATCCATTTCGTCAAAGGGACGCTTTTCGCCTCCGGCCCACAGTGCTCTTGGATACAGGGCACGAGATCTGACCAAGCAGTCTTGTGAGGATTGACAACGTTATAGTAGGAGGGTTTCCCAAGACTCCCCATTTCGAGGTCATGGAGACAAAGCTCTAGCGTTATTGAAGCGAGGGTGTCGATTGGTACCCAGTCCACTTGCTGGAGATCATTGGGTACTAGGCCGATGGATTTGGACGTTTGAATGATGCCAGGAACTACCTCACGATTTGACCAGGGAGAGCCTCCTGGTTTCGTGGAACCGCATATTTGCCCAACGCGGAGAACCGAAATTGGGACTTGACATTGTGCTGCAGCGGTATCCAGAATTCGCTCTGCGATCTTCTTCGACTCGGAGTATCCCATATCCAGTGCTGTGTCGAGGTCCAAGACTGTGTCTTCAGGAACAGTGCGTGAAGCTTGGCCTGAACGAACCCATGGTCCAACAGAGCTCAGCGATGATATGAAAACAATTCGCGGCCTACGTGGACTACCGGCACTGAAGGCGATAAAATTCAATACGCTCCTGATGTTGTCCTCGAAAGACGATAATGTCTGGTTGAAGTCCACCTTCCAGGCATTATGTAACACCAAGTCACAACTGTCACTCAAATCATCAAACTCAGCACTACTCAGCCCCAGAGTTGGCAGTGCCATGTCGACTGTGAGAAATGTGATCCTTGTGGTGTCTCGGTCTTGCGATTCCCGCTTCGATAGCCAGTTCTGTTTGGCTCTTGCAGAACGGTTCAGACAAAATACCCTGGAGACTGAGTCTGATTGCAGAATTTCAGCGAGAACCACAGCACCGAACGACCCAGTTGTGCCAGTGATGGCGATACAGAATTTTTTTGGAGTCGATTTGATTGTCCGAGGAGGTGAAGTTGGCACACTCTTGATCATTCTGTTGTACACCTCTGACATTTTTGTTATCCGGAGTTGGTCCTTAGGCACAGCACCTTGCCTGAGAAACAACAGCAAAGCATCAGCAAGTTCAACGATAGATGGTTGTTTGTAAAAGGTGCTAGGAGATATCCACGACAGTTGGGAAGCATCTCGATGACCGCCCAGCCCCGACTTCAGCATCTTGACTGCTTCAATAGTCTGCATTGAGTCGAGTCCATAACTGTAGAAGTTGTCTGCATCCCCAATATCGGACCTTGCTAAGCTCCGTGTCACGACCTGACAAACAAAACGCCGGATGTCATCTAGCTGGAAGCTCGCTGCTTGCAGCTCTATTTCCGTCATGTCACCTTGTGTATCTTGCTTCTCGGAATATATCCCATCAATTTCTTCTGCATACAAGGTCTCCGTCAATTTTCGAACAACAGTTCCCTTTCCAGACCGAATAAAAGGCTTCTTGGAATTTGCTATCATGATCTTTGACTTTGCGACTCGTCCCTGGCCTGGAGCGGCAGCATTGGCGTTTTCGACAGCAGGCCAGATTTTCTCGAGTGCCTGGGGATCATTCTGGGCATCTGGGTTGAGCTCGACCAAGAGCGCAGGCTGAAAATGTCTCGTTCCTGTCACAATGACTCCTGCGATCATTGGATGAGCTAGAAGTGCTGTTTCCATCGGTACTGGGTAAAACTTTTCTCCATTTGAGAGAACTATGATGTCGTCATTCCTCCCGTGAAAGCGCCACAGGTTGGGCTTCTCTGGATGGCGCCTGAACAGGTCTTTCGTTCTCCATTCTTTGATGTCAGGAAAGTTATGATTGAGGGCCGTGTTGTCTCTCGTAGTCTCGTCCATCAGGAGGACTAGTTCGTAAGCATCATCGGCCGAGAGTTCGAAACGAAGTTTCACATTAGGGTGAAAGTGCATCCATGCCCAGTCTCCTGGCAGAGGAGCGAGCTGTCTGACGGGGCCCGTCTCTGTCGACCCGTAAAATTGACCAAGCATCGTGTACTTGCTCATTTCATCTCCTGCAGTCTCCGAAAGCGGCCCTCCAGCGTAGAGAAGGAATTCCAACTTTTTCAAATTGGCGAAACTTCTCGGCTCGTGTAGAAGTTGTTCCACGAGTGACGGTGGCATCATGGAACCCTAACAAACACGAATGGGTCAGTACAAATATTTTTGAGGCCATAGCAATGAAGTTTTCGCATAATCAGTACGTAAAAGATTGCAATACAACTCACATGAATGTCCTGCCGCTCCAGAATTTCGGCTATCAGGGCAGCAGTGGGTGGCGCAAGAGGTGGGCCATACACCGGAATGCTGTTCGTATATATCGGTAACATGATCTGGTAGAGGAAGCCTCCTAAATGAAATAGTGGAAATGGCGAGTATGTGCGTTGTATTTCGCCGTGGAAATCCCAGATGGTCAGATCATAATTCGTCCTCCATTCAACATGTGGGAAATTTCGGTCATTGTCATGCACCGCAAAGGTCCCATTCGTCATAACCACGGGCTTCGGCATGCCTGTAGAGCCTGATGAATGCAGGATGACAATGGGATCATCGAGAGCCTCGCGAAAAGACTTCGTGTATGGGAACGGATCGTGAGGAGCTGCAAGGAGAGTTTCTTGGCTCTCGACTGCCGTTGCTCTGATATCTGGCCTCCTTTGAATAATATCGTGGATTAGAGGAGCTAGCTCCTGGCAGTACAGCAAGTTTGATGACTGGGTCTGGTCTATCAGAGATAAAATTGTTGCAACAGGATTTCGCGGCGATGGGAAAAGCAGCTTGTAGCCGGACTTGATTGCTGCATACTGGGCGATTGAGTACCGAAGATCTGAGACCCCGATATAAGTCAAAGTTTCGAATTCTCTCTCTGATGTAGTTCCAAAAGTCTCTCGAAACCACCGAGCCATCTTGTTAGTGGAATTCGCAACTTCGGAATAAGAGACATCTCGAAAACCGTCGCTGATATTGGCTGACTTGGGAATTGCAGCAAAGACTCGGGTTGGATCATTTGCTGCAACATCATCCAGCACAACGGGCATCAGTCTTCTGCCATATGGAGCATTCTGATTGGAGCTAGTAGGAGCCATGATGGAAGGAAATGTCAAAATTGAGCTTGGAATTAAATTTATGATGCAAAACCAAGGGTCAAAACCAAGGGTCAAAACGATCGAGTATACAGAAACAAGCATTTTGGATGCCGAAGCTTTATGTTAGCCAAGCTGACGTTGGATGAATGCTTATCCTTCCCCAGTTGTTCTAGTGTCAGACGAGATGAGGTATGCATCGCGAGGTTCAGTTCTGGGACTGGGACCTTGATTGGTAGGTATATTCGGCTGGGGTATGCCTGTCAAACTTATTCAGATCTGCGGGAGATTGACAGCGTGGTGCAAGCAGAAAAAACAACCGAATTATGCGACTTGCCCAAATCCCGGAACCGGAATCGACCGTGACAGCCGTGTGCTTCCGGCCGTCGATACAGTCATGCTGAGTGTGTTCAAAGATTTGAGAATACTGCTCAATCTGAGATTGTAGGAGCCACTATAGACACTTGACTACTCACAGAGAAAATAAAGCAATGTAGACTGGTATGCTTCTCACGCCGACTCCTGCGGTTGTTATGGTCCGTTCTGGACATGAATGGCTTTGGCCCATACGTGATTCTGTCCAGCCTGGGAAACATTGCTTTTGCGGCAAGGAACGTCTGTCATTCCTGTCATTCCTGTCTTTCCCCGGTTTTCGACCGCGTGAGATCCAAAAGTGCCATAGAAAGTGCCGTTGCTAAGGAACTTTCATCTTGTAAACATGTGACGTATCTGCTTGTAAGTTAAATAATGGGTAGTTGGCAACAAACTCCCCGTCACTTAACAGTCCAATGAATAGTATATCCAAGAACTGCTAACACGGGATTAGGAAAGAATCTTTAAAGAGCGTGAACCATACTACAGCCTCACGCGTCGATGATCAGAGTGTAGCACGTCAGATGCTCAGCAGGATGCTCAGCGCGCATCTGAACGTGGGCACTGCTTAACTGGCTGGCTATGTCATGTGCTGATGTGAGAACCTTGACCCTGCACCATGAGAGAACAGAATTTGCTACCAGAGGGAGAAAATTAAAGGTGAAATTCTACCTCCCAAACAGGCGGGTGAAAATGCAAGAAATAATCTCCAAGAAGAGCCTTCCGTTTTGATAAACCTTTGAAGTGAAGGAAGCGAGAGTGGAAGCTTGAGTAATGACTTATCCGCCAAGACACTAGGCTTATCAAGCTAGCTTATCGGCAACCGAGGCTCGCTTGTCTTATCCTGTCATCAGAAAGGAGAAAATTCTGATGGAAATATATCTTCAGAATTCTTTATCAAAGCCAAAAAATGTGTAGAAGCTCCCAAATCTTGGGAACCTCGGGAATTGAGCCCGAGGTGGGGCTCGAACCCACGACCTTGAGGTGTTTAGTGATAGAATATGAAGATATTCCAATTATAAGAGCCACACGCTCTACCGATTGAGCTACCCGGGCATTCTTTGCTTTGAATGATACCACAACGTCTTATTTGGTAGTATGAAAGGGCTAGTGATGTGAAGAGTTTGTGAGAAAATTTGCATTTACTAGTCCGGGGAGTCACAGAACCCCTGGTCGCTGCTAGCCCTCCGTTTGCAAAATCTCTGAGTCAGAGACTTCACAGCTTTCTCAGACCACTAGTCATTGAATCATTTGTTCTATAAGTCCTGAAAACCCCTTGCTACTTTGAAAGTCTTGATATGACACGCGGGGAACAGCACATGTTAGAACTACAGGCCATTTTGTTACTCTTAAGACCAGTGTTCTGTTCAATTTCTACCAGTATTGTTTGTTTCTGGCAGCCCGCTTGTGCAAAGTCCTCAACTCGTCCCATCACTTTCTTACTGTCACTCTACATGGAAATCCATCCGCTGGGTGAACAGATGATACAAAAACGGGATATGCTCTTTCTCCCAATACAGTCTTCAGTCCCTTTCGTGGGTGTAGTTCGTCCCACTCAGCATATGCATTGCGGATATCGAATTCTCTTAGTGTCATTGCAAGCACAGTCTTCATGTCCTGCATCACCAATGTTTGCCCAATACAGTTCCTGGGACCAAATTCGAATGGCCTCCAAGCTCCTTTCACAGGATACAGTGGATCTTCGGGACCCACTAACCAACGCTCTGGCATGAAAGCATCAGGTTCTTTCCAGTACTTCGGATTCCTGTGGACAGCGTTATGGAGAATCAAGATTGCCGTTCCTTCTGTTGGATATTCGTTCCCATCGTCGTCTCGAAGAATTGTCTCTGCAGTGCCGGTCCGAATTCCAGCAGCAGCAGGCCACAGCCGCATTGCTTCCTTAATAACAGCATTTGTGTATGGAAGGAGATTGATCTTCTGTGGTTGCTTTAACAACTGTGCGGCGACCGTCGACAGATCTGTTCCAAATACTTCGTCATGCTCAGTTCGGATCCGTTCCAAGGCTTCCGGATGTTGCGAAAGTAAGTGATACGAGTAACACAAGCTTGTTGCTGTAGAATCGTGTCCTGCAAACAAGAATAAACGGATCTGAACTATAGCCCATTTCTTGAAGGCAGGGTCCAATTTGTCTGATCTGCTTGCAACTTCGTTTCCTGACATGTAATCCTCAATAACGATATCAATGATGGACCGTGTGACTGCTCCCTTGCTCCTTCGTTGTTCTGCAAATCGCTCGTCTAGCTCCTTCGATATGTAATTGTCCATCAATCGACCGTTGTTCCACTGAACCAGTGGACGAATGGGATTGAAACGCTTGAAGGGGTTGAACTCGCCAGCGGAAATGTGCCATCGAACCTGGCACCTCATGGCGTACGCCAGTTGGTTGTACTGCCTTTGTGAGTGAAGCCTGGCGTTGAGAGTCACAGCCCCGATGATGTCCATCGTGAAGTCACAAAGAAGTTCATCAAAGGAAAACATATCTTTCTTGGCAGCGTGGTCCCTCAAAATGGATACGAATTCCGTCGTTTCTTCGACTATATGATCCATTTGGGTTAGGATATAATTGGCACTAAAGCCTCGACTAAACATTGAACGTAGCTTCTTCCACTCAGGTCCATTGCTGGTGAACATGCTACAATAAAGAGTAGTCAGCAATTGCTAGACCAAGGATGATTTGGGGAACAGGTGAAATATGTTTCAAGTAGTTCCTGAGACATGGAATAGAGGAAGTAAAATGTGCCACTCCAAGACCTACTGATCTTTTCTTCCGGCAAAAGGCTGATATTTGTTAGCACTGCTTCATCTCGATACCTCCGGAGAAGTTGACTCCTCTTTCAAATGTCGCAGGTTCGTACACGACTCTTGACCTGACAACTGCCAGTGGAAGAAGAGTTCACAGGGTATAGGAATGTACACAGTTGAACCTGAGCCGTCTCACCACCTCCCTGACAATGCAAAGACCAAGAGCACAAAAGAAGCTGAACCTGAGCTCACCTGAAAAAACTGGATGATGCTTTCGGGCTTTTCCAGATCGTACTGCTGACATGTCTGAATGGCCAAGGTTGGTGAAGAGATCAGGAATACTGGCCGAAGGAACGGCCAGATGTCCAAGTAATAGGCCGAATCGGACTGTGGGAAGTCATCGGCCAGCTCCGCCAGAAGATAATTTTGGTGCGCATCTGCTGGTAGGCGCGAGAGGTACGGCACGAGAGAGAGCAGATGACCAGTAATCGGGTTCCATTTTGGTATAGGCTAGGGGTCTGGTCAGTCTCCCTGGTACGTGCAATTGGAATGTGAAAGGTTCGTTAGAAATGGCGGATGTCCTGGGTGTACTCACGAGTCCTCGAGGATCCTTTCGCAGTCTATATATCAACGCCCTCGACTTCCATCCTTTAATGACAATATAGATGACCCCTGATAGCCAGCAAGCAAAGAGCGTGCCTAGAACCTGTCGGTAGCTAATGAGGAGGTCTACCGCCATGTTGATGGTAGACGAGAATCGTCAGTTTCCCAAGCTTCACAATCACATAATATAAGAGAGTGAGATGAATGCTGTGCCGCGTTCTTAGCCCTGACGTCCATCATATGGTGAGGTATGAGGCGTAGCATACCGTGGTAAGTGCAGGGGCTTTGCTGACAGTTGTGATACAAGAACCCCAATATTGGAAGCAGACCAATGATATGATCGGTATTCAATTATACTACCCAATATAATCACTCCAGAGTAATCATGAGAATCCCGTTGACCTACCAGGAGCAGGACCAATTTCAAGCTCCACCGCCGACAGGAAGGGGCAACCTGTTCGTGAGTGGTCTACCGGTATATGTTCTTAAGTTGGATGGACAATGAAGTCTCATTCGATGCCATTGCCAGACTCGGCACTGCCGAAGAGCATCCTAAGACTCATGTATCTCATGTATCGACGTAATCATATTGTCGGGCTTTGAGAGCCTATCTAAGGTCATGTTTTGATGAGGAGAGCCCGTTACAGGGACGAGGCGCTAGGCACGTTACGATTTACTAGGCGAGCAGCCTGAGCTCAACGCGTCACCCGTGTTGCTCAGGACGCGTCCGGCTCCAAAGCCTCAAGAATAAAAATCCACACGTCAGTTGTACTGCCACAACGAGCCCCAATTCGAGCAGGATGGTCGCCTGTCCAATTTGCAGCAAGGCAGTGAAATCGAAAGACATCAATGCCCATATCGATTCCTCTTGCGAATCTTTTCTGGATACCGGTTCTCCGCCACTCACACAGCAACAGAATGCGTCACAGAAACCACCCGTGTCCGTCTCGACCTTCTTCCAAACGCCAGCAGCAAAACGAGCTGCCGCATATCCAACTCCCAAGGTAGAGCCCGGCTCAACACTGAGCTTCCAGCCGAAAACACAGAACAATGGCGTGGCTACTCCAACTCAACCTGCTCGGAAGCGATCCTTCGAAGATATCGCCCCTCTGGCGAAGGAAGAGAAAGACGTGGATGCTCCCGTCAAAGTTGAAGAGGGTCAACGAGCGAAGAAGCCAAAGACAAATGCTTTCCTGAAAGCTGCGCCACTTGCAGAACGAATGCGACCTACTTCCCTAGATCAGGTATGCGGACAAGAACTGGTTGGAGAGCATGGGGTGCTTAGGAGCTTGATTGAGCAGGATCGGGTGCCGTCGATGATCTTATGGGGAAGTGCTGGAACAGGAAAGACGACCATTGCGCGCTGTATAGCTTCGATGGTGGGTAGCCGTTTCGTGGAGATCAACAGCACGAGTTCTGGGGTGGCAGATTGCAAGAAGATATTTGCAGAGGCGAAGGGAGAATTGGGCTTGACGGGACGGAAAACTATCATTTTCTGCGATGAGATACATCGCTTTTCCAAGTCACAGCAAGACGTCTTTCTGGGGCCAGTAGAATCTGGGCAAGTCACATTGATCGGGGCCACGACAGAAAACCCATCCTTTAAGGTTCAGAATGCACTGCTCTCACGGTGTCGGACATTCACGCTGGCGAAATTGACGGACGACGATATATTTCAGATATTAGAACGTGCTCTTTCCACAGAAGGCCAGAACTACACGGCTTCGGAACTGGTTGACTCCGAACTTCTAAAGTACTTGGCTGCTTTCTCGGATGGAGATGCTCGAACAGCCCTGAACCTTCTGGAACTAGCTATGGGACTGTCAACAAGACCATCAATCACCAAAGACGAGATTAAGGCTTCTTTGACGAAGACTCTAGTATACGACCGAGCTGGAGATCAGCACTATGATACAATATCTGCATTCCATAAGTCAGTACGTGGCAGCGATCCAGACGCAGCTCTCTACTACCTAGCACGGATGCTACAGTCAGGAGAGGACCCTCTTTACGTTGCTCGGAGAATGGTCGTGATAGCATCAGAAGACGTTGGCTTGGCTGACAACAGCATGTTAAGTCTTGCAACAGGAGCTTACACAGCTGCGGAGAAGATCGGAATGCCAGAGTGTAGGATAGCTTTGGCTCATGTTACTGTCGCTCTCAGCTTAGCTCCCAAAAGTACGAGAGCATACCGAGGACTTAACAACGCTTACGCCGCGTTACGAGAACCTGGGGTTGCCAGTTTACCCATCCCGATACACTTGAGAAATGCCCCTACGAAGCTCATGAAGGAGCTTGGCTACGGGGATGAGTACAAGTACAATCCAAACTACAAGGACGGTAGAGTTGTACAAGAATACCTTCCTGAGCAGCTTAAGGGGCGAACTTTCTTGGAAAACAGAGATCTGGGGACAGAGATCGATCCCGGCGCTTGGTGACACCAGAAACACAAAGCTGTGATATTATTTTGATTATTAGCGAGGCGTTGGAGCTGTCTGGGATCAGAATACAATTGCAGCGTTCATGTAGGATAGTATCCAAAACGTATTGGCTAAGTGTCGAAAGTATTATGCTACTCTGGTATAGGCATATTGTACAAATCATGCCGAAGCATCTCGTTTCAAAGTTTCATAGGCATTATCCTCCAGCACACCATCCTGTCTCGGAATTCCAGCCTCTCCATCATAGTCGGCATTCTGTCTCTGGAACTTCTGTTCGGCCAATCTGCTCGGGTCGTTCTTCGACCCGATCTCCGAGTTGAAGCTGGCATTGTTCGCGTCCCGGCTCTCGAAACCACCTTCGTGCAAGTTCTTTCCTTTGGGACCGCCAGCGTCCACGTATTGGCTGTTCACATATGTAGGCGCAGTCCCAACATTGCTCGATCCGCCATCATTGTTACCAGAAGATCCGAGCTGCCCACCACTATTATCAGGGTACGAAGAACCAGCACCTAATTTCTTTTCCTCGGCCCAGTCCTCCTCAGCCATTCGTGCTTCGGCATCAAGAGCAGGATCTATGCGTCTGGCTCCTGAGGTGTTCTCGTTGGCAAATGTGGAGTTCGACCCAGATACGCCCAAAGGCTCGCTGTTGCGGTTTTCGGAGAAGTCTCCCCCTTCACGAGATGACTCTGCCGCGAGAGAGTCGGAGGCAACGGCGCCCGCCCCTTCGTGGATTTGAGGTGCATTGGGATCAGTGACCTGGGTGTAGGTGTCAGAAGGCGTGTCCTTGAAGCTTTCGAATCGATCATTGTGTTGAAACATCAGGCTGGGTCGATGTTCCCACTCCCGCTTTGTTGACAAATGAGAACGGGAAGCGAGAAACTCTTACCTTCGTGCCGTGGGTAGGGTTGCGGGTAGACATTTTGAGAGAGTAGTAGCTGTGATGTATCTGTATTTGAAGAATTGGTTTCTGTAGAAGTAGAATTAACAAACTGTTGCTGATAACTCTTCACAGCTCACGACCTGCCCGTCATATCAAGGCAGCTCAGCTCTCAAGCCTCCGGTGCTAGCTGCTGAACTAGCATTGCCTCATACAAGATCAACGGGCCATGACATCACCCCACAAAGCCAATACATTTTGCCGCGGCCACTCAGAGCTCATGCTCCTTGAAAGATGCAGCTGGTCAACAAAAGATTGTCTCGAATGTTTCGGGCCGGCTAATTTAATGTCATGTAATGGAAACATCGATGTAAGGAGGCCTTCTCCGACGTCAGTGGGAGGGGCAGAAGGAGGGGCAAAATAGTCACGTGTCTTCTTCAAAATCCTCGCTGCTGTCATTGAAAGAGTATTTTCATTGCAAATAGGAAAGTAGCATTAATTTTAAAAACTCGCAGTCTACAAGTAATTGATACGGCTTTACGAAATGTGAAGATTCTTGATGATGTCTAACAATTGTGTTGCGAGGTGTCAAGCGAGATGTTTCCTCCCAAAGCCCAGCCTTAAGCTATGTGGTTGCTCTGGTACATGTAGACTCAGCTCGCAGAAACGTCTAATTCTTCGTCGCATCCTTTGGTAGTCCATCCAAGTTGTCCTTGCCTTCCCTTCCAACCTTGCTCAAATCAGCGCCACCCTCCTCTCTGACACCACTGCCCTTAGTAGCAGCTCCCTCCAATCCAGTATCAGAAACCTCACTGTTGGGAAGTTCTGCTTGTCGTTCGCCGGCCTTGACATTGACTGTGTTCGCGTTCGCCGAGTTCCAGTCTGATGCTACTGGAGGGTCTTCTGGAAGTGGGAGGTTTGCAACGCGCTCGGCGATGATCTCGGCTTTGCTCTTTTCTTCAGGCATTTTGATCTGATTGTGTTAGCTAGCCTGCCGTATAGCAAATGCTGGAGTGAGAGCCTACAGTATGACGGATTATGTACTGAAGGTTGTGATTTTTGGTTTCCTTCAGTGAAGAAATTTGATGTTGGACTATTTGTAGCTATGACAAGCACCATCACGTTCAAACTATGACATTATTCGACCTGACCCGGGCCTGCCGATCGATCGAGTAGTGAGAAGAAGCTTCCCTGTCGCACCACTTGGGGCTCTTTCCGATTGTTTTTGTAGTATGACGTTTAGCTCTTGAGAGCGGGCGGGTGGAGAAGTTGATACCTAAGGACAAAAGGGGTAATCAAAACAATAGGCACGTGAGTGAGATACTCCTTGGATTCTCTTCGTATTGGTATCATTAATCATCAAAACAACGCCGCCTGGCTTCCATGCCCAGATCTCAACTCCAGCCATAGACATCTAAGAGACTCGCTTATCCCCAGCCTCTCCCGCAACTGCTTTGTCCGCGGCATCAAAGTTCAGGTAGTCAGCATCTTCTGCTGCTTCGTACTCGGCAATAAGATCCGTCACAACTTCCCGTGCTTCATCAAACTCGTTGAGGTTATCAGAGAACGGGGCAGTCTTCTTGTAGCCCTCCATAAAGGCATTACGCTTCCTCATACCATCGTATTGTCTGACAATCCGCTTAAAAAGCTAAAAGCAAATGTTAGCTATGCGTGGCATGAAGAAATATGTCACCTACAGTAGCAATGCTGGTGTGATTTGCCAACATTAATCCGCTGACTCGATGGTTCATAGGAATGTATGGGCTTTTCTTCGTCAAAGCAACTTGAATACTGGCAGGACCCCAAGGAATGAATGTCGCAAGCTTTCGCTCTCTGATACGAAGAAGACTCTTATGTACATCGGTAGGATCCACATCACCTTGGATAACATTTAAGATTGAGATGTAGCAACTCTTCTTGCCAGGAACGGTCGACACCATGCGGTTCTTTGGTTGCAGCAGTCGGCGCATGACGTCTAGCACTGTGGTCTTTCGTACAGTCTTAGCTTGTTCGAGATTGTCGCCTGTGAATGGCGTGTAGGAGGTCATAAGGAAATGGCAGCGAGGCGTTGGTATCAGCGAAGCAACAATGCTAACGAGATCGTTGTGCATATATCCAGGGTATCGCAGGGTCGTTGTACTAGCTGACATGACTGTAGAAACCTGATTCCATGTTAGAATGTCATCTTCGATGCCACCGAAGATACTTACCAGTTGATTTGTTTGTTGAAAGGAAGGCTCTTGGACATGTAACCGCTCTGCTGCTATGCGGGACAAGGCACCATTGTCCAAGACCACTACCGAATCCGCGTTTTGCGTTAACCTTCTCATCGAAAGCAGACTGTTGTACGGATGGACTACCACGTCGCCGGAGTTTGTTGTGTCTGGGAATACCGAATATGTCTGGATGATCTTCTTTGGGAAGCGGTCGTTCAATCGTTCCAGCAAAAATGAACCCAGACCCGAACCGGTACCTCCTGCTATCGAGTGAAGCATCATAAATCCCTTCTAGATGTCAGCATGCCTTTACTGCTTTATCATATGCCATCGTACCTCTAGAGAGTCACTGCCGTCCGCTTCTCGATCGATCATCTCCATAACATCTTCGTGAACCAATTCTCCTGTTTGGTATCCGTCTCCCCAATTATTAGCAGCTCCCACCCCATTTTTCCCGACAAAAAAGTTCTCCGGGTTGTATATGTTCTTGTACGGGCCAGTCTGGATACCGTTCAGAACCTACGGAGGTCAGCACAAAGAGCTCCAAAGCGACCACATGTTCCATGTTCAACATACTCGAGGCTCTAAGTCGATCAAAATAGCTCGCGGGATGTATCTTGTGTCGTCTGATTGGTAGAAGAACACGTCCTTTCGGTCTCCTCCTTCAGTTGCGAAGTCCTCCAAATTCCCGTCCTGACTGATACCATGTTCCTGACACAGCTGCTGCCAGAATTGGCTGCCAACTGTATAGACTTTTCAGTTGCCGCGTATGATATCGGGTGCAATGTAAACTCACTGCTGTTGCCACATTGGCCGGCCTGAACCGTGATGATTTCCCTGACCGCATATTAGATGATTTCGCGTTGAAAAAGCTGTGAACATACCTAGGCATTATCGAACCATGGGCGAAGTTTGCAGGTCGTTGAGCTTCAAGAAGCAACTACAAAATCAATATCGCAGAGGGTCGCGATCAGAATGAGCCTGCTGCGGACGCGTTTTGTCGTGGGGTTGACTGGGTAGGGGACGCGATTGGCGCTATCGGCGCGGGAAATTTATGCTACAAAGGTACCTAGCGACACTGTCAATAACAACAACCAACCACTTCACCTCGACCAGCTCCGCCACCTACAATTGAAACTTATCACGAAGGAGACAATTGCCTGGCGGAATTCGGTCGCCACCTTGTTAAACTCCTTCCGATACGAAAACCACCCACACCTGAGAGCGCTCGACAGCGCAATGGCATTCCAGGTCCCCTTCTCTTCAAGCCCGCCTTCAACCCCAGACAAAAGATCAAGCAACATCTTCTCATATGGCGCAAATCCTTCGACAACCCCAGCCGGACCTCCGCCCTCTTCTGCTGGGTCCTTTACACCAGCTGGCCCTCCTCCTCCATCAGCATTTGGGAGCTCCATGGGCACACCCCTAAAACCTCTCTCGTTCTCTCAGCAAACTGCTTTCAACCCGGACTCATCTCCTCCAAACTTTCTGAGGTCTGCTGCTCAAAGTGCCGCTCCCGGTCTGCGCTCTGGACTTAGCCATGAATACCAAGCTTCTCCACAGCGAAGCTTCAGAGCGCCATCCGATGACAGCGAGGGAGGCGAGGGAGGCGAGGGGGATGAATACATGGACGAGGAAGACGACAGGCAATATAACGAGAGCCAGCAAAGTTATGCCGAAGAGGAAGACGCTGATGGCATGACGGATGAGGATGCTCGTTATGAAGAGGATGCGGACATGGACGATTATAGGTCGGAGTTCCAGGACTCGAGAGCAAATGGCCGTGGTTATGGTGAGCAAAGCACTGCTGGTCTACTACGCTCAACACCTGGAGGCTTGAAACGAAGTAGAGAGGGACGAGAGCCTGGTCTCAATAGCTCAATAATGCAGTCGATATCGCGACCGGAAACATCGTACTTCGAATCTATTGCTAAAGACCTTTGCTCTCGAATGCCGCAACCACTGCTGAACGAAGCAGACGATTTGATCCTCAATACCGAGATCACGATCGAAAAGCTGTTCAATGAAGGCATTGGCGCTACAGAGGATGATGACTTGCTTGAGGAAACGCTGACGACCGTCTCTGGAGAACTCGTCAAGATGTGGGAAGACTACCAGAACAAGATCGCCGTTTACGATTCCGAGGAGTACACAGCAGGTGTAGGCCCAGGTGCCAGAGCATCGGATTTTGAGAAAGCCAATTTCCTAGCCGGTCTTGCTCTGAAGATACAACATCCTGGAAAGATATCAAAGTCCTTTGATCGCAAAGTTGTGCCTTTGCCACAGGTACTATTGGAATGGATGCATGAATACCACAATCCTTATCCGTCAAGTCTCGATGTGGTTCGGAACAACTTACCCAGCCCATCTAATCATCGATCCTTCTGGGATACTGCTTTCAGTTGTCTTATTCGTGGCAAAGTTGCAGCTGTTAAGCATCTGCTGGAACATGCTGGCTGGAGTACTGCGAGAAACGAAACGGAGAACTCCCTCAGTCAGTTTGGTCAGGTAGGATTCTCTGGTCCAGCACTTGCCAATGTCGAAAAGGTTGTTGGCTCTGCGACCCAGGTACTGTCACAATGTCCAGCAGTTCACGGAGACTGGAACACTAAGAGCAGCGACTGGACACTATTCCGCCTGCGCGTTTCACAGGCGTTAGAGGAATTGAGAAATTTTGCTGAGGGAAGCAGTCGAGATCGTATGGGATCTTTATACGAGATGGAGGGATTTGGCACTTCGTCTATTGCTGGTACTTATAGCAAAAATGCCAAGAAGGCAGAAAGCAAAGTTCCCTGGCACATCTACCAGAACCTTATCACACTTTACAATCTGATCATGGGAGAATCCAATGCTATCATTGAAAACGCGCAGGACTGGTGCGAAGCCACGGTTGGCCTACTGGTGTGGTGGGATGAAGGCAAAGATGACAGACGCTTAGCGCTAGGCCGATCACAGAGCAATTATCGGGTTGCATCAAGAGAGTCTGATGCTGTGTCGTATCGGCGAAAGCTGCGGAGAGCCTTCCAACTTGCGACAGCCGACACGACGGACTTCAAAGTCAATAGCGCCGATATGGTCGAGGTTGGGCTAGTTTCACTATTTGAAGGAAATATTGAGGCAGTCGTCGGGTTCCTCAAGGGATGGTCGGGACCATTGTCTTCTGCAGTGGCGGAAATAGCTTCTCTGGGTGGTTGGCTACCTCCAGCAGAAGAAAAAAATCTCATTAACATGGGGAGTTTTGACCAAGATGAGATGGATGTTCTCGGCTATAACTCATCGCCGCCCAGGGAAGATGGTGTCAAGGATAAGGCCCTTATCGCCTATGCACGTCTGTTGGCCAAGCGAGGTCCCATGAAAGCTTCTACGAGCCTCGGACAAAGTATCGCTCGAGAAGGTTGGGAAATTGCCATTGCAGTTCTTGGTCGGCTGGATTCAACAGATCGACAGGAGGAAATGATCGGATTGTTCTTGAACGGCTTTAAGTTGGACTCTTCACGAACTGTTGACAAGCTTTGGAGGCTGCTCCACGATCTTGACCTAGATCGACACGCTGAGCGCATCGCAGAGGTAAGTAGATGTAGCCTATCCTTTTTGAGCATTATTGATCATGATTAGTCTTATGCCGACACCCTCGCAGAAGGCTCACACCGATACGGTGAAGCTCTTTGGTATTACGCACTATCTCATAAGGTCCAGAAGGTCAAGGATGTATTGGACTTACTCATCTCCTTCTCCTTGATCCAGTCAACAGCCTTTCCTCCGGAACCCGAGCTAGATGATTTCTTACGAAGCCTGGTATCATCGCCCAAGGAAGCATTGACGAAGATATCGGAAATGGACGACGAAGCTGCTGAACTCCTACACAAGATGTTAAGTGGCTACGCAACTCTACGGAAGTTCTATGACCTACGTGACGAAGACATCTTAGCCACTGGCACAACGTCCCAACTGGGTTCCACTGCACGTAAAGTTGAAGCAGCTTCGTCTCTCATGGCTGTCATAACCAGCTCGGATGATAATATTCGTGGAGGATTGTATGACGAAGAACGCGGAGCCGTTGTTAGCGTCGACTTTCTCCTCGCTCTTCTTGGGGAGGCGCTTGTCTTTGTCAATCAAACGGATTACACTATTACAGTATCACAGATCGATATTTTGCTCAAGGCTATCGAGGATCTTGAGACTGTAGGGGAGCGTGTAAACTCTGCATGCACAGAATTCTTGCAAACAGTCATCTCATCCGGTCAGGGGCTCAAGGGATCATCTCCAATGGATCTGTTACGGAAATCGACCTCCAATATCAGCGGAACCAGCAGCTTTTCGATGGTGGGAAGCTCAATGTACGCATCACAGCTTAAGCAATCAATGAGCAGTAGTGGAGTGTTGGTAAAGGGCAATACCAAGCGCGGCTGGGATTGGCGACATGGCATCTCTGCAAGCACGACAGGACGGGATCTTTTACGGATTATGCGGCTTGGACTGGCGAAGGATTTGGCGAAGGCATATTTGCTGGAATCGGATAGCAGAATGTAAGATCTCAGGAGGCGAAATGTCTTTGGGTAGGACTGGGTGGATACATTAGGCGGCGTTTTTGCAAGGGGTTATATCTGGGAGCATAGCGGAGACGCTTGGTGTGAATAAAAGTCATGATACCCACATCATCCTTGATTCGCTATGATTTTGGTGTTTTTCTCCCTACTCGGCTGATAGGCTACAATGGGCGATGCCCATATTACAGATTGACACGACTCGCAAGACCTCGGATCGATCGGGCTGTACGGCCTCATGATGCTATTGACTTCATCGGATGCTTGATCGTTGGTTATAGGGAGTCAAACATGCGAACGGCAAGTGCTCGAAAGGCCGTAGACAATTGCACAGGGCCATCCTACAATGTACCTGGGCATTCCATATTAAGTTAGTGCTGCATTGAATGCTCTAATGGACCCCCAAGACTTCTAAGTGATTGAGAGACACGATTCTGTGACGCAGAAAATGTAGTGAAAGTCCTCAAACCATTCGAGACAACTCAACCGCGCATGAGCACATACATTGTGATATGTCTGATCATTTCCAAGACTGATCTACTGCACGTTGTCGACTACTACCACCCCCAACTCCAAACACAACGCCCGCTACCCACCTCTTCATAACACGAGGCTTCGACAGATCTAAAAACCATCCTTCTTGATTCCCTTGCTCTTCTCCAACGCCAAACGCTCATTGTTGGCATCCACCCACCAAACATGCGTAGGGTCCTTACTCGTATTGTTGCCCTCGGCATCCATCTCATCCCATGGCTTGGGCGCAAGAATATAGTGGATGTTCTTGACCTTGTCATCTCTCCATATCTCACTGTGCACATTCTCCCATCTCAGCGTCTTCAGCGCATTGTAGATATATGGTAGGGGAACCCAACGTCCGGAATACAGGTCCGAGAGTAAAGATTGGTCGGCGAAGTCCATGTCGATCACGGCATCGGACTCCATGTGTGCTACAATCTGGTCGTAGACGGCTTGAGAGGGATTGACGACTTGAAGACCGCCGTTCATGAAGCCTAGAGGACCGACAGCTGGGTCTGCGCCGACTGTTTGTGCAATTTCCGGCGTAGAATGTTGGCTGGTGAAAGCGCAGTTCTCGGGGACCCTGTTTTGGTTCAGTGTACTGCTTCTTCGGATTTCTCTGCCTGCACAGAAAATTGAAGAGATCCTTACCAGTCCTTGGGATAATGCGGCTTCTTCAGTGGATTACACACACACGCATGTCCAGCCGCAAAAACCTTCTTGCCCTTCCCAGCAAGTTCAGGCCCATCAAGCTCCATCTCCATCAGCTCGTCCATATTCTGCATGACCAACATATCACTATCCAGCTGAACCACGCGATCGTATTCCACCAAGCTGAACGGCGTCAATTTCGTCCAGCAGTCGTAGAATCGCGGGTCGGCAGAATAGTCTTTCCCAGCCTTGGGGAGCAGGTACTCGACTTTCTGCGATGGAATTCCACGCGCGGCGAGCGCAGCGTGGCCTTCGGCGGGAAAGGCATCGGTATAAAGTGCTACGAGGGGATATTTCGAGTTGTGCTTTTTAAGGGAGTAGTCGAGTGTGAGAAGTCCAGAAAGATATTTCGTATTTGTAATGAGAGTCGTCCAGACTATGGAAATTAGCCACGTTCTCCCGGAATATTTGGGCGGCAATCTACGTACCTTTCTTAGACTCCGTTACTCTCTGCCTGTCTGTCATTTTCCCTAGATCTGAGACCGTTGAATTGAATTGGGGGCTGGACTCGAGGGGTAATGAGGATTGATTGAAGGACGATTTGTGCAAGTTGTGTTGATTGAAGAGAACAGCAAATGTCAGCAGGACATCTTGTGAGATCAATATAGAAGATTGAAATTTTAAAACAATAGACGCGTTACTCCCCCACTTGTGAGAGACTCTGGTGGAACAACACGTTGAAGCTGCGATTCACGATGGAGGGGCACGTTTCGTGGTACTCGAGAAGCCTATGTAAGGGTCCGCCGCTAGCACAGATAAGCGTCATCATATAGGCTTGGCATCCGATCTGGCTACAGGGGGGCTAATTATAACATATGAGACATCTCCCAAGTTTTGTTTATATGAAAAGGTTCGGACATTGGATCTCAAAACTTGGCAATTCTGCTCAGCTTGCGAATGCTCATCTGAGAAAAGGGTGATTTCTCTTGTATTGATTACCCCTGTTCGCTTCGCTTAGGTACTTTGGTAAACATGACAAGCTCCCAGCTCCCAACCAATCAAGCGACTCCAACCTAATAAGGTGTCATTGTTCAAGTCTCCAAGCTCAGATTGAAGATGAAATGACAGCCTACAAGCATTACATTATAATACAACTTCCGGACTTCCACAAACTGACCTGCATTCCTTCACCCTGTCACCCTGTTTCATTGGGATCAGTGGAATCGCTCGCAACAACGCGCTCGGCCGGGAGCCATTGCCCAGCGATCGTGTTCTTGTAAGTGAGCTGCGCAAGTGTGAATGTATGGAGCTGAGATACAAACACAGTGTCGCCCATAGGTACCACGCGGTGTACCCAGGAATTTTGAGTCGGCATCGAAATGTACTCTTCGCCGACGATCGATGTGACGCCATCGTCAAATGTAACACGGATCAACGCGTCTGCCGACTGTTTACTAAGTAGCGATGTCGAGAGAAGCCATAGCGCTGGTCCCTCATCTAAGGTCGATGCATCGGCGATGTGTAGCAGCCCTGCATTTGTCCCAAGCAGTGGCTCCTTCAGCTGAAAGAATGTTGGCTCGCCACTGGAATCGATCCGACCAAATGACCCCATGCCGCCGCTAGCATTACCAGCAAGTGAGAACCAGACACCCTCCAAAGGGCCATATGCCGTGGTCATACCAACAGGTGTGTTGCCGAATTCAGGCGGAATTGGTATTTGTTCCGTCTCTCCACTTTCAACATTGATACGCACGATAGACGATTCCGAGTCTTGGGTAGCATAGATCAACTTTGTGGTTGGCTCTTCTTGGATGAATACAGGACTCCTGAGACATTCGTACAACATCGGGTCGGACGAGTTCTCCGAAGATTGTGAGATATCTACCGAGAACACGTAGTATTTCCCAGTCTGTTCGGAGGCGACCTTGAGGCCAGCCCAGACACGGTTGCCGATCTCGAAGACAGAGTGTGGTCCATTTCCCGGCTCAGGGACGTCAATTGTCTGTATAATGCTTGGCTCTGTGCTCAAGTTTGACCCAGGATCCACGAGCAAGATCTGATTGTCTGCTTGAAGGGACAACCACTACACAATAGTTAGCCTGCCTAGGACAACTTCCAACGTCCCAGTCGGTTCCAAGGACATTTCATACGATTCGCACTTACCATGAGCCCTGGATATAGCTGGGATGGGTATACACCATGTAGGCCCGAGTTACTGTTTCCCATAGGAAAAGACTCGAGAGCATTGGGTTCCAGCGAGTCTGGGTCAAGTTCGATCTTGACGAGTTGGCTATTTGACATTTGCGATAGCAATACAAAACTCGTGTTCGGCACGCGAGCGAACTCGTGAGTCTCGGCTGCAGCGGGCATCAGATATTCGGTGAAGCGACGGCTTACGAGTGATTCAACGGCATCCTGAGACATCACAGTGCTGAGACAGGATGCCAGAACGAAAGCAAATGAAATGAACATATGGGACGACATAATTGGTATGTTGCAAAGATCTTGGAACACAGTCTCCCTGAAAAGCTGGGAATTCCTTGTTCATTTATACCTTCTGGCAAGTCTTAGATGAGAGATTCTTGCAACAGCCTGGTGGGGTCGTATTCCCTACCTTTCAATTTGTGGCTTGATTCGGGGACCTCGAATGAAATAGTTGTAGATTACTAACAGCGATCTTCTTATGGAGCCGAAGCGATCTACGAGGCTTCGTCAAGTTTGCATTCCGTCGTGTTCAGTTCCCGCGTCGATCACAATCTTCCAAACTCTTTGATTCTCCCTTTGAGACTTAGTAGCTGCCTTCTCAGCACACGCCGGGTCGTACGCTTCAAACCTTGTACACTCAAATTCAAGCGATCAATTGAGATGTCATTCCTCGATATAATGCACCTCGGTTGTCCCAGATCTCATGTTTCCGCAAGAATGTTTATCGCTTTGCTGCAGCTGACCCCCAGTCAAAGCAAGGGCTCAGGAATAGCAAGTACATATTTATGTTGCGAAGATACCACCGGCTCAAACTCTTGGAAGCAACTATCTCGCTACTCACCGCTTTCTTCTCACTTGCAGAATGTCAGAATCCAAGCAGGACAGGATGAACCTTCACAACATGAATCTAATCAGCCCGGCCCGCGTGTAGTTGGACAACTATTCCCAGTCCCTGAAGAAGAACTGTCCGGATTCAGACACTTTCCGCAAGCAAAACCTACCTCTTACACTTCACATAAATCGGCAAGTCTTTCATAAGTTGGGCGACATGACATCGGATCTTGACATGCTACTCACGACACTGTATTCATAGAGACTGGGCGAGCCACGGGGGATGTGATGTTCATGTAGGTTTGGCCTTGCTTCAACAGAGCTGAAAGAGCCCTGCTCATACTAGGACCTATCTGGCAGTCTAATGGCGTGGTTCTGAACGAAGTGAGATGTAACGTTCTCGCTTATGAGCGATCATCCTGTGCTGTGATGCTTGTGCATTCGATAGTGCCAGCTGATCAGTGACGAATCTGGCTATTGATTCGGGAAAGTTCACTGGAGAAAGGAGATCGAATATCGTGTCTCGCGTAGCTTTCTCGAGCAAGGATTCGTGGAACAACAAATGGGACTTGGTAGCCCGTTGCGACAGCAGTCAGCTGGACCAGATCGAGCCTACTTCTGTGAGCCTGCTCTTCAAATAGCTATGAGGAGTACCGCGCAATTGCTTAATCAATACATCCTTTACTGTACCAAGTGATGTCACAAGTCAGAGCCTCCAGTTTGTAAATTCTTTTTTATTTGAAAGCAACAATTTTAAGATTTTAATGCTATCTACCCGCCAGTTTCTGATGTTGAATCGATACTTTGAGGGAGTTGAGGAGCTTCTAAGCCCTGTAGCGCTTGATCTTTTGTAAGAATACATGTCTCATCGAAGACCAAGTCTTACCTTCCATGAGCTATTGACCGGCAGCAAGAGGGCCTCCCGGGCATGGCTTGATATCCAGATAACTAGTCACTCATATCGAGCAATAAACTCCGAGACCAGCCTCTGCCCTTGTCGCTTCAATACACTGGAAATCTCTCCGCGTAAGAGTCGCCATCTGCATCCCAGAACACATCGTCCTTGTCCTCGCCATCGGCCTCGAAGGCCTCATCATCATCCTCGATCTGTGCTACACCCATCAGCTCGAATGGGTTTCTAATCTCCAGTTGCTGGTCATTTGTGCCAGCCGCAGTAGCCCACTTGACATCTAGCTCGCCGAGCTCGTGCATTACCCGACGACGCAGTTCTATCTTCGTCACATCTGAAGTCTTTAGGGTCTGGCTGTGAGAAGCTCGGATTAGCATGTCTTCGATATCCTTCAAGAGCTTTTTCTTCGCTTTTTGGAACACTTGTGAAGTTTCTCTCGACAGTGTCTTATCCATTTTCTTCAACTCCTTGATCACCATCTCGGAGGCGACAATGTAAACCTCACGAGAATTGCTTCTCAAAAATTTGTAAAGGATGGTCTTCAAGCGACTAAGCGTGCCCTTGCCTATGGAAGATTAGAAAAGTTCAAACATTTCCTCTTTTGCTGGACATACCTGATTCTTGACTGAACTCATCGTAAAGTGGCTTCATCTCCGCCCTAATGGAGCCTCGTATTGTTCCTTGAGCTACATCGGCAACCTCTTGTCTCCTTTTCAATAGTTCTGCAACCGCTTCACGAATGTTATCCTCCATAAGGGGAATTTGGTCGAGAATATTCTCTGCGGAAGGGTAGGTTCCGCACACATCTGATATGGACTTCGAGAAAGAGACTTTAAATTCCTCCAGAGCTTTGGTGATATCCGAAGAGAACCTTTGGTGATAGTTGGGTAGTCGTGTCTGAAACACGTTTTTCCATGAGAGCGCAAGTGTATCCATGAAGATAAGTGCAAAGTCCTCGTTCCAATGGTGAGGAACATTGCCGGCTTTGCGCGATGTTGTATACGCCCCACCAGAACGCCTGCTGATTGCTTGCCAGGTGCCACAAGCAATGCCTGCTGATATGGTGTTCAAGCCACGAGTCTGCGATTTCGATGAAGCAACGTCCACAGCTTTGTCGAGATTAGAGACGATGCGATTTTTCATACATCGTCGTATATTCTGTTGAATGTTCTTCAATGCCAAGGCCTCAGACTACCAAATGTCAGCACATATAGTTGTGACTTGAACAATGAGCCAGAATTTACCTTGATCATCGCCTCTTTATGCTTCTTGAGGTGTTGTTCCAGCTCAATTCTCTTTGGCTCTGAAAGCTAACATTCCTCCTTCCCTTCTTCCGCCCAAGAAGTCACAGCTAGCTTCCACAACTTCAATTCGTTGCTTACTCTGTCTGCTGTTGACTCCCGGATGCCAAGAGTGCATTGCTGCGCAAAAGCTTGTAGACTTGGAATGCCAGTATCTTGGTCGCTTGAGAACCCACGAATAGCTGGATCACGCTTGAATCGGCCTTGGAGTTTCTGATATGCCTTAGCCGATACGCAGAAAGTCTTCAACCCAGTCCCAGTACATTCAGAGTTACCTTTTTCGTTAGACGACATACACTTTAGGATGGGGTAAGACATACCTGATACTTTTGGCATGGCAGTAACGTCCTCAGCGGCCAAGTTATTCTCTAGCTCGACAAGTCCATGCTCAAAGCCTTCTCTCATATGCTTCTGGGTGTACTGGTTCCGTTCCTTGATGCACATCGCAGTGGTTGACTTTTCTAGCTCGCCAATTGATCTTTCAAGAGTCTCGATCTGCAATTTGAGTTGAGACTCTTCGTCTATTGAACTCGTCAGCCTTACTCTTAACTTAGCCCTGGGACATACCTTGTTGCGCTTTGCACGCGTCATCGGCATCCACGTCCTCGAATTTATGCTTTCGCCCGTGTGAGCCTTCTGTTTCCTGAATTTCGTCTAAACGAGCCTGGGCTTCATCACGGGTATCCTTCAGTCGCTCGTCTTCCTCGAGGCATTTGTTCAGAGAGTCGCTGCTCTGCTCCATATTGCCAATCACCTCGTCTGTATTGACGATGTCCGTTCTCGTCATAATGAATGTGACAAAGTTGTCATGATACCTGCCTCTGAGATGCAGCTGCCGCTTGAATGAGTCGCCAAGCAGCTGATGGGCAATACCCTCATCCACAGCACGGTTGATATCCGCCACAACCCACATGTATTTCAGGCTCGCTACATATTTCTCGGCGACCCGAGTACGACCAGCATTCGAGTCTCCGAGCCCGGGGAGATCAACAAGGACGAGCCCGTGTCTCAAGATCTCGGCCTTCACATAGATTCTGACCAGCTTTACCAGTGGCCAATACTCGATCTTAGCAGCTTTGGCGGACTTGTTGCTGCTATCGATGAATTTGTTGATATTCTTGTGGAACTCTTTGGAACTTGCATTGCTGATAGATTTAGTCTTTCCCAGAATGTTGGAGAGGTGTTCGTCGACCAAGGTATCCTCCTTGGTCATCTCTAGGAGTTCGGTAATCTGTGTACCTGGGTATACAGCTTTCAATTTGGCAACTCCCACACCCGAGTCCGAGATGAAGCCGGCAGCCAACTTCTCGCCCTCAGGTCTGCTCTGAATGTCATTGCGGATGATGTCGAATTCGGTTGCCCACTCCTCAGCCGTACAGAATTCGACCTCTGCACGATAGGCTTCTTTGGGAGCCTCAGACTCATTCCAGGGTAACTCCACAGCAACGGACGTGCTGGCCCTCATTCCGTTACATGGTACAAGCATCTCCTCATCGATCAAGGCGTTGATGAGGCTGGATTTGCCACTGCCAGTGTTGCCTACCAGACCGATGACTGTCTGCGGCAGCTGGCCTAGTCTAAGTATGGTGTCTAAGAAATAATTTCAGCGAAAGTTGTCAGGTGTGACTACTGCTTGAGGGTGGCAGTAGATTACTGGCAAGGTGGCATCTGAACTAACCGGCATGATCAACCCACGTTCTACATTCTTGGAATGCATCACCTTCACTCTTCATCAATTCTCCAAGTCTAGCCAATGAAGATAGGCCAATCACGGAGACTTCTTCTTTACGCTCTACGCGTGCTTGCACATCATTTCTAACGTCCTGATTAATACACGAATTAGTAAAACTCACAAGGCCCGTTCAAGGTAGACATACTGGGTTGAAAGCATAAGGATTGGTAGGTACGGTCTCTGGAGCCACCGTCATCGGGTCGGGAACGGAGTTGTCTTCTTCAATCTTGATCGCGAGATCATCGTCTGTTGTCGGCTCTACCTTGAACTTCAACTTGGCAGTCTGGCGATACATCCTTCTAGTCAGAGTTAGCCTGCTCAAATCATGCAGTATAACGAACAGTCTTACGTTGAAGTATGTCCACGGGCTTTAAAATGTCCAAGGAACGTGCTATGAAAACCTGAAAGTTGTTGGTTGAGTTCGAGATGCAATTCCTCGGCGTGTCTGTATTCTGGCAACTTCCCAGTACTGTTGTGGACTGCAGCAAGTGAACGAGGAAGTCGTAGGCAGTCCTCAAAGGTAAGCTCATGAACTGCGTGTCGCTGATGATTGCTGGTGTCTAAAAGACTTTGGATAGCTTTGAATGTCTGCTGTAGCAAACGTCAACTCAATGCCCCGACTCAAATGATGTGAACGATGCTGAAGGGGTGGGAGGATTGGAGGTGAGGATCTGAAAATGACAGCTGGAAGTTGAGGAATTAAGAGTGTAAGTGGAAGTTGTAGATGTCAATGAGTATGTCTGGGAAGCAGAGAACCTACCTGAGCTCTCCCAATCAGCCTTAAGTAACCCAGAAAGGGAGGGGATGATAGTGAGGTGAGGGAACGCAGAGGTAGGCAGACCATAAACTTGAAATAAAATTCAATATTTGAAAAGGAATGAGTCTCTGTTCAAGAGGAAATTGAAAAAGATTTGAGGGAGAGAAGAAGTGCAACAAGTGAAGAGAAGATCTGCAAAAGATGTCAAAGTCCTCCACTAAGAATAACTCGATTATATGTCATGCAAGTTGTGTGATAAGATGGCATTGTAGGGTGAGAATGTACCAGCCTTGGGCTGCGCTGGGTTGTGATATTGTTGTGCGTTGTTGTTCAAGATGTTGAGGATTGAGAGGGCAGCTGTGTTTATATGCACGAGTCGATAGGGAAGGGAGAAAACTAAGCGAGAAGGCGAACCAGAGGGGAAGAAGTGAATGAATAGCAGGAGGAATATATCTGATTAGGAACGGTAGGTGCCTGCTACTCTGCAATATTCACTGCTATAAGCAAGTACTTCGGGGGAGTGTGGAAAGCCCCGACGAAGCAGGAGCCGCCAGAGCGAAGCAATTCTGATGAGGTACGCATTTCTCGAATGCAATATCAGAAAAGGTGGCTCAGATGAAGAGTGCTTCACAGGAATCTAGAGCGCAGGTATATGCTTGTAGATGTATGTTCTCGAAGCAGTCCACCTGTGACTGCAAAAGTCTATCATCCAAATGAGGAGATGAATAATTGAAGTCTCGTAGAATGCCCCACAAGGCTGGCAGCATGATATACTAGTGCATCTGTAATGCTCCCATATGATTGGCCCGCACATCCTCGCAGAATATCCATCAACACCTCTTACTTTACGTCCGATCTCCAAACCAGAACCATGAAGTGAAAGGAGGTGCAATTGACATGATGGCGGAGAAGGAGAAGAGCCAAAGCAACTACAAGGGCTTTGTAGCGGGAGTCTTTTCTGGTGTTGCGAAGCTTACGGGTATGTCGTTCCCCTCATTATCTACTCTGTACTTGAGATGTCTATCTATGACATCCCAACTCTGCACTTTCTCATTCCTTCGCAGCAATCTATATCTATACCAATGGCAGCATACTAATTCCAATATCTAGTCGGCCACCCTTTCGACACCATCAAAGTCCGCCTTCAAACCTCTGACTCAACACGCTTCTCTGGGCCCCTCCAATGCCTCCTCCAGACCGTCCGGAAAGAAGGCGTAGCCGGCCTCTACAAAGGCGCGACACCTCCTCTCGTAGGATGGATGTTCATGGACAGCCTTATGCTCGGCTCCCTGACCTACTACCGCAAATTCCTGCATCGCACCCTCTTCAACCCCCACCGAATGGCCGCCTCCCCCTCCGCCTTCGCACAGCGCGACCTCCCCCTCCCAGACTCGCAGCTCCATAAACTCCCCACGATAGGCCATGCAATGGCAGGTGTGATGGCCGGCGCCACAGTCAGCTTCATTGCTGCTCCCGTTGAACACATCAAAGCCCGTCTACAGATCCAATACTCCTCTGTCAAGTCCGAACGTCTCTACAAAGGACCAATTGATTGCATGCGGAAGATCTACCGCTTCCACGGTCTACCCGGTCTCTATCATGGCCTCTCTGCCACACTCCTCTTCCGCTCCTTCTTCTTCTTTTGGTGGGGTAGCTACGACATCTTCACTCGTCTCATCTCGGAGAAGACAAGCCTCAGCACCCCCGCTATCAACTTCTGGGCTGGAGGGCTCAGCGCGCAAGTCTTCTGGATCACGAGTTATCCTAGTGATGTGGTGAAGCAGCGGATTATGACGGATCCATTAGCTGGGGGCTTGGGGGATGGCGTTAGGAGATTCCCGAATTGGAGGAGTGCGGCGAAGACTGTTTACAAGGAAAATGGGGTCAAGGGGTATTGGAGGGGTTTCGTGCCGTGCTTCTTGAGAGCGTTTCCTGCAAATGCCATGGCGTTGGTCGCATTTGAAGGTGTTATGAGAGCGTTACCTTAGATCGTGTATTGATGTGTAAGGTTGGGTGGTAACATTTTAGGGTAATTGGTAGATATAGAGGCGTTTGGGATATCCTACTCACCGGGACATTGTACGGATAGACACCATGTACAAATAGACTAGATAATCTCAATTCGATTTAATGTTGATGAACGGCGATATTTGACTCCGATAATCAGGTAGTTGTCAAGAGTGGCGGGTGATGTGAATGCAAAGGCTCGACACGGGGACTAAGAGGGAGGTAACTTCAATCACAGGCATTACGGTGCTTGACCACAGCAGGCAGGGAAATACTTTGCTGCATCGTCCATGGCCTTGGAATGGATATACCGAGAAGTACTCAAGCTGAACCTCCATAAGCCCCGGACACATTTCACCGATTTCGAATCCTGAGCCTGGCATTGGAATCTGACGAGGTGGTTCCATCTCTTGGCCCTTCTTTTCAGAATCATGATAACGATGGGTGACAAGCAGAGACACATCACAAGTAAAAGAAAAAAGTCACAGCTAAATATTCGGAGGGTCGAAGAGTTCTGCATTGAAGATCTATGCAACGTGAACGTCCATTCTACCCATCATATCACCCATCCGACATGTGTGTGATCCGATCCATCAACATTTACTCATCATCCTCCTCATCAGCGTCAGCAACGACGTTGAAGAATCGGAGCTCGTAGACACCCTTGGAAGTAGAGACGACACGGAGCCAGTCACGGAGCTGTTGCTTCTTGAGGAACTTCTTTGTCCTATGATCCAACGTATCAGTACCCATGCATCCACACAACATGGTGTACTGTAAACTCACAAGTACTTGAGGTATCTGCCAGAGAACTGAGTGTGCGCAATGACCTCGATCTTTCCGTCACCAATCTGGGAGATCTGAACGGTCTCACCGAGGTTGCCAACACGGCCGTCAACCTTGATCTTGTCCTGGAGGAACTTCTCGAAGGCGGAGACGTCGAAGATCTTGTCGCTGGCGGGTTGCGAAGCGTTGATGATGAACTGATAATCCCGTTAGCGACCGCTCTGTGGCAACCGCTCCGGTTCCTCGAAAGAGAAGATATACTTCTGCGAGGTCCATTGAGAAGGATTAGGGGAATATGTATACCTTGTTCGTGACCTTGGCCTGCTTGCCCTTGGAGGATTTCTATAAATCGATGAACTTAGCCTACTGCGTCACGCCGCAACCTCGCAAAGGAGGCGGGCCAACAGCAAAGCTGGTGTCATGTACGTACTGTGGATGGTGCCATTTTGTTGGAATTGGTCGCAAAGAGGTTTTAATCCTACGCCGATTCGAAGTTTGCTTGAGATGGATTGATATGAGTTTTGAAGGTCGCGAAAAAGTTTCGCCAAAAAGGTGCTGTGCGCCAAGAGTTCGACCTTCGCTAATTAGCGTGATGGGTTAAGTCGAGGTATAGGTATAGTCCCGATGTTAGCTAACTGAAGAAAGCATCGCATTACTTTGGACGTATTGTACCGAGAAGTATGCTTCTCATTGCGGCTGCAATATCGTTCCTCGAGTATTGAAGCTCTGCTATTTGAATCGATCGAATAATGCTAGAGATCGGACTGCAGTCTGCATACCTAGACACTGAGCTCTCGAGACATTTTGATCCTAAGATGCTTCAATTTAGGAGAACACAAAACTTTGACACCAGATGGTGGCATTTGCATTTATAGTACTCAAGGTCCAGACAACCATGCTACAACTCATGATAACGTTCTTCTTCGTTTCAAACTGGTCGGAGGTAGTTTCCAACATCCCCACGTGACATATACGAGGTACGAATTGTCTCATTCCCAGCCACTGAACGGGAAACTAGGTCTCTCGTAATACAACTCTTGTCATCTTAGCTACGGGATAGAATGTTGCTCGCTGCTCACAGAAGGTGACCATTGGATTTGATTCTCTCGTGAGACGGTAACGCTGCAGCCTAGTAGCTACCCGTCCGCAAGTTAATTAGATAGATCAGATCATTCGAACATGAGTCTCACGCAGTGTCACATTCATATTGTTGATCATGGAAGGCAACTTTGTAAGGGTATCAGGAATCGTTTGATTCAATTAAATTATCCATGTAACAGTCCGTCCATTATCCCCCAATTACCACACTCCGTAGAGATGTTGGCAGAAAAAATATGAAAAAAAACTGCTGCCGCTTCAAAACCAAACAAGACAGACACGCAAAAATGTTCAGCCCCCCAACCGTATGCAGTCATGACCACAGAAAAGATCCATGTCCAATACGTCCAGGTTTCTAAGCCAGTGTTGTTTGGCCCCTTCGCTGCGGCCCGCCGTAATCAAGTACCGCCAGCGAAGACCCAGAATCAGATGCCGAACATGCCGTGCCAAGAACCTCGTTGGAAATGAAGACCGCTGAACGCCGAGCTGTGAATAAAGGGCGACGAAGATTATGCGAGGCGAGCTTCGTCAAGTGGGGTATTTAGGTCGTCGGGAGATGGGAGCCATCGTGCGCACTCTAATACTTGAGGATGATGTAGCTGGTAGAATTGTTAGTACATAATTCCGAGAGACATGCGACGCTCGCATTCGCTTCCGGAACCTGGAAAGCCTCATAAAGAGGGGGATGGATCCCAGCCCTGAAGGTGCAGCGGCAATTGGAAGTACGTACAGAGCGTGAATGATGCCAGGGATATAACCAAGAATCGTCAACAGGATGTTGATGAGGAGATCGGCACCGCAGCCTCGCTGTTTGTTTGTTAGTATAAAGAAGCTTTGTACGGTATGGGCGAAGGACTTGCCTCAAGGAAGACACCAAGAGGTGGGAGGATGACGGCAAGAATGATCTTGCAGATGTCGCTGTGGGCGAAAGGTCAGCTCAATTCGATTTCCGCATAGATCCGGCGATGGCTGGTGTCTTGCGCAGCGCCGTGACCTGACCCTGCTGGAGATTGGAAGAAGCTTACCTTGCTGTGAATGCCATTGTGAAGGTTGTGTATTTGGGATTTGCTTGGTGTAAAAAGTTGAAGCTGAGCGGTTGAGAGTAGCTGAGATAGGTGCAAAGGTGTGGATTGTTGATAGAGGAAGAAGATGGGCGGAATGTCAAAGTCTTTATTTAAGCAGAGCTGACGCCCTATGCTGAGCCGGGCTGGTGCTCCAAGTATGACGTGTGCGGTCGGCAGGGTGAAGGACTGGCAATCAGATCATTTTCGATCCACTCACCTTCCTTGCTGTCTTGTGCCCGCCAGCCTTGTTCTCTTACTGGGCAAGTATGTCTTGCAATGCCCTCTGATTGTTTCGAATACCCTTTTCATCACCGAATTTGTTTACATGTACGAATCATCATAAGTTGAAGCTATGCCATGCATGGTGGGTGATAGCTGTACAGATGGCCCAGCCATGAGCTCAACCTCTCTGCGGTGTCTCGAATCACTAATCGCCATCAATAGATACGTATATTCCCTTCATAACACATATACTCAAATCAGTCTCAGCCATGCGCTGAAGAGACGAAGCTCGAAGCACGACTGACTCTTGCACAGACAGATATCTCACGCTTGCAAATATGCATATAGTATCTTCATTCTCATGAGGGCATTGAAAGCACTCACCCCTGCCCTATCAACGAGTCCTCCAGCCACAACTGCGTCACCGAGCGAGCCAGTGCCAAGGAAGAATGCTCGGATCTCCCGCAAGCGTGCAACTGATTTGATGGCAACGACTCCCGATCCCAGTTTTGAACTTATTTTTAAAGCAGAGAACGTTTCGTCCTGTGGCTGAAGACGTCAGCCACTGGGGAAAAGCTCAGGATGTCTGCATGAGCCCGGTTTTGCTCGTGGATCTCATGGATGGACACATGGGATTTGGGAGAACTGGTGGCGTCTGCTGGAGAGACCAAACTCTGATCGATCGAAATTGTGGACTGCAGCTCGGTGACTCGTCTTTTGAAGAAAAACACCAAGACTTCCCAGGCTGCCGAGTTCCGGCATATCCATGCCGTTGGTCAGCCCTTTCAAGATTACATGTTCAGTCTCTTCAAAACACCTGCCTGCATCCCAGTTTACCACCAAGAAATCCGGCCAAGAACTAGGATTCCGCCTGCTTCCAGAGAATCAAATCTCCCAAAGTTGCGAAGAAACCAAGACCTCTCCCTAACTCCAGATGACGAGTATTCAAGGAGCCATGCGATTCCCAGGCTGGGCAATCATCGGCATCCAGCTGACGAGAATGTTGCCCAGAAGGGCCACAACTTCCAGGGCTGAACCCCAGTACCGAACATGAATAAACGGGGCATTGGCTGTGGCGGATGAGAAAGTCCCAAGATCAGATGATGGTCTGAAGGTCAAACCATGCGACAATACCACGAACTTGGCACGGAAATAGAATTATTATGATGAAGTCAGAGTTCGAATGATCTGTTGTGTGAATCTACACGTCTACAATTGCCACAGTATGCTCGGACTTGTTTACCTCGAATCGGTAATGTTCTGATATTGAGACTTGTTCAAATTTCTGGAAGGGGTTCAGACATTGGATCAAGAGGGATACCTCGGCTTTGATTGTCCCTGTTGTTTTCTTCATGTGATTCCTCATCTTTTCGGGCGGCTCTGCGACGAAGCTGTCATCCTTTTTGCTCTTCAGATCCGACAGAGAGGTATCTTCATGGATTCCGAGTACAAACAGTGAGGAGCTTTCCAGCCTCACTAGGTCGGCTATTCTCAGATAAACACCTTCAACCCACTATCCGTACATCTTATCACTAACCGACAATTTTCCGTCTCTTATCGCCTCAATTCTTCATCCCACCACGACACAACCTTCAATGGACTTCATATCCCAGCATCCACCCTCAATATGCCTCGAGACCCCCTGATCGGTCTGGTCGGAAAGCCTTCAAGCGGTAAATCTACCACCTTGAACAGCTTGACCGATGCCACCTCCAAAGTCGGTGCGTGAACAGTCCCGAGAACCCCGCTATGAAGAGAGGACTTTGAGCTCACAACTTTGAGACAGGCAACTTCCCGTAAGGCTCGAAAACCCCTCGAATACTCGAACAGCTGCTGAAATACACTGCTTAGTTTCACAACCATAGATCCTCAACGTGCCATCGGGTACCTCCAAATCGAATGCGCCTGCGCGCGACACAATCTCTCCGACAGATGCAAGCCCAACTACGGCGCATGTATAAACGGCAGACGTTCTGTGCCCATCGAACTTCTCGATGTAGCAGGACTGGTTCCAGGCGCACATGAGGGCAAAGGGCTAGGCAACAAGTTTCTAGACGATCTACGACATGCGGATGCTCTGGTTCATGTCGTCGATGTGAGCGGGACCACAGACGCGGAAGGCAAGGCGACAAGAGGCTACGACCCATCGCAGGACATAGTCTGGTTGAGGTCTGAGATTGTGCAATGGATAAGAGGCAATCTGATGGCCAAATGGGGGTCTATCAAAAGGCGGCACATAGCAGTCAAAGCTACAGCTGTGGAGACGCTACAGGGACAATTCTCAGGATATGGATCAACAGCCTCAGTAGTCGCCAGAACACTGGACAAGCTGGGACTGAAGGAGCCGTTGGAGCATTGGTCCGACGAGACGGTCGACAAAGTTGTCAACGCATTTACGGACGAGAAATTCCCTACGGTGATAGCGCTGAATAAGATCGACCATGCAGACGCAGACAAGAATATCAGCAAGATCGCCAAGATGCAAGACCCTCAATCCATTGTCCTCTGCTCCGCTATCTCAGAAGTATTCCTCCGGAAACTAGCAAAGCAGGGGTTCGTAAGGTACACCGAAGGCAGCGAGTTTGTGGACACGCGGGAGGATCTGATAGCCGATGGGGACCCCACGGGTGGCGGACTGAAGGAGCTCGACGAGAAGCTCAAGAATCGTATAGAGAATCTCAAGGATATGGTGCTCTACCGCTTCGGGTCGACGGGTGTGGTGCAGGTTCTCTCTCGGGCTGCCGAGCTACTTGGTCTTGTTCCGGTATTTCCCGTGAGGAATATCTCGAGCTTCAGCTCTGGTGCTTCAGGTTCGAACGCCGTGTTCAGGGATTGCGTGTTGGTTAAGAAAAATACGACTGTTGCGGAATGTGCTAGAAAAGTCATTGGAGATGCGCCTTTAGCTTACGTGGAGGGAGCAGGTGGTGTGAGGGTTGCAGAAGATGATATTGTTATGGTTGGGAAGAATGATGTGTGTACACTTCAAACACCAAACCCCTGACTCGAAACTGACAAGATACAGATCCTATCCTTCAAAGTCGGTAGAGCATAACCCCGCAACTCGGTCTCAAAAAGTCTGGCGTTCAACAACAAGGATAGAGGTAGCATAGCAATGGCGTTTGGGATAGGTGTGGATGAGTGGAATACATTGCTTCTTTTGGTTGACCATCTAAGTCATCTTACAGCCACCGCTACATGGCCCTGCAAGACAGACATTTCTTTTTCCTCCATTTCACCAACCAGTTACAATATTCCAAACCCTGGAAAGTGAAAGTCAAAGCATCTCAAAATCCTTCAGAGGCAGGGGTCCACAACTCCTGTCAATGAATTCCTCACTGCTGCAGCCCCTCACCCCGCGATCCCCCGCAAACCCCAACTTGTCCTCTCCCAAAGTCCCAAAACGAATCAAGAACATCACACCATAGCCCCACCATCAGCCCATATCCGCATTATCTTCGCGCCGGCCAGACTCCAGATCTGACTACGACTTCCCGCCGCGCTCATCCTGCATACCAATCGTATCTGCCACCAAAAGCCAACATCAGCACATTTTCGTTTCGGTGTTACCAATTGCAACAGTTATATGTTGTGGAGAGACGATTTCTGCAAGGCACACGCCAGACTCTTGACAAGCCTTCCTGGTCTGAGAGGCTTTGACACTTGCACCACGTCTCCAGACCCTAGATCTGCTGGTTTGACTTTGCTCTGATCTGAGCCTCTGCCGCATATTTGGGATTTGGCTTGGAAGAGAAACATCCAACGCCGCTCTGACTCTCGACATCCCGACTTCATTCCAGGCATCTGGAGGTCTAGATGCCTCCCAAAGCAGCCAGAGCAAGCAAGTGACATCTCCTCTCCTCTCCCATAGAAGATAGAAAATAAATGCAAAACTCACCCGGCGCCTCCGGAAACTCCTTCTTAGCCCTCTGCCCACTCCCGCCATCACCCTCACTCGTCCCCCGACTCTTCCCCTCCCCCTCCTTCGTCGCCCCAGCCCTCTCCGCCTTGCCCTCCTTCACCGCATCATGCTCCACATTATGCGAGTCCTTCTCGCGGGTAGTATGATCTTCTGGTTGGCTGCCTTCCCATTTCTGAGTGCGTGAGGTGGCGCTTAGTTGGCGGATTGTTGTTGTTGTAGATGCTGTGGATTGGGATGTGGTGATGGAGGGAGGGACGCGGTGGAAGGCGCGGGCCATGAGGCGGATGCTGGGGAGGAATTTGTTGCTCATTTTTGTGAGGCTTAGGAAGGTCGTAATGCGATTGATTGGATTGAAAGAAAATTTGAGTAATCTCAGTATGTTGTGATAAATAATTGAGGTTCAAATGTTGAAGTGTAGCTCGAGCTCGAGCTCAGGGAGCTACGGAAGCTTCAAAACTGGTGTCGTCATCCCCCCTTCAACCCCTCCTTGTGACGTGCAGGTTTCTCGTTACGACGACAAATTGAGGATTGAAATGGAATTTATCTCGGAATTTCTCATTGGCGGACTCCGGTTCCTCGTGAGTATGATATTGATTTACAAAAGCTGAGAAAGAGTGAGTTGTTGGATGCATCTCGAAACCCGAGATCAATGTGCCGAAAGTAACTCGCTACTTCACTTTTGTCTTGCAACTTCATAGCATATATCACAATTAGAGATTGCGAGTAAAACAGGATCGAATACACGTGTGTACGTAAAAGCATAGTTCCAATAGACAGAGTAGCCAACTTGTTTTGAGAACGAAACTGATCCTTTAAACCTCAACTTGCCAAGGGAATATTGTTTAATCAAGTCCACCTCTCACGACAGCTCAGAAGACAAACATAGAACGAAATTTCGATACGACCGTCTTGCTATCGCTCGGCTCCTATTGACACCTCTCCCCAAAAGTACCTAGATAAGTTACAAAACAAATCGAGTATTTCCCATATCAAGTTCCAGATTCCCATCTCCAATTCCATACGCCGTACCTCCAACCGATTCTCCAAGCCATATCATAACTCATAAACCAAAAGCAGCATCCAAGCCCTCAAGCAAATAACCGTCTCCCGCAGTCCCAGATCCCATCATTCCATGTCCGTAGTCATGTCGTCCCCCAAGTCCCAATTCGCTAGTCGATAAATCCTCGCCGGAACTCAAACTCTCCTCGCTAAAGCTCAGTACGCTCCTTGCTGCGCCAGGTGCACTACCGAAGTCGTTCATCGTCAAAGATGTCATGTCCCATTGGGAATCTGGAGACCAGTCACCGTAATTTGAAGGTGGGTTTTCGGTGAGCGAGAGAGCTGGACCGCCGTATATCGCATCGTAGAGATTCGTTTGGCCGCCGTCTAGTGAGCCGAGGAGAGCTTCCCACTCTGACGCCGAGACACCTGATGACTTTGTGGTGGAGTAACCATTGTTGGGAAATATCGGAGTGTGAGCGTTGTGAGAAGGCGGTTGCGAGCGAGACTGAATCGGGGACTGTGGCTGCGAGGCTACTGGAGTGTTGCTGAGAGAGAGGTAGTCGAGATTAGGCGGCTTCTCGTTCTTGAGCAGGCGAGGTTTTAATGTTGTTGGTACATGAGGGGCTGAATGTCTGTATTCGCGTTTTGACATGGGAGATTCAGAACGAGCTGAGTCCAAAGAGCTGCGTCCATGTGGATTATATTCTTGGCGCATACTGATGTTGGGTACGGTAGCTCGTCTGAGTTTCTCTTGCTGTGTCAAGAGATCATTCTCGCTCATGCTTGCGCTGCCATGTCGGTAGATATGAGGGCGCATTTGCTGTTTCGAGGCCGCTGGTGATGATTTGGAGCTTGTGGGCGCGTTCATAACATTGGGACTTCGAACAGCCGGGCTTTTGGCTTGGGTGTCGATCTTGAATAACGATGTGCTAAGCTTTTTGAAGTCAGCAGCACCAGGAGCGTCGGCCTTCTCAAGTAGCTTCACTACGACTGATACAAGGCGTGTGCTATCTTGCATTAGCTTCCCTGTTTGCTTCAGGTCCAGTCCCTGATAGAGCAGACTCAATCCACAAAGGGTGAGCATCTCGTTCTTGTTGACACAGAACGAGAAAGACATGCCCCTCTCCACAAGGAGTTGCACAATCTGGATGATGTGCTTGCTGGATTCGGCGAGAGAAATGACAGATGGTGATGATTTGGTTCCAAGAGTAGAGCCAACGGCAGGACGATGAATCAGACTTCGAATGTAGTAATAGGCAAGGGACTTTTAATGTTAGCTAGAATCGCTACTGTAGGAGCAGACGTGCTTACCAATAACGCAGACCGGCTTCCGGTAACATCTGTTGATGGCTTGTCTTGAGCGAAAGTGAGTTTCAGGTGAGCAGGCAGCTTGTCAGACCACTCTGTCAATTCCCCCTCAAGCGCCAGGAGAGACTGGAGCGAGAGGTCATGTGTCGCAGCGGCAGGGTAGTTCTGGTCCAAGACCTTTGACAAGATACGAGAGACTCGGAATAAGGCCAAAGCACTCGAGATCTTTGTGGATTCGCCTGGTAGAGTTGGTTGGAACCCCTTTTCAGTCACGTACTCGTCGTCGGTATCGGACGGGTATTCTGCATGAATATCTTCTTCCTTGAGCAGTTTGGGGAGACCCAACAATGCAGCAGAAAAACTAAATATGTCAGAATAGTCCATGTCGAACACAAAACTGGACTTACCAGTCAACAGTGTACAGTGTCCAGAAAACCTTCTTGCGAGTCTCAATTGTTAGAGCGCCAAACGAGAATCGCTTCTGATTCTGGTGCAATCCAAGTCGATGTGAAAGTCCAACGGCGATACCCTTGTAGTGTTGGAGGCGAGTATAATCGGCCTTTGCGATACAGTACATGAGAGCAAGAATAAGACATTGGAGAGTCACAAGTGTGTTGTCCATCAGAATCGACTCGAGAGATTGGCGCCACTGGTTCTCGCAACGTGCAACGTTCTCCTTGTCGGGAATGTCGCTGGAAATTCCGGCGATACCGAATACAAGATGGAGCTGGGCCAACTTGTGGGGATCCGTGACATCTTCTGGGTTCGACATGTACTCCTCGTACAAACGGAGGAAAGTAGGCTTGTGGAGAACCGGGAATAGGGGTGCCCATTCCTGGAAGAAGACATTTACACATCGATCAGAGAACATGCGTGGTGGCGGATTGGGAGTTCTAGAGCCGCTGCTTTGAGAGACCGCCGTCGAATCTCCTTGAACATTGAGGAAGGCATCTGTGTTGAAGCCAGCGAGGGATTTACCACTCTCTTGAATCCTGCGTTTGAAGGCATCTGCAAGTAATTAGCTCTTGCCACGACCTTTCCATTTATTTGACGTACCGACGAAGGCTCTACCGCTCGATGCACCCATAAAATATGAATCGGAATTCTCGGCTCCGAGTAATAATGGTGATGCTTGAACACGAAATATGTCTTCTTTCGGAGGCGTCGCTACCAATTCCTTCCGGCTCTCAACAGGTGGCGAAGCGGAAGACATTGATGGACGTCGATTCGAATGCATCTTAGACAACATATCAATCTTCTCATCCTTCTCATCTAATAAATCTTTCAACTCTCGAACCTCCCCTTCCAACGATCGAACTCGCTCTTCCAAAGACTCAGTATATCCTCGTGGAAAGGCTCGTCGGCTGAGCTTGTCGCTGGTCTTGCATTCGAAGCCGACATTTGCGCATTGTGAACAACACGGTCGAATTCCGTCGCATCGTATCTTCTTGCTGCGACAGCGATCACAGGCCTGGGCGATTCGACTCTGCGAATTCGATCCCACCTTGATCACTTTCATAGGCAATATTCCAGGCATTTTGTCGTCGTGCGAAATTGTTTCTCGGGCTTGAGGAACGTTGCTACAGCTATCCGTCACGGTCCAGTCCTCCAGCGGTCTCTTCTGTCGGGAGCCGTCAAAGTGCACGCGGTCGGGCTGGGAATTCAAAACACGAAACCCATCAACAGTCTCTATGCAGCGGTCGTGATGGTAAACATAAACTTCTTGGCCGAACGATGTTTCGTAATGGAGAAAGACAGGGCGATGAACTGCTTTCTGCCGGTAAAATGTGTTGAGGGGGAAGAATAATAGTGGTGGGCGAAGAACGAGAAAGGTGTGGGGAACAATTATTGGGGGATTGGGGGGGATATGGATCCTTGAAGAGCTGGGACGCCTATCACAACCTGGGGAATAGAATAGAATAGACTACGGGGACTCGTGCTGGCCTGAGGAAGGCTCAGGAAATACGCTGGTGCATTTGTGGGCCATCCCATCCCCAGCTGCTACAAGAAGGCGGGGGGCCAGGTCGGGGCAGCAGGGCACCTGGCTGGCTCTGGCTGGGCTGGCTTTGCTGGGGCGAGAAACAGTCGAGAGACATGCCATGCGATCCCGGCATTCTTGATCCAAACCAGAAACAGACGTCGTAAGTTGCAGGCTGTGGCTTCTCATTGGCTATCCCCGCATTTGTGCGATTTTCCATGGCTTTTGGAGATCTTCTCGGATATCAGCCTAAGCCTCCTATAGCAGTATCAAAGTCGAGTGTTTCTGATGGCTTGAGCCTTGAGGTCAGAACAGGCGACCTGCACGCCGCTTTGCTGCAGATCCAACGAGAATAGGGGGAACTTTAGAAGTTAGTGCTGGAAAGAAGCAGCCCAGCAATGCCAGGCCTCAGCCGTATTTGGCGCCCGTCATCATCCGACCCCACACCCACACGACCGTGTGGGAGTCAGAACTGCATCCGCAGGTCAGATCGTCCTGCATGGCTGTTGTGGCATTGGATGTAATCCAAGATCTTTCCCAGGTGGCGAGAACTTCACGACCCGTCTTTAAATCGTCTTCCGAGCCTGCTTTCACACGAAGTACCACCATGGTGATTCAGATTGTCTTTCATTTTGTTTCTCAAAATCGTTTTGTTTTGCCTGTGTTAAGTAGAGGCGGCGACAGTCTTGAATTCAGGCTCAATTGAATTCGCGCCGTCGATGCCGAAGTCATGTGAGCAGAATGGCAAAGAGCGTGGTCCTAAGTTTGCTGGCTAAGTTAGCCATCTGATGGCTTTCTCTTGGTGCTATTGTAGCGCTCTTGTTCTTGCTGAGAGCTAACAGAACACCGTTTCAGAAAGTGCTCTTTCCGATGCTTCTATTAAATCGGGAGTGACAACAGAATCATAAAATCTGAGCTTGACCAATGGATTCGGCTGTGCTCTCATCAAGATCCTCCGTACCCTGTAAAAGGCGACGATTACTACTGATAAAAACAAGCCAGACACTGGTGAGCTGCACCCATTGGTGGTGGCCTCACGATCAAGTTGTTGGATTCTGCAACTTGATGCCATCATGATGTATGGGTGACGGCACATCTGAGCTGACGAGGAAAAGACCAAGCCGCCGAAGGAAAGAAAGTCGTCGAGAAGCTGTTTTGGCGCTCCCGTGCGATGCGGGGAAACAGCTGTCCGAGGTTACGGCTCCTTTAGGCCCGCCCATTTTGGACGCCTCTGCTTCATCGGTGTTAACAGCAAGAAGCTTTAGGATAGACTCTTCTTTTGTGGCCAATGAAATAGCTTTCTAAAACGATGCAAGGCATGGAAATTGTGATGAATCTGTGCTTCTTTGAACTGTATCAGGTGGGGCCTTTGGGAAGGCTGCAAGGGCTGAAATCTCGACCACTCTGCTGGACTTCCAGAGGTCTTCCAAATCCTACCCCTCATCTTCGTCACCACGCCGTGGCTTGACTGCTTTTTTGACTGGAATGTCATCTGTTGATCTGCAGATCTTATTGTCTTGACGGACATCGTTTTCCCAACAGTGTGACGTCGATGAGTCCCAATCATACCTTCATAAACAAGCCTCGTCGATTGTTCGTAAAATTCCATAATGATCTGGGGACAATTTTTGGGGTGGTCCAAGACTCCAGAATTAAATTATCAAGCATCGCAGGCCTGACCTAGTAGCTGCATGGAACCCATGCAGCCTCGTGGGAAGCTACGGCCACCTCGGACTCCTTCAACTGAAGTCTTCCTCCTCATTGGTCTCAGCTTGTTCCGGTATCTCTTCGTCCTCCATCGATCCGAGATATCGCAACACAACTTCGCTTTTTAACAAGGTAGACTTCTGTAATGGATTTCAGTTAGACATTACTCGAATTTGTGACTTCCTTTCCTCCATTTCTCACCTCGTTGTCTGTATCCTTGAATGCTTGTTCGAGAGTTGAGATCTCACTCTTTCTCAACTGCAAGGCACTCTTGTACCGATCTTGGGAGACCAAGGCTGTAGATCCCAATGCTTGTATTGCTTCCTCGCTTTCGTACAGGCATTCAAGTTGATGCTGAATCCGATCCTGCAGCATGGCAATAGTTCGGAGTCTGAAAACATCCTTGAGCGGATGGTCGCTCGTAAGGGAATCGAAGTTGTGTGTTGCATCTGTCACATCCGATCCCTGCCAAAAGACCCTCAACTGGCCTCGACTGCCATCAACTTGCTGTAGGACTTTGAACTCGAGGCCGTCTTCTTCATTGAGGCACATAAAATAGAGGAAAGGGCTGTCCCATTGGACCGCACCTTCTTTTTCCAAAAACCGCAGGGTTGTTGGCTTTGAGAAGGCCGCCACCTTTGCCTTTCCAAGTGGGTCATCTGGGAATGGATCCAGTGACAAAGTTAGACCATGTACAGTGCTTTCTTCATCAATGAAGCCGTAGCTGAATAATATCTCGGCATCGGTTTTTGACCCATAGCTTATGGTGACTTCCGAGCTAGAGTCAACCTGAACATCGGGTCGGAGCAAGAGGGAGATATTGCTATCGGCAGTTCTTTCATAGTACGAGTTCGGCTGTGAAGAGTGGTTGACCATGTCGACACATGGTATCATTGATTCCCCAGACTCGGGTACCTCGAGACAGCGAGATCTGTACCCTAGGTAGTGTGGGAATTAGCAATTATCGCAGTAGCTCTTCCTCTGACAATCGTGTCCCCACGGGTGCTTGACAGATTCTAGAAAGCTTTGCATGCTCCCAACCACCCAGACAGAGGCACAAGGTATTTAATGGTTGAATCATGAATATCGTGAAAGCAATGCGGGCGATGTGGGACATGGGGCAGCACGTCAATCCCAGGAGATGGATTAGAAAGAGATGGGCCTGCAAGACTTACATGCGTCCAGCAAGAACCAATCCTGATAGGTAAGATCCTCGGTATCCCACCAGCACTTCTGACACCAAGGAATATCGATGGTTTTCTCTCTAAGGTCCTCAAATTCTTGGATGAGCGATGCAGTCTTTGCAGAAACAGCAGACTGGACTGTACGTTAGGAACGGAAATGAAGATCCAGGATAACGGTCCGCCATAAATCTTACCTCCAAGGAAGTCCCAACAAGCATGACCTTCTCTTCTTCGCTCCACCGCGTGGGTACCGGTACTTCAGTAGGCATCATTCTTACATACTCCGTCCATGGATTCGACAGACCAATATTCATCCCATGATGCTTCGCAGCAATCGTGATCTGCATCAACAGAAAGAGCATAACATCGCTCCTCGTAGACTGCGCTCTCAGATGACGCATTAGCTCCAGAATTGATCAATCCCGAACCAAAGTAAACAACCTCAAACAACACATCATACCTTTCCCCCAACTTTCTCCAATACCTCCTTGAAATGCGCATCCACCTTCCCCCACTCCTCTACAGCCTCAGCACTCAGCATCAACTCATTCGGAACGATCATTAGCGTCGGGACGTCAAACACATCTTTCGAGTTCAAAGCCCGCGAAGTCACGAGCCCGAACCCTTTCGAGGAGCCGAGATCTTCGACTCGAATATCGAGGAAATTGACGTCGTTGAGTTTGGACCAGGCTGGGAGGGCGCTGATCGGTAGGTGTGGGATTTGCATTGTATCTGTAGATGTGATAGTTTCTGATCAGAGTGTTTGTGGCAGACTCAGATGGAAGGTACGATGTGGTGTTCATAGATGTGGAAAGCTCATGCTGGTTTTGGAGATGCTAGATCGCGTCTAGAACACGAATTTGGTGACGATCACGTGTTGACATTTTCAAAGTGCTACCTTGCCCTAGACTCTTCAGGACATAAACGGTACTTGTTATTGGTTTGTTAAGCAAGAAATCGATTCTGAGAATGTTAATTTTGAGGGTGTTCTGTGGATTGTTTTGGGGGATGGGCATGATCATCTTCGGATCTGGCACCGGTGGCGAAGTAATTCAACCAACGAAATCCTTCCAAAGCCAATCACTTGTAAAGCTTCCTGACAGACTACTTAGTGTTGTAACGAGAGCTAAATTCATGCTTGAACAAATGATTAGATCTGATTGAAATAGTGATAACGGGCAGCTAAGTAGGCCAGAGCTTTACCTTTCTGACTGAGAGTAGTCTTCGCTTACCAAGTCAACATAATGTTACAAACAAATTACACTATTTTTGGGTAACAAGCCTAGGTCATTCTACGTCAACACCGTGGACCATCTCCATGTTTCATCCCATATCTCTCTCCATTCTACTACAATCCATATACCCTCTCCCATCTCTAACACTCGCCAACCTCTCGTCAGCAGCTTGCAGCTCTCTCAACAGCCTGTGCTTTTCAGGTTCTCCAAATGATACTGCTGACCTTTTCACTTGGGTTTTGTGGTCCCCATACAAACTTGTTTGATATGGCTCCTGGTAACGAGCCATATTCGAACCTAGTATTGGTCGGGCTTTGGGACTTTCGAAAAGGCCAAAAGGCCCATGGGCAACAAGTCTGTATCCTCTTCTGGGTAGCCCACGACAGCCTGTAGATTCTCCCACCCATTACCTCCTCCAGCAACTCTATCTCCCGGAGACGTAGCCAGTTTCCTAGGCAACACCTTCGGCCATGTCGTAAGGATCGTAGCTGTATCTGCATCTCTGCCTTTCTCTGCCACATTGTCCCGCTCATCCATCCCACGGATTCGACCCAATGATCTCTCTATAACCCTCAGCATACTCTTCACTAGACCCAATACCCTCAGACTCCTCACCTGAGCGCAAGCCTCCATCTCTGCCACCATCAAATGAATGTCCATTTATCCCACCTTCCACCTGCTCCGTCCAAGAAGTCTGAGTCACTGTTCGAATCAAAGGTCGATACATCGGAGATCTAGATCCGCTCTGCGACTCTCCTCCACGAGGTCTTCTCGCTGGCGCTGATTCGTCTCCAGACCAAGAGCTTGCAGTGTGTGTTTGACTTTGGACCGGTGACTGAATCGCAGGTAAAGTGTAACCTTGAGCTTGCAACTCCCTCTCTCGCTCTACCCACTTGACAGCTGCTTGAGCATAAGCTTCCTCCTTGTCTTTATGCTTCTGTGCTTGCTCTTTATGTTTCTCCTTGTCCATAGCTAAGTATACAACATTCCTTAGACTCGTCTTCTCTTTCCCCTTGTCTTTCTTCGCGCCACCAATACCAAACTCCATGACGATCTTCCTGAGACCACTCTTCTTCTCCTTTGGCTCTCCCCTCGCCGTGGCGACAGTGTCATCAACCTTCCGAATCTCCCGAAAGCGAAACCCTTGTGCATCGATCCTCTCTTCTCGACCATCCACGACTTGGATCCTGACTCCTGCTTTCGTCTCTGGATGCCTATCCCTAACCCTCGCAAATCCAGGCGCAGGCTCAGAAGCTCTTACAGGTCCAGGGCCAACAAAACCCACACTTTCCACCGCGGTTGTCCGACTCCATCCCCCTGTCGTCGACTCCGTGACCTCACTCTTAGTCCTCGCCGTTCGATCCATATTCGTAGTCAGCCCTAACCTCGATCTCAGTCTCGCGGGTGAACTCTCGCCCTCAACAACAGGCACTCCCAGCCTCCGAATCTCGCTCTCGTCTATACCTCTGCACCTTGGACAGAGCGAGAAATACGTATCCCTGTTCTTGGCCTTCTCACAGGAGAGACGAGGTTTGGAGAGGTAAGCGCTGCAGTGCGTGGTGGTAGTCAGGCTGTGGTTGCAGCGAGTGTAGCGGGCGTAGGAATTGGTGCACATGTATGGCTGAAAGTATGTGGTTGTGAACCGTTGGTTTGATTGATCTTAGAGGAGAACTTTGTTGCAGAATTTGAGGTAGGTGCTCTTGGTGCCTTGACGTTGAAGCACGCTTCTGATGTTGGGTTTCTAGGTATATTCTAGATCTTGAAATGGCTCATGGACGGTGACTAAAGATGAGAAGAGCTCATAAGTGTGTACGAAGTCACTGATTAGTCTCAGAGAATGAGTATATGACGTTACCTTGATCATACGCAGTGTCGCGGTGAATAGGTAGTAAAAATATTGAGGTTTTCCTGGTTCATTCAAAAGTCGTAGTCTAACCTCATCCTATGCAACATTCATTCCCATGCCGGTATCTTATTCATCAATCGTAAAATTTCGTACCGTTATGCCCGTCCCCAACGCCGCAATATGCCCTCATGATGCTTCATCCAGTATGCCAAGTCCCATTCTATATGCAAGAGGCAATAGCCGGTGTGTCACTCAATCCGTTCGTTCATGATTCCGTCCTGGTCCACCACCAATAAGAGCATCCTGCACAACCCTGCCCTTACTCATTCGTGTGCCATATTTGTACTTCACCAATAACTGAAAAAAAGGCACCATGAATTTTATGATGACGAATGTACTCCATCCCTTCAGCGAAACACTGACCGTCTCCCCATTGTAGTCACGGCAGAGCTCCAAGTACCGCTTTGGGTCATCAGTTATCACGCCATCGACTTGCTTGCTGATAGACCATTTCATTGAGTTGTCGTCGTTGACTGTCCATAGAAAAAGAGCACGTCCGGCCTTCTTGACGTCTTTCATGAACTTGCTGCCACCAGGTCCGACCATCATCTTCTGGAACATGTTGAATGATACTCCGGGAATCTCGAGGAATTGTCGCGCGTAAGGTATGTTCCAGCCGATATGCGTGATGGGGAAGCCGGGCAGGTGCTTATTGCATATCGGAAGATATTTGGCCTTGAAATCGGTTATTACTCATCTTATGAGAGCTTTTGACACATAACTTACATTCCAACAGCCCAAAATAATCCTCTCTGACCATCTCCTAGATGGCTTGATTGACTTGATAGCGGTAGCGATCCTGCTGAGTAAATCATCAGGATCATCGTCAAGCTTCGTACAGGTTAGTAATCGTCCCGACATTCTGCCTCCCACTTTAATACCTTGATATCCAACAATATCCAAATATCTTCCAATCCAGGTTTGGTCAGATACACCAACAGATCAACCAATCTCGGCATCGGCTGATGAGGCTTTCTCACTGTCCTCAGCGACTCAAGGTATGACCAATCACAGTTGGCGATCTTCTTGTCCAGGCCAAAACAGCGCTTCAATGTGGCATCCTGACGATTTTCAGCTCATTTGCAGCTGTGATTTTCTTTCTGTAGCGACTTCTTACATGTGAGAGAACCACCACTCCATCCTTTGATAAGTGGACATCCGTTTCTATAGCATGCGCGCCGACCTCCACTGCACCCTTGAATGCGCCCATGGTGTTCTCCGGAAACTTGGTCTTGTAACCTCGGTGAGCGATTGCTTGGGGTCTTTTCCCAGCAGATGTCTGGATTGCAGAAGTGACTTTGTCGAGAATCAATAAAACACTTTCCGACAAACAAAATTTGATCTTTTGATAAACTCACAGTTCGGCGACTCCATCTTCTCAGGCAAGAGGGGATCGGTTTCTAGAGCTATTGGAGTGGCCATTTCGAATTCCGTGTTGGCGAGGATGAAAGAAATATAAGAACCGTCACACACTCTGGCCGTCTTCTCAGGGGTGAAAAGACAAGAATAACTCTAGATGTTTGCGCCAACTTCCCCAAAGTTTCGCCAATATTCAACGTTTCCTTTCAGTTCGTCGCAATCATGGTTTGTACGTGCCGGGGTATCTGTCTGTCGTTCGCCAAGCTATGCAGCACTTGGGCGCAAATGAATGGATGGATAGATGAAAGGGCCCAGATGGAGGAGGATCAGAAGATCTATTTCAGGCTCGCTCCCGCCGTCTGTTCTCGAGATATGCCCCCGTGGTGTATTCCTGCGACAGAATAGAGAAGGGAGGGAAAGAGGATGTAGGAAAAGTACAGGACCGCACCCCACCAAAGAGTACTTTACCTATTGTTAACCCCGAGGAACCCTGCAGCAGCACCAGCAGCAGACACCAAATAAGCTCTTGAGAGCTAGCTAGAACAGGGATAGTTCTGTAGTTCCCGCCTTTCTAGAGCACTAAGAGCTGCGTTTATTTGGAAAAGGAATGGTTGGCGGGAGTCAAAAAGGACCACAAGCACGGAAACGTGGTGATCCGAAAGTATTGGCGCCCTGCAAACATCCGATCTCCGATACCGACAGAGTGAAGAAATAAAGAAGTACCAATATCCTCTCATTTCACGAATCGATTTGACGATATTGAAGCTGGCAAAAGAACCCGTACTTCTTCCAAGACGGAGTGCATCTGCTGGATCACACTCATCGAAGCTTGTTACTTTCCCCCCATGCTTAGTTTATCGCGCCAGTTTCTGGTATGAACCAGGTCTGCGGCTGCTGGGATGCAGTGCCAGTGCTGATGCTCAGAATCGTGACTGGCGATCAAGCAAAGTCGCTGTTCATGGAACATGCACCTGGAACGCTTAAGCTCCACTCCTGCCAGGGGACAAGGGTCCCGCTGATCATCATCACTGGGTAGCTGTCTCAACCCGGATAAGATGCTGATGGTAAAGCCTAAATTATCTTCCATCGGAACACCAACATCAAGTGGGTGGAGATGTTGTACACGGGAGCACATGGAAACTGGATGTGATGCAACTGGTCATAAAGACGGTATTTTGTTTGTTGTCGCACGAGATTATCGAATTTTCTGCCAGTCTAGCCCCATCGACATGTACCTGTTTATCCCGTTTCAGAATACTCAGTGGCCGAAGTTTCACGTATTTACCAGATCACCACATGCCAAGGCCTGTCTGGTATCATCTTCTAAGCTGGGCAACGTGGATTCACGATGATAAAAGCTCTGCAATTGGCGCTTTTTGGCCCCACATGGTCTGTCACAGCAGATTAGATGGAGATGCCTGTGATGGGAATGTGTATACTTAGCCGATTTTCCAAGCTGTCATGAGGCTTCTCGATGAAGAAGTTGTTCATGCAATGAGTAAATGTCACTTCCTTTGTTTCGTAGATCCATCAGTAGAGAAACCGTGCTCTTGCAGACTTGTTAGAGATTTGCTCAACAAGGCAGTCCGAGGCCGTTTGATGTTCGTACATTGTCGTCTGAACATCATGTGTCTCGTCTATTTCTGCCCATTCTCCCAAAATATCTTGATTTAAGCATATCCTATGCCTACTCTGGTCGTTTGGGGTTGCCCCCAAGAGAGCTGATGAGATGCCATGTGCTTTTGATATCATCTCGAAGTCTGTGCAAAGCCTTCAACGTCAAGGAGCAGTTCCCCAAAACGGCTTTGTGGTCTGATTTCCCCAGGACGCATTGGTGAAGTGTTCCTTATTTAGATCTTAGATCTGTTCCATTGTGGAGGTCATCGGCAAGTCTTTCCTCTGGACTGGATTTGAGGTTCAATTAATGTGCTAGCCCTGTCCGAGGTGGCAGCTTTGGCCTTGAGGTTCTCGGACATCGGTCGGTAATGAGGTCCTTGGAAGATAGCCAAGAGCTTGTAATAGCTGAATCATTCAATGGTCATTGATCTACGATCCAAGCCGCTATGATATGGTCTGCCGTTCCAGCTCGACTCTATATAGTTCCAGATGATGAAGATGGAGAGGAATACAAGATCTGAAATAAGGAGAATCTTTGGCTTGCTCCGCCAGCCTCGATCGCCCAGGGAAACATATCGTGTCAGTTACAACGTCCACGACTGGGCTGCTCTCAAAGTAGGCATCAAGCATGCAATAATCAAAAGACAATGAGACAAGATTGGAGTGGAAAATCATGTAGATGCGATAGATACAAGAAGTAGAGTATGCTTGCTATACCATGGCAAGAGTCTGTCAAGCCAATATTCTCTAGGTCATCGAGGAGTCGAGGAACACCAAATAGCCTTCTAGCATTCAAGGATGCATCTACCGACGCCAACGAGTTGAAGCAAAATACCGCCGATATTTTAGAATCGATCATGCCGAGACCTCATTCTCGAAGGTCGATTTTCTATCAAGCACCTCCAAGCCATATGAGCTAGCAATTCGATCTGCAACCGCTTCACCGGACCAATATGCTCCGGTAACAGTGCCCAGAGCAACAAAAGGCGCAGTGTGTTCACCAGCGAACCAGATGCTTCGACCCGGAAGACCTTCTCTCATAATCTCAATATCCTTGTCTGCCTCTTGGACGCCGGTTCGAAGGGTAGTGTAGCTGCCGTTCCCGGCTAAATCATCAGATATCCAAGTTGTCGCCAGACACTGTACAGGCGTGCAGTCCCTCAACTCCTCGTCGAAATGTGGGAGCAGTGAGTAGTATGGCTTGAGAAACGTTTTCAGATATTCGTCACGTTCTTTTTGCGTCGTCATGGTTGAGAGCTTGCTTGCAAATGATACTGATTGATCACCGTATAGATAGAAGAGGAGAGTAGGGTGGGCACAATGTCCAGGGAGTGTGGCAAGATCGACGACCTCCTGATTCCACCGATGTGGATTTGTTGCTTTGGTGTATGAGGGAGAGATCCACTGCGTAAAGCCTGTATGCGGGACTTCATCTGGACGCCCATCACTGCCCAGCCAGAAGGCTCTTGGGAAGGTCACATATACCTATGATGTTTAGCTCTTGACTTTGAACAGTTAAGATATTACGTACCTTTTCCAGAGAACCGTAACCGATGGCATCAATTGCCTCGGAGAATCGAGCTGGCAATTCGGGCTGAAAGGCCTTTCTGTTTTTCTGCAGCCAGCCGAGGGGACAGGTCACGACCACTTCATCGAAGTCAAGCGAGTTTCCTTCCTCGGTGCGTACAGAGACTCCACCAGAGCCCGACTGGACGGAGATGACTTTGGTTGACAGATTGAGCTTGGCGTTGTCTAGAGCGGGCTTTGCGATTGTTTCCAGTATCTTCTCATAAGTACCTGCGCAGAAGAGATTCTCTGTTTCATGTCAGTAACGTGAATGGTGACATTCCCACCCTGTGGATGAACTTATATCCAGTATTACGAGCAATGAAAGTCTCACAAGAGCGGTCGCAATTACCTACCGCCATCGATACATTCTTCAAGCCAGAAGAACTTCAAACTTTGCGTCTGTACAGGACTTCCGACAAAAGCTCCCCACATCTCGGTCATTTGCAGCATAGTTTCTCGTTCCCTAGCTTCTTCCTTTGTCGGAAACATCTCTTGCACTTTCTCCACGAAGAAATCATAGAGACTTTCTTTTGGGTCAATACTGGCTGTGTTATCTGCAGAGTGTTTGAATGCTTGGATTATGACGCCCCACAATGCTTCATTCAACTTCTCTCCGTCTTTCAGTAGTTTTCCGTCTTCGTCGAAGACGTTAAAGGCTTCGCCCCTATTCATAGATCAGTAATATGGTCTCCTCTTTGAAGCTCTGCAAAGACTTCGGTCGGAGAAAAAGCGTTGTCTTATTCCGAAAATCTCGAGGTTTCACCTTACCAGTCATGTGTTGAAGTGTTCGTTATCTTTGCAAGATCCATAATCGGGTTTGACTCTGTTCCATGAATCCAATTTGCTCCAAGATCTGCTACATGGCCTGAAGAGAGTTTTGTTTGTGTCACACGCCCCCCGATTCTGTCCCGGCCTTCGAGTATAGTGACACCAAAGCCATGGCGGAGCAGGACATCTGCACAACGAAGTCCTGCAACTCCAGCACCGACGATGCAAATACTGGCTGGTGATTTCGACGGACCTTGCGGTCGGGTCTGTCTTGGGTCAGTGAGAAGAAGCAAGTCTGAAAGTCACTTTCTCGATCTACGACATGGCTTGGCTGCATTGCCGAAGGGGAGTCTGCAACTAATCTAGGGGTTCCAGTTCCTATTACTTGCCTTCTTGTTGACATCCATGATGAGTCTCTGCACGGTATCATCCGAATATTTTCTTACGGCAGTACGACAAGATGCAAGATCTTGGTAAATGCGAGAGGAACTTCTGTGAGAACATAACGTGTGAGAAATATGTTGGAAGTCCATGTTGTCTGTCTGAACGCGAGATAATTTTCCATATCAAAGGACGGAATGGTGTGCCAGTTCAGAGACCATGGAGAGAAACCGTCCGACGAGGTAGACCTAGGGATGGACTGGGAAATGAAGCCACCGTGGATGTGCCTGCCACATTGGCAGAACAGAACTAATTGAGGGAGGGGATGGTCGGTTCCGGCTGCTTAGAGGCAGCAGTCACTTCTTAGCCCGCACGCCATCCCATCCCGTTCCGTTCAGCACATCTAGGTATCACCAGCACCGTTGAAATGGATTCGCTTCCCTCGGGTGGAGAATAGGTACAGAGAAGTAAGTACTATTCGTGATGGGTCTAGCCCGACGTGTGGGACTCTTTTGCTTGGCTTGGCCCACAGGCCAAGAGAGCCAAAGAATCACCAGGAATGATGCAAGAAAAACGGGCACACGTACTTTCTAAGTATCGAGGCGTGCACAAGTCTAATGCTTTGCATTGAAAAGTCTCTTGCCGCTCTCGACCGATGCCTCCTTCAGATATTCCTTGCTGCTCTTGTCGGTTGTAAGCGACATCTGGAATGGAATCTGGTATCTTGACGTCCTTGATTTCCGGCCCGAGCCGCCGATCTTTCAGGGGTAGAAGCTCATCTCGAGCTCAAAAACCAAACAAATCCCATCCCATCCCATCCCACATCGACCTCCACATCAACCGCATTTTGCACCTGCATATGCCCCACCTTCAACATGCGCACTTCTAAGATCTCCCAAGAAACCTCCAAGCTCCTGAATGCGACAGCACTCTCTCCACGAAGAAGCACTCGAACCTCCATCTCGCGATTCGCACATAATGGTTCTGTCAAGAAGGAAGATTCCGAGGAACCATTGGATATCGAAGATGTAATTCCTTCGCGAAAACGAAAACGTCCTACCCCTCGAAGAGCCGCGAAGCAATCGCCGAGCAAGACAACAGTCAAGACCGAAATCGAAGAAACCGTCACATTCTCACCTGCCAAAGAGCGCAAGGTCCGGAAACCTGCTCGCAAAGTCAAGAATGAAGAGACCGGCGATATCGAGATACATCCTCCCAATGACTGGGCCGAGGTCTACGCTGTGGTGAAGGAGATGCGGACATCGGGTGCTGCACAACATGCTGCGGTGGACACGATGGGTTGCGATAAATTGGCACAAGAGCAAGTGACACCGAAAATCAAGAGATACCATACCCTTACGGCCTTGATGCTGTCCTCGCAGACGAAGGATACCACGAACTTCCAAGCCATGAATCGCCTATACACGGAACTGCCGCCGCACAAGGAGGGTGCGCCTGGTGGATTGACACTAGAGAATATTCTGGCTGTCGATCCCAAGCTCTTGAATGAGCTGATATGGGCGGTTGGATTCCACAACAATAAGACAAGATATATCAAAGCTACGGCAGAGATCTTGAGAGATCAATATGATGGCGATATTCCGGACACGATTGAGGGGCTTATGGGACTTCCTGGTGTAGGACCAAAGATGGGATATCTCTGTTTAAGCTCGGCATGGGGGAGGCATGAGGGAATCGGTGTTGATGTACATGTTCATCGCATTACCAATCTCTGGGGCTGGCATAAGACGAAGGGACCTGAAGAATCGAGGTTGGCGCTACAAGCATGGCTACCCAAGGAGCTGTGGCATGAGATTAACTGGGTGTTGGTGGGATTGGGCCAGACTGTTTGTCTTCCTGTTGGCAGAAAGTGTGGAGAATGTGAGTTGGGGCTGAGGGGACTTTGTAAGGCTGCTGAGAGAGGGAAGGTTACTGTTGGGAGGAAACTGAAGGAAGAGAGAATCAAGGAGGAGAATGGGACTTTGTTGAAGGAGGAGGTGATTAAGAGTGAAGTAGTGGAGGGTGAGATGGTCGTCAATGCGAACCCTGAGGAAGATGCGAAGAGACAGGATGTATGATCAGTCGATAGTGGAATATGTAAATGTGTACAATATAAGAACAGACCATGTTAGAGATGCTAATATGATAGACGCATGCCATTCTTCACATGCACAATGTATCATTTGATCCTGTTACATTCTCAAGAGAAGCAGTAGCGAGCAACAGCCCATATGATACAATAGTCAAACTAATGCCCCTGCAAGTTTCATCTAGTGCTCTCGTTAAAATACATTCGCTGGTTTTCCCGTATTGTCCCGATTACTTGAGTACCACATTATTCAGCCTGAGGAATGTTAAGAATCATTGTGCTCTAGTATCTTGTAGCGACGAATCGAACAATCGCAAACAACCATCTGGGTATGGTATTGTGACTCAAATTGTAACAGAGCAGCATGATCTATAGAAGATCCTACGTAGATGTGGTGAGAGATTGAGTAGTGTGAGTAGAAAATTCTGCAGACTTAAAGAGCACACTTTCACCAACTACAGATCTACTAAAGGATCCTTATGACATCCTTGGTGTAGTGTAAGATAACGTTTCAATGAAATGTGCCTGATGAACTCGGCCTAGCCACAAAGTGCTGGAAGGATTTGAGTGGAGGATCTGTTTACATTTACTCGCCAAACGGACCACTCACTAGGGACTAAGCGAGACTCTCTGTTGGGAAGTATATATATCAGCACGAATCCAGATCGCAGTTTCGGTCCATAGCGTAATGCCTAGGTGACAGTGTGGGCCATCAACTACGAACACTGTGCAATTTTCGTAATTGAAGTATTTTGCTGAGGCAGCAGATTAAAGCGCTCAACAAAGATGAAGCGGCGGGTCAGGTGAATGTCATGAGTCACGCCTGCATCATGCGCATGAGGTGAGTGAGAGTTGAATTCTGCGTTGTTCCGTTTGCAAGTCGATGACAGCCGGCTTGCCGGATGGCAGCGAGGCAAGACCACTGGCAGGTTAGGCAAAGAGAGCTAAAGAGAAAAGAAGAGGTTTTGGAAGGGAGGAGGTCGAGGTTATATGCAAATCCTGAGGGCTCGTGGTCGGCGCGAGCGATGTTGTTCACGAAGAATCCGGACAGCAGACTGTACAATGCTCAAGATGGTGTAAAGCACTTCAGACTTTGATCTTCTATGGAAAATAATATACAGAAATATTCTTTCAGAGGTTTCTAGCATGATTTTCCACAGCAGTGGGCTTCTGCAGGTCTTCCATTATCTTCTCTGGCTGAATGTTTTGTTCCGTTACCCAGGTTACCACCATCTAAGCGAACCGGAGGGTAAACACTACTTAGCTTCCCAAAGATGTCGATATCATATCTCTTCAGGAAAGATAGTTTTCAGTCATAAATTGACTAGATTCTCTGATACAGCGAATGATGAAGGTTGCTCTGATATCAAGAATCACGAGACTTCTGGTGGGGTGTAGTTTGGTGGAGTTTTGTCGCATGCACCTCGACCTCGCCTCGCCATCTCCTGCCGCTAAGACCAAGCAATTTGCCGCAACGCAACCAATCAGAGCACCCACAACAGCCAAATTACATTACAGGTGGATTTCACAGCCACACGCCACATCAAACAGATCAAACAGAGAGCAAACAAGGCAAACTCCCTAGCGCCGGAGGCCGAGCACGGGCCCCTCAGAATTTGTATATAATCTCGACCTCCTCCCTTCCAAAACCTCTTCTTTTCTCTTTAGCTCTCTTTGCCTATTGGCTTAGATCAAGTGTAGTATCTGTTCTTTTCAGTTTAATCTCTGAAAGACATCTAAGGATGTCACATTGATTATACTTATTTTTGTCTTCTGCGAGATTGCCTCTGGGCTTGCCTATGCTTTCTCGCACTGTGTCACAGGTATCACACTGCCTCCTGTCGACGCGACTACTTTTTTTCATTACGGATTTTGGCTTGCCGAGATCGTGAAGAAGAATTTTGCCTTTTCACAGAAATGTAGAATAAAAAATTTGGTAGCTGGATGTTGAGAGCTTGGGATTTCAGACTGAGACGGCGAGGTTGAAAATTTTGCTGCTGGAAGGGCTGCCTAGCTGGGCTACAGCGACACCTGGGGGAAGATTTGAAGTGACCGTGGCATTGTGGAGGTTGTTGGTGAAGCTATTGAGTCCAGTACGTGTGGCAGAAAACATGATTAAAGACTTGCTGTGACACCCCTCATTCCGTTCCGAAGTGTAACTTTGACTCTTGACGATTTGTGCGAAGACTGCCCTAAAGAACGGCCCAAACAAAGTCTGCGACCAGAGCTCAGAATCCTCACCCCGCTGCCCAAGCTTTCTACCCCTCCAAAACAACAGCTTGCCCATCATGACAAGCTCAGGCATGGTAGACCCTCGAATTTTCGAGCAGCTGCAGACCAAGATCGATGATGACGCCGAGGTGAGAGATCAAATTCGGGCTATCACGCAAACTCTGGAGAGACAAGGCCGAAATGCACAATCCGTCCTATCAAGAGCACATTCAACTCCAGCTGCAAATCGTTAGTATATCCGCCCTTCTACCTGATAGCTCTAACAATCACAGTTGGATCTGTCCTCGTTGCTGCCGAAGCTTCCATCAAGGAAGAGGTCGAGAGCATCAACAAGCTTGCTGCCATCTCCTCCAATTCCCCATACTACAAATACAACGGCCTCTGGACTCGAGATGTACAGAATGTCGTTTTCTCTATTCTCTTCTGCGGATGGCTTGGGGGCATGAGCAGTTACATCAAAGCAGAACAAGGCAAACTCCTCACAATCGAAGAAATTGGTGCAATACTCAATGGTGTGTTAGTCATGTCTGCTAATTTTTCGTATTCTGACCATCCTCCAGTTCCCGTCAACCTTAAAGATCGAGATGCCTTCCATATTACAATCGAAGAATACCTCCAATCCCTCATAACCCTCATCGAAGAGCTTGCCCGGCTAGCCATCAATTCAGTCACCCTCGGTGACTACCAAAGACCTCTACAAATCAGCCAGTTCGTCAAGGATTTGCATGCCGGTTTCCAGATTCTAAACCTCAAAAATGACTCATTGAGACGGAGGAGCGACAGCATCAAGTACAATGTCAAGAAGATTGAGGATATCGTCTACGATCTGTCACTGAGGAACCTGGTTCCAAAGGCTGGGGTGGAGGCTTGATTGGGCGGATCTTGAGGACATGATGGGACTGACCATGATACCAAAGGAAGGCATGGGAAGCTACAAACGCTTGCATTTCACGGCGCAATGTTACGTTAATGAGGATTTACAGTGGAGCAGCCTATGGCACAGCCAGAAGGACGACAATGGGAATGGCAGGAAAGGCTATCGTCTGCAAAGAGGTGGCTATTCCACATGCCTCGTAGCAAATCAAAATATAAATGAGCAATAAAGCATAGGTTACAGCTCAACACGAAGCTCAATACCAGCTTGCATTTGACATCTGAAGCTCAAAATTTCTTGTGGCACGGAACATCGAATCTCCGTCCCGAGGCCCAAAAGTGAAGCTGTCCTGTCCCCCACGCGTCCATCAACACTCTTTTCATATTCTCAACCTGTACAATGCCACTCGTTGATCCAGTAACCATGTCAAGCGTTGGCACCTCATCACAGGTTATCACAATAAAACCTTCCTTACCAATCGAGTTGCTCCCCAACGATATTGCGCGGATCTTCTCACAAGTCCATCCCGCAATCCTCCTTTCCGCGTTCTACGTTCGATTCCCAGCTCTAGTCGCAGACCCGACATCTACACTACTGAGTACATTATTGGCTCTGGCTGCTGTACAGACACTGTATGCGGTGGTCTGCCTGCCTGCAGTAGGCTCAAATACAAAGGTCGTCAAGAAAGTCAAGGTCAATGCTCCGAAGAAGGCCGAGGGGGATATTGCTAAAAGGATACTGGTGAGTTGCTGGTTTCGAAGATTGATTGATGGATGGATGAGGCTTTGCTAACTTTGAGAATTACAGACATCATTCGTCGCCTTACTCTTCACCATCTTCTCCATCCCTATCCTGAGCATCCTCCAGATCCTCTTCGGCGCCCCTCTCACCACCCACCTCCCGCACACACTCGTCTGCTCCGCGCACGTCGCCCTCCTCACCGTCTTCCCTCTCATCTACGTACATGGATCTGACAGTAAGAAGTGGAGAGAGGTGATCTCGTTGTATAGCCCTATCGACGAGGTCTTTGGCGGTGCGCTGGGATGTCTGCTTGGAGCTTGGGTGGGCGCCGTGCCCATTCCGTTGGATTGGGATAGAGAGTGGCAGAAGTGGCCCGTTACTATTGTCGCTGGGGCCTACGCTGGATACGTCCTGGGAAAGACGATAGGTGCTTGGGGTTTGAAGGGAAGGAGAATCGAGCTGGACTGAGGGCTGGGCTGAAGAAGGAGCGGTTTTGGTATATACCACATTCAACTTATTTCACCAAGACCGTATCTTGCCTTATCAAGGCCCTGATCTTTTGCTTTGGGAGGTACAGTTGGTCTACAGCTTGGAGTCACCCACAAATTGAACAGGGCAATTTCTCGGGCTTCACATCTCTCATCGCTGGTCTTAGCGGTTATTATACGTTGTTCTTTTTACATTTTCTTTGGAAACTGACATGGTTTCAACCTCGAACATGTGTACTTTGTATGATGTCTTGCTTCCAGTGGAAGGCCATTCTTGAGGTGGTGCGAGGCTTCCTGAGCAAAGCGCTTCATTCAAAATTCATAATCAGTGCCCCGAGATCTCATTCCACAGTCCATTCGCGTACACACTCCTGTACTTCTCATATCTGTTGGTGCTCTGCTCTTATCGGACCGGTCTCTCATCACGCCACAACACATCAATTCGGCATCTCAAAGACCTTTTGCTCTGCTGTTGGCATACATTCGGATCGTTCCTATCGGTAATTGATGGTATTTCGATATCTCGCTCTCTCTGATCGAGTTCGCTCATTGTGGCGACGTGGGAACACCTTACCAGAAGGCGATGTGGAGCTTGAGCTTCCTCAATGAACTCTGTTTGGCAGGAAGCATCTTTGTCTCCAAGTCCGAGGATTTTGGTCGATGTTTGCCACTTTGGTTCAGCTCAGTTATGATGGGCATTGAGGATGATAATGTTTAACGTGTTCTGCAAGGCGCTGATGATCGAGCTCCAGCTGACGATACCTATCTGCAAATCGAACCGTCTCCGGTATCCGGAATCTTGACGAACGACTCATGACCGTCTAATCACTACAGGACATCGAAGTACAATATTTGGAAACGGGTCTCCAGCCAGCCCCAGCGTTGTGGAGAAACGCCCCGAAAGCCACACAACCACACGCCTTCCTATCTCGGCTTCATCAAGCAGGCATCCCAGACAGAAGCTCACGCAACTCAAACGAAAGACGAAGTGACCGCAAGCCTTGCAGGCAACCACAATAAGATTGTAGATCCAGCTGGGATCTAACGACGTGTGGGATTTTTCTTTAACAAAAGAATGGCCTACGATTGGCTGCAGGAGATCCTTATCACCAGCGAGTAGCCTCGAGCTATAGAGTGAATCAATCTAGAACATTGCCTGTTTAGAGCTGATGATGCCGCATCGTGAAAGCAGCGGAGCGTGATATGGGCTAAAAAGATTAGCCAATCGTTGATGATTTGAAGGAGAGCACCAACATGTTGAATGCTGTCACACGATCATGAAATATGAATGGCATGATGTTTCTCCGGGTCTGGGGTTGTTCGAGGGGAGTGAATCTACCAGCCGTCAATGTTGAGGATCGATATCTACCTTGCGATTCTACTTGTTGTACTGACTAACCTTACGATTCGTCTCGTGGGTTGCACACGAAACAACTTAGAAGCTTTCGAATCATGACGGCCCAAACCCAGGCTCACTGCTCTGCTATCAGTCTCTGCACAGCGGCTGTCCCCGTGCAAATAGCAATAGGTCCTGGGCGTCTTGCCAACGGCTTCGCCGAGAAATTAGCTGATGCTTCTTTCAACTTGGCTTTCCAAGTGTGGAAACTTACGGTCCTGGGACATTTGGGAACGAACTCGCCATCGCGATACTCTCAAGTGAAGGCATTTAGGTGTCCTGGACTACCCTGTGTAACATCCTATGGAAGATGACATGGTACAGTAGCTCCTGCTGCAACAACCAGCCTGGACAAGTACCTGCATGGAATTTGTCCCGTTTCCAGAATTAACTAAGCGAGGTATCGAAACCGCACCTCGGACAAGGATCCGAAAAGTTCATCCAAGTACAGGATCACACAGTGTGGAACCCTGTACCCCAACATGATCGTTTTGGCTCCAAAGATAGTGTTCTGATGATTGGAAGGAGGGAGGAAAATCAGATTGGAGACTTCTGCCGAGAGGTGGGCGGTTCGACAGCTCACTTGTTCGGAGCCGTTACATGTGTTAAAGGGTACGTGGTGCCTTGACATGCTAGGACGGACAGGAAAGCGATATAGTATGGACAGCAAATACATTGAACAAGTCTGCCCACAGCCTCGGCTGGAGAATTCAAATGTTCAGGTCGAAGCTCATAGCTCATACCTAGCTCGCCTTTGATGTCGACTACCTCTTGGCACTATTTGCAGGCAGAAAGTATGTAATTTGTGCATGGCTTACGCTCAAAAGATTTCAACACCCTGTAGCACATATGCGTCACTGACTTTGTCCTTCTATGTAGGCTAAGGCGGTCGATATTTTCAGGTGTAGGTGGCGGCGGGGTGAATCGAATGCGCTTTGGAGGAGTCCTGCAGGCGCTAGACCTCGAAACTGCAGGTGCAAAGGCTTTCGGCGCCCCGATATGAGCAGTGAATTAAAGTAAATATGTTGGTGGGCATTGGTGCTTATTCGCTGTTGAACTTGGTCGGGAGTAGTTGACAGCGTGCATGCACCTGCAACCGCCCCTATCCACCCTTCTGAAGTACGAACACTACCTTCTCCACATATCTCGCCCAAGGATTCACTCTTGTCCATCTCACAGAGACAATTCCTGTGGTGCTACCGTCACATAGCTTGGCACTCGGTTTCTATAAGACTGTTGCCTCACCCTGGCGGATACACTTCGTCCTCACTTTTGCTCCACAACTTCAACTTCTGTTGGATCAATACCAATCATGGACAAGGAGATATATGCCGGGAAGGAGGCTCCAGAGTCACCAGAGTCACCAGACTCCAATGGACATACCAACTATATCGACCCCGCCGCCGGCAACGAGACCAAGACTGGCCGTCTCAAGGAGGCTGCAGCTATCTATGGCGATATCGAAACAGCTGAAGAATATGGCTATGTGACTCGACGGTAAGTCCATAGATTTCTTCTTTGGGTGCTTGCTGACCATTTCACCTTTCAGACTCAAGTCTCGGCACATCCAGTTCATTGCGCTCGGTGGTACCATTGGCACAGGTCTCTTCCTTGGTATCGGAAGCGCCTTTATACGAGCTGGCCCCCTCTCCGTACTTCTCGGTTACTCTTTCACACGAGTGGCTGTTTTCGGGATGATGATGTGCTTGGGTGAAATGGCAACTTGGCTTCCTCTTCCTGGTTCCATTCCTCAGTTTTGCGCCCGATGCGTGGACGATGCTCTGGGTTTTGCGGTCGGCTGGAACGTAAGATACTCAACCCGAACAGACCAACATAACTTCCTATCCCAAGGAAGCAAAGACTTCTAAGAGATAGCCTTCGATGCAATAACCGACAAGCCATGTTAGAACTGGTACAACTCAGTGATCACTCTTTGTGCCGAAATTTCGGCCGCAGCCATCGTCATCCAATACGTAAGTGTTAGGAAGCTCGTTCATCCCGATTTTGAATGTTCCATGACCTCCTGGAGACACGTCTTGCCTCAAGTTGCTGATGGACAGATTGCTGACTCGTCCAACATCTAGTGGAAAGGTGCCGAACACATCAGCGTCGCTGTGTGGATCACTATCAGCATCTTTCTCGTTGTCTGCTCAAATATCTTTGCCATCCAAATATATGGAGAAGCGGAATTCATATTTGCCAGTATTAAGATCATCACTATCGTGGGTCTTTTGGCCATGGCGTTCATTGTTGACCTGGGAGGCGGACCGAAGCATGACAGATTAGGCTTCCGCTATTGTAGGTACTGGGGCAACCCGACTTTGTCTTTCTCTCCATGTTCTCAAGTTCTTTGAAGATATATGTTGCCTTCCATGTTGTCTTCTCCTGGAGTGATAGTTGCTGACCTTTCTGTTCAATAGGGAAGAACCCTGGCGCGATGAAGGAGTACGACTCAACAGGAGCAACTGGCAGGTTCCTCGGTCTCTTCTCAGTGCTAGTCAACGCTGCTTTTTCCTATGGAGGCGTCGAGCTGGTTGCAGTCGCAGCTGGCGAGGCTGAGAATCCTCGGAGAAACATCCCCAAGGCAGTGCGCCGAGTGTACTGGCGTATCCTGTTCTTCTATGTCCTTGGATCTCTAGCCATTGGCGTCCTCGTTGCATCAAACGATCCACATCTGCTAAAGGCTCAGGCCGATGGACTAGCCGGTGCTGCTCGCTCACCATGAGTCATTGGCATCCAAAATGCGGGACTCCCGGTTCTTCCAAGTATCATCAACGCTGTCATCTTGACTTCTGCTTCCTCTAGCGCAAATGCCTTTCTGTACACTGGATCACGGTATTTGTTCGCTCTTGCGCAGAACAAACAGGCCCCACGCTTCCTCCTTCGTTGCAGCAAAGCCGGTGTTCCCTACTACTGTGTTGCCATTACGGCATCCATATCTGCACTGACTTATCTGTCCGTCAAGGAGGGGGGGCCAGCGGTAGTGTTCAACTGGTTCCAGAATTTGACGACGATTGCCAGCCTGTTCACGTGGTGCTCTATCTGTCTGGCGTACATCCAATTCCACAAGGCTCTTGCAGCGCAAGGTGTAGACCGAAATACGCTTGTCTTCAAGTCTCCTTTCCAGCCATACACAGCTTGGGCTGCCTTCTTTTACTTCGCCATTATTATCATCTTCAACGGCTTTCATGTCTTCGTCGGCCAGCACCACCAAAACTGGAATGTAACAGGTATGCTGTTCTACTCAGAGCCTATATGTGCAGCGGGACTGGCAGACTCGTAGACTTCCTCGCTGCTTATATCGGCATTCCAATCTTCTTCTTCCTGTACGCATTCTGGAACCTCTGGAAGAGAAGCTCGTGGATCAAGTCAGTCAATGCCGATATCACGACTGGCAAGGCGGCCTTAGATGCCGAGGATGGCCAGTGGCCAGAACAGATCCCAAATAATATCTTCCAGAAGATTTGGTTCTGGATCGCTTAGGCTGCTGGAGTGTGCCTTAGCATTTCGCTTGCTGCTCATTCTGGGTCGTTTTTAACGTAGCATAAAGGGACATATAACCTGGCCATAGTTGCATTTCAGCATTTTCGAATTGAAATAGCGAGACTCTGAATCCGATGCCGTACATAGTGCCCGAGAATTCACGTGAAAGGAGACTGTGTCGTGAATACTCATGGTCAAGTTGTTAGTCATAGTGAGCAGCACTTCCGGAGTACACACCGAAACGCTTCCGCGACTCTTCCCCATCGATGCCCCACCCATTATTGCAGCCATAAGTCAACATAACGATCGCTTCGAAGTCAAAACCGGGGTTTGGGTGGGCTCTCCCGGACTTTTACTCATATCTAGCTCGCAAAAGCATACGACTTGACCGTTGCAGTCCGGCATATTCCCTCCGATCGAATCCAACGGACGTCCTACCGGCACAGCTGCAGCAGAGGCTGGGACCTGCTTCGCAGCCCTTCTGTCCGTCAACTGTGGGATAGACCTTGCCTGGTATTCCAAACCATGTCCTCGACTCAAGAGGAAGGCATCGCGAAGGGAGAGCTGAAGCAGAAGGGAAGCATGTTCAATGCTAATCTGAACAACGGGCTGCGCTTGGCAGGTTGGCTATCACACCTCGCTTGTCTCTACAGTCGTTCCGGTGGATTAAAAACGAGAACAGGGCGTTGTTCATTTAGGTATCATGCTGGCTGAGCGGCACAAGAAAAATCTTCTACGTCTTCGCGTTGCTGTTCTTGGGCAACAATCTGCATTCTGACTGACGGTCGAGATTCTTGAGCCCGAGGAGGATCGAAACGCTGCCGTTTCTCCGGATCATCACAATATGAACTGGTCGCAGCAACATACGTTTCATGTTTTAGTACATTTTGAGAACATTTGGGCCACTAGCCAAAGCTGAATGTGTCTAGCTAGACATATAACCTGATCTTGGTTCGAGCCCGAAACTTTCTACAGTGCAGAGAAGGAATCAGTCAGAATAATATCTCTGCTACTGAAGCCGAGCTGAACTCCAATGTTTCCGGAAGAAATCATCCATTCTTGAGCAACTGTATCCCAATGACTGATGTCTCTTCTCATCAGATCAAATGACACCTGGGCACTTTGTCCTGGTTCCAAGGAGGTCTTTTCGAATCCACGAAGAACCTTCAAGGGAGTAATTCCTTCACCTGGAATTTGCGGTAGCGAAAGATACAATTGGGAAACAGCTGCACCTGCAACAGATCCTGTATTGGATACTGTCGCCGTGGCTCGAAATAAGGCGTCGTACAGTGTTGGATTCCCGCCAGGTGCAATGGCAGCTTGTGGTGGACTTGCAGAGATGGTCCCATTACCGATCTTGCTTACAGACAAATCCGACAACGAGAAATTCGTGTACGACAGGCCGAAACCAAATTCAAAAAGCACCGACTGGTTATAATAGTCGAAGTGGCGGTACTCGATCAGGAGACCTTCGGTGAAGTCTGATTGCCAAGCATTTGGATCTTCTGTCTGCTGCAATTCGGTCGAGTTGGTAATCCCGGCAAATGCATAGTCGGCCTCTGTGTTTGCAATTGTGTATGGCAGCTTTCCGCTTGGGTTGACGTTGCCGTAGAGAATATCAACGATCGAATTGCCGCTCTCTTGACCTGGGAAATGGGCCGCTACTATAGCCGTCACGTTTGGGTGGTTTGCCCAAGGCATGGTATTCGGACCTCCAGTATGGGTGACTACGATGGTGTTGTTACAGTAGCCAGCCACATTCTCGACAACAGCAGTGCTATTCCAATCAGCTTCCAGGGATGTGAGGTCAGCGCCCTCTGAAGCCCAAGTCTTCAGGAACACAAGGCACACCTCGGGTGGTGAAGGAGCAATGCTGTAAAATGCTATCGTTGGATCACTGGAGATGAGAGTGTTGTTGAGAAGGTACTGAAGAAGGGTTCCGTCCTGCTGCGTGCGGACTTTCAGAGCATCTAGCGGCGTCACGACGTATGTCAGACGACCGGTCCTTTACTGAAGTCAGCACTGCATATCGTGAAAGCTTTGGATCGCTTACCCCGAACCTCCTCCAACGGCCAAAGTACCATATTCATAGTTCTGTTCTCCGACGAATTTGAGAGTATACAAACCATTCGTAGGGTCTCCGGCATCATTACCGAAAACTCCCATGTTTTTCGGAGCTTTCAGTGGAAGGGCGTTATTCGTGTTTTTCAAAAGTACTGTCCCAGCCGCAGCAAGGTCACGAACCAGCTTTGCATGATCGTCACGAACGTCGACGTTTGCGGGACCATATGTAAACGTGTCAAGGAGAGGAGTTACTCCAAGGATGTTCAAATCTGCGCTTTCTGGGTCAATTGGAGGGAAGTCGACATTTTGGCCGAAGTGGAAGTAAGGCAACATCACCCGTCGGACCATGTCATCTAGGCGTTCTTCGGCAAGTGAGCCGTTGTTGATAGCAAGTGTCAAATTTGGACCCCAGAAGGATGGCTCAGAGACGAAGAAGCCAAGGGGGCCTGGCATATTCATATCCAATCCAGCTTGAACGGAATCGACTCCAGCATGAACAGCACCCCACTAATGGTCCAAAATTAGCACATGCATTAAGATGGAAAGTGCATAGCTATTATCAAGGGAGTGAGGGGGATATCAATTCATCAATGTCACTCACATCACTCATGACATATCCCTGGAACCCCAATTCATCTTTGAGAAGTCCGTTTAATGCCTTCGAATTCTGGCAAGCATACGAGCCATTCAGGCGATTGTACGAGCACATAATCGAAGCCACACCAGCACGAACAGAATTTGCAAAAGGCCACATGTACAGCTCGTGCATGGTCCTATTCATCCGGGTCACGATGTCAGTTCATTCTTTAGAGCGATCGAGAGCCTTCGTATTGCACATATCGGAGGAGAGGCAGACTGGGTGGCATTTGGGGAGGGGGTGGGCTGACCTGTCATCAATGTTTGAAGATACGGCTTCAATAGTTGTTCCATTATCCGAGACGGACGGGTTCCTCTGTGTTTCTTGCTCGTTGCCAATCCAATCTGCAAGCGAATCAGTCTTCCCGATGTTTGTTCATGGTGGCTATCTATGCTGGTTGTCTGGGGATGAAAGGACTTACGCTTGGCAACAGCTTGCACGCCATTCTTTTGGATCCCGGATATAGTCAGCTCCATTGCGACACCTGTGAGATAAGGGTCAGGCGAGAAGCCTGTAAGCTTTTGTCAGCAGTCAACAAAGCAACAAACAGATAAGAGAACACACCTTCCCACCCACGGCCAGCCAAACCTGACCGACCCAGCGGGCCGCATACTGGTGCGAGAGCGATATGTGCGCCTTTCCCTCTGAACTCGGCACCTAGATACAGGCCCCTTTCATAAATGAGACCTTTGTCCCAGGACGCAGCGGCGGTCAGACCAGCGGGAAATACAGTTGCGAATGTTGCTTGTCTGATTGAAGCTGGACCATCCTGGAGACACAATCCTGGAAACCCAATTCTAGGAATTGGGGCAATATTACCTGCCTTGATATCAGTTCACGTGGCAACGTTGTCGGAGCTACCATACTGACCAATACATGGGCCCTGGGCGACTCCAGTGAGTACGCCAGCCTTTTCCTCGAGGGTGAGATTCTTGACGAAGGCATCGGCTTGGGCATATGCTGCCTCCCATCCCTGTCCGGTCGTAGGAGCTGTACCGCTGCTTAATTCCTTGCTGCATTAATCTGTAGATCTTTTGGACTCACGGCTCGGGTAAACAGGTGGACTGCTTGCATAAAGTGAATGGTCCCAAGTGGTGTTCTGTGCAGAGAGTGTAGGCAGCAATGTTAGAGCCGCAAGAACGATATAGTCTTTGAAAGGTGCCATGATAATTGAAGGTAGAATTCCCGGCTGAGAACCTCTATTGACTTCTCTGGAAGAGGAAGCCAGGGATACTTATGTGTTTTCAACTTTAAGCCAAGACATCTCGCCAGAACTCTTGAGCAGCAGATTATCTAGCGACTCCACGAACGGTATCTCATACGCATTCTCACGGCAAGTTTTCCCATCTTCTAAGTGTAATATCTTGGCAAGGACCAGAGGAGTGGTGGGCTATGGGGACTCCACAAAGAAGCATCTAGAGGAAAAGGCCCGACTTGAAACTCAAAGAGACCGGATACAGCTCTAACGGTTTGAAGTGGGAAGCGACATTATGGACTCTGTATGCATTAGTAGATTCTCGAGGTTCGATCAGTCAATCGGGATGGTTCATCTGATAATCGATATCTCCGATGTCCGGACATCAGTCCCAAGATATTTACCTTCTTGGGCATCTCAGGGTTCATGATGCTCAAATTTCATTCAGCCCATCGCTCTCACACCCTAAAGCTGTTCTTCGGGTACTTTGTCCTATATCAAAAACCATAAATCGGGTCACTGTAAACTTCTCTTCAATCGATGCCCGCGATTGCGGGCACGAGACGTACCCAGATCCCATTTCCAAGAAGGTCCCCTCTGGGCGTTACTTGCATTGCAAACAGTTACCCCTTCTGACCCAAGCGAGAATAGAATGAGGGGAACCCTGCAACTAGCAACAAGCGGGGGATAATTGATATGACACCTTTCCCAATTACAACTACTCCGGAGTGTGAACCCCAGATAGAAGGGGTAAACATCGGGTATTCATCAAGCCACTTTCTGCAAGTCAGAGGTTCTGTCAAAACTTGGAAGCATCATTCTAACAATCTTTGCCGACGAGCTTGACAGACACTGGATCATCGTGTTCTTTCGTTTCATACTTCCCGCCAGTAAGTGGGCATCACTATTGCTACCCCTCGTCTTGGTACTTCTGTGGCGCCATAAGCAGTCTGCATGAGGGCTTTCTTGCCGAAGTACATGAAAGTATCGAGAGGGAATCGTAGTCGGATAGATCTCCAGCTGTACGAAGTACGTCAAATGGGAATATTACACGGCTTAAATTCTCTTTCAAGCGCAGACAGCTCAGCGTGAATGTTGCGACGATGTGTGCGTTGCTTAATCTAGTCACGGAGAAGTCTGGAACCTGGAGGGAGTGGGGTTGTTGATGTTTGGCGGGGTACTCTGGGGTAGCGAGTGGCGGCAGAGGCGTCGGAGGCACTTCGGGCGTACTTGGCAACTATTTTCTGGCCCGGTGGAGGAGTTTAGAAACCTCTGCTTCCTGTCGCCCTTCTTCCGTTCCTCCCCGAGTCATCGATCAAGAAACAGAGACAAGCTAAAATTATTGCCAGCCTAGTTTCCGCATAGGTGTAATGTCTGTGGCTCCCTACGAACATCCTACTCCTTCAACATGTGGATCGTTGACAAATCGGCATGTCTTTGAGACACCGGTGCTCAAAGTCTTTTACAGTTGGTTTTCCAAAGTCAACTTGACACTTTCAACTTCACAGCTTGGTACCTACTGCTCACCCGCTTTCTCTCCCTCTTTTGTGTATAGATTTTTCGGATCATCGCCAATTTGGGTCCACTGTTGGCTCTATATTACTGTCACTGAACTGGAAGACAAATGTTCCTAAATTACAAGACTGTATCATTTCAACAAACACCCCTAGCTCAAATATTGAAGAAAGCGACCCCAAAAGCCACACATATGAAAACAAAGCTCGCACTGCCTTCATTCACAACACCTCCGCTGGTAAGCACAGATACTGAGGTCGTGGCAGAAGACGTTGTAGTTGTAGAGGCTGAGGACGATAGGTTTGATGTCGAAGACGTAGTAGCGTTATTTGAAGTTGAAGTTCCAACGCTGGAATTGGTACTGTAAGAGGTGGTTGTAGATGATGCGGATGCTGTACTGTTGGATGTGGAGTCTCCACTGATTACAATCGATGTGTATGATCCAGTCTGATCTCCGTACGAATACTCTGATCCCGAGGTGGTATAGTCCTCAATCGTGAGATTCTTCACGTACATAGTGAAAGGTGCGTCGTCAAGATCAGTATATCCACCTGCCCACTCAACAGTTCCTTCGGATGAGTCCGCTCCACCACCGACCCAATTGCCCATTTTTACTTTCATGGGCGTCTGAGGGAAGTTCTTGCCATCCAAGGCATCGGCGTACAACAGGGTACGAAGCAACTCGCCGTCGACGTACCACTTGATGTACTCGGAAGTCCAGTCAATTGTATAGATGTGCCAGATCTCCTGAGGGTCATTGCAAGGTGGGTAGGTCGCTCTATCGTAGGTGGTGGTGTTGCCTTTGCCGAAGTAGTTCGTTTCGACGATAGTAGAATTGCCTCCCAACCATTCCTATGAATATTAGGCACAGTCTAATACCGGTACAAGTGTGGATCTTCTTACCCAGTCAATCTCATCAAGATCGTCTGACTCCATAACGAAACTGCTCACAACACCAGTTCCATTGGCCGCTTTCAATGCAACCGAGACTTTCCCGAAGAATATGTAATCATTGCTGACGATAGTCTTGGCCAGGCCATCCGATTCGATTATGAACTCAGCGCCATCTGTGCCGTAAGTGATTGTCGTCCCATCATCAGCGGTGAAGTAGGAACTCTCTCCTTCTGTAAAGTCGATGGTGACAGTTTTCCCAAGAGCTGGATCACTCGGACAGGCTGTGAAGCAGTCAGTACAGAGAAGGCAAAGGCCAAGAATCGCACTTACTGGTATTTGTCAATGGATTACAGTCCGTGTAAGTTTGACCAAAAGCGCAGGACGAGAGAGCCAAGACGGTAGCCGCGACGGATACATTTTGAGCTCTCATGGTGATGAAAATGGCAATAGACAATGAATCAATAAGTCAGAGAATGAGAAAAGTGAGTGTGTATTAAACTCAAGGAAAGAGGTGAATGAATAGAACTGTGGACGTCTATCTTTTGTGCTCGTCTACTCAGGGGCGGACTTGCGATGTTATAAAGCCTTCATTGATGAGATCTTTTCGTCCCGCCTTGTGGCTGAATGCAAGAATTCGCTCACCTAGTGTTTGTTTCTGATGGGTACGAATGCTGTGGATCTAATGATACGCAGCTGTGGGTATTTATCAACGCCTAGGGGCTGACGACGACATACTCGGTACGAGTAACGAATATCACGAGCCATGGAATAGGATGGGTTTTGAGTATCCCAGATAAAACTCCTACATCTCGCCTGGAACTTCCAAGATATAAGTCAACCTGCTTTACAGTCACCTGTAAACCACAATATCTTGCCCAAATCTCCAATTCAACTGTTCGTTGGGAAGAAACAAGCTTTGCGGGAGCGCAAGTCTCCATAAATAGAAGGTGGGTCTAGCCTTACGCGGCCCCCTTGCGCATTCGTTGACCATCCCAGCCACTTTACAAATACGGAATGGACTTGTGTTTAGCTGCTCTAGCAACACGAAAAGTACAATTTGGCGTTGAGCTAGGGAGAGCGGACTTCTAGCTGCGTATGCCGATCCTTTCGATACTACTTGGGGTGAGAAATCTGTCGCAGGACAAAGGCGGGCCTCGGTTAGAGGTTTTCGCTTAAAAAGGGGCTCCTCACGGATGTTTTGTTTACAAACTCCCTTATTCAGGTTAGCTAAATCAATTCAGATTTCCCAGGAAGGGTTTTGATAACTATATTAGGAGATCTGGGTTAACCTAGAACGACATTCTAGCATTTTACGCAGTATCATCCAAATTGAATATCACTGTCGGACACAGTCATTGTTGATGCGAACAAATCGAAGCATTTCCAGAACGTGCCGGGGCTTCGTCGGTTCTGTATTGGATCACACACAAGCACTTTTGAAGCAAGGAGCAGGATAGGGAAGGATGATGAAGGAATAAATAGCTTGTGTCTCTATAGCCTTTGCCCCATCAGATTTTCCAAAACCGGACAAGTACTCCATGACCATGGTAGTCAACTCAATTGAGTTGCTACTAGGCAGCAGTCTTAAAAAATAGTTCAGTCTTGCTAGTAACCATCATTTTTTGGGACTTGAATAAAGTCGAACAGGATTCATCAAAGCATTATAAGATATTGTAAGATGAAGAATAGGCCTAGATTATGACTCGATGCTTTCTGCTATATTATGCGAGATTGTTGTCGGTGTGATCAAAGATGAATACTAATGAAATGCTAAATGATTAGAGTATATTTCCAATTGTGCTATTCTAGGTTGATATACATTAAAGAGATTAATAACTTGTGAGGAGTAACAATAGAAATCATTATGATAATCTTGCCGAGAATCTAGTCTTGCATTCAAATCAAAAGTGATAAGATCTTGGATTCCACTAGATCATATAGCACTTTCATGTGTTAGAAGTCACCAACAGAATGTAAATCGTTTTTTCCCGATGTCTACTGCTAGATCGTTTGAATTACCAGGTGCAACATACAGGAAGCGGGGCATTCTACAGGGTCGTTGACCATGTGACGAACGCCATGTGTTCCTTCGAAGCTCCGGATTGCAGCCTTCTGGCCAAAAGCATTTCGACCAATGCTGAAAACAGATTCCTTACATGACCCAATCTTCAACAGAACTCTCACCATGACAAGCTCCAATTACACCCCACTACCTGACCCGAGTCGTTACATCAGACTGATCTCGGTTAATAAGCCCGTAAAGGAGTTGCATTCTTCAGCTCTGAGCACCAGTGAGATCTACTGCGATCTCAAGATCGTACCTCTTGCGCAAGTTTCAGACTACATGGCGCTTTCGTACACATGGGGAGATCCGAATGACACTCTTCCGATCTACTTGAATAATGCGCTTGTGCAAGTGACTTCCAACTTGCACTCAGCCTTGCTGCATACGCGAGCAGATCTCAGTAGAGAGCTATGGGTAGACGCCGTTTGTATCAATCAGAAAGATGATGTCGAAAAGAGTCATCAGTAAGTGCCATACTTCTATTTTCCCGCCTGCGCCTTAGTTTTTGAGGGGCCACACAGGGCTCCTGCTTCACTTGACAAGCACTGAGACCTCATCACTTCTCGACTACAATTAATGCGCCATGCTAACACCGGATACATATTCAGGAGTCCAAATTATGGGTCAGATCCATTCGAATGCCCATCACATCACAGTTTGGCTCGGTCCGGCTGACGAAACAAGCAACATGGTTATGGACTACCTTAATTATCTCGGTGAAGAAGCACAAGCATGCGGAATGGAACGCCTTGGGGATCCAGTCCATACGAAATGGTGTGAGCTCGCTACGAAATCTGTAGAGTTCAGAGACAAAGGCAAGATTGCCGATGGAGGCAACATCATGTATCACTTGAAAGAGGAAGACGATTCCGGAAAAGAGTACAAAGTTGCTCAGCTGTGGACGAACAGTCTCTACTACAGTATCAGCGACCGACACGATGCTGATATGTTATTCCCTGTTGAATCAATGGCTGCTTTCTTCAAGCGAAAATGGTGGTCTCGCATCTGGGTGCTGCAGGAGATTGCACTCGCGAAAGCAGTCGGTTTCGTATGTGGCAAGAAGACTTTGCCCAGAAGGAAATGTACTGCTGACTGGGCACTTTCACCACATATCGAGAGGTCATCCTGACCAGGATACGAGCAGATGATCGAAAGTTGACAGAGTATGAATCTGCAGTTGCTATGGCTGACTTTGACCAAAGACCGAAGAATATGTTGGGCATCAGGAAAAACATTCGAAAGGCACCGTACACCCTCATGTCCTTGTTGAGGATGACGTGCGTGGAGCAGAATCAATCGATGAAGCAAAGGGAGTACAGTCTTCAAGCCACGGATCCAAAAGACAAAATCTACGGTCTGCTAGGGATAGCATCTGACTACGACGTGCTGAAGCGAATTGCAGAGAGAGATGCCCAGAGGGTGATACCTAACTACGCACTTTCTTGCGCCGAGATTTACACCAATTTCACAATGACGATGATGATTATGGGCTATCCCAACATAATATCTCTCTGCCAATTTCCAAAGACGATCTCTGGACTCCCATCTTGGGTTCCAGACTGGTCAACCCCGTTGAAACTGCAGTTGCAAGCTAGCATGAACATTCAAGAACCGGCACTTTCACCATTATATTTCGCTTGCGGAGCGGGAACATCCTCCGCTGCACGAATACAGTTCTTTTGGACGGACAAAAAGGAGACAGTATGCTCGACTGACGGCTTGATACTCGACAAGATTGCAGCGACCAGGACCACGTACTCAGAGATTACAGAGAAGAGCAAAGATGCAGTTGCCTGGGTAAGAGAATGGATCCAGGTGCTGAATAATTTGAGTAAGCAGCGTCTGGGGGCATATGAAGATGATGACGAGCGTATGCTGGCTGTATTTCGTACTACCACGGCGGACTTCTGTGTCGATGAGGAAGGGAGGTGGGCACGTGTATCGGAGAAAGGACTCGCTGCCGCCTCTATGGTCCACTGGATAGGCGCTGATGAGGAAGAGGTCAAAAAGTCTGGATTCTTGAAGATGCTAGAACAGAATGGTCTTCCGCCGAGAGTTGACCATGAAGCCTTTGGAGATGTAGGAGGGTTCAGGTATATTGGAGATGTGGGACTGCGATGCAGGGGAAGAAGGCCGTTCGTTACTGAGAAGGGATATCTTGGTTTGGGCCCTATGGCTGTGAACGAGGGGGACAAGGTAGGTATATTTGCGGGGTTGCAGGTGCCCTTTCTCTTGAGGCCATATGGCAGCATGTACCAACTTGTCGGGGAAGCGTATGTTGATGGAGTAACGGATGGAGAGGCCTTTGAAGGGGAAGCAGTGGCCGAACAGATCCTCCTCTATTGATCAAACCCAGCGAGAAGTCATGAGGAACCAAGTGAGTAGGTACTGGTTGTAAGACTTGAAAAGCACTGTTCCGGCGCAAACAAGTGGGAATAGAGAGCACGCGCGCGCGCACAAAATATACCGAACGGCTCTGTTCAACAACGGGTCTGCTAAGTTAAGTCTTTTGTATGGGGAAGCCAGAAGTTGTGTGACATCGATCAGGGTTGAAATTAGATCTAAGGTGAGTGAGAGATTGCAATGGAGAATTGGCATTGGCTGCGAAGGTGAATAAGGTGGGGAACAGCACGGGCATGGAAGGCAGGCTGCAGGCAGGCAGACAGGCAGGCAGGCAGGCAGGCAGGAAGCCTTCGCTAAACAGGTCAGGTGAGGGCGGTGCAAACAGAGCAAACTCCTGCTAGCGCGAATTCGTGCACTGGCCACCGCAATTTGATATATCCCGTTGACCTGCTCCGTTTCTGTTCCTGCTTTTTTTTCCTCCTCAGCTCTCTTTGCCTATTGGCTTAGATCAAGTGTAGTGTGAGTACTCTCTTGCTCTTTGGCATGTTCCTCACTAACTCAAACTCGATCTGTTCTTTTCAGTTTAATCTCTGAAATGGCGCACTGCGTCAACATTGATTATACTTATTTTTTACCTTGGGAGTTGACCTCCTGGCTTGCCAGTGTCTCTTCCCACTGTGTCACGAGTCTTACACTGCCTCTCGTTGACGCGAACCTTTCATTGCAAATTCTGGCATGCCAGGATTGTGAAGAAGGTCAGTTTCTGATGGCCAGCTTCACGTGGGAGAGTTTCGCCTTAGATTGAGGCTATTCGCAACGAGACGCCATCATTCCCCACGTCGATCTGCTGGATCAGTTCAGGACGTGCCAGAATGTAGCGCTGGAGATCGACCCGAAGCTGTCGAGATTGCATGCTGAGCTTGCGACGGCCAAGTAATTTTATTTCCAAGCGCTCAGGATGACTGGAGAGAGTGCCATTGGAAGACAAGCGGGACGATACAGGGAATTGGTTGCTTGGAGACGTGAGAGGCAGAGGCTGGAGGCAGCTGCCATGAAGAACGGCGTCCTCGAACTAGGCAGATTTAAAAGCTGTACGTTGGGCCGCTGTTCGTTTTGGAAGATGACAGTAGACTCCGTGGCTTCTTCCAGCAGCGGCAAGTATCGTCTTTCTTGCAGTCTCCGCGATCCAACATTAGGCAAGTTGGAATTATCATCGATCTATGACAAAACCTTCTGGCCCGTACTGAATCTAAGCACGAGCAGTTCGTGATCAAGTTGGCGATGGCAGTGTTTACGTCCGCGACCCTGAACTGGCAAACAAACTCGCAAACGCCCAAGCACGATAAGCGGATCCGTCAAACGGCACATCCTCGAGCCCCAACATCATATCGAGATTTCGACGTTACCGTAAAGCCTCGTAGCATGGCATCGTCAGACGACGGCGAAGTATTTGAGGACTGCGTCGAAACGCCCTCTGACCTCCCTCGTGATATGGCATCACTAGACGACGACGAGGTGTTTGAGGACTGCATCGAAACGCCCTCTAACCGCCCTCTTAACACCACGAAGACCAAGTGCGGATCTAGCTGTCAAGCATCGATCCCAGCTACGGATCACAAGGATGGGGCAGACTCTGGAAGTCCCCAGACACCACGCGAGAGACAGATACAGCAGAAATTTCAAGCAGTACGCAGAAGCTCTCGAACTCTGCCGGAACGGGACGATGCTAACAATCCCCAGGCACGGATGGATTACGAAAACAAACGATACGTTGCCTGCAGAGAGAAATGCATGGATCTCCTCCGCCAGCGAAACCTCCCACCCCTTACTCGTTGTCTGACGTTGCAACTTCTGGCATCCTGTTCTTATTATTATGGAGCCAAGACTGCGCTGGAGCAAGCTTTGAAGATCGCAAGTCAGGTTTGTACTCTTTCATATATACATCAGTCCGATCTGACGAGTTTTAGTTGGGAGACTTGGATTCGCATGGGGAGTTACGAAAGGACGTTGAGGAGTTGTTGGAGGAACTTGAGCAGTATCGTCCAAAGCGTGGCGAACCCCATGTTTACATCAAGGAGCTCGAGGAGGAGGATCGTTGAGAGGCTGGGAGTCGTATGTAACATGGTGTTGATAATAGACTATGAACATTTTGGCAGTGGCGGATGAAGATCTGGTCTGGCTGCTGGAGGGGCGACGGCTTGCTGGTGGAATGGAACATCGACCAGGAGTGTACGATACGCAAGTTTCTTTTCCGACTCGAAGGCCGACGAAGCTTCATTGTTCTCGGCCAAAACATGAAGAAATTATCCATGGGCTCTACAAGACTTCGAGATTGGACTCAAATTCCTCAAGGCGTTAATGGCTATGGCTCTACAACAACATGGTGTAATCGGCTTGGGCTAGATCCAGACTTGTTTCTACTCACGAGACTCGTCCAAGGGCACTTCGCTTTGGACAGCAGACAAATGCCAATCGCAGAGCTTGTATCTACATCTTTCAGAAACGCGTGAGCTTCGCAGAGCCTCTACAGGTGAAGAACAGGGTGGTTGGCTTACTCTGCTTGTGACGAATTTCCCAACTAGACTAAGCAAGCTGCTGGTTCTCGTCGAACCTAGGTAACGGGACATCGAACCATTTTTCAGATGCCCAATCCTGAAGTCCATCAAGCCCTGCCTATCTCCTTCGAACATTCGGGACCGCTTGCAAGCAACTTCAGTATGACTGTTCCACGCAGACACTTAAGTCCACGAGAACTGCCCCAGTGCCATCCCTCAGCTCAATCTGCCCTACGAAAGCGTCCACAGTAATGCGTGCTGTATCCCCAAAGGTTACAATGTCAATCGCCTCTTGATTTGATTGGTATTGTGTCCTTACTTGACTCTCGGTTTTCCAAGATAGGTATTTTGGCTCGCAACTTGGGCAACAGAGCATCACTCGACTCCGCTACTCATCAACCCGAGCTAACCAGATAAAACAAAGCATGGGGAGTGACAGCAAAGTCGAATTGCATGATTGTACTTGGAGGCCATCAGAAGGTGTTCTCCCAGTTTTTCCGGCATCCTCTTGCCTGAGTGCGAACAGTAGTAGTCCATGACAATCCACAATCCGAGCCTGGATGTTGTTTAATATTCGCTTGAGCCGGCTGGCCCTCAATCCCCGCCATTCCATTCCATTTGTTCCTGAACGAATGCCTGACTTTCGGACACTGAAGCCTGCCGAGGATCAACTTTCCAGTCTGTTGTGGCCCTAGTCATGACGATCAAGAGTAGGGATGACACCGGTAAGTCGAGAGTATCAAACCGCTCGCCTCGTCGTCTTCAAGTACTACACCAGCAGTACCGAGTATGAAGTGAGACCAGGGGCGACGATGCGGTGCCAGCACCAAATTGGGGCTTCCCTTCCCCAGATTCGTCCTGCATGTGGTTTAGCTCTGTGGGCTGTGCCGAGGTCCCTTTCACATGCACTGGGGACGGAAGGGCGACCGACTCAAGACTCGGAGAGGCACGAGCAAGTAAGAACTCAACACTTACCTACTTATTGTACTGTATCTTGCTCCTACATCATTTAAGTACACCGCAGGTCACTTTGTTCCTCTTTGGGTTCTCTTCATTCTTCTCAACCACATCCAGATTCCTTCGTATTCCGCTCTCGTAACATTCAATAAACCACAAACCACACATCATGTCTCTCAAGAACGGCAAGTCTGCGTATTTTGGATCCTCATGTTTCGGACAAGTACTAATATTCTATAGACGCTTTCCCTTCTTCTGCGGCTTTCGATACTATCAACGATACCCTTAAATCTTCGGACGCCGAGCGCAAGGATGCCATCAAGCAAGCAAATGCCGTGTTCGCGTTCACATTGAAGAATAAAGCCGGTGAGACGGAGAGTTGGCACATTGATCTCAAGAATAAAGGAGAGGTTGGAAAAGGACTTGGAGAGAAGCCAACAGGTACCTGTCCCTCGAACGTGAAGTCTGGCAATTGTGTAGACAGGAGGAACAACACAACGAGATTGGCTCAGAACACAGGCTGACGTACATCAACAGTGACACTCTCCCTCTCAGAAGAAGAATTCGGCAAGCTGGTCTCCGGAAAGGCAAATGCACAAAGGTTGTTCATGTCAGGAAAGTTGAAGGTCAAGGGAGATGTCATGAAGGCTACAAAGATGGAACCTATCCTCAAGAAGGCTCAGACCAAGGCGAAGTTGTAGAGTGCTGGAATTGTACAACACCTCGTGTACACATAATTAGAATACATCAATACCCTCTTCCGTACCTGGTTTTTAGTTAATGTGAAGCGCATATAACCTCCTGCTGCCTGCTGTTGACAAACCTCATACATCCTATCCCGTCTTATCCTGGCTATCGGCGAACCCCGCTGAAGATTGGTCATGGAAATGCTAAAACAGCTTTCGTCTTCAAGAATGGGATTCGACCCATCGCATTATAGGAAGGTGCCATTGTGAGAACCAAAATTAATTGTGTCTCAAAACCAAGCGCGTTGCCATAGATTGTAGCTTCTCGTAAAGTAAACATCAAGAAAAGTTTTCGAAGTCTACCCCGCCAAAAACACAACAGTATGTCTCGACGAGATGGATGGCCATCGCGCATGGCAGAAGATGAATGGGCAGAGATTGCACAGGATATTCCTGCGAAGGACGAGCCATTCATCAAGCAGTATCTTTTTGGCCAGGAAGCGCTGATCGCCCAAGAGAAGAAGCAGAGAAGCGGTAAGTACTGCCTCGACACCACACATGAGCTCAATACTGACGGTCATAGACCATGCATTCCGCGAATCCCTCTCCCCCATGGCAAAGGAAGCCTGCGCGATAGTCGACAGAATACGAGACGAGGAGAAGCGTACGATATGGACGTCAGAATTCGAGGACCACATTGCCCAAGAGACTGGCGCAAATGTATACCCTGGAATGATGTTCTCCCTGGCAAAGGAGAGAATGGAGAAGACGAAGCTATGGCAGATCATTCGGAAGATGCCCAAGGGAGCTCTGTTACATGCCCATATGGACGCTATGGTGGATTTTGACTATCTCTACGATGTGCTGTTGAAGACGCCTGGAATGCATATACAAAGTCCAACACCTTTGGCCACCTCAGCGGCTCTTGAAAGTAGCGGCTTCAAATTCCGATTTTTCAAGGCCGAGAAAGGTAAAATGTGCTCTGGGATTGGGACTGGCCATTTGCTAACTGTTACTACAGGAATAAACACTTCTATCTGGAGTCCTGAATATGCTCTAGATACCCCGGTCCTCCTCACCAAAGCGGCTGATGCTTTTCCAAATGGCGGCCGGAACGGCTTTCTATCCTGGTTGAAGGATCGTACGACCATTACACATAACGAGTCAATTGAACATCATCACGGTGTTGATGCCGTGTGGCGGAAGTTCCAGTCCTGCTTCATCATCCTCAATTCGGTCATCTTCTATGAGCCAATTTTCAAGCTTTTCATGAGACGGATGATGCAGCAATTGGTTGCTGATGGAGTCAAATGGGTCGACCTGAGACTGGCATTCGCTTTCTTCTACTACCGCGAAGGCTCGGAAGAGCCAGAACCGACTTATGATCGAATGTTCAAGATCTTCGGAGAGGAGGTTGAGAAATTTAAGGCTTCCGAGGAAGGAGAGGAGTTCTGGGGTACTCGAATTATCTGGACTGGTATGCGTCTTTCTCTGGGCTTTTTGGCATTTGCTTCTAGGAGTCTGCTCCGCTTACCATCGACTAATGCATGTTTTATAGGGCTTCGAGCGCTCGACACTAGAAAGATCGTGGAGGACATGGACGCTTGCATTGCCATCAAACTTGCCTATCCCCATTTAGTGTCTGGTTATGACCTCGTTGGCCAAGAGGACCCAGGTCGACCACTCAAAGACCTTCTTCCAGAACTGTTCTGGTTCAAGAAGCAATGTGTTCAAGAGGGCATCGAGTTGCCTTTCTTCTTCCATGCCGGAGAGACACTTGGTGACGGAAGTGATACTGACCAGAACCTGTTTGACGCTGTCCTCCTTGGGACAAGAAGAATTGGTCATGGATTTTCATTGTTTAAACATCCTCTTCTCATTGACAGTAAGTGCATATCCTGCCCCATTTCTGGCGAAGCAACCAAAACTACGCAGCATGAAGAATGCACATTCTAGATGGTGAGACTCTAATCAGACCAATGCTAATTGACTTCAAGTGGTCAAGGAGAAGAAGATCCTCGTTGAGAGCTGTCCGATCTCCAACGAGATTCTACGCCTCTGCGCCTCAATTATGTCTCATCCTCTACCTGCACTTCTCTCTCGCGGCGTTGCTTGCTCTCTTTCCAACGACGATCCCGCTATCCTAGGACAGGGCACCAACGGAATGACCCACGATTTCTGGCAAGCTCTTCAAGGCTGGGAAAACCTTGGACTAGCTGGTCTCGGCTCTCTTGCTGAAAATAGTGTTCGCTGGGCAGCTTTCGAGGACCAAAATCAGGCTGAATGGGTCGCTGGCATCAAGGAAGCTTCCCTTGGAAGTGGTGTAAGAGCCAAAAGGATGCAACAGTGGTCTATCGAGTGGGAGCAATTCTGCCTCTGGATCGTCACTGAGTTTGGAGATGATGGGGAGAGTGTCCAAAAGCTGCGTCAGGAGACGAGTCTGGATGCTCAGGATTAGATCGGATCTTGGCTGCTTCAGTTTGCTTCGCTTTGCTCTGGTCGGCTTGGTTTGGCGTTTGTGTGGAAAAAGAGGTAGAGGAATACTCTGACCCTCATCGGTTCAGGGGCGTTAGGATGAGTGAAACGTAGATGGCTTGGGTCTAGGTCGGCCTCTGAAACTAGTCTGATTTCAACATTAGAGGCAGTTCAACACTGAAAATAGAGAAAGCAAGGCAGTATTAGATTGTTATCTGATATTTGCTTTCACATTGACACGGTCTCACAGACCCGCGATAGGCGAAATGCCTGGTTAACTGCCACCCTGAGCTGGCCTGGGATTGAGACCAGACTGAGGTAGAAAGAGGCGTGATGTGAGCAGAGACTATATATACCAATTGCGAGTTCGTCTGCTAGTTGGGAGGAGGAAAGGAAGAGTGAGGAGGAAAAATGCATCACAGTGGAAAGCCATCGGGACTCATGCTCGTTCAAAATTTTATCTACTCGAGGTCAGTTCTCTCGAGATCAAGAACCTAGTATTACATCTATAATGCACGGGAGAGAAAACAATCGCTATGCAACGCCAACCATGCAGTCCTTAATGACTTTTTGTCCGACCGAAACATGGAACCACCTAGTATCACCGGAAAGAAAAACACGCTTCCCCAAATAAAAACAAAACCCGGCGAAACTACAAGTCTAGCACCCAAATCCGAAGGCTAGATTCAGCCGGTGAATGGGCCAAGAATGATGTGACGTCCCGTGTGCATGTCATTCAAAATGACTTGTTCCTCTCCAGAACCTCTGCTAATTCCTTCGCTAAGTCCACTGTCTTGACTTGCAGAAGCCAGGTCTCCAAGCTCTTCCCGTCATCAGCATTTGCGAGAAGTTTGACTGTTTTTGCTGCTGCCTCGTAGGTGACTTGACTTAAAAGTGCCTTATTCAATACAACTGTGCCAAGGGGGTCAGCACGAAGTAGCATTCTGACAGCCTTGGTATCTTTGTCCTGGAGAACTCTGAGAGGTCCCAGTCCTTTCGTGGTCCACTTGCTCCCCTCCTCCGCCGTCGTAGTAAACATCAGTGCCTTCGCACGGACCTCAAATAGCACTTCCTCATTCTCCTCGCCAGGGCCACCAGATGTTAGGTTGATTTGCTCATGGACCTCAGCATCTGGATCTCCGTCAACTCCACTGTCCGCATCAGTTGTGACGCCTGGCGAAGTTGCTCTCGAGGTGTTTGCAGAGCCAGCAGCAGAGGGGAAAAGTGATGAGGTGACGCTGGGTGCTCCGAAACCAAAGCCAACATTGGCTGAGGCCGGTCCCTTTGCACCGCTTGAGCTGCCAAAGAGGTTGGACGGCGCAGGCTTAGAGTCCTTGCTACCGAAGAGGCTGGATACAGGAGCTGAGGTGGGTCCGCCAAAGATGTTTGAAGTATTGCCCGTCTTAGTAGGTGTGGCCGCTGTGATGCTGACTGTAGGTGCCGAAGTGCCTTTTTCAGTGTCTGCTGCAGCCCCAAATCTAATAGGGCTATCAGGCTTCCAAGTCTGATCGGCAGGTACACCAGGGGTGTTATTGAAAGGATTACTGAATGGGCTGCCAGCATGCTTGAATATATTGGATGTGCTTGGTTGGGTATTCTCCTTCTCCTCAGTTGAGATGTGTCGAACAGGATTACCATTGCTGTCCTTGGTGATTCTGTCAAAGAGACTGCCTCCAGGAGTAGTAGTACCAGCTTGCTCCTTCTCTGTGGAGGTATCTTTGCTCCCAATTCTGTCGAAAATACTGCGTCCTGGAGTTGACGTTCCGCTTTGCTCCTTCTGAGTGGTTGGTTCTTTACTTCCAACTCTACCGAATAAACCTCCGCCAGGAGTGCTGGAACCTGAAACGAAGGGATTTGCCTTGGGAGTGCCATAATTACTCAAGAAGTTCGTCTTCTTTGCAGAAGCAATTCCATCTCCGGTTTCTGAAGCAGGGGTACCTGGTCCGCTAGCATCATCGCCTGGGTGGTAATTGGGGTCTCGATTCTCTTCATCTCCATCAGTGTCTTCATCCGCGCTTTCATCATCTGCATCATTGCCTTTGCCACTATCGGCATCAGAAAGATGGCCGAAGATGTTGCCACCGAACGAAATTGGTTTATTTGATGCATGTCCATCAAGAACAGAACCCGTGCTGCTTCCCAGAGGCCCTGGTGTTGAAGTTCTAGAGACATTCAGGGAGCTGAAGACGCTGTTTCCTGAACCTTGGGTCGCGTTGTTCTGACCGAAGAATGGCTTGGATGAAGCAGCTTTGGTGGATGGCTCAGGTGTCAAGCTCTTTGAGAGAGGCTTGCCTGAATCTGCCCTGTTAGTCTTTGGAACGAAAGCATTGCGGGCGTTCTTCGCCAGGTCTTCCAATGACTTCAGTTCAGCCTTGCGCTTCTCATGGTATTTCGCCTTAAATTCCTCCAGGTCACCGTCATCAGAATCATAATCCTCATCAATGGCCTTCTGCAGAAGCTTCTTCTCATTATCCTCCTTATCTTCCGAAGCTTTCTTCCCGAACTGAGCCAGGAAATCCACATGCCCCGTCGAGAAGGTAGGAGGCTTGAGAGTGCTTTCCTTTGCTACCGAGGCGCTATCTTTGGAGAATTCAGCTGCAGGCTTAGGAGAGAATGGGTTCGCAGCCTTCGGAGTGAATGAGTTGGTCTCGGTGGAGGTGGTGGCACCGAACAAGCCCGGAGTGGAGGATGTCTTTGGAGTGAACGTTGACTTCGCACTGGGAGTGCTTAATGAAGCGAAAAGACTCGAGGATACTGGTGCTGCCTTTGGAGTAAACGTGGCCGAAGCAGTAGATGGCGCTAGAGATGGTATGGATTTAGTAGGTGAAGCGGGCACTGGCAATTTACCAAATGGATTGATCCTGGGTGTATCCTCTTTTGGTTCTGGGAGAGGAGCTGTCTTCTTTTCTGGGCTGAACTTAGCGGGGCTGCTTGGCTTTGAGGGCGAAGGGCTGTCGAGTATATTTTTGAAAATGTTCGAAGTGTTGGATCCGACGGTACTGCCATTCAATCTAGGTGTCTTGATCTGTCTCAGTGGGCTCGCCTCTTCGGTATCCTTAGTAATCTGTGATTCGGCCTTTCTTTTATTCTTCATTGGGGAAGGAGTGGTGAGGTTTGACGATGGATTTCCGTGCTGACTGAGGGCGGCTGACTTGAGAGCATTGGGCTCGTGTAACGCTTTGCTGGCTGCAGAAATGCCGGTTCCATTGGCCTGAGGCTTGGTCTCAGAAGTAGCTGGGCGCTGTCCTTGCGTTGGTTGCTCTTTCGTACGCTTGCTGGGATTCTCGTTTTCTTGGTCTCCATCTTCAGCCAACTTCCGCTTGCTGGGTGTCTGACCGGGGACGGCTGTGCCAGTGATTCGAAATGGGTTGACCGCATTATCCTTTGCAGAATCGTTCTGGTTTGTGCCACTCTGGCTGAATTGGTCTTGACGAGCGTTGTGTTCCTCAACCAGTTTGCCTCGCAGCTTGATGTAGCGAAGTAATGTGGGCCTAGGATTGACATCGGCAGGGAGCGCTTCAAACATGGCTGACATTGCTTGATTCATCGCATCAATCCGGTACTTTGTGATCCAGTTCGCCTGGACTTGTAGGTCATCTTTCAGGTCGCTTGGCAAAATCTTGGCAATCTGCTCGTCTGAAATATTGAAGGGGTCGGGTCCAGAAGCCAAAGCTGGATGATTGGCCGGGAGAGGAAATGAGGTGCCGAGGAAGTCGACCTTTACGCTGGGTTGGGGTGTCTGCTGTAGGCTCTTGCTTGACTGGGGTAGAGTGGGAGACATCCCGCTGGATGGAGGCTGACTGGCTGCCATGGGGGCGTCTTTCAACGGAGAGGAGATATTTGGTGTGTGTTGAAGAGAGGAAGTAGATTGGATTTGTGACTTATTGCCATTCATTGCGCCATTGCTGGTATTGTTCTTTGAGCAGTCAGCAAGAGTTCTGGTTTTGTTGAAATCACTCCCAGGTTCCTAATGTAATATGTGGTGGGCAGTCCACAATAACAACCTAGGATTTGGGACCCTAAGCGAAAAATAGACATGGAAAACTTACTGAAGGTGAAGATTGAGCAAACGAGGGCGCAGGACCCTTCTTGAATGCAGAATCAGACTCCGCGTTCGAAATCGCGCTCGCATCGCCGTTCGATCCACCCCCGACACCACTATTGGCCTTGTGTTGCTTCACAGATTCATTGACTGGTTTGTTAAGAGTTCCAAAAAGGTCTCTCGTTCCTGACTGCTCCGAGTTGGCCTTGCCAAACAGATCATTTGCCGGGGGCGATGCCTTGACTGTGCTACCAAACACATCGGCTGTCGAAGATGGTTTGTTCAGCCCACCAAAGATATTGCTAGGTGTGGAAGACTTCTGTTCTCCAAAGAGGTTGGGCGTTGGCGATGGACCGGAAGTTGAAGCTGCATTACTTGGTGGCCCCCCAAACAAGTTGTTACTGGTTGCTGCTGGGCTTTGCTCTCTGCTTCCAAACAGGTTGTTCGTAGGCGGAGGTGCAATGGTCGTGCTTCCAAACGTGTTACTCGTTGGCGCAGCCGAGCCCAGGGTATTCAGACTTTGCGCTGGTTGAGAAGTAGAGTTTCCGAATAGTTTACTCAGAGGAGGTGCAGTAGCAGACTGGGATCCAAAATTCACGCCAGAACTTGAAGACGGGGTCGGGCTTTGACCAAACACAAAGGGGCTAGCTGCAGGCTTCTCCTGCGCTGTTGTGGATCCAAATGTGAAGGGTGACTTGGGTGGCTGAGGTTGAGGGTCGTTTTGCTGCGCTGTAGAGCCAAAGGTGAAGGGTGACTTCGGTGCTTGAGGCTGAGGGTTGTTCTGCTGCGCTGGAGCTCCGAAGGTGAAAGGTGACTTCGGTGCTTGAGATTGGGAGGTGTTTTGCTGCGCTGGAGAGCCAAAACTGAAGACAGGGGTCGGAATCTGAGGCTGAGAAGTCGCCGGCTTCTCTTGAGACGCGGAAGAATTGAAGTTGAAGGGCGAATTAAAGGATTGAGGTTGCGTGGTGGCTTGCTGGCCGAATTGAAATGGGCTGTTGGCTGTCTTGCTGTCTGCAGGTCCAGATCCAAAGCTGATGCTGGGGCTTGCTGGTACCGGCTGCGAAACACCACCAAAGGAGAATGGATTACTCGCAGGCGCATTGCCTCCGTTGAAGTTATTTGACATAGCTGGCCCTGACGAATTACCAAATGAGAATATATTGCCACCCGGGGCTGGTTGTGCTGTTGAAGCTCCGAATGGGTTGACTGAACTCTGACCAAATGGACCAGACTGTTGGGCAGCCGGCTGGTTCTGCTGTATGGTAGATGAACCTCCAAACTGTCTCTTCATAGCTCTGTCATCTCCTGGAAATCGCCCTTCGTTGTCTGACACGTCTGGAGAGGGAGTTGCATTACTACCAAATGAAGGCGCGGCGAAGTTCATTCCCCCAGGAGCAGCAAAATCGAAGGATCCTGAGCCTTGTATGGTTCCACCAAACATTCCACCCCCGTTCTGCGATGGCTGGGCAAATTGGGGTACAGAGTCAGGTCGCGATCCTGTCACGGTACGGCCTGTCCGCCCCTTGGGCTTTGCCTTGATATTTCTTGCTGCTAGTTGCGCAGCATTCGCACGCTGAGGAGCATCCATCTTTGCGTGTTAGGTTCGAGCCCAGTTTCGACGCTTCGATCTGCTTGTGTGCACGTCGAGGTCGAAAGGTAGGTACGGGAGATCGAAATACTCGATGTGAATGCCGGCGCGAGCGACACCTTCTCGCGCGAGTATCGAGGTCAGGGGGTCCAAATCCTCGAGTATCCCACTCAATATTCGACTATCGAAGTGGCATCAAAATGCTGGTAACGGTGTTGCGGTGGTATTTCGTCAACGTGGGCGTGGACGCGATCTGGCAACCAGCAAAGATCAAAGAATATGGATCTTGATAAATCCCAGCACGGACTCTTCCAGGGAAACCTGGGCGGCTCGTCCACATAAGCCTAAAATACAAGGCAAAAACACAGATTCACCCATCCAAACAGCCGACCTCACCTCATCACTCAAAAATCCACATATCGTAGTGCGTAACGGCTTAAAAGCTGCAAAAGGCCCACGGAATCTCAAGAAAGGTCAAGTCTGATAACAGCGCGACTATTGTCCTGATCTAAATAGAATGCCAAGTCGCTCAACGGCAACCAATCAGTATAAAGATTGACGCATTCTCAGACGAGCAAGAAGAGATCACGACACAGCTTACAAATCACAACATATTGTAAGTAGGGGCAGCTTGTATTATCCCGTGCTTCGAGCACTGGCTTCTTGTACTGTAGCTTTCCATGAAAGCCTGTTCAATTTCGGTTACCTCCTGGTTAGTAAGCTCGTCATCGATTTTATTCCCCTCCTCGTTTCCGAGATATTCTCAACTGGTCTCATCGTCTAAATCCCAACACCTTTTTGGTTACTCTAGTTGTTTGGACGCGTTGAACTACATTTCATGGCCACCTTGATAGCCCCTGCTGCGGGAAGTTGGGCCTGCCCTATGTGGTGTTGCTTCAATTCTGTTAAAAACACGCCTTCGATACAGTGAGCTTAGTTGTGACATTGCAGGATGATCTTATCACGAAGGTGATGCATGGCAAAGGACGAGAACCATGATTTTGAGAAGAGAGGCATATATAAACAACTGTACCAATTGCACACAATGATAGGACAGCAATACTACTGCCTTATTTTGTACTCAGCTCAGGGCTATCACCGAAGCACATGGAGAGATGCGCATCTGGATATCGTGCTCCCTTTGTTCCACCCACCCTCTCAATCATCGTTCTGATTATTGTTTCATCCTCAACAGAAAGCTTCACATTCACAGCACCAGCATTCTCCTGCAGGTATTTGATATGCTTGGTTCCAGGTATCGGAATGAAGTCTTTGGAATTAGCCATAATTATCAAATTGAAAAGCCAGTTCACTTACCTTCGCCTTGAGCGAGGACCCAAGCTAATGCCAACTGACCAGGAGTGCAACCTTTCTCTGCTGCAAAAACTTCTAGCGCTTCAACCAGTCTCAAATTATCCCCAAAATTCTTTTCTGAGAAGCGTGGGAACATTCTCCGAACATCCTTCTCGTCGAAGTCGTCTCTGCTTCGGATGGTTCCCGTGAGAAAGCCACGACCCAGTGGTGAGTAAGGTATAATCTTGACACCCAGAGCCTTTGCCGTCTCCAAGAACTTCGTCTCCGGCGATTCGATCTCGAGAGCGAAAAGAGAAAACTCCATTTCCGCAGCTGCAATAGGGTGTAACTTGTGAGCTCTTTCCAGAGTTCTGGCAGAGCATTCGGACAAGCCAAGGTTTCGGATCTTGCCCTCGTTCTTGAGCTCCACCATGGCTTGGACTGTCTCCTCGATTGGAGTGTTGCTGTCCACTCTTTGCTGAAGATACAAATCGATGTAGTCCGTATTCAAGCGTTCGAGACTACCTTTGCAAGCCTCCTTGACGTACTCGGGCTCACTGCAGATCAACATCCTGGGTTCGGTTTCTTGAACCTTAACTCCAAATTTGGTGGCAAGGAAGATTTCACTTCGACGTCCTGTCTCCTTGAACCATCGGCCAATAAGTCGTTCGTTGTTGAATGGGCCATAGGCATCACTAGTAACCCAACTTGTTTACATTAGCTTTGCATTCTAAGCTTACGCGGTGAAAGCCTCGGAATGCCATTTGGGCATTCAGACTACTCACAAGTTAATGCCCATGTCAGCAGCAGCTGTGAGGACTTTCATGCACTCTTCCTCGTCCGGGAGGCCGTCTGATCGGGGAATAGACATTCCCATGCACCCAAGGCCTATAGCCGAAACGACACCTGCGCTCAATTTGCGCTGAGGGAATGTCATTGTAAAGAGATGGTACGTTGATAGAAAAGATTCTTGGATAGCTTTAAAATAGGAATGCTGGACGAAGGATTGATGAATCTGGGAGAGTCATTGTCTTTCAGAGGGAGCAGAGCATGAATATATAGATCCGTGGCTGAGAACAATGCACAAGTGATGACATCGGGATCATGACGAGGACTAGAAGGCATAACTGCCACCTTACTTCCAGTTTCCACACATTTAGCACCAATGATAGTCTGCTATTGATAAGATGAAGCAGGCATATTTGATCGTGTTTCGCTTAAGTCCTAACTCCAAGATGCCGTCGGGAACGGCAGGTAATTGGGTCAGCTCCGTCGGACAATTGGCGATGGATGGACTCCGTCGAGAGCTGAGATCGCATCCCTGCTACCGGTATAATCGATCGACTCACTGTGCCTCATACTGTTTCTCGAGAGGAGACTGGCGAATGCTTAGATAGCGACATTTCAGCAGGCATGAAATTTTGATACTTTCGCGTTGGCTTATCCTTATCAATTATACGTTTGCGCGCCAACTCCTCACAACTATCTTTACATCCGCAGCCTTCAGTGCCCGTAACCCACTTCACAACATACTACGAGGCATATTTCGTACGGCTTGGCGGACACCCAGGTCACCTAGAATCTCTGTACATTTATTAGTACCATCTCGGAATGTGAATATGGTATCGCTTACCTTCCGCGCCTCCCAAAATGGCATCAAATTTATACGTCCTTTGCTCAGTCAGTACCAGTCCAAATCCAAAGCAGCATCGCTACCCTTTCACTTACCGGTGAAACATTTCAATTGTCTTTCCCATGCCCGTCTGTGTCAAAGCTCTGCCACCAAAGATCTGAACCGCCTCATCGGCAATCTCATGCGCAGAGCGAGTTGCAAACATCTTCAGCAAACCGATGGGACCAGCGAGATGAGTAGACTGTTGCTTGTATGGCATCAGAGTCATTTGGTATGTGATGTTTTCCAGCCCTAAGGAGTCGAAGTGTTAACAATTGCCAAAAGTGTTTTCTTTGCGTTTTGTCGCTTTGTGAAAGTCAACAGATATGACGGGAGCCATTGATACTTACAAGCCTGGTTCGCTTCACAATGTGCGATCATTTTAGCAAGTCTGTATGGTCAGCTTCCAAACAGTACTTCGGAGAGGGCAACCATACTTCTGACGGATAACAGGCTGGTCCATGAGTGTCTTTCCAAAAACCAGTCTCTGATTGCTCCATTTCATGCACTCTTCGGTCACAAGCCTAGCTTACATTAGCACTGGTAAAATTTGTTCGAGATCTTGGAAAGACCTGCCTGCTCATACGAGTTGTTCCACAAACCATCATCCAGCGCTCGTGATTGAAATTTGAAAGGATAACGTGGATCCCCTTGTTCTCCACGCCTAAGAGATTCCCCACGGGTACTTTCACATTATCGAACGTGATGAATGTCGTTCCAGCAGCAGCAGAGTAACTCGTCTTGATCGCGGATGTCTCCACGCCTTCACCCCGTTCAATGACCACAACAGAAAGGCCCTTATCTGTCTTGACCCCGGTGACAAAGTAATCCGAGAACACACCATTTGTGATCCACTTCTTGGTGCCGTTGACGATATAATGCTTTCCATCTGCTGTTTTCTCCGCTGTTGTTCGAATACCAGCAACATCAGAGCCAGCAAAAGCCTCTGTAATAGCAAGGCAGATCTTCTTTTTGCCAGAAAACACTTCCTGGGCAATCTTGTTCTTCCAGGCTTCATCGTTTGCAAATTGCAAGACTGCTGTTAGACCAATAGTCATTCCAGCCAAGTTTCCGTCTTGAAATCCTCTTGCATTGGCTCTCGTCATCTCTTGGCCCACGATCATGTCATGGAAATAGTCGAACTCCTCTCCCTTCACAACACCATCCATCAATTCTACACCGTGCAAATGTTTGCCAGGGCCCAACCGCATGTGTAAAATACCCTTCTTCGACATTTTATCAATCAAATCCTGGGGAATATGCTTCCCGGTTTTTTCGCACTCCTGGGCAACCGGGTAAACTTCTGTGTCGACAAACAATCGCATTGCTTTTTGTAACCTGCGGTGGCTGTCCTTGAAATATGGACTCTTGAATTGTGGCGTGAGCCCTGGTTGACGTGGAAGTAAGCAAATGTCCGGCCATGATTCCACAAGAAGGCTACTTCAGGATCGGAAGGCTAACTTAATCATGATATGATATTCGCCGTAATACGTACATGTTGGTTCTGCGTATGGAACAGGGCTCAGATCTCCAGCCTTGTGTTCAATCACTTTTGATTTCTCCCCGTCGATGGTACCTATACACAGGTTCGAGTACTTTTGTAGGACCTCTTGTCGATGGAGATTGTAGAAAGCTTCGGTGGCATCGGTTCCAGCAACTGCAGTATGAGGTGAGTTATGACGAATACATCAAGTAGGTAAAGTTGACCGACCTTGCTTCAAGACTGCTTCTCCTCCGGGGTGCGCATCAAGAAAGTCTGTGACATCGTAGACTTTGCTGTCGATAACAAACCAAAGGGAATCTTCGGTATTGTTCTTAGCCACCTCGTCACGAGAAAGAGTCTGGTGAGGCATCGTGTCTGGTTGCTACTGTGAGAGTATTTGAGAGTACTTGCCCTTGAATTGAGTACAAAATCTAAACAACAAGGTTGAGTGCAGCTCACTTCAATCCGAGATGTTTATATTTTGGAGAGGTTCGGATGTTGAGATTACTCTTTACCCCGGCTGTCCCAAGATCTGGGGAACTGTGATCAGATACCGAGGTCCGCGGGAGCCAATAGGCGTGATTACATTACACAGTGCTACCCCACAACTCTTTGCCCTCTTCTATCATTCCAATTGTGCCAAAGTTCCCCAGAAGTCACAGTAAATTGGCGTAAATGCTGGTTATACTCGAGTACAGACAGAAGACTACGGCAGATCTACATCTCATGTCGGATATACGAACGTTACACCCATTCGTGTTTTAAATGCGTGTACCAAAGACGCAAGTAGGTAAGGTACTACTAGGCGCCACAAACTGGAGCCCGAACTCCAGCTTAGACTGATAGTGGCAATGTGTAGCGCTTATCTATACTGTTTTTGATTTGGCTAGCTTCTTAACAGCCCTCAATCATCGCCAACTCTGCAGGATCGAAGACAGGGTCAAGAAACACAAATACGGTCTGACAGAGGATTACCAGACGCTCGCTGTGACTCGTGCCAGCTCACTACTGTTGAAAAGAACGCGCATCTTCAAGTACGTACTTGATCACAAGCACAGGTTCACGAGTCAGCCTCAGTCACGCCAGGCTTAAGACGCGAGCTGTTGCTTGCGTCAAAACAGTAGTGGCTTGCCCTCCATCAGAGAAGCTGGAAGTCGGTTCCAAACAGGAAAGGAAAAGCTCTCGTCTAGCTGGGATCACTCATATGGTCATGGGTCTTGCGGTGTCGTCGGTCCAACCTGGTAGATAATCAAACAGATACTGTACCTAGACGACCTTCGACCCGCGAAAGTGACAAAGTGAATCGAGACGGGACGGCACCTCAATTCACAGTTCGAGCTCGAGCTCCCGCTCCGAGGTCTGCCCGACGCGCTAGCGCGGCTGAAGTTCTTATCGATATCGGACCGGGGTCGTATGTACAGTACTGTACAGTATCTCGTGAAGTGGTACAGTGACGACGAATTGCGAGCTTCTGCCCGCCACAACACAACACAACACAACACCAACAGAGCGCGCGGCTTGCCCAACCAAATGGTCTCTGGTCATTTGGTACCAATAACGACTTTCATTTCGACACTGTGGGAGCTGTACGAGAACAATACCACCCACATTTCTGCAGCTTTGGCGAACAATGAATGCTAGGCTACAAGTCCCGGTCGATGCCACGAGGTGGTGATTAACACGAGGGCACCACGACTGCTAGCATCACACGAGTGGAGTTCTCCACGCCTTGCTCTCGATATATCCATATTGCACCTCTCACCATGGCATCCTACTTTCAGTCATATTTCCAAACTTCCTCGATGCCGAAGCGCCTACTCCAGTATGTGCTGGCAAGGATTGAGATTCTGGATACCGATGCCTTGGACTTACAAAATCTCGATATAGCATGGGGCAAGAATAGTACTTTTGAATTCAGAGATGTTGCCATACGGATGAAGGTGAGACATCTGATCATTCTTACTGCCACTTCAGTACTGACCAGTATGTGCTGGTAGAAATTAGAAGGACTCCTTCAGTTACCGCCCTCACTCGAACTGGTCAAAGCCCAAGTCCTCCTCTTACGCCTCACAATACCTGTGAATATATACAGTAGCCCCATAATCGTTGAAGTAGATGGTATCGAGAGTCTTCTATGCGTCAAGTCCAATTCAGAAGCAGTGCCCGTACGCCCCTCATCTCGTAAGAACCACGATCGGATGCAAAAGCGGCCACCCGCGCCATCCTATCCAAAACAATCCCACAATGTGCGAAGGGGGGCTGAGTTAGAAAGGACCGATGAGCAGGATGAGGAGCCTGTTATTCCAACAGCAGTCGACCTTGCTGCGTCTTTTCTACAAACTGAAACGGAGGATGAGAGAGCAGAGTTGGAAGCTGCACTTCTATCAGAAACACAAGATATCGGAAATTCTTCAGTTTTGAGTGAGGATGGGGAAATCCCGGTTGGGACAGGCGCTGCACTTTCTCTTCCAACTTTCATGGCTAGATTCATACAAGGCATTGTGGATCGCTTACAGGTCAGAATACGGGGGATCACCGCCAACCTGGATATCGAAATCCCTACAGAGTCCTCTAGACGGACAGTTACCAACCAAGTAGATACTGTTACTGTTCAACTGAAAGTAGAGGATGTAGAGATACAGGGCGTCACGCATAAATTGGAGGAGCTTGACCGGGATACAGGCCTCTCTCAACCGCCATATAGGGAAGGGACTAGGCTTGTCTCTCTGTCCAAGATTACAGGATCTCTGATATCCGATGCGAACTTCTTTTCGACTCTGGCCCGCTCATCTGCCATGTCTTCGCCATCTGCCATGCATTCTGACATGTTCGAAGACAGGAGGGTAGGGTCCAAGACCAAATCAGGAATTCACGAAAGCACTCATCAGGCGTTTGATTCTGAATCTTCAACAGATCGAGGCTCCACTGCTTCTGGCAGTATTTCTATGGCATCTTTACCCAAACGACCTTCCGGTTTGCAATCTATGAGCAACTCGGTGGTTGTCAGCGATAGCGGAAGGTTCGACGATGCGCCTGAAGATGATGAGACATCAAACATATATGATAGCCGCATTGACCTTAACGAGGTTGGTGACAGCGTGTATGGGGACTCGGCATACCTGGATGAGGTTCGAGAAAGCGAATATTGCGATGAGCAGGCGTACATGTCTGAACAGTATCCCCCCAATGCTCGCCTCAAGTCACCTTCATCTACACCGCGGGGTTCGATACATGTGCCAGTCCTCAGCCCTTCAGATATCACTGCTGGAGTTCTGGAGTCCGCTACAAAAAATCCGCCTCCATCGATGTTACAGTCAACCATATTGCCTCCGAGATCTCACCCAAGGTTTTCGCATGACCGAGTCTCCCACTCTCAGCCATCTTTGCGTACAGAGCCTGCATCAGTAGCCAGAGACAGCATTCCAAGCGATCAGTATTTAAACGATAAGGCCGTTGTTGTTGATGACAGTGATGGAGATGACGAGTATGACAACAGTACACCTCTAGCCGAAGAGGACCTTGCTCAGTCTCAGCTTTTCAGCCACGAGGCTGCTGAAAGCATGTATATGAGTGCTGTGTCTCACAGCTCCTCGACAGAGAATATCCCAGGTGCATGGGCACGTTCAAGCAGTGGAAGTGAGGGGCCACCCTCTAAGCCTCATAGCCCAGTAGTCACTTACAATCCAGAGGAAGGAAGTCCATGTGACAATCTCGAACATGCTCGCCATGTTGCCCCTCCGATGTCGCAGCCACATTTCTCAAGGACTGATGAGATCGTAACCAAGCCTAGAACACTGCCGTTCATTGCTCCGCAGAAATCCCCAAGTTTGCCTCAACGATCGAGCGATGCGTCAGAGAGATCCGCAACGTCTTCTGAAGAATACACACGATTGACGAAGTCAATTTTCAGCCTCGATTGCATGAATGTTTACCTTCCCGCCGTCGGCTCTGAGAGCGGCACATCTGCATTGGAGGCCACGTCCGGGCTACCTGCCAGTAGTGTTTACGATAGTCAGAGTTTCGCATCGGAATCCACCTCGATAAACGTGCCAGGGGCGTTCTCAACCCAGCTACCCAGTGCCCGGGCACCCCGGATCTCAGTGGTGAAAGAGGAGGAACCGCAGGCTGCGCAGGCTACGGAAGGTAGTGATGCTGTTGAAGTGGCAGTTGGCAAAATAGTGGTTCAATTCGATGTGTCCATTGGAAAGCTTATCTTCAAACTGATCAGTCAGCTCAAAGATCTTTTCAAACCAGAGACGCAAACGGCGGTGGCTGGATCAAAATCTTACTCTCCTGATCGGAAGTTTATTTTGGGTTTCGAGGACATCTCATTCAAGTTCTTAGAACGTCTTGATGGTGTCCTAGGGTCTTCAGGTACACCTCCCACCACAAGCAGCCAGTTCTCAGGATCGCCATCGCTCGACGTCCTTTTGCGAATGAGCCTCAGTGGACTTGATATTCAAGCACATACGTCCAAAGGAACAACCAAAACCGCACTAACTCTCAAAAAGTTTGTCTTTGGTTATGCACAGGAGAACATACTGTCGTTTGATGCTGACCTTCAGATGAGAGCTTCTGTCAGGGATCTCAAAGCTTCTGACGGAATCGATCTATCTCTGAATCTTACGCGGACTCCTTATACTACCAGGTGTGAGATTGTTACCCTCCCTTTGCATGTTTCGATCGATCTTCAGAGACTCGACGAGACATTCAGTTGGTTTGGGGGCCTGAGCAGTGTCTTGAATCTGGGCAGCTCGATGGCATCAAATGCGACTGTCACAGCCACTGTCCCTAGCAAACCAAAACCACGGGGCGTACATTTTGAGACCCCTATCCGACCCGATGATAGATCCTTGAACGCTCAGAACAAAGCAGATGTCAGGGTTGGTGGTTTCATTCTTGATTTGGTCGGCACGGAGTGTAGCATTGGTGTCGAAACCTCTGCCGTCAAAGTGGTCAGTCGTGATGAGGGCATTGGAGTCTTCATTCAACGAATCAGACTATCCGGTCCACATCTCAGACGGTCTCATGAGGATCCTGCAATCATTGTGGATATCGCGTCCACTCGCATTGAGTATCTCGCGACTCCAAAGGACGCCGATTTGGACCGCCTGCTATCTCTCATCACCCCCTCAAAAGCCAAATATGACCGGGATGACGATATATTGCTCGACACCCTTCTTCGCCAGCGGAAGCAGGGTGCCGTCGTGCGCCTGACCGTCGAAAGTTTCCAGGCCCAGATCAGCAGATTGAATGAGCTCAGCTATCTCCCCGAGCTAGGTGAAGAAGTTTCCAGGCTAGCTACCGTCGCGAAGTATCTTCCCGATGATGATCGGCCAGGTTTACTCTCTTTAATTATGGTTCGGAAATTCGATGCCAACGTCGACTTCGGAGGCTCTGTAGGCACTGTCCAACTCTCGTCCACTGATGTTGAAGTGGCCCAAATCACTCTTCCCTCCCTCATCGCACTCAGCGTGGGTGGTATATCGGCTCGGAGAAATTCTTCTGAGGAGCTAATTGATGTCGCCACAGACCCAGAACTGCGAGAGCCCAGGGGTAGGAGCCCTGCGCTCATGGCAAGGATGATTGGCGATGAGATGGAGCCTGTGGTCAAGATCAAGCTTTGGAATCTGAAATTCGAATATCGTGTGCCAACGCTGATGACGCTACTTGGTCTCGCAGAGGATGCAACATCTCAAGACATCTCCGCCAGTTTGACAGCGTCTGTGGCGACACTCACGGACTTCGCTCAGCATAGGCGAGCTCCCAGCACTACCTCACCAGCAGCTACGGTGCCGAAATCTAGCACCTCCAAGCCACTGGCAATTGATCTTGTACTGCGGGACTGCATCTTGGGGATGAACCCTTTACGCTTGCCATCCAAAGTCTTGATCGTCTTAACGGAGGCTCACGTTGAAGCGATCCTTCCGAAAGATCATGATGCAAGCGCTTCGATAGAAATGAACAAAGCGTCTATTCTCGTCATCGACAACGTCGCTCATCTCGCATCAGGACTAGCTAATGCGAACCCACGTAGGCATTCGTTCGATGGAGGAAGCACACAGATTTCAGATCTATGTGCCACGGGATACGTCTCCGTTAGTTACATATCATCCGCAAAAGCAGTCATACAGATGTCAAGAAGCGAAGACGGGGAACGGGCACTTGATGTGGAATTTCGAGACGATCTTTTCGTGCTAGAGTCTTGCGCCGATTCAACACAAACCCTTATTTCTGTTCTCAATAACCTATCACCTCCGACACTTCCCAGCAAGGAGACCAAGTACCGCACAAAGGTGATCCCAGTACAAGACTTACTTGCATCTTTGTCGGGAGATGCTTTCGGTACTGCAGAGGGAGACTACAATTTCGATGATGACTTTGGGCTTGCTGAGGGGTTAAAAGAAGACTTCCCTAGTGAGGACATTGATGACCTTGACTTTGACTCTCATTACTACCAGAACAAGTCAGAGCCATACGACGAGGCAATGCTGAGTGATGAAGATCCCTCTGTCGCTTCCACGCATGTTACAAGTCGTGATACTCATGATGGCGTGTTGTTGGAGAGTATCGTTGACCCTTTGGAGGTTCAGGAGAATCAGGAGCTCGAATTTCAAGAGGATCATTTTGGCACAGGTTCAATCTTGGAAGGTACAGCACATCGGTGGAACTCTGCGAAAAACACGTACGATCGATCAAACGCTTCCAAGGTCCGAAAAAGCCCCCTCAGAGTTTGCGTCCGCGATGTACACTTCATCTGGAATCTATTCGATGGTTATGATTGGCAACATACTCGCGACGCGATCTCAAAGGCCGTTCAGGATGTAGAGTCGAAGGCAATCGAGAAAAGGGCGCGAAATGATCGACGACCAACATTTGACCAGGATATTGACGAAGAAGATACTGTTATTGGTGACTTCCTATTCAATTCTATATATATCGGTATACCGGCGAACCGGGACCCCCGCGAACTGTCAGCTGCAATCAACCAGGAGTTGAATGACAATGCAACAGAAACCGAGTCTATTGCTACAACTTCGCTGTCTTCCTCTCCGAGTAGACAGGGAGACCCACGCAAGACAAAGACCAAAAAGCTGCGTCTGCAGCGAAGCAAGCACCATAAGATTACCTTTGAGCTCCGAGGAGTTTGCGTAGATCTTGTTTCCTTCCCTCCTGGTAGTGGGGAGACTCAGAGCTCAATTGACATTCGGGTACATGACTTCGAGATCTTCGACCATGTCCCGACTTCGACCTGGAGAAAGTTTGCGACCTACATGCAGGATGCTGGCGAGCGAGAGATCGGTACGAACATGATACACATTGAGATGCTCAACGTGAAGCCGGTCCCTGAACTTGCTGCTGCCGAGATCGTTCTCAAAGCCACAGTCCTCCCACTTCGACTGCATGTGGACCAAGATGCTCTAGACTTCATCACGAGATTCTTCGAATTCAAGGAAGATTCTGCTCCCACTCATACATCTCCAAGCGATGTGCCTTTTCTCCAGAGAGTGGAAGTCAACTCAGTCAAGGTGAAGCTCGATTTCAAACCAAAGAGGGTGGATTATGCTGGTCTTCGCTCTGGACACACGACAGAGTTCATGAACTTCCTAATCTTAGATGAAGCAGATATGGTCCTCCGCCATACTATCATATATGGCATCTCAGGCTTCGACAAGCTCGGGAAATGCTTGAACGACATTTGGATGCCAGACATTAAAAGAAACCAACTTCCTGGAATCTTGGCTGGTCTAGCACCTGTGAGGTCACTTGTCAATGTTGGGGGAGGCTTCCGGCATCTTGTCGTAGTACCTATGCGCGAGTATAAGAAAGATGGGCGAATCGTAAGAGGGATCTCAAAAGGCGCTGCTGCATTTGCGAGAACTACTGGCACCGAGCTGGTCAAGCTGGGAGCCAAGGTGGCCGTTGGTGTGCAGACGGTTCTCCAAGGCGCGGAAGACTTTCTCGGCCCGGCGACAGAATCTGCTACTTTCGCCGCCGAGGTAGATGACTCCGAGGACGAGAACAAGCAAATCAGTCTCTACGCCAATCAACCAGTTGGCGTATTCCAGGGTCTTCGTGGTGGTTATGCGGGTTTACAGCGTGACCTGATACTAGCGAGGGATGCTATTATCGCCGTACCTGGAGAAGTCATGGAGGGTGGAAATGCAGCAGGGGTCTTGCGAGCTGTCAGAAAGCATGCGCCGACAGTGATCCTTCGGCCCGCTATTGGTGTTGCCAGAGCTGGTGGTCAGATTTTGATGGGTGCCACAAATTCGCTGGACCCGGTTCATCTTCAGAGAGCTGAAGCGGTGAGTTCTGACGCATGTGTTCATATATTAACTTACTAATATTTGTGCAGAAATACAAGAAACATTAACGACATCATGATTTTGAAGCATAGATAGCGCTTGTTGCATCAAATTGGAGCTCTTGAGTATGCATTCTGGGGCTCGGTGTTTTGCGGCCCGCGGAGTCTGCATGATTAGCCGGATATCCCTTTGGTCTTTTATAGACATCTTATTCAAATAGAATGGACTCGAGATCTTTCATATGACGTGATCTGGCATCGTTTATTCATATTTCCTCTCGATGCCGTCGCTGCATGTGTATACTGCTCTTTCGCCAGCAGCCTGGACGATTTATCGCCAAATGCCAATGGAGATTTACTAAAACCTTCGCACTTGATGGAGCCGTATCGGGCCCAACGTACGTTGGCTACATCTCGAGGACCACCACGCTTCATTAAAAGCTATACATGGGCTTCAACTGGATCAAGATCGCTCCAGAATGGCTAAGCCTTAATGGAGTTGTGTCCACGATCTGTTGACGTGTGTCCGCGAGGCAGCCTTCGAATCATATACCGCTTTGAGGAGGAACATGTATCTGCTGCTGTCCACTTTCGGACATGTATTCAGTATGTGCTGTAATTTAAGGGCTAACGCTTTAGGCGTTAAGAGCGGGTCATGAAAAGTGAGGTCCTGCAGGCCGTTAAGGTGGGTGAGCTAGTCTTGAAAAGCATTGCAATACTCAACTTGGACATTTAGGTAGCCAAGGTAATGCGTTGTTCTGCATCTATTCTTCGCACATCGTATCCGGTAAATGAATTCTAAAATTTGCCCGCTGCTTATCCGTCTCTAACTCCGAAGATGCCCTTACCCTGTGCTCCACTGTTCTGTGTGTCAAGTCCGGAGTTTCGCCCGCAAATGCAGGATGAGTTCGGGTGCATCTACGCCGAAACTTGAGGCAGTCTGGCTGATTTGGTATCATGAGAGAGCTAGGTAAAGCTTCCTCTGCAAATGCAGATGCAACCGTGCCCTTGAGTGGACATCAAGTCTGCCATTACAAACCCAAAAATCCTGTACAGACTCTTCCTAAAGGTGTTATCTCGGTGATCGTCAGTTTAGTCTACTAGGTTCGCTGTACAAAAGAGCTGGTTTTGTTGACATGCCGCAACTTTCCAGCCCGAATATCCTAAGCAAACTCCAAGGCCGATCACGATTGGCTCTTCTCGCGCAGCATTGGCCCCAGACGTTCTCCCTCGATGGCTGGAAAACAGCTTAATGGCCTTCTCTTTAATAAGTACTTGCTTCGGAAAGATCTCAGTATGAATTTGAAGGTCTACGATCCGTCTCTTGACATATTTTCTGTCGCCGCCGAAATAAGCGAAGTGAGCAAGCCATCTCCTCTAAATTGTTGTCTTCGTTCGACTTGTGCTAACTGTCAAAGGATGATCTGACAGCCTTCATGAATCAAGGTAGCTACTTAATGAATTGCGTCACTCAGAGCGAGCCTCCGGTCCCAGTTGTAACCATCGAAGAGCAAGTCGATCCACCTCAGCCTCCTCCAGGAGATGCTCTTGTTCCTGTTGAGCTAGCCGTGGAGGAATTGATCGAAAATTACGATCGCAAACGGGGAAATTATGCAACGCAGAAAGCAGCACCGTCTCAAAATTTGATAGTATGTGCTATATTCCCCTTGATCCCAATTTTTATTGAAATGGAATATCCAGCGACGCCGGGAACAGAATCGCATCTCCCAAAGGACATTTAGGGAGAAAAGGGCAAAGGAATTGGCCGATCTTGAGGGAAAGTTGAGACAACTTGAACAAAGTCACATTGAATTATTGAGGTCTCATGAGGCACTGCAACAGAAAGTGGCTGCTGCTATTGAACTGCTAGGCACGGGTAGCAAGGACCGTCCGAAGGAATCAAGCAAAGAAACAGGACTAAGGACCCTCTTGAATGATGATTGGGAGGGAATCGGAAGTCTATAATTGCGCGGTGTTCGATTTCTCTTTGCCTAAATGATTGAGAAGGGTTTTCCTTGGATGCAAAGTCATAGAGCATTTTCCGGTCCAAACGAAGTAGGCTCCGAATGTTGCCGCCCCAGAAGTCGATAATGATGACCATTCTCGCAAGCAGCTTCTTGAAGAAGCCCATACAATACAGAAAACCCTAGCCTGGAGGGTGTGACCCGTGGACTGCCGCGAGCCTCTTCTGCCAGGCATAAGGCGACCAATAGAAGCCTTGACATCGAAATTAAACTTCAGCTCCTTGCATGTTTTGTGACAAGAAAGTATAAAGTCGCATCAGCACGAGTCAAGCTGGCACAGCCTCCACTATTAAACCTACCTAGCGTCTTGTCATCAACTCATATATTTATTGATAGCTGCGACAGCTTTATATCTACGACATTCAACGGTGCTTCAAGTCTGCTTAATGCTATTTCGGCATTGCATTGGCCTTCCAGGAGATGCTTTGTCTCAAGATACCTCTATCAGGAAGATGCTCGAGGAAGCTGTTCAACCGAAAACTCGTCTTCATCCTCTTCAACCCCTTAGAATCACTGGAGAGTCAGAACTGAAGTTCATTAATATAACCAATGAGCCAGCTTCGCAGATAATGGAATATGCAGGCATGGTCCGCTCGCATGCAAGGCGCTCCTTCGTGAACCGAAAACATGCTCTAAGACAGGAGCACAGAAACACAAACATACAGAAGAGAGCACAGATTTCAACGCACTGTAACAAAAATGGACCTCGACAATTGCAGGGCAAGTTCAGAATCATGAAATGGCGTATGGAGGTAGGAAGCGGAGGTGCATTGCAAGATCCGAGAAATCTTGAAAATAAGATCCCCAAATCAGTCGTAAGATAGTTGCGAACCCAATTTTGAAGATCATGAGCTGATAAATATGCCCGCAAGCCATCCAGCAAAGATTCTCTGCAGCTATATGAAAGAGCGACCCTTCCGACAACAATCAGATGTGTAGCCACCGCGGGGTTGATAGAGCATTGTCAGACTCACTTATCTCCTTTCCCTTCCTGTAGACACTCACAAAACTTCTTTAGTCCAGAAATCCTTTGCTCGCAACGTCTTTGCCCAAAACTTCGATAAGTCGTTCGATATTTTCGATGCCAGAGACTTGGCTGTGCTGCATGGGGCTTGTTACATGATTGCTCAAGACCGAGACACCCTCAACGGTACAAAAAGCTCTCTTGATACCCTTCATCATAAAGGCGAGATGATAAAGATCATGGCAACACGATTGAACGAGACATTGCATTGCATTAGCGATGCTGACATCTTATCAATTGCTAGTACGTATTGGGGAAGCCCATTTTCTTTTTGCTCCTCGTCGTGTCGGGATCCGGAATTCTCCAGAGACATATCTTGTCCTTGCCTTTACACCCGTATGATAGGCAATTGTTGACAGCCCATTGTATAGTGCTTGTGGCCTTGGAGGTAACATATCTCGGAACTATAGTGAATGTCGCTAAGAAAAGAGCAGAGCGAAGGGGAGTCCCTCCAAGAGGCGACGATTCATCAAAAGGGACTGATGGAAATGCTTGATTTACGTGGTGGCTACCAGAGCTTTGAACACAATGCTCCGATGTTGCGAACTCTGGCTTGGTAACAGCAATTCCGTCATTTGTTTCTCCCTCAACAAACCGCAGCGAAAACACCGACGGTTACTGATCCTACCTTAGGGCTGATATGGCGTACGCTATTCGTTTTGCTCGGCTGCCTGTGTTTCCTTGCTTGTTCTCCAACAGTATCATGGCAGGCGTCGCATCGGCCAGCATCAATAGCATCCAATCACTGACCACAATACCGATCCTTCCCCCAGACTGCGACAATACTCTGGTGTTCTTGACCCTTCGCAAAATTTCCGTCGTTATCGACCTTCCAAATCTGAATGACGATGACAAGGGCGCTGTTGTGAGCGATGTATACAACATTCAACATCGCCTGCTCTTGTCTCTCAACGCGACATCGGTGATAGCTGTTTGTGATCTTCAACACGCTTTCAAGATCGCAGCACTTCTCTATCTCGATCTTTTCATTCGTGAGCACCCGAATCGATCTCGTCTACACGACAATCTCCTCTCACGTCTTACGGTTGTTCTGAGCTCTAGCAGATGGGATCTGAAATTCATCGAATTTGCTGGCAGCTTAGAGAACAGGCAAATACAGTGGATGAAGCAGGTCCTGACATGGATTGTGTTTGTGGCCCTCAGTGCGTCGAGGGAGCGTTTTGCTCGCGCGAAGCTTGTCGCAGTGCTGGGCAAAGCAATCCCCGAAGTTTGCCGACTCAAACTCGATGAAGTCAAAGCTATGCACGGGAGAGTTGTGTGGAGGCACATAAAATGCTCCCAGGCTTTAGAGGAGCTTTGGAGGGAGAATTACGCTAGAGAGCTAGCACTAGTGGGTATCTAGTCTCTCAAATATCGATCTATTCGCTTCGACTTCCGATCCTGCCACCTTTGCTGGCATATATTGCTGTTGTGCTACCTTGCCGCTCTAGGTCATTACTGTCGTTGGCGTTCTTTCCTTCGACATCAATGCCAACAGTCTTAGTTATATTGTATAACGGGTACGAACTGGTACCGTCGTGATCGTCTAATCTCTGTGCTCCAGACCGGAGCTGGCTTGTGTTGTTGCTCTTTGCCATCGTGCGGACGGAAGAATTGATCTTTCGGAATGTTTAGATGATGAAGGCTCAGAGGGAAGGGATCCATGCACAAAGCACGGCAACAAGTTCTTCAATCAGTGACCATTTGACTACGTCCGTCTGATCCCAGGTTGCGTCAAAAGAGTTAGCGAAATCCGAGAGGAACTTTAGCCGGACAATACTAGTAACGCAAGCACTGTGTTCTTGATTAGCAAGAGAGGCGACGGTGACTAGGGGTATAACATACAAGGAGCCGATGGAGAACATGAGAAAGAGGTTATACTTCTTGCCCTTCCCAAGCTGAAGGTTCTTGATTTCGATAATCGGTAGCACCAAGATGAAGAAGTCTTCCAGCATACTGGCTGCCACGCCGCTATAGCCGATGACATTCAGGTCGAGACATTTGCCCGTACGAGACCGATCCCAGATAAAGGCGATTGGCGTGCACTGAAGATGACGAGAAAGAGGTATAGCGTTCCATGCAGGATCAGGAAGCCGATCCCGAGTTTGCTCAGCAGAGCTGTGCGCGTTCGTGGAAAAACCCGAATGTAGAGGAGCAACAGAGACATCTTAGCAGTTACTTGGACAAAGATATAAAACATCTGTACAACATATTAGAACTGTAAGAATCAAAATATTGTCTGTGGAGGATTTGGTGTGCCTACCTTGAGGATCAATATTCCTTTAGAAACGGACACTGTCCAGTAATGCTGTCCGAGACCAAATTTGGCGCCTAATATCGATTGTCAGAACAACATCCATATTCGTCAATTCCCGAGTCGGTATAGATGTACTTGATATTTCAAGAGCAGGAAGATCAGCCATGAAGACCTGTAGAGGCAGTCAATACCCACGTGTTTCGTATAGGAGCTAATTACTACAGACCATGGCTACCAACGCAGCATAGTCGTCCCACTCAAGCCTCTGGCTCGTGGACCACCGCGTGTATAACTTGAGACCAGCTATCGGAAATGTGACGCCAGATAAAATTGCTACAAGAAGTATGATCTCTGTACTGCGAGACTCGATTGGAATGCCTTGGCATAGTTATTTTTAAACCTTGCCCACAGCTAGAAATGTATTCTTAGCAGAGGACGTGAAACAGCTGCTCTAATTGCCTTACTGATTTGATCCTGGAACTGGCAAGAGGTTTGCACACATGTCGACAGCGCAGACTAGAGTATGACATTTTGACATATTATTTCTTCCAGTGGAGTAACATCACCAAATGCTGAGGACGGAGGTGTTTTGGCGACGCATGTCTACTGTTGCCATCAGCGGAACATTCGCCAAAGCTGGGAGCGAGATCCTACAGCGTACGGAGGAGTGTCTGCGAGGGTTGCACTCTGAGCCGTGACCATGCCAATACTCAAAAGCCCGCAGCAAACAACACGAAAGCTTCCAATAACTTTCATTTCGGATGCTGTGATATCTGATGCACAACATAAGGTTTATCTGACGCGTCCCGAACGTGCCCACGGCGAGCGGGGATGTAGTATTTAAGAATAATTGATGGGCAATAGCCTGGGCAACAACAATGCTCCTATTAGCTTTGCTCGAGGGGTTTTTTACGGGTGCGCCGTCGTCGGAGACCTGACATCTGCCGTCCCTTGGCGACGGTATGTATCGTGATTGGCAACGCACTGGATGCAGTAGGCGCTTGCCAAACTTGGTGTGGCACAAATGAGGCTCCAGAAACTGAAGTAAAGAAGTCCATCATGCCGTTGACTCGCCACTCTACAGAAGGGGGCAAGATGGCGTGCTTGAAAGGTGAGGCAAGTATGAAAAAGACGGAACACTGGATGCCGCCAAAACTCTTGATGCCCAGGCGACTAAGCGAGAGCTCAGCCGCGACCACTTTCCCAAAATCAACAATATGCTGAGTAGCCGGTATGGATTCGAAAACCATCCATGATGGATCTCGGGTAAATTCTGAAGTGCTCGCATACGAAAAGCTGCCTTCGCGTAATGATTTCGAGTGGATTGGACTCCTAAAGTCAAATTACATAGTTACCTGGGCTGGGAGGCTGGCTGCTGGGTACGCGAGTACCCTTTTTCCCTCGCTTAGCAACAGGGATGTGACCATAAACAGATCATCAAAAAGCAGATTGATAGCTTGATCGAACAGAGCGGATTTGGACTGATCTTGAATTGAACTGTGGATATGTCGTTCTGTTGATGCAAGAGTACGTATCACCTCCTTCCGGTCGAACGCCGTGTCAGACGTCAAGCCATTGCACGATTTCTCCAGGACGGCACTGGACAGCAAACACAGAAAGACCTACGCGATGCACCGCAACGGCTTGCGAAATCAGGCACTTATCAAGATGTCCCAGGGCGAAAAGCCCCTAACGTATCGTCTCAATAGCTCCCCAAGTGTACTTTGGCTCCAAGCAACAACTCGGAGTAAACCCATTTTGAGTGGACCGCAACACGAATTCGCCCGTGTGGAAAGCGGGAAGAATACGGGCAGTTTCGGTGGGAGATTGGACTTAGCCATCGTGTACATAGAGCAAGCTTTCGCCTTATTCCTGTCCACCAATCCATCTTTTAAAGCCATCTGTCTCAAGATGGTCATCGCAATGTTCTTCGCGATGCTGTTCACTTGTAAAGTTGCTGCATCGGCCAAAGCATTTTAAGGTCCACGCGATCGTATATAGATCAGTTGCTGACACCATTCACAGAAATGGCAGCCACGCGAAAATCTCTCGGAGCACACCTGTCATCCAATCCTGGCTTTCATCGCAGTACTTGCCGTCTTATGAGTATGGTAAGGTCTTGTCGAGTTCTAAATGGTTGATTCGCCTTCCCAGTGGATCATGACCTGCTATCTCGAAAATTGTTCGAAGCAAATCTGGCACTTCGAATGTTTACCTGCAAGTACCTACTAAATCGAGGACCTTTGTAGTAGTTGGTGGTTATGGACCAAGAGGTGGTCCTCTGACTGCTCGCTGGGCGATTACAGGACATTCGGTACTACTGATTGAGGCTGGACATGACCAAAGGTTCAGGCTTCAACAACAAATCCCAGCCTCGAATCTGGCTTTGACGAGGGCATCAGCGGGAATCTGACTCCACCAGCTGGTTCATATCCTCTAGCAATACTGTATCCACGAGCAGGAACACTCGGTGGATGTGCTTCAGACAACGCCCTCATCAGCGTCAGGGCACGAAAGCGGTTGAACTTGAAATGAGAACTCCACTGGCGATGATTCCTGGGCGCCGAATGTAATGTGCAAGTACTTCGAGCGTCCCGAGAACGCAAATTACGCACCGAGCTCGACAGTTGGACATGGCTATACCGGATGGCTCATGACTTGCCCGACAAGCCTTGGACTGGTAATCACAGACCTCAAAATCATCACTCTCTTTGCTGCTGCGGGGCCCGCCCTGGGAAATAGCTGGCTCACATCGGTGCTCAGTCCTTTACTGGGCTTGGGACAGATACTTGGGAGAGATTTGAATTTCGGCCTAGCTGGTCGAGATGCGCAGCAGGGTTTCATTACAGATCCCCTTAGCTATCAAACCCAGAACGCGTGGTGGACCACGAGAATTTATCCTCGACACTGCACATGCAGTCAATTCAGATTGATCCTGGAAGTACAATCTTGACATCCAGATGAGAACCCTCGTTACCCAGGTGAGTCAACGTTCGATATTGAACGATCTTTGATGGAGGTTGACTAGAACAGGTAACATGCTCGGCAAATACGGTCACCAGAGGTTCAATATCTCCAAGGTCAAAGCCTGTATAGAGCTGATTCTAGAGCTAGTACGAGCAGTTATGGTATCCCAGGAAGGGTAATGCAGCACGCCAGCTCGGTATTTAGTCTTTCCCACCTGCTTTTTATCGGAGATCTGTGATTTCGGATCGTCGACATGTCCTGGCCTTCATTCTTGCGGCGCTAATATTGTTGAAGTTCTCTCGGCCGGGGCGTTTGATAACCCCCCACTCCTGGATCTGAGCGGAGTTAGCCCAGAAGATGAGCTAAGTTTGTTCGGCAGTCTATGTATCAAAGACCTTCCTGGCGTTGGCACCAACCTGCAAGATTGATACGAAACAAGCGTGATCGAGAAGACCACCAGCGGCTTTGCCATCATCGAAGGTTGCACATTTTTTTTCGGACTACAGCCGATGCTTGTCTGAGGAAGTGCAAGAACAATCCAGTTGGAGATAGGGAGTTTTCTACCGGTGGTATCGTAATTGCCCTTATCCAAAGCTCGTCAACTTCGGCAGTAGACAATGATGTATTAATCGCTGGAGCTCCTGCAAACTTCATTGGTCACTACCCAGGGTACTCAAGAGAGATACTCTACTTAATGCGAAGCAGTGGGCTTGGGTTGCGCTGAAGGCACACAGTCGCAACAATGCTGAGACGGCGACTCTACGCTCTGGCGACACGGGCGACATGCCGCTCATCAACTTCAACTATTTCGATTCAGGCAGCACGAGTGACGAGGTCTCAGCAAGCGATACTCAAGCTGTGATTGATGGTATGACGTTCTCGCGTCGCATTATCAAATATGTCATCTCCGTGGAATGGAGGTTTCACGGAAGTTTGGCTGGGGACCGGAGAGAAGTTGAAAGACTTCGTAAATAACGAGGCTTGGGGTCACCATGCTCCATAAACTTGTCCAACTGGGGCTGATGGAGATGAGAATGGCTGTCTTGGACTCGATTTTCAGAGTGAGGGGTGTGAACGGGCTGAAAGTGTCTCATGCTTCGGTATTCCCAAGGTCCCAGGATTTTATTGCACTGCCAATATACATAGTCAGCGAGAAGGCTACGGATGTAATACTTGCCGATGTTGCATAACACATGAAGCTGGGGGGGAAAGGAACAGACATAGTTTCATAAACATTGACATTCATACGCTTTCCATCAGCATGAGGGAAAATTCAGAACCGATCATCGCCATATACCTAGAGCTATGTAGGAAAGTTCCATCTAGCCACATGTCCATCTCGGACTCTCAATCATATCAAAATCTCGAGCCTCAATTCTTGAAACCACCTTTCCTCAGCCTCTTCAAAAGAGGCATGTCTAAGCGCGACGCATGTCCAAGCGCGATGGGGTAAGGATAGCGCATTGTTCAAATACTTCCCTCGCTATCAGCCGCCTTCGCCGGCTCTAGTAACTCCTGGCAACACATCGCTGGAAAGTCGAAGAGAGGACATGATGATGAGGTAGATTTGGGCGAAACGTGGGGAGATAACGATTGTGCTTCGATGTAGATTGCGTGCACGAAGGAGTCGAAGATGACTTGGATTTTGGAGACCGTGTACTTGAGCTGTTGTATGGGCGGTGTCACCAGGAGTGTAGGGTTGACTGCATGTCAGCCACATGGCCACATGGCCATGAAGGTACTGGACTGCTTCGGAGTATGAATCTGTGCTGGTGATTGGCACAATTGCTTGACGTTGGTCATCGGGCCGTCAGGCTTGACATACAAGCGACTAATAAGTGCGGAGGTAGGGAGCACAGTGCTGGATCATCGGTACAGCTTCTTGTCATTGGCAGGCGTGTAGGTCACTCCGACTCCTGCGCAGATACGTTGGGAACTGGAGATCTTAGTGCTAAGAATGAACACTGCTGTTGCTAGATTCTGTTGTTTCACCAGGGGAGATTGTGAAGCATCGAGGTAGAAACCCGTAAGCCTCTCGATCTGTCGCATTGACTGCCAGAATCAGTGGTCGTTGTGTACAGAATTCTCCATAGTACTTACATATCGACATGAACAACATCCCGAACTCGTCGGTGTCTTCCAACCACAGTTGCGTCCGCACGTCAAGAAATGGCCCAGGCGTGATAAACATAAATTCATGTTGAAGGTACTGCTGGCCTTGCCACTGAGCCAACCATCGTTCGTAAAGACCTTTCCATTGTTCCTCTGATGTCGCATTCCAGAGGTACTTTGGGGCTGGCGCGGGTATGTATGCAAGTTCGTGGCAGTCAAAAGATGGGGCGTGGTGATAGACCTGGGACACGGGGTACAGGTTAGCAGAGTTGGAGCTGGCTTGGAAGTGGGATACAATTGGTTCCATGGGAGGCGTGAATGGTGCAATAAAAGGAGAAGGAGATGAGACCCCAAGTCTACTCACAGAATATGCCCAGTGCAAGAGATAGAGGGTAAAGATAGCTCGGCGTTTCGACGTAACATGGATCCAAGCTTCCCAGGAGGGTACGCAATTCTCGGTCTCTTCTTCTAGTATCATACCCGAAAGAGCAGTGTGGCGAACAACCTGTTGTATTTCCGAAAAAACTTCACTGTCAAGGAATGGTATTGACTGTTGGTCCTTGGCTGGAAAGACTAGCATAATCGCATAGATCGTCATTGCCTGTAGAGCTGCCAGAGAATCGGCCTCGTCGTAACTCTTAAACTACCACTGGTTAGTGACCCGATGTTTTGTTCGATCTTAGGTTGATGTTACATTATGGAATAGAGTCTTGATCTCTGTCAAAATTGTGCCCTGCACGAGGGCATTTGTTCCACTAAACTGACTATCCCACATCTTTACCAGCGTACAGCAGTTGGCGAGAGGTAGGGGAACAGTGCTTCTGGAGATTGAATGGTGAAACATTGGTGGAAGCTGGAAGCCTTTACACAGGATCCGTGGCCAAGTTCGAAGTGCTCTCAGGAGGGTCTCCATGCTATGCTGTACCAAGGGCGGGGTCATGGTTTGGGACAGCGATGATAACATCCATGGTTCTCCAAGCGCTGGGAAGTCCGAGGTTGTCGAAAATGTTCCATCGTAAACCGAGTTCTCAAATGGGATGAGGTCCAGGGACGTATCTCCACTGCCGAGTCCCTCGATTGGGAAATTTCTGTTCAATAGATCGTTACACAAGACATCCATTACGTTGTCCGCGTTGCTTCCACTAGGCTGCACTGAAACTCCGGTGGAGGAGGTGTGGTTGGTCGGATGGCTGAGTGACTCGCTGTGGCCACTATCACTGTCCGGACTTGATGCATATATGCATGGGATCTCCCGTAGAGTACATCTCGAGCAACACGGACGCTTCAAATCGCATTTTGCTTTTGCAGCAGCGCAATGTTGGCATGACTTCTGCCTCAGCGATGCTGGTTTTACAGTTCGAGTGCATAGCTTCAAGTGGCGTACTAAGGATGATTCTAAGACGTGAGCCAAAAGCCCCAGGTGATATATTTTGTGGATACCTTACTTTGGCTGAATGTCTTTCTGCAAGTCAAGCATTCGTGTGCCGACCTTCTGGAAGAATGGTTCTCCATTGCTTGGTTGGCAGATACAGACGATAGAAACGGGAATGAAAGTTGAAAATATGCTTGAAGAGGATTGTGCAAGACAAGTCGGATTGGGACACGCTGTTCCTATGTCCTGTCTAAAGCTCTCGAGTCACAATGATATACAAATTCTGCATGCCCTTCACTTACCAATCATGTTGAAATGGAAACGATCGACACAAGAACGTGTGATAATATTCATGAAGCACTTGTGACAAGGTACTTGGCGTGGTGAGGTGAGGACAGGATGTGAGGTTCGAAATCCTTCAACTCGGAACTCCGGTTCCGTAATAAATGTGGAACTCTTGGCGCGTATGTCCAATAGTAGGGGATGCGTTGGCTCTCCTAGATAGAGGGACGCCCTGCAATTGGCTGCAGTAACGAAAACACCTGCTGTTTGTGCTGACTCCTTATGCTGTAAGAAATACAAATACTGCTCGTAAGGCTACATGGAGTATTCGCTTGTCAAAGGGTGAAACTAAGCAAGCAGATGTGAATCGGAATCAGAGGCTCCTTGCGAAAGTAAATTCCCCATAACCTCCTTGAGTGCAGATCGACTCCGATTGTCGTCTCATTTTTGTTTACCTCTAGACTTTCAACACCTTGTTCTTCCACTCCTGGACAACATCCAGAATGATCAACCATATCTTTCTCATGGTATCAGCGTCAAGACTGCCGGCACTCAGGTCGTTCTATCGCACCGTCCTTCAGCCACTTGAGTATACCGAGATGATAGTCGTGAAGGATGGTAAACTTTGTGGATTTGGAAGCGACTATCCATATTTCTGTACGTTCAGGCAGCCAGCCCTGACCCCCATACAATTTCAAGAGTGCCGGATCAAAACTCGACGGGGCTTCCAAAATGAGCAAATCGAGCACTTACTGACTTCTTGATCAACTTAGGGCTCAGTAAGTGCACTCCCTCAGCCCAGCCTCTCCAGAGCGTCATGACGCCGGATAGAGAGATGATTCTTGTTTTCTACTCGAAGTTGCATAGTTCATGGGAGGGCCACATCCCGCGGCTGGACCACTGAAGCCTTGGGCAAGATTGCTTCATGCCCACAAACGTTCCAAAGGAATCTCAAGTCTTCGACCGTACATGCTGACGTTGAGTCTCCACTTCAGAAGCACTCCCTGAAGGAAAAGAGCCGGTACCAACCCATGTAGCAATCGAAGCAAAGGGTGAGAACATCGAGATGAGAACCCCAATGCCAAGAGTTGACACTGGTCTAGATCCTGCGGCGGTGGACAAGTTTTACGAACTCGCCATGTAGGTTGTCCGCTCCAGCATTATCACTTGCGGAAGCAAAAGCACGCACCCTGCCCTCAGCATTGCTTAAAAAACAGACAGCTACGTCCAAAGAGATGTGTCAAGTCTGCTTTCTGACACATATTATAGTAAAGCAGGTGGGATCGATAATGGAAAACCAGGAATTCGACCAGAAATGAGTCGACAGCCTTATTACTCAGCGTTTGTACTCGATACCGACGGCAACAACTTTGAAGCAGTCTATGTGGTTAAATAAGTGGAGAAGGAGGGCCGATGCAGGAGACAGGATCAGGCAGTGCTTCGTTTTAAGGATTATTCGCGTGTGAATCAATCACAGAAAGCAGAAATCTATCTCAAACAATCGACACCTGTGCCACCTTCAATCCGCAGAACTGATGGAAAGCCCAGCCTACCTGAAAATGCCGAGAAAGCACTGACTGCATTTCATCCAAGCAGCTGGCAGCCTTCTTTTTTCAGCTTCCACATCACACAGACTTGCCGATGTCGTTGATGATAAAAGTCTGTATATACACGTCTCGACTGCAGCCCGCCGTACGGAGCCGACCTGTCAGGCCAAGTGAAGCTGACCAAAAGGGGAGCGATGCCTGCGCTCGTACACGTGGCTTTGATGATGGCGAGACCATCGCCCTTTGTTGGGTGAGCCGGTGCGGATCTGCCATTTGTCGGCTGACAGCCAGGCTGAGTGTTGCTATCAAAGGTAGCTGGAGTTAGCGGCATGAACAATGGTTGGAAGGCACTCCAATCGAGTCTGCAATGGGAGATAGATACAAATATCTGTACTTCGCGGGTCAGCTCGCGACTCATGTTGGAGTGTTGCCACCAGTTGCTGCTCTGCTCGCTTCGCAAATGTGGTCGAATAGGGGTGAAACCTCGGGAGGTCTCGTCTGGTCTCGACGTCTTGTCTTATTCCTTGGACCTTCGAAAGTCTGGTCCCCGTCTTACTCCTTTAGCAAGCAACAGGTGCATCCTGGAAGGCTAAATGATATATCGAATGCCGGTGCAGCCACGATTCGTGACAGCTGCATATTGGCTGATAGCCGAGCGGATGCGGCGGCGGCCAGCAACCATCAGCCTCTCAGGGAGAGTCAAAGAGCCCGGGTCTATCCCAATTCCGAATATTGAAATTGAATGAGGCGGTTGGTCAAAGGATGAACCATCAAATAACATTACAAGGCGCTGTGCAGTAGATATATCATGAGGCGACCACAGTGTCAAACACAGCAGGTCGGTTAATGTGCATATCGATATCGATTGGAATGCTGTTATACGTACAGAGGCCTGGGAATTGTCGAGTAGAGCGAATTGGAGAGCGTTTGTCTGTCGTTTGGTACTGTAGACTATCTTAGGCCATAGACTCTTGCACTTCTCCGGAGTACGCAAACGGCATATTGGTATCTAGTGCTCATTCTCACGCCTAGACCAGAGTGAAAGAAGTGTGAGTACCGAAAACAGCCAGCCAGCGAAAAGCACTAGATGTGAGTTGTTCTGATCCCAAGATCATAGGTCATAGGTAGTTGTCAACCGTCAGAGCAAATAGCAAATAGTGTGTGTCTGTCATGATCGCGGTGGTGTGGCGTGGTGTGGCGTGGCGTGGCGTGGGCTCTACTTCCCCATCCTTCCCTCCAATTCTAGTGCATCCAGGCTGCAGGCATACCTATTCAAATTCACTAATCGTACGCCCACGCCCCCTGAGAATTCACTGACTCAGCCGCGCAGGGCTCCGGCTCTGCTCCGAGACCAGCCCGGGCCATCTGATACAAGACCCAGCACTGCACTGCATCCCGGAGGCAACCCCCATTCAATCCAATCCAATCTCCCTCTCCCAGTCTCAACACTAACTAATAAGACCAAGACCAATACTTGATCGCATAAAACAACCAACACTCCCATCATCCCCAATCAACAAACCTCGTCACACCACAACTCCGATCGACTCTTTCTCTGTATTCGCAACGACTTCGACTCTTCCTCGCATCAAAGCCTCGTCATCAGCAAGCGCTACGCTTTGACCGGACCTCGTCCTTATCTCGAGTCATCATCACAAGACCGCCTTCCTCATTTCCTCCTCGGATAGCCTCGAATTTGTCGATAACCTCACAAACATGCCTTCATCCATCTCCAGCTCGCGATCCCAATCCCCAGAACTCTCCGAAACCATGCAGATCTTCGTCAAGAACATTGCCGGTGACAGTAGGCTCCCTCCTCCCCATCCTCCGAGCAGCCCATGGGGCAAGACCTCGAGGAAGAACACGAGCAAGAACACCAAGTAACAAAGTTTCTAGCATTCCCCATGAACGTTCCAGCAAACGCATCGATATACAACCTTACGACGCTTCTTTCGGTGCGAACCTCACTTCCAGAATCGGATCTCCGTTTAGTCTACGCTGGCAAGCACCTATCGTCATCGAGTACCTTGGCAGACTACAACATCAATCGAGAGGCAACTCTCCACCTGGCCATGCCTCTCCGCGGCGGCATGCCACCCAAGAAGATCCGCTGTACATACAAAGATTGTAAACAAGGGGCGCAGAGAGTCATTGGGGACTGTGGGTTCTGCAATGGCCACTACTGCGGAACCCACCGCCTGCTTGAGGACCACAAGTGCGACGGTCTGGAAGACGTAAGTTCTCCTATCGACACCCTAAAAGAGCCGGAATGGTGGCTCGTTGGTCTGGATGAAGAGCTTTGGGCTAACGTGTGTAATGATGTACAGTGCAAGAAGGAGTCTCATGATCGAAATGCTGCGCAACTCAACGCCGAACGGACGCATGTTATCAAGGGAATCTAGACGCATCTTCGGGCTTGTGCATACGGGATTTGAGTTGAGGCGTTTTTCATCCAGGGCATTATCGCATTGTATTTACAACGACCTCCTTTCGACGTTTGGGTGATTTTAGCGGGCGTACGAAGTACCGGATAATGGGCTTCATTTTTGCTCGTAGATTTATCGAAATTACAGACACTACATTTCACCAACATTTACAAATCAATACTTCCCATATAACATGTTGTGACCGTACGTCTATCACCACTCGTTGGGCATTACCTGGGACACATTAAGGGTACTATCAATAATCGAGCACCGTTGTCCAAATTGAAGGCTTCTGCACATTAAGACTCGCATTCGATCGAGCAACAACGTAAAACTCAAATCAAAATAGATCAGAATCATAAAAATTCATACATGTTCACTTTTCTATAGCATATCCCCAAACTAACGTTATGATACCGCCAGAATTTGACAGAATACTCCATATTATTTCAATTTAGACTGCCGAATGAAGATCAAACTAAGATTCCCGCATGTTCACGACGCAACGAATGCAGTCACCGGCCTTCATATCCTCGAAAGCATTGTTGATCTCGGCAAGCGGCTTACGGTGAGTGATGAATTCGTCAACCTTGAGTTTTCCCTTCATGTAATCGTCGACCAAGTCGGGAAGCTGCGAGCGACCCTTGATACCACCGAATGCACACCCCTATGTTCTGTTAGTACATATCATTTTGTGGTAAAAGAAAGAAACCAACCTTCCAGACACGACCAGTGACCAGTTGGAATGCTATGACACGTTAGCTTACGCAACGAGAACTTGAAGCAAGAAAAACCTACGCCTCGTCGAGATCTCTTGTCCAGCAGCAGCAACACCGATAACAATGCTCTGTCCCCATCCCTTGTGGCAAGCCTCCAAAGCCGCCCGCATAACGCCAACATTTCCGGTACAGTCAAAAGTGTAATCGCAACCGCCATCAGTCATCTCAATCAGCTTCTCAACAATGGACTGGTTCTTGAGCTCGCCTGGATTCACGAAATCCGTGGCTCCAAACTTCTCGGCCCAGGCCTTCTTGTTTGGATTCAGATCAACGACAATGATCTTGCTGGCCTTTCTCACAACGGCACCTTGGACGACGGATAGACCGACGCAACCAGCACCGAAAACAGCGACAGTCGAACCTTCCTCAACCTTGGCAGTCTCAACAGCTGCTCCGTAACCAGTTGTGATACCGCATCCTAGCAAACATGTTCGGTCCATTGGAGCGTCCTTTGTGATGGCAACTACGGAAATATCGGCAACAACAGTATATTGTGAGAAGGTCGAGGTTCCCATGAAATGCAAAAGGTCCTTTCCCTTGCACTTGAATCGCGAGGTTCCGTCTGGCATAACACCCTTTCCTTGTGTGGCTCTGATCTTGCCACAGAGATTGGTCTTGCCAGACTTGCAGAACTTGCACTCCTTACATTCTGGTGTACTGCAGATATTTTAGATATACACTGCAAATGTCACAAAGGCTCGACTTACTAAAGGGCAACCACATAATCTCCTGGTTTGACAGATGTGACACCTTCTCCAACAGACTCTACAATACCAGCTCCTTCGTGCCCGAGGACGATAGGAAAGGCTCCCTCAGGATCCTTACCAGAGAGTGTGTAGGCATCTGCAGATACTATCAGCTTGTGCAGACCGCTTTCCGATTGCAATTCAACCTACCAGTGTGGCATACACCGGTGTAGTAAATCTCAATGCGGACTTCGCCAGCTTTTGGTGGGGCGACTTCGATTGTCTCGAGAGTCAAATCCTTTCCGGCTTCCCAGGCGACGGCGGCCTACAAAACAGCGTTATTATATGATTTTCGTCCCATGATAGCTTCTTATTTTACTGACCTTGCAGGTAATCGTCTAGAAATACAGAGTTAGCAGGCATCATGACGTAGCTACGAGGGTAGAGCGATCATTGGGCTCGAAAGTGCAGGTGCGGGGTCATCACATACCTTTCCTACAGTCGAGGACATGTTGGCAGGTTTATGTGCTGATGGTTGATGTTGTAGATTGAGAACCTTGATGTCTCTTGTCCGAGTATGAATGATCAGAGAGAAGTGAGGAGAAGAGAGTGGTGGCTAAGACGGCTTTGATGTAGGCTGGCTGGCTGGCTGGCTGGCAATTGCAATGGCACTCGGCAGTGGGGTTCTGATCGATTAAGTTTGTTTCGAGCTCATGAGAGCATGGCGGGGTAAAAGCAAACGGCAAAGGTTAAGCTCATTTGGCTCCCCCCCTTCGGACAAAGCTCGCAAACACGGATTTCTGGTGAGAAATCGAGAATTGCCCAACACAGGTCACATCATCGTATCAAGAGCTCTTTCTGAATGGCAGTCCAGCTGCCACAGTGGGGTAGAAGGTTCTCGTCCGCATCATTTTTGGCTTGGATTCGGTGCCTGCTGTGCGAGAATGATTCGGCGTACACTCAGCCCTTGACCAATATAGAGGGGAGAGTGCTGAGGCTCGCTGCTTTCTCGGGATCTTTGTCCCAAAGAGGAGTATAATTGCAGGCCTCTACCAGCAGCCCACCAGCCCGAAATAGCAATACTGTGTCCAGCTGTTGCATCTGTTTGGCTGAAGCTTCTGGTTCTCCTGCAGAAAGATAGCACGCGCGCTCTACAAGAACAATTACAAGTATAAGTAATTATCCACTGTGGCCTCTTCATTTTTTACTCGGCCGTCCGAAGAGTTGCAAATGCAGGAGCCTACATATAATCTTCAGTTCTTCGGCTTTAGCTTTCGGACTTATCTTTGTGCTTTCTGTTCCACCACTAAGCGGGCCATCGCGTCATGCCATACCCACCTCAGATGTTCTACGAACAGCTTCATCTTCCGATCCTGAATCACTGTATGAGAGGTTTTATTCTCGAAGTTAACCGCCATTATTGCCTAACAACTCCTCGATACCTACTCAGGCTCGTGTGTCTAAGTTCTCCTCCGCTTCTCAGTTCTGGCGATGTGATCATGTGGGGCCTCTTATTGGACAAAAGTACCTAGATACGTATCTCTGGACCATGAAGGCTCTCTTCGAGCCGAGAAAGAATAAGAATCGCATTTATTGTGAAGGAACTCGGTCTCGTCATAATCTTGAAGACAGACTCTACGCCTGATTGCGAGATGAGTAAAATCAATACCCCAAGGGTATGGATCTTCCATATCGCGGGGAAGATTCGGAAGCTTGCGAAAAGTCAAGCATTCTTCTTCCTGCTGCCAAGTCAATCTGACCTCATTTATCGTATCCTGCTTGGTTCAGGAGTCTCTTATGATGGCAGCTACTGGTTTATACGAGAACATTGATATGTGCAAGCAGAAAGAGTCTGATTATCGCTGCTGTCGCTACTGCATTGACAATCTTGCCTTCTGTCATGTACCTCGTCATTCTTGACTTTCTTGAATAGCAGGGAAGAACTAGCATGGGAGGAAACAGGCTGACCTCCAGTACGGTCTCACGATGCTCGTATGCTATCGGTAGGTATAATGAATACTTGCCGTATGACTGAGCAGGCCGAATAGGCCGGGAACATGTCGCCACTCGCCTTACCTGCTCTCCCATAGGATCTCCGAAGCACAGGACCGTAAAGCTCGTCATCAAATCTTACATTTCCAATACATAAGCAATAGCCATCTTCTGCATCTCTGAGTTATGAGACGCCATCTTCCTTTCCCTTATGTACATGGGAAGAGTCGAGCTACCCAAGACGCTCACGTCTATGCTGCCATCCTGAATTGAAAGAGAAACTGTCGCTTAAGTTACAAACAAACAAGCTGACGATATTAGACCAATATCCGCTTTTGGTATCCTGCAAATATGCTGCTCCGCCACAATCCCTGGAAATAGCGCCGGTCGTTTTTGCTGACAAAGGAAAATCGTGGGTATTCTTAAACATTAGAGAATCTTTTACTTCAAATTTTGATGTCCTTAGTCGTCAGCGACTAGACACCAGTTTAATTGGTAGAATCGAATGCGTAGACTGCGTCTGGAGATATTATTTTGGTGGGGGTGTGCCATTGGTAATTGGTTCGGCCGACTGATCGAGTTTGGTTGCTGAGCTTGATGGATCTGCTTCAGAGGGTGACGAGCTGCTCTTGTTGGTTACAGATGATGTTTCTGTCTCTTCGGGTATTGTTGCAAATTTCTTCAGGACCTGCTTCAGAGCTGGCCGCCTAATGGGCTTACTAAAACTTGGGTGTCAGTGCAGTCCTCATGAGTGTGGAATGAGAGGCTTGCCTCAGAAACATGTCCATTCCGGAGTCATAGCAGTCTTTGACATTGCTTTCCTCGGCAAATGCAGTGAGTGCGACGATGGGAGCAGAATACCCCATTTGACGGATGAGTCGGGTACTTTGAAGACCATCCAGGTTTGGCATCTTTGGTCGATCAGTAGCTGTTTTTAAGAATCACACCGAGTGGCTTACCTGAACGTCCATGAATATCAAATCAAAGAATTCACCTTTTGACATGCTTTCCTTGACTTTATCATATGCTTCCTGACCATCCTTCGCAATCACGACATCGTAGATGTCTTCTAGTTTAAGCATACTACGGCAGTCAGCTCATGTTAAAGTCGATCCGTAGAGGATGGGATGAACATACCGTAGGACGATCTCGATGTTTATCAGGTTATCCTACACTCGATAGTCAGCATACGATACAGGACCCTGGATGTTCTTGAACCGGATATGTCCGAATATTTCGTAATAGTGCATGGGGCTGTTGTGTGATAACGTACCTCTGCCACAAGTACTCGAAGTTTCGATCCTGGTTCTTTACCGGCGGCCTTAGAGAGCGCGGTTATTTGATCGCTGGAGGCTTTTCCAGGAGGTGAATGAGCTGATGCCGAAGCAAAGAAAGGTTGACTGAGCCCGACGAGACGTGGTTGCGAATCCTTCTCGAACCCTGGCTTGGGACTGGCGTCTCCTGGGGTTTTGGAGGTAGGTCGATTCCCGTCAGTATTGCTGTAAGTACTGGGAGGCCTCGAGACTTGGGGGTCCGTACTCGACGTAGATGGCGCTCTCGATTTCGTATGCTTCAAAGGAATTCTCATCGTAAATGTTGATCCATGAGGTTCGACATCCGTGAGGTTTATGCTACCACCCATCAAGCCAGCCAGCTGCGAACAGATACTCAAGCCTAATCCAGTTCCACCGTATTTCTTGCTCAAGCCCAGATCGCCCTGTACGAAAGGTTCAAATACTCGATCCTTGAGCTGCTCCGGGATACCAGGGCCAGTGTCTTCGACTTCGAATTGGAACATTAATGTCCGAGCATTTAGAGGAGGCGGAGAACGTGACCGCTCACGGTACTGTATCCTTGGAGTAACTTTGGGATCCATTGGGTTGATCTGCAAAGCAGTGCCCATAGCTGGTTGAGACGAATTGGACGGTTTCCTTGAAACCTGCGACGTATTCGAGCCAGAATCATTCCGGTGCCGATTTCTGGAGTTCCGCTGGCTGCTCTGTTTGGATCCCATGGAATTCCTACTTCCCTCTGATAGCGCTTCCGCCTCCCCTAAGCACTTGATACGAACCTCCACCTTTCCGCCTTCGGGTGTGAATTTCAGGCTGTTGCTGACCAGATTAATGATAACCTGAAGAATACGGTGCTGATCACCCCAGAGGAAAAGATCTTTCAATCTACCAATTCCGGCAGGTCCAAGAGCTGGTAACGGCTTTTCGGTTGCAGGCTCAATATCCGATTCTACGTCAGTGCTTAGAAACTTTACACTGAAGTCGATCTTGCCCTCCTGGACTTGCTTTGCAAAGATGGTGAGGATCTGAGTCTTGACATCGGACAAGCGAAACTCTCGTTCTTCGAGGCTCAATTGTTGACCAATTTGGTTCTTGCTAAAGAGCAATAGATCGTTGAGCAGATGCAGTAAAAGATCCCCAGACTTGTATACTATCCCCAGACTGCGCTTGATTTTCGGTAGATCATCCTCGCCCATGCAAACAGCACACATACCAAGAATGCCATTCAGAGGAGTTTTCAATTCGTGTGAAATATTGGCGATGAAAAGCGTCTTGCTCTCGTTAGCAGCCTCAGCTGCCCTCTTACTGATCTCTAATTCCGCAGTCCTCTCTGCGACTTTGCGCTCAAGGCTAGAATATTGTAGCATAAGCTCATCGGACATGTCGTTGAAAGTACCTAGAAGCCTAGTCAGCACATGGTGGTCGCAAGCCCAAGAAGCACTTACTGGTCAGTTCAGTGAGTTCGTCTGTTATGAGATGTTTTCGATCTCGCACTTTCCCCGGAATCTTGAACACTCGCCGCCTCTCATCCTCATGCCGTTCGACGATGGTCTTCCTTCTTGAATTTGGCGTTAAATGTTTGAGTTTCAGAAACAAGCCTTTTTTGGAAGGCAGAGAATTGCTGTTCCGGTGCTCCAGTTCGCCCATCTCATCCCCAGACAGGTCATGCTCATCCCTCTCAGTTCGAATACTTCCATTTGGAGTGTACCCAGGTGGTGCAATGGACTTTTCCGTTGCGTCTCGTAGCCTGCGAATAGGGCGCACACTGTAGTGGGCCATGGGAAGAACCACAATTAGTATCAGGCCAATAGTGCCAAACACGCAGGCGAGGACGATGGTCTGAAGTCGTTTGATGGGCGACCAAGCCTCTTCATGGCTTTGCTCCACAAGGAGCAGCCACGACACAAGCGTACTCTGTGGTCTCGCCCATCCAACTGCCACGCTAATATTCTGCTCATTGTCTGTCGTCAATTTGCTGTCGGCACTGTTGACAGAATTTGGAAGGTAGTTTCTGAATCCATCGACAGCAGCAGGATATGATTTGAGGCTGAAATTGGAAGATCCGAATTCGGACAGATTTTGACTACAGAAGTTAGAAGCGGCACGTAAGTCAGAGAGTTGAAAAATAATCTAAAAGATCATTACGCGCGTCTACTAATTGGGTACTGGACCAGATACTGAGTGTGACCAGAAAGTTGCTTACAGATATCTTTGATGCCGATTTGATTGACCTTGAAAGGGATTCGGTGGAAAGACGTATTTAACATTGGCTTCGCCAATAGTTTCAGGGTCCGCATCGTAGTCTGGATTAGACGGGCGCTGTTCATATCGGAATAGATTCTCTCGCCGACTGGGACCAATAAGTAAAACGATACCTGTCTTCGCCAAGCCTTCGCGAGACTGTGTGACGCTAATGAGTGACGTTGCGGCAGCTACAACAGTCATATAACCAAGAACGATTTCCCGATTTAAGTTGTCTGTAATGGGCAGTGTAAGTGACACTAGAGCATACGAATCATTGATCTGAAGTGGCCCAAGCAGAAGCTCCGATGTGTTGTTTAGAGGCAGGTCAGTAAACGCAGCGGCTTTGGTTGCGTTAACAGACGGGTCCATGGCGTCAGGTTCGTCGGTCTGTGTGTAGGTGATATTGGGATAGAGCGCAGTTGGATATCCAAGGTCCGTATCGTCTCCAAGCATCGCATAGGTAAGGTTTGGATATTGGTAAGGCAATCGAATCCCAGAATTTGGTGCAGTCGCTTTGATAAGTCCCAGTGAAGCATTCTCCCTCCCACTCCCGCCGATGGTGGAGTTCCGAGAGAAGACAATGATCTGAAGTAAAGACGAAAAGCCGCCGCCTGAAATCACTATGGTCAGCACAAGTCTAGTCAGCAGCTGGAATGTCCCAATGCTCTGCATCTTTCACTTTGTCGGCGGATCATGATTCAAGAACTCAAGAAAGGCCGACTGAAATGGAATTTGGTCCTTACTATCTAGAGCACTCGATACATCATTAAGTGCGGCAGTCCAATTCATTGACGTTCCGTTCCCCTTGTAGTATGACTTCAACGCCTGATTCAGCAGAATTCTGGTGGTAATGGTCGCACATGTTGACTGTATGAGGAGCAGATCCGAAGCGATTTGGGATGCTTTCAAGCTCGCTGTGAGGCTGAGTTCCTGGGATGTGATATTGACCACGAAATTTTTGTTGTTGATCCAGACAGCGATAGACAGCACAGCGAGAGGAACGAGTGCTGTCAACAGTATGACTGCACCCAACTGCTCTCGAATGCCAATTCGCATCTTGAGGTTGACGGCGAGCGATAGTTGGGTTCAAAGGTCGATGGTTCCGCCCTCATCGACCAATCGACACGGGCGAGGTCGTGATTTTACCGGTCTCGATGCATGTTCTGGAGCTTGATCTGGATTGCTGATGATCTGCGAGATGCAATTGAAGGGTATTGGAGTTCGTTGAGAGGAAGCAGTAGATGCGCGACAAAGAGGGGGTGGTCGTGTCTTGTCAATTCGGGCTGGACTGGGTTTGCTCAGTCGGGTTCTTGGGAGCGGCAGTCTCGGCGCGCGTGTGGTGCACGGGAAGAGCTCTCAGGAGAGGAGAGGAGAGAAGGGAGGGATGAGAAGAGGGGACGAGGAAGCAAGCAGCCACGCCAGAGCCTAGGAATTGTATAGGAGTGTACTGACAGGTCGCAATGTCATAGTATCGTCTGCTTGAGACGCTGAGCAAGCAAGCAACTGGCTGTTCTGTTATTGTTTTTGTTCTGGTGGGTGAGGCGAGACGCGGTACGAGATGTGGTGTGGTGTGTCTAGACGAGGAAAGGTCCAAGGAAGAAGCAGACGAAGAAGAGACAGGAAAGATGGGATTCGAAGGTCCGGTCCAGTCCAACGCAAATCAAGCCAATGCAATGCAATGCAATCCAATCCAATCCAATCCAATAGATGTCAGTAAGATTCAAGCGAGAGCAGCAAAATGGGGAGAGCGAGAAAGGTAAGGTAAGGTAAGGTAAGAGGAGGAGCAAGGGAAGGAGTTAGTGAGAATGATAATAATCGTGCCATAGGAGATAGAGATTAAGATTTCGAGCTGCGCAGGGAATCTGGAGCGGAGCGGAGAGCCAGGGACGAAAGTAAGTTTGGAGGGTCCAGGCCGGTCTTTTCTCTTCCAGGGCCCAGACAGTTCTCTTCGCTCAATTATTGCAGGGGAGGGGAGGGGATTGTAGGCAGGGCCCAGCGAAGGGACGGCGGCTTGGCGGCCTGCTACAGAGACAGAGACAGCGAGCGAGACTCCAGGAGCCCAGGGCGAGTCCACTGTCCAGGGCAGAGTGGCCAGTCCAGGGCTGCAAGTGTTCTGTTCTGCGCTGCTCTCTCTCTATTCTCTGCGCTCTTTCTTTCTCTTCGTTTCGCTTCGCTTTGCTTTGCTGTCCAGTATGGTATGCGTAGCCCCATGCTCGGTTTGCTCTCCTCCAAAGCTTCAAGACTTCAAGACCCTGACACTGACACTGACTGACAGATGCCACCAGATGCCAAATGACGAACTAAACGCGGACCTGCAGGGTCGACGACTCTAACTCTACGGTCGACCGTCTACACTACACTACAGTCTACCTGAACAAATCGTTCTGCATTATAATTATTGTATGGTTGGTTGTTGTTTTGTTCCTTCAGCTGGGAGCACCCTCCCAAATGAAGAATCTTGCCATTAATATTCAATCATGTTCGCTTCCTTCAGGCCCGGAGTCTCTCCGTCCTCCACCAACCTTTGCACTTCACGGCTCGAAAAAGCAACCAGAAAAAGCCGCCCTAGGTAAAGCCTCGCCCTGTATCCACCAGTAAGCAAATGTCACAAAGCGAGCTGGCACAGTGAGATCAGGCAGCCAGGCATACCAATACCCGTGTCCGACCTTACGACGGGCATGCTGCCCAAAGTAAAGTATTGCCCGACAAGGTTCCGGAGGCACAACACACTTCCCCTGGAAAGGCTCGTCCCTACCCGGATTTCATTTTCCATCCGATCCCTCAAGATTCCCATGTTGGCGGCCCATGCCTAATTACTAGCCAGCCAGTGGAACCAGTCTGTGTTTGAAACTCTGTGGGCAAAATAAAGCGACACATTATCCCGGCACCAGTTGTTTCTACCAATTCAACAAACAGTGTTTCTGTTAACATTTCTTAATAACGTTTCAAACTTCGTCAGTGATCCTTCTTAGAGCATATGTCCGAGCCCCTGTCCCATGGTCAGCACTCACGCGCAGCAACATGCGAGAAGACTTCATACACATCGGCCTCCAACAGTGTTACCTAATATTCAAACAGAATGCCTGTCACACGCATTTGGAACCATTAATACGATGAGGACTTCAAAGATACATCCCAGTGATATAATTGAGAAGCAAAGTCGAGTCTTACCTTCCTTCCACTTTCATCGATTCTTCAGAGCTGGCCGACGCATACTGGTGTCAGACTGATGTTGGCGCCACCCCAAGACCAAACAACAAGGCAAGTAGTGCCTGCCTTGCCCATCCAAAAGGAAGCCAGATACCGAGAAGACACATTGTCGTCAGAAAGTCAGCAGCTAGAGCCACGTTGAATCTCATATCCAGAAGGTAATTCAGTATTTCGTTCCATATCAAATGGCTTATAAGGGAACAGTGTTCACTCACCTCCCATAATTATCAGCAAGATAATCTTGGAGCAGTCGGCCGAAAAGCAAATCAATATTCAGAAATACCAGGACAGGAGAACAGAAAGAGAATGAGAAACCTTGCAAAATGCAGTACAAGTTTATACCGGTCATCGGAACGAATGAAGCCAAGTCGAGGAAGGAACCACTCAAGACTGTGATGGCAGAAGTCGGGTTGGAAAAAATCTCGATGTTCAGCCTGGCACTCGTGCTTCGCCTCAATGAGATCCGCCCTCGACGACTATATTCTAGAAGCAGCAGAGGATCACTGAAATAAGAGCAACGACTCTGGTCGCCCAGACAAACCCAATTCGTGATATAACATTTACGAAAGGAACGGGAAGCAATGCCTCTGATGGATCGTGGTGACACCTGTAGCGACACCTTTCGTTGGCTGAAGTAATGCCCAATCCCTGTAATGGAGGGAGAAACCACGAAAACAGACTCAAACCCTCCGAGGACACTCAAGACGATAAGGAAGTGCTAAACTTCTCGACAAGAACGATTGGCTGACTGCTCGCAGTGCTTATCTTCTTCACCCAACTTTACAATGGCACATTGTATCCGTGTAGAGCACAACCAGCAAATTTCTGGACAGGTTCAACCACTTAGCACTATACTTGTCGAGAGCTGGCCCGACGCCCGGCACCAGAAGCAAGAAAGGCTGAGCAAAGACCAGTTCACTGAAGACAAATCATATTCCTTCAACTGGTGTTGTTGGGATAAACTCTTAGGATGGACCCATCGTTTTGATGATATCCTACGCTACAAAGAGTGCAAACCAGCTTCTGACAACAAGTAACCACGCCGACCCCCCTTCAAGAGACTAGTCATCTTCGACTTGGCTTCTTTCGTCTGAGTTTGCAGACGATGAGTTTGTTTATTCTGCATGCCGCAAAGGAGGAAGACAAAAATCAGGATCGCCAATCATTACCTCCGGAGGTACTACCGATTTTCTCTAACGCATTGAACCCAAAGAGGAGATCATAGTGAACATCCCCACAGCTGGCTTTTTGTGCTCATGAGGATGATCACTGGCTACACCAAACTAATAGTTTGGAAACTTACCCTGAAGTCGATCGCTGAGGGCATGAACGATGCAAAACCACCTCGGATTATTACAGGCGTATACCCTTGCTACCTGGCTCTTCCTGCCCTCGCGAGCTGCCATAACGAGGCTGTAAAGAAGAAATCGATAATTGTAGAATAACATCTAGTCCAGTCCGAAACAGGATTGTGAGACTTCAGCAGCACGAGCTGTAGACAAGCCGATACTGACTTCCTTCCATGTCTGGATAGTGTGTCCAGAAGAAAATGCGACAATTAAGACACAATTCGAGTGTCGCGCGTCCAGAATGGCGGAAGGGGTTTTTTTTAGTGCCGTATCGAGACCTTCCCAGAACTGCTTCAAAGAGGCTTTCTCTTCGAGCAGGCCAGTCAGCGAAACGAGCAAGCTGGGCAAGCAAGATCGTAGTTGCTGTGAATCAACGCCACTTCCTCTTGGCATGAATATCACTTGAGTTCCATATTCGTAAAACAGACGCGAGAAGATCTGGGGGAAACGATAATATGATCTCCATCAGACGCCAAAAGTACCACATCAAGCACTGCCGCCAAGCGATCTTCAGTGTGGCGCGACTTTCCGCGTCTGTTTCGCGATTGTGCGTCCACCTGTCAACAACATGCCGCCCCAACCTCCTCCTATTCTCGACTCTCCATTGGACGTCATCAACCTTCACCGTCGTCCAGTCCTCTTGTGTGGGGCTACCTTTTATCCGGCATATCGCCCATGCTGCACATTGAATGTTTCAAGTTTTATCATTGGCCCAGCCTTCGGACGATTGAAACGGGCAGCGCCAAGACATGCAGGAGCCTGCAGGTGGATGCATTTGAGCACTTGTGCCACCGACATTCGTTCCAGTAGACGCGGTCCTCACGCTCTTAAAGGTGTGTCGCGATCGTGACATTTTCGTGTTGATGTTCGCTACGACATGCAGGAGATGCATATCCAGAGGAGTCACAATCACGTTATGAACGATTTGCAACATTTGGTGCCATGGGAGAATAGTGGAGTGGGCAAGTGCCTTGGGTATATGAGATGATGGCCTGGGACGGGTCGCCTCTTCATATTCATATTTGCTCTCATTATTGTTGCGCTGCGTTGTGAAGTGTCTTTCTTCGAGTGTTCCTGCCTCCATCTGACACCAAGTACTGGCCTCGCTTCAGTACCTTGCATCAACAACTTACCGTCTCAGCCTTCATCACACTTCCAAAAAACACATCAATACACCTCTTGTCAAACCCCGCTGAGAGTCAACATTGATTTGATTGTCATTCCAACCACAGCCGGATTCTTTCTCTTGACGACATGCGCAAGCTATGGCGACTGCCAGCCCAGCTTTCCTCCGCCTCTGGCGGGACGACAAGTTGCGAACAAACCTGCTCTCACATCTGGACACAACCTCCATCTGTGCCCTGCGCCTCACAAATTCGGAATGTTGCGACGTCGCAACTCCACATTTGTTCACTCGAACCCGCCTGACCTTCACCCCAAGTTCTTTTACTCGCCCCTCCAGACTCGAGGCCTTGTCTCGTATAGGTCGCCATATTGACCACCTCACATTTTCCATGCCACACAGCCCGGCAACCTTTCTACCACCTCTCATAAATCCCATGACCGGCCGAGAGGTTAATTTCCTGTACACTCCTCATACTTCTGGGGGATCAGTCTGCCAGCGACCAAAATATGGATCGCCAGAATTAGCCGAACTTCTGACACAACAATATCCTCCGATTTTCCACGCGGCTACCAATGTGCCCGCTTTCGTCAAGGCAATGACATACATGCCCAACATTCGACATCTCACCATCTCTTGTCCTGACCAAGACCCAGCTCAGCGGTATCGTCGCGATGCGGTCGATTACGCTCTCATCAGTTTGCGAATTGCCATCGAGCGGGCACCGATTGAGAGACTTGAGAAGCTCTCGCTCAACCAGATCCACCCTTCGGGACTTGTGTATCTGCGCCATATGCCAGGCTATGGATGCACGCCATCAGCTGGCCGAAGGTGGAAGCAGATCAAGAAACTCAACATCACCATGGACGCATGGGACTTTCAAGGGTCGAGGCCGGGTCGTGACCATCTCAAAATCCTCGATGACTACATTCGAGCTTTCTCGTCTAATCTTGAGAAGGTCAGCTTCGGATGGGGGGGAAGAAGAGGTCCTTGCCCCTTCACCCTTTTCACCGACCCTCTCTTTGCTCCGCCCAAGTCGACTACTAAGCTGTTTGCGGAGGTAACTTCACCCATGTCGCCGCTGCCAGCTGCACCTCTTCGACCAGCAATGGCATTCCCGAATCTTCGATACATGCAGATTCGGAACTCAACGATGTCCACCGAGCAAGTTTCCGAGTTTATTCTTGAGCATCGTCACACAGTAAGAGAGTTCGACTTTGAGAACGTATTTCTCATCAATGGCGGTGTCTGGGAAGACGCCCTTGCGCCTTTGACGAGGAGCAGCGGCAGCGATGAATGGCTGTCGCAACACAGCGGGTCCGAGACTGGGAGCTCGACGGGCTTCCAGAGTCAGGATTACATAGACCAACTCGGTGACTATGATCAAGTCATCGATACAGCCGGTGAGATGCGGTCTGAAGTGCTGCGAACATCTGTTCTGGTGAAAAAGAAGAGAGTGCATCGCAGGCGAAGACGCAAGCACAAGCACAAGGAATCTAGTGGGAAGCTAGTCATTTCAAGTCCCATTCCTATTGCCGGACCTATCGAGGAGGTCTTGATGCCTACCACATTCAATCCACATGTACAGGGGGTCCAACGCAATGCTGAGATGGAAGCAGCACAGCAAGAGCTAGCCGACGACCCTGACAAGAGAGTGTCGGCCCTGAAGAAGGCAAAGGAGGCCGTTCTGAAGCAACTGGGCAAGGAGTATTGTAGAAATCAGGAGAGGAAAGAACACGTTCGAGGATTCTTCAAGAACACGTGTTCAGCTGGGAGGAAGGGCAGGGCGCTCGTGGGACATGAAAGCACGGCACTCGTTCCCTTGATGTTCAGTCGATATTAGGGCTTGTGGTAATTTCTCAGAAGAGTCCCCTCACGAATGTATGTTGAATGATGAAATGAACCTTGTATATTCCACGCATCATATTCTTCGGTAGAGGTGTAATTGATACCGCATATTCTCGATGGGTATTGGGTATCGAAGGCTTTCGTGTACCCGGAACCACTTCGAGTCATCTGAGACAACTTTCTCCCAGAGGTTGATCGGACTTTCTTGACCTCTTGGTGTTTCATATCCAAGTAGCGCATGTTCAAGTAACCACTTCATTGGATACTTCTTAGGTGCTTCTGTGTTGCCGGCAGGTCCAAAGGTAGTCTCGGAGTAGCTGCCAGGGCTATCAACAATGAGCAGTAAAGTCCCCGCATCGACAGCGGAAGTTATGTTGAGAAGGAATTTGGTAGTTTTGCTGATCGATGCTGTGTAGAGTTCATTCAAGGTGAAGAGTAGAGTGATGAGTGGTCTCTCTCTCCCAACCAAGTCAAGGAGCTGCTGTCGATCCAGTTCGAGGGCATTTGCCATTACAAATGTTGACTCGAGACTTCCGTCATTCAACAATGGGCTGTTTGTCTGCCTAGCTGCAGCATTGGCATATTTCGAAAGGATAGGAATTGTGAAGAGTCCACTGCTGAGTTTGAGAGAAACATCTTTCCAATCCGCACTGTCCACGAGCACGAGGTCGATTTCCCGATCTATGGAACCAGATCCTTCACTCACTGAAGATGCTCCAGTACCACTATCTGTGATTGTCAAGCTGTCCAAATTCAGATCCGCACCGTGGATTGCCAGGGGTTGGGTGGTATCGAGGACGTGTCGTAGGAAAGCACCGAACGCAACCACCTCAGCAGCCCCACCGCCAAAGGCGATGACACGCAGGCTAGGGATATCTCTCTTCTTTTCATTTTGACAGGCTGGAAATATTGCAGAAATATATTGTAGAAGGTCAACAAGAATTGACTGGTAGCAAAGAGCTCGGCTGGGACTCCATCGAACGGAGTAGGCCTCGAGGTAGTCCTTTCGGCCAAACGCGCCTTCGAAGTCTCTTTCGTAAAGTCGACCTTTGACCTCCTGCAGCAAAGTCGGCAGCGATTCTGAAGTCAGCACTTCCGAGAATGTATCTTTGAAGATGTTGAGTGTAAGCTGCTGAAGTTTGAGCGGTACCACACACTCGATATCAACTTTTGCCGTCTTGGCGACAGGTTTCTCCTTGGGCTTTGCTGAACTTTTCTTGACCGCGCCCTTACGCAGAGATTCCGAATCGTCTCGGACCATCCTTCCACCGTCCTTGACGGCTTTGCCATGCTTCCCCATGATGAGATGCCTGTGTTGATCTGAGACAACAAGCGCAGTTGGACAGTTGGTCTCGAAGTGATGTTGAGTTGGGCGAGAAATATTGCTGCTGGCAATGTGGCTGGCTGTTCGTAGTTCTTGTAGCAGGGGTGAGGGCGAATGAAAAAAGCAGCAGCAAATAATGTAGTTTTTACGACAGATCGGTAATATGGAGTAGTATGACCCACTACAATACCTAAATACTAGATATTGCCATGTACTGTATGTGAAGTTAAATGCAATTGACTTCTCCGTTATTAGGTAGGATGATGAAGAGCCGACCGATGTGTTAGGTACCCAACCCATCTATGCTAAAGGGCTCAGCTCGAAGCTCGCTCTGTCTCGCTAATAATGCGAATATCGAGTAAGATTACAATACCTTGGTGCCGCGCGCCGCTTTCTGTGCCCGTGAACTACGTCAGGACCGAGCCGAGATATCAAGACATCACTCAAATTGGAGGGGGCTCGTCTGATTACTGTCTTACCCCCCTCTGCGACCAGAGTAAGCAAACCGATTTTTGGAAGAATCGCTCCTTTATTTTCTTGCCCTTCCGCTGAAGTTTGATGCACCCTTCATAGCATCGCCAGCATGCCTGGCCTGGCGCGCAAACTTCTAATATTTGCTGCCGTTGACGGCCTTCTTATCACAGAGACCCGACCAGGTCGGCCTACTACGAAAATTGCGTACAAGGACAATAGCATCACACAAGTCCCCAGAGATGGCGCCCATGTTGAAAGCAGTGAGAAGGGATTTGAGGCGTTTGGGCTTGTCGGTATGTTCGCTGTCGTTGACCTCAAGCTGTTGGAGGGGACTAACCTGGCTCGTCTGCAGGAGTGTTGACCGTCTCCAAATCGTCGTTTCTGATAACCATTGTCAGACGGCAGCAGGTTGCACAGATTCAAGGGAAAGCGGTCTACTGTATCACAGATGTTGCCCTGACCCCACTGTCGTCAAAGACCGAGGCGGAACGATCGATTGCAAACACCAAGGCCTTACTACACAGAAGAGATGGGGACCTCAGCATGGACGAAAGTGATACGGATGGCGAAGAAGCCAGCATACCTACAAGAATCAGTGATGACGTTGAAGACGATAGCCTGCCCCCCAGTTCTGCTCTAACATCACAACCACACAGAAGGACTACCAGCGTGGCTGAGGATGTCATAGCACGGAAAGGTGGGTATGGCAGGTTTGCTCAGAAGTGGTTCTCAAAGAAGGGATGGACAGCGGATCAAAGAAGGAACCTTGGAATGACCAGTGCCGAGTCCAATGTTGACAGCCCTGACGTACAAGGCCCAGGGGATTTACGTGCAAAGGCGGAAGATTTACCTAACACGGACGAACATTCAGGAGATTCCATGGATGTGGTAGATTCTCTACTCCCGAAAATACTGCGCACAACACAGATTCTTTTTGGCTCGTCACAAAGTTTTTTCTTCTCCTACGACCATGATCTTACAAGGAGTTTTGCCAATCGAAGTACATCAGATATAGATGGCCCACTACATACTCGTGTAGACCCCACATTCTGGTGGAATCGCCACATAATCCAGCCCTTTGTTGACTCCGGGCAAAGCTCGCTTGTGCTGCCTCTTATCCAGGGATTTGTTGGGCAGCGATCATTCGAAATGGACCCAAATCCCCCAAAGTCCATTGTTGGCGTGGATGGCGCTGCGAAATCCTCGGTGGAATTAGTTGATCTCTCTGCAAATCAGAAGAGCCATCAGACCTCGGACCACGAGGATGGCAGCGAACCAAAATCGAGTGACGGTAGTGCTTCTAACAAATCATTCTTGCTTACCTTAATTTCGCGGAGATCTGTTAAAAGAGCCGGCTTACGATATCTTCGCCGCGGTATCGATGAAGACGGCTCTACGGCAAACAGTGTTGAGACTGAGCAGATACTCTCTGATCCATCCTGGGGCTCAGGGGCCAAGGTCTATTCTTTCCTACAGATCCGGGGCAGTATACCGGTATTCTTCTCGCAGTCGCCGTACTCTTTCAAGCCAGTTCCACAATTGGCCCATTCAGACGACACGAATTACAGCGCTTTCAGCCGCCATTTCAGCTACCTCTGTGACAGATATGGATCTGTTCAGGCTGTCTCGTTAGTCGAGAAGCATGGTGCTGAAGCAATTGTGGGAGACAGATATGAAATGTTCATGAGGCGTTTCAACGAAGAGTCTATAAAAGGTGTCGGATTTGAATGGTTCGATTTCCACGCAGTTTGCAGAGGAATGAGGTTCGAAAATGTCAGCTTGTTGATGGACACACTTGGTGAGCGGCTCGACTCCTTTGGGCAAACTATTGAGGTCGATGGAGAGCAGATGTCAAAGCAAACTGGTATTCTGCGCACAAACTGTATGGACTGCTTAGGTATGTATTGGAAGCATGTTTTCTACCATTCTTTCGGGGATCGGTGTTTTATCGAGCCATGTAGTAAAACTTCCTTGACCGTCACTCACTGACTAATCATTGCGTACAGACCGCACCAACGTTGTTCAGAGTGCATGTGGTATGCGCGCTCTTGAGGGACAGCTGAAAAGTGAGGGCATAGACATGAGTCTCCAACCAGATCAGACAACACAGTGGTTTAACACGGTCTGGGCTGATAACGGTGATGCAATTTCGAAACAAGTTGGTCTTACTCCCTTGAATGATGTTCTTGATTTCAAGACTGAGATCGGTTCACCTTTTCCTGATTTGGTTTTTTTCCTGGCCAGATCTGTACACCTACTAACCAATTCCAGTATGCCTCCACTGCCGCCTTAAAAGGTGACTTCACACGAACAAGAAAGAGGGACTTCCAGGGTGCCATCAAGGACATGGGTTTGTCCATTTCCAGGTTTTACAGTGGGTAAGTAAATTATCAGCTGATATCGCAATGGCTGCTGACCGTCAAAGTATCGTGAATGATTACTTCAGCCAAGTCGTCATCGACTTTTTGCTTGGGACAGTGTCATCTGTTGTATTCGAAGATTTTGAAGCGAACATGATGAGCAGTGATCCGGGGATGTCGATGCAAAAGATGAGACAAGCCGCCATCGAGACAAGTCAGAAGCTGGTCATCGCCGACGAACATGAAGAGCTCATTGGTGGTTGGACTTTACTTACACCTCATTTGCCCAATACGATCAAATCAGTATCTCTAGAAGAGTCTATCCTCCTACTCACAGACGCCGCTGTGTATTCTGTCAGATTCGACTGGGATACGGAGAAAGTGTCCTCGTTCGAAAGAATAGATTTACAGCACATATTCCAAATCATATATGGTACATATATAACTTCGACCCTCTCGGCACCTCAGGTGGACGAACGACATAACGTGGGGTTGGTCATCAAATACAAGGCAGGTGCAGACGACATTACTAGGGTGAACACTCGATCGATGTCAAACATTCAAACAAGAGCTGAAACGGACCTACTGGCCGGAAACTCGGTATCTGGGCCACAATCTGTCTTCAAAGGTCTCACAGGTGCAGCTGCCGTACCGGCCGCTCAAGAGCTCAACGTCTTGGCGCTCAAGGCTGTGCCTGTACGGTCGGCTCTCGCTGGCAACGAGTCCCGACTAAGCGAAATGGAACAGGTGAAGGGCATTTGCTCTGAGATTGAGCGGATGGCCCTCCATGGCCAGGTCGTGGAGGTGGGCACAGAAAGGAAGAGGATCATCGAGAGCGGCGATATTATTTCTCTGTCTGATGCCAGAAAGAGCACAGGGCTCCTGGAACAGCTCACACATAGTATAAAGAAGCTCGTCTGGGCCTGAGAGGAGGCATAATGGCAGGTTCCTTGCGACGTGGAAATGAAGTAGATATATGTAGTCGAACATAGAGCCTCCAACGACAATTTTATGCACTGAATTTGAGTGCAAATGATAATTAGTAGTAAGCACATGTTAAAGCTCTTTAATAATTTTGCCTCTCGACTGATTCCATGATCCTGCTGCTGGAAATATTCGGAGGCTACCTTTGAAGTCCCTGATGTGAAGGCTGTTTTAAAGGACACTTGCTGTCCGTATATTGAATTTATTTGGGGCAATTCTACCTTTTGCCTCGCTGAATATTCTCGTCCGGCGTGTGGGCCGTCTTACGAGGGGATAGTACTCAAAGACCCTGGGTATTTGAGACAGAGATTCATCCATAAAGCAGTCAAGTCAAGTCAATGATGAAGCTAGTGCTTAGTCAAGTATTGGTCTCAGTTCCAGAGATGTAATCCGTCTTCAAAGAGAACGAAGTATATCCTCGCATGTTTGTGTAAGAAAAGCAGCCATAATAACTTCGCTGATTTGGAATCCCAGTGTGACAGCTCTGCATGTAGGCATTCGATTCCTGAGCATAACCATGATCATTACATGGGCCACGAGGGATCGCAAGAAAGGTCATGAGACCTGCCAAAAGTTGAACATTGATAATTTAAATTCTTGAGAAGGTCCATTCAAGGCCCAGGTTCCTGCATGCATTTGTGCAATGGCCGATTTCGCCTTATTTTACAACCAGCACTCCATGTCCTTGCTATAGCCAAACGCCAATTGCTGAAACATTCCAGTCCAGCATATGTAGCCCGTCCGTCCACACTCAGATCATGAGTCTCTCGACCTTGTCCTTCAAGCTTCTGATCTGGTTCATCAGGTCGGAGGCCTCGTTAGTGGTAATGCTGGCAGCAATGACGGCACGGCTGACTCCACAGGCGCGGCCAAGGGAGGTCTTGCTTGGTACATAAACGTAGGGAACATTCTGCAAGATATGTCAGTACGTTTACATTTCCTGAAATTTACAAGATTATGCGCGTACCTTGTCCTCGCACAAAAGCGGAAGATGAAGAAGGATAGCAAGAGGGGCAGTGTCTGCTGCAAGGATGATGATCTCAGAGATACCTCTGTTCAAAGTCTTTGTAGCCTCGTTGGCTCCCTTTTTCAATTGCCGGGCATGGCTTGCCTGTTGCACAATGTCCAACAACTCCTGGGTCAAAGCCGCATCGGCGACGGGCCAAGCTGCAAAAATATTAGTATACGAAACCCATTGTCGTACATAGTAGGCACAGATGAAGGTTTGGGGGAGTTGCGAGCGTACCTGCAGATCCGTTTTGTTCTTCTGCCATTTTGAGGTAGAATTGGTTCGAGGTGGGATGCTACAAAAAGCTGTCAGTAAGTGATGAAGTTGCAAGAGGCAGCAGGAAGGTGCGGGGGCTTACTTGTACGAAGAAGCTTGTGGTTGGGCTGGTGCGTGGCGGCTGTAACACTCAGGGTTCCTTGCGTTGGCTCGCCCTGGTTTGTGTGCGTAAAGTGCAGTGGTGTTTCGCGATCTCGAAGATTTTCGTGGTGGTGCTGCTGCTGGTGCAGATACTCAAAAAATTGTCAAAAAGGTTCGGCGGCGCGCAAGGATAGTCGAGGTTGCGCCAGTCCAGAAATAGATTAGCGTAGCGCCGAGCCAGCCTTTGCTTCTTCAATCGATCATCAACTTCCATCGACGACACCTCTCATCAAGCTCAACGCCATCAATCAACTTGTCAATCATCGCCAATTCAGCTTTCGAAAGATTTACCAATACTCACAGCATCCCAATCAAGCTCCCCAGAACCTTCAAGATGGACGTTGGCGACAGTTTGGTCTATTGGTGAGTCGCCCAAGCAATGAACAACAATGAGGTCAAGATAAGCTTCATCACCTAGGACATCAGTCTTGCAGCTTCATCTTGGTCATCCTGTCCCTATGTAGTTATGCTAACTTCTTTCACAATAGCCCGGTCTACGCAGTTCGTACCCCCCTAAGCTACATCTCCCACCAAGCTTCCTTCTACTCCGCATATCCACAGAACGACAATACAGGCATCATCAAGCTAACGTCAATACAGCCATTTTTCGGTGCAATGGGCTGCACATCGGCTATTGTCTTCACCTGCTTTGGTGCTGCATACGGAACTGCGAAGTCTGGCGTTGGTATCTGTGCCATGGGTGTCCTTCGACCAGACTTGATTGTCAAGAGTAAGCTTCCGTGGAATGTATCGTGGAGCAAAGAAGTCTAATTCAAACTTCCAGACATCGTTCCGGTCATTATGGCTGGTATTATCGGTATCTACGGACTCGTCGTGTCAGTGTTGATCTCCGATGGCCTGAAGCAACAATTGCCACTTTACACCGGCTTCATCCAACTCGGTGCTGGGCTTAGTGTTGGTCTGGCTGGTCTGGCCGCTGGTTTTGCCATCGGTATTGTCGGAGATGCTGGTGTTCGCGGTACCGCACAACAACCTCGCCTCTTCGTTGGCATGATTCTCATTCTTATCTTCGCCGAAGTCCTAGGTAAGCTAATCTCTTATACTCTCTGAATGCTGGATGGTGCATGGAATATTTGGTATGATTTTAGAGGGTTCGAAATGTCAGCAATTCCGTGAGTTTACTGACAATTGACAACAGGTCTTTACGGCTTGATTGTGGCCCTGCTCATGAACTCGAAGGCTAGCTTGGATGTCTCATGCTAAATGGGCTTGCGAGGACCATAAAGAGGAGCCATTGACAATTTACGAACGCACTTTCTCCTCGACGACATTTGTGAATATTGGGTGGCGGTGACGGGAAATGGTACTGGCGTGGCGGATTTGGGGGCGGTCAAAGGAGGCTGTGAAGTGAGACGGGACACGTCCAAAACTGTATGCTCTTTGCTCGCTTTTCAGATATTGGCGTTTCCGATGCATAGAGTAGAGATGACAATGAAGGTGGGTCATTGCGACCGTGTATGCTAGTACTTCTATTTTGGCATCAATGAAATGTTTTGTGCTTTGAGGTCTCTTGTCTTTTGGGGGTGGCAGTGATTGTGGGCAGTGACTATCGAAAGTATCAGCACTACGGCGGGGAAATCCCAGTTGCCAAGAAACTACAAACCATTGTTGTCATTGGAGTTCGAAGCGCAATGAGACGAGGCGATGGTGTGTTCTTTTCAAGGCTTCCACAAAGTAGAGAGCAAATCTTCTGTCTGCTCTCATGGCACCGCACTAGCATGTCGGCGTATCGTTATTCCTGTCTAAGTAAACAACAATGCAAGCGATGCATTCTGGCATATCTTGTCCCACGATACAGCTTCTGGGCATGGCAAGTAGCCTGTAAGTCCCTCTTTCACCCCTCCTACTTCGGCTTTCTCCTCGTCCTGCCAGTCGGGATATCCGGCCACTGTTCTTTTCACCCGCACTTCCCCTCCTCCTCGTCCAATTACAATGAGTTCTCTCCCACATCGACCCCGCAACTGTATTCGAAGGCGTTGCTGTCACCTCTTTAGCATTGCACCATCTCAGACCCAAACGCAAACCGCGCCAAGCATTCCGCAGGTTGTCTTTCCAATCAGCTGGCAAAAGATACGATCAAAAGAGAAATGAACCGTGTCAACATGCTCGGGGTGGGTATGTGCCACTGTCATACGCCTTCAGTCCAAATTTGATTTGCGGTATTCAAGTCCGCGATCGCCAGGCTTTTCTAGACCTGTAACTCAATAAGCCGTCGGATAGCAGCAGCGGTGGCATTTTGGTTATTTTTGCTAGGTCTACAAGTCTATAGCTTGAAATTTCTGCCTAGGGCCCTCCACATATCGTTATCGGCAGGCAGTACGCTTCCTTCCATTAAGTTTCTCGGCCATATGTGTTCGAGAGCCTCATGTTCTTAAGTAAGTCATGACTGTCGAGTTAAGGTTCAAATGACAAGGGAAGGGTATCGAAATTGCGTTAACAGACGGAGGTGATTCGCTGCTGCCACTGTTCCCGCACATATACCACATGGCGAGCGCACATGGCAGGAGCCCTTGTACATTGCATTGGGACCCATGACTTGCATGCCATCTAAACAGCCAGATCTTATTTCTCCATAAGTTGACAGTGCAATAAGGAGCATGTAGGCCAAGATACTGCAGGTTGGCAGGTGGGTCATGCAAGAGTCAGCGTTGTCAAGGCGTCAAGTCGTTCAGCTGTACTACTCAACTCGCCAGGTCCTTCGCAAATGAAGTCGAGGCCATGATCATATTAAGAGGTCTGTTATAGCCTTCGTCATTTGTTTGGCTCTCGGTTTCTCGCCTTCTTTCCTCTTTAGCTTTCGTACTTTGGAGTGGTACTTTTGGATGAAGCATAGGGCTATACACGCAATCCTTGATCAGTAGTACCATTTAACTTTTCTCCCATGGCCTCTTGGGACCATGCGGTATCTCTGGACTGCTCGTCAGTAGGATCATTACTCGAAAGTATCCTGGTGGAATTGAACATTACCGTTTCAAGGCTGCTTGTAAGTTTCAAACAATCAAAGGGCTTTAGAAAACCGACGATTTCGGTCCAGAAACATAACTCTCTTGATAGAATAGACCGCGTTCCCGTTTCAGCACCTCACTAGCCTGCATACAAAGAGCAAGTGGTCTCACAATCCGTTCAGGACCAGCTGTGACTGGTGGATGCATTCTTCTAGAAAGCGACTGCACGATTGGCGAATGGCAAGAGGAGTAATATGGTGTAGATCATCGGCGAGCATGTTTCTACACGCAGATTTGTTGGCGAGTATCAAACGAAGGCGAAGCAGTCGCTCGTAACTGGTTGAGAACGCATGGCATGTGTGCCGATTGCCGCGAGGAAGAGCCGGTCTTAATCTCCCATCTGCAGGGTCTTAGTAGGTGGAACTGATTTCTCCAAATTCGATGTGCAGGCAATGGCGTATGCAGCGTAATGAGACATGCAGTCCCAGGTGATGTCTACGGCGTAGAAAGTGCATGGCAGTCAAACTGGAAGTCATCATTCAGTGACAGTCACTTACGCCCAGGTACCCGGCCAACAACACTTCAACGGCATCTCAGACTGATGTCGCTGTAATTTGGGCTTTTCATTCACTAGCATTAGGAACATCATGTCTACAATGCTTGGGAAACTAGAGTCTCTTGTATAAACGCTATCAACGCCTTCGTCCTTGACTTCCCTCTTCCCTGGTCTCTCGCCGCGGATCTATGGCCTGGCTCAGTATCTGCTATCTCAAACAATGGTTCGACCATTGATCAACTCACAAGCGCCATCGCCGTCGCTTCTCAACGTTCGATCCCCAGATCTGCTTTGTTTCGGAATGTGCTTACTTGGCATGGCTGTCGAAACCCTGCATTTGTTCGTTCTAGAACGATGCACTATTTCGTGGACGAATGGGTGTTATCAGATCCTAATCAGGGCCTTCCCGGTGATCGTCATATCGTACGATCTTTCTCGTTCCCCTCACGCCCGAAAGAAGGACCTATTGTAAAGTGATATGCTGTAAATTTACTGGGAACCCGTATCCTAGTCCCGCCAGCTCCTACCTAGCCTCATGCCCAGGATTTATGTCCCAAGAGGGAATATGAAGATTAGCGTAGCGGATGACCTGCCCGGAACACCGCTCCGTATGATTGGACAGCGCTTGTCTCGTCCTCGACCTGGAGCAGGCAAATGAACGGTCAGCGTTCTGGACGGGTGAGTCAAAGCAAATGCTTCTTGTCCTCTGCAGGACTGTTTAACTAGAAGCAGAATGCCGAATTGGGAATTACTGAAGTACTTTTGTTTCCTGTTAATTGTTGCAGATCTTTCCTCCATCCTGGCATTTACTACAAGTTATCAGACAGTCTTATCCGAAAACAAAAAAAAAAAAAAAAAAAGGGCATCTGGGTCTGTTGGAGCAGTAAGGACAGGCAGGTCAAAATAGGCTTAACCCTAGCTCGCGCCTTGGCCGATCAGTTGTCGCACCGTTAAATTCAGAACTACTAGGAAGGGCGAAGGTTATGTCGACGTTCGGGACTGATGTTGCCCAAATAGCGACCTACTCAGCCACCATTCGAATCCCTTTCCGATTTATCAGGTGGAGCAGTTCTGGTGGTCTTGAAGTATCGAGCTCGACAGCAGCGTACAGTACTGTACATACTCTTTACAGAATGAAGTCCATATCCCAGATTAATATGATCTACTCCCCACCTAAATCAGCCATACTAATGGAGTGAGCGGGCTGTGGCTGCAGGATGACGGGCTCAGCAGTAGGGACGAGGGGGCGACAGAAGGCAAAGCCAGAATTTCCAAAGAACCTCTGGCACTATCTGTCCGACCATCGTTACTAGGATCGTTACTGAGGAGATCTTAGAACCTATTTTACAAGTTGCCTCAAGGGCCAAACGCTAGATAGTCTTGATGACTCGCGGGCTCCCCGGCCAAGTTATGAGGCTTGATCTTGCCAACTTTGGAGTACAATACTAGACATAGCTGCTATCCTCACCATGACTTCTGCCAAGGTCCGATTGGATCAGGCATATTCATATGGGGTGAGAGCGCTGTAGGAGGAGCTGGACATCCGCCGGCTACCCTAAATCTGCTGTCCTGCTTGCGGTGAGCAGAGGCAAGCGATATACGAGCCACAGAAGGGTACGTGGGACTTCAGTATCAGGCTAATTGAGGCAGGCCGAACACGGGGAAATTTTTGTTCTTGTTTGTCTGATTGCCATCGGCACAGACCTGGAGGCTATCGACGGGATTCATCTGTAACCTTGCTTTACTCGTTAGCTGTGGTGTCGCACTACATGTTAAGTTATGCCGCACGCAAGATGCTCGTAGGTGCCGTTTGGCGGACCATGTCTTATGTCTTATGGCGATGGCCATCGCCTTGAAACGATAGCGATAACTCCCGTATTTAGTGAATACTGGTACTGGTACTGGTACTGAATGTGCCTTTTGATACTCGCGAATGTCTTGCACTGCACTAGAGGCTTCTGGATTTCAGACCTGGCTGAGCGGAACTGCAACCTGCTCTTCGGTTTCTAATTATATATAGCTTATTTTTATTTGAGAAAGGCGCAATTCCGCTGTATCTTTGGGGCGAGCAGCGTCTTTTTCTACCACTGTAACGACCGCGGACATCCATACCGCGCAGCGCAGCGCAGGCATGTTCACTTCACTGTTCGCTAAGGCCAGCGGGTATGTAGAACTACTAAAATCCGAGTCTCTAGCTCTGTCAGCCTGCATAAAGACCATACTGAGACTGAAGACTAAGCCGTCGCCGCCGACCGAGGACGACACGAGGAGGAGGAGTCTGCCAGAGCGGAGAGGGGGGAGGGAGAGAGGGAGAGAGGGAGAGATGCAGTGCCATGCCAGCCCACCCTACGGATGTACACCATGCCACCCCCTCCATTCGCGATTCGATCCATCCCTGCCATCCTTCGAACCTTTCAATCCCTTCAATCCCAGTGCCCGCCTGCCGGAGTATCCAGGTGCATGGCATGGGCAACTGGCGGCCAACGAAGAAGGGATCTTTGCACCGTCAGCACAACGGGAGCAGGGGGTGCAGCAGTTTGGCCTTGGCGGCCGACAAGTCATCACTTCAAATTTGCGTGTGAAGATTTAGGTAATAAAGTTTGCGTGAGGTAATCCACAGCCATTGGCTGCGCCTTGTATATCCTCCCCTGGTCTCACATGCAGAGAGGGACACAGCGACGCAGATACTAGGTATGCATACCCATATGCAGCATTGCAGATATGCAGATGCCACGAGAGTTCTGTGCCCCCTCCCTCCACTCCCCTCTCCTCTCCTCTCCTCTTAACGTCCCAACCCATTCCAGCCAACCTAAAGACGCCCTGCCTTCTGCATTCTGCCTTCTGACTGTCCTATCCCATCTCTAGCCCTCCACCCTCCACCCTCTCCCCCTCTTGTTTTCTTATTGTTCGATAGGCTGTTCCTAAAACGGCTCTTCAGAATGGGGCAGCGACACCCCCGTCCCATGCATCCCAGCGTGAAAGCTGTTACCGCTTCATCTGCAAGGCCCCGGGTACTTGATTGGAGAGAACAATATCCCCAAGCGGAATGAGCTCAAGCAAAGGCGGTATGCGCCATCGCCTTTGCATTTACATCCTCTCGCGGGGCCGTTGGGGTCGGATCACATTCTGAATTGCTGCAGGGTCATCTTAGTCCGAGTATATTCCATACACCGAGAATATTTCAAGCACCGCTGCACCGGAAGCGATCATCCTCCTTGGACGATGACTTAAGACTTTGACTCCCCTCGAGCTTTGTCAAAGGTTTTAAGGTTTGGTCAATCGCCACAGCCTTGCAGAACACTACTCCCTCTTCAGGTACTCGAAGCTTGGACTGAATCGCAGTATCACTCTTGTATAAGGCTGAGTTCATCTTATACCAAAGACTATCCACTGTCTACATTATCGCTCCCCTCGACACATCACAATGGCAGCCGGACAGTATAGCGACAACTCGGTGGATAACCAGTCTTATCTTGTCGCACCAGATATGAACGCTGGCATGTACGATGGAACTTCCAGTGACTCTTCGGCCAGCTCACCGTTAAATTGCAATGTGAGCAAAACGTGTTCTAGGTTCCTTCACTGGCTGATAACAATGAATAGAGCTTCGACAACCTCTATGGTTCAAATAGCTTCATGGCCTATCCCGCATTTCCAATGCAGTTTCCAATGGCGGGAGAAGGAATGACACCCATGGGTCTCATCCCAGTTGAGCTGGACATCGAGGGTCTCTATGAAGATCATGATCGCAGACGGAGGAAGAATGGAACTGAGAAGACTGTCTCCTCACATGTTCACTCGGTACACATTTCCCAGCCAATCATCTGATGAATATAATTAACTTTGTCCAGCGTCGTCGCGCTCAGAATCGCGCATCGCAACGGGCTTTCAGGGATAGAAAGGAGAAGCACATGAGAGAACTGGAGCAACGACTGGGAGAACTCGAGGGCCGCCATAGCGATCTTTCTAGGTCGTATGAGTCGTTACAAATCGAATATACTAGCGTCAAGCAGGAGCTAGACAAGCTCCGTACAGACAGAGAAGGCTCGACAAGGAATTACCAACCGAGGGAATGGGAAGAGTCGAAGGGCGAGATCCTAGATCCTCTTCTCTTTGATGTGTCTGCATTTTGCTTTGACCAGGATAATGGACAAGACAGGAAAGAATGAGCAATGCTTCCACTGAGTTTAGGTTTCGGCGTTGGGGATGGGGAGGGGATCTTTGGGTTTCAAATCCAGGCGCTTATCCCTCCAGCTATATCAGGGTTCCAGGGCTGGCATATGTCTGGAGCGCTCTGCAATTCGCGGCCGCTTTTCAGAGCCACTGTGGCATTCTTGTCGATATTGGCCGTACCTTTAATGAATGATAATATTGAACCAAGACTTGCTGGTTGAAACGCTTACCTGAACGAGGACGCACGATCTGTGAACCTGGGATCATGTGATTCCAGGAATACAAACTTCAAAATGGCCACCAGCCTCCAGAGTGTCCTCAAGATAAGGCGTTCATCCGTACGTGGCCCCGATCATGATGCAGATAACACACTCGCAGGAAAACTCCTGCGACCTTCTTGTCCCGAGCTCTGTCACAAACAGTTCTATCGACCAAATCAATCACGAAGTCAGAGATTTCCAGGGTCCAACTCAGAACTGGTAGCCTTGCATATTATTATTCCAGGGTAGTGCTGAATAACGACTATATATCGTACGATTTCTCATAGAGCCAGCTGTTGAACCCAGGTTTGAGGAACGCCTGCATGAAATTCGAACGATAATGGCGTGAGTTCCACGTGGTATGGATGGGAAATGTAGTAAGTAGGCAAAATAGGTGACTCTGGAGCCGTGAAAACGGCAATGCCATGGTCGGAGGACGGTTGGTGGGTTGAGATGCCGTCGTTGTTTTTGGCGATTTTGGCAACAGCTTGAAAGGGGCTCGCTTCGCTCGATAGTGAAGCTGGTACTCGATTCATGCTGGAGAACATGCAGAGTACATGACTTCCCCAGTGGCATATCTAGCTTCTGCTTATTTGGCACGGCTGCAAGGACTTTTGCCCTCGGCGGTAGTCCGTCATCGGCGGGGATAATATGTATGCAGAGTAGAGAGGTGTCGACAAGTACTAAACCTGTCGGATTATGAATATTCTAGACAGCCAAACTTTCGATATCATGGTCAGGCCGCATCGGAAATAATGACAGAACCCGATGTTTAAAGAAACTCCGACTACCTGCCAGCAATCTCGATAGCTTGGTCTAATATAGAGCCTAGTAACATAACAACACCAAATTCTTCACCTGTTTCAGTCGTCTTCCTCTTGCGATTCTGGTGGCAGGATTTTGATTACTGTTGATCTATGCTCGGAGCAGTTTCCATTCCATGCTTTTGACGAGTAAGTCTTTCCCTCGCTGTGGTTTCCAAGAAAGAGTAGGGACTTACAGGTGGCCAGGTACTGTACCAGAAACACCTTCGTAAGGCTGCCGGACGGAATTGAACAACAACATGGGAAACTCGAGCCTTCTTTCTTGAGCAGGCGTGCTTATCATTTGAACTCATTCACAAGGATGTGCTATTCCTGCTAGCATCCATGTGGGAGAACACCGAGTGCCAGATTCCCAGTTGAGTGGTTTTGGAACTGTTGGGCATGCAATTGGACGAACATCGTCACCCGTGGCTGTTATCCGTGACGTGCTGATACTGGAGCAACATGTTATTTGCAGTATTGTGTTGGCACATCATTTCACACTTCTCGCATTTCCAGTGTTGCACTTCGAAATGAGGCAAAAGCGATAGAGACTGCTGGCAAGTGCAAGTCATGTCCTGAGAGTCTTAATCTAGAAGTTAGTTCGAAGTCTCTCGTTGAGTTACACGTATGTCCGGTGGCGTGCATGACATGGTATGGGAATGCAAGGACGAAAAGGCGAATATTATCTCATTTCTGTCTGGCAATCTTGCCTTTTCAGCGTCGTTGTTCGGCCCATTCGTTACTGCAACAATTCCTCAAGTTCTTTTCGTGCTTATCAGAGACCTGAAAACCTCACCGTCTGCTTTTCCCCTGGTAATATTGGACGCTCCAACATCAGGACTGGTGTATTTTATGCCAGGCCGAATTATCCTTAATAACTATGTTCCGCATGTCGAGGATCTACCATAATCTCCTCGATTACTTATGTTATTCTCGATTCTTTGACCCTCGGAGGTGTGTTTATTCGGAGATAGTTCATCCCATGCCTCCACATCGTTGAAGCCGTCTCAATATTCGGGTCTGGGCGTAGCACTCTGCAATATACAGCTTGTCGCGGACTAAGAGATAGTTTTCTGCTTCGAGATGTCCGTTCTTCTCCACGGCCTGCTCCGGAGAATTTCCCACGCGGTTGCTTGCACCTCTGCTGGCGGTTGTTGCAGGAGAAAAGACTGCTCCGACGCGCGGAGGTGCATATGGATTGTCCGGTGACTGATGCTCAACGTAGATGTATCAAATCGTGCTAAAGTCTGTGAGGCGTAAACACCTAGGATGTAACACACGGATGGATGTGGATAAGTAGGGAAAGTAGCTTCAACAGAAGCAAACAAAGGTAGTGAGCGAGCGAGGTACTGAGTACTTACTTCCTTACCCGCCTGCCCTTTTGACTCCCTCCAAGACAATGATCATGCCTCGACTTTGTCTTTCCTCTTCAAGACCAACCCTGCCCAACCTGGCCCAAGCCCCTCGTCTGGACTTCTCCCTCCCATTTATCTCACTCCTCTACCTCCCCTTCCCTACCCTTCCCTCCCCTCCCCTCATCTTCTACCCTTCTACTTTCCCCGCTGGCAGCCTCATTCTCACACGTCTCCGGGCCTCGCAGATGTTGAAGAGAAGCCAGTGGAGCGCAGATAATAATGCAGCCAATCCGCAGCGGGCGCATGTAGCTACACCCCACTCACGGCATCTGTGAAGTGCCACGCCCAGCACGCCCACGCTCGCACACCCCACCAGCCCACCAACCCCTCCGGTCCCGTCTCAACATCCTGACATTGCACCTGGCACCTGGCACCTTACACCTTACACCTTACGCGACGTCAAGCCAAAAGCCAAAACCACTCTACCCTACCTTTACCCTGCTCTAAACTTTTCTCCCTCTCTCGCCCCTCCTCCCCCTCCTCTGTACCTAAAACTTCTTCATCCTCCATCCTCAACACCACATCTAAATCTCCAATTGCCCCATTATCACACCTTCACACTTTCGCAACCATGGGCTACACCGACGTTGATAAGCTGGCTATCAACGCCATTCGACTCCTCGCTGTAAGTTCAGAGTTATTCCCCCCTTCCCCCGCCAATTTCTACCCCTCCATCGTGGCCAAAAATCTTCGACATTTTACCATTCAGAACCCGCCAATCTTCTATCTCACCTTCACTTGCAGCTACTGACAGCTGTAATTTCAGGTCGATGCTACCTTCAAGTCGAATTCGGGTCATCCGGGTGCCCCGATGTAAGTGTGCATGGAAAGTTGTTACAAATCCTGAGACTGACTTGACTTCAGGGGCATGGCACCTGTCGCTCACGTCCTCTTCAACAAGATCTTGAAGTACAACCCAAAGAGCTCCAAGTGGGTCAACAGAGATAGATTCGTTCTTTCGTAAGTTCATTTCATTTCATTTCAGCTCCTCTCCTCTGCCAGCACTTCTTCCTCCTTCTCATCCCTCCCGGACCGCAGACCTCCGACTTCGCGAGACTTTGCCAAATAACTTGAAATCATACCGTTAGCAACCCTCTAGTGTGGGATGCGCCACTGTTATATGGGGGCAATTGATTTCCGATCCAAAACTCTACGCATTGGTCGATAACCATTCACTGACCCTTTGCAACAGCAACGGCCACGCATGCATGCTTCAATATGCTCTCCTCCATATCGCTGGATATAAGCTCTCAATGGATGATATTAAGGCTTTCCGAGTTAGTTTATCCCCTTTCTAGGCCCTCAATGATACAACTACTCTGACAATGGTTTCCTAGTCGATTGATAGTATTACCCCTGGTCATCCAGAAGCCCACGATACTGATGGCATTGAGGTCACTACTGGTCCCTTGGGTCAGGGTTTCTCCAACGCCGTCGGACTGGCCATTGCTCAGCACCACGCAGCTGGGGAGTTCAATAAGCCAGGATTCGAGCTTTTCGATAACTACACATACACCTTTTTAGGTGACGGATGTATGCAGGAGGGCGTTGCCTGTGAAGCGGCCTCACTCGCAGGCCATTTGCAACTTGGCAATCTGATCGCCATTTATGATGATAACCACATCTCTATCGATGGAGATACCAACTGCGCTTTCACCGAGGACGTTGCTCTCCGCTTTAAGGCGTATGGGTGGCACGTTGAGGTTGTTGAGGACGGTGACCACGACTTGCAGGGCATGGAGGATGCTATCAAGAAGTGCCAAGCTGTCAAGGATAAGCCATCCATGATCAAGCTTAGAACGACTATTGGCTTTGGTTCTTTGTTGCAGGGAACCGGTGGAGTACACGGCTCGCCTCTCAAGGCAGATGATATCAAGCAAGTCAAGAGCAAGTTCGGCTTTGATCCCGAGCAGTCATTCGTCGTTCCCCAAGAGGTTTATGACTTATACAACAAGCACGGCGCTGAAGGGGCAGCAAAGGAGCAGGAGTGGGAGCAACTTCTCGAGAAATACGGCCAACAATTCAAGTCCGAGGCCTCGGATCTGAAGCGTCGTTTGACAGGCGACCTTCCAGAGGGCTGGGAAAAGAACCTCCCAGTTTACTCGCCATCTGATGCTGCAGTTGCTTCGCGAAAGCTTTCTGAGATCGTTCTCACCAAGATTCACCAGGCGATCCCAGAGTTGGTTGGCGGTTCTGCAGATTTGACCGGTTCCAACTTGACCAGATGGAAAGACGCTGTTGACTTCCAGCCACCCTCCCTTGGGATCGGTGACTGGTCCGGACGTTACATCAGATATGGTGTCCGCGAGCACGCAATGGGTGCTATCATGAACGGTCTTGCCGCATATGGTACTGTCATTCCATATGGAGGAACTTTCTTGAACTTCGTTTCCTATGCTGCTGGTGCAGTTCGTCTTTCTGCCTTGTCTCAAGTCCGTGTCATTTGGGTAGCTACCCATGACTCCATCGGTCTTGGTGAGGATGGACCTACGCATCAACCTATCGAGACTCTCGCCCATTTCCGTGCCCTGCCCAACTGCATGGTTTGGCGCCCAGCTGATGGAAATGAGACCAGCGCTGCGTACTACATTGCCTTGACCTCCAAGCACACTCCCAGCATCATTGCTCTGTCCCGCCAGAACCTGCCACAACTCGAGAACTCCACTCTTGCACACGCCATCAAGGGCGGTTACACCGTTCACGAGGCTGAGAAGGCTGACATCACCCTGGTCTCCACTGGATCTGAAGTTGGCATCTGCGTTGATGCTGTCAAGTATCTCAAGGAGAAGCACAACGTCACTGCTCGTGTTGTTTCTATTCCTTGTTTCGAGGTCTTTGATGCTCAATCAAAGGAGTACAGACTCAGCATCCTACCAGATGGTATCCCATCTCTCTCTGTTGAGGTCATGTCAACCATGGGTTGGGAGCGGTACACCCACGAGCAGTTCGGTCTCAACAGATTCGGTGCTAGTGGTGCATATAAGGATGTTTACAAGGTATGTGCATCCTTAATATTTACCCAAATTAGTACTAATTCCACTACAGAAGTTCGAATTCACCCCAGAGGGTATCAGCAAGCGTGCTGTTGCCACCATCGAGTTCTACAAGGACGTGCCCAATATCCGCTCTCCCATCAACCGTGCTTTCCAACAACTCATCTAATTTGCAGAAAAGGATGCGTAGTGGACGCTGTGCCATCTTTTATTCAAGTCGGGCGACGATGTGTGTATAGCCTGCAGATAGATTACGAAAATGAACACATTATGAGCAAAAACGTATAGTCGTAGATGCGGGTTGGTTCTAATTCCTAGACCGAGAAGTTATCGCCCAGAAAGCGACCACCCACATGTGAGAAGATCTAAACCAGCTTTGGAAAAGTTTTACAAGTCTATTATTACGTGAGGCATCTCATTGGACAGCTATGTTTAGTACTTTAAACCTCGAAGATTTCTCCAACGCCGTCGCCGCCTCCTCTTCGATTCTCGACGAGATCTAATCTCCACCCTTCCCAGTTCTTGAGCCCGCGTTTGATCTCCTTCACCCGCTCGATTCGCTTTGCTGCCTCTGCTTCTTGAGCAAGTCTAAATGCATCTTCGTCAAAGTCTAAATCCTCGTCATCTTCCAGCAATGCCCCATCACTCGTAGCAGCGTTTGGATTTGCGCCAGTGATTGCGTTGAATCCGCTGGCCAAAAAGTCGCCTAAGCCGCCCTTTCCACCAGGCGCGATACTCCTTCGTCTGCTTGGTGACGTTCCTCCACCAAGATCCACGTCTGTAAATCTGGCACCCGGGCTTGTAACACCAGATGATTCTTCACCATCTAGCTCCTTCCTCCGCTCGCGCCACACCCCTCTCCGAAGTTCGTGGACTTCCCCTTCAAGGTCTCTGACCTTCTTTTCAAGGCGCTGTCGCTCTTCATTCTCAAGCTCATCCACGCCTTCATCATCGATCCCCTGCGCATCTCGCTTTCGTGCACGTTCTCGTTCCTCTCTTAGTCGTAAGTTCTCGTTATCGATACCAGCAATTCGGGCACGTAGCTCAGAAGCCTCCTTTTCGGCTTTCTCTCGTTCTTTCTTTTGAGTCTGTGACCGGGCATCGTGCTCCTTGTGTAATGTAGCTAGAGTGGAGACTTTCTTTTCCAGGGCATCAATCTTTTTCTGCAATTCTTCGTTGTGTGCCTTCGATTCCGCTGCCTCGCGTTCTAATGTTCTGAGTTTTGTCTCGGCTGATATACGCTCACTGCCCTCTTTTACTGCTTTCTCTGTAGTGCGTTCGAGGTTTTTCTTCAGATCGCCTAGCTCTCGCTGGGCTGTCTCAGCTGACCGTTCACTCCTCAGAAGTTTCGACTCGAGGGCTGTAATTTGTTCCTTTTCCGAAGAGCCGGATGCGATTCGCTCAACTTGCGCTCGAAGATTGGAAATTTCAATTTCCATGGACTCGATGGTCGAGGATTTGGATGACAGGGCCGCTTCATAATCTGCGGATACAGATACAGATACAGAGGGAGATGATCCATGTCGAGAGGTTCGGGATGATTGTGCTTGAAGCTGAGTATTCTGACGTTGAAGTGCAGCTACCTCGGCTTTCTATGCTTTCCGTCAGCCAATCTACTTCGAATTATCAACCACCTTACCAGTTTCTCCAGTTCATTTGATGATCCAGGGTCAGATACGGGTTTCGCGGCATCTTTTCCAGATTCATCATCAGCCTCGCGGAGGTCTTCAAGCTCTTCTTCGGCCTTCTTCCAGCGTCGTTCTCCATCACTCGCCTCCTTTGCTAAGCGTTTGTTTTCCTTCTCCAGCTCTTCGATACGCAACGCCTGTTTCCGATGTATGTCCGGGGCCGTATCGCCTTCAGGTGAGAACCCGTAGCTAGGGCTTAGCGGCCCCCCAGACGAATGCCTGAAGGATGATGAGCGCATCTTCGACTGGAGAGACAAGGACGGCTGCCGCTGGGGCAATTCCGTATTGAGTTCTGCGACTACCTCTTCCTGGTCTTTGTTCGGGTCATCGGGCGCTTCTGAATTGTTGTCTCCATTGGTGGACGCGGGTGCAGTTTCCGTTGATATATCCGGATTGTTATCTGTCTTGGAAGGTTCTGGGGCAGCTTCCTGCTTATCCTCCTTCTTTGCCCCCGCTTTCTTCTGCTTTTGCTTTTTCATTTGTTCCACCTGTAGACGCCAAAAGTCAGCGAGATGACATCTGAGTGCCATCGAAGATGGGGATATTGATATATACACGCTTCTTCGCAGCTGCGAGCTTTTCAGCCTTTGCTTTATCTTCGTCCGCCATGATTGCTTGTAAGCCCAGCAAGAGATTGTAAGGGATCACTGGAAAAGCGGTGGGTTTCAATGTGGTCTACGTTGACAAATGCAGATGCCGATGCAGCATACACTGAAGGTGGTCTCTCTCTTGCTTGTTGGTGTTGACTTGATTTGGACAGCTTGCAGTACCCCAGCCAAGCACTCGAGGCCAGGCCTAAGCTTGACGCTACCTTAGTTCCCGGCACTAGGATAGAATAAGCGAGCAAGCTCCAAGCTCCCCGGCTCCCCTCCCCTCTTTCATCATCCCATTCTGCCCTCCTTCTATACTGCTCTGGTTTTTATACTCTTCCTACTCGTAGCTCTCCTCATCATTCGCAAGCTTCATTCGGCCTCGTCTGAGCTTGCTCAAGAATCAACTCTATCAAGATTGTCGCACGTCACACCCCGCCACAACAGATGTTATGGCAAAGGTTCCAACCTCAACCGAGCCTTTCGGTCTCCACCTTGCTGATCGGGCTTTGAATTCTATTCTCTCCTCCTCCTCCTCCTCCTCCTCCTCCTCTCAGTCCCCATCAAGCCGCCAAACCACTTCTCAGTCATCAAGCCAGTTCCAGTCTCTTTCGTCTCTCACTACCACAGCGATCAATGCCCACGACATCGCCTTGCGGCTTGGCCTCGGTCTACCTCAGAGGATCATGGTGGAAACGCACTCGGCAGGCCCTCTTGTGTTGACATCTTATCTACACTCACCGGATCGCAGCAAAGCAACAATAGAGCAGCATCATGAGAATCAACAATCATTCAGAGAAACTTCGGATGACGAAAATTCCCAAAAGGACCATGGTAACGGGCTGGACGAGGATGCTTACATACCGAGGGATGTATGTGTGGCCGAATTTGAACAGAGAAATCGCCCTCCTCTATTGATTGTAACAGTTGTGGCTCCGGGCGCTACCGAGATCGGGGAAGCTCGAAGATCAGCTGCTCGATTGGAGACAACGGGACGAGACTTCCAGAGAGAATGGTCACGAAAGCTGGTCGAGGATTCGGGTGCAGTGGCCACCATAAGCGGAGAAGATGGCTGATCGCATTAAATAAAATTCCAGAACTGCTTCGTACTTTGTACCTATATGTATGATTGAAAGAATGTACATCTTGGAAGGGCACGTCTCTCGCCATCCAAAGCTGTCTGGATGAAGAGGTTAGGAACAGGTACGATTGGGTGGTTTTAGGAGCAGTTTCGGAGCTTGAGTGGTGGCTTATGTAATGTGCAGCTATGAGGTACATGCTATGGTTGCCTTGGCTCAGCTCGATAGTGACTGGAGGGGAACAGGTCTGTTGGCTCCGGGGTACCCTCGCGGACAGTCACGTGTGGGTATACTATTTTTTACCTATATGTATCTGGCCAATCTGAGCACATAGCTTTGCAGGTGAAATCGTCTTGTTGTATACATGAACACAAGTGAAGGCGTCGAAAACGCTTCAGAATAAAGTGATGGAAAGACTAGACAAGGTGGCCCACTAGAAAAGTCGGCCTGGCTGCTGATATTCTGCCTGAGTGGATTAGGTTGAAAGTCTGATCGACTTGCAAACATATTCTCTTGAATTTCTGCCCTTACAAATCCTCCACCTTGACTCCGACGATTCAAATCTCCTATCTATGAGGCAGTGCAAGCCATGGCTGACACTCCGCGGGCCACTCACCATCGCGTCCCCTCTTCTTGAGGAGGCTGAAGCCATAGGGCTGCAGGAGGACTTGCCTATTTCACACCGATTCTTCGCTTCTACACCGTTGTCTTTCTTGAGCCGCGAGAGCAATCTCGAGCGGAGACGCTGTCGGACTCGTCGTGATCAACGACGATACTCTTCCTGCCCCCGCAGAAATCCGATGCCTTTACGGAGATTGTGGGTGAGCTTACTAGGGCGGAGTATTTTGGCACCTTTGACTGCGACCGCATAACTATTGCAATTTCGCTCTTCGGGGTGTCCCATTTCTTGTCTGCCGCTCCCGTTGCTTCCATCTCTATATGTTCGCTTGATTCTGCCGCATCAAATTTACTGGATGGCTATGGAATTATCCTTCTCGTTTCGAGGGCTGCACCTTGCAACCGGTCAACACATTAAATTCCGTTGCTGCGAGTGCTTCATTCCTCATATTTTGACTTGATTTTATGCTCTGCTTTCTCTTTCGCTTCTGATGTTCCGTCACAATTCGATAAGCGGGAGAGTGGATTGGTTGCAAGGAAGTGGGAAAGTAATACTGTGAGTTGCTGTTCATATATATACATATATATGTATATACACGAGTCAACAGTGTAGATTGTTGTTTAGGATTGGAGACGTTAGAATTGTATATTCTACCTTGCTTCGAGGCACAGGAGACTGAAACAGATGGCCTTGCTAATACTGTCGCCTTTCTTCCCAATCAAACTTATCAATTCAATGGCTTTGAGTACTGATTCATGGCTTCTTAGATGTGCTCTAAACTAGCTGCCTAGATCGAATGGATTGCGGCCATCATGGGCTGTCTTTGCCGCGCAATGGAAGAAGACATTTCCCTTACTACAGGATCTCTACGATATGTCCTCCTTTGCATTATTCTATGGTGTGTCTTGATTCAAGCCCGGACTTTATATGTTCGCAGCATTATCTGTGTGCCTCTCGCTTGCGTCCAAAGCTGTCTCAATCGTAGGCATCACTGCAGTGGAATAGTGATTCACCTCCAGGCACTATTCGGAGTTGGATGGTTCTTGGAATAGCCAGGAGGTCGACCACCTCTGAGTTCAGTTTGGCCATGGGGCAGATACCAAGCCTTCAATTATTGTCCTTTGGGGCGTGTGTTGGATGTTTCCTGGTAGCAAACGTCTCTTTTGTCACTCAAGCTTGTTCCAATACCAGCCACAGCGAGGTTTCGGCGAACTATTCTCTAGTAGGATTGATTCAATTTCAAGGAATGGTAGGTGGGCAAACGATGACGGGCCGTTCCTTCGCTTCCATAGATATAAAGCTGATCTCTTCGAGCAGATGGGCCCAATTCAGTCATCAAGGAAGAGGAAGAGAAAGAGGAAGCAGACATCAATCACTACTATCATGCTTTGGTTCGGCGTGACTATGCCAGGACTGGACACATTCTGTCGCCTCAGCTCCGCGACAACCAGGCTCCAAACAACGACCCGATTCACCATCCGGGAGAGGCAAATATGTCTTGGGGCCCCCGGGCGACTTCTAGTCCTCGGGCTGGTGAGTCATTCCTGAGCTCCTTTCAGGCGCCACCTACATTTGGCTGCTGGCGAAAGCATGTGACTAACCTGGCTCCCAGTCACCGGCAGCCTGGATCTGAAAGCGAATACAAGAACGAACATAAATGGCCGCGTATATCCCGACGCGTATGAGATGGGAAGAAGAGTGGGCAAATATCAACTTCAACTCCATCTGGGCATGAGACTTTTACATCGCAGTCGAAATCAAGACCAAACCCAAAGTGAATAGTGGCAACTTCGACTCCAAATTCACGTGGTCCAAACTTTATGTTACGCCAAGACGCTAATCAAGACTCCAGCCTTTTTACCTTTGCGAGCCTGAGGAAACAACGTTCCTCAGCTCCCGTCAGGCTTCGTCAGAACTCGCCACCAGTTACCAAATCGATTATATTTCTCGCAAGCTGCTGCCTCGCACCACCTTTGGGGACCTAATTCTAATACCAATCCAGGTGCCAGCTTCGACTTCGTATTAGACACGATGTCGCTCTCTTACGAAAATCGAACGTTTCCTGATTATCCACAATCTGCGCTGATGCATGATTCACATCAAGAGCAAGACGACAGTAGTATGCAACATCACAGATATCCAAGCCCTCCTCCACCGATGAGCGATAATACATTTATTTCTCAAGGAATGGATGCGACCGAGGGCCTGACGTTGGATGATATGCCAGAACTACCGTCGAAGGAAGATTCCGATGCGCCCAGTCCTGGAAGATCGAAACCCATTCCAAAGCCAGATCGAGAAGTGACCAAGGGAGACGATGGACGTTTTGTTTGCACTTGGGTGGGATGTACGGAAGATGTGCGCGCGTTCAATAGGAAGTGCGAGTGGTCAAAGGTATGCGCTGACATTGTTCTTCCGAGTCTCTGGTCTACTTACTGACTTGCCCTCGATTCTTAGCATATGGACAAGCATGATCGACCCTACAAATGCCCCTCAGAAGGATGCGAAAAGCTACCTGGGTTCACATACTCGGGTGGACTGTTACGGCATCAGCGAGAGGTACATAACCTTCACGGTGGCCCCCGAAAACAACTCAATTGTCCTCACCCGAACTGTAAGAGATTCTCAGGAAAGGGATTTTCACGTCAGGAGAATCTAAATGAGCATCTTCGCCGCGTGCACACAGATGCTGCAGAGATACTGGCGGCCGCCCTGGAGAGTGATGAGGAGGGTAGCGAGGTGGCGGGAATGAAAAGAAAGCGACCCCGGGACGACGGAGTGGATCTACGCATGGAGATGAAGAGACTTCGAAAGGAGAATGAGGAGCTGAAGAGACAGGCGGAATTACAGACTTCTCAGACGAATGAGCTGATGAGGCAACTACAAAATTTGCAGAACTTGGTTGGCACGAGAATACAGCAAGTCGCAGCGCATGCAACGCATCAAGCACCACAAGCAACAATGATGTAAGGGCGTAATACCCGATGGTTTCTTTGTTCTCATGGCGTGGATGTCAACATCAAGGGGCATTTGGGGGCGTTACGGGATCGTGGGGCGTTACACGGATGGCTGGGCATATTGCCTATGGGATTGTTTTGATGGTCTGTTCTCTTGCTAGGGCAGAGCTACTTTTCTTTCCCCTTCTTGTTCAATACCTGTACGTATACTACACATACTAGAAGGTCTCAACCAACCCCACCGGGACTTGGTATTATACGGATTGTGTTGTTTAATAGTGAAGGGTGCTGCTGTTCCGCTTGCAGATACTAGGTGAGTAGGAACATTTTGTGAAGACGTCATCTGCGCTCAGGTTCGAACCTCTGCTACCAATGTCATGGTATCAAGCGACTCACATTTCACATAGTGCCGGTATTAAGACTGCGAGCAATATGGTGTTGCGAGAATTCCCAAAGTCCTGTCATAGTCGAGTCGACCTCGTACCGGATGGGATATTGCAGCTTTCATGGTCTTGCCTGATATGAAGGCCAGCTCTGGCGGAAAGACTTGCGTCGATCCTGCTTCCTTGACTTACATCTGCCATGTGATGCAGCAATCTCAATGGGCTTTGTTGTCACCAGCTGTAGCATTCTCGTAAATGAGTGTCCCAGTGACGGATGATAAGCCCCCAACATAAGTCGATTGCCAGCTGGCTTGACTCCCTTATTAATCTGTCGCTACCTGCGAGCTAAGCTCCGGCATCCTTCGCCCACAACTTATCCAGTACTGACGAGCCACTCTGCTCCTCCCGAGGGAAGTCCAAATCCTCATCTCCATAACTTCGGACCAGGAAAAGGATAGCGTAACAGGCCATCATAGACACTGAAACGTATTCCCGGGTCCTCGGGCTGGTAGAAGGTTGTCGGCGACTGACCGCCTTCTATTGCTGTATCTCCTCCATTTAAAACATTGATGTTTATACACTGTGGATAGTTTTGTGCACCATTCACAGCCCATGCGCTGTGAAGCGCAATGATCTCATGCCGCAGGACGTACGCGCCGCTCTTGAGATCTCTCGGTATCAAAACATCCCATTTGCTGTCCATATTACGGAAATCGTCGATGATCCACGCCTTCAACCCTATCAAGATTGGCAAGTTAGTGAAGTGTAGCTTACACCAAGCGCGGCAGCAGCTCTAAGGCTAAATCGGAGCTTCTCTAGCTGAACAACATACAATCGGTACTGGATGTGACATTAGGCTTCAGTGCCTGCTGGGCGAGTTTGACGAACTTCAGGTCGGCCTTGGAAACATTCGTGCAGTCGTTCGCTGGGCATGGCGCTATGTAATCGATGAGAGGCCCGACATGGCTCTCGGGCCACGGAGCTGGTGCCCATGTGAGAGTAATGGTTGAGCCGGCTTGTACATCGACGTGCTTCAGACCAGGCATCGATGACTTATGACAAATGATGTCAGAATTGTTGTAGCTCGTTGTCGGTACGAATCCGATATCTGGATTATCGGCGTACCCTGTGTAGAGAGGAATAAATTAGTTTTGTCTATGGTCAGGACTTAATAATAGCGCTCTTTCGTAGTGAATGTCAGTCTTCGACAACTGGCACTAGTAACATCCACTCACATCCTGCCACTGCTGGCGGAGGTTGCTGATACCTGAACCCTGGATCATAACCTAGTGATTGTTGCCCATTCGCGATGATGTGTTGTACATAGCCGTGCGCACAAACGCTGTCGATGGCCAGTACGGTCAAACTGAAATACAGGAGCATAGTCGAAAATGGCCAATGTACCATTGATACCGATAACGGATCTTGAGAGATAACGCTGCTACATATCTCACAAAGATTATGACAAGCAGCGGGCATTATATACAAAATCTTGCGAATTGATTCCTGCCGACATCAGCCGGGTAAGAATCATTATATCCAAGCGAGGACAACCACCGAGCCACGGATCTCAAAGCCGACCTCGCGTTGGATAAGTGGATGGGAGAGGTACATCGTGTGCCCAGCACCTGCGAAAGCACCGTGTACAGTGCTTCGGTTGGATCAACCGGCAGCAGCAGATAACCCGCCGCTGAGTATAGTAGTCTCATTTAAGAGATCGATGATGGAACGTTCGCTCGTTCCGTCGCCTCTTTCGTCTGCCATCTCGATCTTCCATTCGCAGGTGACTGGGTCATACGAGAGAAGGTACAAACTCTCTGCATTTTCTCCCTCATGATATGTGTATGCGATCTCTAGCTTCGGTTCGTTGTAGTGTCCCATGAACTCGAGCTCGACTTTCAATTCCGTGCCAGACTCCATGGGTCCGCGAAACCCAATAATAAACGGCTCTGACCGAACAAGCCGCCTGTTATGCACCAGCTTCACAGACTTCAAGAAAGTCACAGGCGTATTATCCTCGTCTACACCTGAAACTTTCATTTCGTGCCTCTCGTTATTCGTTTCCACGCTAATCAACAATCGGCGATGTAAGATGAAAGGAGGAATCACAAGGCTGAGCTTCTGCATCACCTGAATCATCAAGTCGTCAGTCCTCGAATAGACACGAGTGGCTACGAGCTTATCCAATGGTGTATCTTGCAGGTTGCAAACCACCAGTTTAGCATTTTTGTTGCGGCCCGTAATCTCCGGAATCTAAGACGGAGTAACATAAGCAGGAGTCTGTGCACTAGAATATTCCAACGAGAGCCACCTGGCGGGGAGAACAGAAAGTACTTCGACCTACCTCGTTTGCTGGAGAGACTGTAAGAGACGATCCTAGGACAAGACATAGGTCTGCTCTTTTCGCATGGTGAAAAGCATGTTGCAGGGCCTCGGCAGGTAGAGACTCTCCAAAATTGACAATACTATCAATAAGAACACCGCCACAGCGAGCACATTTTCGCCCGGTACGATGATCTCTGACAGTCTTCTCGTAGGTAGCAACAGCGCGAAAGTCTACTAGTATAAGTACCATAAAAATCAAGGTTGGGATGGCAAAGAGTAATTTGCATACCACGGATGAATTCTTTGCCGCAATCTCGACAAGACTCTTTGCTGCTGTTCCCGTGAAGCTCGGATATTTTATCCTACGTTAGGTAAAGATAGTCATTAAAGGTAGCAGTAGTCAGGTAAGAGAAATTTACCAATGCAATTCCACTCTTTCTATGCAACCCATCACAATTCTGACTGACGAGATACTTCAAATATCCCCGGTTCTGTAGCTCGACAAGAGCCACTTGAAGGTGTCAGCACTCTTGATATCCAAATCATTTTGCCGATTTTTCTGCTTATTTGGCCCCCAATATCTTGGACGTCAAGCAGACAGGAGAATGTGATCGTAGAGCATACTGTGTGTGGGCGTGGGTATAGCTTGCAAAGTGCTAATAGTCTTTCCTGTTCGCTGTCTCCCCTGGGCACGTAGCGTCTAGTCGCAGTGTCAGTAGTTCCTTGAGCGTCTCACTTTGCTCGAGCAGAGACAGGAGGGTAAGATCTTAGATCCCCTGAAACTGGACGTTCTGGGTGGGAAGCACGAACCCAGGCTCCATCTGGCCCTCGGAAGTCAGGTATGCCAACAGATCAGTTAGATCACCACATATGCGCTTTAGAATACCCCGAAACTCACCAGCGGAAGTAGAAATACCTGCTCCCGTGAAAACAATGAAGCTCTTGCTCCTTTTAATGTGGTCTGCAACAATCTGTGCCTTCTTCTCGATCGCCTGGGGCGACTCAATATGTTCTTCGGCCGCAATTTTCGGGGCGGAGTCGGCCATATTGAGAATACAGCCGAGAATATTAGGATGTCAGAATGACTCGTTCCGTGCGACCTGCAGAATGGACGTTAAGCTTGGTGGGCTATTGATGCTGTGGGTGTGTTTGTTTAGAATCGCTTGCAGCTTGTTGTCTAGGTAATGAACAACGCTGACGAGCTGACTCAGCACTCTGGATGTACCCAACAGTACAGTACCCCCTCCATATGTACGCCACATAGGCGCAGCGAGGTACGTCACTCGGTTTCACGGTCCTGCTGTGTTCAGCTTTATATTTATATTTCCCCTCGTAGCTGATACCTAGTTAAAATACATCTGGCTTGAAATCAACTGATGTGTTACGTGACTTACCATGTTGATAAATTACAGGGGCCTGAGTGGCCTCGCTCCTCTTCTTCTTGCTCTGGCTATTTTCCACGTGTTGTTCGCCAGATGTGCAGCAAAAGAGTCCCAGGCGCCTTTGAGCACGAGTAATATTTCCAAAATACCATGGAAACGATGTGGTATACTCAACGATCACACACTCGAGTGTAGGCACCCCTCGGCTCTTCTCTTTCGATTGGTATTGACAGTAGAAGGCTCCCGACTCGAAGTACCGATGGATTACTTCGAAAAGTCATCCAACGGAAGCTTTTCGATTCCAATCATAAGAATGATAGGGAAGAATGCCTCAATTAGTGGTGACAGGCATATTCTTCTTAATCCAGGTGGCCCAGGAGGTAAGTACCTATAGCACGCCAATCCACAAGCCGCCTACTGAATTATTACCTAGGAAGTGGGACAGAATTTCTACGCAGCAGAGGCGAAAGTCTGAATAAAGGGGTCGGCGAATCCTTCCATTTACTGAGCTTCGATCCTCGGGGCGTAAATAGATCTGTTCCTAGAGCTATCTGCTACCCGACCGAGGGGCAACGCGCCGATTCCTTCCTGAATGTTCCTTGGCATGTTGAATTTGAAGCTGGAGAGATGTTCACAATGGCTGAGAACAAGGCCAAGGCATGCCATGAGACGATGGGTGAGTATGGGAAGTATTTGAATACCCCACAGACAGCAGCGGATATGGACTCCATCCTGGATGCGTTGGGCCAAGCAAACATGTTTTACTGGGGGTTCAGTTGTATGTTTCCCGTTACGACTCCCCCGACGCCATCTAGCCTAGCTGAATAGCTTCCAGGCAGAACTGGGCTGGGATAGGCTAACGCATGCAGATGGGACGACGCTTGGTCAAACATACGCCCAGATGTTCCCAAGGCGTGTTGAGAAATTAGTTATCGACGGCGTCAGTAATTTAGATGAGTGGTAGTAGGTGCTGTTGACTTTGCTACAAATTCAGCGTCGGGGAGCTGAAGGCGCCATGCGCATCTGCATACCGTCTGCATGCTCCAGATGCTTGAATAACAAGATCTGACTTCGTGATTGTATAGCAACAGATTCGCTGTCGAAGAGGACTTGGACGACACTGATAGAGTATTTACCGGCTTCGTGGAAGAATGCTTCGCCCCCAATTAAGCGTGTCCGTTGAATTCTATCAAGGATGAGATTTTCAAATCGTCCGACGAACTTCAGGCTTATATCGACAACTTCCTAGATACGCTGGAACAAGCACCAATACCGGTATATCTTAACAACTCCAATTACGGTGCTGTCACTCGTCGAAATCTTGTCACCAATGGAATATTTCCAGCCTTGTACAAACCGTACCCTGCCTGGCCCCGCCTGGCAGCCAACCTTGCAGCACTATTGAACGGCAACAGCACCCTTGTATACAATGATTATTCTGATTCAGGGATCGCGAGTGTCCTCGGGGACAAGACGAACACCTTCGCTACTATGAACGATATAGTGCAAACCGGGACAGAGGCTCCTGTACATGGCATACAGCCGATCAAAAACTACACCCTCATGCAACCGAGACCCTTTAATCTAGTCTCAAAGTACTCAGGCTCAGTCGCCTTCGACCGAGCATCATGGGTGATTCCCACAACACATATATTTCGGCCCCAATACTACCCGGAATTTCCCAGATTCAAGACTGCAGAGCCAATTCTCGTCATTTCGACGACCTGGGACCCCGTCTGCCCCTTGGTATCAGCAAGGAAGGCACACAATACCTTCTCCAGTGCGGGATTGCTTGAGCAGTTGTCATATGGCCACTGTAGTATTAGCATGCCCTCACTTTGCACGCGAAGTATGTGAGGAATTACTTCAATGAGGGGGTTCTCCCAGGAGTTGGCGCGAATTTAGTCCCCTAGAAGTTGTATTGAGATGTACTGATACAACTTTCAGATGTAAGATTGATGCGGAGTATTTTCCGATTGATGGAAGGGAGCCACTTCTATTGACATTGAGCCAAGAAGACCGAGAGCTGCTAGCTGCCCTCAGCGAGCTGGCAATTCAAGGAACCAGTACTCTATAAACAGGTGGCAGGATCGTGCGTGAGAGAATTGCATAACCAAATGATTGATTGGAATTAGAATCTATATTGTAAAACAAGCTTTCAGGGCTCTTACGGCTACATATCAGATAATGTTACACGGGCGTACCTATCACTTTACAGAAGCGTATGCGCCGCCTAATTTTGGTGAGTACATCAGTGTGACGACAGACAGGTTCTTGAGGCTCTGGGAGCTGAACTTCCTAGTCGGGTAACAGCTCTATTAAGCGAGATTATCTCGAGAGGCCCTTTGTAATTAAGTCTTATCTCTCTTTGACTTTCTTTCTACTGCAATTATAAATTTTAAGAGAATCTTAATTACTTTTACTTAATTCTAATTAATATTGTCGGTGTAGTACTGGTATATAGTATTATAAAGTGTTGATATATTTGTAACGGTCCAGTCGCCTGATTACGTGATGTTGCGCCACTTGACCTTGGGTCACGGGGATGGAGCCGATATGCGACATGTAAATAAGGCTAGCGGTGTAAAGAAGTAATAATCGGTGTGAATGATGATTCTATTGAGGGGGGATTTCTAGGTCCTTATAACTACTCTAATTGCCAAGGCTCGGCTAGCTCTCATCGCTTTAGTTACCTATTTCGGCCTAGTATCAAGGCCTCGCATCGCATCGCATCGCAAGCTGTAAATA